>Ga0160421_1000005_pt1 | contig 397681 bp, 387 predicted proteins | sample TAMARWmetagpilot_FD_108195 | JGI IMG/M metagenome (GOLD analysis project Ga0160421, IMG submission 108195) | Phycosphere-associated microbial communities from TAMU algal ponds, Corpus Christi, Texas, USA - TAMU ARW-7 10/27 metagenome pilot | ecosystem: Engineered > Artificial ecosystem >...
AGCACTTCTTGGCCGTTGATATGCGTGACGATTGCCACGCCAACCCCGTCTCCATCATTTGCCAAGACATCGACGATGGCGGTCTGCGTCTCAAAGACCGTCTGCGCGTCATCGCCGGCGATGTATTCGCCCTGGATACTGTTGCCCGCGATGAGCAAAGCTGAGTCGTAGTTGCTATCGCCCACATCGGCGATGCCAAACTTGATCGTGTTCACCTCGCCCTCATTCACCGGGATCAACAGCCGCAGGGTTACAGTGAACCCGTCCATCTCGGTGTTGTAATCATCGCCGGTGTTGTCGACGAACAGCGTCTCGTTTTCCGTCTGGTTGACTGAGTTGATCTGCGTGACCTCGAAAATCGGCGAGGTCACCAACTGGCCATTGATCCAGACCGCCACCACATCGTTGTAGAGCGATCCAGTAAACTCCGGATACTCTTCCGACGCGAACGTGAACTGCATCGACAAGATATCCGTGTCGGGGATGAAATCGACCTCCATCACCGACGCGTCGTAGGTCCTGCCACCGGCCACCGAGTTGAAATCGGATCGGTTGTTGTCACCGCGTGTGTTAGTCGAGGTGTTGGTGCGCGTATTGGGGTCACCCCCACCATCGCGCGTGATATCGCGGACGCGACCGGTCGACAGAACCAAGCCGCTATCCGACGGGGTCAACCCGCCAGAGATACTGTCGCCATTGCTCCAGATCCCCGAGGAATTGCGATCCCCATCGTAATCCGCATCCACAATCGTGATATTGCCGCCAAAAATCGCTTCCGCCATCTGCATTGCGGATGCATTTGTGCGAATCGTCAGCTCGTCTGCTGTCGCCATATTGGTCTGCCCATGCCTCTTCCAGGCTTGGCAGACTCATCCCAAAAAACCTCGCATCTCCTGCGTAGGTTGGGAAAACTCGATACAAATGCGGTCGTTGCCGCCAGCCTGCCTCAGCCGTTTTTTTCTATTTGAGACAAAATCTGGGCAAAAATGGGGCAAAGCATTGCAACCCAGTTTGAAAGGCCGCTGCTTGTGCCGATCTTGCCGCGCCGCTATCGCTAGATTTGCCGACAATCGCCCCCAAGGACCCTGCCATGACCGACGCCATTGACCCCCAGCGCTTGACCGCTGACCTGATCCGCTGCCCCTCGGTCACGCCCGAAGAAGGCGGCGCGCTGCATCTGCTGCAGGACGCCCTGGCCGATGCAGGGTTTATCAGCATTCGCGTGGATCGGAACGGCATTCCCAACCTCTTCGCCCGATGGGGCGGGAAGGGGCACGCCAAGACCCTCGGTTTCAACGGTCATACCGATGTGGTCCCCGTCGGCGATGAGGCCGCTTGGACCCATCCACCCTTCGGTGCGGAAGAGGCCGATGGCTGGCTCTATGGCCGGGGCGCGACCGACATGAAATCCGGCGTCGCCGCCTTTGTCGCCGCCGCGATTGATTTCGTGCGAGATACGCCCCCCGACGGCGCAATCATCTTGGCGATCACCGGCGATGAGGAAGGCGCCTCGACCGACGGCACCATCGCCATTCTCGATTGGATGGCCGAAGAGGGGGAGGCGATGGCGGCTTGCATCGTCGGCGAGCCGACCAGCCTGGAAACCATTGGTGACATGATCAAAATTGGTCGCCGGGGGTCGATGACCGCGTTTTTCACCGTTACCGGCAAACAGGGCCATTCCGCCTATCTCGACCGCGCGCTGAACCCGATGCCCGCCGTCGCCCTTCTTGCTCATCGCCTTTCGACCCATGTCCTCGACGACGGCACCGACCATTTCGACCCCTCCACCTGCGCGGTGACCACAATCGATACCGGCAATACCGCGTCCAATGTGATCCCGGCGCAAACCCGGATGACCGCGAACCTGCGCTTCAACGATACCCATTCCGGTGCCTCGCTCACCGATTGGCTCCAATCTGAGGCCGACAAGGTCGCCGCTGAAACCAGCACCACCATCACCATGGAGGTCAAAATCTCTGGCGAGCCGTTCCTAACCCCGCCGGGGCCCCTTTCGGACCTTGTGGCGCTTGCCGTCACCGCAGAGACCGGCCAAACACCCACCCTCTCCACAACCGGCGGCACATCGGATGCCCGGTTCGTCAAATCGCACTGCCCGGTTGTTGAATTCGGCCTGGTCGGGCACCGGATGCACCAGGTTGATGAACGCGCCTGGATTCAGGACATCCACGATCTCAAACGGGTCTATGCCCGGGTGCTGACCGATTACTTCGCCTGACACCACACAGACTGCCCTTCGAACATCCCGCCTGCGACCGACTTCGCGCATGACGCGCCCGGTTGCGCGTGCTACCTCCTGATCATGAGCCGTATCCCCTCCAAAGCCGACATCCTCGCCTGGATCGCTGACCACCCCAGTCAGACCTCCAAACGCGACATCGCCAAAGCATTCCACATCAAAGGCGCGGCGCGGATCGACTTGAAAAGGCTCCTCCGGGAGCTGGAGGAAGAGGGGCATCTGGAAAAACGCCGCAAAACCTATCGCGACCCTGACAAGTTACCGCCTGTCTCGGTGTTGCAGGTGCTGCCACCCGATGACCTGGGCGATCTCTTCGCCAAACCGCTCGAATGGCACGGCGAGGGGCCCGAACCGCGCATCCTTTTCTCGCCCCGTGCCACCGACCCGGCACTTGGCGGCGGTGACCGTATCCTCGCCCGCCTGCAAGAGGTGACGGGCGAAGATCACCAATATGTCGCCCGTCTGATCCGCCGGATCGGCACCAACCCGCGCAAAATTCTCGGCGTCTTTCGCAAAACAGCCGAGGGCGGGCGCATTCTGCCCATCGCCAAGGGCAATGACAAAGAATGGTCCGTTGCCTCTGACGCCACCCATGGCGCCAAAGATGGTGAGCTGGTCGAGGCGGAACAGGCCGGGCCAAAACACCGTATGGGCCTGCCACGGGCGCGGGTCACCGACCGTTTGGGTGACCCCGGCGCGCCGAAATCCGTCTCGCTCATTGCGATCCATGAACATGGCATCCCCGACAGCTTCCCCGATGCGGTGATTGCCGAGGCCGATGCGGCCGAACCTGCCGGCCTTTCGGGTCGCGACGATCTCCGCGATATGCCGCTCGTCACGATCGATCCGGCCGATGCGCGCGACCATGACGATGCCTGCTATGCCCATGCCGATGACGACCCGAAAAACCGCGGCGGGCATGTGATCTGGGTCGCGATTGCCGATGTGGCGCATTACGTCCGCCCGGGAACCGCGCTTGACCGCGAGGCGAAGAAACGCGGCAATTCCAGCTATTTCCCCGACCGCGTCGTACCGATGCTGCCAGACCGGCTTTCCGGCGATCTCTGTTCACTGCATGAAGGCGTGCCCCGCGCCTGCCTCGCCGTCCGCATGGTGATCGACGCCGAAGGTAACAAGCGCGACCATAGTTTTCATCGGGGACTCATGCGTTCCGCCGCCTCCTTGAATTATCAAGAGGTGCAAGAGGCGCAGGATGGCGCGCCAAATGACAAATGCCAACCGCTGCTCGACCCGGTGATCGCCCCGCTCTATGCCGCCTATGCCGCGCTGAAACGCGCCCGCGCCGCACGCCAGCCCTTGGAGTTGGACCTGCCCGAGCGCCGGATCGCCCTGGCCGAGGACGGCACGGTGACCTCCGTCGCTTTCAGAGACAGGCTCGACGCTCATAAACTGATCGAAGAATTCATGGTCCTGGCCAATGTCGCCGCCGCCGAGACGCTGATCGCCAAGCGCACCCCGCTCCTGTTCCGGGTGCATGAGGAGCCGGACCCGCAAAAACTGGAATCCTTGCGTGAGACGGCCCAGGCCAGCGGCTTCAACCTCGCCAAAGGCCAGGTGCTGCAAACCCGGCATCTGAACACGCTTCTGAACGCCGCCCATGACACCGATTTCAGCGAGTTGATCAGCATCTCCACCCTGCGCTCGATGCAGCAGGCCTATTACAATCCAGAGAATTTCGGCCATTTCGGCCTGGCGCTGAAAGCTTATGCCCATTTCACTTCTCCGATCCGGCGCTATGCCGATTTGATTGTGCACCGCGCTTTGGTCTCCTCCCATGGTTGGGGGCGTGACGGGCTCTCCCCCGAAGAGATCGAGCATCTAGAGGCGACTGCGAAGCATATCTCCGACACCGAGCGCCGCTCGATGATGGCCGAGCGCGACACAACCGACCGCTATCTTGCTGCCTATCTGTCGGACCGCGTGGGGGCCGAGTTCACCGGACGGATTTCCGGCATCGCCCGGTTTGGCGCGTTCGTGAAGCTCGACGAAACCGGCGCCGACGGCCTCCTACCGATGCGGGCTTTGGGCCGGGAGTATTTCCACCATGATGCCGAGGCGCAGACGCTGATGGGGGCCGATACCGGCCTGGTCATCGGGATCGGCCAAGAGGTGACCGTGAAACTGGCCGAGGCCGTGCCGGTGACCGGCGGTCTGACCCTTGAACTGGTCTCCATCGATGGCGAAACCATCCGCCACAACGCAACCCGAACCCGGCGCGGCAAAGCGCCGAGGCGGAAGGCTGGGCAGGCCCGGGCCAAAGCCGCAAAGGGCAAAAAGAAAGCTCTGCGCAAGCGGCGCTGAAAAGGTTAACGAATTCTTACGAAACCACCTGATACAGTTGGGTTTTTCGGGAATCCTGGATTTTTTGTAACCTATCACGCCCGGCAACACCTCGCCCATCATCCGCATTCTGCTTCTTACGTCGCCCTATTCGCGCTATAGTCCGATCTGAGCAGAGCAGCGATAAAACAGGTAAAACCATGCGGGGCGTTCTGGCCGGTTTCGGCATATTTTTTGGCTTATTTTCAACGGCTTCCCTGGCCTTGCCACCGGATGCATCGCTTCGACCTCTACCGCGCCCAGTGCCATCGGTCACCGTCTCGACGCAGCAAACCGACCTAGCAATCCGCAGTTCACTCCGCCCGATTGCGCGCGGCGTCACACCTCCGGCCCAGACCGTGTCACTGACCCAGTCGATCGTGGATAGCGCTGGTTTTCACCAATGGATTCAACGGTTTCAGATCCGCGCGCGCGCGGCTGGCATCTCGCAAAACACCCTCGACCGCGCCTTTCGCGGTGTGCAGTTGAACGAAACCGTCATCAATCGGGACCGTAACCAATCCGAGTTCAACCGCACGCTGTGGGACTATCTCGATACCGCTGTCTCAGACACGCGGGTTCGCAATGGCCGCAGTGCAGTCAGCACCCATCAACGTGTCTTACAGCAGGTGGAACAGACCTATCGCGTCGAGGCCGAAGTGGTCGCCGCGATCTGGGGGTTGGAGAGCGCCTATGGCAATATTCGCGGTGATATCAACATCATAGAAGCGATGGCCACGCTGGCCTATGAGGGCAGGCGGCAGGATTTCTTCGAGGCACAACTGCTCGACGCACTCCGCATTCTGCAATCCGGCGACGTGCAGCCCGATCAGATGACCGGCTCTTGGGCCGGTGCCATGGGCCACACGCAATTCATGCCCAACAGCTATCTGCAGCACGCCGTCGACATTACCGGCGATGGTCGCCGCGATATTTGGTCTGACAATCCTTCCGATGCGCTGGCCTCCACCGCCAACTACCTGCGCAGCTTCGGTTGGACCTATGGTCAGCCTTGGGGCATGGAAGTGACGCTGCCGACCGGTTTCGACTATGCGCAAACCGGCGAACGCATCAAACGCAATGTAAGCCATTGGAACTCCATGGGGGTTCGCCTCGCCGATGGCAGACGTATCCCCAACCATGGCCGATCTTCGATCCTCTTGCCCGCCGGATCGCAAGGCGTGGCTTTGGTGATTTTCGACAATTTCCACGTGATCGAACGCTACAACCCTGCCGATGCCTATGTGATCGCCGTTGGCCACCTCTCGGATCGGATCACCGGCGGCACCAGTTTCCGCGGAACCTGGCCGCGCGGAGATCGCGCCCTGACGCGGGACGAACGCGAAGAACTTCAACGTCGCCTGACCCAGGCCGGTTTCTCGACCAATGGCATCGATGGGATTGTCGGCCCAGAAACCATCGATGCGGTGCGCCGTTATCAAGCCTCCATCGGCCAGACACCGGATGGCTACGCGTCGCTTCGAATCTTGGACCGCCTCAGATGAGCCGGAACTTCAAAATCCGCGCGCTTGGCGAGATCGCTATTCGCTGCAACGACTTGGGGCCCATGGTCGCGTTCTATGAAGAGACGCTCGGGCTTGAACGCATGACGGGCAATGCCACATCCGGCATCGTGTTTTTCCGCATCGCCGAAGGGTTTGGCGGCCACACCTCGGTCCTTGCCCTATTCGACAAAGCCTATAATGCACGCCCGGGCCTCCACCCTGCGGGTCCCGAGGCACCAGAAACCGGCGCGCGTTCTTCTCTCCACCATATCGCGCTCAGCCTGCCCTATGCTGAGCAGGAGGCCGTCATGGCCTGGTACGACGAGCAAGGCCTGCCCTATCGGGTCGAGCATTTTGAGTGGATCGGCTGGCGCGGGATTTTCACAGAAGATCCTGAAGGCAATACGGTCGAATTGGTCGCGTATGATTCGTCTCTTTTGAAAGAGAATTGAAAAAAAGACGCGGCGGTCGTTTCGAGTTCTCGGACGGTCCGCGCCGTGCGGTATTATTGTCTTCGGAATGGTCGACTAATAGGAGGAATCCGATCAATTTGTCCAGTTTTCAATAGCATAGAGCTCCTTCATATTGGCTTGGAGTATTAACACCTTGGGGGCTTAAAAATGCTTAGTGGAGTTTCAATTCTTGCTCTCCTTCTGGGAGGGGTCGCACTTACCGCGCTGATCAATGATGACGATGATTCGCCGAATGACGGTGCGGAAGACCCGACCGTCGAGGAACCGCCCGTCACAGACGGGACCGTTCTTGGCACGCCCGAGGACGATCTTTTGCAAGCCACCTTGGATCAGAACACAGTTTTTGGGCTCGAAGGTGACGACATTATCACCGGCTCGGGCGAAGCAGATTCACTCCATGGAGGGGATGGAAACGACACCATTGATGGCGCCTTTGGCAATGATGCGTTGTTTGGCGGCGAGGGTGACGACTACCTGAATGGCGAGCTCGGCAATGACAGCCTCCGCGGCGGGCTAGGTGACGACCAACTAGCCGGAGATCTCGGCGCGGATACGTTGGTTGGCGGTGCCGGGAGCGACAGTCTCTTTGGGGAAGAGGACAACGACTCTCTTTCGGGGAATGAAGGCAACGACTTCCTGTTCGGTTCCTCCGGGAATGACATACTCAGCGGCGGCGATGGTAACGACGACCTATTTGCGGGTAGCGGCGACGACAGTCTCAATGGCGGCATCGGCAATGACACAATAGATGGTGGATTCGGCAATGATCTGCTGCGAGGTGGTGAAGGCGATGATTTGGTCTTCGATTTCTTTGGGAATGACACGCTCTTCGGTGGCGACGGCAATGATATCCTGGACGCACGGGACGATGCCGGTAGCTTGACCACGACCTCAGACTCGCTGAGTGGCGGTGAAGGCGATGACATCCTCGTTGCCGATAACGGCGACGTGTTGACTGGCGGCGCTGGCGAGGATGATTTCCGCGTCGCGCATGTCGATGGCACGAGCGATGTCACGATCACCGACTATGAGACCCTGGGAGACCAGCTCATCATCGACGCAGTCTTGCCAAGCTCAATCAATGCGATGGGCCCCTCAAATCTCAGCTATCAGGATGGGGCTGGCGAGCTGGAGGTACTGCTGAACACGCCGGACGGTGTGAGCGTTGTTGTCGCGCGCCTGACAGGGTTGACAACCGCCGACACAATCAACGCAAACTTGATGATCACGACCGTTCCATAAGACAGGTCAGATCGCGGCTTTCCGGCTTTCGTCGAGATAAATCTCGCGGAGCCGGGAGGCCACATTCCCTGGTACGCCGGTGCCAACAGCTTGCCCGTCGATCTCGACAACCGGCATAACAAAGGTTGACGCTGAGGTCACAAAGGCTTCGTCCGCGGCTTTCGCCTCATCCATGGTAAAGGCGCGTTCCTCGACCTTCATCTGCGCTTCTCGCGCAAAGCGCAAAACCGCTGCGCGTGTGATCCCATGCAAAATCTCATTGCCCAGATGCCGGGTGATGATGGTGTTGCCCTTGACGATATAAGCATTGTTGGAGGTGCCCTCGGTCACCGCGCCATCCTCAACCATCCAGGCGTCATCCGCGCCCGCCGCCTTGGCCATCATTTTCCCCATGGATGGGTAGAGCAGCTGCACGGTTTTGATATCGCGGCGCCCCCACCGTTGGTCTTCGATCGAGATCACCTTGATCCCCGTCTTCGCAGCCGGGCTTTCCGCAAGGCCGGGTTTGTTCTGGGTGAATAGCACAATAGTCGGAGGGGTATCCTCGGTCGGATACGCAAAGTCCCGATCCGCCGCTGCACCGCGAGTGATCTGCAGATAGACAAGCCCATCGGTGATCTCGTTCCGCGCGACCAATTCGCGGTGAATCTCCAGAAGCGCATCCATTGTCACCGGCGTCTGCATCTCAAGCTCATCAAGCGACCGCTCAAGCCGGGTCGCATGGCCCGCGAAATCAATAAGCTTGCCATCCAGGACCGAGGTCACTTCATAAACCCCATCCGCAAACAAGAAGCCGCGGTCGAAGATCGAGATTTTGGCCTCGGTTTCCGGCAGATAATCGCCATTCACATAAACGATGCGAGTCATCGGTCTGATCCTTTCAGCCCCAAAGATCGGGTAGGGCAGGGTGAACGCCGGAGGCGTCGAACTTCAACGGGGTGTCCCGGTCTTCGGCCAGAAGCAGCGGCCCGTCAAGATCAGTGATGGCCACGCCCTGAGCCAGCAACACAGCGGGTGCCATCGCAAGCGATGATCCGACCATGCAGCCGACCATGACATCGTAGCCTTCGGCCAAGGCCGCCGCGCGCAAGGCAAGCGCCTCAGTCAACCCGCCGGTCTTATCAAGTTTGATGTTCACCATATCGTATTTGCCGGTCAGCCCGGGCAAGCTGGCCCGATCATGACAGCTTTCATCGGCGCAAACCGGCAGGGGGCGCTCAATCTCGGCCAAGAGATCATCCGCACCCGCTGGCAGTGGCTGCTCCACCATCTCGACCCCAAGACGCAAAAGATGCGGGGCAAGATCGGTGTAAACCTCGGCGCTCCAGCCCTCATTGGCATCGACGATGATCCGCGATTTTGGAGCGCCCGCGCGCACGGCTTCCAAGCGTGGCATGTCTTCCGGCGTGCCCAGCTTGATCTTCAGAAGCGGGCGAGACGCGTGTTTTGCGGCGGCGGCCCGCATGTTCTCCGGGGTGTCGAGCGACAAGGTGAAGGCCGTGATCTCGGGCTTCGGGCGCGGCAGCCCGGCCAATTGCCAGACCGGCACACCGGTCTGTTTCGCCTGCCAATCCCACAGCGCACAATCCACCGCATTCCGCGCCGCGCCGGGCGGCAGGGCATCCTGCAAATCCTGGCGCGAGATATCCGGTGGCAAGCTCCCGATCTCCGCCGTCACACTTTCGAGTGTCTCGCCATAGCGGGCATAGGGCACGCATTCGCCAAGCCCCACGACACCATCGCGGATCACCCGGATGGTCAGCACCTTTGCCTCAGTCCGCGATCCTCGGGCGATGGTGAACACCTCCGCCAGGCGAAAGCTCTCTGGCGTGACCGAGATCACAGGGCGGCCAGCGCGTCGACCAACCGGCCAGCGCCTTGCCGGAACGGATCCACCGTCGGCAGGCCCATGCGTTTTTCGACCTCGGCCAGATAGGCCATCGCCTCATCTTCGCCCATCGCGGCCGTGTTGATCGAGATGCCAACCACCTCGCAGGCCGGGTTTGCGATCCGCGCGAGCGGCAGGGCGGTGTCGCGCAGAGCCTCAAGACTCGGCAAATCATAGGTGGGAAGCCCGCGCATATGCGCACGGGTCGGCTCATGACTGAGGATCAGCGCATCCGGTTGGCCGCCATGGATCAGCGCCATGGTCACGCCGGAATAGGAGACATGGAACAGGCTCCCCTGCCCCTCGATATGGTCCCAATGGTCCTCGTCATTGTCGGGCGTCAACCATTCCACCGACCCCGCCATGAAATCGGCCACAACCGCATCAAGCGGAATGCCGTTACCGGTGATCAAAATCCCGGTCTGGCCGGTCGGGCGGAAGTTCGATTTCAGCCCGCGCGCCTTCATCTCCGCATCCATTGCGAGACCGGTATACATCTTCCCAACCGAGCAATCGGTGCCCACGGCGAGGCAGCGCCTGCCGCTCCGCTTAACACCATTCGCGATTGGGAACTCGACCTCCGGCACCCGCACATCATGCAGCGCCTGGCCCGTGGCCTCGGCCACAGCCGCCAGATCAGGCTCATCGCGGAGTAGGTTGTGCAAGCCGGAGGCCAGGTCGAACCCCTCCTCCAGCGCCATCACCAGCACCTTTTTCCACGCTGCCGAGATCACCCCGCCCCGGTTCGCCACCCCGATCACAAGCGTCTTGGCACCCGCCGCTTTCGCCTCGGTCAGGGTCATATCGGGCAAGCCCACATCGGCCTTGCACCCCTCCATCCTGATCTGCCCGACGCAGTTGCCGGGCCGCCAATCGCGTATCCCTTGTGCAACCTTCGCGGCCAGTTGATCCGGCGCGTCGCCGAGAAAAAGCAGATAAGGGGTCTGAATCATTGAATGGGTCTCCTGCGGGGCAAATGTTGCAGAAAGCTACGCGGAAGGCATGAGGATTGCTTTGCAGATTCGCGGGCGTGACAGCATCTCTGATGGAGAATTTCTCGGCAGAACGGCCCTCCACGCCAAAAAATCGCGTGGAATCCCCCTGAGAAGTCAAGATTTCCGAATCGCATCAGCGGGTCAGCAAACCCGCCACCTTTGTCACAGGCTGCTCAAAATCCACTGGCGCGTGATCGGTGGCCGGCGTGTTGCGCTTATATTCATACCGCATCAAGTCACCCTCTTTGGCCGAGGCGACGATCAAGGCCTGATAGAGATGTCGGGGCCCGTCATAGATATCTACCAATCCGCGCAGGCGAGGCGCATTCTCTGCGTCGACCGCAAAGCCTTCCTCGGCATATTCGAGAATCGGATAGACCTCTTCGCCCACATGCACACGGCGGTGGCTGCGCCGTTTCAGGTCGCGTTTGCGCGCGGCGTTCAAACCGTCGAGCACTTCTTTCGGCAGAAAATCGGTCATGGCAGCACCTTATCCCTAGCAAGGTTAACATGCCGTAACCTCTTGGCAGGTCAACGGTTTCCTCTAGACATGTGCGTGATCGTCGCGCCAGCGCCACAGTTGAGTTGTGCGCCGATGCGGATATCCCTCTGCGCCTGTCTCTGTTTCCTGCACAAACCCCGCGCGCTACCTCCATTGTCACGCAAACGGGAAGGAGATCGGTATGGGTTTGTTGGTCGACGGTCAGTGGCAGGACACATGGTATGACACCAAATCCTCCGGTGGCGCATTCAAACGGCAAGAGGCGTCATTCCGCAATTGGGTCACCGCGGATGGAAGCGCCGGGCCAAGCGGCAAGGCCGGGTTCAAGGCCGAGAATGGGCGCTATCATCTCTATGTCTCGCACGCCTGCCCGTGGGCCAATCGCACACTGATTTTCCGCAGCTTGAAGGGGCTGGAACCGCATATCGGTGTTTCTGTCGTACATCCCGACATGCTCTCCGAAGGCTGGACCTTCGCGCAGGATTTCGATGGCGCGACCGGAGATGCACTCTTCGGCTCCGCCTTCATGCGGGAGATCTACCAACGCGCTGATCCCAATGTGACCACGCGGGTGACGGTGCCGGTGCTTTGGGACACCAAAACCGACCAGATCGTCTCCAATGAAAGCTCCGAGATTATTCGGATGTTCAACAGCGCGTTCAATCGCATCACGGGCGATACGCAGAATTTCTATCCGGACAAGCTGCGGACCAAGGTCGACGAGATCAACGCCCGCATCTATTCCGACATCAACAATGGCGTCTACAAATCCGGCTTTGCGACCAGCCAATCCGCCTATGACAAAGCCGTCGCAACGCTGTTCGACGGGCTGGATTGGGTCGAGGGAATTCTGTCCCAAAACCGCTATCTGACCGGCGCGCAGATCACCGAGGCCGACTGGCGGCTCTTCACGACCCTCGTGCGATTTGATCCGGTCTATCACCTGCATTTCAAATGCAACCGACGGCGGATCATCGATTACCCAAACATCTGGGCCTATACGCGCGAGCTCTACCAATGGCCCGGCGTCGCCGACACAATCCATTTCAACCATATCGTGCGGCACTACCATTACAGTCACGAAAGCATCAATCCGCACCGGATCATCCCGATAAACCCGGTGATCGATTGGATGGAGCCACATGGGCGAGAGGCGTTGCAGGCCGCCTGAAAATAGGCCAACCCTCGGGGCATGATGGAACTAACCCCACCGCGCGACCATGGCGGCGGCCTTGATGCTGCCATCTCCCGCTATGGCGGCACCCGGACCGACTGGATCGACCTGTCCACCGGCATCAACCCCGTGCCATATCCGGTTGGCGATGTTCCGGCCGACGCCTGGACAGCCTTGCCTGATGCAGGTGCGATGACCGCGCTCGTGGCGGCGGCGTGTAAATTCTGGCGCGTGCCCGAAGGCGCCAGTGTTCTGGCCGCACCCGGCGCCTCGGCGCTGATCGCCCGCCTGCCCCATCTGGCGCAAGCTGGCACGGTTTCAATCCCGGGTCCCACCTATAACGAGCATGAAGCCGCCTTTCGCGCCGCCGGGTGGCAGATTGGGGCGACAGACACGGCGCAAGTGATCGTCCACCCCAACAATCCTGATGGCAAGATCTGGACCGAAGCCGAACTTGCAGGTCGCGATCTCACAGTGATCGACGAAAGCTTCTGCGATGTCACGCCCGGGCACACCCTCATCCGCCGTGCAGCCGAACCCAATACGGTGATCCTCAAGAGCTTTGGCAAGTTCTGGGGTCTCGCCGGTCTCCGTCTTGGTTTCGCCATCGCCCGCCCCGAAACACTCCAAAAGCTCTCAGATATGCTCGGCCCATGGCCTGTCTCCGGCCCGGCGCTAACCGTCGGCACCCAAGCCTTGAACGACAAGACATGGGCCGACACCACGCGAAACCGCCTCAACAAGGACGCCGCCCGTTTGGACCAGCTCATGACCCAAGCTGGCGCCAAGCTCATTGGCGGAACTCCGCTTTTCCGCCTCTACAAAACCAACGACGCAGCAGTTTGGCAAACCCACCTTGCGCAACACCAAATCTGGTCCCGCATCTTCCCCTATTCCAAAACCTGGCTCCGCCTCGGACTGCCAAACCCAACCCACTGGCCGCGCGTCGAAACCGCCGTCGGGACGGCGGGTGGGGCGATGGCGCAGCCGAGCGTCACCCGCCGTCCATGACCCTGGCCCTCGCCCTCCTCCTTGACGCGTTGTTCGGCGAACCCCGCTGGCTCTGGTCCCGCTGGCCCCACCCGGCCGTCCTCATGGGCCGTGCCGTGGCGTGGTGCGACGCACGTTTCAACGCGGGGCCCAATCGGCAGCTCAAAGGCCTATTGATGATCGCCATGCTCGCGATAGCGGCCGGCACACTCGGCCTGATCATATCCGCCCTGCCGCTCGGCTGGCTCTGGTCGGCGCTCGGCGCTGCGATCCTCTTGGCGCAGCGCAGCTTGGTCCAACATGTCCAAGCGGTCGCCGATGCCCTCCGCTATGGTCTGTCCTCAGGCCGCAACTCCGTTTCAATGATCGTCGGCCGCGACACCGCTGAGATGTCAGAGCCCGAGATCGCGCGCGCCGCCATCGAAAGTGCGGCCGAAAACCTCTCCGATGGAGTCGTGGCCCCGGCGTTTTGGTTTCTGGCCCTCGGCCTGCCCGGCATTCTGATCTACAAAACCGTCAACACCGCCGACAGCATGATCGGCCACCGCACCCCCCGCCATCAAGAGTTCGGCAGGGCCGCCGCGATCCTCGACGATATCCTCAACTGGGTTCCCGCCCGCCTGACCGCTTTGCTCATTGCGCTGGCCCATGGCGCTCCGCGCGCCTGGAGCATTGCCCGCCGCGAGGCCCATCTGCATCGCTCGCCTAATGCCGGCTGGCCCGAAGCCGCGATGGCGGGCGTTCTCAATATCGCCCTTTCCGGCCCCCGCAGCTATCACGGAGAACGCCAAGACTTCCCCTTCGTGAACTCCGCCGGCCGCCGCAGCCTCGGCCCCGCCGATATCGACGCCGCCGTCGCAGCCCTTTGGCGAACCTGGGCGCTTATGGTCGCGCTGATTTTCGCTCTCGCGCTCTTCTGAGTGTTCCCGAACCGTACCGTCCTTGCTACCTTGTTGGAAATTGAAAAACAGGATTATCCCATGCGATTTTTGACCGCGTCCCTTTTTGCTTTCATTCTCACAGCCACGCCCGCTCTGGCCCAACAATGCGGCGGAGATTTCGGCGGTTTTGTCGATGGGCTCCGGTCCGAGGCCCTGCAACGCGGTCATTCCCAGGCCAATGTGGACGCGTTCTTCCGCTCCGCTCGCTTCGATCAATCAGTGATCAATGCCGACCGTCGCCAGGGCGTCTTTCAACTGCCCTTTACCGAATTCTCGCAACGGGTGATCAGCCAGAACCGCATCCAAAACGGTGCCCGCAACAACCAACGCTATGACAATGTTTTCGACATCGCCGAACGGCAATACGGCGTCTCGCGCGGCGTGCTTCTGGCCTTCTGGGCGCTCGAGACCGATTACGGCGCGGTCCAGGGCGATTTCAATACGCTGAACGCGCTGGTGACGCTCTCCCATGACTGCCGCCGCCCGCAGCTCTTCCGGCCACAGATTTTCGCCGCGCTGGAGCTGTTCGAGAACGGCGATTTCGACCCGACACGCACCACCGGTGCCTGGGCGGGCGAAATCGGCATGGTGCAAATGCTGCCCGAAGACATTCTGACCCGGGGCGTCGATGGCGATGGCGATGGTCATGTGACACTGAAAACCTCGCCCGCCGACGCGTTGCTTTCCGGGGCCAATATGTTGCGTGGGCTTGGCTGGCGCGCCAATGAACCCTGGCTGATCGAAGTCACCGTGCCCAGCAATTTGGATTGGTCGCAGACCGGCCTCGACACCACACAGCGCGTCTCGCAATGGGAAGCGGCGGGGGTGCGCGCCCGCTCAGGCAGCTTGCCTGGCGGCAATCTGCAAGCCTCGGTCCTGCTGCCGCAAGGGCGCAATGGCCCTGCCTTTCTGGCCTACCCGAATTTCAACGTGTTCTTCGAGTGGAACCAGAGCTTCGTCTATGTCACCACCGCCGCCTATTTCGCCACGCGGCTGGAAGGCGCGCCGGTTTATAATGCAGGTGGCGCAACCGGCGGGCTCAGCCCCGATCAGATGCGGCAATTGCAAGAGCGCCTCGTCGCGCTTGGTCATGATGTCGGCGGGGTCGATGGCATCCTCGGTCGGATGACCCGCGCGGCAGTGCAGGCTGAACAGCAACGCCTCGGCCTGCCCGCCGATGCTTGGCCGACGCTGGATCTCCTCCGCGCGCTCTAATTCGGGCGGATCGGGAACCGCTGGCCGTCTTCTGTCACGAGGATCAGACGGCCAGCATTCTCCACAAACAGATCGCAGCGCGAAAACCCGTTGATGAACTCGACGCAGACCGTGCCATCTTCATTCACCGCGTAATAGCCATAGGCGACGCCGCCGCCATTCGGATAGGTGTAGGTGTAGCGATCATCCTCGAAAAACCGCGATTGGCCATCATCAAAGAAAGTCAGGACCTGCCCCCGCAGACGCTCGTCGAGCGCCTCCACCCCAATCCGGGTATCATCGTCGCGCAAGAACCAATCCTGCGCCGCCACCGGCGCGGCCATCACACATAAGATCAAAGCAAGACGCATCAGACCCTCCATTTGCGTCAGCCTAGCGGACCTTTGCGCTCACCCGGTGACACGTTTCCGCGACCGCTTCGCTGCACTGCGGCATTTCGACGGGTTTCACATCGCATGACATCCCCCACATTGGCGGTATTGCCGCCGCTGGAGCCGCCATGCTGACCCTCACGACGATCTTGATCCCGCTTGGCCTTCTGATCTGGCTCGCTTGGCGCGGCGTCTCGGTCGTGATCCTCGCACCGGTCATGGCGCTTTTGGCCTCGGCCATGGCGCGCGAGCCGCTTCTGGCAAGCCTCACACAGGTTTTCATGCCCGCGACAGGCGGTTTCATCACCGCCTATTTCCTACTCTTCCTCCTGGGCGCTGTCTTTGGCCGGATCATGGAAGACAGCGGCGCTGCCCGCCGGATCGCCGATGGCATCGTCCGCGCGCTTGGCACCGACCAGGCCATCCCGGCGGTCGTCCTCTCTTGCGCGATCCTGACCTATGGCGGCGTCTCGCTGTTTGTGGTCGCCTTTGCGGTCTACCCGCTGGCCATGGCGCTCTTCCGCAGCGCCGATTTGCCCCGACGGTTGATCCCGGCGGCCATCGCGCTTGGGGCCTTCACCTTCACCATGACCGCGCTGCCGGGCACCCCCGCGATCCAAAACGCGATCCCGATGCCCTATTTCGGCACAACCGCCTTCGCGGCCCCTGGGCTTGGGGTGATCGCGGCGCTGATCATGGCCGGGCTCGGTCTCCTCTGGCTCACAACACGCGCACGCCGCCTCCGTGCGCAAGGCGAGGGCTTTCTGCATCTCACCAGCAGCGAGGATAACAGCGCGCCCGCACCGATCCGCAAACCTCTGCGGTTTTGGCTGGCCTTCCTGCCCATCGCCGCCGTTCTCGGCCTGAACCTGCTCTTCAGCACCCTAATCTTGCCCGCACTCGACACCAACTACCTGGCCGACCCGCGATGGGGCGGGACCGACGCCGCCAGCGTGATCGGTATCTGGTCGATCATCGCGGCGCTGATCTTGAGCATCCTGCTGGCCCTGGCGCTCTTCCGCAAAACACTCACAGAGCCGAGCCAATCGCTCAGCAAAGGCGCGGAGGCCGCCCTTCTGCCGATTTTCAACACCGCGGCACTGGTCGGATTTGGCGCGGTGATCGCGGGCTTGCCGGCCTTTGAGGTCATCCGTGACGGTGTGTCGGCGCTGCCGGGCGGCGCGCTGGTGTCGATGGCGGTCTCCGCGTCGATCCTCGCTGGCGTGACCGGCTCCGCCTCAGGTGGCATGAGCATCGCGCTCGACACACTCGGCGCGCAATATCTGACGCAAGGGGCTGAGGCGGGGATCGACGCGTCCCTCATGCATCGGGTGATCGCGCTTTCCACCGGCGGGCTCGACGCGCTGCCGCATAACGGCGCGGTCATCACACTCCTGTCGATCGGGCGGCTGACGCATCGAGAAAGCTATGGCGACATCTTCATGGTTGCCGTGGCAATCCCACTCGTCGCGCTGAGTTCCGTGCTTGTCCTGGGAAGCCTGTTTGGCAGCTTCTAAGCCACCATTTGCTCCGCTTTCTTCAGATCGACGCTGACCAATTGGCTCACGCCCTGTTCGGCCATCGTCACCCCAAAAAGCCGATCCATCCGCGCCATCGTCACCGCGTGGTGGGTGATGATCAGGAAACGCGTATCGGTTCTGCGGCACATCTCATCGAGCAGGTCGCAGAACCGCGTGACATTGGCGTCATCAAGCGGCGCGTCCACCTCGTCCAGCACGCAGATCGGCGCGGGATTGGCCAGGAACACCGCAAAGATCAGAGCCAGCGCCGTCAGCGTCTGCTCCCCACCTGATAGCAGCGACAGGGTCGAAAGCTTCTTGCCCGGCGGCTGACAGAGAATCTCCAACCCGGCTTCCAGCGGGTCGTCGCTTTCGACCAGCACCAGCTTGGCTTCGCCACCGCCGAAAAGATGGGTGAAAAGCACACCAAAATTCCGGTTCACCTCTTCGAAGGCGGTCAAAAGCCGCTCCCGCCCTTCGCGGTTCAGCGCGGCGATGCCAGCGCGAAGCTTCTTGATCGCCTCTTCGAGGTCCAGCTTCTCGGCCTCTAGCGTGTCATGCTCCTCGCGCACGGCCTCCGCGTCTTCCTCGGCACGCAGGTTCACCGCGCCAAGCGCATCGCGCTGCCGCCGCAGACGAACGACATCGCTCTCGATCCGCTCCGCGCCCGGCATCTTTTCCGGGTCTGCGTCCAGGCTCTCCAACAGCGTGGCGGGCGTGACCTCCATCTCTTCCATGATCCGCTCGGCGGCCTGATCCACGGCCTCACCTGCCGCATCGCGGCGCGCTTCGGCCCGGGCGCGGGCTTCGCGCGCATCCGACGCCGCGCGCTCCGCATCACGCTCCGCCGCAACCGCCGACCGCAAAGCCCCTTCCGCCACCGATAACGCATCCGCAGCTGCCGCTCTCCGTGTCTCGGCCTCGGCAATCGTTGCGGCCATCGCTTCGCGCCGTGTTGCAATCTCGGCGGGCAAAGCCTGCGCATTCTCCAGCTCGGCTTCAGAACTCGACTTGCGATGCTCCAACTCGCCAATCCGCGTTTCGGCATTGGCCAGCCGTTTGCCCCAGGTATCCATCTCGCCCGCGATCTGCCCGATCCGCTTCTCGCGAGCCTCGCCATCGCGTTTTAACTCGTCAAACCCGGTGCGTTTGGCCAGCATCGTCAGCCGCGCCGCTTCAACCGTGGTCTTTGTGTCGGTGACTTGGGCGCGCACGCTGTCCAAATCATCCAATTCCGCCTGCGCGGCCTCCGCTTCGACCAAATCGCGCCGGGCGCTGGCCGCTTCGTCCTCATGCCGTCGCGCGGCACCGCGGAGGGTCTCCAGCTTGCCGGCCAGGATATTGCGCTCCGCCTCGGCCCGGCTGAAGGCGCGGCTGGCCTCGGCGACTTGCGCGTCTGCCGCCCGGCGTGCGTCCCGCGCGGCTTTGTCCGCCTCGGTCAGATCGGCCAGACGCGCCGCATTGCTCTCATGGGTCGCACGCGCCCGGTCTGCTGCAGTCGTCGCGCGTTCCAACTCCGCAGACAGGTCATTGAGCTGGTTTACTTGGCTGAGCCGCCGCGCCGCCGTCGAAGACCCCTCCGAGGCGGGCAAAGCGAACCCGTCCCACCGCCACAGGTCTCCCTCTCGGCTGACCAATCTCTGCCCAGGCAAAAGGGCCGCCTGCAAGCGCGGACCATCCTCGACCGAGACGACACCGACCTGCGCAAACCGGCGGGTCAGCACATCGGGCGTATCGGCATAGCCACTCAACGGCGAAACCCCTTCGGGCAACGCCTGCTCGACGTCATAGGAGGGCAGCGCTGTCCAGCCGCTGGCCCCGGCTTCGGTGGCAACGGGCGCCTTCAGATCGTCGGCCAACGCGGCGCCAACAGCCGCTTCGAACCCCGGCGCCACCTGGACTTGATCCAACACCTGATCGCCGCTGCCGCGCTCCCGATCCAACAATTTGGTCAGTGCGCGCACCTCGGCATCCAATGTGCCCAATTGCCCCTCGGCCTCGGTCCGCGTCGCACGAGCCTCCCCCTCCGCCGTCTGCGCCAGGGCCCGCGCGGCTTCGGTCTCTGTCAGCGTCTCATCGGCCCGCGCCGCAAGATCAGTCGCAGCGCTCAGCGCCGTTTCCGACGCTTCATGATCGCGGGTCAGTATCGCCAACCGATCTTCGGCCTCAGCCGCCGCGCCTTTGGCCTTTTCCGCCTCGGCGGCGTTCCGGGCCTCCGCCCGGGTCGCATCCTCGACCAGACGCTGCGCCGATTGGTGCCGCGCAGCCAGACGCGCCGCATCTTCGGTCAATTGGCTCAGCGCTGTCTCGCGTTCGGCCAGAATGCGCGCTGCGTCCGTGGCTTCAGTAGAGGCTGCGGTCAGCGCATCCTCATGCCCTGCGCCCGCCGCGACAAGCTCCGCCTGCTCCGTCTCGAGCCGAGCGATCGTCTCACCGGCATCCGCGTTCAGGCTCTGCTCGCGACCGATATCGTGGCTAAGTTGTTCGATCCGCGCGGTCAGAGTCTCAATCGTTTTGGCGGCCCGGGCGTCTTCGTCTTCCAACGCCGCCCGCTCGACCGTCACCCGTTGCAGCAGAGCCGCCGCAATCGCCTCTTCCTCGCGCTTGGGTGGCAGTGCCTCGTCTGCCTCTTCGCGGGCCTTTCCGGCCTGCCGCGCCGCCGTTTCGGCACTGGCCGCCGCTGTCACCGCCTCTTGCAGCGCGGTCTGCGCCGTCAGGCGCGCTTGATCCGCTTCGCGCCAGCGCAGATAGAGCAACAACCCCTCGGCCTGTCGCAGCTCCGTCCCGATCTCGCGATAGCGCGCCGCCTGTTTCGCTTGCCGGGCCAGGGCCGCAAGCTGGGTCGCAAGCTGCTCAAGCACGTCGTCGATCCGGGCCAGATTAGTTTCCGCGCCTTTCAGCTTTAGCTCCGCCTCATGCCGCCGCTGATAGAGCCCAGAAATCCCCGCCGCCTCTTCCAAGATTCGACGGCGCGATTTCGGCTTGGCGTTGATCAGCTCCGAGATTTGCCCCTGGCGCACAAGCGCAGGCGAATGCGCCCCCGTGGACGCATCCGCAAACAGCATCTGCACATCGCGCGCCCGCACATCCTTGCCATTTGTCTTATAGGCACTGCCGGCATCGCGGGTGATCCGGCGAACGATCTCAAGCTGATCGTCGCCATTGAAATTGGCCGGTGCCAGCCGCTCGGAATTGTCGATAATGATCGACACTTCGGCGAAGTTCCGGGCGGGCCGTGTTGCGGCCCCGGCGAAGATCACATCTTCCATGCCGCCGCCGCGCATTGCGGTCGGACGGTTCTCGCCCATCACCCATCTCAGCGCTTCCAACAGATTCGACTTGCCGCAGCCATTGGGGCCGACCACGCCGGTCAACCCGTCCCCGATCAAAAGATCGGTCGGGTCCACAAAGCTTTTGAAGCCATTTAGCCTGATCTTGGAAAAGCGCACGCCGCCATCCCGCATGTGATTCCGTTGGTCGGGGATTGTCTGGCCGCAATTGCGGTCAAGTCAACGGGGAACCCCCGTATCTGGGGATATTCCGCCGGTTATCCACAAAATATGGGCGAATTCACGGCATATTGCGGTGCAGGCCCGGTCAGGGCAAGCTCAACACATGGTAACCGTGACCCGCACAGACCCTCTCTCTCCCGATGCGCTGCTCTTGATCGAAGGCAGCGAGGCGGAGCAATCGGCGCTCTATCCGCCGGAGGACCGCTTCGCCTTTTCGCCGCAGCAACTTGTCGATGAGGAGGTCCGGTTCTTTGTCGCGCGGGTCAAAGGCCGTGCCCTTGGATGTTGCGGCTATGCGGTTTACGACGGGTATGCGGAACTCAAACGCCTCTTTGCCGAGCCGGAAGCGCGCGGCACGGGCGTCGCCGCAGCTTTGATCGAAACCATCGAAGACGCCGCGCGCGCCGAGGGTGTCCACCTCATGCGGTTGGAGACCGGACAACTCAGCCCCGCCGCGATCGGGTTCTACACCCGACACGGCTACATCAGACGCGGCCCCTTCGGCGACTACCCTGAAAACCCAAGCTCCGTTTTCATGGAGAAGCCGCTTTAGCGTTGGGCCAGACTGGCTGGTCATCTGACGGTTTCCGCGCCGCGCAGGTCACAAGGCAACCGCAGTCACGCCCCGCTTCCTCAGTTGCTTCGCCCCTGATCAGGCTGGTCGGTGATCGCACCATATCCTGGCTGAGACTTCGGGATCGGATCGTCAAATTGGCTGCGACAGCGTGTCTGTTGTATCCAAGGCCGATTTACTCATATACTTTGCAGTGTCAAATATAAGGAGTGTCAATCATGACTCTCGCGTCCACACGCTATTCGCCGCTCTACTTCCTCGCCTCGCTCGGCGCGGGCGGTCTGACGGTGACCTTCTTCATGTGGCTGATGTTCTGGGTGCCGCATCCAGATCAGCCGGTGCCGATCTTCGAAAACAACCTTGCACTGCTGACCCAGGGCACGCCCCTGCAACAAGCCATGGTGCTTGGCGCAATGGCGGGGATCGCGCTTTTCGCCTTCTTCAATGTCAAACTCCTAATCTGGAACTTACGACAGTTCGCAGACTTCCGGCGATCCGAGAGCTACGCGGCCTTCGCCGCCTCCAATGTCGGAAGTCAGATCCTCGCTATGCCGCTTGCCTTGGCAATGACCGTCAATGTTGGCTTCATCTTAGGCCTGACCTTCGTGCCCGGCCTCTGGAGCGTTGTGGAATATCTGTTCCCGTTGGCTTTGATTACATTCCTGGCGATCGGTGTCCTCGCGCTCCGGATGTTGGGCGGCTTCATCGGCGCGCGTCTGGCCCAGGGCGGCTTTAGCTGCGAGGCGAATAACTCCTTCGCGCAGATGCTGCCCGCCTTCGCGTTGTCCATGGTTGCCGTCGGCCTGGCGGCCCCCTCGGCCATGTCCGGCAATGCCACCGTCGCAGGCGTCAGCATCATCGCCTCCAGCTTCTTCATGATCGCGGCGGTCCTAATCGCGCTTGTTGCAGGCGTTCTTGGCCTCCGCTCGATGATGGAGAATGGGGTGAATACCGAAGCCGCGCCGACGCTCATGGTGGTGATCCCGCTGATGACCGTGATCGGCATCGCGATGTTGCGGATGAATCACGGGCTGCATGTGCATTTCGATGTTCATGGCGGTGCCGGCGAAACCCTGATGATGTTGACCCGGCTCTTATCGGTCGAGGTGCTTTTCGCACTCTTCGGTGTGATGGTGCTCTCCCGCGTCGGTTATGCGGCGCAGTTCCTCTCGGGCACCGCAGCCTCTGCCGGGTCTTACGCGCTGGTCTGCCCTGGTGTGGCGCTCTCGGTGCTGACCCATTTCTGGCTCAACAAGGGCCTGGTCGTGGCTGGCCTAGTGGCTAAATTCGGCGTCGCCTATTGGGCCATTTCCGGCATCGCCATCGCGTTGCAATTGGGGATGATCCTCTTGGTCTGGCAATTGGGCCGAAAACACTTCACCACTCTCGCGAGCCCGACGGTCCCGGCCTAAGGACCTCTCAATCGCTTGGCGGGGCGGCCTCAAGCAGGTCGCCCGGCTGACACTCCAAGACCTCGCAAATCTTGGCCAAGGTCTCAAAGCGGATGCCTTTGACCTTGCCGCTCTTCAGCAAGCTCAGATTCTGCTCGGTAATGCCGATCTCCGCCGCCAAATCGCGGCCCTTCATCTTCCGAAGCGCCATCATCACATCTAGCCGGACGATGATCTCCATCAGACAAACCCCCGATTCTCTTCGGCAACCTGCACCGCCTCTCGCATCACCCACCCGATGACAACGATCAATCCGCCTGCCAAGAAGAATCCGATATCGCCGTCGGTGAAGGTGAAGGCAAGTGTGCGCGTCCCGACCTCATTCGCCATCGTCAAGAGCAGCACAATGACGGTGTTCGACAAGAAGCCGATGATGCCCACGGCCACGAGGCCTTGACCGATCCGCAAGATCTGATCGGCACAGCGGGCGCTTAGCGTTTCGCCGGATTTATAGAACCCGAACAAGGCGCGCATGTGCCAAAGGATATATGCCACAATGACAACCGAGACCATTTCGATCGCCAGAATGGTGAGATAGAGACCGGTGCTGATCATGTCTGGCAGAATATAGTCGGAATAGGTGTCGCGAACATCGTCGACGCCCATCTCGCCGATGGCAAAGGCGACGATCAGAATCACCGGAAGCATGAGTAAGCCAAAGCTGGTGGCCAGATGAAGGAGCCGCGCCACTTTGATGATGCGGCTCAATTCTCGTTTCGTCATTTCTTCTTTCCTTTCGAGATTTACTTACTGTAATACAGTAAATAATGATTCTTGAAAGAGGAAAATTCAATGCACCCAAAACATCTCTCTATTGCCGCCATTGCGGTCTTATCCGTCTTACTCAGCACCACTCTGGCGCGCCCCGACACGTCGGACCCACTCACAGCCGACCCACGCGGTATCGCGGCCCTCGTGACGCTCCCCGATGGCGTTGCCTTGCCCGAAGATGGGGCCGTTATGACGCTCTCTGCGGTCAACACCGCAACTGAGGCGGTCTCGCGCGAGCAATATGTTCTGATCCCCTCGGAAAACGGCGACCTCTATGTCCTGTCACGTGGAGATCAGGCCCGCCTCTCCGAGCAACAGGGCATGATTTTGGGCTGGATGGCGCAAGAGATTGACGTCGACGGGACATTCAATTTCGTGATCGATCCCTGCCAGATCGGTGACGGACCAGACCGCCAGGCGAGGGTGTCAGTTCAGTTACGAGCCGAAGCAGACGGCCCCTTCCTGCCGGTGATCGACGATATGCGTCTTCGCAGGATCTTGGATCACGATCTGGACGAGATGCCGGTCTGCCCCCAGGCCGGCTGAGAGAGCCCCCCACTCTCTCCTTGAGCGGGTCGCGGCACGTCCACCAGACGGCGCTCGTGCCCTTTGCGCCACCGTGACCCGCTCAATTTTTGCGGAACCGTTGAGATCGCCCTAGGCCGATGTTATCTTTAAGACAGGCTCGGCGCCGGGGCCTTTGACGGCGCGCAATATGGAGGACAGAGTCCTGACTGGACCAACCCTTGCGGCATCTAACAGAGCCGCACCTGCGGCGCCCAAGGCGCCTCTGCAAGACCTGACAAGCGAAGAGCTTCTTCAGCGTATTCTTGCCTCTCTCGACGATGACAAAGCCGAAGACGTTGTGCAGATCGACCTGCGCGGCAAGTCGTCCATGGCCGATTACATGGTGATCGCCACCGGGCGCTCGACACGGCAAGTCTCGGCCATCTCCGAAAAACTGGTGGATCGGTTGAAAACCGTCACTGGGCGGCGGTGCAAGATGGAGGGCAAGGATGCCGGCGATTGGGTGCTGATCGATGCGGGCGACATCATCGTCCATGTCTTCCGCCCCGAAGTGCGGGAGTTCTATCAGCTTGAAAAGATGTGGATGCCCGCTGACGGCACAACCGCACCGCAATAAGCGCGGCACATGCGGGTACATCTTTGCGTCGTGGGCCGGCTTCGGGCCGGTCCGGAACGCGATTTGATTGACGATTATCTGACGCGGTTTGATCGGACCGGGCGGGCGCTTGGCCTTGGGCCCGCGCGCGTGGTTGAGGTCGAGGACAAAAAGGGCGGTGGCCAGGTGGCAGAGACCGCGTTGCTACAGAAAGCCATCCCCGAGGATGCGGCGACCTGGGTTTTGGACGAGCGCGGGCGGATGCTCAGCTCCCCCGATTTTGCGACACAATTGGCCGGGCTGCGAGATCAGGGCCGCGGCGATTTGACCTTTGTAATTGGCGGCGCGGACGGCCTCACGCAGAGCTTCCGCGACCAAGCCGACAAGGCCATCTCCTTCGGCCCGATGGTCTGGCCGCATATGCTCGCCCGCGTCATGCTCGCCGAACAACTCTACCGCGCCGCCTCAATTCTCGCCGGAAGCCCATATCATCGGGTCTGATCCTTGCCCCGGCCTGGGGCCTTGCGTAGAACCACGGATATGAGCAGTCCAAAACCCGTTGTCCTTTGTATTCTCGATGGCTGGGGTCTGAACCCCTCGCCAGAGGCCAATGCCCCGCATTTGGCCGCAACGCCGCATTTCGACCGGCTGATGGCGACCTGCCCAAACGCGACCTTGGTCACTCATGGCCCCGATGTCGGCCTGCCCACCGGGCAGATGGGCAATTCCGAGGTTGGGCATACGAATATCGGCGCGGGTCGGATTGTGGCGATGGATCTCGGCATGATCGATCTGGCCATCGAAGACGGCAGTTTCTTTGAGAACCCCGCGCTTCTGGCCTTCATCAACGATCTGAAGGCCTCCGGCGGCACCGCGCATTTGATGGGCGTGGTCTCCGATGGCGGGGTGCACGGGCATCTGACCCATATCCTCGCGGCGGCCAAGGCCGTGACCGAGGCGGGTGTCCCGCTGATGATCCATGCGATTACCGATGGTCGCGACGTGCCGCCGAGTTCCGCTGATACATTCATCGAAACCCTGGTCAACATGCTGCCCGTAACAGCGCCAGTTGGCACGATCATCGGGCGCTACTACGCGATGGACCGTGATAATCGGTGGGATCGGGTCGAGCAGGCCTATGACGCCATAATCAAAGGCCAAGGCGTGATGACGGCAGATACCCCCGTCGATGCGGTTGCAGACGCCTATGCCCGGGGCGAAACCGATGAGTTCATTCTGCCGACCGTCCTGGGCGGCTATCAGGGCGTCAAGGATGGCGATGGCATCTTCTGTCTCAATTTCCGTGCCGACCGGGCGCGGGAAATCCTCCGGGCGATCGGCGAGCCAGGTTTCGCGGAGTTTGCCACCGGCCCACGGCCCAAGCTCGCGGCCTTCCTGGGCATGGTCGATTACTCGACCGAGCACACCGCCTATATGACCACCGCATATCCGAAACAGAAGCTGACCAACACGCTTGGCGAATGGGTCGCAAAACACGGGCTGCGGCAGTTCCGCCTCGCAGAAACCGAGAAATACCCGCATGTGACCTTCTTCCTGAACGGCGGCAAAGAGGCCCCCGAGGAAGGCGAAGATCGTTACATGCCAAAATCGCCCAAAGTCGCGACCTATGATCTGCAGCCCGAAATGTCTGCACCTGAGGTCAGTGACAAGTTCGTCGAGGCGATAGAGGCGATAGAGGCGATAGAGGCGGGATATGACCTGATCGTCGTCAACTATGCCAACCCCGATATGGTGGGCCATACCGGCGATTTGCAGGCCGCGATGAAAGCTTGCGAGGCTGTTGATACAGGGCTTGGTCGCGCCTTGGTGGCGTTGGAAAAGGCCGGCGGCGCGATGATTGTCACCGCCGATCACGGCAATTGCGAAGTGATGGTCGACCCGCAAACGGGCGGGCCGCACACCGCACACACCCTGAGCCCGGTGCCCGTGATCCTCGTCGGCGGGCCGGAGGGCGCCACGCTGCGCGAGGGGCGTTTGGCCGATCTCGCGCCGACCCTTCTGGAGCTAATGGGGCTGGAGCAGCCGCCCGAGATGACCGGGGAAAGCCTGATCGCATGAGTGCCTGGGCCGCCCGGTTTGCCCTAATCCTCGGCCTCGCCTGGCCGAGCCTCGCCCTATCGCAATCCGACCCGGCGCTGACCGCGCAACGCGCCGCGCAGATGCTGGATGCCGCCGCCACCTCCCTTGTCGAGGCCGATGGCGCCCGCGACCGGGTTGAAGCACTTACCGAAACCGTGCGCGCGTATGAAGAAGGGCTCCTAGCACTCCGCGAAGGCATCCGCCGCGCCGCGCAACGAGAGCAAACCATTCTCGTGGTGTTCGAGGCTGAACGGGACCGCCTCGCCCGGCTCTTGGGGGTGCTGCAAACCATGGAACGCGCGCCTGCGCCGCTGTTGATGCTGCACCCTTCCGGCCCGGTGGGCACCGCCCGGTCCGGCATGATCTTGTCTGATGTCAGCCCCGCCATCGCCAGCGAAGCCGCCCGGCTACAAGCGCAGCTTGAGGAAATCGCGCTCCTCCGGGCGCTGCAAGACAGCGCGCTTGAGCAGTTGAGCGCCGGGTTGATCGGCGCACAAGACGCTCGGTCGCAGCTGTCGCAAGCCATTGCCGACCGTCGTGTTCTGCCTGACCGGTTCGAGCTTAACACCGACGCCATGCTGCAGTTGATGGAGAGCGTCGATTCGCTCGACAGTTTCGCCGAAAGCCTGCGCGCTCAGCCTGCTGAGACCGACCTCAGCGGCTTTGACCTGCCCGACTTCACCGATGCGCAAGGCACACTTCCGCTACCGGTTTTGGGCCGGGTCTTGCGGGGCTTCAATGACGAAGATGCCGCCGGAATCACCCGCCCGGGCCTGGTTTTGGCGACTCAGGCCCAAGCGATGGTCACCACGCCTTGGCCCGCAACCGTGCGCTATGCCGGGCCACTGCTCGACTATGGCACGGTCGTGATCCTTGAACCCGACGGCGATTATCTGTTGGTTTTGGCGGGTTTGGCCGATGTTTTTGTCCGTGCCGGTGAAGTCTTGCCGCCCACGGCCCCGATCGGACTGATGGGTGGCGCGCCCGAGACCAGCGACAACGTGATTGTCACAAATGCGCAAGGTGGTGGCGGAGACCTGTCAGAAACGCTTTATATAGAGCTAAGAGAAGCAAACGTGCCCGTGGACCCGACCGAGTGGTTCATCACTGAATAAGAGATGAGGAATAGGTTCCTATGAAAAGATTTGTCATGGCGGCCCTTGGTGGAACGGCAGCGGGTATCCTGCTGACCACGCAAATCGCCGGCCCGCTGATTGCCCAGGAAAACGCCAATAACGCGTCGGTCTATGAGCAGCTTGACCTGTTCGGCGATATCTTCGAGCGAATCCGCGGCAATTACGTGGAAGAGGTGGATGAGGCCGCGCTGATCGAAGCGGCGATCAACGGTATGCTGACCTCGCTCGACCCGCATTCCAGCTATCTGCCCCCGCGCGACTACGACACGATGCAGGTGCAGACCCGAGGCGAATTTGGCGGCTTGGGTATCGAAGTAACCCAGGAAGAAGGTTTCGTTCGCGTCATCACACCGATGGATGACACACCCGCGATGGAGGCTGGCGTTGAGGCTGGCGATTTCATCACCCATGTGGACGGCGAGGCGCTTCTGGGCCTGACCCTGGAACAATCCGTGGATCTCATGCGCGGGCCAGTTGGCTCGGAGATCGTGATTACGGTTGTGCGCGAAGAGGTGGACGAGCCTTTTGACATCACGATTGTCCGCGACCGCATCCGCCTGACCGCCGTGCGCACCCGGCTTGAAGGCAACACGGCGATCCTGCGCGTCTCAACGTTCAACGATCAGACCTATCCGAACCTGCAAGAGGGGCTGGAAGAGCTGGTGACCGAAGTCGGGGGCTTGGAAAATCTCGACGGTGTCGTGCTGGACCTGCGCAACAATCCTGGCGGCCTCCTGACCCAGGCGATCCGCGTCTCTGACGCCTTCTTGGAACAGGGCGAAATCGTCTCGACCCGCGGGCGTGAGCCTGGCGATGGCGAGCGTTTCAACGCCACACCTGGCGACCTGATCGAAGGCCGTCCCGTGGTGGTGTTGATCAATGGCGGCTCGGCCTCAGCCTCTGAGATCGTCGCAGGTGCCTTGCAAGATCACCGCCGCGCGGTCGTCGTCGGCACCAACAGCTTCGGCAAAGGCTCGGTTCAGACCGTCATGCCGCTCCAAGGCGAGGGCGCGATGCGTCTGACGACATCGCTCTACTACACGCCGTCCGGCCGCTCGATCCAAGCGCTTGGCGTCGCCCCCGACATCTTGGTGGAGCAGCGGGAGCCGGTGGAGGTGTCCGACGAAGATCAACCGCTGCGGACAGAAGCCAGCCTGCGCGGCTCGCTGCAGAATTCAACCCTGACCGAGGATGAAATCCGTCAGTTGGAAGAGGAACAGGCCGTGGCCGAAGCCACCGCCGAGTTGCGCAATCAGGATTATCAACTGGCCTATGCCATCGACATCCTGACTGGCCTGAACGCACTCGCCCCCGGCAGCCAGTAAGCCGCCGATGACGCCGGACGAGATCGCGGCGCTGCCCTACCGGCCTTGCGTCGGCGTTGTGTTGATCAACGCCGACGGATTGGTTTTCGCCGGTCAACGCGCCGATATGGAGACGCCCGCCTGGCAGATGCCGCAAGGCGGGGTCGATAAAGGCGAAACGTCAAAAGCCGCCGCCTTTCGCGAGCTTCGTGAGGAAACCGGCGTCGCCGCGCATCATGTGACACTTCTGGGACAGACCGCCGATTGGCTGCCTTATGATCTGCCGCCTGAGGTTGTCCCCAAACGATGGGGCGGCAAATACCGTGGCCAGAAACAGATGTGGTATCTGATGCGGCTCGACACAGGCGACGAGGTGATCAACCTCACCTATAAAGATGTCGAATTCTCGCAGTGGCGCTGGATGACCGGCCAGGATTTGCTCAATGTGATCGTCCCGTTCAAACGGCCGATCTATGAGGCGGTTTTGACGGAGTTCGGGCTGGTCTGAGCTTCGGTGGTCTTTGGCCGGTCCACCTCCGCTAAGCGCACCACTGTTGCATAAGATGGTGACGCCAACCGCAGGACCATAAACTGATGAAAGTGATTTGCGGCCTAGACGGCGAGACCCGCAGACCGGCGCAGAAACGCGGCTAAAGCCCGAATTTCCGGCGCCGCTGTCCAACGGCTTTCATCACCCGGACCAACTCATGGCTGATCCCAGGTTCTGACAGGGCATGACCGGCGGCTTTGATCATCTGCAACCGGCCATTATGCCACCCATTGGCCAGCATCTGCGCCGAGAGTGGCGGGCAGATCATATCATAGCGCCCCTGAACAATGGTGCCGGGGATATGGGCGATGCGGTAGAGATCACGGAGAATCTGCCCGTCTTCCTGCAAGAAACACCGGTTTATGAAGTAGTGATTCTCCAGCCGCGCAAAGGCCCGGGCATAATCCGCCGGGCTTTCGCCGCCGCCGCCATCGCTATCCATCGAGGCCAGCGCGTTTTCCCAACTGGCCCAGGCCCGGGCAAACCGTGTCTCGACCATCAAATCGCCGGAAAAGAGCCGCCGGTTATAGGCCGCGATCAGGTCGCCACGCTCTTCCTCCGGGATCATGTTCCGAAACTTCGCCCATTGCTCGGGCCAAAACTGCCCGGCACCACCACCATAGAACCACTGCAGTTCCCGCTCGGTGGACAGAAACACCCCGCGCAGCGCCAAATAGGCCACTGATTGCGGATGAGTTTCGGCGTAAATCAACGCGAGTGTCGCCCCCCAAGACCCGCCAAACACCGCCCAACGGTCGATGCCAAGAGTTTCTTGAATGCGCTCAATATCGTCGACGAGATCCCAGGTCGTGTTGGCATTGATCGCTGCATGGGGCCGCGACCGGCCGCAGCCACGTTGATCAAATAGGATGATGCGCCAGTCTTCGGGGTCGAAATAGCGCCGCATCGCCGGGCTACATCCGCCACCCGGCCCGCCATGCAGCACCACAACCGGCGCCCCTTTGGGGTTGCCGCATTGTTCGACATAGATCTGATGCCCGTCGCCCACGTCGAGCATCCGCTGATCATAAGGATCGATCGGCGGAAACAGATGCGCGGCTGCGCGCTTTTGGCCAGAGAATTTGTCCATCGCCGTCCTATATAGACCTCTGTAAAAGGTCTGACATGGCCGACACAGTGCCAAGATCGGAAAGGGAAGTCCATGAGCACCGCGACGCAAACTGTCGATGCTGGCGAGATTGCCAAATTTGAGGCAATGGCGGCGGAGTGGTGGGATCCCCATGGCAAGTTCAAACCGCTGCATATGCTGAACCCGACGCGGCTGGACTATATCACCACGCAGATCGCCGCCGAATTTGGGCGTGACCTAAAGACCGACATGCCCTTCGCCGGTTTGCGGATTCTCGATATCGGCTGCGGCGGCGGGCTGTTGTCGGAACCCATGGCGCGACTCGGGGCCGAGGTGGTTGGCGCAGATGCCGCCGAGCGCAATATTCCGGTCGCGCAGGTCCATGCAGAACAATCCGGCCTGGACATCGACTACCGCCATACGACTGCAGAAGCGCTGGCCGAGGCGGGCGAGCAGTTCGACGTGGTTCTCAACATGGAAGTGGTCGAACATGTCGCCGACCCGCAGGGTTATCTGACCGCCTGCCAGCAGCTCCTGAAACCCGGTGGGCTGATGATCTGCTCAACCATCAACCGGAACCCCAAAAGCTTCGCAATGGCGATTGTCGGCGCGGAATATGTGATGCGCTGGCTGCCGAAAGGCACACATGAGTGGCAGAAATTCATCACACCCGATGAGCTTTTTGGCTTAATCGCGAACGCGGGCCTCACGCCCGTGGACCGCAAAGGCTTCGTCTTCAACCCAATCGCCTGGACCTGGAGCCTCTCCGATCGGGATCTGAGCGTGAACTATGTGACGGCCAGCACGAAGCCGGGATAGAAGCCACTTCGCGCGCTAAGACCACGTAAAGCCGCGATAACGAGCCAAGACGTCCAAATTGGTCAGCCAACAAAACTTGGTCTGTTGGCCCTCTACCCGCTGGCCCGGTATTGAGACGGGGTCATGCCGAGTTCGCGTTTGAATGCTGTGTAGAAAGACGAGCGCGAGTTGAACCCAACGTCGTAGGCAATGGTCAGAATAGTCGCGTCGGTGTTGCGCAACCTGTCTGTCGCATCGCGAATGCGCCAGCGATTCACATAGTCGAAGAACCGTTCCCCGATTTTTTCGTTCAGCGCTTGCGAGGCATAATGCGTGGTGACGCCGATCCGATCAGCGAGATCCCAAAGGGAAAGGTCGGGCTCGAGATACAGATGCTGTTCTTTCATCAGCGCCTCAATCTTCGCCGCAAGCCGGTCAAGTCGGGTATCGTTCAGACCGGACTTGCCGTACTTCCGTATGGGAAGCATCTGCTCTGTCTTCGCCGGACCCTTTTCCGGTGGCGGCGCAATGCCTGGCCGCTGCCGCAGTCCCCAAAGCGCAATGCTCCACATCAAAAGATACCGAACGAGGATCGCAGCTAGAAGTGAATCGAACATGGCCGCGCCCGGAAATCTCAAGTCGAATGCCGAGGCAATGATGCCGATGATATTGAAGGTCCAAAACACCAAGACCACGGTCGCCAACCACCACGCCCAGGTGAGTTCACGCCTTTCAGTGCTAGCGAAGAGGTCCTTCAGACGGCTTCTGTACGATCTGAGGCGCCGCAGGATCAGCACGGCGTAGATTGGCACCAACACATAGAACAAAGTCGTCACGACATAGAGACCAATCAGCGCGACGATCTGCCAGACGGTCAGATCGTCGGACCCCGGCTGCAAACGAGCCAGCAAATGCGCGGGCAAGAGCAGGATGTAGAGGTAGACGCACAGAGCAAACCCGACCGGCAAGCCATGCCAAATCCAGCGCGGTTTGATGGGCTCAAGTGTCGGGTCGTCAGTCAGACGATAAACGTAGAGCCATAGGAGAAATGGCTGAACCATTGTCAGCGGAACTTCAGCGAGTTCGAAAGCAAGGGTCAGGCGCCTCGGATCGTCTTCAGAAAGAAGATACGCGGCAGGCAAGGCCAGAAGTTCGATCGCGTTGGCCAAAAAGAAGAGAGCCAGGGGCAGCCGGATATGCCTATGTCGATCAGGCAGCAAAAGCAGATTGGTACAAAACGCGGACAGTACCAGCAGGCCAACGGCGGCGGCGAGACGGAGGATCTCTTGCTCGAGATTCAGAAGTGCGGGGTCCATAAAAAGATGGCCATCTGTAAAATGAGTTGGGCGCGCGCAACTTCTGCCCACGCCCGAAAAATGTCTTTCCGTCCTTCAGAAGATAAAACTGTCTTCCGTCAAGGGTTCGCAGGAGGTTCCGAAGATCGATATCTCGGCATCGCCAAAGCTGATCTGCGTATAGCTGCCGTGTGTGCTGATCTCCAGATCATTGAAGCTCAATCCGGTCTGTGAGAAGTCCAGCAGGTCTTCACCGGCATTAAATTCAAAGATGCGATCCTGACCGGAGTTTTCCTGGAAGACAAATGTGTCCGCTCCTTCTCCGCCCCACATCAAATCACGCCCGGCACCACCGTTCAGTATGTCGTCACCCTCGCCACCACGGATCATGTCATCGCCATCGCCGCCGGACAACGTATCGTTGCCGTGACCGCCACGGACATGATCGCGCCCATCACCCCCGTCGATGATGTCATCGCCGTGATCGCCGCGCAGAAAGTCATTTCCCTCGCCGCCGGAAATGCTGTCATCACCATCGCGCCCCCGGATGAAATCGCGTCCGTCACCTCCGTCGATCTTATCGTCGCCATGGCCACCACGCAGATGATCATTGCCGGCGCCGCCGATCAGTTGGTTGTCGCTGTGCGCTGAATCCGGCGATTGGCGAAGAACGTCAATGAAATCCCGACCATCGGTGCCGATTGATAGGGTCGAGCCATCCGAAAAGGTGAAGCGACCCGTATCCAGGTCACTCAGCCGGCCCTCAAAGGTCAGGCTGGCGTTGCCGAGTTCCAACACAGTTTCCGGTCCGCCCGGAGCATCTGCATCCTCTGTCAGCGAAATCTCGGCTGCTGTGCCATCAATCGTAAAGCTTTCGTCCGATGGATCGAAACTGGCCCATGACTCATCGTTGTAGATTGCGGAAAAGGCCTCAAGCAAAAGATAACCTGGTTCGACTTGGGAAAACGTCGTTGCAATCGAAAAAATTGTACCGGATTCGACATGCAGATAAGTCGCCGTGTTTGTCCCGAGCGTACCGCCCGAGAACCCAATGAACTGTTGCCCAAACAGGTTGGCCGACACCAGACCAAGGCTTTCTCCATCCATACTGGGGGTGCCATCTTCTGCACGGAAGTCCAGCATCTCCTCCAGTTGTTCGGGTGGCAGCAGCGTGCGAGAGACCAACAACGCATCCATGAAGCGGATGATGTCTGACGTGGTGGAGACAACACCGCCAGCCGCTCCGAAGTCTATGGGTACATCTGTGACGTCCCTGATATCGCTGGGGGAAAGCTCCGCATAGGACCGCAGCAAACCGTCTGTTTGGCCTTCAGATTTCATTGAGCTGTCATCCATGCCAACAACAGAGAAGATGCGGTCGGACATCACTTCTACAAAACTATCGCCAGTCTTTTGTTCGATCAGCTTTTGCAGAAGCAGGTAGTTCGTATTTGAATACCCGTAGGCTTCGCCCGGCGCAAAGTCAGCGGGTTGCTCTGCAACAAGCCCCAACATGTCGTCGGGCCCAAATGGTTGAGTTGGATTGGCCAACAGTTGTTCGATGAATGCCGGCAAGTCACCCTGACCGGGAATCGTGTCGAAATCGGGGATACCGGACCGATTTGCCAGCAACTCGCGTACCGTGACTTCTTCGATGTTGGGAATGTCTTCGAGGCCGGTGATGTCCATCTGCTCTGCCAGGGGGGCGTCGAAATCAATAGCCCCTTCGCCGACCAGTTGTTGCACGATCACGGATGTCATCATCTTGGTCTGCGACCCAACTTCAAATGTGTTGTCCGTGTTGGCAGCCTCATCACCATAACGTTCAGTCGTTCCGGCGGCATTGCGGACCGACAAGCCGCCGCGCGCGATTTCCATGAGTACCGCAGGCGCCTCGTCGTTACTTTCTGCAAATTCCTGCAAGGCTTTTGCAGGGCCGGAGTTCAGGGCGTCAGGGTCAAATAGGGACATTGTGTCAATCCTTGTTGATGTCAGAATAAAGACGGACCGCGCGGTCCGTTGGGCATCACTTGGTTGATTTGACCGTGCGATGCGTCCGGATTGATCGGGACGGACAAAAAAGCGATGTAATACCGTGTTTTTGCCGCGAGGTTCGCGGCGAGTTCAGCATCCGCTGACGGTGAAGTTTCGGACTATCCGCATAGAACTCTGCCAATTGCCTTCATCTGACCACGCAACCTGAAGCAAGCGTATCGATTCAGTTTTTTGGAGAGCGCTCTGGTCGGCAAACGGACATTGCCTGAGCTTCAATGTCCGGTTTCCAGAAGAGTTTCTCAAAGGCGAAATCTCTTACAGCCCACACGAGTCGCAAATCCTGATCGATGGATAAAGGAAACACTACAACACCGTCAGGCAAAACAGCGCTTGGGGATAGTGTCCGCCAGCCTCGTGAACCATTATCCCGATAGATCAGGGGCCGGCCATGCACTAACAATCGAATTGAACCACTAAGGTGGGGATGATCAGCTCGCAACAACCCTTTGACGCTGCACGCCCAGGCCCCTGATGCCCAACACCATGCTGTCGCCGGTCTGGAGGTATTGCTCAGGCTTTTGCCCCATGCCCACACCCGGCGGCGTGCCGGTCGAGATCACATCGCCTGGCTGCAGGCTCATGAACTGCGACAGGTGAGACACAACGGTCGCCACGCTGAAGTGCATGGTGCGGGTCGACCCGTCCTGAAAGCGCGTACCATTCACCTCGAGATACATCGGCAGATCCTGCGGATCGGTCACCTCATCGCGGGTCACCAACCAGGGGCCGATCGGGCCGAACGTGTCGGCGGATTTTCCCTTTACCCATTGCCCTGAGCGATGCAGCTGAAAATCCCGCTCGCTCAGGTCATTCACCACACAATAGCCCGCGACATGATCCAGCGCCTCGGCTTCGGAGATGTATTTGGCGGGCTTGCCGATCACAACGCCCAGTTCGACCTCCCAATCGGTTTTGACCGACCCGCGGGGAATTTCGACATCATCGTTTGGGCCGACAATGGCCGAGGTCGCTTTGAAGAAGATCACCGGCTCTTCAGGCAATGCCATACCAGCCTCCGCCGCATGATCGGCGTAATTCAGGCCGATGCAAATGAACTTACCCACGTGACCCACGCAGGGCCCGATACGGGCATCGCTCGGCAGGGTGGGCAGACTTTCGGGGTCAAGCTGGCGCAGCCGGGCAAAGCTCTCGTCGCTCAGCGCATCCCCCGACACATCATCGATATGGGCCGAAAGATCTCGCGGCATGCCCGACGCATCCAGCAAGGCCGGTTTTTCTTGGCCCGCTGGGCCAACACGTAGCAGTTTCATGGTATCTCCTTAAACGTTGGACCAGCCACCATCGATGACATGGGCAACTCCGGTCGTATATGCGCTCTCGTCGGAGGCCAGATAGACTGTGAGCGCCGCAATTTCTTCGGCCGTGCCGATCCGGCCAATGGGTTGCCGGGCGACAAAATCGGCATGGGCAGCTTCGTAATTGCCGGTAGCGCGCAACCGGTCATGCAATGACGGACTGTCCACCGTGCCGGGGCAGATCGCATTGCAGCGGATGCCTTGCCCGATATGGTCTGCCGCCACGGCTTTGGTCATACCGATCACGGCGGCTTTAGTGGTGCCATAGACAAAGCGGTTTGGCGCCGCGATGACCGAAGAGGCAACCGAGGACATGTTGATGATCGATCCGCCGCCCGCCGCAATCATGCCGGGCAGGAAGGCGCGGATCATCCGGTACATCGCCGTCACATTGAGTTCGACCGAGCGTGCCCAGGCGGCCTCGTCACAATCGAGGATCGTGCCGTTGTCAACGAAGCCGGCGCAGTTGAAAAGAACCGAGGGCGCGGCGATCAGATCGCGGAACCCCGCAATGGCGTCGGGGTCGCAGACATCGAAAACCGCCGTCTTGATCCCATCTGCGGCCAAACTCTCAAGCGCCCCGGCATTGATATCGGTGGCCAGCACCTGCGCCCCTTCCGCTGCCATTGCCAGGGCGCTGGCCCGCCCAATACCCTGACCCGCCGCCGTCACCAGGCAGGTCTTGCCGTCCAATCGTTTCATGTTGTCTGTTCCTCGTTCAAACCGTAACACCGCGCGGCGGTGCCTCGGAAGACCTGGTCCCGCTCGTCCTGTGACATCCCGATTGCCAGCCTCTCAGACAGATCAAACCATGCCTGATAGGTCGAGGTTTCCTGCAAGACCGGAAAGTCGCTGCCCCACATCATGCGGTCCGCGCCGAAAACGCCATAAACCATATCCCAAACATGTTGGTGAAACGCATCGTCCCGGCTCTGCGCTGTGAAACCCGACATTTTGCATATGACATTGGGTAGATCGGCGACTGCGGCCAAGTCTTGGCGCCACGCCTCAACCGTCGCTGGCGTCGGTTTCGCCGCGTGGTTTATGATGATCGGCAGGTCGATGTGGCATTCGGCGACTGCGGCGAGGCCTCGAAGGTGATGCGGCAAGGCCAAGGCTTCCAACACTAGATCGGTTTGGGCCAGCGTGGCCAGCCCGTCAGCGTAAGCCTCGGTGCTCAGCCATTCCGATCCTGCGGCGACCGCTTCCATCGGGCGTAGGCCCTTGAGCCGGGGATTGCGCGCCATCTCTGTGATCACATCGCGTGCATCCGGTGCCGTCAGGTCGGCCCATCCGGTCACGCCGACGATCCAGGGATGCGCCGCCGCCTGCTCTAGAAGCCAGCCCGTCTCGGCCCATGTCGGCGCCGCCTGAACCGCAATGATGCCAGAAATTGGCAGATCCTCTTGCGCCGCCCATATATCACCAGGGAGGAAGTCGCGGTGGATGCGCGGTCGCGCAGGCGTCAGCCAGTCATAATCCCCGCGATCGAGTCTCCAGAGATGGACATGAGTGTCGATCACCATCAGCGCTCCCTTTGAAGGGGATAGATCTGCTGCAACGGAGACCAGACCGGCGCGTTTGGCGCGTCTGACAGTGGTGCCTGACAGGCTTTGGTGCGGGCCATCCAGTCGGCAAGCTCCGGCAAGGCCCGCAACCGTGCGCGGTCGGCATCCAGATCACTGCCCAGATAGTCGAAGCTGGCGATTGCATACCCCCCAAGCAAGTGCAGCCGATAGTCCGCATGCCCATGGGCCAGAAGCGCAGGCCCGACCGCAGGATCAGGGGCGCGGTGCATCGCCAGATACTCCTGCACGTGACTCGGCAGGATTCGCGTGGCCATCAGATGTCGGGTCATTTGGTTGCCCCCTGCGTTAGGCCCGAGACCAGCTTCTTCTGCAAAGGCAGGAACAAGAGCAGCGTTGGCACTGTCGCGACCACGGAGCCCGCCATAACCGCCCCCCAATCGACCTGCACATCGCCGAAATACTGGTAGAGGCCCAGGGGAATGGTCTTCAACCCATCCTCGGTGATCAGAGCCAGCGCCAACAGGTATTCCGACCAGCTTTGCAGGAAGCCGAAGGTGGCCGCCGCGACCAGACCGGGCCACATGATCGGCAAGATCACCAGGCGGATCACCTGAAACCGGTTCGCCCCATCGACAATCGCCGCTTCATCGAGCGCCTTGGGGATCGTCGTTAGATAACCCACCAGCAGGTAGATGGTGAACGGCGTGACAAAGGCCGCGTAACATAGGATCAAGCCGATATGGCTGTTGATCAGGCCGCTGCGGGCGAAAAAGATAAAGATCGGATTGACCAGGATGATCCAGGGAAAGAACTGCCCCCCCATAATCGCGCCGAAGACGAAGCCCCGCCCCGGGAAGCGGAACCGAGACAGCCCGTATGCAGCAAACAGCGAGATCGTGCAGGCGAGCACTGTCGCCGCCGCGCAGATATAGAGTGAGTTGAAGACATAGATGAAATACCCATCCGACAGGATCGACAGGTAGTTATCGAGAGTGAAGCCCCCGTCGCTTGAGACCAGTGACACCGAGATATTCTGGATCGAGCCCCGGAAGACGAATGCTGCGGGGGCCAAAAGGAACACCATGAAGAGGGTGACGGCCAGAAACATGCCACCATTTTCAATGGTTCTTGCCAGACGTTCGCGCATTGCCATTTCCTCAACCCACCTTGTCCTGCATGTCGCTCAACCCGAAGAAGCGGAAATAGAGCGCGCCGAACAGAGCCATGACCACCGCCATGACAATCCCGATGGCGGAGCTGTACCCGATCCTGAGATCTACAAAGGCACGCAGGTAAATCTCGGTCGCCAGCACATTGGTATAGGTACCGGGTCCCGCGCCCGTGGCGAGCCAGACATAGACAAAATTGTTGAACGTCCAGATCACCGACATCAGCCCTAAGACGGAGATCGTCGGCATCAGGTAAGGCAGCGTGACAAAGCGGAATTGCTGCCACGTTGTGGCACCGTCAATCGCCGCGGCCTCGTTCAATTCTTCTGGGATCGTTTGCAGAGCAGCCAAGAGGGAGACCGCGATCAAGGGCGTGGTGTTCCAGACAATGATTGTCACGATGGAAGGCCAAACGGTTGTCAGCTCGGCCAGAAACGCCACCGGATCATCGATCAGACCGGTCCAGAGCAGCGCTTGATTGATCGCGCCATGGGTCGGATCAAACAGCCAGCGCCAGGCGATCACAGCGACCACCGGCGGCGTCGCCCATGGCACCAGCAGCATCAGCCGGGTGACCGTGGTCAGTCTCAGCCCCGCCACAAAACGCGAGTTCAGCAGCAACGCAAACAACAGCCCCAGAAGCAGCTTCAGCGACACGCTGATTGCCGTCAGCCAGACCACCGTGTTGAAGGCGATGTCAAAGAAGCTCGGGCTGGTCAAAAACTCGGTATAGTTCGCAAGCCCGACATTTTCGCCCCCCTGCCGCAACTGCAGCAGCGTGATGTCGGTGAAGCTCAACTCCAGATTATACAGCGTGGGATACAGGTAGAACCCGACGAGGATCAGGAAGGTTGGAAACAGCATCCAGAAGGCATTGATCCGGTCACGGGCGGTTGGGGAGAGTGCCATCGAGGGCTCCTGTCTGCGATGAATGAGGGCCGATCAGCACGGACCGGCCCTCGATCATGGGTCAATTATCGAGCACACGCTCGATCTCTACCAGCAACTGCTCCGCCGCTTCGGTCGAGGTGACCTGACCCGACAAGGCCGAGCCAACAGACCGCGCGGTCAGGTTCCAGAGCTGCCCGACGCCCGCGCCGCTTTCGGCATAGGCACCCCAAGTGCGGGTATGGTTGGCCAGCTGATCGGCAAAGCCCAACTCTTCGCTGCGATACTCGATCTGCGACAGCAACGTGCGCTGCGCCGGGAACTGGTTGGTGTAATAGGTCTCGAACAGGCCCGCCTCGGTCAGATACTGCAGCAATTGCCACGCCTCGGCCGGGTGATCGGTGTTGGAGTTCACCACCAAAGTGCGCCCACCCAGATGAGTCTGCGGCCCTTCGCTGCCACCCATCATCGCACCGGAGGCAAAAGGCACCTCGGCGCCGGGATTGGCCTCCTCAAAGGCCGAAAGAAGCTGACGATAGGTGTTTGTCGGCATCACCGCCATTGCCTGCGAGCCATCCAAGAGCGCCTGCAAGAGCGCCGGGTCATGTGGCACCTCAATGGCCAAAACCGAACGCGGCACAAGCTCTTCGTTGATATAGGTGCCGAAATAATCGAGCGCAGCAGCGAGTTCCTCGATGCTCACGCCGGGCTGATATCCACCCGCCCCATCCTCTTCAACAAGCGTCAAGCCGTTGGACCACAGATAATAGTTGAACGGGAACCAGACCTGATCGGCGGCAGGGAAGGCAAAGCCGGTCTTGCCAGTCTCTGCCGCGACGGTCCGGCTGGCGGCCAGAAGTTCATCCCAGGTTTCAGGCATCGCCTCGACCCCAGCCTCGGCCAGGACGTCGGTGCGGTACACCATGGCCCATGTGTCGGCAGACCAGGGCACGCCCCAGGCACGGCCGTCATACATCGTCAGGTCGGTGGCGATGAAATCGTCGAACCCATTGGCGAACTCGCCATACTGGGTCATCTCGTCGATGGGCATCACGATGCCCGCCTCAGCCATTTCCTGAGTCCAAACAAAAGCGATATGAACCACATCGGGGCCTTGCCCCACCGCACCCTCACGCAGGAACTGTTCGCGAGAATCGCCCCAGGCAATCGTTTGAAGCTCGACTGTGATCCCAGGGTTGTCGGCCTCGAACGCGTCCAAGGCGGCGCGCATTTCCTCGCGCTCACCATCGTTAAACCGGAACGTCAGCTCGACATCCGCAAAGGCCGCGCTTGCGGCCAGTAAGGCCCCAGCCGCGGATGTAAGAATTAGAAACTTGCGCATGATATCCTCCCTTTGATCAACAGCGCTGTCGTCAGTGCACATCTGCCTGAGCAACTTCGAACCTCTTCAGGGCCTCGGGGTCGGGCACAAAGCCAATCCCCTCGCCTCTGGGCAGCTGCATTTTTCCATTGGTGACGCCCAGGTCGATCTCCCCGAGCTCGGTGCGAAGCGGGTTGGGGTTGGCGTCCAGTTCGAGCGGTCCCGTACCGCCAACCGCCGCCAAGACATGGGCGCTGGCCGCAAGACCAATGGCGGTGCCCATGTAGTGCATGGCACAGGTACGGCCTGCGGCATGAATCTCGGCCCCCACCGCATAGGTGCCACTGACGCCGCCCCATTTTGCGACATCGGGCTGTAGCACCGTCAACCCGCCCAAATGGGTGTAGTCTCGAAAGGCCAGCGCCGATGTAATGTTCTCGCCGGCCGCGATCGGGATCGGGCTGACGGCGGTCAGTTCAGCCCAGTGATCCTGTGGAGCATCTGCGGCGATCGGCTCTTCGATGAAGCCAAGGTCAAACTCGGCCAGCGCTGCCACCGCCTCCTTTGCCTCACTCAGACACCAGTTCTGGTTCGCATCCGCCATCACCGCCAACTGCCCTTCCGCAAGGTCGCGAAAGCGCCGCAGCAGGCTCATATCGGTGGCACGGTCAAAGCCGATCTTCAGCTTGGTCGCGACATGCCCATTGGCCAACACCTCTCCAATCGAGGCTTCAAGTCGCGACACATCCGGGGTGCTGGCATAAACGGAAATCTCGCCACCCGGAGCGTCGGCGAGAAAAGAGGCCAAAGGCCGACCCTGCGCTCGTGCCGCGATATCGGCCAGGGCCGTGTCGATGGCGGCAAAACAATGGGCAAACGGGCCAGGCTCGCCAGTATGGCGGGCCATTCGGCCAAGATCGCGCTCCAAAACCGGCCGACACTGATCAAAACGGTCGAGCTTCCGACCCAACAGCATCGGCGCGATGACATCTTCGATCAGGAACAACCGGGAAAGATTGCCCCGGGGCGGAAAGTTGCACCACGCCTCACCCCATCCCTCGACGCCATCAAGCGTCGTCAGCTTCACCAGCAACCCATTGCGCACCGGCATGGAGCCCAGTGACGATTCAGGCCCGCGAGGGGGCGTCACAGACACTGCAAACACTTGGATTCTATCAATGATAATCGGTTGCATTCACAGTCAGCCTTGATGTCGATCGCTGACTGGATAACTGATTAATCAGTAATTGACAAGTGATTCATTTACCCGTTATCACCGAATGCGAACTAGTAGATCGATGAGAAATGAATAAACTCGCCGCACCTAACCCAAGACAGAAGTGACCGGACCGCAAAATCATGTCTCGCATCTCAGCCTATGAAAGTTTCCGCGACCGGCTCTTTGCCGGGGATTTGAAACCTGGTCAGTTTGTGACCCAACGCGAGCTTGCAGAGCTGGCCGGTGTCTCGCTTGGCAGCGCGCGAGAAGCGATCCAAAGGCTGGAGCACGACTCGCTTCTGAAAGTGCATCCCCAGCGCGGCATTCAGGTGGCCGATGTAACCCTGCGCTTCATCCGCGAGGCGTTTCAGCTCCGGTCTATCCTCGAACTCGCGGCTGTCCCGGATTATTGCGAGTTCCATCAGGATAAGGCCGAGGCGACCCTGAGGGATACCAATGACGTGTTACAGCGCGCACAGAAGGAGGCCTCCGCTGAGGTTCTGAGTCAGGCGGTGGATGTTGATTGGCGGTTCCACGATGAACTTGTCGGCGCGATCAACAACGAACTAGTGGAAGAAACCTATCAGATCAATGCCGTCCGCCTACGCCTGATCCGCACTAATATTCGACTGAGCGCGAAACGGGTCTTTGGCGCGCTTGAAGAACATATCGCGATTTTGGAAGCCTGCGCCCGGGGCGATGCCGAGGCCGCGCAGTCGAAACTGTCTGACCACCTAAGCGTGGCGATGCAACGGGCCATGGAAGGCATTTGAGATGAAACCAATTGCGCTGCACGACGTCCGCAAATCCTACGGCGCCATACCTGTTATCCACGGAGTCGATATCGACATTGAACCGGGAGAGTTCGCGGTTCTGGTTGGCCCGTCAGGGTGCGGAAAATCAACCCTGCTGCGCATGCTGGCCGGGTTGGAATCGGTAACGGGCGGCGAGATTGTCATCGGAGATAGCGTGGTAAACAACGCGCTTCCGAAAGAGCGCGATATCGCCATGGTGTTCCAGAACTACGCCCTTTATCCGCATATGACCGTCGCCGAAAACATGGGGTTTTCGCTGCGCTTGGCACGGGCCGACAAGGCGGAGTCCCGGGCGAAGGTCGAAGCGGCGGCTGAGATTCTCGGGCTTGGTCACCTTCTCGACCGTTATCCGCGTCACCTGTCCGGTGGTCAGCGACAGCGTGTAGCGATGGGGCGTGCGATTGTACGGGCCCCATCGGTGTTCCTTTTTGACGAGCCGCTTTCCAATCTCGACGCAAAGCTGCGCGTTAAGATGCGAACCGAGATCAAAGAGCTACATCAGAAGCTGAAAACGACGGTTGTCTATGTGACCCACGATCAGATCGAAGCCATGACCATGGCCGACAAGATCATTGTGCTTGATGGCGGTCATGTCTCGCAGATCGGCTCCCCGCTCGAGTTGTATAACCAGCCGCAGAATAGTTTCGTGGCGTCTTTCATCGGCTCCCCTTCGATGAACCTGTTTCCGGCCAAAACAGAGGCTGGCGGCACGGCGCGGTTGGAAGATGGTCAGGCCGTCTCTTTGCCGCAAGCCGTGGCATCGGGTCGGGACATCCTGTTTGGCATCCGCCCCGAGCATCTTTTGCAAGACGTCTCCACCCCCCGCATCCACATCCGCGTGGCAGTGGTTGAGCCCACCGGGGCGGAAACGTTGATATCGGCGCATCTGGGCGAAACCGACGCGCTGGCCGCCCTGCGTGGTCACGCGAACCTTTCGTCAGGTGACCAGCTTGGTCTGTCCTTCGATGACGCCCATGTGCATCTTTTTGATGCCGAAAGCGGCCTGCGGATCGGGTGACCAAGGTGGCATTTGAGTTGCCGCAAATCGGCCTCGGCACGGCGGCGCTCGCGGGGCTCTATAAAGAGGTAGCGCGCGACACAGCGCTTCAAACGCTTGAGACCGCATGGGACCTTGGCATCCGGTATTTCGACACCGCCCCGCATTACGGGCAAGGCAAGGCCGAAAGACTCCTCGGCGATTTCTTACGGGACAAACCGGATGAGGAAATCATCACGTCCACCAAAGTGGGGCGATTGTTATCGCCGTCCGCAGCAAGGCACGCGGCGCTGAACGGCTTCGTGAACCCGCTGCCCTTCGATCAGAACTACGACTACTCCTATGACGGGATCATGCGGTCCTATGAAGACAGTCTGCAGCGGCTCGGATTGAACAGGATCGATATCCTTTATGTCCATGACATTGGGGAACGGACCCATGGGGGACGCAATGACGTCTACATGGCGCAACTCCTCAATGGCGGATTTCGCGCGCTAGCGGAGTTGAAAGCCTCAGGTGCTGTGCAAGCCGTCGGGATCGGTGTGAACGAGGTCGAGATCTGCGAGACAATTCTTGCGCAAGCCGAGATAGATCTAATCCTACTTGCCGGCCGCTATACACTGTTGGATCGTTCTGCTGAAGCGCGCCTCTTGGAGATGTGCGACCGTTCAGGCACGCGTTTGGTGATCGGTGGTGTCTTCAACTCCGGCATTCTCGCCACCGGTGCGGTGGAGGGCGCCCATTGGGACTACGGGCCAGCACCAGAAGAAGTATTGGTCAAGGTCAGCGCACTTTAGATACTTTGCAAGGCTTTCGACATAACACTGCCCGAAGCAGCACTCGCCTTCCCGATCCGACGTGAACAGGTCGCCAGCCTTCTTCTTGGCAACGGTCACCCGAGCCGGTTGAAAAGCAACGTCACTGCGATCAAGAATGCACAGGTGCCGCCGGCGTTCTGGGATCTGGCCAACCGGCTTATCACCGGCAAAATCTGCACGACGAAGTGATGGGATGACATACCGGTCAGCGCGAGCTGTCGAAGGGATTGAAGACGGCTTTAGTGCGGCTTCTTTTGTGCGATCCTATCCGTCTTTTCGGGCGAACTAGCCATCCGAATCTCAAAGGATCGTGCCGAAGCAGAGGTTGGCTAGACTTCCGACGCGCACCACTGCATCGCAAGCTTCGTGCAGCGGAGACATCTCGCCATCCCTGGGAGATACCAATCCTAGGCCCACAAAACAAAGCAGTCACGAGATCGATATCCGATGGGTTAAGATCGCCATTCCTCGAAGCAAGCCTCTAGAACCAAAGCCGTTCCATCAACCCTCGTCCTCTAGGCGCAGCCGCATCTCGCGGATCACCGGGAGGGCCGACCGCACCCGGTCGGCGCCAATCTCCGTCACCGTTTCCGATAAGATCGGCGCAATCACCTCAAGCGCGGCGTCTCTCGCCCGCTTGCCGGAGGGGCTGATCGAGACGAATTTTCGCCGCGCATCATCCCAATCGGGGCGAATATGCACATGGCCCGCCCATTCCAGCTTGCCCAATGTGTTGGTCATCGCGCCGCGGGTGACGTGGAACACGCGGGCCAATTGCGCCGGGGTCTTTTCCTCACCGCTCCGCGCCAAATGGTTCAACACCGAGAAATGGCTGAGCTCCATGCCTTTCGGCAACGCCTTCGAAAGCCGGTTGCGCGCCAGCTGATCGGCCATGAACATTTCACTAAAAAGCGCAATGGCAAGGGGGTCTTCGGTCGAACTCATGGCGCGCATAACACATAAACCCCTGCCGCTCGGCAAGGGGTCTCAGCGTCGCGTCACGCGGCGAGCAGGGGGTCGAGCTTGCCGTCCCGTTCAAGGGCGGCCATCTCATCATAGCCGCCGACATGGGTCTCCCCGATGAAAATCTGCGGCACCGTGTGGCGACCATTGGCGCGGCTTAGCATCTCTTGGCGCTTTGCCGCGTCACCCGACACGTTGTACTCGGCGAAACTCACGCCCTTATCAGTCAGCATCCGCTTGGCCGCGTGGCAATAGCCGCAAAGCGGCGACGTATAAATTTCAACAGTTGGCATGATCTTCCGTCCAATCAATCCCGCAATCAGGGTGATTTAGGCGTCCTTGGCGACGCGCGCTAGGGCTATCACGCAGACGTTTTTTGCGCCCGCAACAAAAGCTGCCTCGGTCGCCGCGGAAAATGTCGCGCCCGAGGTCATCACATCGTCGATCAACAGCACATCGCGCCCCGCCAAAACCGCGCCATGTGTCGGGTGCGGTCGGATCGCGCTCCCCAGGTTCTCGAACCGCTTCTCATAGCCGAGCCCGTCTTGGCTCTGCGTCGCAGAGGGCCGAACCAAAGCGTGAGGTGCAACCTCCACGTTCGCGGCCCGTCCCAGCGCATGAGCCAAGAGCGCCGATTGGTTGTAGCGCCGCTTCAACAGCCGCCAGCGGTGCAGCGGGATCGGCACGATAATGCTCTGCTCCGTCAAAAGCGGTGCGGCGCGTGCGGCCATCCACGGCCCTGCCGCTTTCGCCACGTCGGCCCGGTCGCCATGTTTCAAGCCGAGAACCAGCCGCCGCGCATTTCCGCCATAAACGAACACCGCCCGTCCTCGCGACCAGGGCCGCGCCACCTGCAAACATTCGTCGCAGCGCAGCGCCGTCTCCTCTTCCGCGCCAGGCAGTGGCACGCCGCATTTGTCGCAGGCCGTGCCGTGGATAAACGGCGTATCGCCCCAGCACGCCCCGCAAATCGCATAATCGCTTTCGACCCGCGCGCCACAGCAGAGGCATTCGGGCGGAAACACCGCATGTATCGCGGTTTGCAATCTCATATCACGCCCCTAAGTTGCAGCGGGTCAGCGAACGGAACCTCACGTGTCACACCCTACGCCAGCCGCCTTGGTGGACAGAACCACCCTTGCCCGCCGCCGCGCCCGCGCCCGGCTGGATCAAGCGGGCTTCCTGCATGACGAGGCCAAGTTCGAGCTTCAGGAAAGACTCATCGACGTTAACAGATCGTTTACGACACCCGCGATCGTGACGCCGTTTCCAGAAATCTGGGCCGATTTCCTGCCAGGTGTGACACTGATCGCGGATACAGAGACGCTCGACATTGCGCCGGGCGCCCATGATCTGGTGATCCACGCCATGGGCCTGCATTGGGCCAATGATCCGGTGGGCCAGATCGTCCAATGCCGCCGCGCGCTCAAGCCCGATGGATTGTTGCTCGCCGTCTTCTTTGCGGGGGATACATTGGCCGAACTGCGCGCCGCCCTTGGGCAGGCCGAGATCGAGACACTCGGCGGCCTCTCGCCCCGCATCGCGCCGATGGGGGAGCTACGCGACCTTGGCGGGTTGTTGCAGCGCGCCGGGTTCGCCTTGCCCGTGGCCGACAGCACGCGCCGCGATGTCAGCTATGCCGATCTGCCTTCTCTGATGGCCGATCTCCGCGCCATGGGCGAGACCAACGCCCTTGCAACGCGTCATCGAGGCCCGACACCGCGCCGCCTCTTCACCCGCGCGGCAGAGATTTATGCCGAGAGCTTCCCCGCCGAAAACGGGCGCATCCGCGCGACCTTTGAACTGGCCTTTCTGACCGGCTGGTCCCCGCATGACAGCCAGCAAAAACCGCTCCGCCCGGGCAGCGCGACATCCCGCCTGGCCGATGCCCTGAAAACCATCGAATTCGACGAAACGGCCATGCCGGTTCAGACCCGAGACCAAGAGTGAAAGACGAACACCAGATGATGATGAACGAAGTGCCCCCCCATGCCGCCGCCGACCACCCCAAGGTCTCCTTTGGCAAAACCGGCGTGCTGTTGGCCAATCTCGGAACACCGGATGACTACAGCTATTGGCCGATGCGGCGCTATCTGAACGAGTTTCTCTCCGACAAACGCGTCATCGACTATCCATGGTGGAAATGGCAGCCGCTTTTGCAGCTCATCATCCTGACCAAACGCCCGTTCAGCTCGGGCGCGGCCTATAAATCGATCTGGAATCACGACAAAGGCGAAAGCCCGCTGATGACGATCACCAAGGACCAAACGGCCAAGATGAAGGCCGCGCTTGAGGCGCGTTATGGCGATCAGGTCGTGGTCGATTTCTGCATGCGCTACGGCAATCCCTCAACCAAATCCAAGGTCGATGCCATGATCGCCCAGGGGTGCCAGAAGATCCTCTTCTTCCCCCTCTACCCGCATTATGCTGGGGCGACGTCCGCCACGGCCTGCGATCAGTTCTTCCGGTCCTTGATGGATGTGAAATGGCAGCCCATCACGCGCACGGTCGAGCCCTATTTTGAACATCCGCTTTACATCGAAGCCTTGGCGCAATCGGTGGAGAAGGCCTATGGCGCGCTGGAAGACCGGCCCGACATTCTGGTCTGTTCCTATCACGGCGTGCCGATCCGTTATCTGATGGAGGGCGATCCCTATCACTGCCAATGCCAGAAGACGACACGGCTCTTGAAAGAGCGTTTGGGTTGGGCAGATACCGAGATCACCACCACCTTCCAGTCGCAATTCGGCCCCGAGGAATGGCTGCAACCCTACACGGTTGAGGAGGTCGCCCGGCTTGCCGAACAGGGCAAGAAGAAGATCGCCGTTGTCGCCCCGGCTTTCTCAGCCGACTGCATCGAAACGCTCGAAGAGATCAACGAAGAGATCAACGAGAGTTTCGAGGAAGCCGGTGGCGAGCAATTCACCTATATCCCCTGCCTCAACGATGACGACGCCCATATCAAGGCGCTTTCCACCGTGGTCGAGGACAATCTGAAAGGCTGGATCGACTAGAGCGGATCAGGCTGCTTCGGCGCTGACCGGTCGCCCGGTGAAGATCCGGTCACCCACGCGGACGACGATTTTGCCGTTCTGAAGCGCGCGAACAAACACGCCCTGAACAGACACGCAGGTGCCCAATGTGATAGTTTTCAGCACAGTCTTATCCCCCGATTGGCTGTTGCTGTCCCTATGGTAGGCGCTTCTTGCCACAAAAACTCATAAAAATTGTGACATACCGTCAACCCATCGGCGGGCTAACAGAAAACTCTACAACCAGTCCCGCAAGATCGGGATGAGCGGGATGTCGGCTGCTGGCATCGGGTAGTCTCGAAGGTCCCTTGGGCGGACCCATTTCAGCACTTGGTTTTCGCGCGCTGCCGGGATGCCCTCCCATTTCCGGCAGGCGAAAAGCGGCATCAACAAATGGAAACTGTCATAGCTGTGGCTGGCGAAGGTCAGCGGCGCGAGGCAGGAGGCCCATGTGTCGATCCCCAGTTCCTCATGGAGCTCTCGAATAAGCGCAACTTCAGGCGTCTCACCCGGTTCCACCTTGCCACCCGGGAACTCCCAAAGCCCCGCCATCGATTTGCCCTCGGGGCGCTGCGCCAAAAGCACGCGACCGTCGGGGTCGATCAGAGCCACGGCGGAAACCAAAACCGTCTTCACGACCGATAATCCGCGTTGATGGTGATATAGCCATGGGTCAGGTCACAGGTCCAAACCGTCGCGGCGCCATCGCCCAGGCCCAAATGAACCGCAATCAACAATTCGTCGCCTTTCATATAGCTGGCGCCAGCCTCTTCGCTATAACTCGGCGCCACCCAACCCCGCTCCGCCACCAAGATGTCGCCGAACCGGATGCTGAGCAGGTCGCGATCTGCCGCCGCGCCCGACTTACCCACGGCCATCACGACACGCCCCCAATTCGGGTCCTCTCCGGCAATCGCGGTTTTCACCAGCGGCGAGTTGGCAATGGCGCGCGCCACCTTCTCGGCATCGGCGGCGTTGGCCGCGCCGGTCGCCCGAACCTCGACCAGTTTTGTCGCACCCTCACCATCGCGGACAATTTGCAAGGCAAGGTCTTTCATCACCGCTTCCAACGCCGCGCCGAAGGCGCGGGCCGCGGGGGTCTCCAAAGACGTGATGGGCGCATGGTCCGCCGCCCCCGTGGCCACCACCATCACCGTATCGGAGGTCGAGGTGTCACTATCGACGGTGATGGCGTTGAAGGTCCGCTTCGTTTGATCCGACAGCATCGCCTGCAACACCGGCTGATCAATCGCCGCATCGGTGAAGATATAGCTCAACATCGTCGCCATATCCGGCGCAATCATGCCGGAGCCTTTGGCGAACCCGGCAATGCTCACCATCGTGCCATCAATCTCGACCGTTGCTGCTGCGCCTTTGGCAAAGGTATCCGTTGTCATGATCGCCCGCGCGGCGGCTTCTGCACTGCCGGGCGCAAGCGCTTCTCGCAGCCCCGCGACAACGCCCGTAATCTTTTCCGGCGGCAAGGGTTCGCCAATCACCCCGGTGGAGGCCGTGAACACATGCCCCTCGGGCACGCCCATGACCCGCGCCACCTCGGCGCAAACGGCTTGAACCGTGCTCTCGCCTGCGCCGCCCGTGAAGGCATTGGCATTGCCGGAATTGACCAAAATCGCAAAACCCGCACCGCTTGGGGCCAAACCCGCCAGCTTCGCCTCGCAATCGAGAACCGGTGCCGCGCGGGTTGCCGAGCGCGTGAAAACACCGGCCACAGACGCGCCCGGCGCGATCTCTGCCAGCATCACATCGTCGCGGCCTTTGTACTTCACCTCCGCCGAGGTCGCGGCAAAGCGGACGCCGCCGATCTCCGGCATCTTCGGAAATCCGGCCTTCGGGGCAAGCGGTGAGACCGCTGGCCCGGTGTTCTCTGCATCACTCATCTTGGGCGGCTTAGTTTTCCAACAAACCCATGTCACGGATCAGCGCCGGATCGATCTCAATCTCAGGGCGCTCAACCTCAGCCTCAGAGACCAGTTCCTCCATCCGCGTCTCGACCCGTGCGTTGCGCAGGCCGTCGATCAATTCGGCACGAACATCGTCAAGCTCGGGGGCATCCTGCAACCGGCTGTCATTGAGGATGATCACATGCCAGCCAAACTGGGTCTCAACCGGTGCCGAGACTTCGCCAACCTCCAGCTCGAACACCGCTTCTTCAAAGCTTGGCACCATCATGCCCGCGGTGAACCAGCCCAATTGCCCACCATTGGGGCCTGACGGGCCGGTGGAGTGCTGCTGCGCCAGTTCGGCGAAATCCGCACCGCCCGCCAGCTCCTCGACCAGCGCAGCGGCGGCCTCTTCCGTTTCGACCAAGATATGCGAGGCATCGAATTCCCGCGCCGGTTCGGCAGAGCCGTAGACGCGATCGTACTCAGCCTGGAGATCCTCCTCGCTGATCTCGGCCATCGCGATCATCTCCATCATCGCCGCAGCCATGAACGCGCGCTCTTCGTTTTCCAGGCCAAGCTCCATCCGCGGCGTGACCATCTGGCGCGCAGCGCCGGCGACAACCTCCTGCTGCACCAGCTGTTCCAGCATCCCGTCGAACAAGACTTGATCGGGCAATTGCTGATACTGCTCGGGCAAAAGCGCCTGCATCGCGATCAAGTGACCCAGGGTGATATCGGCCCCATTCACCGTCGCCAAAACTGTGTCTGCGTCTTGAGCCTGGGCGGGAACCGCCATCAGCGCGGCAAGCGCCGCACCCGCAAGAAATCGTTTCATCCAAGAAATCCTTTGTTACGAAGGCCCAATGATCTTTGGGCCGCGTTGACACATATCCGGCGGCCCCTTATGTCCCTGACGGGTTTTGCACCGGGGCCGTGCCGGTCTTGCCGCCGTTGATAGACTGCAGCGGTAGACCAAACAAGCCGCGTGCAACACACGAATTGATGATCCGGGGAACGCCGCCGACACGGGGCCACCCCGAAAGAAAAAGGCGTTTAAACGTATGCTCGGGCTTGGAACGATCGCGAAAAAGGTTTTTGGAACGCCAAATGACCGCAAAGTGAAATCCGTGCGGCCGGTGATCGAAAAGATCAACGCGCTGGAGCCCGAGTTCGAAAAACTCTCCGATACAGACATCGTTGCCAAAACCGCCGAACTGCGGAATCGCGCCCAAAACGGCGAGGCGCTGGATGATCTGCTGCCCGAAGCTTTCGCCAATTGCCGGGAGGCCGCGCGCCGCGCCCTCGGCCTGCGCGCCTTTGATACGCAGTTGATTGGCGGGCTGTTCTTGCACCAGGGCAATATCGCCGAGATGAAGACGGGCGAGGGCAAAACCCTTGTTGCCACCTTCCCGGCCTATCTCAACGCGCTGACCGGCAAGGGCGTGCATATCGTCACCGTCAATGACTATCTGGCCAAGCGCGACGCCGATTGGATGGGCAAGGTCTATACCGCGTTGGGTTTGTCCACCGGTGTGGTCTATCCGCGTCAGCCCGATGAAGAGAAGCGCGCGGCCTATGCCGCCGATATCACCTATGCGACCAATAACGAGCTTGGGTTCGACTATCTGCGCGACAATATGCGGGCCTCACTCGCCGATATGGCGCAACGCGGTCATAATTTCGCGATTGTCGATGAGGTCGATTCGATCCTGATCGATGAGGCGCGGACACCCCTGATCATTTCCGGCCCGTCCGAGGACCGATCGGAGCTTTATGTCACGATCGACAAGCTGATCCCCGGCATCGAAGAAGATCACTACACGTTCGACGAAAAAACCCGGGGCGTCACCTTCACCGATGAAGGCAATGACTTCCTCGAAGAACGCCTGCATGCCGAAGAGATTTTGCCTGAGGGCCAGAGCCTCTACGACCCGGAAAGCACGACCATCGTGCACCATGTCACCAACGCGCTCCGTGCGCATAAAGCCTTCCAGAAGGACAAAGATTACATCGTCCGGAATGGCGAGGTTGTGCTGGTCGATGAGTTCACGGGTCGGATGATGCCGGGCCGCCGCCTCTCCGATGGTCTGCACCAGGCGATTGAGGCCAAAGAGGGCGCCAATATTCAGCCTGAAAACATCACCATGGCTTCGGTGACCTTCCAGAACTATTTCCGCCTTTACGGCAAACTCGCCGGCATGACCGGGACCGCCGCCACAGAGGCCGAAGAATTCGCCTCGATCTATGGGCTTGGCGTGGTGGAGATCCCCACCAACCGCCCAATCGCGCGACTTGACGAAGACGATCAGGTTTACCGCACTGGCGAAGAGAAATACGCCGCCATCGTCGAGCAAATCCGCGAGGCACATGAGAAGGGGCAGCCGGTTCTCGTCGGCACCACCTCGATCGAGAAATCCGAGATGTTGGGGCAGCTTCTCACCAAGGCCAAGCTGCCGCATAACATCCTGAACGCGCGGCAGCATGAACAAGAGGCGCAGATCGTCGCTGACGCGGGCAAGCTCGGGGCGATCACCATCGCGACCAACATGGCCGGGCGCGGCACCGACATCAAACTGGGCGGCAATGTCGAGTTCAAAGTGATGGAGGCCATCGCCGCCGATCCCGAGGCGAACCCCGATGAGGTCCGCGCCAAGATCGAGGCCGAACATGAGGCCGATGAAGAGGCTGTGAAAGCCGCGGGCGGGCTCTATGTTCTGGCCACCGAGCGCCATGAGAGCCGCCGGATCGACAACCAACTCCGCGGTCGCTCCGGCCGTCAGGGCGACCCCGGTCGCTCCTCCTTCTTCCTGAGCCTCGAAGACGATCTGATGCGGATCTTCGGCTCCGACCGGCTCGACAAAATGCTCTCGACCCTCGGCATGAAAGAGGGCGAGGCCATCGTGCACCCCTGGGTCAACAAATCGCTCGAAAAGGCGCAAGCGAAGGTCGAAGGCCGCAACTTCGACATCCGCAAACAGTTGCTGAAATTCGACGATGTGATGAATGATCAGCGGAAAGCGATCTTCGGCCAACGTATGGAAATCATGGGTGCCGAAGAGATCGGCGAGGTCACCCGCGACATGCGTCATCAGGTGATCGACGACCTGGTTCATATCCATATGCCGCCAAAATCCTATGCCGATCAATGGGATACCGAGGGCTTGCAAGAAGAGGTTCGCGCAAAACTGGGCGTTGATGCGCCCGTCGCCGAATGGGCCGACGAAGAAGGCGTCGACGATGAAGACATCCGCGAACGCCTCGAACGCTCGGCTGATGAATACATGGCCAGCAAGGCGGTGCAGTTCGGGCCGGAACAAATGCGCAATATCGAAAAGCAGGTGCTGTTGCAGACGATCGACGGCAAATGGCGCGAACATTTGCTGACGCTGGAACATCTGCGCTCGGTCGTTGGGTTCCGCGGCTATGCGCAGCGCGACCCGCTGAACGAATACAAGACCGAAAGCTTCCAACTCTTCGAAGGGATGCTCGACAGCTTGCGCGCCGATGTGACTGAGCGCTTGGCCAAGATCCAGCCGCTGACGCCGGAGCAGCAAGAACAGCTGATCAAACAGCTCCAAGCGCAGCAGCAGGCGCAACAACAGGCCGCAACCCAAGCGACCGAGGCCGCAGCCGGGGCCAGCGAGGCAGCGCCAGCGGCCAATGGTTTTGTCGAAGATGACCCAAGCACTTGGGGCAATCCGGGCCGCAACGATCCATGCCCCTGCGGGTCTGGCAAGAAATTCAAACACTGCCACGGGCGGCTCACCTGACGGGTGGGCGCCCCAAAGTCCCCATTTTCGCCACAATCTGTCTCGGCGTTGTTGAGAATTTCGCAACAATCGAGCGCAATAACAGGTGAGCGGCGGGATTTTCACGAAATTCCGCCAATGCGACCCCAAATTCGCCCTATTCCGTGAACAGTCTCCGCCGCAGCAAGAGGGACGGAGTCTGAGATGCCGAAACGTCAAATTGTTCGCTTGGCCGCCGTGGGCCTGATGACCGTCTCCGGCGGTATATTCGCCGTGAATGCCGGGCTCATTCCCGGATTTGGCAATGGTGGCAGCACGCCGCAATCGACCCCCGGTGCCGTTACCAACGCGGTCACTGAGACGGCAGAGCCTGACCAAGATCAGGCAGAACCACCGATCGCCACTGCCGCACTGGCCCCCGCGCCGACGGATGCGCAGGATCTACCAGAAACACCCGATTTCACGCTGACCCAGCCGGACCTCGCGCAACCCGGCAATCTGTCGGATCGGATGGCAGCGACGCCCGATCTGAACATGGCCGCGCCGGACGGCAACGAAGTCAGCCAGTTCGGGCTGCCCTGCGGCCTCTCGGTCAGCGCCACGGCGGCGCCCGCCGCGATGGTCGCGCTGGACATCATGAATCCCTGCCAACCCAACGCGCGCGTGGTTATCGAGCATTCCGGCCTCACACTGACCGAGCAAACCGACGCGATGGGCCTTCTCGCCGCCGATATTCCGGCGTTCGAAACGCCCGCTTTCTTCACGATCCGTGTGGAGGGCAGCAGCGAAACGGCGCTTGCGGTTGTCCCCGACCTGGCGGAGTTCGACCGCGTCGCCGTCGCATGGGAAGACACCCGCGATCTTGAGCTGCACGCCATGGAGTTTGGGGCCGACTATGGCGAGAGCGGCCATATCTGGCAGGAAAACGCTGGCACACCCGCGCGCGCTCAGGCCGGTGAGGGCGGGTTCGTCACCCAACTCGGCAATGATGCGGTTAACGCCCCGATGATGGCGCAAGTTTACACCTTCCCACGCGACACGCTGACACGTGAAGGCGCCGTGCGCCTCTCGATCGAGGCCCCGATCAACACCCGCAACTGTGGCCAAGACACCATGGCCCGCACGCTGCAGACCGATCTCGACGGGGCGGTCGCGGTGACGGAATTGACCTTCACACTTCCCGCCTGCGACGCGGTGGGCGACTATCTGGTGTTGCAAAATCTGCTGCAGGACCTGAGAGTCGCCTCGAATTGACCTAACCCGGCGCAGGTACCCATGCGATCCATGCTGAGGGCGGCCATCACAGCCGCCCTTTTTGCTATCTTGCCCCTGTCCCCTGCCATTGCGCAGGACGTGACCCTGCGCTCGCTCGACGGCAGTATTGAACTAGACGGCACACTTATCGGCTTTGATGGGGAGTTCTACAGGGTCGACACGATCTATGGCCCTTTGACCGTCAATGCCCAAGGCGTCTCCTGCCTCGGTCCCGGTTGCCCCGATCTGGAAAGCTTCATCGCCGAAGCGCGATTTGCGGGCGCCCGCGTGATGGCGGACACGCTAATGCCCGCACTCATTGAGGCTTTCGCCCGTGACCGCGGCATGAGCGTCTCCCGTGCCCTGCAGCCCGAGGGTCGCTCGGTCTTTACCCTCACGCGTATCTCTGACAACAGCGTCGCGGCACGCTTTACCCTGATCCCCGGCACCACCGATACCGGGTTCGAAGCGCTCTTGAACCGCGATGCCGATCTGGCCCTCGCGCTCCGCCAACCTTCTGAGGCCGAACGCCAGGCCGCCCGGCTCGCCGATCAAGGCGATATCACCCTGTCACAACGCGCGCGTGTGCTGGCCATCGATGGGTTGGTCGCCGTGACCGCACCGCAAAACGCGCTCCGTGAGATCACCATCCCCAATCTTGCCTTGGTCTTCGCAGGTGAGATCACCAACTGGGCCGATCTCGGCGGCGGCGATGCGCCCATCGCCCTCCATTTGATGGAAGACAGCTCCGGTCTCGCGCAAGACTTCATCAACCGCGTCCTTCTGCCCGAAGGCCTCAATCTCGGCCCCGGCATCATCCGCCACTCCGACCCCGGCGATCTGGCCAGTGCGGTCGCCCGCGATCCCTACGCGATTGGCGTGACCTCCTTCGCCTCCGTCGACAACGCCCGCGCTCTGGCGCTTGGCGGGCCCTGCGGCTTCAATCAGACCGCAACCCATGAAAGCCTCAAGGCCGAAGACTACCCGCTCACCGCGCCGCTCTTTGTCTACACCCCTGCACGCCGCCTGCCGCAACTGGTCCGCGAGTTCCTCGCCTTCTTCGAAAGCCAAACCGCCGAGCGGGTGATCCGCCGCGCCGGCTTCGTGAACCAATCTCTGCGCCGCAGCCCCGCAGCCGCCCAAGGCGCGCGCCTGGCCAATGCCATTCAAGCGGCGGGCGCGGAAATCACACTCGACAACCTGCAACGCCTCGCCGCCCGTGTGGCCAGCAGCCAGCGCCTCTCCCCCACCTTCCGCTTCGCCCCCGGCACCACAGATTTGGATCCGCAGTCGCGTAGCTCCGTCTCTCGCTTGGCCCGCGCCATCGAGCAGGGTGCATTCGACGGCCAAACCCTGGTTTTCGTCGGCTTCTCCGATGGCGATGGCAACGCCGCCACCAATCTTCGCCTCTCGCGAGGCCGGGCTGAGACCGTCCGCACCGCGATTATCGAGGCCGCCTCCGCCGCCGATCTCAACCGACTGCAACTCCGCGTGGATGCCTTTGGCGAAGCCATGCCCATGGCCTGCGACGACACCGATTGGGGCCGCGCCGTCAATCGCCGTGTCGAAGTCTGGCTAGAATAGCCCGCCCCTTCTCTGCTTCAAAAATATCCCGGGGAGTACGAGGGGCTGGCCGCTCGCTCCTCAAATCGCGACATGAACAGACGGGTCAAACCGCGTAGGTCGGGTGAAACAAGTTGCCGGGCGACAAGGTGAAAATCTCACACCCGGTCGCGGTCACGCCAATCGAATGCTCAAACTGCGCACTCAAGGATTTGTCGCGGGTCACGGCCGTCCAATCATCGGCCAGAACCTTGGTCTCGGGCCGCCCCAGATTCACCATCGGCTCGATTGTGAAGAACATGCCTTCTTCCAGAACCGGCCCGGTGCCCGCCCGCCCATAATGCAGCACATTCGGCGGCGCATGAAACACCTGCCCCAGCCCATGACCGCAGAAATCCCGCACGATCGACATCCGATGCCCCTCGGCATAGGCCTGAATCGCGTGACCGATATCGCCAAAGGTGTTGCCCGGCTTCACCGCCTCAATGCCCTTGAACAGCGCATCATGGGTGACCTGGATCAACCGTTCGGCGCGACGGTTAAGCTTGCCCGCCACAAACATCCGGCTTGTGTCGCCAAACCAACCATCAACCACAACCGTGACATCGATATTCAGAATATCGCCGTCTTTCAAAACCTTCGAACCCGGAATCCCGTGACACACTACATGGTTCACGCTGATACAGCTCGCATGCTGATAGCCGCGATAACCAATCGTGGCCGAGGTCGCACCGGCCTCGTCCACCATCTCGGTGATCCGCGCATCCAACGCGCCCGTGGTCACACCCGGAACCACCATCGGCGCGATCTCGTCCAAGATGCGCGCCGCCAATCCACCAGCCTTATGCATGCCAGCGAAGTCTTCGGGTCCATGAATGCGAATGCCGTCTTTCGTCAAACGGCCGCGGAAATCGTCCAAAACCAGTGCTCCGGTGCTGTCTTTCGCGGAACTTATGTCATGAAGCGGGGATTTTCCAGAGATGGCGGGTCAGATCTGTGGTCTTGTGTCGACCGGGATCGACTGACCAATCTCAACACCCTCGGGACCGATATCCGTGCCGTAGCAGATCATCTCCACCCCCGCCGCCCGCGCCGCGTCAAATGCGGCCGCATAACCCGGGTCAAGATCGGCGGCCATTTTCAGCCGCCTGCAATCGGTCCGCTGCAACAGATAGAGCATCACCGCCCGTTTCCCGTCACGGACCATCTGCGACAATTCATCCAAATGCTTGGCGCCCCGCGCCGTCACACTGTCGGGAAACTCGGCCCAATCCCCGTCTCTCCGCAAGGTGACATTCTTCACCTCGACGTAAGCCTCAGGCAGGCCATCGCCGGAGAGCAAGAAATCCACCCGGCTATTCTGTCCGTATTTGACCTCTGGCGCGATCTGCGGATAGCGCGCCAGTTCTGCAATCGCCCCTGCCGCCAAAGCCTCAGAAACGACCCTGTTTGGCAGGCTGGTGTCGATTCCAACCCAGGTCGCATCCGGTAATTCGGTTAGCCGCCAGCCATATTTCAGCTTCTTGCGCGGGTCCTCATTCGGCTCCACCCAAATCCGCAGACCCGGCTCTTTCAAACCCATCATCGAACCTGGGTTCGGGCAATGCGCCGTGACCTCCCGCCCATCCTCCAATCGGATGTCCGCGAGAAAGCGTTTGTATCGCTTGAGGAGGGTCGCCGGGACCAGGGGGGTTTGAAAGCGCATGGCGCTGCCCCTATACCCGAGCCAAAGCCCTGGCAAGGAGCCAAAGACCATGCCCAACCCCACCGCCGCCATGTTGGTGATCGGCGACGAGATCCTCTCGGGCCGGACCCGGGATGCAAATATGCACTACCTCGCGGGCGAGTTGACCAAACATGGCATCCGCCTGGCCGAGGTACGCGTGGTTTCGGACGACGCAGAGGCGATTGTCGGCGCGGTGCAAGCGCTGAGCGCGAGCCATGACACGGTCTTCACCTCCGGCGGCATCGGTCCAACCCATGATGACATCACCGCCGAGGCCATCGCAGACGCCTTTGCCGTGCCGATCAGCATCCGCGACGATGCCCGCGCGATCCTTCAGGCGCATTACGACCGCCAAGGCTCGGAACTGAACGAGGCGCGCCTGCGCATGGCGCGCATTCCCGATGGTGCCACGCTGATCGAGAACCCGGTCTCGGCCGCGCCTGGCTTCACGCTGCACAATGTCCATGTGATGGCTGGCGTCCCGACGGTGTTCCAAACCATGGTCGCCTCGATCCTGCCGACGCTGACCGGCGGCGCGCCGCTTCTGTCGCAAACCCTACGCATTCCACGCGGCGAAGGTGATATTGCCGGCCCCTTGGGCGATCTGGCGACGGCTCATCCCGAGGTCGAGATTGGCTCTTACCCCTATCTCAAAGACGGCGTCTATGGCGCGAATATCGTCGTGCGCAGCACCGATGGCGCGGCGGTCGATGCGGTGATCGGCAAGCTCGTCGCGCTGTTCCCAGAGGCGCAATGACTCTCCCTACCGCGTCTGATCTCTACCCCATCATTGAACGCACCTGGCCAGCGGCGAAGGTGATGCAGCATGGGCCTTGGACGATCCGCGACGGCCAAGGCGGTGGCAGCCGGGTTTCGGCGGCAACCCTCACGGGAAGCGCGGCAGACCCAGCAGACGTGGCACAAGCCGAGATCGCGATGCGCGATCTGGGACACGCCCCGCTCTTCATGATCCGCGATGGCGAGACTGCTCTAGACGGCTTGCTAGAGACGCTTTCTTACCAGATCAAAGACCCCGTCACCCTCTACGCCGTGCCGATCGACGCGCTTGATACAACGCCCCTGCCGCCGATCACCTGTTTCGAGGTCTGGCCCCCTCTGGCCGCGCAGACGGAGATCTGGGCCGCCGGTGGCATCGGCCCCGAACGCCTCGCCATCATGCACCGCGTCACAGGTGCCAAGACCACAATCTTCGGGCGGATCGATGACCACCCTGCCGGCACCGGCTTTGTCGCAATGGATGGCAAGATCGCCATGCTTCATGCGCTCGAAACCCTGGGCGAGCATCGCCAGAAAGGCCTGGGGCGCTACATGATGCGCGCGATGGCGATCTGGGCCAAAGCGCAAGGTGCGAGCCATCTGACGCTCTTGGTGACGCGCGCAAACCTGCCGGCCAACGCGCTCTACACTTCCCTCGGCTTCCAGCCTGTGGGACACTACCATTATCGCATCAAGCCAGAGGCCCAATGAGCAAACCGGACCCCAACGCCACCGCGCTAGATCTGCCGCCCCTCGACCCGCTCCCGGAGGACACGCAGAAATACTTCGATATCTGCCAAGAGAAACTGGGAATGATCCCCAATGTGCTCGCGGCCTATGCCTTCGATGTCGAAAAACTAAACGCGTTCACGGCGATGTATAATGACCTGATGCTGGGCCAAAGCGGGCTCAGCAAGCTGGAACGTGAGATGATCGCGGTTGCGGTCTCGACCGTGAATAAATGCTTCTATTGCCTGACCGCCCATGGCGCCGCCGTGCGGCAGCTTTCCGGCGATCCCGCCTTGGGCGAAGCCCTGGTGATGAACTATCGCGTCGCCAAACTCGACCCACGTCAAAGGGCCATGTTGGATTTCGCCGTGATGATGACAGAGAACAGCGCCAAGATCGAAGAGCCGGACCGGCAAGCGCTCCGCGATGTCGGCTTCTCCGATCGCGACATCTGGGACATCGCGGCGACAGCTTCCTTCTTCAACATGTCCAACCGCATGGCCTCGGCCATCGATATGCGCCCCAACGCTGAATATCACGGGCAATATCGGTGAGACGCCTGGCGCATATCCTTCTGGCCTGCGCCATCGCCGCGCCGGTTCAAGCGTTGGATTTGCGCCTGCCCGCGGCGGCGCAACTGACCTTCGAAGAGACCGAGGCGATGGGCCGCTATGAAATGCCCATCGGGCCGTGGTCAGCAGCAAGGTTTGATCGGCTTAGCGCAGAAGGCAGCGTGACACGCTTGGTCTGGCAAATCTCACCCTATAGCGGGACCAGTGCACAGTTGATGGCAGAGCTTCGCGCGCAACTGGTGACCGATGGTTATGACGTCCAGTTTTCCTGCGCCGATCGCGATTGCGGCGGGTTCGATTTCCGCTTTGGGATCGACGTGGTGCCGGAACCGGCGATGCATGTGAACCTAGGCGATTTCGCCTATCTCTTCGCCGACCGCACGATGGAGGACAGCCCCGATAGGCTCGCGCTTCTGATCTCGCGCGGCGGCGGCAATGCCTTTATCCACTTGGTCCATGCCGGCCCGCCGGGCGAAACCTTGCCCGACGTGACCCAGTCCACCCGCGCGCCCGGCGACATCCAGACGGTCTTTGACAGCACCGACCTGATTGCCACGTTGGAAGCGACGGGCATGGTCACACTTGATGACCTCCAGTTTCAGACCGGCGCTTCCGCACTGTCGGGCGATGACTATGCCTCGCTGGTCACTCTGGCCGCGTATCTCAACACCAATCCGGATCGCCAAGTCGTTCTTGTCGGTCACACGGATGCCGAAGGGGCTTTGGAAAACAACATCGCGCTGAGTCGCTCTCGGGCGGGGGCTGTCCGTGATTTTTTGATCGCCAATTTCGATGTCTCAGGCGACCAATTGCGGGCCGAAGGTGTCGGCTACCTCTCGCCACGCGCCCCAAACAGTACGGATGACGGTCGGGAGTTGAACCGGCGCGTTGAGGTGGTCCTCACAAGTACCGATTAAAAAGGGCCCGGCTGGCAGATACCACCCGGACCCCAGAAATGTCCCACAATACACACGCGCGGGACGACGGCATGAAACTCACCAGTCTTCGGGACCTTTCTCCCGGAACTGGTCCACAAGGAAATCGATGAACGCCCGTACCTTCGGCTGCGTATATCGACCCGGCGGATAGACCGCATAGATACCCAGCAAATCGACCGGAAGCTCCGGGATTGCATCCACCAACAGCCCCTCACGCATCGCATCGGCATAGAGAAAGCTTGGCAGATACGCGATGCCCAACCCGCCGATCGCGGCGTTGAGCAAGGACTGCCCATCATTTACGGTCAGAGACCCGGCGGTGCGGACTTGGCGCCTTTCGCCGGACGGTGCCGTAATCCTCCAAACATTGCCACTGGCCTGATTGGAGTAATGTAAGAGCTTGTGATCGTTCAGATCGTCGATCTTCTCGGGGCGGCCATGCTCTTCGAAATAGCTGGGGGCCGCGATCATACGTTTATGGGTTTCGGTCAGTTTCCGGGCGCGCAGCGAACTGTCTTCCAAATCACCCACGCGAATCGCCATATCGAACCCTTCCGAGATCAGCTCCACATAGCGGTTGTTCAGGATCATATTGACCGTGATATCCGGATAGGAGTGCAGGAACTCCCCAAGAACGGGCGAGAGATGGTTGACGCCGAAATCAGTCGCCACCGACACCCGCAGCAACCCCGATGGCGCGGATTGCATCGAGGTGACGAGGGCATCGGCCTCCCCCGCATCGTTGAGCACACGGCGGGCACGGTCATAATACGCAAGACCGATCTCGGTTGGGCTGACGCGACGGGTGGTCCGATTCAACAACCGGGCGCCGAGACGGGTTTCGAGGCTGGAAACGTGCTTGGAGACTGCGGATTTTGAAATCCCCAGCTTCCGCGCCGCATCTGTAAACCCACCTTGGTCTACAACTGTGGCAAACGCTTCCATCTCCGTTAAACGGTCCATCTAGTCACCCATCTGCAATATGCTCTTACGTCACCTATCATTATGGTGAAATGCGGCGTCAATGCGGAGAGACCCGGGTATTACGGGGGATCGTTGATGGCGCGGGTGAAAAAATGCGCTCAGCACCCAAAATTTCCATCAAGCCCGATAGCTTTATCCATCTCGGAAACGGGGATACGGTCGTGACACACCCCTTCCCATTCATCTGGCGCAACCCTAGGCTCCGCCATAATTGTACCTTCGGGGAGACAGGAATGGATCACGCCACCGCCCGCCAAGACCTCGCCGCCGCCTTCCGCTGGACCGCGCGCGAAGACATGCATGAGGCCATCGCCAATCACTTCTCGCTCGCCGTGAACGAAGACGGGACCGAGTTCCTGATCAACCCCAAACGGCATTTCAGCCGAATGAAAGCCTCGGATCTCTGGGTGATCGACGCCAAAAACCCCGACAGCGCCAAGGGCACCGATGCACCGGATCAAACCGCCTGGGGCCTGCATGCAAGCCTGCACCGGCACGTGCCCCATGCCCGCTGCGCGATGCATGTGCATTCCACCTATGCGACGGTTCTGGCCAGCCTCGCCGATAGCCGCTTGCCCGCGATCGATCAGAACTCTGCGATGTTCTATAACCGCCAAGTGGTCGACGAGCATTATGGCGGCCTCGCGCTAGAAGAAGAGGGCACCCGCTGCGCGCGGCTGTTCCAAGACCCGTCGATCCGCACGATGATCATGGGCAATCACGGCGTGCTGATCATTGGGGAAACGGTGGCCGAGGCATTCACCCGCCTCTACTATTTTGAACGCGCGGCGCGGAACTACATCCTGGCCCTGCATACCGGCCGGCCCGTGCGCGAACTATCGGATGAGGTGGCCTCAAAAGCCGCCGAACAGATGGAGGGTGCAACCGACTCCGAAGCCGCCTTCCTGGCCGAAATCCGCGCCGTCCTCGATGCCGAAGAGCCCGACTATGCACATTGATCCCATGCAAGTTGTGATTCATCACAACCCCGATTGCGGCACATCTCGCAATGTCTTGGCCGCGATCCGCGCCGCAGGCTACGACCCGGTCGTGATCGAGTATCTGAAAACCGGATGGACCCAACCGCAGCTTCAGGCGCTTTTCGCCGCCGCCGATCTCACCCCGCGGGACGCGCTCCGGGTGAGCAAATCCCCGGCAGAAGAACTCGGCCTCACCAATCCGGCGGTGAGTGACGCCGCGCTTCTGGAGGCCATGGTCGCGCACCCGATCCTGGTCAACCGCCCGATCGTGGCCTGCAAAAACGGCACCCGCCTCTGCCGCCCGTCCGAGACCGTGCTCGATCTCCTCGATCAAAAACCGCCTGCGGATTTCACCAAAGAAGACGGCAAGCCGCTCAAAGCGTGACCCCGGTCTTCTCTGCTTCTCAAATATCCCCGCCGGAGGCATCCAACTCTGCGGCCTGACGCCTCCGGTCCGATTAGAGCGCCTAACTTGCCACGCGCTCCAAGACCACCAACCGATATTCGTGCTCGCGGGCAAATTTCTCGGCCCGCCCGGTGCGCCGGTTCAGCTTGTCCAACACCCGGCCCAGCATCTTTTCCATCAGCCAGGCGCGCCACGGATATTCCCGCGCCATCTCCGCCCGAAATCGCGTCACGAAGGGCGCCACCTTATCGTTCTTGATGCTCTCATGGATCACAAAGGTCGGGGTGATCGCATCGGTCATGTCCTCATCGCTGACAATCCGAAACGCGCCCTGCGCCGCCACCGCGTCCAGAAACGCCTGATGCGTGCCCCGCGTGCCATCTCCATGCGCAAAGCCGGGCCGGCGGAAATAGTCGAACATCACCATGCCGCGCGTGGCGTAACGGTCAACCTGAGCCAGCGCCTTCTCCAGATCGATATAGTGAAAGCTCTCCGCGAAGAGACAGATGTCGAACCGCGCGTCGCTCTCGAACTCTTCAAACAGCGCGTCGTAAACACCGGTTCCATCCGGCAGCTTCGCCCGCGCCATCTCGTTCATCTGCACCGAGGGCGACACGCAGGTAACGTCTAAGCCCCGCGCGATCAGCGCCTTGGCATTCGCCCCCGTGCCGGAACCCACATCAAGAACCCGTGTGACGCCTTCGGGGATCACCTCCACCAGCTTCTCAAAATAGGCCTGCTGCGCCCGACCCATCGCCTCGGCGGAGAGAACCTCCGGCACACCATCGGGGAAATAGCCATAATGCGCAAAGCCATGCCCAAAGATCACTTCAGACATCAACGCCGTGGCTTCGAGTTCAAGATTTTTAAGTTTCATGGCCGCTCCATAACGCAAAATCGCGCCAGGAACAGCCAGTTTTCAACGCCCGATCAGGCCGCGTCAAAATCCAAACACAGCTTCTTGCTGGTCGGCCGCGATTGACAGGCCAGCGTGAAGCCCGCCTCCAACTCCCAAGGCTCCAACGAGTAGTTCACCGCCATCTCGGCGCTGCCTTCCTCTACCTTGCAGCGGCAGGTGCAACACATGCCCCCGCGACAGGAATAGGGCAGTTCCAACCCCGCGCGTTCCGCGGCCGCAATCACCGTCTCATCCTCGGGGCCATAGGTGAACACCCGCCGCGCCCCATCCAGCACAACCTCCACCTCAACGCCCTCCGCCGCCGCAGCCTCCGCCTCGGCCGATTTCGGCATCCGGGGCGCCTCGCCCGCCATGAAAAACCGCTCATGATGGATGAGACCCTGATCGACACCAAGCGCAGTCAACGCTCCCTCCACCGCATCAATCATCTCGCCCGGCCCGCAAAGAAACACCCCATCCGCATGCGCCAAGTCGACGGCCCCGGCCTGCACCAGCCGCGTCACCTTCTCCGCATCCACCCGGCCCGACAGAAGCGCCACATCCTGCGGCTCCCGGCTCAGCACATGTATCAGCGTGAACTGCCCCAGATAGCGATCTTTCAACGCCTCCAGCGTCTCGCGGAACATGATCGTCTCGCTCCGCCGGTTGCCATAGATCAGCGTCACATCGGCGCCGCGGGCCAGCGCATCGCCCGCAATCGACACCATCGGCGTGATCCCCGAGCCCGCCGCGATCAACACAACCCGCTCTTGCCCGTCGCAGATAAACCGCCCTTCCGGCGGCATCACCTGCACCACATCGCCGGGCTTCAGCCCTTGCGCGAAGGTCGAAAACACCCCGTCCTCGACACGTTTCACCCCAACGGTCAGTGGCTCCCCAGGGAGGGAGGCAATCGAGTAGTTCCGCCGCATATCCGCGCCGTTCACCTCGGCGCGCAGCGTCAGATATTGCCCCGGCTGATAGGCAAAGGTCTCGGCCAGCGCCTCGGGCAGCTCGAAAGAGATCGCCACCGCCTCATCGGTTTCCGCACGCACCTCCGCCACGGTCAGGTCATGAAACATGGGCTCTCCCCCTCAAATGCATTTGAAATAGTCAAACGGCTCGGCGCAGCTCAAACAGCGATACTGCGCTTTGCAGGCCGTCGACCCGAATTCGCTGATCTTCTCGGTCTGCTCCGAACCACAACGCGGGCAGGCCACTGTCACCTCGCCAAAGAGCGCGCGCACGGAGCCCGACGCCTCCACCGGCGGCGCAATCCCATAGGCGCGGAGCTTCTCGCGACCCGCTTCGGTGATCCAATCGGTTGTCCAGGGCGGCGACAACACCCGCTCGATCCGCACATCAAACCCGGCCTCGCGAAGGGCAACTTCAATCGCCATCTCAATCGCCATCGTCGCGGGGCACCCGGAATAAGTCGGCGTCACCTTGGCCACCGCAACCCCATCGACCAGATCGACACTGCGCAAAATGCCAAGCTCTTCGACATTGACGCAGGGCACCTCCGGATCCGGCACCGATGCTGCCGCGTCCCAAGCGCGTTTCTGGTCCAGAACCGCTACCATTCCGCCCCCGGATGCGCGCGTTGAAGATACTGCATCTCGGCCAGAAGATGGCCCAATCCTTCGCCATGAATGCCGTCGCGACCACCCGCTTGCGGATAGGGCACATCGGGCAGCTCCAACAACGCCTCGCCAAACACCATCCCGATCACCCGGTCCCATTCGCCGCGCATCTCGGCGCGAACCGGCAAGATCCCATCGGCCTCGCAGAAGGCCGCTGCCGCGCTACTCTCGAACAGTTCTCCGGTAAACCGATGCAGCTCGCGCACAGCCGCCTGCATCTTCGCGGCACTTTCCTCGGTGCCATCGCCCAGGCGGATCACCCATTCCCCCGCGTGGCGGATGTGATAGGCCATCTCCTTCACCGCCTTACCCGCAACCCCACGGATCACCTCATCGGGCGAGGTCAAAGCCGCCTTCCAAAACGGCTCCATAAACGCCGCGAAATAGAGTTGCCGCAGCATGGTCTGGGCAAAATCCCCATTCGGCCGCTCGACCAACAGGCAGTTGCGATATTCCCGCTCCACGCGCAGCATCGCCATATCATCTTCGGACCGACCCTTGCCTTCCAGCTTCGCGGCATAGTCATAAAGCACCCGCGCCGTCCCGATCAGATCCAGCGCCATATTCGGTAGCGCCAAATCTTCTTCCAACATCGGCGCATGGCCGCACCATTCGGAAACCCGGTGCCCAAGGATCAGATGATCGTCGGCCAGCTCCAAAACCGCGTTGAGCAAGGCCATCACATATGCCCCACATCTTCGGGGATCTCATAGAAGGTCGGATGGCGATAAATCTTATCCGCCGTCGGCTCAAAATTCTCCGCCGCCTGATCCGGGTCGCTGGCAAAAACCGACGCGCTTGGAACAACCCAAATGCTGACGCCTTCGCCGCGCCGGGTATAGACATCACGGGCCGCGTTCAGCGCCATGACCTCATCCGCCGCATGTAGCGAGCCACAATGCTTATGGCTCAACCCGTTCCGGGGCCGGATAAACACTTCCCACAAAGGCGTCGCCTCTGTCATGATCCGCTCCTTCTCTGCTTCTCAAATATCCTCGGGGGGGTCTGGGGGGCAGACAGCCCCCCAGCCTTCCGGCTTACTCTGCCGCTTGCTTACGCGCCGCGCGCTTCTCCGCATGGGCCAGCGCGGCTTCACGCACCCAGGCGCCATCATCCCAAGCCGCTTTCCGATCCCTGATCCGGTCCACATTCATCGCGCCGCCGCCTTTCACGACCCGCCAGAACTCGGACCAGTCGATCTCGCCGTGATCGTAGCCACCCTTTTCCTCGTTCCATTTCAGGTCTTTATCCGGAACGGTCAGGCCCAAGAACTCGGCCTGCGGCACGGTCGCGTCGATGAATTTCTGCCGCAGCTCATCATTGGAGAACCGCTTGATTTTCCAAGCCATCGACTGATCCGAATGTTCGCTATCGGCATCATGCGGCCCAAACATCATCAGGCTCGGCCACCACCATCGGTTCAAGGCATCTTGCGCCATGTCGCGCTGTGCGGGCGTCCCATTGGCCAGCGTCATGACGATTTCATAGCCTTGGCGCTGGTGGAAACTCTCTTCCTTACAGACCCGGATCATCGCCCGGGCATAAGGTCCAAAGGAACACCGGCAGAGCGGGATCTGGTTCATGATCGCGGCGCCATCCACCAGCCAACCAATCGTGCCAATATCGGCCCAGGACAGCGTTGGGTAGTTGAAAATACTGGAATATTTGGCTTTGCCCGAATGCAACTCCTCGGTCATCTCCTCGCGGGAAACACCCAAGGTTTCGGCGGCGGCGTAGAGGTAAAGCCCATGCCCGCCCTCATCCTGCACTTTCGCCAAAAGTGCGGCTTTGCGCTTTAAAGAGGGCGCGCGGGTGATCCAATTGCCCTCGGGCAGCATCCCCACAATCTCGGAATGCGCGTGCTGCCCGATCTGGCGAACCAGCGTCCGGCGATAGCCCTCGGGCATCGCGTCATTTGGCTCGATCTTTTCCTCGGCATCGATTCGGGCCTGGAACCGCGCCAGAAATTCGGGGGTCTCTTCGGTGCTGCTGTCAGCGCCAATCAATCCTTGGGAATACATGGCCGATCTCCTCCCAGATGCGGGTCTGAGAGAGAAATAGGTTACAAAAAATCGCGAATCAACGATTTTTTGTAACCTATTTTTGGGAACCGAACCGCTCCCAGTAGCCTCGGTCAGGCATCGCCAGGGCGCGAAACCCGTCGCCCGGGGCCTGCAGCCACTCTTCCGCCGCCCCGGTCAGAGACCAATAAGCCCGCCCGATATTCTCCCGCAATTTCAGGCCGGCCCACCCCTCTGGCGCCAGTTTCTGCGGCACCTCCGGATAGCGCAAAACATACCGTCGCCAGCGGTGGATCAAGACCATCCGCGCGGCCAATGCATCGAGGTCGCTATCGGGAGAAAACGTGACGTTCAAATAGCGCAAAAGAGCGGTGAGTTGATCTGTTTCCGACTGATGGTCTGGCGAAATTGCCTGCAACCCCGCCGGCATCGATTCGATCCAGCCGGCCACCGACGCGCCCTTCTCAACCGGTGCAAAATCAACCGGCCAGAGCCCGACACCCGGCGCAACGGGCAGGCCCCGCGGCGCATCTGAGACCGCCATCAACCAATGCACCGGCTCTTCGTCGCGCGGCGGCGCATAGACCAGCCGCGAGGCGGGCACAAAGGCCTCTCGGCCCTTTTCCGTAAAGCCATAGAAGGTGTTCCGGCCTTCTTTGCTCCGTTCGGCCCAGCCATCTTTGACCAACCGCGACAGCGCCGTTTTCTGCGCCGCCTGCCCAACACCAAGCCGATCCAACACCAGGCCCAACCGAGTCGTCGAGATCGTCTTCTGCCGGTTTTCGACCGTATCGCCCAAAATGGTCACGATCAGCGACCAGACCCGCAATCGGCCCTGGTCATGCAGATAATCGTCGAGAAGCGGCTGCAATAAATCCGTCATCCCGCGGGTTTAGCGGGAATAGGCCACCATCGTCAAAAGCTCATATTCGCCGGTCTGCTCATCATCCTGGTTGTAGAGCGTCACATTCCAGCGCACCTCGCCATAGTCATCGGTGCGCCGGGTTTTGCGTTTGGCCGTGAGGCGCACCCAAAGATGATCACCGGGGCTGACCGGTTTTTGGAAACTGAGCGCATTCAGACCCGTATTGGCGAGCACCGGCCCGGGATCAGGCTGCACAAACAGCCCAGCGGCGAAGCTTAGCAGAAGATAGCCATGGGCAACGCGGCCCGGGAAGAAAGGGTTCGCCTTTGCCGCCTCTTCATCCATATGGGCGTAGAACGTATCGCCGGTAAAATGGGCGAAATGCTCGATGTCTTCGAGCGTTACCTCACGCGGCGCGGTCTTGATCGTATGGCCGATCTCGATCTCGTCAAAGGTGAGCTGGAACGGATGGGTTTTGGGCGCAATTTCTTCCGCGCCATTGACCCATTGGCCGGTGACCGCGGTCAACATCCGAGGCGAACCCTGAACCGCCACCCGCTGCATATAATGGAGCACACCGCGGATCCCGCCCATCTCTTCGCCACCACCGGCCCGGCCCGGGCCGCCATGGGTCATATGCGGCAAGGGCGAGCCGTGGCCGGTGCTCTCGCCCATACTGTCGCGGTCATTGATATAGATGCGACCATGCCAAGCCCCGGCCTCCGCCACCATGTTCCGCGCAACGGCGGGGTCATGTGTGATCACAGAGGCGACGAGGCTGCCGCCGCCGCGATTTGCCAGGTCGGCGGCATGGGCGAGATCGCGATAGGGCATGAGCGTCGAGACCGGTCCAAAGGCTTCGGTTTCATGCACATGACGTGCAGAATCAGGCTCTAAACAGCAGAATAGGGTCGGATTCAAGAACGCGCCAGCAGTCGCGTCCGCTCCATCTACCTCGATCATTTCGCTGTCGCCATAGAGTGTCTCCGTCTCACTGGCGATGTGTTGGAGTTTTGTGATCACATCTTGTTTCTGATCGGCTCCGGCGAGCGCACCCATCCGGGTTGTCTCAAGGGCCGGGTCGCCGATCCGGGTTTTGGCAAGCTTTGCGGCCAGCGCCTCACCGACTGCATCAAGTTGCGCCTCCGGCACAATGATCCGGCGGATCGCGGTACATTTCTGCCCGGCTTTGGTGGTGATCTCGCGGGCGGCTTCTTTGATGAAAAGAGCGAACTCCGGCGCGTCCGGGGTGACATCCGGACCCAGAACCGACGCGTTCAGACTGTCCTGCTCGGCGATGAAGCGCGTGCCATGTTTCAACAGATGCGGGTTGGACCGCAGCATCAGCGCGGTGTCGGCAGAACCGGTGAAACTCACCACATCTTGCGGGCCGAGGCGGTCCAGAAGATCGCCTGTGCCGCCAATGATCAACTGCACCGCGCCGTCTGGCAGCAGGCCCGAGTCAAGCATGATCCGCACGCAGGCCTCGGTCAGATAGCAGGTCGCGGTGGCGGGTTTGACGATGCAAGGCACCCCGGCCAGAAGCGCGGGCGCAAGCTTTTCCAACATCCCCCAAACCGGGAAGTTGAACGCGTTGATATGGACGGCAACACCGCGCAGCGGGACAGCCACATGCTGCCCCAGGAAGGTGCCGTTGCGGGAGAGCTGCTCGACGTCGCCATCGATATAGATATGGCCCTCCGGCATCTCCCGGCGGCCTTTGGAGGCGAACACGAACATCGTGCCGATGCCGCCATCAATGTCGATCCAGCCATCGGCGCGGGTGGCGCCGGAAAGCGGGTTCAGCGCGTAGAGCTCCTCTTTCCGGCCATCGATATATTGCGCAAGCGCTTTCAGCATCTTGGCTCGCTGGTGGAAATCCATCGCGCGGAGCGCCGGGCCGCCCACATGAACGGCATGGTCGATCATCGCTTGGGTATCCAGCGCGGCACCGCCGCGGGCGATCACCTCGCCCGTCACAGCGCTATACATTTGGCGGGCATTGGCATCCGGCGCGACCCAGTGGCCGGCGGCGAAGCTTTGAAGCTCTAGCATCAATTCATCCTCCCTTGCCAAACAGTCTTGACCGATTGGTCGGGTTTGCGTCAAGCTGCTTTCCAAGGGAGGATGGGAATGACACCAGAGGAACGCGCACGGCGGAGCGCTGAGGCGATGTGGGCCGGCGATGCCGCATCGAAATGGGTCGGCATGCGCCTGGAAGAGGTCGGGCCGGGCTATGCGCGGATGTCTTGCGAGATCCGGCCGGAGCATCTGAACGGGCATCAGATTTGCCATGGCGGTGTCATTTTCAGTCTGGCCGACAGCGCCTTTGCTTTTGCCTGCAACAGCCACAACCAACACGCCGTCGCGCAGCACAATTCGATCAGCTATCTGAGCCCGGGGCAACCAGGCGAGCGGCTGACGGCAGAGGCGCGAGAAGTGTCTAAACAAGGGCGAAGTGGCATCACCGACGTGGTTGTCACCGGCGGCGACGGGCGGCGCGTGGCGCTGTTCCGGGGCGCATCCCGCAGTCTTCAAGGCACGCATTTCGAGGAGGAGAATTGATGTTGGACCTGACGCCGAAGCGCGAGGACCTGGACCCGATCGAGATTGCCAGCCGGGATGAAATCGCCGCCCTGCAATTGGAGCGGATGAAATGGTCCCTCGCCCATGCCTATGCCAATGTCCCCTTTTATAGAGACAGTTTTGACAGGGCGGGCGTGCATCCCGATGACCTGAAATCGCTCGCGGATTTGGCGAAATTCCCCTTCACGGTGAAGCAAGATCTACGCGACAATTACCCGTTTGGGATGTTTGCCGTGCCTCGGGACAAGGTGGCGCGAGTGCATGCGTCTTCGGGCACGACGGGGCAGCCGACGGTCGTGGGCTATACCGCGAAAGACATCGACACCTGGGCCACTTGTGTTGCGCGGTCGATGCGGGCCAGCGGCACGCGGCCGGGCGATGTGGTGCATATCTCTTATGGCTATGGGCTCTTCACCGGCGGGCTTGGCGCGCATTACGGGGCGGAGAAGCTGGGCTGTACGGTTGTGCCGGTTTCGGGTGGGATGACACCGCGCCAGGTTCGGTTGATCGAGGATTTTGGTGCCTCGACGATCATGGTCACGCCGTCCTATGCGCTGTCGATACTGGATGCGTATCGCGAACAGGGGTTGGATCCGCGCGAAAGCCCCCTGAAGGTCGGGATTTTCGGCGCGGAACCTTGGACCAACGCCATGCGGGAAGAGATTGAGCAAGCGTTCGACATGCATGCGGTTGATATCTATGGCCTGTCCGAGGTGATGGGGCCGGGTGTCGCCAATGAATGCGTGGAGACCAAAGACGGGCTGCATATCTGGGAGGATCACTTCTATCCCGAAGTGGTGAACCCCGAGACGGGGCAGCCGGTCGCCGATGGCGAGCAGGGGGAGCTGGTCTTTACCTCGCTCACCAAAGAGGCCTTCCCGATCATTCGCTATCGGACGCGCGATCTGACCCGGCTTTTGCCCGGGACGGCGCGGAGCATGCGGCGGATGGAGAAGATCACCGGGCGGTCAGACGATATGATCATCCTGCGCGGGGTGAATATCTTCCCGACCCAGATCGAAGAGCAGTTGATGGAGGTCTCGGGGCTCGCGCCGCATTTCCAGATCGAGCTGAGCCGCGAGGGACGGATGGATGAGATGACCGTGCACGTGGAGGCGGCAGACGGGCCGATGGGTTCGGAGACGCTGGACGCAGCGGCGGCAAACCTGAAGCGGCGGATCAAGGAGCGGGTCGGCGTGACGGTTGGGATCACGGCGCATGGCTCGGGCGGCGTGGCGCGGAGCCAGGGAAAGGCCGTGCGGATCATCGACAACCGGCCGAAGGACTAAGCCGATGCCGCGCGGATTGGCCCGAGATCATGCCGAGAAACGCGCCGCCTTGCGCAAGGGGGCAGCGACGCACTTTGCGGAACACGGCTATGATCGCGCCTCGATGGCCTCGGTGGCGACGGCCTGCGGCGTCTCTAAAGCGCTGATCTATCACTACTATGACAGCAAGGAGGCGCTACTCTTCGACATCCTGGAAGGGCATCTGGGTGCTTTGGTCGATGCGGTCGAAGCGGTGCCGGAGGGCGACGCGCCGGAGGCCCATCTGCGCGCATTGATCCACGCGATCCTCGCCAATTATCGGGACGCGGATGCGGAGCACAAACTGCAAATCGACGCCTTGGAAACCCTGCCAACGGAGTTGAAAGCCCCTCTGGTGGATCTTCAACGCCGTCTTGTGCAGCGGATGGGCGACGCGTTGGCCGCAATTGGCGTCCGCAAAGAGCCGCGCGCCGTGACCATGACCGTTTTTGGCATGCTGAACTGGTTCTACATGTGGCACCGGCCCGGCAAAGGGATCAGCCGCGCGGCTTATGGCGATCTGGTCACCGATATGGTGTTGGACGGCGTCCGGGGGCTTTGAGAACGGCCCACACTTGATAAGCTGCCCCTTCAGAGGAGGGGATATCATGACGACACGAACCGCCACCTGCCGTTGCAGCCAACTCTCGGCGACATGCACGGGCGAGCCGGTGCGTATCTCCGTGTGCCATTGCCTGGCCTGCCAGAAACGCAGTGGCAGCGCCTTTGCGACGCAAGCCCGCTGGCCAGATGCGCGCGTTCAGATCGATGGCAGATCAAAAACCTGGTCCCGGATCGCCGATAGCGGGCACCGGGCCACGTATCGGTTCTGCCCAGACTGCGGATCGACGCTCGCCTATGTGATCGAGGGCTGGCCCGGGGTCACCGCGATTCCCGTGGGGAATTTCGCTGACCCCACGTTTCCGGCGCCACTGTTCTCGGTCTACGAACATCGGAAACACGCCTGGGTCGATATTCTGGGCGCAGACATCGCGCATTCCGCGAGCCCGTCCAGTGCGCGCAATCCAGGCGCGGCGTTGAAGCGCTAGGTGATCAAATCGGCATCACTTACTCATGAAGCCTTCGGTTCATCTCTCGGAGGGCTTTGGTTTTGCCGCCAACGGGGGTATTTCTGATCCAAAGAAGACCCAAATGACGGGCGAGATGGCAAAACGAGCAACATCCCGAAAGCGGAAACGCGATCCGGTGCGCAAGGCCCTGACGCGCGAGACCTCGTGGTTTCGCGGCGTTTTGCAGCGCGCCGTGCGATGGGTCACGCGGGCGATTCTCCTGGTCGCCGCCTTGGGTGTGGCCTGGGTCGCGCTCTATGCCGTCGTGCCGGTACCGCGCACGCCCTATATGATCTCGGAGGGCTGGCGGCTGAATGGCATTGAACGCGATTGGGTGCCGATAGAAGAGATCTCGCCGCATTTGCAGCGCGCCGTGGTGGCTGCCGAAGACGCGAACTTCTGTCTGCATTGGGGGTTCGACATGAACGCGATCCGCGATGCGATTGCCGATGGCGGGTCACGGGGCGCCTCGACGATCAGCCAACAAACGGTGAAAAACGCCTTCCTCTGGCACGGGCGGTCGTGGCTCAGAAAGGCGCTGGAGGCGACGATCACGCCGGTGATGGAACTGATCTGGCCCAAGCGCCGGGTTTTGGAGGTTTACCTGAACGTTGCCGAGTTTGATGAGGGGGTGTTTGGGGCCGAGGCGGCGGCGCGGCATTACTTCGGCGTTACCGCCGCAGATCTGACACCGACCCAAGCCGCGCGGCTCGCCGCGATCTTGCCAAGCCCGCAAACACGCTCCGCGTCAAACCCAAGCGATGCGACCCGCCGCCGGGCCGCGAGCATCCTGGATGGTGCGGCAACGATCCGCGCCGATGGTCGGGATGCGTGCTTTGCGAATTGAAATTGCCGCTTGGGCGAGGCAAAGAAGGGGTCGAACAAGAATGAAGAGCCGAGCATGACGCGCCTATATCATTTTGCCCTCTCGCCCTTTTGCCGCAAAGTTCGCTTGGTCTTGGCCGAAAAGAAGATCGAGGTGGAACTGGTCGATGAGCGGTATTGGGAGCCGTCGACCGAGTTTCTCCGCCGGAACCCCGCCGGAAAAGTGCCGGTTCTAAAGATTGATGGGCTGATGCTGTCGGACAGTCAGGCGATTTGCGAATACATCGAAGAGACCGTGCCAACGCCGCCTTTGATGCCGAGCGAGGCGAAGGGGCGCGCCGAGGTGCGGCGGCTCTGCGGGTGGTTTGACGACAAGTTCCATCGCGAGGTGACGGCCAATCTGGTCTATGAGCGGGTCAATAAGAAGATCATGCGAGGCGGCTATCCTGACGGCAAAGCGGTGAAAACCGGGGCGCAGCAGATCAAGTTCCATCTCGATTACATGAACTGGCTGCTTGATCATCGCCGCTGGCTTGCGGGTGACCGGATGAGCCTCGCGGATTTCACCGCTGCGGCGCATCTGAGCTGCCTCGACTATATCTCGGACGTGGATTGGAACCGGTCCGAGATCGTCAAAGACTGGTATGCGAAGATCAAATCGCGGCCTGCGTTCCGGTCGATCCTGGCCGATCAGGTGTCTGGTTTCATCCAGCCGCCCCACTACGCCAATCTGGACTTTTGAGCGATCTGCGCGCGGCACTTGAGGCTGAGGCCCGCGCGGCTGGCTTTGCAAAACTTGGGATTTGCCGCCCCGATGGCATTCCTTTGGCCCCTGAGCGGTTGGCGGATTATGTGGCCGAGGGGCGTCATGGGCAGATGGGCTGGATGGAGGAGCGTATGGGCTGGCGCGGCGATCCGGCAGCGCTTTGGCCCGAGGCGCGTTCCGTCATCATGCTCGCCGAGATGTATACGCCAGAGGTCGATCCGCTGGCCGCGATTGAGCGGCGGGATCGAGCCACGATCAGCGTTTATGCCCAGAACAGAGACTATCATGACCTGGTGAAGAAGCGTTTGAAACGGGTCGGCCGCTGGCTCTTGGAACAGCGGCCCGGCGAGGCGATCAAGGTCTTTGTCGATACCGCGCCGGTGATGGAAAAGCCGCTGGCCGAGGCGGCCGGGCTGGGTTGGCAGGGCAAGCACACCAATCTGCTGAGCCGGGATTTGGGAAACTGGTTCTTCCTCGGCGCAATTTTCACCACGGTTGCGTTTGAACCTGACACGCCGGAGGGCGAGCATTGCGGCTCCTGCACGGCCTGTCTGGATATCTGCCCGACGAATGCGTTTCCCGCGCCGTTCCAACTCGATGCGCGGCGCTGCATTTCTTATCTGACCATTGAGCATAAAGGGCCGGTCGATTTGGAATTGCGGGCCAAGATGGGCAACCGGATTTATGGCTGCGATGATTGTCTGGCGGCCTGTCCGTGGAACAAGTTTGCGGTGGAGGCGCGTGAGATACGTTATGCCGGGCGGCCCGACTTGCAGTCGCCGCCTCTGGAGGATCTTGTGGGCCTGGACGACACTGCCTTTCGAGCGCTGTTCTCAGGCTCTCCGATCAAGCGGATCGGGCGAGATCGGTTTGTGCGCAATGTGCTTTATGCAATCGGGAATAGCGGCGAAAAACGGCTCGAATCCGCCGCGCAGAGCCTTATTGATGATCCAAATGAGGCCGTCGCGGATGCGGCTCGATGGGCGGTGGAGCAATTGCGATGATTTTGTTGAGTTTCGGCCATGGCTATTCGGCGCAGGCTTTGGCGCAACTGTTACCGCCGGACTGGGAGGTGATCGGCACCACGAGAACGGCGGAGAAAGCAGACGCGCTCCGCGCGGATGGCCTCACTGCACGCCTATTCCCCGGCGACGACCTCCGAGAGGACCTGGCACGGGCAACGCATATTCTGATCTCCGCCGGGCCGGGACCGGAGGGCGACCCGGTTTTGGCGGCTTTGCGGGACGAGATTGCGACGGTCGCTGGTGATAAAGCTTGGATCGGCTATCTCTCGACCACCGGCGTTTATGGCGACCACCAAGGCGGATGGGTCGACGAAGCCACACCACTAACCCCCTCCACCGAGCGGGGGAAGGCCCGGGTTGCAGCCGAGACAGCTTGGCAGAACCTAGCCGCCGAGACCAGTGCGCCGCTGCATATCTTTCGGTTGGCGGGAATTTATGGCCCGGGCCGAGGGCCGTTCGCCAAGGTTCGGCGCGGGACGGCTTGGCGGATCATCAAGCCGGGGCAGGTGTTCAGCCGGATCCATGTCGACGATATCGCGCAGGTGCTTTGGGCTTCGATGACACGGCCCAATCCGGGCGCGATCTACAATCTTTGCGATGATGAGGCCGCCCCTCCCGAAGATGTGATCGCTTATGCGGCGGAACTGTTGGGCCTGCCGACACCGCCAGCGATCCCGATTGATCAGGCGGAGATGTCGCCGATGGCCCGCAGTTTTTATGCCGAAAGCAAGCGGGTATCGAACAAACGGATCAAAGAGGAGCTAGGCATCTCGCTGCGCTATCCGGATTATCGCACCGGGCTCAACGCGCTTTTGGCGGCGGAAACCAGCGATTAACGATTCCTTGGTAGGCCCGATTGCTGTATCAACGCGCACAATAATAAGAGCAGTGGATCGGACCCAACACATGCGGATTCTGAGTTTTGTGCTGATGAGCGTACTGCTTCTGGGCACGGCGGCCTGTTCGCGCTTTACCGACTATACCGGGCCGGAAGTGACCCGGATTGAGGTCCATAAAAGCAGCCGCCAGATGTATCTTCTCCACCATGAAACGGTGCTGGAAAGCTATGAGTTCGAGCTTGGGTTCGCACCGACGGGCCACAAAGAGGTGGAAGGTGATGGGCGGACGCCCGAGGGGCGGTATTACATCGACCGGCGCAATCCCAATAGCGACTTCTATCTGTCGATCGGTATCAGCTATCCTAATGCCGAAGATCGCGCCCGGGCGGCCGAATTGGGTGAATCACCCGGTGGAGATATCTTCATCCATGGCACACCGCGCCTGTTTCGCGGCGAGGATGATTGGACCTGGGGCTGCATCGCGGTGACCAACGCCGAGATGCGGCAGATCTACGCGATGGTGAATAACGGCACCATCATCGACATCTTTCCCTGAAGAGCCGGTGTTTTAGAAGGCGGCGGCTTGCGCAATCGGTGTTGGTACATTCTGCGCGGTGCTGGCCCCATCGCCGGTGACCATGGTCCACCAGATTTTGCCGTTCTCCTCCTGAAAGAACGCAAAACCCAGGTCGCGCGCGGTGGGGTCGGTGATCACATCGCGCGTATCGGGCTGCTGCATCCAGGCGGCGACGGTTTCCAACTCGGACTCATAGGTCTCCGAGATGTTTTCACCGAGAACCGTGCCGAGATACCCCACGCGACGCGCGCGGTCGATCGGCGACGAGCCGTCGGAGCCGAAATGCCATGGCCGGTTTTGCACCGACATATCCCGGGAATGCGTGGCGGCAGAGGCGTTCAACTCGGCATTGAGTTGCAAAGGCGGCGCGCCCGCCGCCGAGCGCAACGAGTTGATACTGTCGAGCACCCGGAACTGAATACGCGCCTCATCATTGGGGTTGATTCGATAGATGGTCGGCAGCGGGCGCCCGTCAGGCCCCAAACGCGGCGATGTGTTCGACACGCAGGCCGAAAGCGCCAAAGCGCCGGTTGAGAGAAGCATAAACCGTCTGTTCATCACCCAAAAACCTGTCTCAAAGCCCGTTTCTTGACCCCGAGACTTACAGGGCCGCCTGCGCTCAATCAAACACAACTGGCAGATTTTCGCGCGCTCACAGCATTGTTTGATTTGCGACTGCGGCGCTCGCGCCATAATTTGCGCATTGAAATCGGGCGTGCCCTCCCGAAGGAGACTGTTTATGCACAAGCCAACGCAACTGTCCCGCCGTCTGTTCTTGAGCACCGCTGCTGCCGGTCTGGCGGCACCTGCCCTGGCGCAATCGGCGAATGAGACCGTCGAGATTGAACTCGATATCTCACAAAGCGTCCGCCACAATATCTCGAGCTTCCGAACGCTCGATTGGCGGCCCTATTTCAGCGACACGCGGAACGGCGCGATCTTGGTCGATATCACCTCACGCGCCTTGCATTATTGGAGTGAGGATCAAAGTACCTATCGGCTTTACCCGACCTCTGTGCCGCTGTCCGAAGACCTGACCCGGCGGGGCCGCACCGAAGTCGTGCGTATGGTTGAAGGCCCCGATTGGCGGCCAACGCCGGCGATGCAGGAACGCAATCCGGAATGGCCCGACTATGTGCCACCCGGCCCCGACAACCCGCTTGGCACCCACGCGCTTTATCTGAGTTGGACCTATTATCGGATCCATGGGACCCATGATACGCGCAAAATCGGGCGCCGTTCGTCGAATGGCTGTATCGGGCTTTACAACGAACATATCGCCGAGTTGTTCGCTATGACCAATCGCGGCACGCAAGTGTTGCTTATTTGACGACAAATCGCCTCTCGTGAAGTTTCGGGCATTTCCGCAGCATTGCAATCAACTGTCATTGCTGGTTAAACCGGATCACGAGGTACAGTCTTGGGTGCCCTATAGCTGCGCAATTCCGCGCCATAAGGGGCGTATCTTGGAGGATACTATGAAGAAACTCGCTCTCGCCGCCGTAATTTCGGTTGCCGCCACCTCCGCTTTCGCAGGCGGCATGGCCGAACCGGTTCTGGAACCTGTCGTTATCGTTGAGGACACGTCGACCTCGGCCGGTGGCATCATCGTTCCGATCTTGGCGCTTCTGCTGATCGCTGCTGCTGTCGCCGACTAATCGGTCACAGCTTTAGTGCTAGGTAAAAAGGCGGTCCGCTTGGGCCGCCTTTTTCTATTCCATCGTGGTCCGAATTAGCCAGGTAGGCCGGTTTCCGCCGCGATCTGTGCGCGGGATTTTCGCGCCCGCTCGGTGGCGGATTTCAACTGACCGCAGGCGGCCATGATGTCTTCGCCGCGCGGAGTTCGGATCGGGCTGGCATACCCGGCTTTGTAGACGATATCGGCGAATTTCTCGATCCGCTGCCAATCGGAGCGCTCATAGGGCGCGCCGGGCCATTCATTGAACGGGATCAGATTGATCTTGGCCGGAATGCCCTGAATCAGCTTCACCAGACGGCGGGCGTCTTCGTCGCTGTCATTCACGTCTTTGAGCATGACATATTCGAAGGTGATCCGCTCGCTGTTCGACGCTTTCGGATAGGCCCGCAAAGCGTCCAGCAATTCGGCGATCGGCCATTTCTTGTTGATCGGCACCAGCTTGTCGCGCACCTCGTCCGTGGTCGCGTGGAAGCTTACGGCGAGCATGCAGCCGATCTCTTCGGCGGTCCGCGCGATCTCGGGCACGACACCGGATGTCGAGAGCGTGATCCGGCGGCGGCTCAGCGAAATGCCTTCGGGGTCCATCGCGATCTTCATCGCATCGCGGACGCCCTCGAAATTATAGAGCGGCTCGCCCATCCCCATCAGCACGATATTCGACAGAAGGCGCGGTTTCGCATCGGACCCTTCACCAGGTTCCGGCCATTCATCCAGGTCGTCGCGGGCCAGCATCACCTGCCCGATGATCTCGCCAGCGGTCAGATTGCGCACCAACTTCTGCGTACCGGTGTGGCAGAAGGAACAGGTCAACGTGCAACCCACCTGGCTCGAAATGCAGAGCGTCCCGCGATCTTCCTCGGGGATATAGACCACTTCGACCTCATGGCCGCCTGCGATCCGCACCAGATATTTCCGGGTGCCATCGGCGGAGACCTGACGGCTGACCACTTCGGGCAGGGCAATCACAAAACTCTCTGCTAATTCAGCCCGATAGGCTTTGCTGAGATTGGTCATCGCATCGAAGTCGCGAATGCCCTTCTGGTAGATCCACTGCCAAATCTGGCCCACGCGCATCCGCGCCTGCTTCTCTGGCGTGCCATGGGAAATCAGGGTTTCGCGCAATTGCGCGCGGGTCAGGCCCACCAGATTGATGGGCCCGTCGGGCAATTTGCGCGGAATGGTCAGAACATCCTGCGTGACAGGGGCGCTGGCGGTCATGGGCGGTTTCCTCGGGGTTTCGCGGTCACATATAGGCCCGCGCGCCGCAAAGCAAACCCTTCTGCGTCAGCCGCCGCAGCGCGCCTCGGCATCCTCGACCGCGGCGGTGAAGCCCAAAAGCGAGAAGGTGTCCTGCGTTTGCGTGCCACGGGACGACCGCGCCGTCAGCACCGCCTCGGCGCCGCGCTTCATCGCGGTCACGATCCGCTGATCATCTTGCTCGGACGCGGCCCAAGCCATTTCGCCATCGGTGAAAAGCTCAAAGGTTGAGCTGCCGATCTGCATGCTGACGGTGGAGCCTTCGGCAAAAGGATAGCCACCGGTAAACGACACCTCGCCACGTTTCTCTTCGGCCGGCCAATAGCTGACAAACATTAAAATCTCACCGCGCCGAACGGCGACAACCCGGCCATCACGTGTGTTGACGGTTTCGCTTGGCGTCGACACGACCCAGCATTGCGTCGGGTCGTCTTCAACGAAAACGCTCCAATCGGTCTCGGCATTGACCCGATTTGTCGATGTGTCCTGCGCCCAGGCCCCGCTTGCGGCCAGGCCTAGCGCCGTTGCGGCAAACGCACCCAACACCCACTGTTTCATCTTATTCCTGCCTCCAGCCCTATTCTGCCTCTGCTCCGATCCTGCGGGTTTTTGCCTCTGAGAGATGGAACGGTGATTTCACTTTCTGCTGGCGCAGACTAACCTGATTTTCAAGCATGGGGAAAGCCCCGGTGGCAGAAATTCGCCGGGATGTGAAGAGGAGCGGAACAATGCCGAACGCGGAGCCATTGGTCGAGGTCTGGCGCGGGCCGTTTTGCGAGAGTCTGCATCGCGGCCATGCTGTGATCTGGGACGCAGGCGGCGATATCGTGGCCGCTTGGGGCGACCATGATGCGGTGATTCTACCGCGCTCGTCCTGCAAGATGATACAAGCACTGCCTTTGATCGAAAGCGGCGCGGCGGAGGCATTCGGGTTGAGCGATGCCCAACTGGCGCTGGCCTGCGCGTCACATCAAGGCGCGCATGTTCATACCGAGATGGTTGAAGCCTGGCTGCACGACCTGGGCCTGCCGGAAGATGCATTTCGCTGTGGCCCACAAATGCCCAATGACAAGGACGCGCGCTATGGGCTGATCCGGGCGTTTGAAGAGCCGGGACAGAAGCACAACAACTGCTCGGGCAAACATTCCGGCTTTCTGACGCTCAGCAGACACCTGGGGGCAGGTCCTGAATATGTCGATTTGGATCACCCTGTGCAGATCGCGGTGAAGGCCGCTTTTGAAGAGACGACAGGCGAAACGAGCCCCGGCTACGGGATCGATGGCTGTTCGGCCCCGAATTTCGCCTGCACGGTGACCGGTTTGGCGCGGGCGATGGCCGGTTTCGCCGCCGCAACGGGCGATGGAGATACCCGAGATCGGGCCCAGCATCGGCTGACCCGAGCGATGGCGGCGTATCCGCATCTGGTCGCGGGCGAAGGCCGGGCCTGCACCAATCTGATGCGCGCGATGGAGGGCCGCGCTTCGGTCAAGACCGGCGCCGAGGCGGTGTTTATCGCGATCCTGCCAGAGCAAAAGCTTGGCATCGCGGTGAAAATCGAAGACGGCGCGACTCGCGGCGCCGAGGCTGTGATCACGCAGCTACTGGTCGGGGCGGGTGTGTTGGAGGCAGATCACCCGGTGGCGCATCAGTATCGCTATGGCCCGATCCGCAACCGACGCGAGATCGAGACAGGACAGTATCGGTTGGCTGCAGGGCTGGCTGATTGGACACTTTGACGAACTGCTTGCGGGGCGGCGATCTTTAGTCGAGGCGGTCTTTCGAACAAACCCCGTAGCGCGCAACCTCGTCCACGGTTGACGGAATATCGCACCAGAGGAATCGTGGACAGAAACCAGGCCCAATGGCACGATAGAGGGGATTTTATTGACCTTTGGGAGGCTGCCATGCGCCCGGTTTTCGCTCTTCTTTTCAGCATTCTTCTCGCCGCACCCGTCTTGGCCCAAGAGGCCGTGCCAGAGCGATACATCGCGATCACTCGGGATATCGATTTCCCGGGCGGTGATTTGAGACCGCTATTCGACACTACATTCGAAGCCTGCAACGCGGCCTGTTTGGCCGATCCGAACTGCGGCGCCTTCACCTTCAATCAACGCTCGAATGCCTGTTTCCCAAAATCCGGCGTCTTGGCGCAAGAGCCTTATGACGGTGCGCTATCTGCGCAGGTTTATGCCACGGATGCGGGCGTCTTGGCACGGCTAGACAGCCGGGTCGCCGCGCTGTCGTTCCTGCGTCAGGGCGATCTGCTTGCGGCACGCGGCCAGGCCAACACGTTGGCCACACGGCATTACGCAGGCAGTTGGACGGCGCAACAACTGGCCGATGCGGCCCGCAACGCAGCGGCGCAAGGCAACATCCAAAGCGCGATGCAATTCACCGGTGCCGCCATCACGCGGAGCGACGACCCGGCGCTTTGGGCCGAATATGCGCGCCATCAACTGGCGTTGAGCCAAGAGCAAGGCCAATCGCGGTTTCAACTGGAAAGCGGCGCCCTCAACGCCGCAGTGAACGCAGCGCTCCGCGCGCCGAATGGTCCGGTTCTTGCGGACGCTTTGGACACGCTGGCCGAGACCTTGGAACGGCGCGGACGTGGGCGGGATATGATCCCGGCGCTCCGTCTGGCTTTGGCGCAAGGACAGCGGGAGGATTTGGCGCAAGCACTAGATCGCGCGATCGGGCTTTACGGCTTCCGCGTCGTCGAAACGCAAGTCGACAATGAGGCCGCGCAGCCACGGATTTGTGCCATCTTCTCGGAAGATTTGGCGCTTGGCGGCGTGTCATATGGCGATTTCCTACAATCCGCCGTCTCTGGCCTCAGCGTTGATGCCGAAGAGCGGCAGTTTTGCATCACGGGCGTGACTCATGGCCAACGATACGAACTGATGCTCCGCGCAGGATTGCCGGCCGAGTCGGGTGAGGTGCTGCAAGCGCCGGTCTCGATCCGGCAATATGTGCAGGATCGGACGCCCTCGGTGCGGTTCCCGGGCCGGGCCTATATCCTGCCCCGCAGTGAAGCCGCCGCGATCCCAGTGGTGGCCGTGAACACCGATGAAGTGGCACTACGTCTTTTCCGCGTGTCAGATCGCAACCTCGTCCGCTCGCTTCAGGAAGACTATTTCGGGCGCCCCCTGAACGAATGGGAGATCGACCGCTTCACCACGGAGCTGGCCGAAGAGGTCTGGGACGGCACGGGCGAGGTGATGCAAGAGCTCAACCGCGATGTAACGACTCGGTTGCCGATGGGCGATGTGCTGAACGATCTCGGGCCAGGGCTCTACGCTTTGGAAGCGCGCGCCGCGAACCTACCGGCACGGGACACTACGGCGGCGACGCAATGGTTCTTGGTCAGCGATCTGGGCCTTTCCGCGATGAGCGGCACCGATGGCGTCCATGTGGTGGTGCGCGGCCTGAGCGATGCAGCCGCCCGCGCCGGTCTGACGGTCAGCCTGATCTCGGAATCGAACCGGGTCTTGGGCGAAGCCGTCACGGATGCCGATGGCTATGCCCTTTTCGATGCCGGGTTGGCACTTGGCCGCGCCGGGGCCGCGCCGGCCATGGTGACCGTGACCGATGGCAACGACGATTATGCCTTTCTGTCGCTCCGCGAGGCGGAGTTCGACCTCTCCGATCGCGGCGTCGAAGGGCGCGAGGCGGCCGGCGCGATCGACCTGTTCCTAACCACCGAGCGGGGGGCCTATCGCGCGGGCGAGACCATCCACGCGACGGCACTGGCCCGCGATGGGCAGGCGCAAGCCATCACCGGCCTACCGCTCACCGCGATCCTGACCCGGGCGGATGGCGTCGAGTACACCCGCAGTCTGATCGATGAGACCGGGGCGGGCGGCTATGTGTTCGCATTGCCGCTTGGCAGCAATGTGCCGCGTGGCACCTGGCGCTTGGCAGTTCATGCAGACCCGGACGCCCCCGCCTTGGCCACCGAAACGCTGCTGGTGGAGGATTTCCTGCCGGAGCGGATCGACGTGGTGCTCGACCTGCCCGACGGGCCGATCCGGGCAGGCGATGTGCCGCAATTGGGGTTGCAAGCCGACTATCTCTTTGGTGCGCCTGCTGGCGATTTGCCAGTGGAAGGCGAGCTGGTGCTGCGGGCGCGCTCAACGCTTGAGGAGTGGCCCGGTTATCGCTTTGGTCGCCATGATCAACCGCCAGAACCACGTTTCTCAGGGCTGAGCAGTCGGCAAGTCACCAATGCCGATGGCAGTGCTTTGCTGACGCTGGACCTCCCCGAGGTCGAGGGCCCGCCGCATCCGCGCGATCTGACCCTGACGGTGCGGGTTTCCGAAGGCTCTGGCCGCCCGGTGGAGCGGCAGATCACTCGCAGCTTGGAGCCGCAGGGCGCATTGATCGGCATCCGTCCCCTGTTTGATGGCACCTTGCCAGAGGGCGGCGAAGCGCAGTTTGATCTGATCGCGGTCAATGCCAATGGCGCGCTGCCGGTGGACTGGACGCTGAACCGGGTCGAGCGCCGCTATCAGTGGTATTCGCAAGGCGGCGCTTGGAATTGGGAACCGGTGACAACGCGAAGCCGGATTGCCAATGGCAACGCCGCGCTTGGCAGTGACCCGGTGCGGATCGCCCAAGCGGTCGATTGGGGCGAATATGAGCTGCGCGTCGAAAGCGCCTCTGGTGCCTATACGATCAGTTCGACGGGGTTCAGCGCCGGGTGGTATGCGCCCGCCGATGCCGGTGGCACGCCAGATGTGCTGGAGGTTTCGCTTGATGCGGAGCGTTACCAGCCCGGCGACACCGCGCAATTGCGGATTGTGCCGCGTCAGGGCGGCACGGCGCTGATCCGGGTGCTGTCGAACCGGTTGATTGACATGCAGATCGTGGAGCTTGGCGATACGCCGACCGAGATCGCCCTGCCGGTGACAGAGGAATGGGGCAGCGGCGCCTATGTCAGCGCAACCCTGCTCCGGCCTGTGGCGGAGATCACCGCGCAGACACCGGCCCGCGCCTTGGGCCTGGCTCATGCGACGGTGGCCCCGAGCGACCGGGCGCTGGACGTGCTACTCGATGTACCGACAGAAGCGATGCCGCGCAGCCCGTTGGACGTGGCGCTACGTGTGGAGACCGCCGCGCCAGGCGACACGGTCTACGCCTCTATCGCAGCGGTCGATCTGGGCATCCTGAATCTTACCAGTTTCGATAGCCCCGATCCGCAGGCGTATTATTTCGGACAGCGCCGCCTCGGCATGGCGCTTCGCGATGTGTACGGGCGGTTGATCGACAGCCGCACCGGGGCCGAGGGGCGGGTGCGCTCTGGCGGCGACGCACAGGCGGGCATGCGCATGCAGGCACCTCCCCCGACTGAAGCGCTTGTGGCCTTCCATTCCGGGCCACTCACCGTGGGTGCAGACGGGCTGGCGCGGGCCAGTTTCAATATTCCATCCTTCAATGGCACCGTGCGGGTGATGGCGCTGGCCTGGTCGGAGACCGGTGTGGGCCAGGCCGAGGCCGATGTGCTGATCCGTGATCCGGTTGTGGTCACCGCCAGCTTGCCACGGTTTATGGCGCCCGGAGACACGGCGCGGATGCTTCTGGAGATCACCCATGCCACGGGGCCAACCGGCGATATGCGGCTGAGCCTCACCTCCACCCCGGGGGTCAATGTCGGATTGATGCCGTTTGGCGTGAGCTTGGGCGAAGGCGAGACCGTCCGCCTGCCGGTGCCGATCGTGGCCGGCGATGCAACCGGATTGCAGGAGATCACCGTCGCGCTGACCCTACCCGATGGCAACGTGCTGACCAAACCGCTGGCTCTGCCGGTGCAGGTGAATGACCCCGAAGTGGCCGAGACCAGCTTTGTGGCCTTGAACCCAGGCGAGACCTTCACCTTGGATGCCACGGCTTTCACCGGGTTTCGCGCAGGCTCGGGTCGGGCGACGATATCCGCCGGGCCGCTGGCGCGGTTCGATGCGCCGGGTCTCTTGCAGATGCTCGACCGCTATCCCTATGGCTGCACCGAGCAGGTGACCTCGCGCGCGATGCCGCTGCTCTATCTCTCCTCGGTGGCCGAAGCGATGGAGCTGACCACGGCGGATGATCTGGATCGGCGGATCAACCAGGCGATTGATGAGATCTTGGTGAACCAAGCGCAGAATGGCGGCTTCGGTCTCTGGGGCGCTTATTCCGGCGATCTCTGGCTGGATGCCTATGTCAGTGATTTTCTGTCCCGCGCGCGGGCGCAGGGGTATCAAGTCCCCGATCTGGCGTTCAGCCGCGCCATCGACAATCTGCGCAACGAAGTCTCCTTCTATCCCGATTTCGAGGATGGCGGCGAGGATTTGGCCTATGCCTTGATGGTCTTGGCGCGTGAAGGCACGGCCTCGATGGGCGATCTGCGCTACTATGCGGATGTCAAAGCGGGCGCGTTCGGCTCGCCCCTGGCGCTTGGTCAGTTGGGCGCGGCGCTGGCGATGTACGGGGATCAGCCACGCGCCGATGCGATGTTCCGCGCCGGTTACGTCATGCTGCAAGCCGAGTTGCCACAACAAGAGGCCGCGATTTGGCGGAGCGATTACGGCACCAATCGGCGCGATGCGGCCGGGCTCTTGTCGCTTGCGGTCGCCTCGGGTTCCGATGCGCTGCCAATCCCCGATCTGGCGCGCGTGCTTGCCCCGGTCGGACGCACCGTCTCAACCCAGGAAGCGGCATGGAGCCTTCTTGCCGCACATGCGTTGATCGATGCCGATCCGATCTCGGACTTGCAGATCGACGGGCAGCCGGTCACCGGGCCATTGGTCGAAGTGCTGCGGGCGGGGGACACAACCACACGCACCATCACCAATGCCGGGGCCGAGCGGCGCGACCTGACCTTCACCCGCTTTGGGGTGCCTGAAGGCGCAACCGAAGCCTTCGGCAACGGCTATCGCATCACGCGGAGCTATGTGACGCTCGAGGGGCAACCCGCCGATCCCGCCAACGTTCCGGTGGGCACACGGCTGGTGGCCTTGCTGACGGTGACGCCGTTTGATGGGCGGGAGGCGCGGTTGATGGTCAATGACCCGCTGCCCGCCGGGTTCGAGATCGACAATCCGAACCTGTTGCGCGGCGGCGATATCCGGGCGCTGGACGGGTTTAACCTGGATGACGTCGCGACCCATACCGAGTTCCGTCAGGATCGTTTCCTGGCCGCCGTCGATTGGCGCACGGATCGGAGTTTCCGCCTGGGCTACATTGTCCGCGCGGTCACGCCCGGCGGCTTCCACCATCCCGCCGCGAGTGTCGAGGATATGTATCGCCCGCAATATCGGGCGCAGACCGCCTCGGGTCGCTTGGTGGTGACGGAGTAACGTATGCGGTTTCGCGGCCCTCTGATCGCACTGACCCTGCTCCTTTTGATCGGAGGGGTGGGGTTGGCGCGGCTGAATGCTTGGATCGATGCAACCGATCTGCCGCCCTTGGTTCTGGCGACCGGCCTGGAGGTGGTCGATCAGGAAGGCACGCTGCTCCGCGCCTATACGGTGGAAGATGGGCGCTGGCGGTTGCCGGTCAGTCTGGCGGAGGTCGATCCGAGCTTCATCGAGATGTTGGTGACATATGAGGACCGTCGGTTCTGGACCCATCCCGGCATTGACCTCCGGGCTTTTGCCCGCGCCGCGTGGCAGGCGCTGCGGAATGGGCGCATCGTGTCGGGCGGCTCCACGCTGACAATGCAGGTCGCGCGGCTATTGGAGGATAGCGGTACAGGGGCCTGGGAGGGCAAGCTGCGACAAATCCGAGTGGCGCTTGCGCTGGAACGGGTGCTGAGCAAAGACGAAATCCTCACGCTCTATCTGTATCTGGCGCCCTATGGCGGCAATGTGGAAGGCATCCGCGCCGCGAGCCTGACCTGGTTCGGCACCGAACCGCGCCGCCTGACCGCGGCGCAGTCCGCCTTGCTGGTGGCCATCCCGCAAGCCCCTAACAGCCGCCGCCCCGATCGCTTCCCCGAGGCCGCGCGTATGGCGCGCGACCGGGTTTTGGACCGGGCAATTCGGTTCGGCGGCCTGAGCGAGAGCGAGATCGCCTGGGCGCGGCCTGCCCCCATCCCAACCGAACGTCGCGATTTCCCGGTGTTGGCGCCGCATCTGGCGGATCGCATGATCGCAGAGCGGCCCACAGCCATGCGCCATACCCTGACACTTGATGCGGGGCTGCAAGCGCAGATGGAGGCGCTGGCGGCTCAGGCAGTCGCTGGGCAGGATGCACGGCTCTCCGCGGCGATCATGGTGTTGGATCACCAAACCGGCACGCTTCGCGCCTCCGTCGGGGCGGCGGGTTTTGCCGATGATACCCGACAGGGTTTTGTCGATATGACCCAGGCCTTGCGCTCGCCCGGGTCGACCTTGAAACCCCTCATCTATGGGCTGGGCTTTGAGGCAGGGTTGATCCATCCGGAAAGTATGATCGAGGACCGACCGGTCCGGTTCGGCCGCTATGCGCCGCAGAATTTCGACAACGTCTTTCGTGGCGAGCTGAGTGTCCGCCGCGCTCTGCAAGCCTCGCTGAACATTCCTGTTGTGAGCCTGCTGGATGAGATCGGTCCGGTCGAGATGCTGACCCGTATGGACCGCGCCGGGATGCAGGCGGAGCTTCCGGACGGTGCGCCTGGCTTGGCGATTGGCCTGGGCGGCCTTGGCACGCGGATGGAAGATCTGATGCAGCTTTATGCGATGATCGCGCGGGGTGGGGAGGCGATGCCTTTGCGCGTTCGCACCGAAGAGAATGCGGGGGCCCGCACCCGTGTGCTCTCGGAAACGGCGGCGTGGTATCTGGGCGATATTCTCTCGGGCGTCGCGCCGCCGGCGAACGCGCCGCGCAATCGGCTCGCCTATAAGACCGGCACAAGCTATGGGCACCGCGATGCTTGGGCGTTTGGATTTGATGGGCGGCATGTGGTGGGCGTCTGGCTTGGCCGCGCCGATGGCGCCTCGGTGCCGGGCGCTTTCGGGGCGGAGGTCGCCGCGCCTTTGCTCTTTGAAGCGTTCGCGCGGCTTAGCCCCGATCTCGTGCCGCTCGCGCCGCCGCCTGTGGGGGCGCTCACCATCTCACACGCGGAACTGCCCCTGCCGCTTCGCCGGTTCCAGCCGCAAGGCAGAGGCCGTGGGGATACCGACGCGCCAGAGATCGCGTTTCCGCCCGATGGCGCGGTTCTGGCGGCCTCGCCCGACCTGCCGCTCTTGGCGCGAGTCGATCGGGGAACACCGCCCTTCACCTGGCTCTGGAATGGACGACCTGTCGCAACGGGCGTGTTTGATAGACAGGTCGACCTGGGTGCAACGACACCCGGCTTTGTCGAATTGACGGTGATTGATGTCGCTGGCCGGGCCGAGCGCGGGTTTGTTGAAATCGCTCGCTAACGCGATCTAACCCAAACATTCGAATCGCGGTTTCCCGCTTTTGCGTCAGATCGGCCTGCAATCCCTAGATTTCTGTCACGTTTCTCACGGGCTGGTGAGCGTAAGGCGCTGTTTTGGAGCGGTTTGTTGCGATTGATCACGGAGCCGTGGGGGCGCGTGACAAGGGGGCAGGTGGCGCAGATAGGTATGTGCACATACGCACCAATATTCGTCATTTCTCACGCTTTCGTGGGGTGAAACACCGAAACACACCCCCTAAATTCATCTCATCGGACGCAGACAGCGCCCAACACAACAACCAAGACACACGACAACACACACCGAAAGGACACCCAACATGAAACGCATCGCCCTCACCACCGCCCTCGCCCTGTCGCTCGCCGCTCCGGCTTTCGCGAGCGAGCAACTGGCCGCTTCCCTCGGCGTCGACGCCGGCGACTACACCGTGGCCGAGCTGATCCAACTGCGCACCGCGCTGGAAAATGACGACCAAATCTTCGCCAACTACATCGTGAATGGCGGCTCGGAAGTGGTCTCCACCCAGTCGTTCGGCGGCTCGGTTGCCTCTGACTTCGCCCTGCGCGTCCTGGAAGAAGATGACGAGCATATCCGCGCCAACTTCGTCCGCAATGGCGGCGCAGAAGTGGTCTCCACCCAGTCGTTCGGCGGCCAAACCGCAGCCGAGATCGCCTATGAGCTGGTCGGCAAGCGCGACAACGAAAACGAGTAATCCCCCAAGGCAAACGGGGGCCTCTCCCTCCCCCAATATGCCCAAACAAAAGCTCCCCTTGCAAATCAGCAAGGGGGGCTTTTTTACTTTCGCAATCGAAGCTTAGAGACGTTCGATGGCCAGCGCGATGCCTTGACCGCCGCCGATGCACATGGTGATCAGCGCCTTCGATCCGCCAATGCGCTCCAGTTCATAAAGCGCCTTTATGGTGATAATCGCACCCGTTGCCCCAACCGGATGGCCCAAAGCAATTGCACCGCCATTTGGGTTCACCTTGGCCGGATCAAGATCAAGACCCTTATTCACCGCCAAAGCCTGGGCCGCGAAAGCTTCATTCGACTCAATCACATCGAAATCGGTGATCGACAGACCCGTCTTCGCAAGAAGGTTCTCAACCGCCGGCACCGGGCCGATGCCCATCACCTCGGGCCGCACGCCCGCATGGGCATAGCCCAGAATGCGGGCGCGGGGTTTCAAGCCCGCCGTCTCCGCAGCCTCTGCCCGCGCCAGAACAAGCGCCGCCGCGCCATCATTGATGCCGCTGGCATTGCCCGCTGTCACCGTGCCGTCTTTCTTGAACACTGTGCGCAACCCGCCAAGCGCATCAAGCGTGGTCGCCTTGGGGTGCTCGTCGGTGTCGAAATCCACCATATCGCGCTTCACCCGGACCTGAACCGGCACGATCTGCTCTTTGAAATACCCCGCCTCGATGGCTTTCGCCGCGCGCGTCTGGCTTTCCATGGCAAAACCATCCTGCGCATCCCGGGTGATCTCATGCTCGGAGGCGACATTTTCGGCCGTCACACCCATATGACCGGTGCCAAAGGGGCAGTTCAGCGCACCCAGCATCATGTCTTGCGCACCAGTATCGCCCATCTTCTGACCCCAACGCGCGGCGGGCAAGATATGCGGCCCGCGGCTCATGCTCTCGGCCCCGCCCGCAAGACCAAAATCCGCATCGCCCAACATCAGAGACTGTACCACCGACACAATCGCCTGCGCACCAGAGCCACACAGCCGGTTCACATTCATCGCGGGCGTCGTGTCGGGAATGTCCGCGCCCATCGCCGCGACGCGAGAGAGATACATATCGCGCGGCTCGGTATTGATCACATGACCATAAGCCACATGGCCGATTTGGCCGCCGTCCACTCCCGCCCGCGCGAGCGCGGCTTTGGCCACCGTCACGCCCAGATCGATCGGCGTGGTGCCCGCAAGCGATCCGCCGAATGTGCCGATCGCGGTGCGCGCGCCTGACAAGATCACAATATCGGTCATATTTTCTCTCCTCCATCTCCGATTTGACCGGATAAATACACCAGCGTGACCTCCGGCGGTGCCCCAATTCTAAGCGGTGCGCCACTATAGCCCAGGCCCGCCGAGACGATGAGGCGGCCATCTCCTCGGGCATGAGCGCCATAGGCCAAACGCCCGCCATAGCGAGACGGCGTAAGGGGCCGCCAGCCGAAGAGATTCATCTGACCCGCATGCGTATGGCCGCTGACCTGGAGGGTGACGCGCGGGTCATCTTCCATGAAATAGTCCGGCTCATGCGCCATCAAGATCACAGGCGCGCCCTCGGGCACGCCATCAAAGGCGCGGCCTGGATCGTGGCGCGGTTGCGGACGGCGGGTCGTGCCATGACCTTGCTGGCTGTCGAAGCCCACGATCCAGAACGCCTCGGGCCCGCGCGGGATCTGCACGGCTTGATTGCTCAGAACCGGAATACCGACCGCTTCGAGGGCTGGCGTCACGGACCCGCGCACATAGTCATTGCGTCGCGCCTGACCGCAGTCTTTCCAGTCGTGATTGCCAAGGCTCGCAAAAACGCCAAGCGGCGCGGTGAGGGGTGCCAGGATCTGAGCGATTCTCTCCGCATCGACCGGCAGAGAGGGCATCTTGCGGCCAATGAGAAAATCACCGGGTAGCAAGATCAGATCAGGTTCCAGCGCATTCGCGCCTGCCACAACCCGCGCCAACGAATCGGGAGTGACCCAAGGCCAACAGATATGCAGATCGGAAATCAATGCGATCCGGAGCGGCGGCCCGGCCCAACGCGAGGTCTCGACGTTGTGCCGAGTGAAGACGGGCCTGCATCCGATACTGAAGATGGGCCCGCGACCAGATCGCTCTTGAAACACCAAACCTACCCGCCCGATTTCTCCAAAAGCGCCTCGACGCCCGCCAGAAAACCATCTGCATCTGCGCCAAGCCGCGCCATCAACTCGGCCTGATAAGCATGCGCGAGCGGCGTCAGCTCCGCCATCATCGCGCGACCTTTCTCGGTCAAAGCAAGCTCCACCAAGCGCCGGTCAGAGGTGCTGGTCTGTTTGGTGATATAGCCCGCCTCTTCCAGCCGGGTGGCCGCGCGGCTGACCTTGGATTTGTCCATGTCCACGCGGGCATGGATCTCCCGTACTGAGACTGCACTTTCTTGGCTGAGATGCGCCACAACCCGCCATTCGGCCCGAGAAAGGCCAAACCGGTCGTGATAAATCTGCGAGTATTCCCGGCTCAGGCGGCCAGCCAATACCATCATCCGATAGGGCAGGAATGAATCGAGATGGAAGGGCTCGGCCATGGGTAATCCGTTGCAGATGCGACGAGACTCAGAGTGGCGCGAAAGATGCGCCTGTTCAAGCCGAACACGGCCCGCCTTGACGGTTTATCCAAGGCGGGCCGTCGGTATCTATGCCGCCGAGAACCGCAATGGGCGGACCTGTTGGAACAGGCCCGTGGCGCGCAGCGTCTCCAGCACTTCGGCAGGCGGTTGATCGTCAAGATAGAGCAGGGCAATCGCATCCTGCCCGGCCCCAGACCGGCCCAGGGTAAAGTTCGCGATGTTCACCCCATGCTCGCCCATCGTATGGCCAAGCGTGCCGATGATGCCCGGAACATCGTCATTGGTGGTATAGAGCATATGCTCCCCCACCTCGGCGTCGATATTGATCCCCTTGATCTGGATGAAGCGTGGTTTGCCATCGGAGAAGACGGTGCCCGCAATCGACCGCTGCCGTTCCGGCGTCTTCACTTGCAGACGGATATAGCCTTCGAACACACCGGTTTTATCCTGGGTGGTGGTGGAGATTTCCACGCCCCGCTCTTTCGCGATCACCGGGGCGGAGACCATGTTCACATCCGGGTTGGTCGCTTTCATCAACCCCGCAATAGCGGCACAGTTCAGTGCCTCGAGATTCATGTCTTTGACCAGGCCGTTATAGGTGATTGAAATCTCTTCAATCGCTTCTTCGGTCAGCTGGCCGACAAACTCGCCCAAATGCTCGGCCAGTTTCACCCACGGCCCCATGACTGCGGCCTCTTCGGCGGTAACCGATGGCATGTTGAGCGCGTTCGAGACAGCGCCGGTCAACAAATAATCCGACATCTGCTCGGCCACTTGCAGGGCCACGTTTTCCTGCGCCTCGGTGGTGGCGGCGCCCAGATGCGGAGTCACAACCACATTGGGCAGGTTGAAGAGCGGGCTTTCGGTGGCGGGCTCGACGGCAAAGACGTCAAAGGCGGCCCCCGCGACGTGACCGCTTTTCAGGGCCTCGGCCAAAGCATCCTCATCGACCAAACCACCGCGGGCGCAGTTGACGATGCGAACGCCCGGCTTCAACTGCGCAATGTTCTCGGCGCTGAGGACGTTCCGGGTCTTGTCCGTCAGGGGCACATGTAGGGTGATGAAATCGGCGCGTGGCAGAAGCTCTTCCAGTTCGACCTTCTCAACACCCATTTTCATCGCGCGCTCTTCGCTAAGGAACGGGTCGTAGGCCACAACCTTCATCTTCAGCCCCAAGGCGCGATCGCAGACAATAGAGCCGATATTCCCGGCGCCAATCACGCCCAGGGTCTTGTTGGTCAACTCGACGCCCATGAAGCGGGACTTTTCCCATTTCCCCGCATGGGTGGAGGCGTTGGCCTCTGGGATTTGCCGCGCGACGGCCATCATCATCGAGATTGCATGCTCCGCCGTGGTGATCGAGTTCCCGAAGGGTGTGTTCATCACAATGATCCCCTTCTTCGAGGCCACGGGGATGTCCACATTGTCGACGCCGATCCCGGCGCGACCGACAACTTTCAGATTGCTGGCCGCAGCGATGACTTTCTCGGTCACCTTGGTCGCGGACCGAATGGCGAGACCGTCATATTGGCCAATTACTTCCAGCAGGCGGTCTTTGTCTTTGCCAAGACCGGGTTCGAAATCCACATCGATCCCGCGGTCGCGGAAGATTTGCACAGCGGTTTCGCTCAGCTTGTCGGAAACCAGAACTTTGGGGGCCATCTCAGGCGCTCCTTTTGTCAGAGAATAGGGTCTAATAAGGGATGTCAGGCCGCTTCGGACTGGGCCTTGATTTCGGCGTCGAAGGCCCAGGAGAGCCAAGGCAGCATCGCTTCGATGTCCGAGGTCTCCACCGTCGCGCCGCACCAGATCCGTAGACCGGGAGGCGCATCACGATAGGCTCCGATATCAAGCGCAATCCCTTCGGCTTCCAACCGTTTGGCGACGGCTTTGGCAAACGCCGCGCCATCAATGATCCGGCTATCGACGAATTTGAGGCAGACCGAGGTGTTGGACCGAGTCGTGGGATCGACGGCCAGATTCTCGATCCAGGGCGTGGTTTCGACAAAGTCGAAAATCGCCTGCGCATTGGCGTCGGCGCGCGCCATCAAGGCTGGCAGCCCGCCGATCTCGCGACCCCAATCGAGCGCAACCAGATAGTCTTCCACGGCCAGCATCGAGGGCGTATTGATGGTTGCGCCGGTGAAGATGCCGTCGATCAGCTTGTCGCCTTTGGTCAGACGGAAGATTTTTGGCAGCGGCCATGCGGGGGTGTAGTTTTCGAGCCGTTCAACGGCCCGGGGGCTCAGGATCAACATCCCATGCGCCGCCTCGCCGCCCATGACTTTCTGCCAAGAGAAGGTGGTCACATCGAGCTTGTCCCAAGGCAAATCCTGCGCGAAGGCCGCGCTGGTTGCATCGCAGAGCGTCAGCCCAGCCCGGTCCGCGGGGATCACATCGCCCGATCGCACACGCACACCCGAGGTGGTGCCGTTCCAGGTGAAACACACGTCACGATCATAGTCTAACGCGGCCATATCGACGATGTCGCCATACTCGGCCGTATGCACCTCAGCCTCGATCTTCAGCTGTTTGACCACGTCGGTCACCCAACCCGCGCCAAAGCTTTCCCAGGCCACCATCTCAACCGGGCGCGCGCCCAGGAGGTTCCACATCGCCATCTCAAATGCACCGGTGTCCGAGGCGGGTACGATGCCGATTTTATACTCCGCCGGAATCCCCAGAAGCTCTCGCGTGCCTTCGATTGCGGCCTTGAGTTTGTCTTTGCCGACAGCGGCGCGATGCGACCGGCCCAAAGCGGCGTCGGCAAGCTTGTCCAATGTCCATGTCGGGGGTTTGGCACAGGGGCCGGATGAAAAACGCGGATTGACCGGCCGCGCGGCCGGGGTGTTCGTAACCATCGGTGGTATCCTCACAGATATGCGCCCCTCGTTGGGGAGGGGTGTCCCACCTTTGGGGATACGCGGGCGGCTTCGGGGACACAAGTCACAAAACCGCGCAAAATGCCGCAAACGGCACCCGCAACCAGGACGCGACTGCTCTTATGGGGGAAAATCATATTTTACAGTATTTTAGGCTGATTTCGCACAACCAGTGGAAGATCACGTAACGGCAAGTTCGTGCAATTTTTAGTTGCACCCTATCGAAATCTAACATTAAACCTTAAAATATTACCGTATGAGTGCATAGAAAGAGTCCAGCCATGAGAGACTCGTCACAGAGCAAAACGTTTGAACTAAGTGATTTTCTTCCATTCCAAATGGCGGTTGTGTCGTCACGTTTGTTTCAGACCATTATGTCTGACAGCGGGCTGCAACTGCCCGAATGGCGGATCATGATGGCGTTGCCGACCAATCAACCCTGCTCCTCCAATGACCTGTGTATCCTGACCGCAATGGATGCGGCACGGGTCAGCCGGGCGCAGCGGCGGCTGGAAGATCTGGACCTGATCGATGTGAAACAAGATCGGCAGGACCGACGCCGCTTGATTGTCCAGCTCAGCGACACCGGTCAGCGAGAGTTCGACCGGTTGCAGACGGCCGCGCGCACGGTCGAGGCAAATATGCTCGACACGATGACCCCATCGGAACGCGCGAGTCTTCAAGTGACGATGTCGTCACTTTTCTCAAAGCTCTAGCGTCAATCAACACAGTTTCACAGAAAACGAAGGCTTCAGAGCCGGTTACAGCCGCGTCTTGCGCAGTTACAGTTTGCGACTGACTCGCAAAAGCATTGACTTTCTGCGAGTCAGTCGCAATATCAGTTGTGACGGCGTTCAAAGGAACGGATTCTGTGACGATGATGAAATCTCTGTTGACGGCTGCGGCCACTGTTTTGGCGCTCTCAGGCGCGGCAATGGCCCAAGATCGGATGACGATTGTGGCCACCACCGGCATGGTTGCCGACGCGGCGCGTGTGGTTGGCGGCGATCTGGTCGAGGTGCAGGCCCTGATGGGCCCTGGCGTCGATCCGCATGCGTATCGCCAAACCCGCAGCGATATCGTCGCCATGACACGCGCCGATCTGGTGCTGTGGCACGGGCTGTTCCTCGAAGCGCAGATGGAAGACTTCTTTGCCGATCTGGGTCAAAACCGGCCTGTTGTCGCGGTGGCCGAAGAAATGCCACGCGACACGCTCCTGGCCCATGATGATTACGAAGGCCGGTTTGACCCGCATGTCTGGATGGACCCGGAGCTTTGGGCGCTTGTCGTCGCCGAAGTCGAAGAAGCGCTGAGCGATGTGCAGCCCGACAATGCAGAGATTTTTGCGGCAAACGCGGCCGCACATACCGAGCATCTGACCCAACTGGCCGCTTATGCCGACGAAGTTTTGGGCACCGTCCCTGAGACGGCGCGCGTGCTTTTGACCGCCCATGATGCATTCAACTATTTTGGCAATGCGCATGGCTTTGAGGTCATGGGAATCCAGGGGATTTCGACCGAATCCGAGGCCGGGTTGGCGCGGATCGCCGAACTGGTTGATCTGCTTGTCGAGCGGCAAGTGGGCGCGGTCTTCGTCGAAAGCTCCGTCTCTGATCGCAATATCCGCGCCCTGATCGAAGGGGCCGCAGCGGAAGGCCATGAGGTGATCGTCGGTGGCGAGCTCTATTCCGACGCGATGGGCGCCGATGGCAGCTATGAAGGCACCTATCTCGGCATGATCGATCACAATGTGACGGTGATCACCCGCGCGCTCGGCGGCACCGCGCCGGAACGCGGCATGAATGGTCTGCTCTCGGCAGGCATGTAAGAGGGTCTTATGACGGCATTAAATCTGGCAACCCAAAACGGCCATTGCGCCCAGGCAGCCAATATCGCTCTCAGCCCCCTGGCGATCCGGGGGCTGACGGTGTCTTACGGTGAGAAACCGGCGATCTTCTCGGTCGATATGACCGTCCAGCCGGGATCGATGACCGCCATCATCGGGCCGAACGGCGCCGGGAAATCGACCCTGTTAAAAGCCGCATTGGGCATTATTCGCCCCCTGTCGGGCCATGTGACGGTTTTTGGTCAACCGCTGGATAGCCAACGCGGGCGCATCGCTTATGTGCCGCAGCGCGCCAGTGTGGACTGGGATTTCCCGACCACGGTTTTGGACGTGGTGTTGATGGGGCTCTATCGTGAGCTGGGCCTTTTGCGCATGGTCCGCGGGGAGCACCGCCAGACCGCCGCAGAGGCTCTGGAGCGGGTTGGCATGAGCGATTTCGCGAACCGGCAAATCGGCCAGCTCTCCGGTGGGCAGCAGCAACGCGTGTTCCTGGCCCGGGCGCTGGCACAGAAGGCAGATATCTATCTGCTGGACGAACCGTTTGCCGGTGTGGATGCCGCCACCGAAAAGGCCATTATTGCGGTTCTGAAGAGCCTCAAAGCCGAGGGTAAAACCGTTATCGCCGTGCATCATGACCTCGCCACGGTCGAGCAATATTTCGACCACGCCTTCCTGATCAACACGCGGCCCATTGCCGAAGGCACGGTGGCCGAGGCCTTCACTGCCGAGACCTTGCAAGCGGCCTATGGCGGGCGGCTGGCCACGGCGCAGATCGACCGGCTGAGCCAAGCGGGCTAGGCCCATGTTGCTTGAGGCACTCACCCTCCAGCTTGGCTATAACGCCACGTTGGTTGCCATCGGCGCGATGCTGCTTGGCATCGCAGCGGGGGTGACGGGCACTTTCCTATTTCTCCGCAAACGCGCGCTGGTCTCCGACGCGATCAGCCACGCGACACTGCCCGGCGTCGGGTTGGCCTTTATCGTTATGGTCTGGTTCGGCATGGACGGGCGAAGCCTAATCGGGCTGCTCATCGGCTCGGCGCTGTCTGCCTGGGTTGGGTTGCTTTGCGTTCAGTGGCTGAGCAACCGCACACGGCTGAGCGAAGACTCCGCCATCGGGGCGGTACTCTCAGTGTTTTTCGGCGCCGGTGTGGTCCTGCTGACGGTCATTCAGGGCATGAGCGCCGGGCGGCAAGCTGGGCTCGACTCGCTCCTTTTGGGCTCCACGGCGGGGATGCTGTTTTCCGATGCGATACTGATTGCGGTGGGCGGGGCGCTGGTTCTGGCGCTGACTCTGGTCCTCCGACGGCCGATGTCTCTCGTGGCCTTTGACAGTGACTATGCGGCGGCTTCGGGTCTGAACGTTGCCCGGATCGACCTGGCCACCATGGGGTTGGTTCTGGCCGTTACGGTGGTTGGGTTGAAAATCGTCGGGCTGATCCTGATTGTCGCGCTGTTGATCATTCCACCGGTCACGGCCCGGTTCTGGACCGAGCGAACCGAGCGGGTCTGGCTGATTGCGGGCGGCTTGGGTGGTCTCTCTGGTTATGTCGGTGCAGCGATCTCTGCTTCGGCCCCGGCCTTACCCACCGGGCCGATCATCGTGCTGGTGGCGTTTGGACTCTTCGTGCTCTCGCTTCTCTTCTCGCCCGCGCGCGGCGTGTTGTCCTCTGTCTTGACGCATTTGCAGTATCGCCGCAGCGTCCACCGTCGGCAGGGGCTTCTGGCATTGGCACAAGGCCAGCCGATCTATGAGGGTTATACCCTCCGCCTGCTGCAACGGGAGGGGTTGGCCCGCGCCGATGGCGTCGCGACCGAAGAGGGGCAGGCCCGAGCCGCAAAAGCTCTGCTGGATGAAAAACGCTGGGAGATCTTGCGCGGGTTACAAGCCCATAAAGCGACCGCTGCGCGCTATGACGGGCTGACCAATCTGGAAACGATCCTGACCAAGGATCAACTTCGCGATCTCGACACACGGATTGCCGCCCCGCGCGAGGTGACCCCATGAGCGGCGCCGAATTCGTCCCCCTCTCGCTCACGCCGCTCTTGATCGGCATCTTCGCCGCGATCGCATGCGCCCTGCCTGGCAACTTCCTGGTGCTGCGCCGTCAGGCCCTGATTGGCGATGCGATCTCTCATGTGGTCCTCCCCGGGATCGTCGTAGCCTTCCTGCTGACCGGCGCAGTCACCGCTTGGCCAATGATGCTGGGCGCCGCAGGGGCCGCCCTGATCTCCGTTGTCTTGATCGAGGCGATCCGCCGTCTGGGTCAGATCGAAACTGGCGCTGCCATGGGCGTGGTCTTCACGGCGATGTTTGCCGGCGGTGTGTTGCTCCTTGAACGCTCCGACACCTCTTCGGTGCATTTGGATGTCGAACACGCGTTGATGGGCAATCTGGAAAGCTTGATCTGGCTGGAGGCCACCGGCTGGCATTCGCTGCTTGACGGCGACGCGCTTGCTGGTCTGCCCCCAGAGCTCTCACGCTTGGCGGTGGTCCTCCTGCTGGTGGTGCTCTTCACTTGGATCTTCTGGCGCCCGCTCAAAATCTCCACCTTCGATGAAGGCTTCGCGCAAGTTCTTGGCATGCGGACCGGCCTCCTTGGCATCGCCTTGGTCATGATCGCCGCCATCGCAGCGGTCGCAGCCTTTGACGCGGTCGGCTCGATCATCGTGATCGCGATGTTCATCTGCCCACCAGCGGCGGCGCGACTGATGACCGACAGTTTGGGCCGGCAAGTGGCTTGGAGCGTGGTCTTCGCCGCCCTTTCGGCCACGCTTGGGTATGTTTTTGCGGGCTACGGCCCACTCTGGCTGGGCGCGTCCGATTCGGTCAGTGCAGCGGGCATGATCGCCACCATCTCTGGTGTGATCCTGGCGCTCACGGCGCTGTTCGGCCCCCGGCGGCGCGGCATGATGGCGTGACCATCCGCGACGCATTCCCGCAATCAAACCGTCGCATTCGGACTTGAGCCAAAGCCCGGCGCGGCGTAAGCACGATCTACTTCGGTCCGGGCGGCGTGAGTCGTCTGGGTAAAAGGGAACACGGTGAGACTCCGTGGCTGCCCCCGCAACTGTAAGCGGCGAGCGAGACTGGACTATGCCACTGCGGCCCCATATGGGCCACGGGAAGGCCCAGCCAAGCATCGACCCGCGAGTCAGGAGACCTGCCGAGGTGATCACCCTGTCCGGACGCGGGAGGCGTCATGGGCAACGGTCTTTCCGTCGTGGTGGCACTCTCACCGTCTGCGGCGGGGCCATCCCCCTTCCAAAGACAAATCGTTGCACCACGCAGCCCCGGGGACGGGCTGACAAGGGGGACATTATGAATAAGACACTGGGCGCCGTTGCTGCGACCCTTCTGACAACCACATCCGCTCTGGCGCAGGAACCGGTGTTCCAACTGCCTGAAATCATCTTCTCGGCTGGCCTGACCGCGATCGAGGCAAATCGCACCGGCGTCAGTGTCGAAGTCGTGGATGAGGACGACCTCGACGCCGCCGGGGATGTCCAACTGTCGGACTACCTCGAAACCCTGCCGGGCATTTCCGTCACACAAAACGGCCCGGTTGGTACGAACACAACGCTTCGGATCCGCGGGCTCAACGGCAACTACATCCCCGTTCTGATCAACGGGATCGACGTGACAGATCCGTCCAGCACGCAGACAAACTTCAACTTCGGAACATTGACCACCGGCGGCATCAGCCGGATTGAGGTCTTGTATGGCTCGCAGAGCGCCATCTACGGTTCCGAGGCCATTGGCGGCGTGATCAACATCACCACCCTGCAAGCGCCTGACGAGAACGGGACAGACATTATCGTGAATGCCGAGGGCGGAACCTATGACTCCTACCTCGGCGAAGTCGGCATCGCGACCCGTTTTGACCGCGGCACACTGGCCTTCAGCGCCACTCGCGTCGTGACTGACGGGTTCTCGGCCGCCGATGAGAACCTCGGCAACACTGAAGCGGATGGGTACGAATCCACGACGCTGAGCTTTACCGGCACCTATGAGTTGTCGGAAACAGTCACGATCGGCGGCAGTGTCATCTACCTGGATTCGCGGTCCGACTTCGATTCAGGCGGCGGCGCGGGCCGAGATTCCGACCGCTTCCTGACCTCAGAACAGTTGGGTGCACGGATCTTTGCGCAATTCGACGGCATCCATATCGATCATGAAATCGCGGTTCAGGCCTTTCGCATTGATCGGTCCGATCCGAACTCCACATCATCGGTGACCAATTTCGAAGGCGACCGGCTCGGGTTCTCCTATCGCGGGACAATCGATCTGGCGGGCGAGCAGGGCCTTGTGATCGGGGCGGATTATACCCGTGAGGATTACCTGTCCTTTGGCACAGGCGGACGCACCGAGGCGGATTACTCCGTCGCCACGCTTCTGGGAGAGTACACCACCCGCCTTGGCAACGATGTCGATCTGGCACTGGCAGTGCGATACGACGAGCATTCGGTCTTTGGTGGCGCCACAACAGGCCGCGCCGCGCTGGCGTGGCGACCTGACGCCAGCACCACGATCCGCGCATCTATTGCCACCGGTTTCCGCGCGCCCTCGCTCAATGAGCTTTATGGTCCCTTTGGCGCACCCAACCCGAATCTACAGCCCGAAGAAAGCCGCAGTGCCGAGTTGGCCATCGAGCGCGAATTTGCGAATGGCCGGGTCGGGGCGGCGTTGTTCTATACCGAGATTGACGATCTGATCGACTACCGAGGGACGGGTTACGTGCAGGTGCCCGGTAAGACGGTGTCGAGGGGGATTGAACTGACCGGGGAACTTGCGCTGAACGACAACTATTCGCTCTTCGGCAACTATACCTACACCGACAGTGAAGAAATCAGCGGCAATCGCCTGGCCCGCGTTCCGCTACATGATCTTACTCTTGGACTACGCGCAGAGTTCAATGAACTCTGGACCGGAACAGTCACAGTGCAACATGTCGCCGGACGTCAGGACCGCGTGTTCGGCCCGCCACCGACTTTTGCCAGCACCCCGTTCGATATGCCCGACTATACCGTTGCGAACATGTCTCTTGGCTATGCCGTGAACGATGCGACCGAGGTATATCTGCGCGTTGAGAACATCTTCGATGAGGAGTACCAGACCACGCTTGGCTACGGCACCAGCGATAGGGCGTTTTACCTTGGCGTCCGTGCGTCCTTCTAGCCGCGTCATAAGGCTTGGTGCGGCGGCGGCCTTTGTGGCTGCCGCCGCGCCCAGTTGGGCCGACATGCCCGAGCGTGTCGTCTCAATAAATCTCTGCACCGACCAGCTGGCGATGATGCTGGCCGCGCCGGGGCAGTTGATCTCGGTCAGCGACATCGCAACCGATCCGCTGATCTCCCCGATGCATATGGTGGCCGCGGCCTATCCTGCGAATTTTGGCGGTGCCGAAGAGATTTATCTGCTCCGTCCCGATCTGGTCTTGGCGGGCGTCTATTCCGACCCCGCCGTTGTCTCGATGCTGCGCCGTTTGGGGGTCGAAGTCGCACAGATCGATATTGTCAGCGGCCTTGATCAAGTCACGGATCGTTTGGTCGAAGTCGGTGCGCTTCTCCATCGGGAAGACGAGGCCGCCGCGCGCGCCGAAGCCTTTGAGACTGATCTGGCTGCACTAACCCGCCCTGAAACCGGGCCGCGGGCCGCGTTCTACTACCCAAACGGCTATTCTCTGGGCACTGGCACCCTGTCTCACGAGATCCTGACAACCGCCGGGTTCCGCCATATCGCCGATGAACTGGGGCGGGACAGCAGCGGTCGCTTGGCGCTGGAGCTTCTGGCCGTCGCTGCGCCAGATGTGGTGATCAGCACCGGAACATATCCCGGCAACTCCCGATCCGAGGATATTCTGCATCATCCCGCTCTTGAGGCACTCATCGCGGCGGGGCAGGGGCATATCAGCGGGCCCGATTGGGTCTGCGGCACGCCGCAGGTTCTGACCGCGCTCTCAGATTTGACAACCCTGCGGGACAGTATGGAGGCGGAATGAGACTGTCGCTTCTTCTCTCCGGTCTGGCGGCTCTGGTCGTGGTGCTGTTCGGCCTCTCGCTCTTGGTTGGGCCGGCGGGGTTTGGCATCGGCCAAAGCCTTTCCGCCCTGCTCGGCGGGGAAGGTGAGGCGGTGACTCTTGTGATGCGCGAGATTCGCCTGCCCCGCTCCATTCTGGCCGTCATGGTGGGCGTCAGCTTGGGACTCTCCGGCGCGGCACTGCAAGGGTTTCTGCGGAACCCGCTTGCCGAACCCGGATTGATCGGTGTTTCTTCCTCCGCAGCCCTGGGCGCGGTGCTTGCCCTTCAAACCGGATTTGCCGCGAGCTTTGCGTTGGCGCTGCCTGTTTCGGCTCTAGTCGGCGCATCAGTCTCTGTTATGCTCCTCCTGGTTCTGGCTGGCCCCCGAGGTGGATCACTCACCTTGATCCTTGCGGGCATTGCGATCAGCGCACTGGCCGGGGCCTTCCTCTCTTTGGTTCTCAACCTCTCGCCCAACCCTTTCGCCGTCAGTGAAATCGTGTTTTGGATGCTCGGGTCTCTTTCAGACCGATCCTTTGATCATGTGACCATCGCTCTGCCAGTCATGCTGCTTGGGTGGGTCCTCTTGGCGAGCCTCGGGCGCGGCCTTGATGCCCTGACCCTCGGCCAAGATGCGGCAGAATCCATGGGCATAAACCTCAGCCAATTGCGCCTTAGATTGGTTGCCGGTGTCGCCGCGTCGGTCGGCGCGGCAACGGCGGTGGCGGGGGCTATCGGGTTCGTCGGCCTTGTGGTGCCGCATATCCTGCGCCCTTTTGTCGGCGCCCGCCCGGGCGCCCTTTTGCCTGCCTCCGCGCTTGGCGGTGCGGCGATGGTTCTTGCGGCCGATATCGCGGTCCGCCTGGTGCTCCCCGATCGAGATCTGAAACTCGGCGTCCTCATGGCGATCGTCGGCGCACCGCTTTTCCTGCATCTGATCTATAAGACGCGGAGGCAGATGATATGAGCGCGCTGACCGTCACCGACCTGACCGTTCATCGGGGCGAATGCCCGGTCGTCGACCGTGTCAGCCTGTCACTCACGCCTGGCGAGGTTGTCGGCTTGATTGGGCCCAATGGAGCCGGAAAAACGACCCTATTACGGGCGATTCTTGGGCTTCAGTCTCATATTGGCCAATCAGATCTGGCCCAGATGCCGCGCCGCGAACGCGCCAAAACCGTCGCTTGGATGCCGCAAACCCGCGAGATCGCCTGGCCTGTCGCTGTGGAGACCCTGGTGCTTCTGGGTCGGGTGCCGCATCTCGCCGGCGGCGCAAGGCCCAAGCCAGAGGACCATGCGGCAACTGCGCAAGCGCTGGACAATATGGGTCTCACTGGGTTCGAAACACGGCCCGCGACGGAACTCTCTGGCGGCGAACAAGCCCGCGTCTTGATCGCGCGCGTTTTGGCGCAGGATACGCCGCTTATTCTGGCGGACGAACCGATTGCCGGGCTCGATCCGGCACATCAGATCACCACGATGCAGGTTTTTGCCCGGCTGGCCGCGCAGGGCAAAACGGTCTTGGCGGCCTTGCATGATTTGGGATTGGCCGCGCGCCATTGTACGCGGCTGCTTCTCCTCGACAAAGGTCGCCTTGTGGCAGATGGCGCGCCGAAGGATGTCCTGACGCCTGAGCATTTGCACAGCGTCTTTGGCATTGCCGCCCATCTTGTTGAAACCGATCACGGGCTGATCTTCCAACCGCTGGAGTTGACCCGATGATCCGCGCCACGCTCGACAGGCCTTGGCTGATGGCCGATTTTGGCCAACCAATGCGCGTGATCAGCTGGGCGCCCTTCCGGCCCGGGCTCGTCCTGGCGCAACACGTATTGTGGCGCGAGGTGCGGGATGCGGACCTGCCGAAAGACCTCGACGCCATCGCTTGGCTAAATCAGGAAATGACGCGGCGGGGGCCGTCAGACGCCGTGACCATGCTGACCTCGCGCAATGTCGAGAAATATACTCTAACACGGGCAAAAACCGGCAATGTAGCCGCCGATTGCCTCGCGACGGTTGGCCTCTCGAACGCTGAACGGGTGGGATATCGGCAGCCTGTCTTGGCCGAACAGTATGGCACGGTCAACTTGCTGGTGGCGCTCTCTCACGGGGTGAGCAATGCCGCGATGACCGAAGCGCTCAGCATCGCGACGCAAGCCCGCACCGCCGCCGTCATCGCCAATGGCCCGGTCTTGCCCGAAGGTCCCGCGACCGGCACCGGCACCGATTGTATCGCGCTGGCCTGTCCACCGGGCGATATTGCCTATGCCGGGCTTCACACGGATATCGGCGAAGCGATCGGTCGTGCCGTCTATGATGCCGTTGCTGATGGCGTCACCGATTGGATGAAGACGGAGGCAGGACGATGAAGGCATTCCCCCCCAGCCGGATCATCTGCCTGACTGAAGAGACGGTCGAAACGCTCTACCTATTGGGCGAAGAGCATAGGATTGTTGGTGTGACCGGCTATGCCGTGCGCCCGCCACAGGTCCGCCAAGAAAAGCCGCGTGTCGGGGCTTTTACCTCCGCCGATATCCCCAAAATCATGGCGTTAGAGCCTGATTTGGTCCTGACCTTCTCTGATCTGCAGGCTGATATCGTCGCGCAACTGATCCGTGAGGGCATCGCCGTTCATGCATTTAACCAACGCGATATCAGCGGCATTCTTGCGATGATTCGCACTCTCGGCGCACTGGTTGGTGCCGGCGCGAAAGCCAAGGCGTTGGCCGCGAAATTCGAGGCCAAGCTGCAGCGTTTACGGGATATGCCGAGGCCAACCCGGCCCCGGGTTTATTTTGAGGAGTGGGACGAGCCGCCGATCTCCGGCATCGCCTGGGTCAGTGAATTGATCGAACTGGCCGGTGGGGAGGATGTGTTCGCTCATCTCCGCCAGGCGCAAGCCGCCAAGAACCGGATTATCGATCCTTCCGATGTAATCGCCGCAGCGCCCGATGTGATCATCGCCAGTTGGTGCGGCAAGAAGGTGCGTCCGGAGAAGATCGCTGACCGCCCGGGGTGGCATAACATTCCGGCGGTGAAACATGGGCGGATAGCCGAGATAAAGTCGCCGCTCATCCTGCAGCCGGGACCGGCGGCGCTTGGTGACGGGCTTGATGCGATCTTGGATATTCTTTGGGGTGACGCCGCAGAAAAAGAGGCACGTGCATGACGGAGATGATGGAGTTCCTCGCGCAGGGCGGCCCAGCGATCTGGGCGATTGCCGCGCTGTCGGTGATCACTTTAGCTCTGATCCTGTGGAAGACTTGGCAGTTGGCGCAGATGGGCGCTTGGTCGGGCGGCGCGGTGACAGATGAGGCCATCAGACGATGGCAAGCCGGAGAAACGGCGGCGGGTGAGCACCTGACCGGACGGCGGTCGTTGCGCGCCCAGCTGGCTTTGGTCGCTATGGCGGCCCGCCGCGACACCGGCCTGAGCAATGACAGCGCCCGAGAAGAAACCACCCGGGTCGCGAAATCCTTGCTGTCCGATGCGCGCGGCGGCCTCCGCGCCTTGGAGTTGATCGCGACGATTGCGCCGCTTTTGGGCTTGTTAGGGACTGTTTTGGGGATGATTGCCGCATTCCAGGCCCTGCAAATCGCGGGCACCCGCGCCGACCCAGCCACATTGGCCGGCGGCATCTGGGAGGCGCTCTTGACCACGGCCGCCGGTATGGCCGTGGCAATCCCCGCCTCCATGGCGCTGACCTGGTTCGAGAGTGTTGTGGACCGTGTCCAAGCAGATATGGAAGACGCCGCAACCCGGATCTTCACCCGCGGGCCCACCGCATGAGCTTCCACTTCGCCATAGACCGGCCCAGACGCCGCCCCAGCCTGACGCCGATGATCGATGTGGTGTTTTTGCTTCTGGTGTTCTTCATGCTCGCGGCGCGCTTTGGCCAAGACGGCGCCTTGCCGCTGGCCGTCGCCGGGCAGGGTGCCACCTATTCCGGCCCGCCGCGGCTGGTCGACATATTACCCGACAGCCAGCGACTCAACGGGCGCACCACAGAGATCGACGGGCTTGCCGCAGCGCTTGCCCCACTGACCGATACGCCGGGTGACACGATTATTTTGCGCGCGGTCGATGGCGCAAGTTTGCAGCGCTTGGTGACGGTGATGTCGGTTCTGGAGCGTGCGGGCTTTACGCGATTGGTGCTGGTCGAATGATGGCTTTTGGCCCCATACCCCGCCGCAAACGCGGCGAAAGCATCGTACCGATGATCAATGTCGTCTTCTTGCTGCTGATCTTCTTTCTGATGACGGCCCAGATCACCCCGCCCGAACCCTTTCCGATCACCCCACCCGAGGCAGAAGCGGAACCGGCCGAGGCCATGCCAGATACACTTTACATCGCTGCCGATGGCAGCTTTGCCTACGAAACGGCCCGAGATAGAGCCGTTTTCGAGGCCCTTCGCGGCCGCGCGCCCGATGCGGGGCCGCTGACGATTCGCGCCGATGCCGACTTGCCCGCCAGTGTATTGGCCACGCTTCTGCCCGAACTGGCCTCTGTCGGGATTACGGATATCGCGCTGATTGCGGGAGCGCCATGAGGACATTCTGGCAGATCCCAGCGTTTCTGGCGCTTTCAGTGGCGGTGCATGCGGCGGCCTTTGTGCAACTGCCAGATGGCAGCGCGTCCGGGGCGGGGCAAGGGGGCAATGATCGTGCGACACTCGAAGCGGCATCGGGCAACATTGCCGAGATGGTCGCTTTGTGGACCCGACCGCCGGATGTTTTGGAACCCGATACCCTCTCGTCGCCGCCAATGGCCCAGGAGATTATCGCGCCAACAGCGCCAGAGCCGGTTCACACGCAGCCAGCGGCCACGTCCTTGGCGATGGAGCTGGTCATCCCAGAACGCCTGCCGCTCCGCCCTCAGGCGCCCGCACCGGCAGTCGCGCCGATGAACCAAATGATGGCTCTACCGAGCCCCGACATGTTCGACGCAATAACCAGGCCGCAGCCTCTGGTCACGGAGAACCGGCATCAAATGCCACCGCCGGGCCTGGAACAGCCGCTGACGCCAGATGTGCCGCCCGACGCGATGCGCGAGGTTGTCTCCCCGCTGGCCGTCGCCCGCTCGCAGCGGCCAAACCTGCGGCCCGAGCGACCGCAAAGGGTCCAACAAACCGCGCTGCAGACATCGCCGCCGCGTGCGGCGCAGCCACCGCAAGTCGCCGCTGGTTCTGGCGGCGCAGAAGCTCAAGGCCAGGCGGAAACAGCGACAGCCGCGACGCTTTCGGCCTCTGAACGGCAGAGTTTGATGGCTCGTTGGGGCGCGCAGATCCATGCGCGGATCGAGCGGCGCAAGCCGCGTGTTTCAGGGCAGGGGGTCGTCACTCTGCAACTGAGCATCGGACGGGACGGGCGGCTGCAAAGCGTTGCGGTTGCAGCCTCATCTGGCAACCTTCAGATTGACCAGGCTGGCATCAGCGCCGTGCAGCGGGCGGGGCGTTTCCCGACCGCGCCCGACGGACTTGCTGAACCGAGCTATCAATTTAATCTGCCGATCCGGTTTCTTTGATCCAAAAAGAACAGGGCGAAGCATTGGCTTCGCCCCGTTGCAATCCGCCTTCAAAGAAAGGCATCTTAGTCAGTCGCGTCGATATACATCGCGGCCAGTTCGCTGGTGGTGTAGTCATTGACATTCACACCCAGGAAGTCAGCAAGTTGCTGGTTGCCTTGGTTGGCAGCGGCGCTCTGAGTCGAGATCGTTTCGGGCCCATCGCGCAGGATGTGGTTCATCATGATGCTGTTGTCATCAGCCATCGCAGTCGACAATTGGATCAGTTCAGCGGTCGTATAGACGCCGGGCTCAACGCCAACGGATGCGGCCAATTGTGCATCGTTTGCAAACGCTGGAACAGCCAAGGAAACGGCCAGAGCAGCACCGAGTGGAAGGATCATGCGTGTCATCAAATCATCTCCGATGTAATGGGTCAGGCCGGGTTGGCCTGCGCTTCATGATTTGAATATGACCATCGCGATCAGTTGAAACTTGAACGGATCCGGCAAGTTTTTGAACCAAACCGTTTAGTTTGTTTTTGCCTTGCGGAATGCTGAGGGCGTCATCCCCATCGCCGCCTTGAAGCTCCGCGACAAATGCGCTTGATCCGCGAAGCCGGACGTCATTGCGATCGTCCCGAGGCTCAACTCTGGCTTCTGCAACAAGGTCTTGGCCGCATCAATCCGGCGGAGCATCACCACCGCTTGCGGCGTCATCCCGGCGCTATGTTTCAAAGCGCGGGTCAGGGCGGAGTCCGACATACCCAGATGATGGGCCAAATCCGGTGTCCGCAGGGGGCCACCGATATGATCGTCGATATAATCCAAAAGTTGCGCGTAGCGCGTGGCGCTTAACCCTCCATCCTCACCATATGGGGCCGTATCGGCCGCCACATAGCGCCGAACCAAAGTCACCAAAAACACCCGCGCCAAGGCCTCAAACAGCACCGGCTGGCCCGGCCCAGGCACCTCAAGCGCGTCTTTCATCCGCCCGGCCCAGTCGCTCAACTCTTCATCTTCGATCACCACCCGGCCATCCAACTGAGACTCAGTCGCCATCACGCGCAGATCACCGCGCACGAAATGACGAATGCGATCAGGATGCACCCGGATGAGCAGAAATTTGACGGGCCCATGCCATTCCCAGCTGGAAATCTCTCCGGCGGGGGTCACAATCATGGAGCCCGGCCAAAGGTCGAGATCGACCCGCTGCCCCTGCCGACGATACACACCCGTCACATGACCCGCCCCTGTCGGGACGAGCATGCTATGTTCCAACATCGCCGCAGGTTCCAAATGGCCTGGACCCATCTCAAAGTAGTCCGCACGGATCACCGGATCGGGCCCGCCGCCAGGTAACTGGGCCGAACTGAACACCGCATCCGCAAACCAGGCCGTTGGTCGATGGACTCCCATATTCCCCTCGATAAGACCGAACCGTTCAGTTTAAATAGGTGTAATTCGGCCGCTCGCAAGCCGAAATTTCCACCCCTTGGCAAGCTCTTGCCACTCCCTGACGCCACGGGTCAGACGTCACGTGGCATCCTGACCCTTTCACCCGCGCCGATGGCTGCTAGCTTACCAAAAGACTCCCTTGCCAAGGATACCCAAGTGCTGCGCGTAACCGACCTTCACAAAGCTTACGAAACTGAAGATGGCGCGCTGCCGGTCCTGCGGGGCGTGTCTTTGGCGATGGAAGGTGGGGAAACCCTGGCGCTCACAGGCGAGAGCGGCTCAGGCAAAAGCACGATGCTGCATCTGATCGGCGGACTTGACGCCGCGGATCAAGGGGAGATCGTGGTGGATGGCATCGATCTCGGCGCGCTCGACGATGTTGGGCGCGCCAAGCTGCGCCGCGACACGGTCGGCCTGATTTTCCAGCAATTCAACCTGATCCCGTCGCTCAACGTGATGCAGAATCTGACCTTTCAAGCGCGTCTGGCCGGTCGTCATAACCTGCCTTGGACCGACAGTTTGGCCCAACGCCTCGGCCTGGCCGATCATCTAGATCGCTACCCCGAACAACTCTCGGGTGGTCAGCAACAGCGCGTCGCCATTGGCCGAACGCTCGCAGCCCGACCGCGCCTGGTGCTGGCCGATGAGCCAACCGGGAATCTGGACGAGACAACCGGCGACATCGTTCTGGACCTCCTTTTGGAGCTTGCCCAAGAAACCAATACCGCCGTTTTGATGGTGACACACTCGCAGAGGTTGGCGGCGCGCATGGCGCGGCAGGTGCATCTTACACAAGGGCAACTGACACGCCCTGATATGGGGCAGGCCGCCCAATGACCGGCGCGGCACTCTCGGCTTTGATGTCGCATTGGCGACGGCATCCCGGGCAATGCCTGACCCTGATCCTTGGATTGGCTTTGGCCACGGCACTTTGGTCCGGTGTGCAGGCGATCAATGCGGAGGCCCGCGCCTCTTATGACCGCGCCGCCGCTGTTCTGGGCCAGGATCAGCTGGCCCGTCTGAGCCGCGCCGATGGTCAGCCGATCCCGATTGCCGACTACGTGGCTTTACGCCGGGCGGGCTATCTCGTCTCGCCGGTGATCGAGACGGAGTTGCGCGGGCCCGGCGCCCGATTGCGACTGTTGGGTATTGATCCGCTGACCGCGCCGCCGCAAGCGCAAGCGCCGGATTTCACGGATGATGACATCGCGTTTGACAGCTTTCTCGCCGCGCCTGGCCGGTTGATCGTCTCCGCCGAGACCGCCAGCCAGTCTTTGCCGCTGGATCTGCCGCCCTTAATCATCTCCGCAGACCTCGCCCCCAGCACCGCGCTCACCGATATCGGAACCGCCGCACGGCTCACCGGTCAGTCGGACCCGTCCTATCTCCTGGTCGCGCCAGCGCAGCCTCAGGGCCTCGCCCCCCTCGCCGAGGCCGCGCCCAACTTGATCCTGACGGCGCCGCGCTCTGGCGACGATTTGGGGCGGCTGACCGACAGCTTTCATCTCAACCTCACCGCCTTTGGCCTTCTGGCCTTCGCCGTTGGCCTCTTCATCGTGCATGCCGCTATCGGCCTCGCTTTCGAACAACGCCGCACCAGTTTCCGCACGCTGCGCGCGCTTGGCCTGCCGCTCAGGCGTCTGATCACGCTGCTGGCCCTGGAGCTCACCGGATTTGCCGTGGTCGCAGGCCTCATCGGCATCGCGCTCGGCTATGCGATCGCGGCGGCGCTCTTGCCGGGTGTGTCCGGCACGTTGCGCGGCCTATACGGCGCAGACATCTCCGGCCAACTCAGTTTCCAACCGCTTTGGGCCGTCGCGGGCATGGGGATCGCCCTCTTTGGAACCGCAATTGCGTCGATCCAAGCCCTGTCACGGGTCGCGCGGTTGCCACTTCTTACCCCGGCCCAGCCCCGCGCTTGGGCGTTGGCCTCGGGCCGAACGACCCGGCGCCAATTGGCGACTGCCTGTATGCTCTTCCTCGTCGCAACCGGCCTTGCGCTGTTCGGCCAAAGCCTGATCGCTGGCTTCGCCTGTCTCGCCGCCCTTTTGATCGGCGCGGCCTTGGCCCTGCCCGCGTTGCTCGCGGGCCTTCTCCGCCTCACCAGCCACCTCGCGACCACACCCTTTCGCGAATGGCTCCTGGCCGACACACGGCAACAGCTCCCTGGCCTCTCCTTGGCGCTGATGGCGCTGCTTCTGGCGCTCGCGGCCAATATCGGCGTCTCCACCATGGTCGGCTCATTCCGTGGCACCTTCACCGGCTGGCTGGATCAGCGTCTCGCGTCAGAACTCTACATCACCGCCCGCAGCCCAAGCGAAGCGCAGGACATAACCGCCTGGGTCACGCCGCAAGTCGACGCGGTCTTGCCGATCATCTCCGCACCCCTCTCTCTATATCAGAGGCCCGGAGAGCTTTACGGCATCGCCGATCACGCCACCTATCGCGATCACTGGCCGCTTCTCTCCGCCGCACCAGATGTCTGGGACCAAATCGCATCCGGCCAAGCCGTTCTGATCAATGAACAGCTTGCAAGGCGCGAGGGGTTGACCCCCGGCGATGTCGTGGCGCTGACCCCGGGATGGTCTCTGCCGGTTGCGGGGGTCTATTCGGACTATGGCAACCCCGAAGGCCAAGCGATCATCGGCCTTGATCTGTTCAACGCCCGATTCCCAGATCTGGCCCATCGTCGGCTGGCCCTGCGTCTGGCGCCAGAGGATGTGCCCGCCTTGGCGGAGGCGCTTCGGGCCGCGTTCAACCTGCCGGGTGCCAATGCGGTGAACCAAGACCAGATCAAGCGCTTCTCGCTCAGGGTCTTTGAACAAACCTTCCTCGTCACCGGGGCGCTCAACATTCTCACGCTCGGCGTGGCCAGTTTCGCCCTCCTAACCAGTCTTTTGACCCTCGCGGGTCTTCGTCTGCCGCAATTGGCCCCGATCTGGGCGCTTGGCCAAACCCGCCGTACATTGGCGCAAGCAGAGTTGATCCGAACGGCGCTTTTGACCTGCTTGACCTTCATCTTGGCGATCCCCGTCGGCCTCGCCCTGGCGTGGGTGCTCCTCGCGGTCGTCAACGTCGAAGCTTTTGGGTGGCGTCTCCCGATGCAAGTCTTTCCCGCGGATTGGGCCCGCCTTGGCCTTTACGCCCTCCTCGCCGCGCTCTTGGCTGCCGCGTGGCCCGCCTGGCGCTTGGCCCGGATCGCGCCAGCGACGCTTTTGAAGGTCTTTGCCCATGAACGTTAAAGCCGCCCTTGCAGCACTCATCTTGACCGCAAATCAGGCTCTATCGCAGGGCTTTGCCGGGCTCGGCACCGAAGCAGACGGCTTCGCGGTCCCCGCCCCAAATCCAGAATTCTCTTTCCCGACCGATCACGGGCCACATCCTGAGTATCGGATTGAATGGTGGTACCTGACCGCGACGCTGTCCGGTGCAGATGGTCGGGATTACGGCGTGCAATGGACGCTGTTTCGGTCCGCGCTCCGGCCCGAGCCCGCGCAAAACTGGGACGCGTCGCAACTCTGGATGGGTCACGCGGGGCTCACCACATCCGATGCCCATTATCATGCCGAGCGTCTGGCACGCGGCGGCATTGGGCAAGCTGGCGTAACACCCGAACCGTTTGAAGCCTGGATCGATGACTGGAGCATGATCTCCACGGCATCGGCGGGAAACGATGCGCTCTCCGCGCTGAGCCTGACCGCCCGTGGCGCGGATTTCGCCTATGACCTGTCTCTCACCGCAACCGGCCCGCTGATCTTCCAGGGCGACGGCGGTTATTCCGTCAAATCCGCCGATGGGCAGGCCAGCTATTACTATTCGCAGCCTTTCTATGAGGTGTCCGGCGAGTTGATTCTGCCCGGTGGCCCTGTCGCTGTCACAGGAACCGCCTGGCTCGACCGAGAATGGTCATCGCAGCCGCTCTCCGAAGATCAGAACGGGTGGGATTGGTTCTCGCTGCAATTCGCCGACGGCGCGCGGCTGATGGGGTTCGGCCTCCGCTCCGCGACGCGGCCGGTTTACACATCGGCCACTTGGATCACAGCCGATGGCAGAGCAACGCCGTATCCCGATGGTGCCCTGCGCCTTACCCCGCTTAACACCACATCTGTGGCGGGCCGCGCGGTGCCGACGGAGTGGCGCGTCGAGTTACCAGCGCGGGGCGTCGACATCGAGACACAACCGGTGAACGCCCAAAGCTGGATGGCGACAAGCTTTCCCTATTGGGAAGGGCCGATCCGGTTCAGCGGCAGCCATCAGGGGATCGGCTATTTGGAAATGACGGGCTATGAATAGACGCTGTAACGCGGTTTAGACCCGTTTTTAGGGCAAGATCGGCCCCAAAGGTAACCGCACCGCAAGGAGCCAGGCCAAGGCGATGCCCAGCCCAAGCCCCATCGCGAATGCCGAGCCGGTGCGTCGCCCGACCCACCCGCCAACCATCCCGAAGCTGAGATAGAAGAACACCATCACCGGCAGAAGCGCGAAGAGGAAGAACAACTCTTCCCCGCCCAATACTGCGGCTATGGCCAAGGACGCGAGAAACGCCAAACGCACCGCCCAGCGCCGCCAGGCGCGTGCCCGCCCCGCCTGGCTGAGCGCCGCGTCGGCCAGCATCGTCAGCACCGCACCCGGCAAGAGCGCCGCCATGACCAGCCAATGCCCGCTTTGCGGCAAAAATCCGGTGACGTAACGGTCTAAAACGATGCCAATCGTAAGGAGCCCATATCCCGCCACTCCCAGGCCGGGCCACACGCCCCGCAATTGTGGCATGTCACCTTCCACGGCCAAGCCGACCAGAACCAACGCGCCGAACAACGCCAGATGCAGCGCCAAATAATCCGCAGCCACAGCGGATAACAGGCTCGTCTCGACCCAGAACAAGCTCAAAGGCGTCAATATCATCGGTGCAAGCGTCAAGCTCCAGAACGCGCCGGATGGCACCTCCGGCAAGACCCGCCCGGCAGGCAACAGATCGGCCAGGGGCAAGCCGAGCACGATAATACCCAGCACGATCAAGAGGACCGGCGCCGCGATCGAAGCAATCCCGTTGCGATAGGGCCGCCCAAAACGGGTGTTCAACCAATCCCGTGTGTCGCGCAATGTCACCGGAGCATAGAGTAGGCCGGCCCCCGCCATCAGCGGGACTGAAATGACTCGGCCCGAGATGACATCATCGTCCGCTGTTGTTTCATCGGTGATCCAGCCGCTGAGCAGCGGCCACACATCTCCCTGGAATCCTTTAACCAAGAGGAGATTGTCAGACACCCCGGATGGCACCTGCACATCACTTGATAAAGACAGGGCAATCACCGCCTCAACGCGGTCATCCACCTCCGCTTGGTGCACCGCGACCTCTGCGCCTAAGCGATAGCCAAGAAGCGCGAGGCGCCCGTCGGCACCGGGCTGTGCCAATGCAGCGGTACTCACCGCAGCCAATTCGGCCCGCAACTTATGTAGGCTCGGCACACCGGAGTTTCGCCCATGTCCGAGGGCATCATAACTGACAGTGATGTACCCGGCCCTAGCCAGAGTAAGTTGCAGTGGCTGCATCGCCTGACGCGTCATGCCGACCCCATGCGCCAAAACGACGACCGGTCCGACCGTTTGCGGCACACGCATGATGGTCGCTGGCGTTTCGCCAACCATCAGCGGCATGATTTCGAGCCCCGCGCGGGGCCGTTCTGCCAGAAACAGGCCCAGCCCGATCGAGAGCAGGGCCACCAAGACAGCCAGGAGATTTCGCAATAGCACGCGGCGCCCTCACAACCGGACTAACCATCGATCACCAAGCATAAATACCCCTGCCGCAAAGCCAATTGGGAATTTGCAGCATTTCTGGCCCTCTGGCCCTGAACATGCTTTATGCGACCCTAGACACCGTGCTTGTCGGAGAGATCTATGTTCACCGCGACTTTGATTACGAACCCCGCGATGTATCTCGAACCCGCGCTGGTCGATAGCCTGCGCAACGCGTTTGGCGGCGGTGATATCCTTTGGTTGGCCCCTGATAAGGCGGCGGAGTTCACTCTTCCCAAACGGCCCAGAAACGAGGATCAGATCTGGAGCAGCCTGCAAGCCGAGGGGGTCGATCTGGTGATCCAGCCCAGCGATGGACGGCGGAAAAAGCTGCTTCTGGCGGATATGGATTCCACGATGATCCAGCAGGAATGCGTTGACGAGTTGGCCGCCGAGGCCGGTGTCGGTGAGCGCGTCGCGGCGATCACAGCGTGCGCGATGAATGGTGAGCTTGATTTCGAAGCGGCGTTGAAGGAACGCGTTGGCCTACTAAAGGGCCTCAATACCTCCGTGATAGACACTGTTTTAGCCAAACGGATCACCCATATGCCGGGCGGCGCGGCCCTTGTCGCAACGATGAAGAAACATGGGGGCCATGCCTCGCTTGTCTCTGGCGGCTTCACCGATTTCACAGCCAGGATCTGCGCCGATCTAGGCTTCGACGATCACCGCGCCAATACGCTCCTGTCTGAAAATGGCGTACTGACCGGAGAGGTGGCAAACCCCATCCTAGGCCGCGACGCGAAGGTTCGGGCCCTCCAAGAGATCACTGCGCAACTTGGGATTGCGCCAGCCGAGGTCATCGCCGTCGGCGATGGGGCAAATGACCTCGGCATGCTGCAATTGGCGGGAACCGGTGTCGCGCTTCACGCTAAGCCGGCTGTGCAGGATCAAGCTCAGATCCGCGTCAATCACAGCGACCTGACGGCGCTGCTCTACATCCAGGGCTATTGCGCCGACGAAATCGTCGCGCCTGATTGACCTCGTTTAAGGCGGGATCGTTGCGACCTTTGCATCATGGCCTCTCTAGACCAGGAGCTTGCCATGAAGGCCAACGCCATTCCGCATTATGATGACAGCATCAACACCACCGGCTGCTGCCCGAAATTCAACCCAGATGGCTGGGACAGGCAAGAGCTACATTTCACTGACAAACCGTTCGTCCGCGCCACCACACGCAGTGTCATGCATATACCGCTCAATGTGGGACAGGTTTTCACCCGGGTACAGACTCATATCGGCGGAACCGGTGTGATCGACCCCGACAATTTCTTGATTCTTAGCCGCGACCTGTCGCCTTGGCGGGTTGAGCACCTATTCGCCACAGACAAGAACGTGCCGGATGAAGAAATGACCACGCTGTCCGGCGACTTCATCACAAAAGTCTTCGAAGGGCCCTACAAAGAGGCGAAAGAGTGGCACGAGCAGATGCAGAAGCTGGTTCGTGCCAGTGGCAAGGAGCCGGGGCGGATTTTCTTCTTCTACACCACCTGTCCCCGCTGCGCGAAAGCCTATGGCAAGAACTACACCGTCGGGGTTGCGGAGACATTGGCCACCTGACCATCTGCGTCGCTACCGATGACGCGCCCAGGGCCAATCGCGATGCCGTCAGCCAGAATTCACATCAACGCTCGGCACGACGTCGAAACGGAGGATCGGCCTAAGGCTGTTTCGTCCAATTTCTTGGCATGTTGGCGAGCCGTCACAACTGTGATGCGGCTCGCCATAATGGGTTTGTAAGATCACTCCGCAGGAACGGCAGTCTCTTCGATCCCCAGGGGGTGGACCAGCTTATCCAACATCTCTTTCGGGCAGACTTGCAGGAAGTTCCCTTTCTCAAGATCCCAATGCTGCAGAATATCGGCCGCTTTGCGGCTGCCGGTTTCCTCGGCGTGCCGCTGGACCAAGCCCTTTAGCTGCGCTTCCCAATGATCCACCGTCACCGGGCAAGTCACCAGCGTCTCCAGGTTCATATTCACCAGCGCGGACCCGTCAGGATCATAAAGATAGGCCATCCCGCCGGTCATCCCAGCCCCGAAATTGGCGCCAATCGACCCCAAAATCACCGCGACACCACCGGTCATGTATTCGCAACCGTTCGAACCGCAGCCCTCGATCACGACCTTCGCGCCCGAGTTCCGCACGCCAAACCGTTCACCAGCCCGACCAGCGGCGAAGAGATAGCCATCGGTCGCGCCGTAAAGCACGGTATTGCCGATAATCGTGTTCTCATCGGCTTTCAGCGGGCTGACCTGCGGCGGCTTCACCACCACGGTCCCGCCACTGAGCCCCTTGGCCACGTAATCATTCGCATCACCGGACACTTCTAGCTTCAGACCCGGCGCTGCAAAGGCGCCAAGCGATTGCCCGGCGGAGCCCTCCAGCTTTACCGTCAGATGATCCGGCTGGAGCGCATTGCGCATCCCGAAGGCTTGCACGATATGGCTTGAGGTCCGCGTTCCGATGGTGCGAAGCGTGTTCTGCACCGCATAAGACAGCTGCATCTTCTCCCCGTCTTTCAGGAACCGCGCCGCATCTTTCACGATCTGCGCGTCCAGTGTGTCGGGCACCGTGTTCCGCTCTTTGTTGCGGTCATAGACGATCTCATCGGCGCCATCGACGGTGATCAAAAGCGGGTTCAGGTCCAGATCGTCCAGATGCGCCGACCCACGGCTGACCTGCGTCAGCAAATCGGCCCGCCCGATCACATCGTCCAGAGACCGCGCGCCGATCGACGCCAACAACTCGCGCACTTCCTGCGCATAGAAGGTGATCAGGTTCACGACCTTATCGGCATTGCCGGTGAACTTCGCGCGCAAGCTCTCATCCTGCGTGCAGACGCCCACCGGGCAGGTGTTCGACTGGCACTGCCGCACCATGATGCAGCCCATGGAGATCAGCGCCGCGGTGCCGATCCCGTATTCTTCGGCCCCCATCATCGCCGCCATGACAATGTCGCGCCCGGTGCGGAGCCCGCCATCGGTCCGAAGCGTGATCCGGTCGCGCAGCTTGTTCATCGCCAGAACCTGATGGGCCTCGGTCAGGCCCATTTCCCAGGGCAGGCCAGCATATTTGATACTGGTCGCGGGGCTTGCACCGGTGCCGCCATTGTGACCCGAAATCAGGATCACATCGGCTTTCGCTTTGGCGACACCGGCGGCAATTGTGCCAACCCCGGAGGAAGCCACGAGTTTTACCGTCACCTTGGCGCGCGGGTTGATCTGTTTCAGGTCATAGATCAGCTGCGCCAAGTCTTCGATCGAGTAGATATCGTGATGCGGCGGCGGCGAGATCAGCGTGACCCCTTGGGTCGAATGCCGGAGCCGCGCGATCAGCTCGGTCACCTTCATGCCCGGCAACTGACCGCCTTCGCCCGGTTTCGCGCCCTGGGCGACTTTGATCTCAAGCTCTTCACAATGGTTCAGGTATTCGGCGGTCACACCAAACCGGCCAGAAGCCACCTGTTTGATCTTGGCCGACGGGTTGTCACCATTGGGTTCAGGCACGAAATGCGCCGGATCTTCGCCGCCTTCGCCACTGTCCGATTTCGCACCGATCCGGTTCATCGCGACATTCAGCGTCTTATGCGCTTCTGGTGAAAGCGCGCCGAGGGACATGCCCGGCGTTACGAACCGTTTGCGGATCGAGGTAATGCTCTCCACCTCTTCAATTGGCACCGGCTTGCCCAACGGTTTGATGTCCAGCAAATCCCGCAGATGGATCGGCGGATTGTTCTGCATCGTCGCGGAATACTGCTTCCACATCTCATAACTCGCCCGGTCGCAGGCCGATTGCAGCATATGCATCGTCTGCGCTTCCCAAGCGTGTTTCTCACCTGAGCGCCGCGCCTTATAGAATCCGCCGATGGGCAACACATCCTGCCCGCCGCGCCAGCCGCGTTTGTGAACCTCTTCGACCTTCTTTTGCAGACCAGAGACACCAATCCCCGAGATCCGCGAGATCATACCGGGGAAATACTCCGCCACCATCGCGCGGGAGAGGCCTACCGCTTCGAAGTTCAAGCCGCCGCGATACGACGAGATCACCGATATCCCCATCTTTGCCATGATCTTCAGCAGACCTTGGTCAATCGCATTGCGATACCGCGCGACGGCCTCGGTCAATGTGCAATCCAGCAAGCCGCGATCAATCCGGTCGGCCAGCGAATCTTGGGCCAGATAGGCGTTCACGGTCGTCGCGCCGCAGCCGACCAGCACCGCGAAATAATGCGGGTCGATACACTCCGCCGATCGCACGTTCAGCGAACAGAATGTGCGTAAGCCATTCCGGGTCAGCCAGCTATGCACAGCCGAGGTGGCAAGGATCATCGGCATCGCGACCCGGCCTTCACCCTGGCCCTGATCGGTCAGCACCAAATGGCCCGCGCCCGAGCGCACGGCGTCCTCCGCCTCGTTCCGAATGCGCTGCAGCCCTTCACGCAACGCGCCTTGGCCGCTATCAGCCGGGAAGGTGCAGTCGATGGCGATGACGCTTTCACCAAAATGGGCCAGCATCGTCTCAAACTGCGCATTGCCGACAAACGGGCTTTCCAGCACCAAGATTTCGGTTTGCGAGCTGTCTTCATCCAACACGTTTTTCAGGTTTCCAAACCGCGTTTTCAGGCTCATCACCCGATATTCCCGCAAACTGTCGATCGGCGGGTTGGTCACCTGACTGAAATTCTGGCGGAAGAAATGGCTGAGCGGGCGGTATTGCCCCGAAAGCACGGCAGAGGGCGTATCATCCCCCATCGAGGCCAGCGCTTCCTTTGCGTCTTCGGCCATCGGCGCGAGAATGCTTTCAAGCTCTTCAATCGAATAGCCTGCCGCGATCTGCCGTTTGCGGAGTTCGCCGCCGTCAAACAGCGCCGTCTCGGTTACGCCATCCGTCTCTTTCGCCAGATCAGTGATTTTGCCGACCCAATCACCAAAGGGCCGTGCCGACGCCAGCGCATCTTTGATTTCGGTGTCATGAAACAGTCTCTGTTCGGCCATATCGACAGCAATCATCTGCCCCGGGCCAAGCGCCCCCTTCTCGACAACGCTGGCCTCGTCAATCGGCACCATTCCGGCTTCGGACCCAGCAATCATCAAGCCGTCGCCCGTCACCACATAGCGCATCGGGCGGAGACCATTCCGGTCGAGCCCAGCGCAGACCCAGCGCCCATCGGTCATTGCCAAGGCGGCAGGTCCGTCCCAGGGCTCCATCACCGAGTTGCAATAGGAGTACATGTCTTGCCAGGCCTGCGGCAGTTCCGTTGCGGTCTGCGACCAAGCTTCGGGCACCAGCATGGTCTTCGCCATCGGCGCGTTCCGCCCGGCGCGCACCAAAACCTCGAACACCGCGTCCAGCGCAGCACTATCCGACGACCCACCTGGAACGATCGGCTTAATGTCTTCGGCCATATCGCCAAAATAGCTGGAAGAGAGCCTGATCTCATGGCTCTTCATCCAATTCACATTGCCTTTGAGCGTGTTGATCTCACCATTATGCGCCAGCATCCGGAACGGCTGCGCCAGCCACCATTGCGGGAAGGTGTTGGTGGAATACCGCTGGTGATAGATCGCAAAGGCGCTCTCGAACCGCTCATCTTTCAGATCGGGGTAGAATTCGGCCACATCCTGGGCCAACATCATGCCCTTGTAGATGATCGATCGGCAACTCAGCGAGCAAATGTAGAGCTGACCGACGCCAGCGGCAGCGGCCGCTTTCTCGATTCGGCGGCGGATTACATAGAGTTCGCGCTCAAACGTCTCTTCATCGACGCCTTTGACATTGGAGATGATGATTTGCTCAATCTCAGGGCGTGTCGCATTGGCCTTTTCGCCCAGAACGGACACATCGACCGGCACATGACGCCAGCCATAGATGTAATAGCCCATCCGCAGCACTTCGGATTCCACGATGGTCCGGCAGGTCTCTTGCGCGCCAAAATCATTGCGCGGCAGAAACACCTGCCCCACGGCCATCAGCTTCTCCATATCCGGCTCATGTCCGGTGCGCCGGACTTGGTCATAGAAGTACTGAACCGGAATCTGCACATGGATGCCGGCACCATCGCCGGTCTTGCCATCGGCATCGACAGCCCCCCGGTGCCAGACGGCCTTTAGCGCGTTGATGCCGTTTTCCACGACCTTGCGCGACGGCTTACCATCGACGGAGACGACCAGGCCCACCCCGCAAGAGGAATGCTCATCCGCCTCTGAGAACATGCCGTTCTCGTCCATCCACTTGCGCTTCGCCTCTTCGGCGGCGGCCCAATTGGCATCGAACTTGGTCATGGCATATCTCCTTCGACATGGCGGTTATCCGCCTCCCACTCAGCGCGGGTCTTTGTGGCATGGGGTCCCGACAGCGGCACATAGGCCGGTCGGCAATCCGTGTAGATTTCCGAGATCAGCGGAAACGCCGCCGCCTCGGGAAAAAGCGCGGGCATGAACTCGTAATCCGCCGCGTCATTGTCACTGTCGCGCAGCCAAAGATTGCTGCCGCAGATCGGGCAAAACGCCCGCTCGGAAAACTCGGTCGAGGCGTAGCGCGCCACCTTGCCCGTGACCGTCACTGCGGGTGCCGAGCCGACAAACGCGCCCCACAACACGCCCGCCGATCTCTGACAGCGACTGCAATGGCAGGCGCCGACGGCCGCCACATAGTCCCCATCGATGGAGATCTGCACCGCGCCGCACAGGCAGGCGCCCTGCAATTGGCCGCGCCGCCGATACTGATCCGCCAGGCTGCTCATCGCACGCCCTCCGCAACGGGAGGCGTTTTTCGCACGAAAAACGGGCCGGAAAACGCGCGTTTTCCGCGCCCTTTTGCAAGCGACAAGGTCACGCCTGACCCTCCGGCCCGGCATTGACCATCTCCATCACCTCGGCTTCGGTCATGCGCTTGCGGTTCCCCGCGAACGCATGGCTCGCCGGTTTCATGTCGATATAAACTTCGGTAGCAAATTCGAGGCCATCGAAGCTGTCCAATGCGCCGGCTGAGAGGCTGAACATCCCCTGCATCGGCCCCGGCGCGGTCAAATGCCAAAACAGGCTCGAGCCGCAAATCTTGCAGAACCCGCGTTCGGCCCATTCAGACGACTGATATCGCCCGATATTCTCCTCACCGGTCCAGGTCACGCCGCCCGGTGGCACATGCAGCCCGAGTTCGATCCCGCCGCTGAATTTCCGGCACATGGTACAGTGACAGGCACCATACTCCGTCGGGGCCTCAGCCAGTTCAAAGCGTACCGCGCCGCAAAGGCATCCGCCCGTCTGAGATGCGCTCATCTCGTCAGCCTCCCTGAACGTGGTCAAAATCAAACAGCCCAGACATCGTGTTGCCGCAGTCATAGAGCGGGGTCATGGTCAGAAACCCGTTCTCGCCCGGCTCGGCAAATTCCATCGGGGAATAGTTGCCTTCGAATGTGCCGCCATCGGGCGTCGTTACAGTCTCTGTTCCGCCGAAAAACAACCGCCAGTCTTCGCTTACGAACTGATTGCCATTCACTCGGCGAGGGCCGAACCCGGTCTCGTATTCATAAGAAAACGATGTGATCAGAAGGGTATGCCCATCAACCACCACGCGCTCACCGGTCAGCGCATCGAAGCCGACATAATCCCGCTGCTCGGTTCCGTTCGGGCCTTCTTCGACGATGCTGTAGACCATCGAGTCGGTGCCGGTCTCGAACAGATCGGTCAGGCTGGCCGGATCTTCCTCCGGTTCGACCAGGGTCGACTGCCCGCCATTGCGCAGGTCGTAGTTCCTCAACCAGCGAAACTCGCTATCCGTGTATGACAGGTAGAATGGCCCATCCTCGCCGATCGCGATGCGCCAGCTGTGCCCTGCGGGGTCGGCCTCGCAGGTCCAGTGATGCGAAACGATGCAGCTCCGCGATTGCACCGTTAGAAAAGCGTCGCAGCCCGATGGGGGTGTAAACAGATTGCCTTGCTGCGCCAAAACAGGGCTCGGCATGCCGCTTAACGGCAGCAGCAAAAGCGCGGCTACGAGTGCCGCAGATGTTTTCCCTCTGGATCTGTCTTGGTCAGCAGTCATGACCTTTACCTCTCCTCAAGCGACCCCGCCGTGGCGGTTGATATGCGAAATCTATATCGGGTCTATATTACGGGATTAGGACCGTTTTCCGATTGCGCGTTACTCCGCCGCCACCGTTGCCGGGGTGGCCAGCTTGGCCAAGATCGCCTCCGCCGCCTCGCGCCCATCGCGGATGGCCCAGACGACGAGCGAGGCACCGCGCACGATGTCACCCACCGCGTAAACGCCCTCAAGCGCGGTCTCATGAGTCTGGAAATTGGCTTTCACAGTGCCCCAGCGCGTAACTTCCAACTCCGGCATATCCCAAAGCGTGGGCAGGTCTTCTGGTTCAAACCCAAGCGCCATGATCACCAGATCGGCGTCCTCGACATAATCCGCGCCTTCGATGACCTCCGGGCTCTGCCGCCCCGTCGCATCCGGCTGACCGAGGCGCATTTTTTGCACCATCACACCTTCGATGGTGTCACCTTTGAAACCCTTCGGCGCGGAGAGCCAGACAAATTCGACGCCCTCCTCTTCGGCATTGGCCACTTCCCGCTGCGAGCCCGGCATATTCGCCCGGTCGCGACGATAGAGGCACTTCACGCTGGTCGCGCCTTGCCGCACGGCGGTCCGGACACAGTCCATTGCAGTATCGCCGCCGCCAATCACAACCACGCGCTTGCCTTCGGCGTTCAGCTCACCGCTGTCGAATTCCGGCACATCATCGCCGAAACTCTTGCGGTTCGAAGCCGTCAGATAGTCGAGCGCGCGCACCACCCCATCGGCCCCAACACCAGGCGCTTGCAGGTCGCGCGACTTGTAAACCCCTGTGGCAATGACAAGAAAATCATGTTTGGCCTGCAGATCGGCAAAGCTGGTCGTCTCACCGACATTACAGTTCTGCACGAATTGGACGCCGCCTTGTTCAAGCTGCTCAATCCGCTGCATGACCACCGGCTTCTCTAATTTGAAGCCAGGGATGCCATAGGTCATCAAGCCGCCCGCGCGGTCATAGCGATCATAGACCGTGACCTGCACGCCCGCGCGGCGCAAGAAGTCGGCGGCGGCCAATCCACCTGGGCCCGCGCCAATGACGCCGACACTCTCGGGGCGTTCCGTGGTGGGCGAAATCGGCTTCACCCAACCCATCTCAAACGCCGTGTCGGTGATGTATTTCTCGACCGATCCGATGGTGACTGTGCCGTGGCCAGATTTCTCGATGACGCAATTGCCTTCGCACAACCGATCCTGCGGGCAAATCCGACCGCAGATCTCGGGGAAGGTGTTCGTCGCTTGGCTCAGCTCATAGGCTTCCTCGAGCCGCCCTTCGGCGGTCAGGCGGAGCCAATCGGGTATGTTATTGTGCAGCGGGCAATGCGACTGGCAATAGGGCACACCACACTGGCTACAGCGCCCGGCTTGCTCGGCCGCCTTGTCGCGCGCATATTCGCCATAAATCTCTTGGAAATCCTCTTTCCGTAGATTTGGAGGCCGCTTTTCTGGCATCTCTTTATCTAGGGTGACGAATTTCAACATAGGTTGCTTGGCCACAGGTCCCTCCGCTTCCAACACCGCTCCTATATCGCCAGCGTGGGTCGCATAAAAGACAGCACTACTTACCTATTAAAAGGTTTCTTGTAAAAATATGGAGCTTTTCAACCTTTTGGTCGAAAAAATAAGACAGTATAGATTACCTATTTGCAGGTTTTCCCCACGACTCCAAGGCTTTAGATTGAGATAACTGATTCGCCTCTTGGAGGGTTGATGAGCCTCTTTCACCTATTCCTCATCGCCCTGATCCAGGGCGTCACCGAATTTCTTCCGGTTTCCTCCTCAGGACATCTGATTCTTCTGCCGAATCTGACGGGATTGGACGACCAAGGCCAAGTGATCGACGTCGCCGTTCATGTCGGAACACTCAGCGCGGTCGTTCTCTATTTCTGGTCCGATGTGCGCGAGGCCGCCATCGGGTCCTTGCGCCTTCTGCGGGGAAAGATCGACACCCGCGGCGCGTTTTTGGCCCTTTGTTTGCTCATCGCGACCATCCCTGTTGTGATTTTCGGCCTGATCCTCAAACTGATGGGATGGGATGATCTGCTCCGTTCCACTGCTGTCATCGGCTGGACCATGGTGATTTTCGGCATCGTGCTCTACGCCGCCGATCAATCCGGGGGGAAGACACGCGCGGCCGAAGACTGGACTCTGAAACACGCGCTGATCATGGGGCTTTGGCAGGCGGTCGCATTGATCCCGGGCACGTCCCGATCCGGGATCACCATCACGGCGGCGCGGCTATTGGGCTATGGCCGGGAGGGGGCCGCACGGCTGGCGATGCTAATGTCGATCCCGACCATCATCGCATCGGGCGTCTTGCTTGGTGGAGAGGTCATCGCCACCGCCGATGCTCAGGCCGCGCGGGACGGCGCCATCGCCGCCGTCTTTGCGTTCTTGGCCGCACTCGCGGCGCTGTTTTTCATGATGCGCCTGCTGCGCAGTGTCAGCTTCACGCCTTATGTGATCTATCGCTTGATCCTCGGCGTGGTGTTGCTGGTCATCGCCTATAGCTAGGATCTGAGCTTCTCGGCGCTTTCCTTGATCTCGGCATATTGCCCGCCGGACCGATAGGGCCAGAGATACTCGTCCAAGATCGCCTCCATCGCGACCGGCGCAATACCAAGAGCCTCAAATCCCGGCATGTCTGGGTCGGCCACATTGTCCCGGCGCAACTGCCGCGCCTGATCGCGGGTCAGCATACTGTTGTGGATCAGGCCAAGCGAAAGCGTTTGGATCAGGTCAAAGCCCCACCCCATCAACCCGGCGAGCCAGAACGGCATATTCATAATCAGCCGACGCCGCCGGATGACGCCCAGCATCTTCCGCATCAAATCGCGGAAGCTCTCCACATCCGGGCCGCCCAGCTCGTAAATCCCAGGCACAGCTTGACCCAGGACCGCCTTTTCAGCCGCTTTGGCGACATCATCGACATAGACCGGCTGAAACTTGGTATCGGCCCCGACCACGGGAAGGATCGGGCCAAGCCGACTCATCCCAGCGAACCGGTTAAAGAAGTCGTCTTCCGGCCCGAAAATCACCGAGGGGCGCAAAATCACTGCGTTTGGCATATGCTCCAAGACACCCGCCTCGCCTTCGGCTTTGGAGCGGGCATAGGCGCTATCGCTCTCGGCATCCGCGCCAATCGCCGAGATATGCACCATCGTCGTGATGCCCTCAGCAGCCGCCAAACGGGCCACCCGGGCTGCTCCCTCGGCCTGCACGCTTGCAAATTTGTTCCGGCCGCGCTCCGACAAAAGCCCGACGCAGTTCACCACCGCATCCGCCCCTTTCAGCGCCTGAGCGACCGACGTATCATCTCGCAGATTGGCCAAGATCGGCTCCACCTGACCGACCACACCATAAGGACGCACGAACAGCGCTTCATTCGGTCGACGCACCGCCACCCGCACGCGCCACCCTTCCTTCGCCATGCGGCGCGCCACATAGCGGCCCACAAATCCCGAACCGCCAAAGATGGTGACGAGTTTCGACATGGCTTTCATCCTTCTGGTCCAACTTGCATGGGTTGATACGCGCCCAACCCCTCTGGAACAAGGCGCAAATCGTCCCAAGCGGGGTTCACAATTCCAACGAACCGCACCGCGCAGGTGGCAATAGGCGCATTGCAGGGCTACAGGTGGATCAGACGATTTTGAGGGGATCTTGGGCGTGGCCCGGTTTGGTGCATTTTTCCTGTCGATCGCATTGCTCTGCCCCGCTGCCGCGAGCTCCGAGGTTCGCATTGACGTGCCCGGTGCCTCTGATGAGGTGACCGACGCCATGCGTGCTGCATCCCTTCTTGTGAGTACGGAGGCCGAAGACGCCGAAACCGTGCAAGATCTGGTCGCCGCCGCCCGTGCCGATTATGGGCGGTTGGTCGCGGTGATGTATGAACGCGGGTTTTTCGGGCCAGAGATCAGCATTCGGCTGAACGGGCAGGAAGCAGCGACCCTGTCCCCCTTCTCCCCACCCGCGCAGATAACCTCTATGGAGATCCGTGTGAATCCCGGGCGCGCATTCCGGCTTGGCCGTGCAGAGATCGCGCCGTTGGCTCCTAACACAAATCTGCCAGAAGGGTTTCGGAGCGGCGCGCCCGCCAGCACCCGAATTCTGCGCGAAGCCACCGAAGCGGCCATCGCCGGATGGCGCGACGACGGTCACGCTATCGCTGGCATCACCCGGCAATCCATCACCGCCCGACAGCGTGAGGGCGTGTTGGATGCGGAGATTACGGTCGCCCCCGGCCCACTGATCCGCTTCGGCGATCTGATCCCGGAGGGGCAAGACCGGATGCGCTCCGAGCGCATTCGCGAGATTGCGGGGCTGCCGCGCGGTGAGGTGTTCAGCCCCGCCGCAGTTGAAACCTCGGAAACGCGGCTGCGACGTACGGGCGTGTTTCGATCCGTGGCATTGGAGGAGCTCCCTCCCGGGGCCGACGACACCATGGATATCGGCGCCACTTTGGTCGAGGCTCCGCTCAGACGGTTCGGGTTCGGTGCCGAACTGTCCTCCACCGACGGCGCGGCGCTCAGCACGTATTGGCTGCATCGCAATCTCTTTGGCGGTGCGGAACGACTCCGCTTCGACGCTGAAATCAGCGGGATCAGCGGCGACAGTGGCGGTGCAGATTGGGAACTGGGCGGTGCCTTCTCGCGCCCGGCGACAATTGATGCCGATACAACCCTCGTCTTCGACGTCACGCTGGCTGGCCTGGATGAGCCAAGTTTCGAAGAAACGCTGTTTGAGATCACCGGCGGGTTCGAGCGGATTTACTCGGATACGTTGACTGGTGAGATCGGTCTGGGCCTCCGCTATTCGGATATTACGGATGCGTTCGGCACCCGCGACGTCACGCTCCTGACCCTGCCGCTCGGCCTGACATTCGACAATCGCGACGATCCGCTTGATGCCCGGGAGGGGTATTTTGCCGAACTGGAGCTGACACCTTTTGCCGTCCTCGATGGCAGCGGTGACGGCGGCGGTCTTCGCGCCACTTTGGACGCGCGCGGGTATCTGGCTCTTGGGCAGAGCGACCGGCACCGCTTGGCCGGGCGGCTGCAATTGGGCACCGTTGAGGGCGGCGATTTCACCGATCTCCCGCCTGAGTTTCTGTTTTTCTCCGGCGGCGGCGACACTGTGCGCGGGCAACCGTATCAGTCTTTGGGTGCCTTGCAGGGCGGACAAGTCGCAGGTGGGCGCGGATTTCTGGGCCTGTCAGCCGAATATCGGGCCGATATCACCGACACCTATGGGCTCGTCGCCTTTGTCGATGGCGGATATATCTCGGCGGAGGCGCTTTGGGACGATGGCGGCGATTGGCAGACGGGCGCGGGCCTCGGCCTCCGTTACAACACGGCGTTGGGGCCGATCCGGGTCGATCTCGCCACACCGGTCAGTGGCGATGATGCGGGGCAAAGCCTGCAACTTTATATCGGCATCGGACACGCGTTTTGAGATGGCTTTGCCTCATAACCTGTCTGCTGCTCAGCCCTTTCATGGCAGCCGCCCAAGAGGACAACCGGGGCCGATTGGTCCAGCTCCTGGAAGATGCTCTGTCGGATGAGGCGGCGCGACAGGTTCGCATTGACGGGTTTCGCGGTGCGCTGAGTGCGCAAGCCTCCCTCGACCGCTTGACCATTGCCGATGAAGCGGGGGTTTGGCTGACGCTCGAAGATGTCACACTTGATTGGAACCGCCGCGCGCTGTTTTCCCGGGCGCTGGAGGTCACGGCGTTGACGGCCGGGCGGTTGGAGCTTGCGCGTCTGCCGCAGACCGAAAACGGATTGCCCGCCGCCGAAGCGCAACCCTTCAGCTTGCCGGAATTGCCGCTCAGCATCCGCATCGACCAGACCGCGATTGATCGGGTTGAGATCGGTGAGCCGGTTTTTGGCCAAGCCCTCGCCTTTTCCATCACTGGCGCGGCAGAGTTGGCCGATGGCGAGGGGAATGCTGAGTTGCAGCTTGACCGGATTGACGGACCGCAGGGGCAGTTCCGCCTAATCGGCAGCTTCGAAAACCAGAGCCGGATCGCGGCGATTGATCTTCTGTTTGAGGAAGAGGCAGGGGGGTTGGCTGCCACACTCCTAAGTATTCCGGGCGAGCCCTCCGTCCGTCTTGCCGTCGAAGGCCAAGGGCCGCTGACCGCGTTTGCGGCTGATTTCGCCTTGGAAACCGATGCCACGCCGCGGCTGACTGGCGGATTGCAAATCTCTCAATCCGAAGAGGGTGATCAAACCGTCGCGCTGGATATGTCTGGCGATGTGACGGCGATTGTCCTGCCGGAATATCGCGAGTTCTTCGGCCCCGATATCTCCCTGGTGGCCAATGTCACCCAAGACGCCTCGGGTATTCTGACCGCCGATCCGATGCGGCTCACCGCAGCAGCGATGAACCTCGAGGGCCGCTTGGTTCTGAATGCAGAGCGCCAACCGGAGAGTTTCGCGCTAACTGGCGCGATTGATCCGGCGGGCCAAGAGGAGGATCGCGTTGTTCTGCCAATCTCGGGCGGCGATCTCTCGGTGGCCACAGCCGCGCTCGACATCGGCTATGATCGGACCGCCGGAAACACATGGCGTGGCGAATTTGAGCTTCGCGATCTGATTTCCGGCGATTTTTCCGCGTCAGACACGGTTTTGAACCTAACCGGTGAAATCACCGAAGCCACGCAAGGGCTGGCCGCGATCTCCGCAGAGGTTGCGGCAACGACGACGGGGCTCTCCCATGCCGATCCGGGCCTGGCGACAGCCTTGGGAGACAGCATTGCACTGGACACCCTGATCAGATGGGAAGATGCGGGCGGGCTGACCTTGTCTGATCTGCGCCTGATGGCGGGGGACATGGCATTGGAGGGTGAGATGACGGCCGACTTGGCCGATGCCCAGCTTGGCATGGCCTATGCCTTGCAAGCCGAAATCGGTGATCTTACCCGGTTCGCGCCGCTGGCCGGAGATGGGCTGGCAGGCGCTGCGAGTCTCTCTGTTGACGGAACGGCAGAGGCTCTATCCGGCAGTTTCGACACCAGTTTGGCAGGTCAAACCCGCAACCTGCGCTTAACCCCCGACCTGCCGCCACAGCTTTTTGCAGGGGCCACGGATCTGACAGCGCGGTTGTGGCGGGACGAAACCGGCGTGACCCTCGAGGATGTTTCCTTGACTGGCCAGGAAGTGACCTTCGAGGGCAGCGGGCGGCTGAATAGCACGGAAAGTGAGTTGCTCTATCGAGCGCGGCTTCGGAATATCAACCTCTTCACCTCCGCCCTTTCTGGCCAAGTCGATTTACGCGGAGGCCTGATCCGTACGGGCGACGGACCTTGGACCACCCAAACCCGGTTGGATGGCCCGGGCGGAACCACCTTGGTTTTGTTGGGGGAGGTTGGCTTGCCGGACGGAGCCGTCGATCTCGGCCTGACCGGGCGGGCGCCGCTCCCTCTGGCGGATCGCTTTATCGCGCCGCGCACGGTCCGCGGCGATTTGGCGATGAACCTGCGGCTGAGCGGGGCACCAGACTTGCGAAACCTGTCTGGCGAGTTGACAACGGCGGGTGCCCGGGTTGCCGCCCCAACGATTGGTGTCAGCCTCACGGATGTGACCACAAATGCAGCGATTTCTGGCGGCAGCGTTCGGCTCAACACAACGGCGGCGCTCTCTACCGGCGGACGAATCTCGGCCAACGGGTCTGTCGCCTTTACCGGTCGCACCCTGCCAGCGCAGCTCGACATCGCGCTGGATGATCTCCGACTGATCGACCCGGAACTCTTCGAAGCAACGGTACCCCAAGCGCGCCTCACCTATTCCGGCAATCTGACCGGGGCCGGGCGGCTCGCCGGCGAGGTGTTGATTGGGGAGACGGAGATTCGCGTGCCTGAGTCGTCACTTGGCACAACTGAACCGATCCCAGAGATCACGCATGTTGGAGAATCGGCTGCCCAGCGCCAGACCCGCGCCTTTGCCGGGCTGCTCGGGGACACATCGGGCGACGGCAACGCGAATGTCGCGCTTGACCTCACGATTTCTGCGCCGGGCCGCATCTTCCTTCGGGGGCGCGGCTTGGACGCCGAACTGGGTGGGACTTTACGCGTGCGCGGGACCGCCGCCAACGCGCAGCCGGACGGTCAGTTTGACCTGATCCGCGGGCGGCTTGGCATTTTGGGCCAGCGGCTTGATTTGGTCGAAGGCAGCGCCACGCTGAGCGGCAGTTTCGACCCGTTCATCCGGCTCGTCGCGCAAAGCCGGTCTGGCCAATACCTGATCCGGATCATCTTGGAGGGTCTGGCATCCGCCCCAGAGGTGCGTTTCACATCTGAGCCGGAATTGCCGGAGGATGAGGTTCTTGCGCAATTCTTCTTTGGCCGCAGTGTCTCGAGCCTGTCCGCGGTGCAAGCCCTGCAACTCGCCGATGCCGTGTCGGGTCTCGCGGGCGGGGGCACTGGCGGCGGCATCTTTGCCAGTCTGCGCGAAAATCTGGGACTCGACGATCTGGACATTCAAACCACCGAAGATGGGAATGCCGCCCTCAGGGCCGGGCGCTATATCTCTGACAATATCTACACCGATGTGACGGTTGGATCTGATGATGGCGCGACGGTGAACCTGAATATCGATCTGACACCAAACGTCACCGCACGGGGGAGTTTCGGCGCCGATGGCGATAGCAGCCTCGGCGTGTTTTTCGAGCGGGATTACTGAACCGGACAGCGCATTCAGGAATTCCCGCGAAGCCCCGTTGACAGCGCCCTGACCCCGCTATATCAGCCGCTTTCACGACACCTGCCCAGGTGGCGGAATTGGTAGACGCGCCAGCTTCAGGTGCTGGTGTCTGTATGGACGTGGAGGTTCGAGTCCTCTCCTGGGCACCACCCCTTTCTGACCAGGGGTCATGGACAAGGGGCAGAGCGTGGCAATCCATACCTATCAAAACGACCTGCCCGATGGGCTCGACCTTGGCCCGGTGGTGGCGATTGATTGTGAAACGATGGGTCTGAACCCACATCGCGATCGGCTATGTCTGATCCAGCTGTCTGGCGGGGATGGCGAGGCCCATCTGGTCCAAGTGGCAAAGGGCCAGACCGAGGCACCGAATCTTGCCGCGCTGCTGACCAATCCGGATGTGCTGAAATTGTTCCATTTCGGACGGTTTGACATCGCCGCGATGTATCATGCCTTCGGCGCACTGACCGCGCCGGTGTATTGCACCAAAATCGCCTCGAAACTGGTGCGGACCTATACGGATCGGCATGGACTAAAATATCTCTGCCAGGAGCTTCTTGGCATCGACATCTCGAAGCAGCAGCAAAGCTCGGATTGGGGCGCTGAGACGCTCAGCGAGGCGCAGAAATCTTATGCCGCGTCCGATGTCTTGTATCTGCATCAACTGCGCGATGAGTTGAATCGCCGCCTGGCCCGCGAGGGGCGCGAAGAGATTGCGCAATCCTGTTTCGATTTCCTTCCAACCCGCGCGCAGCTCGATCTGGCGGGATGGCCTGAGATCGACATATTCTCCCATTAGGCCGCGTGATGGCCGCCGAGAATAGATATTCGCAAATTGTCTCTTGGGTGAAAATCATCCTGCCGCTTCTGGCTCTCGGACTGCTTTCGACGCTCTTTCTCTTCTCAAATTCGCCGGACCCAGAGCAGGCGATCCCCTTCGCCGAAGTTGATGTGGAAGAACTCGCCCGCGAGCAACGCTTGGGGCAGCCGCGATTCGCCGGTACTCTGGAAGACGGGCGCGAAGTGCTGTTCATCGCCGAGCAAGCCGCCCCCGTACCCGACGCACCAAATCAGATGCGCGCAGATGTGGTTCAAGCCCGCGTCGATCTATCCGAGACCAGCTATATCCTCTTGGCCAGCGCCGGATCGTTGGTTGATCTGTCCGCACGGACGGCTCAATTGGACGGAAACGTCCGCATCACAAGCTCTTCTGGCTACCGCTTGGCCAGCGAGGAAATGGTGCTCTCGCTGGATATTCTGAGCGTGATTTCGCCCGGTCCGGTGCATGTCAACGGCCCGTCTATGACTCTCTCCGCCGATCGTATGGAGCTCACAGAAACCGATGGCGCACAGGTTCTGATGTTCAACGGGGGCGTGAGGATGCTATATGATCCGAACAGTTGAGGATTTTTAATGCGCTCTCTCGTTCTGGCCGTTTTGGCCCTTTGCTTTTCTGCGATCACCGCCGCCGCCCAAGTCAATATCGGCTTTGGCGGCGTGGCTCATGACGCGACCCAGGCCCTTGAGGTGACTTCGGACAATCTCACCTTGAACCAAGAAACCGGCAACGCCGTCTTCTCGGGGAATGTGATTATCGTTCAGGGTGACCTGCGGATTGCAGCGGGGGAAGTCATCGTCTTTTACGGCACGGAGGATGGCGCGCAGGATGTGACGCGGGTCGAGGCGACCGGCGGCGTCTTGGTGACGCGCGGCACAGATGCGGCCGAGGGGCAATCCGCCGCTTATGAAGTTGTCACCTCGCTCATGACCCTGACCGGAGACGTGTTGGTTACCCAAGGCGCGACCGCGATCTCCGGTGATCGGATGGTTGTGAACATGGCCACAGGCGACGGCACCGTCGAAGGCCGGGTGCGCACCATTCTGCAATCTGAAGAGGCCGATCAATGACCGCCCGCCCGGCATTGACCGTCACCGACGGACAGCAGGGGCTGCATATCAGCAAACTGCGCAAGAGTTATCGCCGCCGCCCAGTGATCCGCGATGTGACGATGTCGCTGAACCAAGGTGAAGTGGTGGCGCTGCTCGGCCCGAACGGCTCCGGCAAAACCACCTGTTTTTACTCGATCGCCGGGCTAATCGCGCCCGATGGCGGCACCGTTACGCTCGATGGCCGCGACGTGACGCAATTGCCGATGTATCGCCGCGCCAAAGCCGGGATCGGATACTTGCCGCAGGAAATGTCGATTTTCCGGGGGTTGTCGGTTGAAGACAACATCATGGCGATTCTCGAGGTGACCGAATCCGACCGGAGCAAGCGCTTGGATCGTCTAGAAGAACTTCTCTCGGAGTTTTCCGTCGGCCATCTGCGCCGTGCGCCGGCACTGTCGCTGTCCGGCGGTGAGCGGCGGCGTGTGGAGATTGCCCGTTGTCTCGCATCCAATCCGCGATACGTGCTGTTGGACGAGCCTTTTGCGGGGGTCGATCCAATTGCCGTGAGCGAGATTCGCGCTTTGGTCTCCGACCTTAAGACACGCGGGCTGGGCGTCTTGATCACGGATCACAATGTGCGAGAAACGCTACAGATCGTAGATCGCGCCTATATTCTGCATGATGGAACGATTCTGATGAGCGGTAGCGCTGATGAGGTGGTGCAAGATGAAAACGTGCGCCGGGTCTATCTTGGGCAAAGCTTCCGCATCAGCTAAGAAAATCTTGGCCGGTTCGGCGGCGACACGCTCAGCGCAAACACGCGAGTGCCACGATATGCCGCCCTTCTTCCCGTCGGGTTCCGATTGACGCCACCCGCAAAATATCGCCAAATGCGCTCGATGTTCGCAACCGCCGATCCACTCAAAGCGCTTGGTTTGGGCTCGATACGCCCGGATCGCACGCAAGAGCACGGCAGAGCAGTTTCCGACATCGTAAACACTTGGTTAAGGCCTCGCAGCTAAAGTCGTGTGCGGCCTTTTTTGCGCTATGCGGAGGATATATGCGGTACCAAATCAGCGGAAAACAGATCGACATTGGTGACGCGCTTCAGACCCACGTAAAGGACAGTCTGAACAGTGTGATGTCGAAATATGCCGAACGGCCCACGGATGCCTCGGTGGTTTTTTCGCGCAGCGGGCATGAACATGTCTGCGAGGCGACTGTCCATCTCTCCACCGGGCTGACGGCTTCGGCCAAAGCGTCGGAACACGAGATTTACGCGGCCTTCGATTCGTGCTGCGACAAGATGGAAACGCAGTTGCGTCGCTATAAGCGGCGTCTGAAAGACCATCATAAAGAACGTGTGCAGCCCGTTGAACTTTTCGGCGCGTCATCCTATATCCTCGCCGCATCGGAAGATAGCGACGCTGCGGAACCAGAGACGCTGCAACCCATCATCGTGGCCGAGATGGAAACCAAAATCCCCTCACTTTCGGTTGGGGAAGCGGTGATGCAGATGGAAATCGCGGGCGCACCGCTTTTGGTTTTCCGCAATGAGGGACATGACGAGGTGAATGTGGTCTACCGCCGTGACGACGGAAATGTCGGGTGGATCGACCCTCGCCGCGAAACATAACGGAGCACGCGCCGCACGCGCGCGAGGATAGGATCAGACATGGATTTGGCGACGCTGCTCAAACCGCAGAGCATTAAGGTTGTTTCTGATGTCACGAGCAAGAAACGTTTGATGCAAACCATCTCTGACGTGGCGGAAGGCCTTGTGGGCTTACCCGCTGGCCGCATTTTCGATGCCCTGCAGGATCGGGAGAGCTTGGGACCAACGGGTGTTGGCCATGGCGTTGCCTTGCCGCATGCCCGTCTGACCGATCTCAAAGAGGTCTGCGGCGCATTTTTGAAACTCGACAAGCCGATCGACTTTGATTCAGTCGATCGGCAGCCCGTCGATCTGGTCTTTGCGCTATTCGCGCCCGCGAATACCGGTGTGGATCACCTCAAAGCGTTGGCGCTTGTGTCTCGCACATTGCGAAATCCGGCCCTTTGCGCAAAGCTGCGAGCCAATTCCGATCCAGCCACGCTGCACACTCTGATTACGGGTGATATGGCCACGCAAGCGGCCTGATCTAAGGCCGATCCCAGTAGGGATAGCCGAAATTAGGACTGACGCGGCGATCCGTTTCGGTAAGCAAAGTGTATCGTTTTCGACCACCGCCGATATCCTCTTGGCGAAAGCAGTTACTTCTTCACCAGATACGGGCGCGGGCCCCCAGTCGGTTGGTGCATTTCGACATTCGTCGCTGGGAAATCCCCCATCACGAACGGTTTCATACCCTGGTTTTTGAGATTCTGTAGGAATTGCCCGAACCCGTCCAGATTGGCCATGCGCGGTGCTTCGGTCAGACGCGGGGCCGAGGGGCCATCCATCGCATCAAGAATGCTTTGGAGATTTTCCATCGGCTCTTCGATAAACTCCGCCAAGCTCCAAACCCGCACGTCGGCGCGGGTTCCGATGTTCCGCAACCGGTTCACGAACTCAACTTCGCGCTTCTGCATCAACGCCGCTTCTTTTCGAATATCGGAGAAATCTCGATTCGAGAGATAAAGCGGAACGGCCCAGGCCCCCGTGATCACGGAGATCTGTGCGTTGCTGTCGGTTGAAAGAAACCAACAGATTCTCTGATTGTCCCGGGGGCTGAATTGAAAAACCTGCCGCTCACCACGTGTGTTCCAGATCAGACTGGTCAGGAACATCTCAGGGTTGTCATCGCGAAGCGCCGCAGTCGCCGGAAGACAGCCAGCATAGATATCGGCGTCGCCAGCAAATCGGGCACGGGCCGGATCAAACAGGCTGCCATGGACGCGGGTGCCGAGACGGCGAGAAAGCCAGGGCTCAAAATCCTCGAAAAGATCATTGAACCCCTGAAAAACGGAATATCGGGCGCAGGTTTTTCCGTTCTCCAAATCCAGGCGTGGAAACCGGCTGTGCATATAAAGCCCCGCGCGTCCGCGCGTGCGCCGCTCAAGCGCTTTTGCAAACACACGGTCGATCTTGCCAGGCGCTGGCTCAGCCATTTGCGACTCACGGTGGTTCGGCCCGAGAAAGGTCTCGTATAGTCGGTCTGCCTGCGGCCAAGCCTTGCGGGCGACAAAACAGTCGGATCGCCGAAGAAGATGCAAGTGATCATCGTAGAACACATGCGGTTTACCCTGGAAATCAAACTTTGAGAGCGTCAGAGACCGGCTTTCAATCCGCGTCGAATATAGCCGGGCAATCGTCTGATAGTAGCTTTCATCCGGGATCCAGACCCGCTTGAAATAGGCGTCGTGGATCTTCCGTGCCGGATCTTGCAAAATCGCTGAGAGGGTTTGTCGGGTCAGGCACCACCATTGGGAGCCCAGATGCGGCACCAAGTTTTCGGGTATTTTGCGGGTGAAGCCGACCCGCCGCTGAAGCTCCACATACCGATCAAACAGAAGCCGGTTCCGCTTCCAAGAAAATGGAAAACGGAGCTGAAACCGCTCCGCATTGAGGCCGCCAACCGTCCAGTCGACGTCCTGAGTCGTTACACTTTCGATGAAATCTGTCCGGGGGCGCGCTTTCAAGTACTCGCGTAACTCATCAACCGGGCGCAGCGGCAAGCAAGAGCCGCTGGCCAGATAGATATGTCTGACGTCCGGAAACTCGGCCAACATGACTTCGGAGGCGGTTTGCGATGCCGCAACAAGGGACCACGTGCCCCATTCGCATCTGTGACGTTTGGAGAACCGGATATTGCCGCAGTCTTTCAGATCCGATCGCAATTTCTCGGAAGACGCCTTATCAACGCGTCGGTCCAAATGAATCACCACCGGGCAATCTTGCTCGGCCCAATGGCGCGCCACCTGCGCCGATCGATCCAGCGCAGTATGGCAGAGCATGACAAAGCCAACGGTACTCATGCCCAGTTTCCTTTGGACATCAGGCCCAGTATCTCAAGCTGCCGCCAGTTGATGTAGCGTTCTGACCACTTGCACCAGAAGGCGAGATCTTCCTGAAGACCGTCGTGATACGCTTTGTATTCGACGCCATCGGCATAATGCTGGCCGCGTTTGATCTCTTCATTGGTCTTGGCCGAAAACGTGTCGATAAACTTGGCGTGCATCAGCACACCCGACGTCTTCTCGCCGCCCGACTCATCGAAGACGAGGTTCAAACCTCGGGGCAGCAGCATATGGGTCGAACTGGCATAAGCGTATCTCTTCTGCCATCGGACCAGAGGAATCTTGTTCAGCGCTGGCGCCTTCTTTGGCTGATCCGCAAAGAAGACCCGGCGGCGCGGCCCGCCTTGAATCCAGAGATTGCGGAACTCCCAATTCCGAGAAATCGTGTAGTTTCCGGGGTCAAACCAGCACGCAATCTCGAATGGGTTCTGCCCCTCTCGATAGGGTTGCGCAGATAGGTTTCCCTTCGGATACATATCCAAAATCATGGTGCCGAAAGACTTCACCGACGAGGCATCCAACCAGTCGGTCAGCGCAGGGATCGGCCGGGTGTCACAAAACGGATAGACCAGGAACTCGTCCACATCGACCGTCAGCGCCCAATGACCGTCGGCATAGGTCATCAGCAAACTGTTGATCCAATCCACACCAAAACGGGAGGCTTTATAGCTCCCATCTGTGGTCCAGACAGAACAATCTGGCTGACCCATCACATATTCGCGGCTGCCATCCTCACTGTCATTGTCGACAAACAGGAAATGCCCAACCCCACGGTCACGATAGTAGTCGAGAAAGTAGGGCAACCTCGGGCGTTCGTTTCGAAACGTCGCAAAGCACAGCAGGTCTGCGGGTTTGATCCTGTCCGTTCGATCCGCGACAAGTTCCAACTCCCTCCGTTTCAGAAGGGCTCGGAGCACCAGCCGCTTACGACGCAGGCGCATTTTGTAGGAGTTCAGTATGCTCAACCTGTATCCACCTACCAGGAAGCCTCAGATCGCCATCATTTTCTTTGCTTAGAGACTTATGCAACAGGAGAAGACTTTTATCTATCCTTCATCTGTCGATCCGAAACAGAGGCACCCCAGCGGGCCACCAAGATCAGCCATAGCGTGACAAGATAAATGAAGAGTTAGTTTGGCCGTCTATCGCCATCCGCCATCAGACATAAGCCCCAGGTCGACCAACTGCCGCCAGTTGTCATAACGACAGGATGTCGGTGCCCAAAGATCGGGGTTTGCCACCAAGGCTTCGTAATAGTCGGTATGCGCTTCGCTGCGGGCAAAATGCTGTTTCCGCGCGCGTTCCTCAACCGATCTTTCGACAATCGAAGGTAGGAACTTTGTATGAAGCAACGCCCCTGACAGCCGATCAAACCCTGGTTCGGAAAAGACCCGATTCAGCCGTGGCGGCAGCAGAGTATGTGTTGAGTTCATATATGCGTAACGCCAGTGCCATTTGACCAAAGGCGTCTTGTTCATCGTCGGCGCGCGTCTCGGAGTTGCCTCAAAAAACAAGCGGTCGCGGGCACCACCTTGAATGAGATTGTTGTGCAGATGCGGCTGCGCCGTGCGCCGGTAGTTGTCGGCATCAAACCATGCGATGCAGTCTAACGGGTCGCTTCCCGCCTCGAAGCTTTGGTCGCCCACAGGACCCTTTGGATACAGATCGATCATCAGTGCGCCAAATGACGGCTGGCCACGCCTCTCCAGTTCGGCCACGAGCGCGTTCAAGCCGCGACTGTCGCAATGCGGATAGACCAATAATTCATCGGCATCCAAAGTCAGACACCAACGCCCCTGCCCGAAACGGATCAAAAGCCAGGTCAACCAATCCATGCCAAATCGAGACGCTTTGTAGCTACGGTCGGTTGTCCATAACGACACATCGCTCTGTTCGCTCAAGAAGGGAATTGTCTGATCGGTAGAGTCATTGGCGATGATAAAGAAATGGCCCACACCAAGCGCGCGATGATGCGCCAGGAAATGAGGTAAGCGCTCATATTCATTGCGGACGGTGGAGAAGCCCAAGACCATGTTGGGCTTGATCTGATCTGTACGGTCCTTCTGGCAGGTGATCTCACCCCGCAGACGATAGGCCCGATAGAGCAACTCGCGCCGCTTCCATCTCAGGCGATAGGCGACGCGCATGTTGGCAAGACGACTCATTTTGGTTGGATCAGGTTTGCGAACAAATGGTGCCCAACAAGATAACCTATTGTGCGGCGTCTTGTGACGCCATCAGTTCGCCAAGATACTGCGAGAACTCATCGCGCAACTCTTCACGCGCCAGGCCGAATGCCACCGTTGCTTGTAGAAAGCCGGCCTTCGAACCACAATCAAACCGTTGGCCTCGGAACCGGTATCCATAAACATTGCCAGAGATGTCAATTTCTTGCGCGATCGCATCGGTCAACTGAACCTCACCGCCGGAGCCGGATTTGATCTTGTTGAGATTGCTCATGATGTTCGGCGTCAGGATATACCGCCCGATCACGGCCAAGTTCGACGGCGCCTCACCCAAGGGCGGCTTTTCCACCATGCCTTGCACCGACACGACGGAGCCCATGTCTTCTTTGATGTCCAGAACCCCATAGGCGGAGGCTTTCTCTGCCGGAACCTCCATGGCGGCAACCATATTGCCGCCGGTCTCAGCATGAACTTCAACCATCTGCTGTAAGCACGGTTTCTCAGCCGCAATGACGTCATCCGGCAAGATCACCGCGAAGGGTTCATCGGCCAAAAGGCGGCGCGCGCACCAAACCGCGTGGCCCAATCCAAGCGCTCTATGCTGCCGCAAATAGGCAATCGCGCCGCTCTCCATATTGGTCGATTTCAGTGTTTCGAGCAGATCGGTCTTGCCCTTCTTGCGCAGGGAACTTTCGAGCTCGGGCGAGTGATCGAAATAGTCTTCAAGCGCACTCTTGCCGCGCGACGTGACAAAGATGAATTCCTTGATCCCGGCTGCGCGCGCCTCATCAATCGCATATTGGATCAACGGGCGGTCGACCAAGGTCATGATTTCTTTCGGGATCGATTTGGTCGCTGGCAAGAAACGTGTGCCAAGCCCCGCCACAGGAAAGATCGCCTTTGTTACGCGCTTTTTCATTATTCCACCGCTGACTGTTGGGCCGCGCCGATCGGTCGTCCGTCATTCGTGCGGAACCGGGCGCAGCATGCCTAAAAATGTTCCTCTAGATCGGTAATAGCTCAACCCGCGCAACAAAAGGTGAAATTTCTACAACAGAGCTCAATTTCAGCATTCGCGGCAATCTGTCCCCGCGGCTCGATGGCGGCACGCCAGACCTCCGGCGTCACCTATTGCGCCGTCATGCAAGAGAGGTCCTTTGATGAGATCACGGCATGCCCATCTCAGCCATCATCGCTTCGATCCGGGGCACGTCCTCAGGGTTGTTGAGCTCCCAGAACTGGCGGCCCTTTGCAGCAACCTCGACACACAGAATATCATGGCCATGCTCCAAAAACCGGAGCTGTTCGAGACCTTCCATCTGCTCCAAAATACCTGGAGCGAGAGTCGGATAGTCTCTTAGCGCATCCGGTCGGTAGGCATAGACACCCACATGGTGAAAAACGGGCGTCTCTGCATCAGCCTCATACGCCTTAGCCGTGAAGGGGATCACCTCTTTCGAGAAGTAAAGCGCATGGGACTTCTCATCGAAAACCGCTGTCGTGCCGCCGACCCGGCCCGCCATCCGGTCTGCCTTTAAGGCCGTCAACGTCGCCCCATCGCAGCGCAAGACCGGCGTCGCCACGACGGCCTGCGGCGCCGCCCGCAAACCGGCAACCAGATCTTCGAGAAACCAGGCCGGCGTCAGCGGCGCATCGCCTTGCAAATTGACCACCATCTCAACATCATCACCGAGCAGTCCCAAAGCCTCGGCACAGCGTTCGGTGCCGTTGGCGCAGGTTTCCGAGGTCATCAGAACATCGGCCCCAAATACCTTCGACGCGTCGGCAATCCGGTCGTCATCCGTCGCCACATAAATCGCGTCGAACCCATTCACCTTTGTGGCAGCCCGCCAGCTCCGCTCAATCAGGCTCTGAGATTGGCCGGTCGCCCCGCGCAACATCGCAAGCGGTTTGCCCGGATATCGGGTCGACGCGTATCGCGCGGGAATGATGCATACGACACTCATGCGGAGTGCAACGCGATACCAGGGGCGAAGGCAATGAAGAACGAGTTCTCATAGCCGGGTTTGCCATAGGTGAAGGTTGCATGATCGTCGAAGCGAACCATTTGCCCGCCTGAGCCACGCAGAACGGCATCCCCGGCGGCGGTATCCCACTCCATGGTCCGGCCAAGACGCGGGTATAAATCCGCCTCGCCCGTTGCAACCAAACAGAATTTAAGCGACGAGCCCGCGCTTTTCATATCCGCGACGGCGTATTTCGCGATATAGGCGTCTGTCGCGGCATCGCGATGCGATTTCGACGCCACAACCATGAGCGCCGTTTCATCCGGGTCAGACACCGAAATCGGCACGCGCGGCCCAGCGACATCTGGGTCAAACGCCCCGGTCTCCTCAACGCTTTGCCCATCCGCGAGAGTGTAGAACAAGCGTCCCTTCGCAGGCGCATAGACGACGCCGCGGACCGGTACGCCATCTTGAACCAGCGCGATATTCACCGTGAAGTCTCCGCGGCGTTGAATGAATTCCTTGGTGCCATCCAGCGGGTCAACGATGATGAAATCACGTGCCGACTGACTGTGGCTTGCGGCTTGCTCCTCGGTGACGAGCGTGATGTCGGGGAAGGCAGCTCTTAGGCCCGCGGAAATCAACGCATCAGCCGCCTCATCCGCCTCGGTGACCGGGCTTTCGTCTGACTTGACCTTCACATCGAAATCATCCGCCTCGTAAATCTCCATGATCCGGGTTCCGGCTTCGATGGCCAGCCTGCGAAAAACCTGCTCGATTTTCTCGAAATCCACGCGAGACGCTCCTTGCGGTCTAGATTGATAGTTAAGGCCTTTGCCGTTATCGTTTGGCTAAGAGCAAACGGCAAGACATCCCTGCACAAAGACGGGGTCCGCCCCGAGGCACGTTAGGCACCTGCATGTTTGAAGCCAAAAGACAGAACTCTTCTTTCCGGATGATGTTCAATCTGGCCGAGATGACGTTCCACTCGGCGGCCCGGAAGGTTCGCCAAACGCATCGCAATGCGTTTATGGCAATCGTCGTCAGCGTGTTTCAGTCGGTTCTGTTCATTGCAGCCTTCTATTTGATGTTCAACGTCTTAGGTACGCGCGGCATTGCGATCCGTGGCGACTTCATGATCTACCTGTTGACCGGCATCTTTTTGTATCTCACCCACATTAGGGCCTTGGGCGCCGTCATGGGTTCCGAGGGGGCGGCTAGCCCGATGATGATGCATGCACAGATGAATACGATCGTGGCCATCCTCTCCTCGGCTCTCTCGGCGCTGTACCTTCAGACGATCTCGCTCTTTGTGATCTTGTTTGTCATCCATGTTGCGATCAATCCGGTCGAGATCCTACATTGGGATTTGGCCTTCATGATGTATCTCTTGGCATGGTTTTCCGGCTGCGCGATCGGTGTGATCCTCTTTGCTCTCAAACCCTGGGTACCGGATTTGATCTCGATCATCCAGATGATCTACGTGCGCGCCAACATGATCGCCTCGGGAAAAATGTTTGTTGCCAACATGTTGCCCAGCGCAATGATCGGGCTGTTCGACTGGAACCCGCTTTTCCATATTATCGACCAAATGCGGGGCGTGGTTTTCGTCAACTACAACCCGCATCACAGCAACTGGGAATACCCGCTCTATTTCTCACTCGCGATGTTGACGCTGGGCCTGATGGGTGAGTTCTACACCCGCAAACACGCCTCGCTCAGTTGGAGCGCAGGACGGTGAGGTGGGTCTGGGCCGTCTTCTTTTGTCTGATCGCTGGATGGGCACAGGCACAAGAGTATCCGGCTCTTTATGACGTCCGTGGCGTGGCGAGTGACGATGTCTTAAACATCCGGTCTGGCCCTGGCGTCGGCCATGACATCATTGGCAGCCTCTCGCCAAATACGCATAGTGTTGAAATCGTTGGCGTAAGCGCAAATGGACGTTGGTTGCGGTTGAACTTCCAAGAGCAATCGGGCTGGGCGTCGGCGTTCTATTTGCAGCGCACCGGCCCGATCTGGTCCTTTGGTCTTCCGACACCGCTCTCTTGTTTCGGAACGGAACCCTTCTGGTCGCTGGAGCGCACCGGCGGCAACGCCGTGTTCAGCAATATGGGGTTCTCGCAATCGACTTATACCGAGGTTTGGAGTGGCCCCGCCGCCGGGCGCGGCCCGGATCAGTTCGGCGCGATTTGGGATGGCGAGACTGGCCGGATCACAGCAACACTGCGCCGCGAGAGCTGCAACGATGGCATGTCAGACCGGGCGTTTGGCATCTCGACTCTGCTTGTTCTGCAAGACTCCGAGGGCACGCAAATGCTCTCAGGCTGCTGCGCCTTGGCGCCTTAAGTCACAACCCGCAAGGTCAGATTGATCCGCCCGCCTTTCGGCAACAAGGCCGATGATCCAGGCCGCAACCGATCAACACCATGATACGCCAGACGCGCGTCACCCCGCAAAACCGCTACATCACCCGATTGCAGCCAAATCGACTCCGTTTTTCCACCGCGCGTCAGATTTCCAACTCGAAACAAGGCATCATCCCCAAGCGAGATCGACACAACCGGCATCGACATATCCGCCTCGTCCTTGTCTTGATGCATGCCCATCCGGGCCCCGTCTTCGTAGAAATTCACCAAGCAACACTCTGGCGCACGGGTGACAGCGCCAACCTCGTCCCAAATCCGCAAGATCCTTGGCGGGATCGCCGGCCATGGCGTACCGGAGGGGTGATGCTCCAAGTAGCGATAGCCGCTTTTGTCGGAGAACCAGCCAAACCTGCCCGCCGATGTCATCCGCACGGACATTGGCTTGCCATACGGCGTTTGCGGTTGAAACAACGGCGCCGCGCGAGCAATGCCGCGAATGTCGTCCAGCAGTGCCGTCTGCGCAGGCAAATCGATCAAGCCGGGATAGATATCCACGCCGCGGAGGCTCAGTTTGGGTGTCATGCCAAAACCCTATCAAGCCCGCCGACCTGTCGCGAGCCAAAGGTGGCGCTGCGTGGCCACAGACGGAGAAAATTCAAAGGCTATGCAAAACAAGGCCGCAATCTGCGATTGAGTCCGCTTGCAGCCCCGAAAACCCCTTCTTATATACCCTCCGAAACCGGCCAGGGCGGACCCCCTGGTTTTTGATATGGCGGATTGGGGGCCGAGACCGGACCCGACGCCGCCTGGATCGCCTGAGAAAGGGACTCGAAAATATGGCCAAAGTGATTGGTATCGACCTCGGCACCACAAACTCCTGCGTCGCGATCATGGATGGATCGCAGCCGCGCGTGATTGAAAACTCCGAAGGTGCGCGGACCACCCCGTCGATTGTCGGCTTTACCGACAATGAGCGTCTGGTCGGTCAGGCCGCGAAGCGGCAGGCCGTCACGAACCCCGACAACACGATCTTTGCGGTCAAACGCTTGATCGGCCGTCGCGTGGATGACGCCGAAGTTGAGAAGGACAAGAAACTCGTCCCCTATTCCATTGTCGATGGCGGCAACGGAGATGCCTGGGTCGAAGTGAATGACGAGAAATACTCGCCGTCGCAGATCTCAGCGCTGATCCTCGGCAAAATGAAAGAGACTGCTGAAAGCTATCTCGGCGAAGACGTGACCCAAGCGGTCATCACCGTACCGGCCTATTTCAATGACGCCCAGCGCCAAGCCACCAAAGATGCCGGCAAAATCGCCGGTCTGGAAGTGCTGCGTATCATCAACGAACCGACTGCGGCCGCGCTGGCCTATGGTCTGGACAAGAAAGAGACCCAAACCATCGCGGTGTATGACCTCGGCGGCGGGACGTTCGACATCACCATTTTGGAAATCGACGACGGCCTCTTCGAAGTGAAGTCGACCAATGGCGACACATTCCTCGGCGGTGAAGACTTTGACATGCGCATCGTCGATTACCTGGCGGGCGAGTTCAAAAAGGAAAACGGCGTCGATCTGACGAAAGACAAAATGGCTCTGCAGCGCCTGAAAGAGGCCGCTGAGAAAGCCAAGATCGAACTGTCGAGCTCCAGCCAGACCGAGATCAACCAGCCGTTCATCTCGATGGATCCCAATGGCGGTCAGCCGCTGCACATGGTCATGAAACTGACGCGCGCCAAGCTGGAAAGCCTTGTGAGCGACCTGATCAAGCAGTCGCTGAAACCTTGCCAAGCCGCGTTGAAGGACGCGGGCCTGTCGAAAGGCGACATTGACGAGGTGGTTCTGGTTGGCGGCATGACCCGGATGCCGAAAGTCATCGAAGAGGTCACCAATTTCTTCGGCAAAGAGCCGAACAAAGGTGTGAACCCTGACGAAGTGGTCGCGATGGGCGCCGCCATTCAGGCCGGTGTTCTGCAGGGCGATGTGAAAGATGTGGTTCTGCTCGACGTGACGCCTCTGTCGCTCGGCATCGAAACGCTCGGCGGTGTCTTCACCCGCCTGATTGACCGCAACACCACGATCCCGACCAAGAAGTCTCAGATCTTCTCGACCGCCGAGGACAACCAAAACGCGGTGACGATCCGTGTTTTCCAAGGTGAGCGGGAAATGGCGACGGACAACAAGATGCTCGGCCAGTTCAACCTGGAAGACATCCCGCCCGCGCCACGCGGCCTGCCACAGATCGAAGTGACCTTCGACATCGACGCCAACGGTATCGTCTCGGTCAGCGCCAAAGACAAAGGCACCGGCAAAGAGCAAAACATCACGATCCAAGCCTCGGGTGGCCTCAGCGATGAGGACATCGAAAACATGGTTCGCGATGCCGAAGAGAATGCCGAAGCCGATAAAGAGCGCAAAGAGTTGGTCGAGGCCAAAAACCAGGCCGAGAGCCTGATCCACTCGACCCAGAAATCGCTGGAAGAGCATGCCGACAAGGTCGACCCGACCACCGTCGAAGCCATCGAACTGGCCATCAAAAACCTCGAAGAGCAGATCGAGAGCGAAGATGCCGGCAAGATCAAAGGTGGCATTCAGAATGTGACCGAAGCGGCGATGAAGCTCGGCGAAGCGATCTATAAGGCGCAGCAAGAAGAAGCTGGTGAAGAAGCACCTGAGGGTGCCGATGAGCCCGGCGGCGTTGACGAAGACATCGTCGATGCCGATTTCGAAGACCTGGACGATCGTAACCGTTCGTAACCGCGTCCCTTAACCCCGCCCGACCGGCCTTGGGGGACCTTGGCCGGTCGGCGCGTTTCAGAAGGGTGGATCAACAGATGTCAAAACGCGATTACTATGAGGTTCTGGGCGTCGAGCGCGGCGCTTCCGAGCCTGAAATCAAAAAAGCCTTTCGCAAAAAGGCCAAGGAACTGCACCCGGATCGGAATTCCGACAATCCCGATGCCGAGGCGCAATTCAAAGAAGCCAATGAAGCGTATGACGTCCTGAAAGACGCTGACAAGAAGGCGGCTTATGATCGGTTTGGTCATGCGGCTTTCGACGGCGGTATGGCCGGTGGGCCCCGTGCCGGTGGGGCCGGTCAGGGCGACTTCGCCAGCGCGTTTTCGGACGTGTTTGAGGATCTGTTTGGCGACTTCATGGGTGGCCAGCGCGGCGGTACACGCCAACGTTCGGCGCGCGGTTCAGACCTGCGGTATAATCTGCGGATCAGTCTCGAAGATGCCTATTCGGGGCTGCAAGAGTCGATCACCGTTCCGACCTCCGTGGCCTGTTCGAATTGTAATGGCACCGGTGCCGAAGGCGGTGCCGAGCCTGTCACCTGCCCGACCTGTTCCGGCATGGGCAAGGTCCGCGCGCAGCAGGGCTTCTTCACGGTTGAGCGCACCTGTCCAACCTGTTCCGGTATGGGCCAGATCGTCAAGAACCCCTGTACGGTTTGTGGTGGCGCTGGCCGGGAGCAAAAAGAAAAGGCGCTGTCGGTAAACATCCCGGCGGGCGTCGAAACCGGAACCCGCATTCGCCTGTCGGGCGAGGGCGAAGCCGGGCTCCGCGGCGGGCCATCCGGCGATCTCTATATCTTCATCGAAGTGGCCGATCACGAGCTGTTCCAACGCGATGGGTTGGATCTGTTCTGCCGCGTGCCCGTCTCGATGGTCACGGCAGCCATGGGGGGCGAGATCGAAGTGCCGACCATTGATGGTGGGCGCTCTCGCGTGAAGGTGCCGGAAGGGTCGCAATCGGGTCGTCAGATGCGCCTGCGCGGCAAGGGCATGCCCGCCCTTCGCGGGACCGGTGTTGGCGAGATGTATATCGAGTTGGCCGTCGAGACGCCGGTGAAGCTGACAGCACGCCAAAAAGAGTTGCTCCGCGAGTTTGAGGAGTCCTGCGCCAAGTCGAACAACCCCAATGCCAGCGGGTTTTTCGATAAGGTCAAGACGTTCTGGGACGGGATGAAAAGCTAAGCGTTTATCCGGCCCGATCTGCCAAAAACTGCGTGATCTCTACGGCCTCGGGCATGGCATCCGCCGCGCCCGGCCGTGTGACTTGGATCGCTGCTGCAGCGCTGGCGCGATCCATCGCCTGCTCTCGCGTCAGGCCCGCATCTAGACCTGCAACGACGAACCCGGCGAAACAATCTCCGGCACCCGTCGTGTCCACAACTTCAGCGACCGGGTAGCCAGGGGTCACAATCTCTCCATCCGGGTAATGCCACCGCGCGCCCTTTGCACCCATCGTGATGATTTTCTCTGGCCCCACCACATCGCCCAGCGCCTCGGCGAGCTGCGCGGCCTCGATCTCATTCATCAGAAGCAGATCGACAAACGGCAAAACCGCCTCAACAGCGGCAACATCAAACGGTGCTGCAGAATAAGCCACCCTCATCCCGGCGGCCTTACCCAGACGGGCGGCTTGGGCTGTCAAGTTCACCTCGTTCTGGAGCATCAGCCAATTACCCGATTGCATCGGGCCAAGCGCCTTGGCGATCACATCATGTGTCAGAACCCCGTTCGCACCCTGAAAGATCGTGATCGCATTTTCGCCTCGGGGGTCGACTGAGATAATCGCATGACCAGTCGGCATTGGGCCTTCGGTGACAGCCCCGACGTCAACCCCTGCACCGCGCATCTGCTGCAGCAGAAACTGGCCTTCATCACCGATCAACCCACAATGGCTGACGGAGGCCCCCGCCTTGGCCGCCGCAATGGATTGGTTCGCGCCCTTGCCGCCCAGGCCCTTGGCATAGCCAGTCGCCGCCAATGTCTCACCCGGAGCGGGAATATGCGGCACGTGATAGACATGATCGATATTAATCGAACCGATGCACAGAATCGCCATGGCTCAGCGCCCAATCTCGCAGGCTGCCATCACCGCCATGTTCAGAATGTCATTGGTCGTGGATACCGTCGAACAGATCTGAACCGGCCGATCCAAACCGGTCAGGATCGGGCCGATCACCGTCGCCCCCGCCATTTCCTGCATCAGTTTCACCGAGATGGACGCCGAATGTCGGGCCGGCACAACAATCACATTGGCGGGCCCAGACAGGCGACAGAACGGGTACTGCTCCATGACCTCGGGGTTCAGGGCCACATCAATGGTCATCTCACCATCATATTCAAAATCAACGCCCTTTTCGTCCAGAACAAGCGGGGCTTGATGCATCTTTTCGGCCCGTTCCGAGACCGGATAGCCGAAAGTCGAGAAGCTGACGAAGGCCACGCGCGGCTCAAGCCCCAGATGACGCGCCACCTGCGCGCCACGCTCCGCGATCAAGGCCAAATCCTCCGCTTCCGGCCATTCGTGAACCAAGGTGTCAGCCACCAAGACGATCCGCCCATTATGGATCATCGCGGTCACGCCAACGGCGCCATCCGCAGCGGTTGTGTCAAACACATGCCCCAAGAGGCCCAAGACATGTGCCGATTTCCGCGTCGCGCCGGTTACCAGCCCGTCCCCATGTCCATGCGCCAACATCAGAGCCGAGAATACGTGCCGGTCTCGGGCCGCAAGACGGTGGATATCATGATGGTCGAACCCCTTGCGCTGCAAACGTTGGTAGAGAAACGATTTGTAGCTATCGAGATGGGCGGTATTGGCGGCATTCACCACCTCCAACTCGCGCACCGCATCGGCCAATCCGGCGCCTTCCAGCTTCTCCTTCACATCCGCTTCGCGTCCGACGACAAGCGCCTTGCCCATCCCGTTCCGCTGATATGCGACAGCGGCGCGGAGCACGCGTACATCATCGCCCTCGGCAAAAATCATCCGCGCCTGTGCGTGGCGCGCCCGCGCATTGATGCCTTGCAAGATCGACGAGGTTGGATCCATCCGCGCCCTTAGAGTCGTCGCATACGCCTCCAAATCGATGATCGGGCGGCGCGCCACGCCGGTGTCCATCCCGGCACGCGCCACCGCCGGTGGCACCACATAGATCAGACGCGGATCAAACGGCGTCGGGATGATGTAGTCGCGGCCAAAGGTCAGCTTCCGGCCATAAGCCATCGCGACTTCATCGGGCACATCGGCGCGGGCCAGTTTCGCAAGCGCCTCGGCACAGGCGATTTTCATCTCGTCATTGATAGCGCGTGCGTGGATGTCGAGCGCGCCGCGGAAGAGATAAGGAAACCCGAGCACGTTGTTCACTTGGTTCGGGTAATCGCTCCGCCCTGTGGCCACGATCGCATCGACGCGCACCTCATGGGCTTGTTCGGGGGTGATCTCCGGATCCGGATTGGCCATGGCGAAAATCACCGGATTGTCGGCCATGGATTTGACCATCTCTGGCGTAACAGCACCTTTGACAGACACGCCCAGGAAGACATCTGCCCCCTCCATCGCGTCTTCCAGGGTTCGGAGATCGGTCGACACCGCGTGGGCCGATTTCCACTGATTCATGCCCTCCGTGCGGCCTTGGTAGATGACCCCTTTGGTGTCGCAGACAATGCAGTTTTCATGTTTTGCGCCCATCGCCTTGAGCAGTTCGATGCAGGCGATGCCCGCAGCCCCGGCACCATTCAAAACGATCTTACAATCTTCTATCTTTTTGCTGCTCAGGTGCAGCGCGTTGATCAACCCCGCCGCGCAGATCACCGCCGTCCCATGCTGATCATCGTGGAAGACAGGGATATCCATCTCTTCCTTCAAGCGCTGCTCGATCATGAAGCATTCGGGCGCTTTAATGTCTTCCAGATTGATCCCGCCGAATGTCGGGCCCATCAGCCGCACCGCGTTCACGAACTCATCCACGTCTTCGGTGTCGAGCTCAATATCGATGGAATTCACATCGGCGAAGCGTTTGAAGAGAACCGATTTCCCCTCCATCACCGGCTTCGACGCCAAAGCGCCCAGATTGCCCAAGCCCAACACGGCCGTCCCGTTCGATACCACGGCAACCATATTGCCTTTGGTCGTATAGTCGTAGGCCAGTTCCGGGTTCTCGGCGATCACCTCGCAAGGCACCGCGACACCAGGGGAATAGGCCAAGCTCAGATCGCGTTGCGTCGCCATCGGTGTCGAGGCGTTGATGTCGATTTTCCCCGGGCGCGGCTCCAGATGATAGGCCAATGCCTCTTCGCGGGTGATCTTGCTTTTGTTCGGCATTGTGGGCGGCCCTTTCTTGCGACGAGTCCCGTCTTAGCCCCGTTGCCCAAACCTCACAACATGATGCTTTTGCGGGTTTCGCCTCAGCGCCGCCATTTGTAGGTTGAACCCCACCGGCCAGGGGGACGCAGATGACGGCGCAAGTCACACCGATGATGGCGCAATATATGGAGATCAAGGCGCAGCATCGCGATGCGCTGCTCTTCTATCGCATGGGCGATTTCTATGAGATGTTTTTCGATGACGCCGTGGCCGCGGCCGAGGCGCTCGACATTGCGCTGACGAAACGCGGGAAGCATAATGGCGACGATATCCCCATGTGTGGCGTCCCAGCCCATTCCGCCGAGGGGTATCTGCTGACGTTGATCCGCAAGGGCTTTCGCGTGGCCGTTTGCGAGCAAATGGAAAACCCCGCTGAGGCGAAGAAACGCGGCTCGAAATCGGTTGTGAAACGCGATGTGGTGCGTTTGGTCACACCCGGAACGCTCACGGAAGACAGCCTGCTTGAGGCGCGGCGACATAATTTCCTCGCCGCTTATGCCGACGTCCGTGGCGAAGGGGCATTGGCCTGGGCCGACATCTCGACCGGATCATTTCAAGTGATGGCCTGCTCGCTGGCGCAGCTGGCACCGGAACTGGCGCGCCTTGCCCCGCGCGAAGTATTGGTCTCCGACGGGTTGGCGACCGAGCAGCAAGATCTGATCGCAGAAAGCGGCGCATCGGTCACGCCTTTGTCGCCCGCAAGCTTTGACAGCAGCTCTGCATCGGGCCGGATTCAGTCTCTATTTAAGGTGAAAACGCTCGATCCGTTCGGGTCCTTCAGCCGCTCCGACCTCTCCGCGATGGGCGCGTTAATTGACTATTTGGAGATCACGCAGAAAGGCAACCTGCCGCTCCTACGTCCGCCAGCGAAACAAAGCGCCGGGCGGATCATGCAGATCGATGCCGCAACTCGGCGCAATTTGGAGCTGACCACCAACCTCTCCGGCGGGCGCACAGGAAGCCTAGCGGCAACAATTGACCGGACCGTGACCGCCGGTGGCGGGCGCTTGTTCGAGCGGCGCCTCTCCAGCCCATCCACCGATTTAGAGACGATCATCAATCGCCATGATGCGGTGAGCTTTGCTTTAGACCAAAGCGCAAAATCGAGTGATATCCGCACGGCGCTCCGCCAGGTGCCGGATTTGGATCGCGCCCTTTCGCGGCTGGCATTGGATCGGGGTGGACCCCGTGATTTGGCGGCCATCCGAAACGGGTTGGCCGCGGCCATGCAACTTGCTGAGATGTTCGCGGGCATAGATCTGCCCGACATTCTCTCTTCGGCAGCTGCGGATTTGCGCGGTCATGACGCTTTGGTCGAACATCTTGAGGCCGCTCTGGTGGCGGACCCCCCGCTTTTGGCGCGCGATGGTGGATTTATCGCGACCGGCTACGATGATGACCTCGATGAGGCGCGCACTCTGCGCGATGAAGGCCGCGGTGTGATCGCCTCCATGCAAGCGGATTATGCCAAGGTGAGTGGCATTCCGTCTCTGAAGGTCAAACACAACAACGTCCTGGGCTATTTCATCGAAACCACGGCGACACATGCCGAAAAAATGCTGTCGCCGCCGCTTTCCGAACAGTTCATCCATCGTCAAACCACCGCGAATGCAGTGCGCTTCACCACGGTCGACCTTTCAGCGCTTGAGACGAAAATCCTCAACGCCGGCGGGCGGGCGCTCGGCATCGAAAAGACCCTATTCCAAGCGTTGCAAACCGAGATCCTGGATCATCACGCGCAAATTGGTCAGACAGCGCGTGCTTTGGCCGAGCTTGATCTGGCCACGGCCCTCGCCGACCTGGCCCGTGAAAAAGACTGGTGCCGCCCAACCGTGGATCAGTCCCGTAGTTTTGTGATCACAAGTGGTCGACATCCGGTGGTGGAAGCCGCGTTGGCGAGTGAAGGCCAACCTTTCATCGCCAATGACTGTGCCTTGACAGCGGCGGAAGGTCAGGCCGCGATCACGCTTCTGACCGGCCCGAATATGGCGGGTAAATCGACATACCTTCGTCAGAACGCGCTAATCACGGTCTTGGCGCAGATGGGGAGCTTTGTGCCAGCGACCAAAGCCCATATCGGCATCGTCAGCCAAGTGTTCAGCCGCGTTGGCGCATCGGATGACCTGGCGCGAGGACGGTCAACCTTCATGGTCGAGATGGTGGAGACTGCCACGATCCTGAACCAAGCCGATGATCGGGCGCTGGTGATCCTTGATGAGATCGGGCGCGGGACGGCGACCTATGACGGGCTCTCCATTGCTTGGGCAACCTTGGAGCATCTCCACGCCGCCAACAAATGCCGCGCGCTTTTCGCGACCCATTACCATGAGATGACCAGCCTCGCAGGACGGCTCGACGGCGTGGAAAACGCAACGGTTGCCGTCAAAGAGTGGGAGGGCGAAGTGATTTTCCTCCACGAGGTGCGCGAGGGCGCCGCAGATCGGTCTTACGGCGTGCAAGTCGCCAAGCTTGCCGGGCTGCCTGCCTCTGTCGTGGCCCGCGCGCAAACCGTGCTGGAAGAACTGGAGCGGGGAGACCGCGAAGGCAGTAGCAGCAAAGATCGCCTCATCGACGATTTGCCGCTTTTCGCCGCGACGCCACCGCCGCCATCGGCACTTGCAAAGCAGTCCGCCGTCGAAGAGCGCCTGAAAGACGTTCATCCGGACGAGATGACCGCCCGGGAGGCGCTCAACCTGCTCTATGAGTTGAAGGCCGCGTTGAAGGACTAGCCAGCAGGTGTGGAAGACACGCCAACCTGCGCCGGGCGCAGCAACCGATCATGCAGCATGAAGCCTTCGGCCATCACTTGGATGATTTGACCGGCCGTCGTTCCCGGCACCGGTGCCTCAAACATCGCCTGATGCTGCTGCGGATCGAACTGATCCCCCTCCTCCGGCGCAATCGGCGTCATCCCGTGCTTTGAGAACACGTTCAGAAGCTCGCGCAGCGTCAACTCGACACCATCGATAACGCCACCCGCAACCGCACGCTGATCGTCATTCACGGCATCCAGGGCGCGGCGAAGATTGTCATAGACCGGCAGAAGATCGCGCGCCAAACGCGAGCCGCCATAGTGCTCGGCTTCACGTCGGTCGCGCTCTCCACGTTTCCGCATGTTTTCCGAGTCGGCAAGCACCCGCAAAAGACGGTCTTTCAACTCGTCACGTTCCGCTTTCAGCGCGTCAACCTCGGTCACCTCAGGGTCAAACGCCCCTTCAGCTTCCAGCATCGCGTCGAGATCTGCCTCAATCTCATCCACATCATCCAGGAATGGATCTTCCTTCGGATCTGCCATGTCTTACCCTTTTAACCCCGGTCGGAGATCAGCTTCCCGACCAGCTGTGCCGTATAATCCACGATCGGAACAATCCGACCGTAATTCAGGCGAGTCGGGCCAATGACCCCAACCGCGCCCACAATCTTTCGGTCGGCATTCATATAGGGAGACACCACCAGAGAGGAACCCGAAAGTGAAAATAACTTGTTCTCTGAGCCAATAAAAATCCGCACGCCATCGCCGCCCTCGGTCAGCTCAAGAAACTCGGCGATGTCCCTCTTGCGTTCAAGGTCGTCAAACAGGGTTCGGATGCGATCCAGGTCGTTGGTCTCGGGTGCATCGTCCAGCAAGTTCGCGCGGCCCCGGACGATCAATCGCTCAGTCCCGTCGCCCTCATTTTCCCAGATCGCTAGGCCGCTTTCGATCAAACCGCGCGCCAAGCCATCAATCTCCTGTCTGCGGGCAATAATCTCGGTTTCCATCACCTTGCGAAGGGCTTGAACGGTCTTCCCCTCCGCCAGCGCATTCAGGAAATTCGCCGCCTCGCGCATCGAACTTGGCGTTTGCCCAGGTGGCGGTCGGAACAGACGATTTTCTACGTGGCCATCACCAAAGACCAACACCACAAGCGCTTGGTCGGGAGAAAGAGACACAAAATCAATATGTTTGATCGGGGCCTCATGCTTAGGCGCCAGCACCAAGCTCGCCCCGTGCGTCACTCCGGAGAGCGCGGAGCCGATTCGATCCAACATCGTTGTGACATCGTCAGAATTGCCGCCCAAAGTCGCGTCGATCTTACCCTGATCCTCGGCGGTCAGGTCGCCAACCTCCAGCAAGCCGTCGACAAACATCCGCAAGCCGAGCTGCGTCGGAACCCGGCCGGCAGATACGTGCGGGCTGTCGAGCAAACCCAGATACTCCAGATCCTGCATCACATTGCGCACCGTCGCGGCAGAGACTTGTTCCGACAGGCTGCGCGTCAATGTGCGCGATCCAACCGGCGCACCGGAGTCGAGATATCCCTCGACCACCCGGCGAAACACCTCGCGGGAGCGATCATTCATCTCGGCAAGAATGTTTGACTGATCCGTCATTGGTCACCGTCATTCGCAGAGCCGGGCCATTAAGCGGTGCCCGGTGGCAGAGGTCAATCGGGGTTGCGCATGGCCGTCACCCCGGACTATCCCACGAGCACATAATCTCCACGGAGTCAGATATGCGCCCTTCCGGCCGAAACCTAGACGAGCTGCGCCCAATTTCCATTGAAACGGGCGTGACTGCACATGCCGAGGGCTCTTGCCTGATCAAATGCGGCGACACGCATGTGCTCTGCACCGCATCGCTTGAAGAGCGTGTGCCGCCCTTCTTGAAAAACACTGGCCTTGGCTGGGTGACGGCGGAATACGGCATGCTGCCGCGCGCGACCCATACGCGGATGCGGCGCGAGGCAACGGCGGGCAAGCAATCGGGTCGAACGCAGGAGATTCAGCGGCTCATTGGCCGGTCTCTGCGCGCGGGAATAGACCGGGTGGCGCTTGGTGAACGTCAGATCACGGTCGATTGCGATGTCATCCAGGCCGATGGCGGAACCCGTTGCGCCTCAATCACTGGGGGTTGGGTTGCTCTGCGGTTGGCGGTGAACAAGCTGATGGCGGCCGGCGATGTTCTCTCCGATCCGATGACCGATCATGTGGCGGCCGTTTCATGTGGCGTCTATGCTGGGCAGCCGGTGCTGGATCTGGATTATCCCGAGGATAGCGAAGCCGGTACGGATGCGAATTTCGTGATGACCGGCAATGGCCAGATGATCGAGCTGCAGGCCAGCGCCGAAGGCTCCACCTTCTCTCGTGATCAGTTTGCGGAGCTTTTGGCGCTCGCCGACAAGGGCGTTGCCGAACTCGTAGCTGCTCAAGCCAAAGCGACGGCCTAAATGCGTCGCTTCACCGGCAACTCCCTTCTCATCGCGACCCATAATCAGGGCAAGTTCGAGGAGATGCAGCATCTTCTGGCACCTTTTGGCGTGACCGTCACTTCGGCCAAAGACCACAATCTACCCGAACCGGACGAAACCGGCACCACCTTCGTCGAAAACGCCCGGCTTAAAGCGCATGCGGCGGCGCAAGCAACGGGCCTCCCCGCGCTGGCGGATGACAGCGGGATCGAGATTGATGCGCTAGACAAAGCGCCGGGCGTTTACACCGCAGATTGGGCGGAAACGCCCAATGGACGCGATTTCGTCATGGCGATGACCAAGACCCATGACATGCTGGAAGAAAGACAGGCGGCGCATCCGCGGACCGCGCGGTTCTGCTGTACGCTCGTTCTGGCTTGGCCCGATGGGCATGACGAGGTGTTCCCCGGCGTGATGGAAGGTCAAGTGGTCTGGCCCATGCGCGGCGATCAAGGTCATGGCTATGATCCGATTTTCCAACCAGACGGTTATGACCAAACCTTCGGCGAGATGGATCGGTGGGAAAAGAACAAGATCAGCCACCGCGCTGATGCGACCCGCAAACTGGTGAGCATATTTGAGCGCGCCTGATTGGCAGAATGGTGGTTTCGGCCTCTATCTTCATTGGCCGTTCTGCCAAGCCAAATGCCCCTATTGCGACTTTAACTCCCATGTTTCTGCGGAGATTGATCAAGCGCAATGGCAGCAGGCTTATCTCTCCGAAATCTCGCGCGCGGGGCAAGAAACTGGCAAAAGGACGCTAAATAGTGTCTTTTTTGGCGGTGGAACGCCGTCTCTGATGTCACCGGACCTGGTTGCCGCAATCATCGAGAAGATGCGCGAAACCTGGCCTGTCGCCAATGATCTCGAAATCACGCTCGAGGCCAACCCCACGTCTGTCGAAGCAGGCCGGTTTGATGGATTTCGGGACGCCGGGGTGACACGGATCTCGATGGGGATTCAGGCGTTAAATGACCCTGATCTCAAGGCGTTGGGGCGGTTGCATTCGGCTAAGGACGCGCTTGAAGCCCTTGATATCGCTCGATCCGCGTTTGAGCGGGTGAGTTTCGATCTGATCTATGCGCGACAACATCAGAGCCTAGACAACTGGCGTAAGGAGCTGAAACAGGCTCTGTCATTGGCCATTGACCACCTGTCTCTCTACCAGCTGACGATTGAGGACGGCACCGCGTTTGGCGATCGTCACCGGATCGGGCGCCTTCCTGGGCTGCCAACGGACGATCTGGGCGCAGATATGTATGATCTCACGCAGGAGCTTTGCGACAAAGCCGGATTTCCAGCTTATGAAGTGTCTAATCATGCCGCAGATCTCGCACAGTCACGTCACAACCTGATTTACTGGAGGTGTGGAGACTACCTTGGGATCGGCCCAGGCGCTCATGGCCGTCTCACATTCGACGGCCACCGTTTTGCCACCGAAACTGCGCGCCACCCAACCGCGTGGCTCGACCGCGTCGCACAGAATCAGAACGGTGAGCTAGACCGCGTCGAGATCACGGCAGAGGATCAAGCGCAGGAATATCTGATGATGAGCCTCCGCTTGACCGAGGGGACAGATCTGGAGCGCTTCGCGCGGTTGAATGCCTCACCAATCGATCCCGAAACGCTCAATCGACTATGCGATGACGGTTTCTTGGAGGTGTCTGGCCATCAACTGAAAACAACCTCGAAAGGCCGCCCAGTCCTAAACGCGATCTTGCGGGAGCTCTTGATCACCTAACCGCGATTCAGTATCCGGACGATATCATCAAGCTCGGCCAAGTCTTTGTATTTTATGGATAATTTTCCTGATCCAGCCTCGCCTTCATGATCGATGCTGACCTTCATCCCGATCGCGGCAGATAGATCTCCTTCAAGGGCTTTCGTGTCCGCATCTTTGCTCGGACTGTGGCCGCGCTTGGGCTGGCTGGCAGAGGTCTGAGACTTCGCAAGCCGTTCAACATCCCGCACCGAGAGGGCTTTGGAGATCACCTTGCGCGCCAGTGACAAAGGATCGTCTGCGGTGATCATTGCACGCGCATGACCGGCCGAGAGCTGACCGTCGCGCACAAAAGCTTGGACCTCCTCCGGCAGCGTCAAAAGCCGCATAAGATTGGCGACATGGCTGCGGCTTTTGCCCATCGCTTCAGAGAGCTTTTCCTGCGTATGGCCAAAACGGTCCATCAACTGCCGATATCCCGCCGCCTCTTCCATCGGGTTCAGGTCAGAACGCTGAATATTCTCGATAATCGCAACTTCCAAAACCTCCGTATCGTCGAAGTCTCTGACAATAGCCGGCACTTCATGCAGCTGTGCACGCTGCGCGGCGCGCCACCGGCGTTCGCCAGCAACAATCTGATACTTCTCGCTGGCGTTCGGATCAGGCCGCAAGATCAAGGGTTGGATCACCCCTTTTTCTCGGATCGAGGCCGCGAGCTCCCCGAGGGCTTCTTCGGTGAAGACCCGCCGAGGTTGGTCCGGGTTCGGTTGGATATGTTCGATCGGAATCTGGAGTTCAGAGCGGCGCGGCGCCTCCTCGCCTCGAGCCTCCGCGGTGCGTTCGGTCGCTGGCTCAATGTCGGCCATCAAAGCTGACAATCCGCGCCCCAAACCGCGTTTTTCCTTCTTCGAGCTCATCTCGCCTCCTATGCCGATTGTAGTTCTCGGCTCAGCATTTCTTGCGCCAGGTCACGATAGGCCAGGCTTCCGCGCGACATCGGATCATATTGCAACACCGGCATCGCATAAGATGGCGCTTCACTTAACCGGACATTTCGCGGAATGCGGGTTTCATAGACCAAATCGCCAAGTGTTTCGCGGGCATCTTCTTCGACCTGGTGCGAGAGATTATTGCGCTGATCATACATGGTCAGCACAATCCCCTCGATCCGCAGGCCCGGGTTCGCCGTCTGCCGAACTTCGCGGATCGTCAGCATCAGTTGCGAAAGCCCCTCCAGCGCAAAGAATTCGGATTGTAGCGGGACCAGAACGGCATCTGCCGCAACCATCGCGTTCACCGTCAGAAGGTTGAGCGACGGCGGACAGTCGATCAAAACGATATCAAACTCTTTGGTCGCTTGATTGCTCAAGCTGTCTTTCAACATAAAAACACGGTTTTCATTGGAAACAAGCTCGATATCGGCAGAACTCAGATCTGTCGTGGCGGGCGCGATCCAGAGGTTTTCTTGCCCAGTCTCGCTCACAATATCTGAGAGAGGAGTCTCCTCCAGGATCAGATCATAAGTTGTGAGATCCCTATTTCGGCTATCGATCCCAAGCCCGGTTGACGCATTCCCTTGCGGATCAAGGTCAAGGATCAAGGTACGTTGACCTTCGAGGGCCAAAGCGGCCCCCAAATTGATCGCGGTCGTTGTTTTTCCGACGCCTCCCTTTTGGTTGGCAACGGCGATAATCCGGGCACGGTGGTGATCAGGCACGGGAAAGCTCTCCTATCCGATAGATCACGGCATTGGGGGCAGTTTGGCTGGCAAATGTCGTCACGTCCATGTGCCATTCTGCGCGAGCCGTGTCCAATTCCGCCGCATGCGATTCACCCTTTTGAAACAGGCAAATCCCGCCGGGCGCCAAATGTCGGTGCGATAAGTCGCAGAGCCGAGAAAGCGGCGCCAAGGCGCGGGCAGAGATAACGCTTGCGGATTGGGGCGGCGCATCCTCGATCCGTCGTGTCAAAACCGCGATCTTCAGGTCGGTTTGCCGAGCAACCTCCCGCAGGAAACTCCCCTTCCTCAGATCGCTTTCAATGAAGCCAAACCGAAGTTCTGGTGCTTTCTCCGCCGCCAAAATAGCACAGACCAGGCCCGGAAAACCGCCGCCGCTCCCTAAATCAAGCCAGAGACCGGTATCGGTGAGGCGATGAGGGAAAACCTGCGCACTATCAAGGAAGTGCCTTTGCCAAAGATGATCCACCGTCGCGGGAGCAATCAGGTTGATCGCCTTTTGCCACTTCACCAGCGCGGCGGCATAGACTTCCAACCGTTCGAATGTTTCACGTGAAACATCGCGGGCTATCATGGCGCGCGCGTCGTCTTCCGTCATGCGGATCGGCGCTCGGATTGGCGGATTTTCGTGAGCAAAAGCGTCAAAGCGGCCGGCGTCATCCCATCAATTCGACCGGCCTGCCCCAAAGTCCGGGGCCGAACTGTCACCAGTTTGCCTTTGAGCTCGTTCGAAAGCCCGTCAATTCCCTCAAACGAAAACCCATCCGGAATCGACAAGGCTTCATCTCGTTTTAGCGCCGCGACATCCTTTGCCTGGCGCTCAATATACTTTGCATAGAGAGCCTCACGACCAATCTGCCTCCGGGTTTCTTGATCAAGCTCGGTCAGCTCTGGCCAAATCTGATCAAGCGTTTCCATCTGAATGTCTGGAAACGCCAGAAGATCAACGGCCTTCCGTCGAACACCGTCTTGGTTAATCCGCAATCCGTGAGAGCGCCCTTCGGTGGGTGACAACGACAGACCGTCCATTTGGGCGTATCCCGCCGCCAAACGGTCCATCTTCTCCGAAAACTTCCGCCTCCGTGCGTCGGTGATGATCCCCAAATCATCTGCGAGGGGGGTGAGCCGCTGATCTGCATTGTCTGCACGAAGGGTCAATCGAAACTCGGCCCGTGATGTAAACATCCGATAAGGTTCCGTCACACCACGTGTCACGAGATCGTCGATCATCACACCGATGTAAGCTTGGTCTCGACCCAAGATCACCTCATCTTGGCCCAATGTCGTCCGCGCTGCATTCAAACCGGCAACCAACCCTTGCGCGGCAGCTTCTTCGTATCCCGTCGTCCCGTTTATCTGCCCGGCAAGATACAACCCGGGCACCTCTTTCACCTGAAGCGTCGGTGACAAGGCGCGCGGGTCTACATAGTCATATTCTATGGCATATCCGGGCTGCGTGATCTCTGCGCTTTCCAAACCTCTGATCGAGTGCACGTAATCATCCTGCACCTCGACCGGAAGTGACGTCGAGATGCCATTTGGATAGACCACATCGCTCTCAAGCCCTTCTGGCTCAAGGAAAATCTGGTGAGACTCTTTGTCCGAGAAGCGCACGATTTTGTCTTCGATCGACGGACAATACCGCGGCCCAACACCATCAATATGGCCGCCATACATCGCCGAACGATCAAGATTGGCGCGAATAATCTCATGGGTCCGCACATTCGTATGAGTGATCCCACAGCTGATCTGCCGCACAAAAGGGCCGTCAGACAGGAAGGAAAACATCGCCGGGTCTGCATCGGCCGGTTGATGATCCAAGATATCCCAGTTGATGCTCTGGCGCTTCAACCGGGGCGGCGTTCCCGTCTTTAGGCGCCCAAGCGGCAAACCAAAACTATCGATCCGTTCTGCCATTGGAATAGAAGGCTTGTCACCGATCCGCCCGCCTGGTTGTTGCTTATCACCAATGTGAATCACACCCCGCAGAAATGTTCCTGTCGTCAGGACAACCGCACCCGCGCGAATTTCCGACCCGTCAGCAAGAGATAAGCCGCAGACACACCCGTCCTTCATCAGAAAATCAACTGCTTCGCCTTCGATAATCGACAGACGCGCGGTATTCTCCATGACGTCTTGCATCGCCTGACGATAAAGCGCCCGATCGGACTGGGTCCGCGGTCCCTGCACCGCCGGGCCCTTGCTGCGGTTGAGAAGACGGAACTGGATGCCTGACCGATCCGCCACCTGCCCCATAGCACCGCCAAGCGCATCGATCTCCCGGACGAGGTGCCCTTTACCCAATCCGCCAATTGCCGGGTTGCAAGACATGATCCCAATTGCGTCTCGCCGCAAAGTCACCAACGCGGTCTCTGCACCAGCCCGTGCCGACGCGAAGGCCGCATCACTTCCGGCATGACCGCCACCCACGACGACAACATCAAAGTCCCAGTGTTTCACGTGAAACACTCCTATTTCCCGATGCAAAAACTGGCGAATATCTCGCCAAGAACCGCTTCAACATCAATCCGGCCAACCAGACCATCCAGCCGCCGCACCGCCTCGCGAATATGCTCTGCGGCAAACTCCGCTCGATCCATACCCGATTCGACCTCCGACCGGCTAGCCACCAAAGCAGACAGAGCAGCAACCATCGCCTCCCTGTGCCGCGCATGTGTTGCGGTCTCCGCCCGCGCCGCGCGGCTCAAAAGCTGATCTGTGATCTCATTAACCAGATCCGACACACCGTTCCCAGAAAGCCCGGACACACCACCAGATAGACTGGGGAAAAGATCCGCCTTCCCGATCCGAACGATATCCCCTTTCTGCAGCTCAATCGGCACGACCTCGTCAGGCGTCGTTTTTAGATAAACGCGAAGGTCAGCCGCCGCCGCCCGATCACGCGCGCGGGCGATGCCGATCTGCTCAATCTGATCCTGAGCCTCCCGCAACCCCGCCGTATCAAGCAGGGTCACCGCCAACCCACCAAGGTCCATGCGGACCTCGATCACATCCCGCGTCGTTCCGGCAATCTCGGATGTAATCGCCGCTTCTCGACCGGCAAGTGCATTCAGCAAAGTCGATTTCCCGGCGTTCGGCGCCCCCAATATAGCCACCTCGAACCCATCGCGGATTCGCTCGGCCACATGACTGCCTGCGATCTCCTTTTCCAAGCTGTCGGAAACAGCGCCAATCAGCGCCACAACCTCATCCGTCACATCGACCGGCACCTCTTCGTCAGCGAAATCGATTGTCGCCTCCAGAAGCGCCGCAGCTCGCAACAAAACCCCACGCCACTCCTCAACGACATCGCCCAAACGCCCACTGAAGACTTTCATCGCCAATCGTCGCTGAGCTTCAGTCTCGGCTTCGATTAACGCTCCGAGCCCTTCAACCTGCGCCAGATCGAGCCGGTCATTCATCAGAGCGCGACGCGTGAACTCCCCGGCCTCCGCCGTGCGGGCCAACCCCGTTTCCGCGAGGGTCGACAACAAACTTTTTACAACCGAAACACTTCCATGTACTTGAAATTCAACAATATCTTCGCCTGTGAAGCTGTTTGGACCAGCGAAAACAAGAACCAAGGCCTGATCAAGAACGTCTCCCGCTAACGACCTTAATGTACGAAGCCCAGACCGACCGACACCCGGCAAATCACCCGCAATTAAGCAAGCAACCTCATGGGCCTGCGGTCCAGACACCCGGATAACCGAAACGCCCGCACGGCCCGGCGCCGATGCCAGGGCAAAGATCGTATCCATCAGATCAGACCCCTAGGTCGGATAACGTCAGGTGTTCATTGAATCGAAGAATTCCGAATTGGTCTTTGTCTGCTTGAGTTTCGAGATCAAGAACTCAATGGCATCCGTCGTCCCCATCGGGTTGAGAATCCGCCGCAGCACATAGGTCTTCTGCAGATCGCCCTTGTCGACCAAGAGGTCCTCTTTCCGGGTTCCCGATTTGAGAATGTCCATCGCGGGGAAGACGCGTTTGTCGGCAACTTTCCGATCCAGAACGATCTCGGAGTTGCCCGTGCCTTTGAATTCTTCGAAGATCACCTCGTCCATCCGGCTGCCCGTATCGATCAAGGCCGTCGCGATGATGGTGAGCGACCCACCCTCTTCGATGTTTCGCGCAGCGCCGAAGAACCGTTTGGGACGCTGTAGCGCGTTGGCGTCGACACCACCGGTCAAAACCTTGCCCGACGACGGCACAACGGTGTTGAACGCGCGACCAAGCCGTGTGATGGAGTCGAGCAGGATCACCACATCACGCTTGTGTTCCACCAAGCGCTTGGCTTTCTCGATCACCATCTCCGATACAGCAACGTGGCGCGTGGCGGGTTCATCGAAGGTAGAGGACACAACCTCGCCCTTCACGCTCCGCTGCATGTCTGTGACTTCTTCCGGCCGCTCATCAATCAGCAAGACGATCAAATAACACTCCGGATGGTTCTGTTCGATCGAATGGGCGATGTTTTGCAGAATGACTGTCTTACCCGTCCGCGGCGGCGCCACAATCAAGGACCGCTGGCCTTTACCAATCGGCGCAACCAGATCGATGATCCGGGCAGAGCGATCTTTGATGGTCGGATCCTCAATCTCCATCTTCAGACGCTCATCGGGGTAGAGCGGCGTCAGGTTGTCGAAGGCAATCTTGTGTTTCGCCTTGATCGGATCTTCGAAGTTGATCTTCGTAACCTTCACCAACCCGAAATAGCGTTCGTTTTCCCGGGGTGCGGCGATCACACCTTCAAGCGTATCCCCGGTTCGCAAGCTGTGCTGTCGGATCATATCTGGCGAGACATAGATATCATCTGGGCCCGGCAGGTAATTGGCCTCGGGCGAGCGCAAAAACCCAAACCCATCCTGGACAACCTCAAGAACACCGTCGCCGGAAATCTCCCAGCCATCCTCGGCCCGCTCTTTCAAGATCGAGAACATCATGTCGCCCTTACGCATCGTCGATGCGTTCTCGATCTCGAGCTCTTCTGCCATCGCAAGAAGGTCTTTGGGCGATTTGGCCTTAAGATCGGCCAGGTTCAATGTGGTCTCTGTCATGTCTGGAAAACACCATCTGGGCCCGCGATATCTCAAGCAGGCCGGATCATATAAGAATGGGAAGCGACAGGGCCGGACGGCCCATTGCGTTGCTCACATAGGAACTACGGCCAGCGAAGTCAACAAATCCTTCACATCGGCCGTGCAATGACGGAAACGACGATCACAACCATCAAAAGCGTCGGCACTTCGTTCATCAACCGATAGGTCCGACCAGTGCGGGTGTCTGTGCCCGCCAGAAGCTCTTTCCGTCGCAACCCGAGCCAGTGATGAAACCAGGTCATACCCAAGACAGCCGCGGCTTTGGTCCAAGGCCAAATCTCCGCCCAACTGATCACTCCCGGTGTGAAAACCAGTGCTAACCCAAATATCCAGGTGGAAATCATCGCCGGATTCATGATCAGCCGTAGCAGCTTGTGTTCCATGGTCTGGAACAACTCTGCGGTGTCGCCTGCCATGCCGACACGCTCCACGTGGTAGACAAACAATCTCGGCAAGTAAAACAGCCCTGCCATCCATGCGATCACAGAGATCACGTGCAGGCTTTTGGTCCAGGGATAGGCGACACTCAGAAAGTCCAAGATCATGGCACGCTCCTTTGCCTCCCAATAAAAAAATAAAGAATAGAAGAAAAGATGATGTTGTATTTGGGCCGGGGATAACTGGGATAAGTGTGCCAAGCACAGCTTACTCACGACATCATCCACAAAGCGATATTGCTGCCGCGTGGCACCAGCCAACTATCCACACTCCATCTTTTGTTATGTAAAACAAATACTTACAGAGTACTAACTCAAGGATATCTTTGGATACTTCCCATTGTCCTTCATGTCAGGTCTCTCACCCACAGCGATGTGTGGACGATCGACACCCGTGGAACAGATATCGCGAAAATACCTCGGATGACGCGAAACAGGTGGTTGCATCCGAAGGCACGATTTATACCCGATTTGACCCACGTGGTTGCCCTGCCAGATATCCCCAGAACCATCCAGTGATCTCATGACCGAAGTCATCCTCGCATCCAGCTCCCCCGCGCGTCAGGCGATGTTGCGTCAAGTTGGTATCCCATTTGAAGCGGTGCCCGCTCGGGTCGATGAAGTCGCGATCAGGCAGTCTCTGGCTGCAGAAGGCGCAAGCCTGCGCGATGTTGCGGACACGCTGGCGGAGTACAAAGCCCGGCGGGTCGCGGAAAGGTTCCCTGATGCCTTGGTCATCGGGTGTGATCAGGTTTTGGAATTTAAAGGCCAGGTTCTCAGCAAACCGGAAAGCCTCGACGAGGCGAGAGCGCAGCTCCGTTTGTTAAGCGGTGGTAGACATCAATTGCTGTCCGCCGTGGTGGTTTACCAAGATCTCAAACCTGTCTGGCGAACAGTGGGTCAAGTGCGGCTTATAATGCGCCCTGTGGGTGAGACCTATCTTGACGCGTATCTTGCCCGAAATTGGCCCGGTGTTGCGGATAGCGTCGGCGCTTACAAGTTAGAGGAGGAAGGCGCGCGGCTCTTCTTGCGCGTCGAGGGTGATTACTTCACTGTTCTAGGGCTGCCACTTCTGGATCTGTGCGGGTTTCTGGTGAATCGGGGGATTATCGAAGGATGAGCAATGACTTGCTTCTGGCCGGCGTTATTGGAGATCCGATCGCCCATAGCAAATCGCCGGTCCTCCATGGGCACTGGCTGAAACGCTATGGTATCGATGGTCACTATGTTCCGCTGAAGTTGGGTCATAAGGATCTGAAGAAATGCCTCCGTTTGCTGCCGCGCATGGGATTTCGCGGTATCAATGTGACGATCCCCCATAAAGAGCAGGTTCTGGCTTTGGCCGATTCCGTCACGGACCGGGCCGCGCTTATTGGAGCCGCCAACACCATCACGTTCTTGAGCAACGGGACCATCCAGGCAGACAATACCGATGGGGTCGGGTTCTTGCAGAACCTTCATCAGAACGCACCAGATTGGCGCGCCGACACTGGTCCAGCCCTGGTTCTGGGGGCTGGTGGGGCCGCGCGGGCAATTGTATCGGCTCTTTTGGGGGACGGCGCCCCGGAAGTCATCGTGATCAACCGGACAAGGGCACGCGGTGAGGCGCTGCGTGATCAACTCGGCGCCCGGGTCAACGCGATGGATTGGACCCGTATTCCGGAATTGCTGCCCGAGATTGACTGTTTGGTGAACACGACGTCTTTGGGAATGGAAAACGGTCAACCGCTCAACATCGACTTATCGAAGATCAGGCCGGAAACTCTGGTCACAGATATTGTCTACACGCCTTTGCAGACCCCTCTTCTGACCCAGGCGGCGGCGATTGGATGCCCGACGGTCGATGGTCTTGGCATGTTGCTCCATCAAGCCGTCCCAGGGTTCGAGAGGTGGTTTGGAAAACTGCCAGAGGTCGATGAAGACCTGCGCCAGGCCGTTCTTTCCGGATGAGTTACCGTCTTGGTCTCACGGGCTCTATCGGGATGGGCAAATCGACCACCGCAGCGTTTTTCCGCGACGCCGGCGTGCCGGTTTGGGATGCGGATGACGCTGTACATCGGCTCTATGCCTCTGGTGGCGCGGCGGTCGGGCCAATCTCCAATCTTCGCCCCGAAGCAATCGAAGACAACGCAGTTGATCGCGTCGCGCTCAAAGCTTGGATTGCGGAGGATGACAGCGCTTTGCAGAAGATCGAAGCCGTCGTTCACCCGTTGGTCGCTGCGGATCGGGCGCAATTTCTGACGAATCATGCCGCCGCGCCCATTGTGCTGCTCGACATACCGCTCCTCTTCGAAACAAATGCCGACACGTGGCTCGACGGGGTTCTGGTTGTCACCGCCTCTCCCGACGAGCAACGCCGTCGCGTGATGGCGCGGCCAGGTATGGATGAAGAGACGTTTCAGACCATCCTCGCCCGTCAGACCCCCGATGCAGAAAAGCGCGCCCGTGCAGATTTCGTCATTGAGACGATAAGTCTTGAACAAACCCGCGCGGCGGTCGAGACTCTGATTGCCCAAATCACGGAGCGCTTGGATGCGTGAAATCGTTCTCGACACGGAAACCACCGGGTTTGAACCTTCCGAAGGCCACCGCATTGTCGAGATCGGTGCCGTAGAGCTGTGGCAGCATGTGCCGACGGGCCGCACCTATCACCAATACATCAACCCAGAACGCGAAATGCCGACCGAGGCGTTTGAAGTGCATGGGTTGGGGGACGATTTTCTACGTGACAAACCGCTCTTCGCGGCAATCGCTCAGGATTTTCTAGATTTCGTCGCAGACGGTGTTTTGGTGATCCACAACGCGGCTTTTGACATGAAATTTCTCAACGCGGAGCTGGGCTGGGCCAGGAAGCCCTTGATTCCCAATACGCAGGCGCTGGATACGCTCGCGATTGCACGACGGAAGTTCCCTGGCTCACCGGCCTCTCTCGATGCGCTTTGCCGTCGGTTTGGGGTCGATAACAGCGCACGGGAGAAACACGGCGCGCTTCTCGACAGTGAAATCCTGGCCGAAGTCTATTTGGAGTTGATCGGTGGTCGACAGCCAGATTTTGGACTAACCGCGTCGCCTATACAAACCGCGCAAGCGAGTGGCAGCGGCTGGCGAGCTTATCCGCGTCCCGCGCCGTTGGCCAGCCGCCTCTCGGAACAAGAGGCGGCCGATCATGCGAGATTTGTCGAAGAACTGGGTGAAGACGCTGCTTGGGCGCGCTTCACCTGATCACGCGTCGGCTTTTTTCTGAGCCTCAGCGCGGCGCGCGAGCTCATTGCGATAGATCGCCAAGAAATCCATGTTTTCCAAGTTCAGCGGCGGGAAGCCGCCATCGCGGGTGATGTCTGACACAATCCGACGCAAGAACGGGAACAACATCCGCGGGCATTCGATCATTAGAAAGGGATGCAACTGCTCTTGCGGCACGTTATCGACCTGGAAGATCCCAACATAATCCATCTCGATCAGAAAAATCGGCTGAGGCGTCTCATCTTTGGTCTTCGAGTCGATCTTCAGCTTCACAATCACGTCATATTGGTTCTCAGCATCACGCTTGCGCGCGTCGAGCGCCACCTGAACCTGAATGTCGGGCTGTGTCTGCGTCTGGATCGCCTTTTGCGCGGCGATGTTTTCGAAGGACAGATCGCGGATGAACTGTCCAAGGATCTGCATCCGCGGGGGCACCGGTTGTTGCGCCTGTGCTTCGGGGGCGGCGGCGCCGTTTTCTTCGGCCATGAGGAACTCCGATTAATAAGGTTGCGATCCTGTAGCAGCCTGGGTCGGAACCCTCAATGGCGTCTCCAGCCCGATGGGCCCTGTCGTGGTGTTTCATCGACTTCGAACTCGCCCTCGATGATGTCGGACTGCGCCGAACGGCGGTCATCGGAGGTCCATTGCGCCTGCCCTGCAACGACGGACGACACGGTGATCCGTTTTTGCAACTCCCGAAAAACCAGGCTGCGGAACCCTGGCACAAGCAGCGCGAAGCCCACCGCATCGGTGAAAAAACCCGGCGTCAGAAGAAGCGCGCCGGAGAAGAGAATCATCGCCCCATGAGCCAAGGGCTCTGTCGGATCATTCAAAGCGCCGAAGCTCTGTCGCAGCTTCTCAATCGCTTGCCGCCCTTGAGATCGCACAAGCCACGTCCCCAAGATCGCGGTCAGAACCACGACGCCAAGCGTCGGCCACAGGCCGATCAGCCCGCCAATCTGGATGAATAAAGCGATTTCGATCAGCGGAACCATTAGAAACAGCACAAAGAGCCACATGTTCTTTCCTATTCGTCGCCTCTTGGGCCGATTGCGGCGCTTGCGCCAATGGACTTGACCGGCCCCCTCACCTACATATGTGCCACGAACAAGCCGATAAAGCCCCCGTGCGCTCAACCGAGGATACCTTATGAATTCGCCCTTTATCTCGCTTCTGGTTCTGGCCGGGATTGCGGTTTTCTTGATCCTGAGATTGCGGAGCGTTCTGGGCACGCGGGAAGGCTTCGAAAAGCCACCGACGCCGCGCGTCGATCCAGCGGCCAATGCGCGGCGCGATTTTGAGGTCATCGATGGCGGCCCGGATCGGGACATCACCGATCATGTGGAAGATGGCAGTGATGCCGCCAAGGCGCTGGCGGCAATGAAACTGGCCGAGCCAGGGTTTTCCGTCAGCGAGTTTCTGGGCGGCGCGCGCGGTGCCTATGAAATGATCCTCATGGCCTTCGAAAATGGCGATGTCGACGGGTTGCGCCCGTTCTTGGCCGAAGATGTGATGGAGACCTTTGAAACGGTCATCCAGCAGCGCGAAGAGCAAGGTCTATCGATTGACGCCAGCTTCGTCGGTATCCGGGAATTGGCGCTTCATGACGCGAGCTTTGACCGGGGCAACAGCACCGGCGAGGTCAGCGTGCGATTTGTGGGTGAGCTGACATCCGTCGTCCGCAACGCGAACGGCGAGGTGGTCGAAGGCGACCCGACAGAGATCAAACGCCAGCGCGACGTCTGGACCTTCTCGCGGCAAATGGGCAGTTCCGATCCGAATTGGATCCTGGTGGCCACTGGCGGATGATCCATGCGCGGCCGCATGACAGCCCTCATGCTGGCAGCGTCGATGAGTGTGGCAATGCCGGGCAGTGCTGAGCCGACCGCACAGGTTTTGGAGTTTTCCGACCTGCGAGGTTGGGCCGACGATGACCACAACGCCGCGCTGGATGTTTTTCTCAATACCTGCATGGATATGCGCGACAGCGAGTGGCAATCGCTTTGTGCGCTGGCGCAATCTCAAACCAATGCGCGCGGGTTTTTTGAGCTGTTTTTCCGGCCGGTCCTGATCGGCGGTGAGAACGCGGCGCTTTTCACCGGGTATTTCGAACCAGAACTTGATGGATCGCGCCGTCAAACGGCGCGGTTCCGCTATCCGCTTTATCGTTTGCCGCCGGAAGTAGACGGGCTTTGGCGCACACGCGCCGAGATCGAAGAGTTCGGATTACTCGAAGGACGTGGGTTGGAAATCGCCTGGGTCGATGATCCGGTCGAGGTTTTCTTCCTTCAGATCCAAGGCTCTGGACGGGTGCGATTAGCCGAAGGTGGCTATCTCCGGGTGGGATATGGCGGGCGCAATGGGCATCAATACCGCTCAATCGGGCAAGAAATGGTCCGGCGCGGGATCTATGAGCCGCATCAAGTCTCGGCGCAGGTGATCCAGTCTTGGGTGCGGCGCAATCCGGTCGAAGGGCAGGAACTGCTCCGTCACAACCCGTCTTTTGTGTTCTTTCGCGAGGTCCAGATTTCTGATCCAAACGACGGGCCGCTTGGGGCGATGAATCGCTCGATCACACCGCATCGAACCATCGCAGTCGACCCGGATTACACGCCGCTCGGCGCACCGGTCTGGATTGAAAAAGGCGGCGAGACGCCGATCCGCCGCTTGATGATCGCGCAAGATACCGGCAGCGCGATCCAAGGCGCGCAACGCGCGGATATCTTCTATGGTCCGGGAGATCAGGCTGGTCGCGAAGCGGGCCGTATCCGCGACCCGGGCCGGATGATCGTGTTGCTGCCGATTGAGATCGCCCATCGCATGGTGCCGGACGCTTGAGATGGGAGGGCGGAAACGGAAAGCTCTAAGCGCGGAAGACAAAGCTCTTTGGGACCGTGTCGCGCGCAGCACAAAACCGATGAGGAACCCGAAAATCGCGGACGGAACCTTTCCGGATCACCCCGCCGATACCGGCGTGAAACCCTCTCCAAAGGTCCGGGTGAAAGACTTCCATATCGGAGAACGCGCCAGCACATCTCTTCCAAACCCACAGATTAGTCCCGCCTTGACTGAGCGCTTAGCCCAGGCGCCGGTTAAGATGGACCATGGACTGCATCGGCAGATGATCCGTGGCAAACTCAAGCCCGAGGCGCGGATTGATCTGCATGGGCTGACCCTTGCGGATGCCCATCCACGGCTCATTCACTTCATCCAGAGCGCGGCGACGGAGCAGAAGCGGCTGGTCTTGGTGATCACCGGCAAAGGTAAGGATCGCGACGATCCGGGTCCGATCCCGATCCGTCGAGGTGTGCTGCGTCATCAAGTTCCGGCCTGGCTCAACGCCCCGCCGCTTGGCGCGCTGGTATTGGATATCCGGCAAGCGCATATTCGCCATGGGGGCGACGGCGCTTACTACGTTTACCTCCGACGCATGCGCTAGAGATTCGGCGTCAATATCACCTGTGTCGCGTTTTGCAGGCTGAGGACTGTTCCTGGGAGGAGGCCAATCGGGCTGTTATCTTGCCCCTCAAAGGCGGAATTCACAGCTTCGGCGCGACTCAAGAGCCGGATCATTGCCGGGGACGTCACGACTGTGTTGTGGTTGAGCGCATCGCCGCCCCGGAACTCCGACACATCGATCAAAGTTACATTAAACTCTGCCACGTCCTCGATTGTGCCGATATTGCCTAAGCGTGAAGGTTCGCCACTCACCAGCGCCGAGAGCCGTAAGGCCCGATCTCGTTGGGAGGTGAAAATGAAGAATGGCTCAGGCAGCGGGCTAAGCCGTGCCGCCTGGCTTCTGAAAACCTGCACGTCGATATCAGGTGACATCAGGACCACGCCGCTGATCCGGTCGATGATGTCATGCGCCCCCGCGATACGGAGTTGACGCAAGCTTTCCATCAGCAACTCAGAGCCGACTGAATGGGCCACCAGCACCATGTTGTGAGAGCCGGTGCGCGCAATTTCCCGCAAGAATTGTTCCAACCCATCCCGCGCAAAGAGGGCGCTGTCGCGATCATATGCATATCCAAAGGGCGAGCTAAGGCTGGGCCATGAGTAATGCACGGCCACGCCGGGGATCTCGAAATCATGGCGAATCTGCGCGGTCCGGTAGAGCCCGTCGGCAAACGTGTTGTTAAACCCATGGACAAACACCATGACTTCGCGAGCATCAGCGGGTTGGGCGGCGACAGCGGCACGGAGACCAGCACGGAAAGCATTCGCATCTCGAAACCGATCCGCTTGGGTGACAACGAAGTCTTCTTCGATATCCACCTCGCCCTGAGGCCAGCTCACCTCACCGATTTCCCGATTGGGCGGTATGGCGACATCGAACTGGGTAAAGCCAAGCCCCTCGAGCCGCTCGCTGGTGAAGCTGGCGCCGTCATAAACGCGGCTGCTGGCGACAAAAACCCGCTCGATCTGGCTTACGTCTCTGGCGCTGGGCGCGATGACCAGCGCTGCGCGGGGTGCGCAGGACGCGAGCGTCAGGAGTGCCAAAACTGCGAGATACCGTGTCACAAAATCGCTGCTCAAAATCTCTGTCTTGGGCGTTCTACAACACGTAGCGGCTCAAATCAGCGGATTTCATCAAAGCGCCGAGGTTTTTCTCGACAAAGCTGCCATCGACGACAATCGCCTCGCCGGATCGATCTGGTGCGGTGAAGCTCAACTCCTCAAACACCCGTTCCATCACGGTATAAAGCCGCCTTGCACCGATGTTCTCCACGTCTTGATTCACCTCGGCGGCAATCCGCGCAAGGGCGGCGATCCCTTCTTCTGTGAAGCTGACTTCGACCTCTTCCGTCGCCATCAGCGCGGTATATTGCAGAGTCAGCGCGTTGTCCGTCTCGGTCAGGATGCGCACAAAATCCTCTTCGGTCAGCGCGCGCAATTCCACCCGGATCGGCAAACGGCCCTGAAGTTCGGGCAGCAAGTCCGACGGTTTGGCGATATGGAACGCGCCGGATGCGATGAAAAGGATATGATCGGTTTTGACCGGCCCGTGTTTCGTGCTGACGGTTGTACCTTCGATCAGCGGCAACAAGTCCCGTTGCACGCCTTCGCGGGACACATCCGCGCCGCGCGCATCCGAGCGGGCGGACACTTTGTCGATCTCGTCGATAAACACGATTCCGTTTTGCTCGACGGCGCGGAGCGCTTCGCGGGTGACGGTTTCCTGATCCAGAAGCTTGTCGGCCTCTTCGTCGATCAAGAGATCATAACTGGCGGCAACGCTCATCTTTTTGCGTACCGTCCGCCCGCCAAAGGCTTTGCCAAACAGATCCCCAAGATTCATTCCACCAGGCATGCCGCCCATCCCGCCAGGTTGGCCGGGAATCTCAAACATCGGCATCGGATTGGAGGTGTCGGCGACTTCCAACTCGATCACCGTATCATCCAACTCCCCAGCGCGGAGCTTTTTGCGGAACATCTCGCGGGTCTGGTCTCGGGCGTCTGTTCCAGCGAGGGCTTCGATGACCCGATCCTCCGCCGCATCATGGGCCTTGGCCTTCACCTCGTCGCGCATCTGTTCGCGGATCATGATTTGCGCCGCATCCACCAGATCGCGGATGATCTGTTCCACGTCACGGCCGACATAGCCGACCTCAGTGAACTTTGTTGCCTCAACCTTGATAAACGGGGCGCGCGCCAGCTTGGCCAGGCGCCGCGAGATTTCGGTCTTCCCAACCCCGGTGGGCCCGATCATCAAGATGTTCTTCGGGTAGACTTCGTCGCGCAGATCGTCGGCCAATTGCTTCCGCCGCCAGCGGTTCCGCAGCGCAACAGCGACGGCGCGCTTGGCGTCTTTCTGGCCGATGATGAACCGATCAAGTTCTGAGACAATCTCGCGCGGGGTCAGGTCAGTCACGTAGCAGGCTCCTCAGAGGTCATTAGGGTCCAGGGCGGAAGACGATCCTTGCCCGGGAAATGTGGCAGGGCGTCCATCAGATTGCGGCGCAAGACTTCCCATTTTGCACCGAGAAGGACCAGGCCAACGCCCAAAAGCAGGATCGCGAGAAAGGCGTTGCCCTCCATCACCGTGATCGACAGCGCAACGATGTAGCCGACACCGGACACGAGGAAGGAGCGCCGGTCGATCACCACCGCGAAGACCGCCATCAAGGCGACGAACCCGACCAGCAGCAGTTGCGCGGTCACGGTCCCAACATCGAACAGCGACAGCGCGACAGTGTTCACGATGGCAGGCGCTGCGATCACATGGAGCCAGAACCCGCTGGCCGCACGACGGGTGATCCGATGTGGATCGCTCATGTCAAAGCGCAGGGCGACAATTAGGCCGACGATGCCGAGGACCATGGTCAGAATCGCAAATGGCCCTTCGCCGGTCAGCAGGAACAGATCGCTCGGATCTGTCGGGACCGTGCCGCCAAGGGTGACAAAGCCAAAAGCCGTCGCAAATGTGCCAAGAGCGATCAGCGCCATGGTGAACGGCACGCGGAACACGGCGTAATAGCCAATCAGCAGCAGTGTAGAGACGCCGGCGGAAAGCGTCAGCGCGAGTGGGAACTCCGCATCCACCATCCAACCCAGCCCAAGGCCGAATTGCCCCGCGCCCAGTGCAAAGAAGATTGCCAGAGCAATTGAGGGGGCGACCATACGCCGGACCAGCGTGAAATACCGAGCCAAAAGCGCCACGGCGCCCATCGAGATCAGCGAATAGACAATCGCCAGCACATAGCCGACTTCCGCGCTCACGAAGCTCAGACCAGTCAGCCCCACCCAGCCGGAATACAGAATCACCAGCCCGACAACGATGAAGATCTCATTGAAGCCGCGGAACAGCTCGAATGGCTCATCAAGTCCCGACATATGCTCCCGCGCGCCACGCCGCGCGTCACCAAGTGCGATGAGCGAGGCGGCTTGCGCTTCGGAAATCATCCCCGAACCGACGGCCGCGCGGATGTCATCACGGTTGATGTCGCTCATTTCGAGATCTGCTCAACGGTCAGATTGCCGTTGGTATAGACACAGATATCCGCCGCGATTTGCATGGCGCCCCGTGCGATCTCTTCGGCAGATTTGTCGCCGTCGATCATCGCCCGCGCTGCGGCGAGCGCATAGTTCCCGCCCGAGCCAATGGCGGCGATGCCATGTTCAGGCTCCAACACATCGCCCGCGCCGGTAATCACATAAAGCGCGGCCCCGTCGGTGACGATCAACATCGCTTCTAGCTTTTGCAGGTATTTGTCCGTCCGCCAATCTTTGGCCAGCTCAACGCTTGCACGTTGTAACTGACCAGGCGTGGCTTCGAGTTTGCTCTCGAGCCGTTCCAGCAGCGTGAACGCATCCGCTGTCGAGCCAGCGAAGCCGCAAACCACATCATACCCGCCGGGCGAGAGCCGCCGCACTTTACGTGCGCTGCCTTTGATCACTGTCTGACCCAGGCTCACCTGCCCGTCGCCCGCGACCACAACTTCGTTGCCCTTGCGCACCCCGATAATGGTGGTGCCGTGCCAGCCGGGGAAATCCGAATTGTTCATGCCGTCTCCTTCACTTGGCTCTATATGGACGGGGGATCGACGCGGAACAAGTTCTAGGCGCGCGGTTCACCGGCAGAGTCAGACTGCGCGATCACCAAAAATGCTGACGGCATGGTCGCGCAGGTAGATTTGCAGCCAAGGCGTGAAACTGCCGGGGTTTTCCATCACTTGCGCGCCAAGCTGATCAAGCGGCTGCCAAATCGTATCCATGACCTCGCTGGGGTTTGGCGCGGGTTGCACATTTTGGGCCAGAGTGCCCACAAAGATATCCACAACCTCATGCTCAATCATCCCACCACCGACATCGGCGCGATACTCAACCTGGCCACGGTATTCGAGCGACAGGGGCGGCAATCCAAGCTCTTCGCCTAGACGCCGGGTCGCACAATCCAAAGCGCTTTCGCCCCAATGAGGGTGCGTGCAGCAGGTATTCGCCCAAAGCCCTGGTGTATGGTATTTTTCTAAAGCGCGTCGCTGCAGCAGCGTATGCCCATCTCGCATTACAAAAACCGATACAGCCCGGTGCCTCAGGCCCTCGCGATGGGCCGTTAACTTTTCCACAGGGGTCAATTCGCCATCGATCCAAGCAGGGATCAGGATGGGCGTCGCAGTCTTATCTGTCTGATCAGTCATGAATAATGACCTCGGGATTTGAGCAGCTATGGTCGACGTATTTGAGTTCCAGCGCTGTATGCAAAATCTTTGACCGATTAACCATCTTTCGCTTGATCGCCTCAGCGTCAGACCTTCCTCCGAGCGTGACGACACTACAGGCTTAAAGCGCTGTCTCATGCTCCGGCATCTGCCAAAGAAGGGTGTGATGACCACCCTCAAAACCGCCCATAGTATAAATATGGTTCAAAACCGCCTTGACGTCCAACTTCGAAGGATTGCGAACTCATGAGCCACGCACCACCTATACTAGGTTTGGATCGCCGCCGGATATGTGATTGGCGCTATGTCGCAGAGGGCAAAAAAGCAGTGTGGCCCAGGCAGGTTTGGACTAGGTATACGTAGGAACGTGTTTCGGAAATGGAGACTACCTATGAACCGTACGATGATCCTTGCTGCGGCTGCTTCTGTTCTGATGGCGCCCACGGCCTTTGCCGAGAGCCATGAAGGAATGGCGCCGTCCGGTGACGCCGCTGCCGGCGAAGCGGCGTTTCGTCAGTGCATCGCCTGCCATGTGGTGGCGAACGCCGATGGCGAAGTGCTGGCTGGCCGCAACGCACGGACAGGTCCGAATCTTTATGCTATCTCGGGCAGCACTGCCGGGACGGTGGAAGGGTTCCGCTATTCTGGGTCGATGGTCGAAGCGGGCGAAGGTGGTCTTGTCTGGGATGAAGAAAGCTTTGTCGCCTATGTGATGGACCCGACCGGGTTCCTGCGTGAAACGCTTGACGACAATGGCGCGCGCGGCTCGATGAGCTTCCGAGTGCGGTCTGAGGAAGATGCCGTCAATCTCTACGCCTATATCGCGTCGCTTTCGACAGCGATGGAATAGGAACGCACTGTCATACGCTACAAAAAAGGGCGCCGATATTGGCGCCCTTTTTCTTTGATTTATCATGTGTCTTAAGCGAGCGTCCGCTCCACCTCTTCGCGTTCGAAAATCTCGATCACATCGCCCGCGCGAATATCATCGTAGTTTTCAAAGGCCATCCCGCATTCCTGACCAGAGGTGACTTCTTTTACCTCGTCCTTGAAGCGTTTCAGCGTTTTCAATGTGCCCTCATGGATCACGACATTGTCCCGCAGCAGGCGCACACCGGCCGACCGGCGGGCAACGCCTTCGGTGACCAAGCAACCCGCGACATTGCCAACGCCAGAGACACGGAAGACCTCTTTGATCTCAGCATAGCCGATGAAGTTCTCCCGCACTTCTGCCGAAAGCAGACCCGAGGCGGCCGATTTCACATCGTCGACCAGATCGTAGATCACCGAGTAATAGCGAATCTCAACGCCCTTCTGGTTGGCGCTGTTCCGAGCGGGTGCATTTGCCCGAACATTGAAGCCAATCACCGGGGCGCCCGAGGCTTCGGCCAGGCCGATATCGGATTCGGTGATGGCGCCGACGCCCGAATGCAGCACGCGAACGCGAACCTCCTCGTTGCCGATCTTCTCCATTGCCTGGATGATCGCCTCGGCGGAGCCTTGCACATCTGCTTTCACCACAATGGGCAGCTCGGCGACATTCTCGTCCTCTTTGGCCTTGGCCAAAAGCTGATCAAGCGTTGTCGCCGCACCAGCGGCAGCGCGTTTCTCTTTGGCGGCGTTCTCGCGATATTCCGCGATTTCGCGCGCCTGCGCCTCGGTGTCGACCACGTTCAGCACATCGCCGGCCTCCGGCGTGCCGTTCAGGCCCAGCACCTCAACCGGAACCGACGGCCCGGCCTCTTTCACGCGCTCGCCTTTGTCATTGACCAGCGCGCGGACCTTGCCCCACTGCTCGCCCACGACGAAGATATCGCCCTGTTTCAGGGTGCCATTCTGCACCAGAACGGTTGCGACAGGGCCGCGGCCCACATCCAGCTGCGCCTCGATGACCGCACCGGAGGCCGCGCGGGCCGGGTTGGCTTTCAGTTCGAGAATCTCGGACTGCAACGCGATGGCTTCCAGAAGCTCATCCAACCCCTGACCTGAGATCGCCGAGACCTCAACATCCTGGACCTCGCCGGACATCTTTTCGACGATCACCTCATGCTGAAGCAGATCAGTCCTGACTTTGTCTGGGTTTGCCTCAGGCTTGTCGATCTTGTTGATCGCCACGATCATCGGCACTTCTGCCGCTTTCGCGTGGTTGATCGCCTCGATCGTCTGCGGCATCACCGCGTCATCGGCAGCAACCACAAGCACAACAATATCCGTCACTTGTGCACCACGGGCGCGCATCGACGTGAATGCGGCGTGGCCCGGTGTGTCGAGGAAGCTGAGCAACTGCCCGCTATCGGTTTTGACCTGATAGGCCCCGATATGCTGGGTGATGCCGCCCGCTTCGCCAGCCACAACCTTGGCGTTGCGGATCGCGTCCAACAAGGATGTTTTACCGTGATCCACGTGGCCCATGATGGTGATAACCGGCGCGCGGGGCTCAAGATCTTCGTCCTTGTCCTCAACCTGGTCGATCACATCTTCCACATCGGCGTCGGATACACGCACAACTTTGTGGCCAAACTCTTCGATGATCAGCTCGGCGGTATCGGCGTCGATCGCTTGGTTCTGGGTGACCATCAAACCGTTTTGCATCAACGCTTTGACAACATCGGCCACGCGTTCTGCCATCCGGTTCGCCAGTTCCGAGACGATGATCGTCTCAGGCACCTGAACATCACGCACGATCTTTTCACGCTCAACCTGACCGCCCATCGCCTTCTGACGTGCGCGTTCCTGTTTCCGCTTCATCGCGGCCATAGAACGTTGCCGGCCACCTTCGCCGCCCGTGAGGGCTTGGTTCACCGTCAGCTTGCCCGAGCGGCGGCCATCGCCGCCACGGTCGCCCTTGCCGGACCGGTCGCGTTTGTCGTCGCGGTCATTGTCGCGGCGCCCTGGTGTTGCGGCGGGCCGACCGCCGCCACGCGGTGCCGATGGCTCGGCGACAGCGGCGGCTGCTGGTGCTTCGGCGGGTGGTGGTGCGTTGCGGCGCGCCTCTTCTTCCTTGCGGCGGCGCTCTTCTTCCTCGGCCCGAGCTTTCAGCGCTTCCTCGCGCTCGCGCTCTTCGCGCTCTTTGGCCTCGATCTCTGCCCGGCGGCGGGCGCGCTCTTCTTCGCGGCTTTTCTCTTCTTGCTCACGGCGCTGCGCGTCTTCGGCCTCGCGGGCCTTGGCGGCCTGCAACGCTTTCAGGCGACGCTCCATCTCGCTGTCGGACACGCCACTTGCCCGCTTGCCGCCCTCAGCTTGGGCCGCAGCGGCGGTGCCGGGCTTGGGCACCATCACGCGTTTGCGCTTGGTTTCCACCACGACACTTTTGGTCCGCCCCCGTGAAAAGCTTTGATTCACGCGGCCACTGCGGGCACCGCCCGACAGGCCAAGGGGCTTCTTTCCGTCTTGATCGCTCATGCGTCCGTCTTATCCTTCCCGGCGGCGGTTCCGCCGATTGCCTTGCGCAGGCCTTGCAGCTTTGCGGCTTCCTCTACAACACGTGGCGTGAGTCCACCAGCGGCAAGCGCGCCATGTATCACACTTTGGCGCCCGAATGCCAAACCCAATTCCTGGGCCGTCAAACAGCCGAAAAATCGGCCACCTTCGGGGGTCCAAAGCTTCGTTTTTCCACGCTCCGAGCCGTCAGAGGCCTGGAGCAGAACTTTGGCGCGGCCTTCGGCCAGCCAGCCCTTCACCTTCTCGAACCCGGCGACGGCATATCCGCCCTTGCGGCTCAGCGCGATCAGATCGGTCAAGCGCCGGGTCAGAACCGTATCGACCTGCGCGCGGAGGTCATCCGGCACCGTCACCTGCATTTTCGCACCGCGCGAAAACAGCCTCTTCTTAATCGCCAGCTCCAGCGCGTCCGCGTCGGCGCTGACCCAAATGCCCCGCCCGGGCAAGCGTTCCAGAATGTCTGGCACCACCTGCCCCTCGGGACCGACGACAAACCGGATCAGACCCGCCTTGGGCTGGGTCTCTCCGGTGGCAATGCAGCGCCTCTCGGCCTCATCGCGGGTTTTGGTCTGGCCGCCGCGGGTCATTCCGCGTCTCTCCGAGGCCTGCGATCAGGCCTCGGCCTCCTCGGTCTCGCCTTCGGCAGCAGCTTCCGCGTCGGCGGCGGCTTTGGCTTCAAGCTCCTCAATGGTCACCCAGCCCAATTGCAGACGTGCGGTCATCACCATGTTCTGGGCTTCCTCCAGGCTGACATCGAAGCTTTCCAACACGCCATCGTCTTTGACGCGTTCGCCATCTACCGTAGTCCAGCCGCCAGCGAGCTCCCAATCGGCGCAGGTCGCGAAATCATCCAATGACTTCACACCATCTTCGCCCAGGGCCACCAGCATTTGGGGTGTCAGCCCCTCAAAATCAATGAGGCTCTGCTCCACACCCAACTCTTTTGCCTTCTCCAGCGCGAGTTTGTTCTGCTCTTCCAGATAATCGCGGGCGCGGGCCTGCAATTCATCCGCCGTGGCTTCGTCGACACCGTCAATGACCAGAAGCTCTTCCTGCTCGACATAAGCCACCTCTTCCAGCGAGGTGAAGCCTTCCGAGACCAGAAGCTGGGCAAAGAACTCGTCCAGATCCAGCGTATCCATGAAGACTTTGGTGCGCTCGGCAAACTCGGCCTGACGGCGCGCGCTTTCTTCTTCCTCGGTCAGGATGTCGATATCGAGACCGGTCAACTGGCTGGCCAGACGCACGTTTTGACCGCGACGGCCAATGGCCAGCGACAACTGCTCGTCGGGCACAACCACTTCGATCCGCTCGGCGTCTTCGTCCAGAACAACCTTGGTCACTTCCGCAGGCTGAAGCGCGTTCACCAAGAAGGTCGGCGCGTCCTCGTTCCACGGGATGATGTCGATCTTTTCGCCTTGAAGCTCGTTCACCACGGCTTGCACGCGAGACCCGCGCATACCAACGCAGGCACCAACCGGATCGATCGAGTTGTCATAGGAGATCACCGCGATCTTGGCGCGGCTGCCCGGATCGCGGGCGACGGCCTTGATCTCAATGATGCCGTCATAAATCTCTGGCACTTCCATCTTGAACAGCTCTGCCATGAATTCCGGCGCGGTGCGCGAGAGGAAAATCTGCGGCCCGCGCGTCTCGCGGCGCACATCCTTGATGTAGCAGCGGATCCGATCGTTCGGGCGATAGCTCTCGCGGCCGATCTTTTCGTTCCGGCGCAGCACGCCCTCACCCCGTCCAATATCGACGATGACATTGCCGTATTCCTCGCGCTTGACGACACCGTTGATGATGGTGCCGGCGCGGTCTTGGAACTCCTCGAACTGACGATCACGTTCGGCCTCGCGGACCTTCTGCAAGATCACCTGCTTGGCCGATTGCGCCGCGATCCGGCCCATCTCCACGGGCGGCACTTCATCGATCAGCATGTCGCCCACTTCGGCATCGGCCTTGTAGGGCTTGGCTTGCTCGACGGTCAGTTCGGCCTTTTCATTCTCAACCGCATCATCTTCGACCACGGTGCGGACGCGGGTGAAGGTCGCCTTGCCAGTCTTGCGGTCAATCGACACGCGAATGTCCAACTCCGAGCCATAGCGGCTCTTCGCGGCGCGGGCGAGGCTCTCTTCCATCGCTTCGACCACCAGTTCCGGGTCGATCATCTTCTCGCGGGCCACAGCCTCGGCCGTTTGCAAAAGCTCCAGCTGGTTTGCTGATGTAATTGCCATGGGATCAGTCCTCCGCCTTATCGGCTTCTTCGGTTTCTATCTCGTCAAATTGGGTCTCGTCGACGATGCCCGCCGCCTTACGCTGGCGCAGCATCTCGGTGATTAGCTCGTCGGTCAGAACCAGCTTCGCATCGCTCAGCCAGTCGAAATGCAGCCCAATCGTGCCCTCGGTCACGTTGATCAACACTTCGTCGCCTTCGACGCCCGCCAACACGCCTTTGAAGCGGCGGCGCCCGTCGATCATCTCGGTGGTTTCGAGTTTAACCTCATAGCCTTCAAAGGTCTCGAAATCCTTGAGCCGGGTCAAAGGCCGGTCGATCCCGGGGCTGGACACTTCGAGCGTGTACGCATCCTCCAGCGGGTCTTCCACATCCAGCGTCGCACTGACGGCGGTCGAAATCTGCGCGCACTCATCCACCTCGATCCCGCCTTCGGGACGCTCGGCCATGATCTGCAACGTATTGGTTTTGCCGCCCATCAGGCGAATCCGCACCACTTCAAACCCCATGTCTTCGATGACAGGGGTCAGGATCTCCGCCATCCGGCGGTCAATCGATGTTTTGGCGACGAGGTCAGACATCTTTGGTCCAAGCACAAAAAAACGGGCGCGCGGCCCGTTGAAACTCTCCGGTGGAGCGTCGGGGGTGGAGGCCGACGCGCCGCTGTTAAGCCGGATATAGGGGGAATCACCCGCAGGCGCAAGTCACCCGCATTCCACCCGCGAAATGATATCATCTTCGCCATAGATCACGTTCAGTCGGTTCGGCAGATAATCCATCGTCACCGCATCATTCGGGCCGATCACGCGCATGGGTGCCGGGAAAGTCATCGCGGCCAAGACATCGCGGCTCTCGCCCACGAGGCTTTGCCAGCCGGACGCGCCGCAGGCGTCGGTTCCACCAGTGACAGCGGGATCGTTATCATCAACGTCTTGGCAGGCGGCGAGCGCTAGAAAAGGGATGGTCAAAAAGGCAAATCGCATCTGCTTAACTCCATTGCATCAGGTCCAAGATTGGAACAGGCTCATGCCGACACAAGACCCGAGAGAGGATTTATCATGCGCACCCGTGCCGCTGTCGCGCTCGAAGCTGGAAAACCGCTAGAGATTATGGAGGTGAACCTCGATGGCCCGAAAGCGGGCGAGGTTCTGGTGGAGATCAAAGCCACCGGCATTTGTCACACGGATGAGTTCACGCTCTCTGGCGCCGATCCCGAGGGTCTCTTTCCCGCGATCCTTGGCCATGAAGGTGCGGGCGTCGTGCTCGAAGTCGGCCCGGGGGTCACCAGCCTGGAGCCGGGGGATCACGTGATCCCGCTCTACACCGCCGAGTGTCGGGAATGCGAATACTGCCTGCATCCCAAAACCAACCTCTGCCAATCGGTCCGTGCGACCCAGGGTCAAGGCGTGATGCCCGATGGCACATCGCGTTTCTCAATGCTCGATGGCACACCGATCTTGCATTACATGGGCTGTTCGACCTTCTCGAACCATACGGTTCTGCCCGAAGTCTCACTCGCCAAGGTTCGCAAGGACGCGCCGTTCGATAAGATTTGTTACATCGGCTGTGGCGTAACCACCGGCATTGGCGCAGTGATCTACACCGCCAAGGCCGAGATCGGCTGCCGGGCGATTGTCTTTGGCCTCGGCGGGATCGGCTTGAACGTGATCCAAGGCCTCCGCCTCGCCGGTGCGGATCAGATTGTCGGCGTCGATATCAATCCAGCCAAGGTCGAGATGGCGAAGAAATTCGGCATGACCGATTTCGTGAACCCCACCGAAGTCAAAGGCGATCTGGTCGGCCATCTGGTCGAACTGACCGGCGGCGGCGCGGACTACACCTTCGATGCGACCGGCAATGTGCAGGTGATGCGCACCGCGCTGGAAGCTTGCCACAAAGGGTGGGGCGAAAGCATCATCATTGGCGTCGCGCCAGCAGGTGCGGAGATCAGCACCCGGCCCTTCCAGCTCGTGACTGGCCGTAGTTGGCGCGGTACAGCCTTCGGCGGCGCGCGCGGGCGCACAGATGTGCCGGGGATCGTCGATTGGTACATGGACGGCAAGATCGAGATCGACCCGATGATCACCCACACGCTGACGCTGGACGAGATCAACAAAGGCTTCGATCTAATGCATGCAGGCGAGTCGATCCGGTCTGTGGTGGTGTATTGACGGTCACGATCCGGCAGTTCACCGAGGACGACAAACAGGCTCTATGGCTTATCTTAGAGCCTGTCTTTCGGGCTGGTGACAGCTACACAATTGATCCTGAGATCAGCCGCGACGATGCGTTGGTCTATTGGTGCGGTCCGAGCCACACAGTATTTGTTGCCGCGGATGAGACGGGGCTCCTGGGCACCTACTACATCCGTCCGAACCAGGGCGGAGGTGGCGCGCATGTCTGCAATTGCGGCTATATCACGTCTCCCGCGGCACGCGGCAAAGGCGTTGCCCGCGCGATGCTGGCCCATTCGCTGGAAGAAGCCCCGCGTCAGGGTTATCGGGCGATGCAGTATAATTTCGTCGTTGCGACAAACACCCGCGCGATCGCGATTTGGGAAGCGGCCGGTTTCGACACGGTTGGCCGCCTGCCCGGCGCGTTTCGCCACCCGGTGCACGGGTATGTAGATGCGCTGGTGATGCACAAATCTCTTATGCCAGATCTGTAAAATGACCGTCCGCGCAGCTCTCTTTACCCTCCTGTGGTCCACAACAGCGCTGGCAAATGAGGCCGCGACGGTTCTGTTTGTCTCAGGACCCACGCGGCAGCTGAATTTCGCGCAAGGGGATGTTCTTGAACTCCGCCTTTCCGAAAGCGGCGGCCAAGCGGAGGTATTTGTCCGCCTGGGCGAGTCGGCGCGCGATGCGCTGGCCGATTTGACTCGCAGGTCGGTCGGTCAGGTGATCGATATCGGCTTTTGTGATCACATCTTCACGTCGCCGGTTGTGCACGCACCAATCGACTCCGGTACATTCGTCATCACAGGTACGACTGTTCAACGCGCCGAGGCCTTGCGCGCGCTCTGGCATGGCCGCGCCGGTTGCGACGAATTCGCACCAGAAATCTTTGAGATGGAGGCTAGATAGTCGCCGGGCGGCGATACCGGGCGAGGAAGTTCTGCACCGCGTCTGTTGCGGCCTGATGTATCGCGGCTTCGTCAGGCACCTGAGCAACCCCCATCAGCCGCCGCAGCATCAGGTCACCGCGCAGAAGCTGCATGAATAGATCGGCAGCCTTCCGCGTGTCGTCGATATCCAACTCGGCCCGCGCCTTCGGGCTTTCCAGATAGCTTGCAAGCTGCGCCATCGCCGTTTTCGGTCCGGTCTCATAAAATGCGCAGCCCAGTTCGGGGAACCGCTGCGCTTCGGCAACGCAGACCCGGAAAATCGCCAGCCCGGCATCGGACAGCAGAAACGCCAGCATATGCGAGGCGATATGATACAACCCATCCGCAACGGATTTCTGTTCGAACTCGATATCCATCGAAGCGCGTTCCTGGATGTCGCATTCCATCCGCAAGACGGCGAGGAACAGATGCTGCTTGTCCGGGAAATAGCTGTAGAGCGTCGCCTTAGAGACGCCCGAATCGCGCGCGATCACATCAACACTTGCCCCCTCAAAGCCCTCACGCATGAAGACCTCGCGGGCACCTGCTATGACCTGATCATATTTGCGACCCTTCTTAATCTGGGGTTCTGCGTTCATGATAGCTCCGTCCACCAAGTGAAAGTGTAGACTGTTCTGTTTAGTTCAATCAAGAGCGCCGTTGTCCCGGAGCCCAGAAAACAAAGGCGGAGGCACCGAAATACGGCACCCCCGCCTCGGACCGACAGGGAGAGGTGTCAGCCGCCTTCGCCCGGCGGGTACAGTCCGGGCAGCGGTATCGCTCTCATGGGAGTCTTGAACGATACCGGCTCTTTATCGCGGTTTAGAGCCGAACATTGCGTCTGGGGAACGAGGCTCTCCCGGCGATACATGCTAAAACTAAACTGTTCAGTCCGAATTTCAAGAGACAGCCGCGGCGGGCCTTCCTTTCCGTTGCGACAGCGGTTCGCTGGACAGTTTGCCTGCAATCGACTAGCCCGCTGATATGGTCGAGATTTTCCTCAAGACTCTGCCGTTTTTCGCGCTAATCGGATTGGGGTTCCAGGCCGGGCGTACCGGGTTTTTCACGGCCGAAGCGACCGCTTATCTCACCAAATTCGTCTTCTACTTCGCGCTGTCGGCGATGCTGTTCCGGTTTTCGGCGAATCTGTCCCTCGCCGAGATCTTCGACTGGTGGTTTGTCGCCGCCTATCTCTGGGGCTGTTTCACCGTTTATCTGATCGCCACCGCCGTCGCGCTTTTCCGAAGGCGCGGCATCGAGGAGGCGGCGGTCGAGGCGCAATGCGCGGTGATCGGCAATACCGGCTTTCTCGGCGTGCCGATGTTGATCGTTCTCTTGGGCGAGGCCGCGGCGGGGCCGGTTTTGATGGTGCTGGCGCTCGATCTGGTCGTTTTCTCAAGCCTTATCGTGATCCTGATTACCGGCAGCCGCGATGGTCGTATGTCGCTTGGTATTTTGAAGACCGTCGGCATGGGCTTGCTCAAGAATCCGATGATCGTCTCGATGACTCTCGGCTTGCTCTGGTCGGCCTTCGCCTTGCCGATCCCCGAGGTGGCCAATGAGTTCCTAGCCATTCTCGGCGCGGCCGCCACGCCTGGCGCGCTCTTTGCCATTGGGGCCTCGCTAGCAGGCAAATCCGCCGAACGGCTCACTGTCGCGGGCTGGCTCACCTTCTGCAAGCTGGTCTTACACCCCGCCGCCGTGGCCCTCGCGGCATTGGTCCTGTTTCCGGTGCCGATCTTTGATGCTGCGGTTATGATCGCCGCCGCGTCGCTGCCCGTCGCGGGCAATGTCTACATCCTGGCGCAGCATTACGGCGTCGCGCCGCATCGCGTCTCGGCCTCGATCCTGATTTCAACGGCGCTCAGCATCGTGACAGTGTCGGTTGTTATTGCTTGGGTGAGCGGCCTTGCAGGGCTCACGCCAGGCTAAGCGCTGGACGCCTTGCGCCTGCCGCGCTACCCCTAGGTTCGGGCCAGATCACGGGGGAGCATCGCCATGGACACCGTCTCGGAAAACCGCTGTTTCGGGGGGACACAAGGTGTCTATACCCATGCGTCGAAAGCCACCGGAACCGAGATGACCTTTGGGCTATTTCAGCCCGCCGAAGCCGAGGACGGCCCGGTGCCGGTGCTCTGGTATCTCTCGGGCCTGACCTGCACCCATGAGAACGCGATGGTGAAGGCGGGCGCGCAAGCTTGGGCCGCGGATCAGGGTATCGCGCTGGTTTTCCCCGACACCTCGCCGCGCGGTACCGGCGTGGCCGATGATGACGCCTATGATCTGGGCCAGGGCGCGGGTTTCTATGTGAATGCGACCCAAGATCCTTGGGCCGAGCATTTCCAGATGTGGGACTACATCACCGATGAACTGCCCCGCGCGCTCTTCAAACGCTTTGCGCTCGATGAAGCCCGCCAAGGCATCACGGGCCATTCCATGGGCGGTCATGGCGCGCTTACGATTGCCATGAGCTTCCCCGACCGCTTTGCCTCCGTTTCTGCCTTTGCGCCGATCTGTAACCCGATGAGCAGCGACTGGGGACAGAAGCAATTTCGAGCCTATCTCGGGGAAAACACCGCCCTTTGGGAGCCGCATGACGCCAGTTTCCTGATGCGGGAGCAGGGGTTCGCGGGTCCGGTTTTGATTGACACCGGCACGGCGGATCAATTTGGCGACTTGCTGAAAACCGAAGCCCTTGCCAGCGCCATCGCCGAACGTCGCCAACCCGCGACCCTGCGGATGCAGCCCGGCTACGATCACAGCTATTTCTTTGTCTCCAGCTTCATGGAGGATCACGTCGCCTTCCACGCCGAAGCGATGTACGGGGTGAGCGCATGACCATCGAGGCCGTCATATTTGACATCGGCAACGTGCTGATCGAATGGCAGCCGGAACGGTTCTACGATGCCGAGATTGGTGAGGCCCGCCGCCGGGCGCTGTTCGATGCGGTTGATCTCCACGGGATGAATGAACGCCTCGATCTGGGCGAAGGATTCCGCGATGTGATCTACGAAACCGCCGAGGCCTACCCGGAATACGGTGCTGAGATTCGCATGTGGCATGACCGCTGGATCGAGCTTGCAAACCCGGTGATCCCGCATTCCGTCAAATTGCTTCGGGCGCTGCGGGCCAAAGGTATGCCGGTCTTTGCTTTGACGAATTTTGGCGTTGAGAGCTACGCCTATGCGCAAACGGAGTTCGATTTTCTGAACGAATTTGACCAGGAATTCGTGTCGGGTCGGATGCGGGTTACCAAGCCCAATCCGGCGATTTATCAGATGGTTGAAGAGCAGTCCGGCATCGCGCCGGAGCGCCTGCTTTTTGCTGATGACAGGCCGGACAATGTTGAGGTCGCGCGGTCGCGCGGCTGGAACGTGCATCAGTTTGAAAGCCCCGAGGGTTGGGCGCGGGTCTTGGTTGACCACAACCTCCTGACCGAAGTGGAGGCGGCTGCATGAGCCCGCGGATCATCGGAAGTGATCTGGAAGCCAAGCTGGATTGGCATGCCTTGGGGGAGGCTTTCGCTGCTGGCCACCTCCTGCCCCGGGCCGAGATCACTGACAGTTTCCTGTATCGCGGTGACGACACCTTGCTCTCGCGCGCGGCTTGGATTGATGGGCTGGGAGTTCTTGTCAAATCCGCGACCATCTTTCCGGGCAACACGGCGCAGGGCAAACCAGCGATTGGTGGCTCGGTGTCACTCTTCAACGATGGCGATGGCACGCTGGATGCGATCCTTGATTTCCATCTCGTCACGAAGTGGAAAACCGCCGGAGATAGCGCCTTTGCCGCCAGCCGTTTGGCGCGCCGCGAAAGTCGCAACATCCTGATCGTTGGCACAGGCACAGTGGGGCGCAACCTCCACGCCGCCTACAGCGCCTATTTCCCGGACGCGGAATTCACGATCTGGAACCGCAGCCCGACCGGCGCTGCCCGCTTTGCCGAAGACTGCCCCGCCACACGCGTGGCACCCGATCTTGCCGAGGCCGTGGGTCAGGCTGACATCATTACCTCTGCCACGATGACAACCGAGCCGCTGATCCAGGGCGATTGGCTCCGCGCCGGGCAGCATCTTGACCTGATTGGGGCCTACCGCCCGGATATGCGCGAAGCCGATGACACGGCGCTGACTCGCGCGCGGATTTTTGTGGATAGCCGTGAGACGACCATCGGGCATATCGGCGAGTTGAAAGACCCGATTGCGCGTGGCGTCATTTCGGAGGCTGATGTCATCGCCGACTATTATGACCTCTCCGATGGGCGCTTCGCGCGTCAGAGCGCTGATGAGATCACGCTGTTCAAGAACGGCGGCGGCGCACATCTGGATTTGATGACCAGCGCTTATATCCTGTCCCAAGCCAGCGGGTCGCCATGATCTGGCTGCTCCTGCTTCTTGCGATAGGCCTTCTGGGCGGCTGGCTTCTGGCGCAATCGACCCAAACATCGCTCGCAGACGCACGCGAAACCGCGACGGGCCAGTTCGTGCAACTCTCCGATGGGCAGACGCATTTTGCCTGGTACGGGCCTGAAGATGGGCGCGTGATGGTCTGTATCCACGGGCTCTCTTCGCCATCTTATGTCTGGGACGCGATGATCCCGCATCTGACGGCGCAAGGCTTCCGCGTGCTGACCTATGACCTCTATGGGCGCGGCTTGTCCGACCGGGTGCCTGGCCCGCAAACCCGGGAATTCTTCATGCGGCAGTTGCGCGATCTGCTGGCTTCGCAAGGCATTGATCGCCCCGTGACGCTTTGCGGCTATTCCATGGGCGGCCGGATCGCAACGGCGCGGGCGGTCGAGGCGCCTGACCAAGTGAGCCAGTTGATCCTGATCGCCAGCGCGGGGTTTCAGGCTGAGCTTGGCACCTTGGCTTCGATCACCACTCGCTATCCAATTTTGGGGGATTGGCTTCACGCGGTGCTTGGGCCGATCCTGATGAACTGGGATATGGCCCGCGCCAAACCCGCCGGCGCTGCGGCTGACGAGGTTGCGCGGCGGGTGCAAGCTGACTTGCGAATTGATGGGAGCATGGCTGCCATCCTATCCAGCATGCGCAACCTGCTCTCGGAAGAGGCCGCCGAAGATCACACTTTGATCGCCAAATCGGGCCTTCCGGTCCTTGCGATCTGGGCGGCGGAAGATGACGTGATCCCGATCACGTCTATGGGCCTTCTGGCGCGCAACAACCGCGCCGCGCAGCAGGTCCAGATCGAGGGCGCTGATCACCGCCTGCCCTATAGCCACCCTGAGGCTGTGGCAGAGGCCATTGAAAACAGTCTCTAAGCGGCCAAACCGACAGCGCCACGATCTTTCAGAGGCACCTCTTTCACGGGCAGATGCACGATGGCTGACAACGCGCCGACCGCAACGCCAACCCACCAGACGGCGGTGTAATCGCCATAGATGTCATAGAGCCATCCGCCCAACCAAACGCCGAGAAAGCTGCCCAATTGGTGGCTGAAGAACACGATGCCATAAAGCGTGCCCATATGGCGGAGCCCATAGATATAGCCCACCAGCCCCGAGGTGAGCGGCACCGTCGCCAGCCAAAGCGACCCCATGACCAGCGAAAACACGATGACGCTCAGCGGGGTAATTGGCAGCAGAATGAAAATCCCAGCCGCCAAGGTGCGGCCAACATAAATCCACGCCAGCAAGTACTTTTTCGGGAACCTCTGCCCCAACCATCCGGCCAGGATGGTGCCTGCGATATTTGCAAACCCGATCAATGCAATGGCCACCGCGCCGAGGGCGGAGGTGCTGGTGATCCCGACGGAATAAAGCATCGAGCCGGGCGCGATCGGGCCGCACATCTCGGTCACGAAGGCAGGGAAATGCGCGGTGACGAAGCCCAGCTGATAACCGCAGGAGAAGAAGCCGACGAAGATCAATGTGAAGGACGGGTCGCGAAACGCCTTGCCGAGAACCTGGCCAAGATTGTCTTCCAAAACGACCTTTTCCGCGAGTTTTGGCGCGCGCAGCATCGGCAGTGCGAGGAGTGCGGCCAGGATCATCCCAGCAAAGACCAAGAAGACGGATTGCCAAGGAATGAAGGCCATCAACCCCTCGGCGAGTGGCGGGCCAATGATCTGCCCGGCGGACCCTGCGGCGGTGACAATCCCGAGCGCCATGGAGCGGTTATCGTCGGATGCGGCCCGCCCAACAAGCGCCAAGATAACCCCGAACCCGGTGCCGGCGATGCCGAACCCGACAAGGATTTCAAGCAGTTGATGCTGCCCCGGCGTAATCGCATAGGCCGAGAACACCAAACCCGCAGCATAGAGGATCGCGCCCAACACAATCGCTTTCCGGTCGCCAAACCGCTCTGCAATCGCGCCAAAGATCGGCTGCCCGACGCCCCAGGCCAGGTTCTGGATCGCAATGGCAAGGGAAAACTCGGCACGGAGCCAGCCAAACTCATCCGCAATCGGGATTTGGAAGACGCCGAAACTCGCCCGGATCGCGAAGCAGATCATGATGATGATGCAGCTGCCGATCAGAATAGGTGTGAACAGGGGGGCACGGCTGTCCATGAGTAAGCGCTCCGAGTGATTTCAGCGCAGAGTTACGGATTGGTGAAATTAGGTCAAATCAGTTGTCCTTATGCGATCCGTCAGAATTTTTGACGTGTCCCGCATCACCTTGTTTTTGCTGGCACTCCTGCCCCGGTTCAGGCTAGGACTTGGCACATGGGGCAGCATTTGACGGCCATTTATGACACCCGCGTCGGCGAGGGCTTGCTGCGCCCGGACCCCGAACAACGCGCTGTGCTCAGCCGGATGGAGGCGCTGCGCGAGCGGCTGGAGGCGCCGCGAAAGGCCAGCTTGTTTTCGCGGTTCCGCAAACCGGCGGAGAATGGGCTGATGGGTCTCTATCTCTGGGGCGGTGTCGGGCGGGGGAAGTCCATGCTGATGGACCTCTTTTACGCCCATGTCGCGATTTCGGAGAAGCGCCGGGTTCATTTTCACGCCTTCATGCAAGAGATCCAAGCAGCACTTCACGAGGCGCGGAAAACCGGCGTGGATGACGCGATCAAGCCGGTGGCCGAGGCCATTTCGCGGGATCTGCGATTGCTCTGTTTCGACGAGATGCAGATCACCGATATTGCCGATGCAATGATCGTTGGGCGCCTTTTCGAGAAGCTGTTCGAGGCAGGTGTGATTGTCGTCACGACCTCGAACCGGCATCCCACCGATCTCTATAAGGACGGGCTTAACCGTCAGCTATTCCTGCCATTTATTGCGCTTTTGGAAGAGAAGCTTGAGGTCGATCAGCTCGATGCGATGACCGACTATCGGCAGGATCGTTTGGCTGGTGAGCAGACCTATTTCACGCCCGTGAATGCAGAAGCGCGGCGGGCCATCGATATGATCTGGCGTGATCTCACCCAAGGAAAACACGAAGAACTGCTCCTTGAAGTGAAGGGACGGGAGGTGCATCTGCCGCAATATTGGGCCGGCATGGCGCGGGCCGGGTTTTGGGATCTCTGCGGCAAGCCGCTGGGTCCGGCGGACTATTTGGCCTTGGTGGGGGCAGTTAAGCTCTTGGTTCTGGAGGATGTTCCTTGCCTCGATAGCTCGAAATTCAATGAGGCCAAACGGTTCGTCACCTTGATCGACGCCCTCTATGAGGGGCATGTGCGGCTGATCATCTCGGCGGAGGCGGAACCCGAGAAACTCTATTTGGAGGGAGCGGGCAGCTTTGAGTTTGAGCGGACCGCCAGCCGTCTGCGCGAGATGCAAGGCGCGGATTGGGGCGAGGCGAGGGCAGAATAGGTTACAAAAATCCCGGAGTCCTCGAATTTTTGTAACCTATCCGACGTCTTGTTCCCCCCGTTCCGTACCGATAGGCGGCGCTTGGCTTTCGCCGATCGCCATTCGCGCTGCAGCGGAAATCACGAGGCGGCGTATCGCCTATCCGTTCTCCTGCAGAACGACCCCGGCCAGATAGAGCGAGCCGCAGATCAAGACCCGGGCATGCGGCTCTTGCGCGAGAATGGTCTTGAGCGCTTGATCGACACTTTCGGCAGCGGCGGCTTTGAGGCCGACAGAGGACGCAGCGGCAACGGTATCGGCGGCGGAAAGCGTGGCGGCTTGGCCGGCTATGGTCACGCCTTGCAGGCTCTCCGCATGCTCCGCGAGGAGCGACATGAAGCCTGCCACATCCTTGGTGTTCATCATCCCGCAGATCAGATGGGTCGGCCGTTTCGGAAGCTGCGTCAGCGTCGCGGCGATGGCGCGGGCGGCATGCGGGTTATGCCCGCCATCGAGCCAGATCTCTGCCTCGGGCGCCATATCTATCAGCGGGCCATGGCGAAGGCGCTGCATCCGCGCGGGCCAGTCGGCCTTGCTGACCGCGGCTTCGGCGGCGGCCTCCCCAAGACCCAAATGGCGCAAGATGGTGAGCGCGGCGCCTGCGTTTTGTATCTGATGCGCGCCAGCCAGATTGGGGAGCGGCAGATCAAGCAGGCCGGTTTCATCTTGGTAGACCAATCGCCCGCGTTCTTCCCAGACATGCCAATGCTGACCATAGGCCAAAAGTGGCGCGCCGAGCTTCGCGGCCTGGGCTTCGATCACCTCAAGCGCCTCGTCCTTCTGCGGGCCGACGACGCAAGGCACGCCGCGCTTGATGATCCCGGCCTTCTCGGCAGCGATCTTGCCAAGCGTGTCACCAAGGAATTGCTGATGGTCCAGATCGACGGGTGTGATCACGGTTATCGCGGGTGTCTCGATCACATTCGTTGCGTCCAGACGCCCGCCCAGCCCAACCTCAAGCAGGGTGTAGTCAGCCGAGGTTTCCGCAAAGGCGAGGAGCGCGGCGGCGGTGGTGATCTCAAAATAGGTGATCGGATCGGGGCCGTTCGCCTCCAGACACGTGTCTAAAATTCGGGATAGGGTCTGTTCATCGATCAGATCGCCAGCCACGCGGATACGTTCATGGAAGCGGACCAGATGCGGCGACGTATAGGCATGGGCGGTCAAGCCCGCGCCCTCCAGCCCGGCGCGGATCATCGCTTGAGTCGATCCTTTGCCATTTGTGCCCGCGATGTGGATCACCGGCGGCAGGCGCCGCTCAGGGTGATCGAGTGCGGCCAGAACGCGCCACATCCGATCGAGCGTCAGATCGATGATCTTCGGGTGAAGGGACATCATCCGGTCAAGGAGGATGTCGGACTGTGCCTCGGTCACGGCGCTTTCGAAGCCTCTGCTTCCGGCGCTTCTTCTGCCGTGGCGACCTCAGGGATCTCCGCGCTTTCGGACTCCGGGGCGGGGAGGTCGCCGCGCACCGCCGGCGGTTGGCCCGTCAACATGCGGATGATGGTAATCAGCTCTTCGCGCATCTCTTTGCGATGGGTCACGCGGTCGAGCATGCCGTGATCAAGCAGATATTCGGAGCGTTGGAAGCCTTCGGGCAGGGTTTCGCGGATGGTTTGCTCGATCACCCGAGGGCCAGCAAAGCAGATCAGCGCGTTGGGCTCGGCAATCTGAATGTCGCCCAGCATGGCATAAGACGCGGTGACCCCACCGGTCGTCGGATGGGTCAGCACGACGATATACGGCAATCCGGCCTCGCGCAGCATCTCAACCGCGACCGTGGTACGGGGCATCTGCATCAGGCTCAGGATGCCCTCCTGCATCCGCGCGCCGCCTGCAGCGGAGAAGAGCACAAGCGGCAGCTTGCGTTTTACGGCACGCTCGGCGGCGGCGATGATCGCATTGCCCACATACATGCCCATGGAGCCGCCCATAAAGGAGAAATCCTGCGCGGCGGCGACAATTGGGGTCCGTCCGATCTCGCCCTCGGCGACCAGCATCGCCTCGGCCTCGCCAGTGTTCTTCTGGGCGGATTTCATTCGGTCGGGATAGCGTTTTTGGTCGCGAAACTGCAGCGGGTCGGTGAGCGGCTGCGGCACCTTGATCTCGGTAAAAATGCCGCTGTCGAAAAGGGCGGTGAACCGATCGCGCGGCGTGATCGCCATATGGTGATCGCAATTGGTGCAGACGTTCAGGTTCTCGGCCAGTTCCCGGTGGAACAGCATGGTTCCGCATTCGTCGCATTTGGTCCACAGGTTCTCGGGCATCTCGCGACGCGAGAAGATCGAGTTGATCCGGGGACGGACGTAATTGGTGATCCAGTTCATGGGCGGTCCGGTACTCTGTTCTGTCTTGGCCCAGATAGGCTGGACCGGCGGGAAATGCAATCGGCGCTCACCGGCTCAGCGCAAGGCGAATGACCAGCCAGACAAGTGCCGTAATGCCCATATCGCGCAGAATGAGCGGCCGCAAAACCTCCGCTGCATCAGGTCCAAAATCAGTGGTGTAGAGTGCGAGGCCCGAGAGCGGGCCGTCGAGCGAGACCAGGAGGAGCGCAAAGACGTTGTTGGCAAAATGAAAGCCCCAAGCCGCACCAATGCTGCCGGTTTTTGCGGTGAGATCGGCGGCGAAAAGGGCGAAAAGCCCTGTTGCAGCCACGATGAGCCAGGCGTTTTCCCCCATCGTAACAGGGTCATAATGGGCGATGGCAAAAAGAGCCGATGGCAGGACCATCCAGATAACTGGTGAGGCAAATCGGGCGGCAAGCTGTTGTTGCAGATAGCCGCGGAAGAGCACCTCTTCGGCACCAGTCTGGACCAAGACGCCGACCAGCGCCAACGGCAGGTAAGACAGCCAGAGAGTTGGCACGAGGTTCGGTTGCACCGCAACATCTGTTGGGATCAGCGCTGAGAGGCCAAAGAGCGCGGCGGAGATCAGTCCAGCGATGAGAAATTGGCGCAGTGTCTTCTGGCGCGGGCCAAACAGGCTGATCACCGGGCGTTTATGCACCCAGCGCGCCGCGGCAAAGGGGCCAAGCGCCATGCCGAAGAAGGTCGCCAGCAAAAGGAGGGTTCCGGTCGGTCCGGTCGCTTGGCCCATACGGACCAGCCAAGCCTGCGCCCCGTCGAGCCCGCTGGTCAGAGTGAGCAGCGCCAGGATCACCAAAAAGCAGGTAATATAGACACAAACGGCAAGCAGGATGCCGAGGATCAGCCGCCACAACTGGGGAAAGGCGCGCGCGGGCGCCACGAAGGACTCGTGTGCCGAATACTGCATCAAAGAGAATCTGCCTGCTTTTATATTTTGTTTCACCATACCCCGATGGAGGGGGAGGCGGCAATCACGCTTGTGCGCCTTTCTGCGCCCGTCTATTCCAGTGGGCAAGCCACGCATCGAGTAAGGGAGCCCGAGTTATGCTGAAAGGCAAGATGGATAAATCGAAACTGCCAAGCCGTTATGTGACCGAGGGGCCCGCGCGCGCACCGCATCGGTCGTATTTTTACGCGATGGGGTTAAGCGACGAGGAAATTCATCAGCCTTTTGTAGGTGTTGCGACCTGCTGGAACGAAGCTGCGCCGTGCAACATCTCGCTGAACCGGCAGGCGCAGGCGGTGAAGCTGGGCGTGAAACATGGCGACGGAACCCCGCGCGAGTTCACCACGATCACCGTGACGGATGGGATCGCTATGGGCCATGAGGGCATGCGCTCGTCGCTGGCCAGCCGCGATGCGATTGCAGATACGGTGGAATTGACCATGCGCGGGCATTGCTATGACGCGATTGTGGGTCTGGCCGGGTGCGACAAATCTCTGCCGGGGATGATGATGGCGATGGTGCGGCTGAACGTGCCGTCGGTCTTCATCTATGGTGGCTCGATCTTGCCGGGTCGGCTCGACGGCAAGGATGTGACGGTCCAGGATGTGTTTGAGGCCGTGGGTCAGCATCAGGCGGGCAATTTGAGCGACGAAGCTCTGCGAACCTTGGAACGCGTGGCTTGCCCCTCCGCCGGGGCGTGTGGCGGGCAGTTTACCGCGAACACCATGGCCTGCGTGAGCGAAGCGATCGGTCTGGCGCTGCCCAACAGCTCCGGTGCACCCGCGCCGTATGAAAGCCGGGACCAATATGGCGTCGCCTCCGGTCAGGCGGTGATGCAGCTTCTGGAGAAGAACATTCGCGCCCGCGATGTGGTGACGTTGAAGTCGCTGCAAAACGCTGCGCGTGTGGTGGCTTGCACGGGCGGCTCCACCAATGCCGGGCTGCATTTGCCCGCCATCGCTCATGAGGCGGGCATTGATTTCAACCTCGAAGATGTCTGCGACATCTTCCGTGACACACCTTATTTCGTCGATCTGAAACCAGGCGGTCAGTATGTCGCGAAAGACCTCTATGAGGTGGGTGGCGTGCCCGTGGTGATGAAGGAGCTGCGCAAGGCGGGGCTGATCCATGAGGATTGCATCACGGCCACAGGGCGCAGCATGGGTGAAGAGCTGGACCTGATCGAGCGCGAGGCGGACGGGAAGGTGATCTATCCGATCGAAACGCCGCTGACCCCGACCGGCGGGGTTGTTGGGCTGAAGGGCAATCTGGCCCCTGAAGGTGCGATTGTGAAGGTCGCCGGGATGGCCGAGGAGCAGCAGGTCTTCACCGGCCCGGCCCGGGTGTTCGAATGCGAAGAAGACGCGTTCGAGGCAGTACAGAAGCGCGGCTATGAAGCCGGCGACGTCATCGTGATCCGCAACGAGGGTCCTGCGGGCGGACCAGGTATGCGCGAGATGTTGGCCACCACGGCGGCGCTTTCCGGCCAGGGTATGGGCAAGAAAGTAGCGCTGATCACCGATGGCCGGTTCTCAGGCGCGACGCGGGGTTTCTGCGTTGGTCATGTGGGGCCGGAGGCGGCGCATGGCGGCCCGATTGGGATGCTCAAAGATGGCGACATAATCACCATTGATGCCATCAAGGGCGAGATCAGCGTGGCGCTCACCGATGATGAGTTGGAGGCGCGGAAGGCCGATTGGAAAGGCCCGCGCGAGACCATCTACGCCACCGGCGCGCTTTGGAAATATGCGCAATTGGTCGGCTCGGCGCAGTTTGGCGCCGTCACGCATCCCGGCGCCAAAGAGGAGAAGCATGTCTATATGGACATCTAAACCGCTTCTTTTGGCGGGGGCATTGGCGCTTTCGGCCTGCGGCGGAATAGGACCCTTCACTGGGGACAATACAATGCCCGCACCGAGCCAGATCGTAGTGACCAGCGACCAGATCGTCGTTGCGGGGCCTACGGGTTATTGCGTCGATCCGACGGCCACACGGGATCGGGGCGAGACGGCGTTTGTTCTGATGGGCAATTGCGCAGCGATCTCAAACTCGCGCCGCGCGGTGCAGCCTGAGGTCCCCGCTGTCTTGACGGCGTCGATTTCGGAAGCGTCCGGTGACGGCAGTTTGCGGGAGTCGATACCGGGCTTGGATGCGTTCTTTCGCTCCGAGGATGGGCGGAGCCTTCTCAGCCGCAGTCAGGATTCGGCCTCCGTCACCGTGTTGGACAGTTTTCACCAAGGCGACGTCTATTTCTTGCACGCCCGTGACAGCAGCGAGGGGATCGTCGACGGCGTCGGGCCGGATTATTGGCGGGCCTATATGGATGTGGGGCCACGGATCGCAACGCTGAGCGTTTTGGGTCTGGAAGGCCAGGAGATGAGCGACGAGACCAGCCTGACGACATTACGGGCCTTTGTGACGTCGGTCACCGGCGCCAATAGCGGTGATGCCGTGGATTCGGTTGCGCCGCCAGTCGCGCCACCACCACCGGCCGCGCGGCCTGCGGCGCCCTCTGGCCCGCTCTGGAATGTTGGGTTGTTTCGGCGGATACTCGGCTAACCTGCATCATGTAAACGCACGAGGCAGGCTCTAAGGGGAGGGGCAAACATGGCGATACAGGGGTTCAGTTTTTGGGAGCGGCGCAGTTTGACGCGGGCCCTGAAACGCTGGGCTGAAATCGCCGAAGGTGCTGAGCGGATCCCACCGGCAGAGCTGCGCGCATTGCGAGGGCGCTTGGCAGGGATGCGCCACAAATTGGACAATGCCCGCATCGCCGCTGACACCGCCTTGCTTGCCGCGGCCCCGGGCAATGACGAGATAGAGCGACCCGAGCAGTGCGATTGGGCCTTTCGCCCGGCGCTGTGGCGCGCGCCGATTGCGCCGTTCGGCGCGGTTGCCGTGCCGTCCCCGACCGATCTGGGTGGTGGTGTGAAGCTGTTCCACGACGCCAAACAGTCCGAGTTGTCCTATCGCCAGGTTCGAAATACCCGGCGTGATATCCCCTCACCCTATGGTTTGATGTTGGATGTCTACCGCTTCGACGGCTCATTCTTGTCGCTGGCGCAGGATATGCCGAACGACGCCGTGGTCGGCTTGACGCGCGGCCATTATCTGACCGTCAGCTTGCGCACGGCCTTGGAAAGCCCTTTGGAGATCTATGCCCGGTTGAATGTGCAGCACGGGCCCAATTGCGAACAGATCGTGCGCCAGTTTGATTTTGATGGAGACAAGGCCGTGGCCGAGTTTGATCTGGCCTATAGCAAGATCAACGAAAAACGGTTGGAGAAAATGTGGTTGGATCTGATTTTCGAGGGGCCGCAGATGAACCAAGTGACGCTGTGGGATATGACACTCGTGCGGGCACCACGGGCCGATTTGTGAGGGGACGACGCCGATGGGGATGACGCTGACACGGACCCGGCTGCAAGGTGGGCGCTATGAAGGGGTTCTAACGGCAGACGATATGCCGCCGGTGATTGAAGCCGTACATATGGAACGGATCATCGGAACAGCCGATGTAAGTCCGAGCGCGGGGAAGAACCGTTTTCAAGTCGGCTTCGACCTGCCCGCCTCCGTCGTGAGCGATGGGGTGCAGGTGGTCAGCCTGCGCAGCGCCAGCGATGGTGAGGTTTTGGATCGGATCACGCTTTTGGCGGGGGCGGCTTTGGACGAGGATTTGCGGGCCGAGATTGCGTTGATGCGCGACGAGTTGGATTTGTTGAAACGGGCGTTTCGGCGGCATTGCACCGAGACCGGCGAAGACTGAAGACTCGGTTTACCCAAGCGCGTGTCGCGCGCAATTTCCAAACAAGCGACCGTGCGACTGACGCCGCGTTGAGCGTGACAGACGCGCGCGGGCGGGGTTAGGTGCTGGCCAGGAGGATTTTCTGATGGCACACGCGCTTTATCCGCATCTTTTGGCTCCGCTCGATCTTGGGTTCACCACATTAAAGAACCGGGTGCTGATGGGCTCGATGCATACCGGCTTGGAAGAGACCAAAGACTGGCCGCGTGTGGCGGAGTTTTATGCCGAGCGCGCGCGCGGCGGTGTCGCGTTGATTGTGACCGGAGGCATGGCGCCGAACCCTGAGGGTGGTGTCTTTCCTGGCGCGGCGGGGCTTTATACGACGGAAGACATCCGCAATCACCGCGTTGTCACCGATGCCGTGCACGAGGCCGATGGCAAGATCGCGATGCAGATCCTCCATGCTGGGCGTTATGCCTATTCGCCCGATTGCGTTGCGCCCTCGCCAGTAAAGTCCCCGATTTCGCCCTTTCCGCCGAAAGAGCTGGACGAGGCCGGTATCGAGAAGCAGATCGCCGATATCACCACCGCCGCGGTTCGGGCGCAGGAGGCGGGCTATGATGGTGTCGAGATCATGGGCAGCGAAGGGTATTTCCTAAACCAGTTCCTTGTGACCCATACCAACAAACGCGAGGATCGGTGGGGCGGCTCCTACGAGAACCGGATGCGTTTGCCCGTGGAGGTCGTACGCCGAGTACGAGAGGCGGTTGGGGCGGATTTTATCATCATCTACCGGCTGAGCATGATCGACCTGATCCCCAACGGGTCGACCTTTGAGGAGGTGGTTGAGCTGGCGCAAGCGATCGAAGCTGCGGGCGCGACGATTATCAACACCGGGATCGGCTGGCACGAGGCGCGGATTCCGACGATTGCCACAAGTGTGCCGCGCAAAGGGTTTGCCTGGGTCACCAAGAAATTGATGGGTAAGGTCGGCATTCCGCTGATCACATCGAACCGGATCAATATGCCCGATGTGGCCGAAGAGGTCCTGGCCGAAGGCGCCGCCGATATGGTCTCCATGGCGCGGCCGTTTTTGGCGGATGCAGAGTTTGTCGCAAAGGCCGAAGCGGGCAAGGCGGATGAGATCGCGCCCTGTATCGCCTGCAACCAGGCCTGTCTGGATCACACATTCAGCGGCAAGCTGACGAGTTGCCTGGTCAACCCGCGCGCCTGTCATGAGACTGTGCTGCGCTATGAGCCGGTTGAGACTGCGAAACAGATCGCGATTGTGGGGGCCGGGGCCGCCGGCTTGGCAACGGCAATGGTGGCGGCGGAACGGGGGCATCAGGTGGTGGTGTTCGACAAGGCCGATCAAATTGGTGGCCAGTTGAACATGGCAAAAGAGATCCCCGGGAAAGAGGAATTCAAGGGTCTAACGCGCTGGTTCGAGACGATGATGGACAAACGCGCCATTGATCTTCGGTTGGGTGCAGCGCCATCCGTTGAGGACCTCACCGGATTTGATGAGGTGGTTGTCGCAACCGGCGTGAAGCCGCGCGATCCGGGCATTCCTGGGCAGGATCGGCCAAACGTGTTGAGTTATGTGGATGTGTTGGCCGGGAAAGCGCCCGTTGGACGGCGAGTGGCGATTATCGGGGCCGGTGGCATCGGTTTCGATGTGGCCGAATATCTGGTCCACGAAGGCGAAAGCCCAACCGAAGCCCCCGCGCTTTGGCGCAAAGAATGGGGTGTCAGCGACCCCGAGACGGATCGTGGCGGGTTGGCGCCGGAAGGACCACGCCCGGAGCCTGCGGCCCGTGAGGTCACGCTGTTGCAGCGAAAGGCCGAGAAGCCGGGTAAGCGTTTGGGCAAAACGACCGGTTGGATTCACCGCGCTGCGTTGAAAATGAAAGACGTCAAGATGGTCACCGGCGTGCACTATGAGCGCATCGATGCAGATGGGCTGCATGTGAGCTTTGGCGAGGCGCGCGAAAACCCAACCCTGATCGCGGTCGACACAGTTGTGCTGTGTTCAGGTCAGGAGGTGGAGCGGAGCCTGGCCGATGATCTGGAGGCGGCTGGCATCACCCCGCATGTGATCGGCGGCGCGGATGTGGCGGCAGAGCTGGACGCGAAACGGGCGATTGATCAAGGCGCGCGATTGGCCGCGGCGCTTTAGGCGATCAACTTACCAAGCTTCATCGCGACGCCCATATCGCCGGACACTTTCAGCTTGCCCATCATCACGCCGGTCATCGGGTTAAGCTTGCCGGTGAGCAGTTTGGTCAAGTTGTCCTTCGAGATGGCGATGGTGCAATCAGCGTCTTGGTTTTCTGTCGTGGCCCGCCCATTGCTCAGCACGATCACACCGTCTGACCCGCAATCGAACTTCAACGACCCGTCGAAGCTTTTGCCGGTGAGTCCGTCTTGAATGCGATCTGCCATCTGTTGCAACGCCATCTGTATCTCCGAAAAATGAAAGGCCCGCCTATCGCTAGGCAGGCCGGTGTGTTTCGGCAACGGTGACGTTGCGAGACTAGCCTTTGAGGCGTCGATCTCGTGCGGCGATCAGCTTCAAGCGCAGCGCATTCAGTTGAATAAACCCGGCTGCATCTTTCTGATCATAGGCGCCCGCATCATCTTCGAAGGTCACATGCGCCTCGGAATAGAGGCTGTGATCGGACCAGCGCCCAACCGTCCGGGCGAGACCCTTGTAGAGTTTCAACCGCACGGTGCCGGTGACATGGGCCTGGCTGTGGTCAATCGCGGCTTGCAGCATCTCGCGCTCTGGCGAGAACCAGAAGCCGTTATAGATCAGTTCCGCATAGCGCGGCATCAGCTCGTCTTTCAGATGCGCCGCGCCACGGTCGAGCGTGATCGACTCGATGCCGCGATGCGCTTCGAGCAGGATCGTGCCGCCGGGGGTTTCATAAATGCCGCGGGACTTCATCCCGACAAAGCGCCCTTCGACCAGATCAAGGCGGCCGATGCCGTGTTTGCCACCCAGCTCGTTGAGCTTGGTCAGGATCGTTGCGGGCGACATCGCCGCACCATTGATCGACACAGCGTCGCCCTTTTCGAAGCCGATTTCGATGTATTCCGGCTCGTTGGGTGCGTCTTCCGGGTGCACCGTGCGCTGGTAAACATAATCGGGCGCATCTTCGGCGGGGTCTTCCAGAACCTTGCCCTCCGACGAGGTGTGCAGCAGGTTCGCATCGACCGAGAACGGAGCCTCGCCGCGTTTGTCCTTGGCGATCGGGATCTGGTTCTTCTCCGCGAAATCGATCAGCTTCGTTCGGCTCGACAGATCCCATTCGCGCCAGGGGGCGATGACCTTGATCTCGGGGTTCAGCGCATAAGCCGCCAGTTCAAACCGGACCTGATCATTGCCCTTGCCCGTCGCGCCATGGGAGATGGCGTCCGCGCCCTCGGCGGCGGCAATCTCGACCAGACGCTTGGAGATCAGCGGGCGAGCGATCGACGTGCCGAGCAGGTAGAGCCCTTCGTAAAGCGCATTGGCGCGGAACATCGGAAAGACAAAATCGCGAACGAACTCCTCGCGCAAATCCTCGATATAGATGGCGCTCGCGCCCATCATCTCGGCCTTCTTGCGTGCGGGTTCGAGTTCCTCACCTTGGCCCAGATCGGCCGTAAAGGTCACTACCTCGCAGTTATACTCGGTTTGCAGCCATTTCAGGATGATCGAGGTGTCGAGACCGCCGGAATAGGCAAGGACGACTTTCTTAGGCGCGGACATCGGCGGCTCCGTCAGGTTTTTTGATTGACCGTCGGGGCGATAGCGGGTTTTCAAAGGCGGGGCAAGATGAGTGGGGGTGTGTAATGGACTATGGGTATCAGTTGCTGCGCCATGTGGTGCAACAGGTGTTCGGGAACTTGGGGCAAGCGGCCCGGCTGACGGGGCTATTGACGGTTCTGCCATATCTGTTTGGCATATTCGTGATCGGATCGCTTGTCGGTTGGGACTTTCTCACCCATGACCCGACGGCGTCCTACGACGCGCAACGAATGGATGAGATCGGCAGACGGTTTTTGGAGATCGGCCCGAGACTATTGGTCCTGATGCCCCTGATCGTCTTGGTGGCAGTAATTTGCTATGCTTGGGCCGCCATTGGCTGGCACCGATATGTGCTGCTTGAAGAGTCTGGCGCCGGTCTTCTGCCAACCTGGAATTGGGACCTGGTGAAAAGCTACCTTTGGGCCGTCATCCGGATTTTCTTGATTGCCCTGCTGACCGGCTTCGCTCTTGGATTTGCAATCGGCGTCGCAGCCGTTGCGGTGCAGTCGCCCGCGTTCTTTTTCTTTTTGGGTATCGGTTATGCGATCGCCTTGACCTGGGTGATAACGCGTGTGGGGCTGATCCTGCCATCGGCGGCGTTGGGTCAGCCGATGCGGATTGGTGAGAGTTGGACCCTGACTGAGCCGGTGTCTGGCGCCATTTTGCTGCCGATCATTGTGATCCCGATTGTTTTCGCCCTTTTGAATGGGCTTTTGCAGATTGTGCCGGTTGTCGGGCTTTTGTTGAGCTTCGTGCTTGGCTGGCTACAGGTGCTGGTCAATCTCGCTCTGATGACCACGCTTTACGGCAATTTGGTTGAGGGGCGGGCCCTGAACTGAGCTCTGGACAGTTCGCAGGATTAGAGGCAGGGCAGGGATATGACCGATTTTGCCCAAAATGCGCGCGCCGCGGCCGAGGCGATGCGCGCGCTGTTTCCGCCCACACCGCTTCAGCGCAACGTTCATCTATCCGAGCGATTTGGCGCGGAGATTTGGCTGAAGCGGGAGGATTTGAGCCCCGTCCGGTCGTACAAAATCCGGGGCGCGTTCAATGCGATCCGAAAGGCCTTGGCCGCTGATCCGAAGCAGCGGCAGTTTGTCTGCGCCAGCGCAGGGAACCATGCCCAGGGCGTGGCCTATGTGTGCCAGCATTTCGGGTTGAGCGGCACGGTTTTCATGCCGGTCACCACGCCGAAACAGAAGATCGATAAGACCAAGGCGTTTGGCGGGAAGGTGGTTGAAATCCGTCTGGTCGGCGATTTCTTCGATGAAACCCTGGCGGCAGCGCAGGCGTTTTGTGCCCAAGAGGGCGCGCATTTTCTATCGCCCTTTGATGATGCGGATGTGATCGAAGGCCAGGCCTCGGTTGCCCTGGAAGTGGTCGATGAGATGGGTGGCGCGCCAGATCATATGATCTTGCCCGTCGGTGGCGGCGGCCTGTCCTCAGGTGTGATCCGCTATCTGGATGCGATTGGGGCGCCTGTTGAGATGACTTTGGTTGAGCCCGAAGGCGGGCCGAGCCTGACCGCTGCGTTGCGGGCGGGGGTCCCCGTTGCGACGCCGATTACCGATAATTTTGTCGATGGCGCAGCCGTGGCGCGGATTGGCGCATCGAACTTCGAAGTGTTGAGGGCGCTTGACCCGGCGCAGGTCATTTTGGCACCGGAAAACCGGATCTGCGTGACCATTGGTGAGATGCTGAATGTCGAAGGCATCGTGCTGGAGCCTGCTGGAGCTTTGGCGGTGGATGTCTTGGAGCATTTGGCCGATCAGCTTCGCGGAAAGCGCGTCGTCTGCGTGACCTCCGGTGGCAATTTCGATTTCGAACGCCTGCCCGAGGTGAAAGAGCGTGCGATGCGGTATCAAGGATTGAAGAAATACTTCATCTTACGGTTGCCGCAGAGGCCCGGCGCGTTGAAGGAGTTCCTTGGCCTCTTAGGTCCTGATGACGACATTGCGCGGTTCGAATATCTCAAGAAATCCGCGCGAAACTTTGGGTCCGTTCTGATCGGGATCGAGACCCGAGAGGCGGCGCAATTCGATGGGTTGTTGGAACGGATCGAAGCGCGTGGCTTTGCGATCCGTGATATCACAGATGACGATCTTCTGGGGCAGTTCCTGATTTGATTGGACAGATCGTGGCCGTTGAGCCGTCTTGATCAACGCATCAGTCATGTCCGGCCCCGGGCTTTGCCATCTGAGGGCTTAGGCCATTTCCTGCGGTTGAGATGCACGGCCTGCTCAACCGAATTGCCCCATGATCTGTGTCACGAAGTGACGGTCACCCGAGACAGCCAGTTGAGTCGCCGCCTCGGCCCAGGGCATAAACACCGGCCAGTGTCCTGCTTCTGTTGGGGGCGCGATACGGCGACCGACCTTGGCGAAATAGATATGGCATTGTTTTTGCGCCCAAAGATCGTAATCGGGCATATAGGTGAACCGGTGGAACATGCCCAACCGGCGCGGCGCATGGATGCGATAGCCGGTCTCTTCCATCACTTCGCGATGCAAAGCCGCCAAGACGCTCTCGCCAGGGTCGATACCGCCGCCGGGGAGTTGGAACTCGGGCCGGGGACGTTCTTGAAACGTGGCTAGGATCTCATCGCCGCTGGCGATGATCGCGTAGACGCCGGCACGCGGCATATAGCGGCGGGCAGGGTCGGGGCTACGGCCAAATCGGCGGTTCATGCTAGAGCCTGCTGTTGAGGTGGCTTGGGGTCTCGCTATGCCAGCCTTCGTAAACGATGAAAACCCCGGGGCCTGTCCTTTGCCGAAACCATCGGCTAAGGAATCGCTATGGATAAGACTGCCAATCAGATGATCCGCGAAACCGCCGCCCGTGTCCTGCGCCTAGAAGGCCAAGCTGTGGTGGACATGGCGGAGAACCTGCCTGCCGATTTTGACGCGGCAGTCGCCGCCATTCTGGAGGTTGAGGGTCGCGTGATCCTCTCTGGCATCGGCAAATCGGGCCATATTGCGCGCAAGATCAGCTCGACCCTGGCGTCAACCGGAACACCATCGGCGTTTGTGCATCCAGCGGAGGCCAGCCACGGCGATCTGGGTATGGTGATGCCCGGTGACTTGGTCATTCTCATTTCCAACTCAGGTGAAACCGCGGAGTTGGGGGATATCGTGGCCCATGTAGCGCGGTTCTCGATCCCGATGATCGGCATTTCGCGAAACAACCAGAGCACACTCATGCAGGCCGCCGATTGGCGTTTGACACTGCCCCCCGCACCAGAGGCCTGCATCATTGGTATGGCGCCGACCACCTCGACCACGCTGACCCTGGCATTGGGCGATGCACTGGCTGTCTCGGTCATGGAACGGCGCGGGTTTTTGCCTGAGCATTTCCGCACCTTCCATCCTGGCGGCAAGCTTGGTGCGCAGTTGAGCAAGGTGGCGCAACTGATGCACGGGGTGGAAGAGCTGCCGCTTGTGCACCCAGGCAGCGCCATGGGCGACACGCTGATTGAGATGAGCGAGAAGAGCTTCGGGATCGCGGGTGTTGTTGAGGATCATAAGCTCGTCGGCGTGATCTCCGACGGCGATTTGCGGCGCAACATGGATGGGCTGATGGAGCGCAAAGCCGGCGACGTCGCCACAAACAGCCCGCGCAGCATCGGTCCTGACATGCTGGCCGCCGAAGCCATGGCCGTCATGTCAGAACACAAAATCACGGCGCTCTTTGTGGTTGATGACAGCGGGCGCCCCGTGGGCCTCCTGCATCTACATGATTGCCTTCGCGCCGGGATCGCCTAGCCGCGCCCAACGGCTGCATATGCTTCAAAACCGGCGCGTTTGACGTCTTTCGGCGAATAGATGTTCCGTAGATCGGCCATGCGCGGCGTGGTCATTTTCTTAGCCATTTTCTTGAGATCCAGCGCGCGGAACTCGTTCCATTCGGTCAGAATCACAACCAAATCAGCATTGTTCGCCGCTTTGTAAGGATCATCCAGCCAGTGAACCCCGGGCAGAAGCCTCTCGCCTTCGCGTTTGCCTTGGGGGTCTACAACGCGAACCTTTGCGCCGCCGCCCACAAGGGCGGGGACGATGCTGAGCGAGGGGGCGTCGCGCATATCGTCTGTGTTTGGTTTGAAGGTCAAACCCAGAACCGCGATGGTTTTGCCATTGAATGAGTCGTCGCAGAGGTCGCGGAGCTTCTCGATCATCCGGTGCTTCACCTCGTCATTCACCCGGATCACGGTTTCGACGATGTGCTGGGGCACGGCGTGCTCCTGCCCAATCCGGGCCAGCGCTGAGGTGTCTTTCGGGAAGCACGAGCCGCCATAGCCCGGCCCGGCGTGGAGGAATTTGTTGCCGATCCGCCCGTCGAGACCCATGCCCTTGGAAACCTCTTTCACATCCGCACCGACGCGCTCACAGAGTGCCGCGATCTCGTTGATGAAGGTGATCTTGGTCGCCAGAAACGCATTGGCGGCGTATTTGATCATCTCGGCGCTTTCCAGATCGGTGGTGAGGATCGGGAACTCGCGCAGGAAGAGGGGCCGGTAAATCTCGGCCATCACCTCGCCCGCCCGTTCGGTCTGAACGCCGACCACGACCCGATCTGGCCGCATAAAGTCGTCAATCGCGGCCCCTTCGCGCAGGAATTCCGGGTTCGAGGCGACGTCGAATTCAGCCGCCGGGTTGGCTTTGGCCACGGTTTGCTTGACCCGGCGATTGGTGCCGACAGGCACGGTGGATTTGGTGACGATCACGGCATAGCCGGTCAGTGCTTGGGCCACTTCTTCGGCTGCGGCCATCACATAGGTCAGATCGGCATGGCCATCGCCGCGACGTGTCGGCGTGCCGACCGCAATAAACACGGCTTCTGCGCCATCAACTGCCGCCGCGAGATCGGTCGTGAAAGACAATCTCCCGGCCTCGACGTTTTTGGCCATCAGCGTATCGAGCCCAGGTTCGTAGATCGGGACTTCGCCGGCCTCCAACATCTCAATCTTTCGCGGGTCTTTGTCGACGCAGATCACGTCGTGCCCGAAATCGGAAAAACACACACCGGAGACGAGGCCGACATAGCCGGTACCGATCATCGCAATACGCATCTGCTCACTGCCCTTTCGTCATGCCCTTTGCGGGCCGTGGTTTTAGAAACTCTATCATCTGCACTTTCTTAAGGCGAGGCGTCAGACCTGGTAGAAATCCCGATACCAAGCGACGAATTCTGCAACGCCGTCTGCAATCTTGGTTTTCGGTGTGTAGCCGGTCAACCGCTGCAGCAAATTCGCATCGGCCCACGTCGCCGGCACATCGCCGGGCTGCATCTCCATCATGTTGCGGATCGCGGGTTTGCCGATCGCGGTTTCGATAGCAGCGATGAAATCGAGCAGCTGAACCGGCTCGGAGTTACCGATATTGACGATGCGCCAGGGCGCGACGGGCGAGAGGCTATCGCCTTCTGGGATATCGTCGGCGGTTTCGGGTCGGACGGGCACGGTGTCGATCAAGCGGGCGATGCCATCGACCAGATCGTCCACATAGGTGAAGTCGCGCGCCATATCGCCATGGTTGTAGATATCGATCGGTGTGTTTTCGAGGATCGCCTTGGTGAATTTGAACAGCGCCATATCCGGGCGACCCCAGGGACCATAAACCGTGAAGAAACGGAACATAGTTATCGGTAGATCGTAGAGATGGGCATAGGAATGCGCCATCGCTTCATTGGCCTTCTTCGTTGCCGCGTAGAACGACATTTGCGTGTCGGTCTTTGCCGTTTCGGCATAAGGCATGACCGTATTGGCACCATAGACCGAGGATGTGGAGGCCAGCAGCATATGGGCAGGCGGATAGGCGCGGGCAGCTTCCAGCAATCGGAACGTCCCGATCAGATTGGCTTGCACATAGCTTTCCGGATTGTCGATGGAATAGCGCACCCCGGCCTGCGCGGCCAGGTGGATGACGGCATCCGGACGATGCTCTTCAAAAAGGGACTGGAGCAGATCTTCGGTCTCGATTCGCTCGGTGACGGCTTGAAACCTCTGATTTTGGAGAAGCATCGCATGGCGGCGGGTCTTCAAAGCGACATCGTAGTAGTCGGTCAAAGCGTCGATGCCGACAACCCGCCAGCCATCTGCGAGGAGCCGCTTGCACACATGAAACCCGATAAAACCAGCGGAACCAGTCACGAGCGCTGTTCGGGGCAGGGTTTGGGCCATAGCGTTTCCTTGTGGAGCCGATCATCGCAGCCATAACAACCGCTTCGACTGTGGCCAAGCCCGCAACCGACATGGAGCATCAAAGGTGGTGTATCGCGATGGATGGGGCGCTTTGTCGGCGCGACCTCTTTTTGCGGTAGCGGGTTAGGGCCGTGTCAGATGCGCCTGCGACGTGACCCAGTGCCAACTGCTTTCACACATATCGGCCAAGCTCTTCTCCGTCTCAAACCCAAGAACGGATTTCGCGAGATCGGTTTGTGCGCAATAGATTGGGACATCGCCGGGCCGCCGCGCTTCGAAAACAAAGGGCAAGTCTTGCCCGCAGGCCGCGCTATAGGCGTCGATGACGTCTAAGACCGACTGCCCCTTACCGGTTCCAAGATTGACCAGATGCCCTTGCCCGGTCGACAGAAGCGACTGCAACGATAACAGATGGCCGCGTGCCAAATCCTCAACATGGATGTAGTCCCGAACCCCGGTGCCATCAGGCGTGGGATAGTCATTTCCGAATACTTTGATTTGCGCGATTTCGCCGATTGCAACTTTGGCAACGAAAGGCATCAAATTGTTGGGCACATCCTTCGGATCTTCTCCAATCAGGCCGGAGGGATGTGCACCCGCCGGGTTGAAATACCGCAGAATGCCGAAAGCCCAGCCAGCATCGGCGGCCGCGAGCTCTTCCAGAACCTCCTCGCACATTATTTTGCTTCTGCCATAGGGGTTCATCGCGCGATGCTCGGCCGTTTCGGGCGTCGGCGTCTCGTCAGGGATGCCGTAAACTGTCGCTGAGGAGGAGAAGACGAGATTGCGGCAACCGGCCCGGTCCATCGCGGCGAGTAACGTCACTAAACCACCGAGATTGTTATCTAAATACCCAAGCGGGTCTTTGACGCTGTCGGCGACTGACTTTAACGCTGCAAAATGAACGACCGCCGCAATGTCATGTTGGGCAAAGAGCCGATCCAGCGCGGCGGAATCGCGAACATCCCCGGTGACACATGTGACTGGCGCGCCATTGATCTCTGCCAATCGCTCCGTCACACTCGGGTGCGAATTGACGAAGTTGTCGAAAATAATCACCTCAAACCCTGCCGCGACCAGTGCGAGATAGGTGTGAGAGCCGATATATCCTGCGCCGCCTGCGAGGAGGATTTTGCCCGCCATTTTAAGAGCCTCACGTCTTGTTGGCCGAGTGCTCTCACGAATCCCGATAGAGGTCAAACGACACATGGTGTCCGAGTAAAGTCGTGCCAAAACACGTCGTTTACCTGCCCAGAGTCCAAATCCGATCATCGCAGATCTCTCCGGAACCCTGGTAAATCCGATCCAGCCGCGTAGCCCGCCGACCGTGATTTGGGCTGCGCCTAAACTGTTGCCTGGCGGGCACCGGACGGCGTTTTGGCAGGTGTTCGAAACATCCGCGGCAGAATGAAGACACACCTGCGAGAGATTGGCATTAGGCGTCAATATGGAGGCCGAGCCGTTCAGACCGGAATCGGAATCTGGGCGGCTTTGGGAACAAGGCCGTTCATTTTCTCAAGATGGATTGGCAGCGTGTGGCTCAGGAAATCGTAGTGTTCCAATACATGGCGTCGTGCAGCCGGGCCCAAATCCGCGTAGTCCGCCGGATTGGCCAACACTTCGGCAACTTGATTGGCCAATGCCTTGGGATCGAAAAAATCGGCGAGAAGCCCCGTCTCGCCATGTGTCACAACTTCGCGGACCGGCGCTGTGTCTGAGGCGACGATGGTTGCCTCCATGGCCATGCTTTCCAAAAGGGACCAAGATAGGACAAACGGCACCGTCAGATAGATATGGCAACGGCTGATCTGGATGATCTTCTGGAAATCCGCATAAGGCACGCGGCCTAGAAAATGGACGCGATCCCAGTCGAGCCGATCTCCCACCTCCCGTTCCATTTCGGCGCGATACCCTCCGTCGGCATCGCTTTTCTTGCCATAGGATGTCTCGCTGCCGCCGATGATCAGCGCCCGAGCTTTGGGCCGCGCGGCCAAGATGTCGGGCAGCGCGCGCATGAACACATGAAAGCCGCGCGTGGGTTCCATGTTTCGGGCCATATAGGTGAAAATTTCATCCTCCCGGGTCACATCGCGGCCCAGTCGGCCCAGAGGGACTTTCGCCACGTGGTTGGGTTTCAGAAGATCGGCGCGAATGCCGTCATGGCAGCAATAAATCTTTGAGTGAAAGCTCTCCGGGAATGTATTGAGTTGCCATTGGGTCGGCGCATGGCCCAGATCGACGGTTTCTATATTCGCGAAATTCACCGCGTTGCGGGCATGCATAATGAATGGCGTGTGTTCGGAAGCCGGGAACTCAGGATCGAACCCGACAGAGCCGCCCTGTGCGAGATAGAAATACTCAAAAAAACCCAGAACCGGAACGCTCGGCCAAATCTGTTTCATGAAGGTGAGTTCGCCCCATCCCACATGACCGACGACGAGATCGGGCACAAACCCTTGCTCTTCAAGCCTTTTGCACGCGCGTACGACGCCAAAGCCCGAGCCACAGCACTCCTCCCAATACTTGGACAGTGCGTAGGCATCGTCTTTCGGGCGATGATGCGGGCGATATCCGAATATCTTGATACCAGGGATGTTTGGCGGCGTTTTGCTTTGGGTTAACGCGACCATCTCATGGCCACCTTGGGCAATCAGCCAATCAATCAATTGTCGGTATTGGCCAGGGAAATTTTGGTGCACAAAAAGGATCTTCATAGCCGCGCTGCACTTTCTAAAAGCTCTGACCAGCTTTCATATAATTGGAGCGGCAGGCAAGCAGCTAGCGATTGCCTTTGAGAAGGTCCGACAGATACGCGCCATATCCATTCTTACCGAACAAGGCGGCCCGTGCCGCAAGTTCATCGGCGCTGATCCAACCTGCCGCGAACGCAACTTCTTCCGGACAGCCGACCTGCAGCCCTTGTCGGGTTTCCAACGTGCGTACGAAATTCCCGGCCTCAAGCAGGCTGTCATGTGTTCCGGTGTCGAGCCAAGCATAGCCTCGCCCCATCAACTGCACATTCAACGCATCTTCGGTTAGGTAGCTTTGCAACAGGTCGGCAATTTCTAGTTCGCCGCGTGCCGACGGGGTCACGGATCGCGCCCTGGTGGAGGCTGATCCATCAAGGAAATAGAGCCCTGTGACCGCGTAATTGGATGCGGGTTTGGTTGGTTTCTCCACAATGGCTTCGACCCGCCCGGCGGTATCGAAACTGACAACGCCATACCGTTCTGGGTCAGCCACGTGATACCCGAAAACCGTACCGCCAGTTTCGGGCGCTGCAGCCATCAAACCAGGCAGGCCGTGCCCAAAGAACAGGTTGTCCCCCAAGATCATCGCGGATGGATGACTGTCGAGAAAGCTCTCAGCCAGGAGATAGGCTTGCGCCAGACCCTCGGGCGCGGGTTGTGTGATATAAGTGAGCGCGATGCCCCATTGCGTTCCATCCCCCAAAACAGCTTGAAACTGGGTCTGGTCTTGCGGCGTCGTGATAACGGCAATCTCGCGGATCCCGGCCAGCATCAAGACGCTGAGCGGATAATAGATCATTGGTTTGTCATAGACCGGCACCAATTGCTTCGAGAGGCCCATCGTAACAGGGTAAAGCCGGGTGCCCGAGCCACCAGCCAGGATGATGCCTTTGCGCGTCGTCATGTCAGGGGCTTTCATATTTGGACAGGTATACCGCCAAGTTTGCCCGCCAATCGGGCCGTTGCAAGCCAAACACGGTTTCAAAGCTTTGACAGTCTATCCGTGAGTTCAGGGGGCGCGCCGCCGGTGTTGGATAGTCGGATGTTGGAATATCTTCGACCGTGCACGACAGACCCGAAACCTCAAAGATCGCCCGTGCGAAATCGGCCCAACTGACATCTGGGTGGCCCGCATAGTGATACACGCCTGTTGCACCCGGGTTTGCCATTAGGTGCCGACCGCTCACTAAACAGGCCGTGGCCAACGCGTCGGCGGGGGTCGGGCCGCCGATCTGATCCGCTACAATGGTCAAGTGGTCGCGACTCGCGCCGAGGCGGAGCATTGTGGTCAAGAAATTCTGCCCCTGGTCATCAAATACCCAGGATGTTCGCAAGATCGCATGAGGACCGCCAGCGGCGCGAACACCGGCCTCGCCTGCCAGTTTGCTCCGTCCATAAACATTCAGCGGCGCGGTGGCTGCATCCGGTCTGCGAGCCATCGTGCCGCTCCCGTCAAACACGTAGTCGGTGGAGATATGGACCAGGGGAACATCAAGATCAGCGCATGTCTGCGCCATTTCCATTGGGGCGTCGGCATTGATCCGAAAGGCGAGCTCCTCGGCGCTTTCGGCACCATCGACATTGGTATACGCGGCCACGTTGATCACATATTTTGGCCGCAGGCTGCGGATGGCTTCGTCACATTGTCCCGGCTGAGACAAATCCGCCTCTGCCCTGGTGAGCGCTGTGACCTCCGGCATCTGCGCCAAGACACGCCCGACCTGCCCGGCAGCGCCAAATGCCAGGATCGTCATGACAAAAGCCCTAAGCGGTTCCCCACGCCCTCCCGAGCCAAGAGCGCCCGCCACCAGGCTTCATTGTCGAGATACCAATCAACCGTGCGCTCGAGCCCTTCTTCCAAAGTGACTGAGGGACGCCAGCCCAGTTCGTCCCGAATGCGGGATGGATCGATAGCATAGCGTTGATCATGGCCGGGTCGATCGGCCACGAACCTGATTTGATCGGCATAGGCGTGGTTCTTGGGGCGTTTGCGATTGAGGATGGCGCAGAGGCTCTCTACCAAATCGATATTGCGGGCCTCCGCCTCCCCGCCGATGGCATAGCTGCGCCCGGTTTCGCCGGTCTGCAGGACCGTCAGAAGGGCGTCTGCGTGATCCTCCACATAGAGCCAATCCCGCACATTAGACCCTGTTCCATAGACAGGAATGTCCTCCCCCGCGAGCGCTTTCAAGATCACGACGGGGATGAGTTTCTCAGGGAAATGGAACGGTCCGTAGTTATTCGAACAATTGCTCAGAACCACTGGCAATCCATAGGTCTCGTACCAAGCGCGCACCAAGTGATCGGCGCCGGCTTTGGACGCAGCATAGGGGCTGTTGGGGGCATAGGGGCTGTCTTCGGAAAACTGTCCGTCCGGTCCCAAACTGCCGAACACCTCGTCCGTCGAGATTTGGTGAAAGCGAAACTGCTCTGGCTTTCCGGCTGATTCCCAATAGCGCCTCGCCGCCTCTAACAAGGTCGCTGTGCCGCGCATATTCGTCTCTATGAAGGCCAGAGGCCCGTCAATTGACCGATCCACATGCGATTCCGCGGCCAGATGCATGATGGCATCGGGGCGGTGTTGGGCCAAAATCCGGTCCATCTCGGATGCGTCACAGATATCGGCCTTCTCGAAGCTGTAGTTTGGATCATCCGCAACCGAGGCGACATTCTCCAAACAAGCGGCATAGGTCAGCACATCAACATTCACGACGGCATGCCCCCGTGCGATTGCCAGTCGCACCACGGCGGAGCCAATGAACCCCGCGCCACCGGTGACCAAAAGCTTCATGTCGCGGGTCCTCCCCAAGAAATGCCGGATGAGAAGCCAGCAAAAGCCCCTGCGACAGCATCTTTGTCCGAGAGTACCGGCTCCACATTGCCTAAACCCCAATCGATGTTGAGATCTGGGTCGTCAAACCGAACACTCGCCTCGCAATCGGGCGCATAGTAATTGCTGCATTTGTAGATCAACTCACTATCAGGCGCGCGCGTGGCAAACCCGTGTAAGAACCCCTGGGGAATCAACAACTGTCGGCCATTTTCCGCGCTCAACTCAACACCGACCCATTGGCGATAGGTTGGCGAGCCGACACGAGCGTCCACGGCCACATCAAAAACCACGCCGCGCCCACAACGCACCAGTTTTGCCTGCGCAAAGGGGGGCGTCTGAATATGCAGGCCTCGGATAGTGCCGACCGTCGCAGACATGGAATGGTTATCTTGCACGAAGTCTATGTCGATACCGTGGTCTTTGAGGGTTTTGCGGTTCCAGCTCTCGCTGAAATAGCCGCGGGTATCTCCAAACCGTTTGGGCGTTAAGATCAACAGATCGGGCAGCGTGGTCGTTTCAATCTTCACAGAGGCGGTCCATCTTTGGCAGCGGTGGATTATAGCGCTCGATAGCAAGGGATTGCGGCCAAGTCACCCGGCAACCCCTTGGGATATCAGTTGCCGCCCCTATATGGGCGCGATATGCCTGCCGGAGCGGGCCGCGAGGACTTCTTATGACATTGACGACCAAAATCGCTTGGGACGATACCGTCCTGCCGTTTCAACTCGACCGCACGGATATTCGCGGGCGTGTGGCGCGCCTGGATGGCACGCTAGACAAAATCTTGTCGCAACACGCCTATCCTGCGGGTGTTGAAGCCATGGTGGCGGAGATGGCGTTGCTGACCGCGTTGGTCGGGCAGACCATCAAGCTGCGCTGGAAACTGTCGCTCCAGGTGCGAGGCGATGGCCCGCTGCGGCTCATTGCGACGGATTTCTTCGCACCTGCCGAGGAGGGTGCGCCTGCGCAGATTCGGGCCTATGCAAGCTATGACAAAGAGGCATTCGACGAGGCTGCCGACCCGTTTCAGCAGATCGGCAAGGGCTATTTCGCTATTCTGATCGATCAGGGTGCAGGAAATGCGCCGTATCAAGGCATCACGCCGATTGCGGGTGGCGCGTTGACCGCCTGTGCAGAGGCCTACTTTGCGCAATCCGAGCAGCTGCCGACCCGGTTTGCCTTGAGCTATGGCCGGTCGCAAGAACCGGGTGAGGCCGTGCATTGGCGCGCGGGGGGCGTGATGTTGCAGCATATGCCGAAAGCCTCCCCGCATGTGACGGGTGAAGGCGGATCTGGCGAAGCCGGGTTGCTCGCTGCCGAAGACATCTTGGATGCGGCAGAGGGCGAGAACTGGAACCGCGCCAACCTGCTTCTCGATACGGTCGAGGAGTTGGAGTTGATCGGCCCGCGCGTGTCGCCGACAGATCTTCTGGTGCGGCTGTTCCACGAAGAAGCACCGCGCGTGTTTGATGCGCAACCGGTGCAGTTCGGTTGCACCTGTTCGCCTGCCAAGGTGCGTCAAAGCCTCTCGATCTACTCCGCCAAGGACATTGCGCATATGACGACGGACGCGGGCATCGTGACCGCGGATTGTCAGTTCTGCGGTGCGCATTATCAATTTGATCCTCTGACCTTGGGGTTCGAAGCCGAAAAGGCCGTGGGTGGCGATGATGGGTCGACCAGTTGATCTCAATATCTTGCGGGCCGCGCTGGAGCGGCCGGCAACGCCCTCGTCGGATTACGATCTGAACCCCGATATCGCTTTGCCAGAGGGTCGCAAACTGCGCCCGGCAGCCGTGTTGATCGCCATCGCTGACGCGCCGGGCGGGGCGGAGGTGATCCTGACCAAACGCGCCTCGCATCTGAAACACCACCCGGGGCAGATCGCCTTTCCCGGCGGTAAGCTTGATGATGGCGATGCCGATTTGGTATCTGCAGCGCTGCGTGAGGCGGAAGAAGAGATTGGTCTTCCGCGAGATTTGGTCTCTGTCCTTGAGCTGATGCCGATCCATGAGACGGTCACCAGCTATGAGGTGACGCCAGTCATTGCGGTTCTGAACGGCGATTTTGATCCGGTACCAGAACTAGGTGAAGTTGCCGAGATATTTCGGGTCCCGCTTGCGTTTCTCATGGACCCGAGCGCCTATCGGGTTGAGCGGCGACGTTGGCGCGGCGTGTGGCGGCAGTTTTACGTCGTGCCCTATGGGCCGTATTACATTTGGGGCGCCACGGCGCGGATGTTAAAATCTCTGGCGGATCGGGTTGAGTCATGAAGCTACAAGCGGATTGGATGGCGCATCCGGGGACGGTTGCGATTTGCACCACCCTCGTGGAGGCAGGTCACCAAGCGCTGTTTGTTGGCGGCTGCGTGCGCAATGGCCTGATTGGGCAGGCGGCAGACGACATCGACCTCGCCACCGATGCGGTGCCGGAACGGGTGATGGCGCTTGCCGAAGCGGCGGGATTGCATGCGGTGCCCACAGGGTTCGACCATGGGACGGTCACGGTTGTCGCTGACGGTCGTCCGCATGAGGTGACCACCTTCCGCAAGGATGTGGAGACCCATGGCCGACATGCAACCGTCGCCTTTTCGACAGATATTCACGACGATGCGGCGCGGCGCGATTTTACGATGAATGCGCTTTATGCGACACCAGATGGGACCGTGCTGGACCCCACGGGCGAGGGAGTGGAGGACCTTGCCGCCCGTCGTCTTCGCTTCATCGGATCTGCAGAAGATCGCATTCGGGAAGACTATCTTCGCATCCTGCGGTTTTTCCGGTTTCATGCGTGGTACGCCGATCCAGGCAACGGGCTTGATGCCGACGGATTGGCAGCTTGTGCGGCTTTATCCGGCGGAATAGAGACACTTTCAAAAGAGCGCATTGGCGCGGAGATGACAAAGTTCCTCTCTGCCAGCGACCCCGGTCCAGCTTTGGCGGCGATGATGCAGAGCGGTGTCTTGCGCTGTGTCCTACGAGGTGCAGACCCGCGCGCTCTGCCGATCCTGATCGCTATTGAGGCAGCACAGTCTGTATCGCCTGACCCGATGCGTCGCCTCGCGAGTTTGGGCGGGGAAGAGCCGACCGATGCGTTGCGGTTGAGCAAACGCGATGCGAGGCATGTCGCCCTGCTCCGCGAAAGGATGGGTAGCGCGGAAGGGCCGGGCGAACTCGGCTATCGTCATGGCTATGAGACGGCGCGCGACATCTTGCTGCTGCGGGCCGCGATTTTTGAGCAACCATTCGATGGCGACGCGCTGCAGACTGCAACGCGCGGCGCGGAGGCGCAGTTTCCAATCGTCGCGGCTGACCTCATGCCAGAGCTGACCGGCCCAGCCCTTGGCGAGAAACTGGCTGAGCTTGAAACACGGTGGATCGCCTCGGATTTCGCCCTGGATCGCGCCGCGCTCCTGTCTTGACGGAGGCCGCGTGCTCGACCCGCTCTATGCCTTCGTATTTGTCGGCCTCTTCTCACCAGGACCGAACGTCATCTTGCTGACAGCCTCGGGCGCGCGGTTTGGCATGCGCGCGACGCTGCCGCATGTGGCGGGGGTCGTGGTTGGGGTGGGTGTGACGGCGGGTTTGACAGGGCTCGGGATCGGGGCGGCCTTGGAGGCACGACCCGGCTTAGTTCTGACGTTGAAACTTGCGGCCGCGACCTGGATCCTGTGGATGGGCTGGACCCTCTGGCAATCCGCCAATGCGCCAGGGGCCCGTCAGGCGCGGGATCGGCCCTTTACCTTTGTTGAGGCGGTTCTGTTTCAGTGGGTGAACCCAAAGGTTTGGGCGGTCGCCCTGGCGGCGGCTGCGGGCTATGGCATTGGTCTGACCCCATGGGACGAAGCACAGCGTTTGGCTCTGGCTTTTTCCGGGACAAATTTTTTTGTGTGCCTGTTTTGGAGTGCCGCTGGCACCGCTTTGGCCCTTCTTCTTAACACGCCTGGCGCTTGGCGGATTTTCGCGCGGGTCATGGCAACGGGGCTGGCCGCGTCGGCTGTCATGGTTTTTCTGTAATCCCGGGGCTATATCCCGAGTCTCAGCCCTTAACCCGCGCCGCTTATTCGGCCAGAGTCCCATGTTCCGTTTTTTTGAAAATCTGGTCGACCCCTACAAGGCGTATCCCGAGCGAGATACGCCGCCGACGCGGCTGTGGCCGTTCTTGTGGGAGTATTCGCAGCCGTTCAAACGGCTCTTCGCGCTCACGGCGGCGATGTCTTTGCTGGTCGCCATCGTTGAGGTCGCGCTGATTTATTATATGGGCCGGGTGGTCGATCTGTTGTCGTCCGGTGAGCCCGCGACCGTGTTGGAGCAATATGGCACCGAGCTCTTGCTTGTCGCTGGCTTCATTTTGATCCTGCGTCCGGCGCTGCAGGGGCTCGATGTCGCGTTGTTGAACAACGGCATCTTGCCGAATTTCGGCACGTTGATCCGCTGGCGGGCGCATAAACATGTTTTACGTCAATCGGTTGGCTGGTTTGAGAATGATTTCGCGGGTCGGATCGCAAACCGGATCATGCAAACCCCGCCGGCTGCTGGCGACGCGATTTTTCAGGTGTTTGATGCCCTCACCTTCGCGGTCGCGTATTTGATCGGTGCGGCGATCCTTCTGGCCGAGGCGGACCCACGTCTCGCCCTGCCGCTGATCATCTGGCTGGGGCTCTATGCCCTTCTGGTGCGTTGGACGATGCAGCGGGTTGGGCCTGCGTCAAAGGCCAGCTCGGATGCGCGGTCGATGACCACGGGCCGCGTTGTCGATAGCTACACCAATATCCATTCGGTGAAGCTCTTCGCGCATCACGACAGCGAATTGGACTACGCCAAAGAGGCGATTGAACACACCCGCCAGACGTTCGCTCGTGAGATGCGGATTTTCACCACGATGGATGTGGCGCTGACTGCGCTAAACGGATTCCTGATCGTTGGGGTTGTCGGTTGGGCCGTTTGGCTCTGGGCGCAAGGTGCGGCTTCGGTCGGGGTTGTTGCTGCGGCCACCGCGCTCACGCTGCGGCTGAATGCGATGACCGGTTGGATCATGTGGGCGCTCAGCACGTTTTTCCGCTCACTCGGGATTGTCTCCGAAGGGATGGAAACCATCGCGCAACCGATCACCTTGGTCGATAAGCCAAATGCCAAAAATCTGGTTTTGGAAAAGGGCGCGATTGAGCTGCGCGGGTTGACCCATCACTACGGGCGCGAGAGCGGCGGGTTGCAGGATATATCGCTGCGCATTCAGCCGGGGGAAAAGATCGGCTTGATCGGGCGCTCGGGCGCGGGGAAATCGACCCTCGTGAAGCTTCTCTTGCGGTTTTATGACGCCGAGAAGGGGCAGATTCTGATCGATGATCAAGATATCTCGTCGGTGACGCAAGATAGCCTGCGCCAAGTCATCGGTATGGTGCAGCAAGACAGCTCTCTGCTGCATCGCTCGGTTCGGGAGAACATCCTCTATGGGCGGCCCGAGGCCAGCGAGGCGGAGGTAATCGCGGCGGCGAACCGGGCCGAGGCGCATGAGTTCATTCTCGATCTCGCCGACCCGGAAGGTCGCCTGGGCTATGACGCGCAGGTGGGCGAGCGTGGCGTGAAACTCTCCGGCGGGCAGCGTCAGCGCGTTGCACTGGCGCGGGTGATTTTGAAAGACGCGCCGATCCTGATCCTCGACGAGGCCACCAGCGCGCTCGACAGCGAGGTCGAGGCGGCGATCCAAGACACGCTTTACGGGGTGATGGAGGGCAAAACCGTCATCGCCATCGCGCACCGCCTGTCCACCATTGCCAAGATGGATCGGATTTTGGTGTTGGATAATGGCCGGATTGCCGAAGAAGGCAGCCATGCGGAGCTTCTGGCTCAAAATGGGCTCTATGCCGGGTTCTGGGCGCGGCAATCGGGCGGCTTTATCGGCACCGAGGCGGCGGAATGATTGCGCGGCTGCAACCGGTTCTGGCCTGGTTGGGTGACCTGATTGACGGGTTCAAACCGGCCGAAACACCACCGCCGCAGACGCTCTGGGCATTCTTCCGATGGTGCCTTGCTGGGTCATGGCCGGTGATCTTGCTCGCCACGCTTGCCTCGGCGCTGGCCGGGACGCTGGAGGTGTTCAGCGCACTGCTGCTTGGCATGATCGTTGATAGCGCAGTCGAAAGTGCCGCGCCGCTGACCTATTTCGCCGAGAACTGGGGTCTGATCCTGGGCTTCGTGGCGTTCTTCCTCCTGCTGCGCCCAATGATCTTTGGCGCCAGCGCGGCGTTTAACGGCATCGTCCTGCCGCCCAACATCTACCCATTGGTGCAAAGCCGGTTGCACCGCTGGTCGCTTGGTCATGCGGTCAGCTTCTTCGACAATGATTTCGCTGGCCGGATTGCCCAGAAGCAGATGCAGACGGCCCAGGCGCTGACCAATGTGGTGGGCGAGGTGATCAATGCAATTGCGTTCGCGCTGGCCTCGATGATCGGGTCGGTTCTGATGCTTGCGGTCATCGATTGGCGGATCGCTTTGGCGCTTTTGGCTTGGCTTGGTCTATATTTCTGGATGATCGGCTGGTTCTTGCCGCGCATCCGTAAACGGTCCGCCGCCCGGGCCGGGGCGCGGGCGATGGTCACGGGGCAGGTCGTCGACACGATCACCAATATCAAGACAGTGAAGCTCTTCGGCCATACGCGGCACGAGGATAGCGCGGCGATTGGCGCGATGGAGGTCCTGCGGGATCGCTCGCTCGAGTTTGGCTATCTGTCCACCGGGTTCCGTTTTGCGCTGATGACGGTGGCCGGGCTTCTGCCGGTGGTCTTGATCCTCGGGGCGGTTCTGCTTTGGCGTCAGGGGGTCGCCAGCCCGGGCGATATCGTGGCGACCGGTGCCATTGCGATGCGGATCGCGCAGATGACGGGCTGGGTCAGCTTCACGTTGATGGGCATCTACGCCAATGTCGGTGAGATCGAGGACGGAATGCGAACCTTGACCCCGCCGCATACCCTGATCGATGACGAGAGCGCGTTGGAGTTGGAGCGTGCGAAAGGCAAGATCACTTTTGAGGCTGTAAGCTTCGCCTATGGACGCGAATTGGGTGGCATTGAGGAGCTGTCACTGGTGGTCGAGCCGGGCGAGAAACTCGGCATCGTCGGCGCCTCGGGGGCCGGGAAGTCGACCTTGGTTGCCTTGCTTCTCAGGCTCTATGATGCGGAGAAGGGTCGCATTCTGCTGGATGCGTGCGATGTGCGGGAACTGACCCAAGAAAGCCTCAGACGGCAGATCGGAATGGTTATGCAGGAAACTGCGATGTTCAACCGTTCCGCTCGGGACAACATCCTTTATGGTCGCCCCGGAGCCTCGGAGGAAGAGATGCTGGCCGCGGCGCGGCGGGCGGAAGCCGATGACTTCATCAAGGATCTAGAAGATCACACGGGACGCAAAGGCTATGATGCGCATCTTGGTGAACGTGGCGTGAAACTTTCCGGCGGACAACGTCAGCGGATTGCCCTGGCCCGCGCGTTTTTGAAGGACGCCCCGGTTTTGGTTTTGGACGAAGCGACAAGCGCCCTCGACAGCGAAGTCGAGGCCGCGATCCAGACGGCTTTGGCGGATGTGATGGAGGGCAAAACCGTGATTGCGATTGCCCACCGGCTTTCGACTATTGCGCGGATGGATCGGATCGTCGTCATGGATCAGGGCCGGATTGTCGAAGAGGGCAGTCACGTTGACCTGCTTGCGCAGGACGGGCTTTATGCGCGCTATTGGAACCGGCAATCGGGCGGGTTCATTGGCGTGAAAGAAGCCGCGGAATGAGCGACGAGATGGACCTCGAGATGGTTCCCGCCGAGGTTTTTGGGCGCAGCCTGTCGGGTATTGGTGTCAACCTGCTGAGCCCGGATGTGCGCGCCTTGGCCGCGATGATGGTGGAGGTGTTTGGCCTGAGCGTGCATCGCCTCTCGGATGATTTTGCGATCTTGCGGCACGGCGATATGATGATGCAGATCCACGCGGATGGCACCTATGGCGCGCACCCGCTTCTGGGGATTGTACCGGAAAGCCCGCCGCGGGGAGGCGGTTTGCAACTCTATCTGTTTGATATCGATCCAGATGCCGCAGTCGCGCGGGCCAAGGCGGCGGGCCACATGGTTTTGGAGCCGGTCGCCGATAAACCTCACGGGTTGCGGGAGGCGACGATCCTCAGCCCCGAGGGCTATGCATTCAGCCCGGCTATTTCCAGCGCGTGACGATATGATCGGTCCTTTCGAAACCACAATCGACCGACTCGGTCACAAGGGGGACGGCGTCGCAGCGGGGCCGATTTTTGTGCCGATGGCCTTACCGGGCGAGACGGTGTCGGGCCAATTGCAGGGCGACCGGTTGGACGATGTGCGGATCGTGACGCCTTCCTCTGATCGCGTCAGTGCGCCTTGCCCCCATTACCGAAGCTGCGGTGGCTGTTCTTTGCAACATGCGTCGGATGGGTTGGTCGCGGATTGGAAGCAAGAGGTTGTGACAAGCGCGCTGGCGGCGCACGGTTTGACTGCTGAGATGCGCCCGATCCATACGTCGCCGCCGCGGACTCGCCGCCGCGCCACGCTGGCCGGAACCCGCACCAAGAAGGGCGCTTTGGTTGGGTTTTATGCCCGCCGTTCTGACACTATCGTGCCGATTAGAGACTGTTTGGTTCTCCATCCAGACCTGATGCAGGTTCTTTCGACCCTGGAAGAGATCACCCGGCTTGGCGGGTCCCGCAGCGCCATATTGAGTTTCACGCTGACCCGGTCCGACGCCGGGATCGATTGCGCGGTCACAGGCGGCAAGCCACTTGATGAAGCCCTGCGTATGGGATTGCCGAAATACACCGATCGATTTGCACGGTTGAGCTGGGACGATGAGACGGTCTTTACGGTTGCCACACCGAGGCAGCGCTTTGGCGCCGCGCATGTGACGCCACCACCCGGCGCATTCCTGCAAGCGACGGAGGATGGCGAGGCGGCCCTATGCGCTGCGATCAAAGATGCGGTTGGCCCGGCCAATAACATCGCCGATCTTTTTGCCGGTTGCGGCACATTCTCCCTGCCATTGGCGGCGGGCGCGGCGATCCATGCGGTGGAAGGGGAGGCCGACATGATTGCGGCGCTGGATCATGGGCTGCGCCATGCAACAGGCTTGAAACAGGTCACGACCGAGATACGCGACCTGTTCCGCCGCGCGCTTTTGCCCGATGAGCTGGCGCGATTTGATGCGGTGGTGATTGACCCACCCCGCGCCGGGGCGGAGGCGCAAGTGGCCGAGATTGCCAAGGCTGAGGTGCCGCGCATCGCGATGGTATCTTGCAACCCGGCGACATTCGCGCGCGATGCAAAAATACTAACCGATGTCGGCTATCGCCTGAATTGGGTGCAAGTGGTCGATCAGTTCCGCTGGAGCCCGCATGTAGAGCTTGCCGCCAGCCTGACCCTGCCCCATATCGAGCCGGAACCCACGAAGAGGCGAGCATGACACGGGCAAAATTGGCGGATTGGCTGGACACGCCGCAGGTGCGGTTCGGGATCATCGGCGTGATCATTTTCAACGCGATCCTGTTGGGGATGGAGACCTCGGATACGTTGATGGGGCTGGCCGGGCCGCTGATCTTGACGCTTGATCGAATCTGTTTGGGTATTTTTGTCGTTGAGATCATCCTGAAACTCATCGCCCATCGACTGGCCTTCTTCCGATCTGGCTGGAACATCTTCGACTTCGCGATTGTGGGGATTGCGCTGCTTCCGGTCACGCAAGGTCTCTCGGTGCTTCGGGCGCTTCGCATCTTGCGGGTGCTGCGCGTGATTTCGGTTGCGCCGCGCCTGCGTCGGGTGGTCGAGGGGTTTGTGACGGCCCTGCCCGGTATGGGCAGTGTGTTCCTTCTCATGGCGATCATCTTCTATATCGGCGCGGTGATGGCCACGAAGCTTTTCGGCGCCTCCTTCCCCGAATGGTTCGGCACGCTTGGCCGGTCGCTCTATTCACTGTTCCAGATCATGACACTGGAAAGCTGGTCGATGGGGATCGTGCGACCGGTGTTGGAGGTTTACCAATACGCTTGGGTGTTCTTCGTGCCGTTCATTATGATGACGACCTTCGCGGTGGTGAACCTGCTGGTCGGCCTGATCGTCAACTCAATGCAAGACGCCCATGCGGAGGAAACCAACGCCGCGACAGATGCCTATCGCGACGAGGTGTTGGCCCGGCTCGAAGCCATTGAGGCCCGCCTTCAGGAGCGCGAGCGTAGCCGCCCCGATTAGGAGCGGATGGACCCGCCATCAATCCGAACCCGGCTTCCCGTGACGTAGGAGGCCCGTTCGGAGGCGAGAAACACTACCATATCGGCGAGTTCCGACGGCTTGCCGTAGCGGCCCATCGGGATGCTCGCCGCTGAGGCGGTTTTGACCTCGTCCACCGGTTTGCCCGTGCGTTTGGCGGCGGCGGCGTCCAGTTCATCCACGCGGTCCGTATGAATGCGGCCAGGTAGAACCACATTCACGGTCACGCCGTCCAACGCCACCTCTGAAGCCAAGGTCTTGGCCCAACCCACGACCGCAGAGCGGATGCCGTTCGACAGGGCCAGATTGGGGATCGGTTGCTCGACGCCCGAAGAGGTGATGCAGATGATCCGACCCCAACCGCGTTCTCGCATCCCGGGGAGGAGTTGTGCGGAAAGGTCAAAGATATTGGCCGCCATCGCCTCGAATAGCGCAATCCAGGCGACGCGTTCGGCGGTTGCGGCAGGGCCGGGAGCGGGGCCGCCGGAATTGGTGACCAGGATGTCGACGCCACCATCCGTCAGAAGGGTCTCGGCCAACGCGCTGACGCTTGCATGATCGGTCAGGTCGAGCGCCATCGGTGTGACATTGGGCATGTCGGTGGACCAATCGGCAATCTTGTCGATGCTGCGCGCCGCGGCAAAGACCTGCGCCCCTTCGGCGGCCAAACCTTCGGCAATTGCGCGGCCAAGACCCCGGCTCGCGCCCAAAACCAAAGCCCGTTTGCCTGTTATCCCAAGCTCCATCACCCAATCTCCTTCAAGCGTTTTTCTTGTCTCTCGATCAACCGATCTACCTCGGCCCGCGCCGCATCGCTCAGCGCGGCTCCGGGGCGGCGCAGCGTCGGATGCGCAATCACGCCCCGTTTCGCCAGCACATATTTCCGTACCGCGAGGCCCGCGCCGGGTTGCTGCTCATAGCGCGCCAGCGGCAGGTAAGCGTCGAAGATATCTTGCCCCCGATCCGGGTTGCCGCTCTCGTGATGCCGCACGACATCAATCATCATCTCGGGGTAGCCAAATCCCGTCATCGCGCCATCCGCTCCGCGGGCCATTTCCTCGGGGAGGAACATCCCGCCATTGCCACAGAGAATGGAAATGCGGCGGGACAGAGTCCCCTCGGCCCGCAGCGCCGAGATCTTCTCAAGCCCTGGCCAGTCTTCATGTTTCAGACAGACGCATGTCGGCAACTCATCGACGATCCGCTTGATGACTGTGACGGGCATATGCACGCCGGTGACCAGAGGGAAATCCTGCAAGACAAAGGGGGTCTCGCCGATGAAATCCGCCGCCTGGTGATAATATCCGACAATCTGATCATCGGGTTTCAAACTGCTGGGCGGCGCGATCATCACCCCGGCGGCCCCGTCATCCATGACCATCGCGCTCAAGGTCTGCATCTGCGCGAAACCTGGGGAGGAGACACCGACCACAACCGGTACCCGCCCGGCGACCCGCGCCAGAATGCGCCGGACGACCAAGCGAGACTCCTCAACGGTGAGCTTGGGCGCCTCGCCCATCATCCCCAGGACGGTCAGGCCGGTTGCCCCCGCCTCAAGGTAGAAATCCACCATCCGGTCGGTGCTGTCCAAATCCAAGCTGCCATCGGGCAGAAACGGCGTGACGGCGATCACATAGACGCCGCGCGCGTCTTCGGTCAGGTGAGTCATGGCAGATGTCCTTCTTTACGTATCCGTCGCGGTCAGGGCGACACGGCCGATGGCCATTGCGGCGGCGGCTTGGCAGGGTTCGACAACGGGCAAGCCGATGGCTTGTGACAAGCGGCTCCGATAGGCCGTCATACCCGCGCAGCCGAGGATCAGAACGTCGGCGCCGTGCTGATCGCGCAGCACGCGGCTAACCTCCTGTTGCCGGGCAAAAGTGCGGGCATCGTCCTGCAGCTCGGCAACCCCGAGATTGAGCGGCAGATCTCCGGCCAGCCGGTCCATCACGCCCATGGCCCCCAGAAACCGCATATGGCGCGGGATTGAGGTTGGAAGGATCGATAGAATGCCAAATCGCTGCCCAAGCGTCATTGCGGTCAGAACGGCGCTTTCAGCAATGCCCAGCACCGGTTTGCGGCTCTGCTCGCGCAGCGCCGCCATGCCGGGATCGGAGAAACAGGCGATGACAAAAGCCGATGCGTCGTCTTCTAGTGCGGCGGCACGCGCCAAAAGCGGTGCTACCACACCATCCACATGGGCTTGCGTCTCGATCCCGGCGGGGGTGCCGTCTAACTGACTGGTGACAATCGGCACAGAGCTGGCCGCGCGCAGGGGCGCCATTGCCTCGTCAATGCCGTCGGTCACGGCCTGGCTGCTATTGGGGTTGATGATGTGGATGGTCACGCGCCACCTCCGTCATAGCGGGTTTGGCCCCAGAACCCTTTGGGGATGCCCAGCATATCGCGGGCCCCGATCCGATCGATCATTGCATCAGCCTCCCGTTGTGCATCCGTTAAGACGCGCCCCATGTCGATTTTCGTGGGCGCGCCGTCCCGCAAAAGCACCTCTCCATCCACCAATACCGTATCCACATCATTGCCATTGGCGAAATAGATCACGCGGAAGGGCTCCATATTCAGCGGGTAAAGATGCGGGCGCTGCATATCGATCAGGATGGCATCGGCCTTTTTGCCCACCTCAAGCGAGCCGATCTCGGCCTCCATCCCAAGCGCTCTGGCACCGTCAATCGTTGCCATCTCCAGCGTCTTGCCCGGCGGCAGGATACCAGTGTCTTGGAAATGGCGGCGGTGATAGTGCATCGCCTGTTGCATATGCCGGAACATATCGCCCGACCGGTCCGGCGCGGTGGCGTCTGAGCCAAGGGCAACCGTTACGCCAGCGTCCATCAACTCGACCGCCGGGCAGCGTCCCATGACGGAGGCAAGCGCCGAGGGGTTATGGGCAATCCGCGTCTCGGTCTCGGCGCAAAGCGCGATTTCATCCTCGTGCAGGTCGATCGCGTGAGAGAGCAACGCATCCGACCCTAGAAGCCCGAGGTCTTGCGCCCGCCGGACCGAGCCGCACCAATGGCCGTCTTGGGTGAAGATAACCCCCGACGCGCGCGACATGGCGCGGACGATCTGCGCCTCGCCGCAAGCGGTCTCATAATCACCGGGCGACATATCGCGCTCATGCTCGTCGCGCAGAACGGGATAGAGCAACGCGACCGACAGGCGCCCATCATTGGCCCCATGCCAGCGGCTCAGAACCTCTTGGCAGGTGGCCAGCTGTTGTTCGAAGGAGACAGGGTGACGCTCAGTCCGACCATTCGGCAACCAGGTGGCGTAGGTGCGCGGATGCGGCGCGCGCGTCGGGCCAATCGCCATGACATCGCGGGTGCCGATTTCGGTTACGCCTTCCATATGTGCGGAGGCATAATCTGGGCTATCACTGCGCATAATCGTATCACCGCCGCCCAATAGAGACACACCGCAAGTCACGCCAAAGCGGAGCCGTTCCAACGCGGCGAGCCGCGCCTCGGTGTACCAAAACCCAGGCGTCGAGCCGGTTGTATAGACCTCGCCGCAGATCTCTTCCCAGACATCGCCTTGGTCCATACCCATGTTCTTGATCAGCCCGTGGCCGGCATGGGCATGCACGTCGATCAACCCGGGGAGCATGACCTTGCCGGTCGCGTCGATGACCTCTGTGGCGTCATGCGTCGCCTCGATCTCTGCCCGGTGGCCAATGGCGGCAATCCGGCCATCTGTGACCGCGAGCGCGCCATCGGAAATCACCCGGCGGTCTTGGTCCACGGTGATAATCGTGGCCCCGGTGATCAAAAGATCGGCCATCACGTGTCTCCGGTCTTCGGCAGCGTCGCGATGTTCAACACGCCATCAAAGGGCATCGTGAAACCGGGGTGATTGCCAAGCAAGCCCGTCACCCGGATTGGGTTGTAAAGGGTCAGCCAGGGTGGGTCTTCTTGCATCTCAGAATAGGCAGCTTGGAACAGTGCCGTGCGTTTGGTGTCATCCGGTGTCTCCCGCGCCTGGTCGATCAGGATTTCGACTTGGGCGTTATGATAGCCTTGCCACCACGCGCCTTTGATCCGCGCGTCGATCTTTTCATAGAGCACACGGAAGGTGGAAAGCGGGCTAGAGTCGAACACGCAAAGATCGCCAATCTCCTTGCGGCGCACCATATGGGCATAGTCTTCGCGCTCATGATGCAAGTGGACATCTAGGGTGATGCCGATCCGCGCCAGTTGATCGCCAAGGGCCGCGGTTAGGCGTTCTGCTTCATCGGGAAGACGGGTTGGGCAATCGAGCGATAGGGTCAATCCATCCGCATACCCGGCTTCGACGACCAAGGCGCGTGCGGCCTCCAGATCTTGCGGCAAGGCGGCCCCATCGCCAGCACCAAAATGCATCGGGCTGACAAAGCCCAAAAGTGGCTTGGCGGCGCCGCCAACCACCGTTTCGATCAAGACGTCTCGATCAAGCGCCAAGTTCAGCGCGCGGCGCAGGCGTGGATCGGCCAAAGGCCCATTGGCGGCATTCAGCAGATAGATGATGGCCACCGGCACCACGGTTTCGACACGGGTATAGCCAGGCACCGTCAGGGTCTGACTGGCGTGATAGTCAAGGGAGGTGGCCACCCCGACGGCCCCGGTCGTGAGCGCCGTCAGACGGTCGGCCGCATCGGGAACCAGACGAATCGTAACAGCCTCATGCGCCGGATCACCGTCGAAATGCCCCGGCACGACGGAGAGCCGCAACTCCGTTTCCGTGGCGGAGACCACACGATAGGGGCCGGTGCCGACGGGATTGCTAGTGATGCCAGAATCCAGATCAGCCAAGCTGGACGGTGCCGCGATGTAGCCTTGCACCAGCACATCCAGCAGATCCGCCATCGGCTCGGCAAGCGCAATCGAAACCGTCAGATCATCAATCGCGATGATCTCCGCGCCGCCCAGATATTGCCGCCAAACACCCGGCGAGCCGAGCGTATAGCCCTTATCGGCGCGGGCCATCCGGGCCAGTGAGAGGCAAACCGCCTGGGCATCACACGGGCTGCCGTCCTGGAACCTGACATCGGGGCGCAGATGAAAGATCCAGGTTTTCGCGTCGGCGGAGACCGTCCAACGGTCGGCGAGGCGCGGCACAAATCCATTGGCGTTGCGCCGGATAAGCGTGTCAAACACGGCCTCATAAATCGCCAGTTCATCATTGGCATCGGTGCAATCATGCGGGTCCCGCAGCGGCAAACGTGGTTGCACGATGATCAACGGGCGGCTCATAAGGTGTCTCTTTCTGGCTCATCGAGGAGATGGCAAGCCACGCTCTGCCCGCCGCCGACATCTTGCAAAACCGGGCGTTCCTTTGCGCACCGATCCCAGGCGAAGGGGCAGCGAGTGCGGAAACAGCAACCTGATGGAAGGGACAGCGCGCTCGGCACCTCGCCGGTCAGCTCGATCTCATCGCTTTTGCGGTTTGGCTGGATGCTCGGCGCCGCCGAGAGCAGCGCGCGCGTATAGGGATGGCGCGGCATCGCAAACAGCGTGTCGCGGGGCGCGGTTTCCACCATGAAGCCGAGATACATCACTCCGATCCGGTCGGCGATGTGATGCACGACCGATAAGTCGTGGCTGATGAAAAGGTAGGACAGGCCGAACTCGTCGCGCAGATCCATCATCAGATTGAGAATCTGCGCCTGGATCGACACGTCGAGCGCTGAGACCGGTTCATCGGCCACGATCAAGCCCGGGTTGACCGAGAGCGCGCGGGCGATCCCGATCCGTTGCCGCTGACCGCCGGAGAATTGATGCGGATAACGGCCCGCATGTTCGGCGTTCAAGCCCACCCGCGCCAAAAGCGCCTCGGTCTTGTCCGCAACCTCCGCACGGGCGCCTTCGCCCACCTGCTGCAACAGCGGTTCGGCCACGATATCGCGGACCTTTTGGCGCGGGTTTAGGGAGGCAAACGGGTCTTGGAAGATCATCTGCATCTTGGCCCGCACCGGCAGAAGATCGGCGTGGCCATATTCGGAGATATCTTCGCCTTCGACCCGAATACGCCCTGCCGAGGGTTCATAAATCCGCGCAATGGTCTTGGCGACGGTCGATTTTCCGCAGCCGGATTCGCCGACCAGCGCCAGAACCTCGCCCTTCGCAATCGAGAAACTGACGCCATTGACCGCATGCACCACAAGGTCTTTCAGCCGAGGCCGACCGCCTTCGAAACTCAAGCGATCCAAGAAACCGGGGTTCAGATGGAACCGCTGTTCCAGTCCTTCGACATCCAGCATCGCACTCATGCGCTTTCTCCTGCCGCGACGGGGAAATGGCAGGCCGAATAAAGGCTGTCGCGGGTATGGGTCAGTTTCGGTTCCTCCTCGGCGCAGCGCGCTTGCGCACGCGGGCAGCGATCGCGGAAATTGCAGCCTTTCGGCAGGTTGCGAATGTCAGGCACGGTACCGGGGATCTGCTTCAGCCGGGCCTGCCGGTCGTCAGGATTGGGGATCGAGTCGATCAGACCCCGGGTATAGGGATGCGACGGGTTGGAGATCACATCGCGCACATCGCCGCGTTCCACGACCTGCCCGCAATAGAGCACGGTGATTTTGTCGACGACTTCCGAGACCACCGCGAGATCATGGGTGATCAGGATCATCGATGCCCCATGTTCGGCCACCTGACGTTTCATCAACTTCAGGATCTGCGATTGGATCGTGACGTCCAGCGCCGTCGTGGGCTCATCCGCGATGATCAGTTTCGGGTGCGCCAGCATCGCGATGGCGATCACCACACGCTGCCGCATCCCGCCCGAGAACTGATGCGGATAGGCGCGCAGCCGATCCTCGGCCTGCGAAATCCCGACGCTTTCCAGCATCTCTATACAGCGTGTCTTGCGCCCGGCCTCGTCGAGATCGGTATGAAGGCGCAGCATCTCATCCATCTGCTTCCCGATCGTGTGGACCGGGTTCAGAGAGGTCATCGGGTCTTGGAAGATCATCGCGATCTCCTTCCCCCTGATCTTCCGCATCCGGTCTTCGGGCGCTTGCGCGATGTCTTCGCCAGCCAGCCGAATCTCGCCGCCTTCGATCCGCCCCGGCGGGTCGATCAGACCGAGAACCGAGAAGCCAACCACGGATTTGCCACCGCCGGACTCCCCGACCAGCCCCATGATCTCGCCCTGGGCCAAGTCGAAGCTAACGCCGTTCACCGCCTTCACCACGCCGGAGAACGTGTGAAACCAGGTTCGCAAATCGCGAACGGATAGGAGGGTCTCTGGAGTCTGGCCGTCCATGCTCATTTCAACCTCGGATTAAGCTCGTCGCGGAGGAAATCCCCGAACAGGTTGATGCCAAAGACCATCGCCATAATCATCAGACCGGGGAAGACGGAGGTCCACCACAGACCAGAAAAGAGCACGTCGAACCCGTTTTTGATCAGGAGGCCAAGCGAGGGTTGGGTGATTGGCACGCCGACGCCGAGAAAGCTGAGCGAGGCCTCGATCAGGATGAAGGTGCCGACCTGTACCGTCGCAATCACGATCAGCGGGGTTAGGACGTTCGGAAGCACATGGCGGCGGATGATCTTGCCATTGGTCAGCCCCGCGACCCGCGCGGCTTGGACATATTCCTTCTCGATCTCGCCAAGGGTCGAGCCGCGCACGGTGCGAGCATAGACAACCCAGCCTACAGCGGTCAGCGCGATCAGCACTTTGTCGATCCCGGTGCCGACCGCCGACATCAGGAACAGCGCGATCAACATCGACGGGAAGGAGAGCTGCAGATCCGCGATCCGCATGATCACCGCGTCGAGCCGCCCGCCATAGAACCCGGCCAGAAGACCAAGGGTGGTGCCGATCAGGCAGGAACAGAGCATGGCGGCGATGCCGATCAGGGCCGAGACCCGTGTGCCGTAGATGATTGATGCCAAGACATCGCGGCCCTGCCCGTCGGTCCCGAGCCAATATTGCGGGTCGCCGCCGGGCAACCAAGCAGGCGGCTTATAACTGTCGAGCAGGTTGAGCTGCGTCAGGTCATAGGGGTTTTGCGCCACCATCAACGGGCCAAAGGCGACGATCACGATGAAGACCGCGATGATTGCGCTGCCAATGATCGCGGAAAGATTGCGGCGCCAGTTGAAGAAGAATTGCGAGGCGAGGAAGGTTTGCATCATGTCATTTCACCGTGATGCGCGGATCGATCATCGTATAGAGGATGTCGATCAGGAAATTGATCACCACAAAGATCAGCGCGACCAGCATCAGGTAGACCACGATCACCGGCCGGTCGGCGCGATAGATCGAGTCGACCAAAAGCTTGCCCATGCCGGGCCAGCCGAAAATCGTCTCGGTGATGGTCGCAAAAGCGATCAGGTCGCCCAGTTGCAAGCCAAAGATCGTGACCACCGGGATCAGCCCGTTGCGTAGCCCGTGACCGTAAAGAACACCCCGGCGCGACACGCCCTTGGCGCGCGCGAATTTCATGTAGTCCTGACGCGTCACCTCCATCATGCCCGCGCGGGTGATACGGAGCAGGATCGCCAGTGTGCCGACCGAGAGCGTGATGGCGGGGAGCAGCACATGGCTCCATCCATCGGCGGTCAAAAGCGAGGTGGGCACCCCGAACACCTCGACCGTATCGCCCCGCCCGGAGGACGGGAAAATTCGCCATTCTACCGCTAAGAAATAGATCAACATCATGCCGACCCAGAAGCCGGGCAAGGAGATCCCAAGAAGCGAGCCGGACATGATCAACCGGCTGAGTGGCTTGCCCGGGTTGGCGCCGGCATACACCCCAAGCGGGATCGCAATCGTGGTCGCGATGACCATGGCGACAACGACAATTTCCAACGTCGCGGGCAGGCGTTCGAGGATCAGGTCAATCGCGGGCTGGCGGAACACGTAAGACGTGCCGAAATCGCCCTGGAGCAGATTGCCCAGAAAGATGATGTATTGTTCCGGCAAAGATCGGTCGAGGCCCAAAATCCGCCGGGCTTGCTCGATCTCGGCCTCCGACGAGTCAATCGGGATCACCATGAAAACCGGATCACCGGTGAAGCTCATCATCAGGAAGACGATGATCGAGACGGCCCAGAGCACGACCACCATTTGGATCAGGCGTTTGACAGTATAGGCGAACATGCCGGGTCCTTACTGCGGTGGCCGAAGCCATCCGTTAACTCAGATCGTCGGGGATTGGAGAAGGGGTGGGGCGGCCCCAAACGCGGCGCCGCCCCGGGGGAGAGTCACTCAGTGATCCGGATATCGTAGGCCCAGAGGAACTTGTCGGTCCGGGGTTCAAACTCGATCCCGTCACGGGCGCCATAGATGTCCTGCTCGTAGTGAACCGGGATCATCGGGATATCTTGCAGCAGAATCTCCGTGACCTGCTGAAGATGGGCGTCGCGCTCCTCAACCCGCGGTGTGGAATCCGCCAGATCGATCAGCCGGTCCACTTCAGGGTTCGAGTAGTGGCCACGGTTCACCTGCGCATAGCCTTCGCGCGTGCCGGGGCTATAGAACATGCTGGCATACATCGACCCGGCATCGCCCGAGGGCACATCCCAACCGGACATGATGAAGCTCGACTGTTCGGACGGCACCCGGATATAGCCGAAGAAATTGGCCCGCGGCATCAGGTTCAACTCAAGCGTGATTCCGATTTGCGACAGCATGGAGGCGAGGGCCTGCGCGATCTGCGCATCGTTCACATAGCGGTTGTTGGTCGCGTCCAGCGTCATGGTGAAGCCATCGGCATACCCGGCCTCGGCCATCAAAGCGCGGGCGGCGTCGAGATCGAACGGATACAGATCGCGGAAGCTCGCGCCCTCCACGTAACCCACATGGGAAGACGGCACATATTGCTCAGACGGGGTCGACAGCCCATTCATGATCACTGTGCGGATCGTTTCCACATCAATCGCCCGCGCAATGGCTTCGCGCACGCGGCGGTCGGTCATCGGGTTGGTGTCCAGATCAATGGTCGGCGACTGAGGCCGGACATCCAGCGCCAGAACCAGGTTCAGAAGGCTGGGCCGGGTCACAACCTCGAACCCATCTTCGGACGCCACGCGCTCCACATCGCGCACCGACAAATCCTGCACAATATCCAACTCGCCGGTCAGAAGCGCGGCGGTCCGCGTGGCCGGGTTCGTCAGCGGGCGGAAGATGACCTGATCAATCTCCGCGGGTCCTGCGTAATACTCCTGGAACGCATCCAGAACGATCCGGTCTTCACGAATCCACTCATTGAGTTGATAGGGGCCGGTGCCGATGGGCTGCTGCTCCATCTCGTCCTCGCCCACGGCTTCCGCATGGTCCCGGTTCAGGATCAGGATCGCCGCCAGGTCGTTCGGCAGGGCTGCATAGGGCTGGTAGGTCACGATCTCGATCGTCTGATCATCAATGGCTGAATAGGTGTCGATATTCTTCGCCAGGTTCGACATCAGCGAGTCTTTCAGCCGGTCAAAGGTGAAGACCACATCATCGGAGGTGAAGGGTTCGCCATTATGGAAGGTCACGCCTTCGCGGAGCGTGAAGCGCCAGGTTGTGTCATCAACCAGCTCCCAGCTTTCGGCCAAGCCAGGCCCGAATTGCAGGTTCGCATCGCGCCGCACCAGCGGGTCATAGATGTGATAGAACATGATGTTGCTCGACAGCTCTTCACCGGCTTGCGGATCGAGATGCACGGCGTCGGCGGTCAGGCCCACGGTCAGGGTCTGATCTTGCGCGGCCGCGATGCCGGGCAAGGCCAGGGCCATCGCGGCGGTGGCCAAAAGGCCCCGGAGGCTGGAGGTTAAGGGTTTGGTCATTCACATGTCTCCTTGTTGGTGGCGCTCTGCCGAACGGACGTTTGCCGCCCTTATCTGATTGCGGTGCGCGGGGCTCAGCCCAGCACCGATTGAATCTCGATCTGGTATCCCTCAGGGTCGTTAAAGGCGAAGGCACGGATGCCCAACTCTGTGCTTTCGAACATTTTGGTCAGCCCGGCCACGCCATTGGCCTTGATCCAGGCGTACCAAGCATCGACATCCGCGACGCGCAGGCAGATCTGCACCGGTTTCTGTTCCGAGGCGCGCTGCATCCCGCGTGTTTCATCGACCAAGCCGACATGGGCCTGACCGGCGATGCGATAGATTTTCGACCAGCCCTGATCGATGGCCAGATCCAGGCCCAAAACGTCTTCATAAAACGCCATCGCTTGGGGCAGGTCGCGGTAATAGAGGAAGGTGATCGCAAGTTCGGTCTCGCCCTCGGGGCGGGCGATCTTGTCGGTCTCAGTGTTTGGATTGCTCACGTCAGGCCGCTCCCAAGGCTGATTCCATACCGACGGTATACCAAAAGTATATCGTGTCAACGGAGACGAAGCCCGGGCCCGGAACTTAGGGTGATTTGCTTAGGAAAGAGGCAGGGATGCCGTCAGAACAGACGGTTTACATGCGCCAGGATTGCCGTCCGGACGTTTTCCAGATGCAGCCGCATGGCCGTATCGGCCCGATCCGGATCCTGCGCCAGAATCGCGTCGATGACCTCGATATGCTCAAGACAGCCGGGCTCGAACCGTTCGGGGATCGAACCATTGTCGAACATCCGGGTCTTGAGTTTCAGCCCAACAATCAGCTCATTGAGTAAGGCAGAACCCGCGCGTTTTGCGATGAGGCCATGCAATTCATCATCAAGCGCGGCATGTTCAGCCGGCGTTGGCCGATTGGGGCCAAGGAAGTCAGAGACCCTTTTTCTAAGGGTCACGAAAGGCTCCGCCGGGCCGGTGACACTGGCGGCTTGCCGCGCGGCTTCGCACTCGAGCAAGCGCCGCACATGCAGCAATTCCATAATATCGGTGATCGAGATTTTGCTGACCGTGGGCGCGCCGCCGTTGACCCGGCTGACCAACCCCTCGCTGACCAGCCGCGCAATCGCCTCGCGCACAGGGGTGCGCGACACGCCCAAACGCTCGGCAAAGGCCTTTTCCTGCAGCCGCGTTCCGGCGGGCAATTCACCGCTTAGGATCATGCCCTTCAGCCGATCATGAACTGACGCGCTGAGGGTTTGCGCTTGGACAATCGTCATAACCCTCTCACCTCCCCAAACGATAGGCCAACGGTCTTCTGCCGTCGTAACTTGCCTCAATCCTGTCTCTGTGTATACCGTAAGTGTACCGAACGGGGCAACTCTCAGCAGGTCACAGATATGGCAATGCAATCTCATGACATGATTATTCGTGGCGGAACAGTGGTCACGGCCGAAGGGTCGGAACGGGCCGATGTTGCGATCCACGATGGGAAGATTGTCGCTGTCGGAGAAGGGCTTGGGTCGGCTGTGACCGAGATCGATGCTTCCGGGCGGCTGGTGATGCCGGGCGGTGTCGACAGTCATTGCCATATCGAACAGCTCTCTGGTGCCGGATTGATGAATGCCGACACGTTCGAGACAGCGACGCGATCCGCGTTGATGGGGGGGACGACGACGACGATCTCCTTCGCGGCGCAACATCCGGGGCAGAAGCTGTCGAAGGTTGTGGCCGATTATCAGGCGCTCGCTGCCAAAGGCGCGATTGGCGATCATGCGTTTCATATCATCGTGTCCGACCTGTCGGTCGGCAACCTCACCGAGGATTTGCCAGCGCTGCTGTCGCAAGGTCATCGCTCGATCAAACTGTTCACGGTCTATGACAAGGTGCGGATGGGTGATGAGGACATCCTTGATGTGCTTTGGTGTGCGCGGGCGCATGGCGGCTTGGTCAACATCCATTCGGAAAACGATGGTCTGATCCGGTGGATGGTGCGGCGCTTGGTCGAGGCGGGTCAAACTGGCTCACGGTTCCACCCGGTATCCCATCCGCGTGCCGCAGAGATCGAAGCGCTCAACCGGATGTGCATCTTTGCCGAGTTTACCGGGCAGCCGGTGATGCTGTTCCACATCTCCTGTGCCGAAGGGGCGGAGATTGTCCGTGCGGCCCGCGCGCGGGGTGCGCCGATCTTGGCGGAAACCTGCCCGCATTACCTCTTCATGACGGCCGATCAACTGAACTTGCCCGGCAATGACGCCGCCGGTCTGATGTGCAGCCCGCCGCAGCGTGCAGTCCCGGATCAAGAGGCGCTGTGGCAAGCGTTGGAGCAAGGTGATTTGCAAGTCGTCTCATCCGACCACGCGCCGTATCGCTTGGATGAAACCGGCAAATTCGCCCATGGCGTGGATGCGCCCTTCCCGAAGATCGCCAATGGGATGCCCGGCCTGGAAACCCGTCTGCCGCTTATGTTTGATGCAATGGTGAGCAAGGGTCGGATTGGGCCGGAACGCTTTGTTGAACTCACCTCAACCAACCCCGCAGAGATTTACGGCCTGCCCGGCAAAGGCCGGATCGCGCCCGGTGCGGATGCGGATATCGTACTCTGGGACCCGGATAAGATCATCACCTTTGGCGCCGACGATCTGCACGATAATACGGGCTACAATCCTTATGCCGGGCGCACCGTTACCGGCTGGCCAGAGACGGTATTGTCTCGGGGTGAGATCGTCGTCGATCACGGCAAACTGCTCGGGCAACCTGGGCGCGGGCGACGCCTCCCAATGGAGGTCAGTGCCCATATGCAGCCGCGGCCAAACCCACCTGCGGAGTTGCCGTCTTAGGCGCGTTTGCCGATCACCTCGACGCCAAGTGTCGTCAGCACTTTCGCTTCGATATCCTCGGCATTCATCGCCGCGACCGCATACATGTCACGCGGGCTGGCTTGGTCGATGAAGATATCCGGCAACACCATCGAGCGGTACTTGAGGCCGGTGTCGAAGACCCCGTTTTCGGCCAGAAGCTGCGCCACATGCGACCCGAACCCGCCGATTGCGCCCTCTTCGATCGTTATCAGCGCCTCGTGATGGCGGGCGAGTTGCAAGATCAACTCTTCGTCCAACGGTTTGGCGAACCGCGCATCGGCGATGGTCGGCGTGATGCCCTTGGCGGCCAGCGCTTCAGCGGCGTCTTGCACCTCTTTCAACCGCGTGCCGAATGACAGGATCGCAACGCGGTTGCCTTCGGCGATCATCCGGCCTTTGCCGATCTCCAACACCGTGCCGCGCTCGGGCATCTCGACCCCCACGCCCTCACCGCGCGGAAAACGGAAAGCGGACGGTGTGTGGTCAATCGCGGTCGCGGTGGCGACCATATGGACCAGTTCGGCCTCATCGGCGGCGGCCATAACGACAAACCCGGGCAAATTCGCCAGATACGCGATGTCGAAACTGCCCGCATGGGTCGCGCCATCGGCCCCGACCAGACCGGCGCGGTCGATTGCAAAGCGCACCGGCAAGCGTTGAATGGCCACGTCATGCACAACCTGATCATAGCCGCGCTGCAAGAAGGTGGAGTAGAGCGCGCAGAACGGTTTCAACCCGCCCGCCGCCATCCCGGCCGAGAAGGTCACCGCGTGCTGCTCGGCAATGCCGACATCGAAGCAGCGGCTTGGAAAGCGCTCAGCAAAGAGGTTCAAGCCCGTGCCATCGGGCATCGCCGCAGTGACAGCCGTGATCATCGGGTCGTCCTCGGCCTCGCGGATCAGCGATTGCGCAAAGACCTTGGTGTAAGACGGCGCGTTTGACGGAGCCTTTTTCTGCTCCCCAGTCACCACATCGAATTTCGCGGTCGCATGGCCGCCATCGGGTTTGCTTTCGGCATGGACATAGCCCTTGCCTTTCGTCGTAATCGCATGGATCAGGATCGGGCCATCGGCGCGCGCTTTGACGGTGCGCAAGACGGCGAGAAGCTGCTCCATATCGTGGCCATCAATCGGCCCGACATAGGAAAAGCCCAACTCTTCGAACAGGGTTCCGCCGATTGTGGCGGCTTTCAGCAGCTCCTTGGCACGGCGGGCGCCCTCTTGGAAGGGCTCCGGCAGGAGGGACACCGCGCCCTTGGCGGCGGCTTTCAGCTCTTGGAAGGGCGCGCCGGCATAGAGACGCGAAAGGTAAGAGGACATTGCGCCGGTCGGCGGCGCGATGCTCATTTCATTGTCGTTCAAGATCACAATAAGGCGTTTGCCCATATGACCGGCGTTATTCATCGCCTCATAGGCCATGCCCGCCGATAGGGCGCCATCGCCGATCACGGCAATTGCATCACCCAACCCATGCTCTGGCGCGCCACCCAAATCGCGCGCCACCGCAAAGCCAAGCGCCGCAGAGATCGAGGTCGAGGAATGCGCCGCGCCAAACGGGTCATAGGGGCTTTCGGAGCGTTTTGTGAATCCGCTGAGCCCGTCTTTTTGGCGGATCGACAGCATGAGATCCCGCCGCCCCGTCAGAATCTTATGAGGGTAGCATTGATGGCTGACATCCCAGATCAGCCTGTCGCGCGGCGTGTCGAACACCGCGTGAAGCGCGACGGTCAGTTCCACAACGCCGAGACCCGCGCCCAAATGCCCGCCGGTTTTGCTCACCGAAAAGATGGTTTCTTGGCGCAACTCATCGGCCACTTGGCGCAGTTCCGCGTCGGACAGCGGAGTCAGATCGGCAGGCGTCTTCACCCGGTCCAAAAGCGGGGTATGGGGTTGGCTGGTCACTCTGCTGGCCTCCCGGTCCGGGTTACATGTCGCGGGCGATAATGTACCGCGCCAGCGCCTTCAAGGTTTCTGCTCTTTCTCCGTACGGGTTGAGCGCAGCTTCCGCATCGGCAATCAGATCACTTGCACGCGATTTGGCACCACCAACGCCGAGGAGCGAGACAAAGGTTGCTTTCCCGGCCTGGGCGTCTTTTTGCAGCCGTTTGCCCGCTTTCGTGGCATCGCCTTCTACATCCAAAATGTCGTCTGCAATCTGGAAGGCAAGGCCAATGGCCTGCGCGTAACGCCGCAGGGGGGTCGGATCGGCCCGCCCGAGAATGGCGCCAGCCTCGGCGGGCCAGGTGATCAGCGCCCCAGTTTTGTTGCCTTGCAACTCGGTAATTGCGTTGAGAGAGAGCGGCTGATCGGCGGTCTCGGCGGCGATGTCCTGCGCTTGGCCCAGCACCATACCTTGCGCGCCGGACGCCTTGGCCAGCGAGGCCACAAGCTCAATCCGCTGATCCGGCGCTCCGGTATCGGGATCGGCCAGCAGTTCAAAGGCGAAGCTTTGCAGCGCATCGCCCACCAGAACCGCAATGGCTTCATCCCATTTGATGTGGACCGTCGGCTGACCCCGGCGCAGATCATCGTCATCCATGCAAGGCAGATCGTCATGAACCAGGCTGTAGGCGTGCAGGCATTCAACGGCCCCAGCGGCGTAAAGCGCCTGCGTACGCGGCACATCGAAAAGCGCCGCCGCCTCCAACGCCAGAAACCCACGAAGACGTTTGCCGCCCCGGGTCGCATAGCGCATTGCCTCGGCCACCGGGTCCGTGCCGAGCTCGGTCATCTGATCTGTCAGGAAGTGCCCGATATCGCTTCGGGCATCGCCAAGCGCCGTGTGAAACACTTACAGTCCTTCGGCGGGCGTGGTTCCCGTCGCCTGACCATCCGCATCAAGCGTGATCTGGGCGACTTTCTCCTCGGCCTCTTTCAGCTTGGCCTCGCAGCGGGCTTTCAAAGCGGCGCCGCGTTCGTAAAGCGTGATGGAGTCTTCTAAAGGCACATCGCCCCGATCCAGCGCATTCACAACCGTTTCCAGCTCGCGAATGGCCTCTTCAAAGCTCATTTCTTCGATTGGTTTTGGGTCACTCATTCGCCTTGCTCCATCAGCACCGTCACATGCGCCGCGACCGAAGCCGCGAGCGCATCCAGATCATAGCCGCCTTCCAAAGTCGAGACCACGCGACCGCCGCAATGGGTCTTGGCGAAGGCGCAAAGCTGCCGGGTAATCCAGGCAAAATCCTCGGTGTCCCAGTTCAAATTGGCCAGCGGATCGGCACGATGGGCGTCGAACCCGGCGGAGATCAACAGAAGCTCAGGCTCAAATGCCTCAAGACGCGGCAGCATCTGGTTTTCCACGATCTGCCGCATCTCCGCGCTGCCGCTCCCGGGGCCGAGCGGCAGGTTCAGGACGTTATTGGCGGTACCCCGTTCGCTTGGTGCACCGGTGCCGGGATAGAGCGGCATCTGATGGGAGGAGATGAACAGCGTGCGAGGCTCGTCCCAGAGCAAATCTTGCGTGCCATTGCCGTGATGCACATCGAAATCGACGATTGCCACACGGGCGAGGCCATGCCGTTCCAACGCATGTTTCGCGGCGATGGCGATATTGCCGAAGAGACAGAATCCCATTGGGCGCGTACCCTCGGCATGGTGGCCCGGCGGGCGCGTGGCGACAAAAGCGTTTTGCGCCGCGCCAGAAAGCACCTGATCAACCGCGAACAGGCAACCGCCGACCCCTTTCAGCGCGGCCTCCCATGAGCCGGGCGAGACGGTCGTGTCGGCATCAAGCGGCACGAGACCGGAATCGGGGATGGCATTCCGGATTGCCGTGACGTGGCTCTCGGGATGGCAGAGGCGCAGGTCGGCCTCGTCGGCCAATGGCGCCTCGGCGCGGGTCAGCGCGTCAAATTCCGGGGCCGCGAGTGCTTCAAAAACATGTTCAAGCCGCGCAATCTGCTCCGGGTGACCGGGTGGCATTTTATGGGTCAACCCGGCGCGATTTTCGACAAGAAGTGTGGTCATATCAATCAGGTACCAACATATACCCCGCGCCGCGGACGGTCTGCAGATAACGGGGTTGCTTCGGATCGGTCTCGATCTTGCGTCTCAACCGGGTGATTTGCACATCGACGGCGCGTTCTTGCGCTTGGCCCGCGCTGTCGCCTTTGTCCCGGCCAAGATCTTCGACCAGTTGCGCGCGGCTCACGGGCTCATGCGGACAGGCCGAGAAGATGCGCATCAAGGCGGCCTCGGTCGCGGTCAGACGGACGCTGTCTTGGCCTTGCCACATCTCACCGCGTTCCAGATCGTAGCGAATGCTGCCGAGATTCAGAACCTTTGGCGCGTCTTGCGGCTCTGTCATCGCGGGCACCCGGCGCAAGATCGCGTTGATACGGAGCAACAACTCCTTTGGCTCAAACGGTTTCGGCAGGTAGTCGTCCGCCCCCGCTTCCAGCCCGGTGATCCGATCGCTGGCCTCGCCCTTGGCGGTCAGCAGCAAAATCGGTGTCGTCAGCGTTTCCCGGATCGCTTTGGTCAGGCTCAGACCATCCTCGCCCGGCATCATCACATCCATCACGATCAGATCAAACTCCAACCCTGAGAGCAGGCGCCGGGCATGGGCGGCATCGCGCGCGACACTGGTCATAAAACCATGCCGGATCAGGAATTTCTGCAACAAGCCGCGAATGCGCTCGTCGTCATCGACAATCAGCAGATGGGCGGCGGCTTCATTCATGATGATGCTCCATCTTGATTTGATAGTGTCGACGTAGCTCCGGGTCCATCATCTGCTCCAACACAGTGCGAAATCCGGCGACGGCTTCCGGCCCGGCGGCGCGATAGGCGGCGCGCATCCGATTGCGCTGCGCATCTGAAAGTTCGCGCTCGAGGGCCGTGCCCGCCTCGGTCAGGAACAAATGCCGCTCGCGTTTGTCGCGCGTGCCGACACGGCTTTCGACCAACCCATCCTCGACCAGGGCCCGCAACACGCGGTTCAGCGATTGTTTGGTGACGCCAAGAATATCGAGCAGATTGTTCACCGTCGTTCCCGGCGTCCGGTTGATGAAATGGATCGCCCGGTGATGCGCGCGGCCATAAGCGTAGTTCTGCAAAATCCGGTCGGGGTCGGCCGTGAACCCGCGATAGGCGAAAAACATCGCCTCGATTCCGCGCCGCAGCTGCTCATCGGTCAAAAACAGCAGGCTCTCGCCGCCGACCAGCGCATTGGCTGTTCCACGATCTGCCATCGTCACGTCCCTTCCGTCACGCCCGTTCGGGCTTTGAGACAGTTTATGTCAGCCTTGTTGACTTTCCAAGAATCAATTGATAGCGATTGCACGGTTTTGCGCAATATTATGTCCGATCCGGCCATATTGGGCGCAACAAACAGAAAGATAGCGGCTTGCCAGCCGCGAATTGATGAAGGATGGGAAAGATGAGCGGCAGCTATGACAACCGCGATGGCGCAATCTGGATGGACGGCAAACTGGTGCCGTGGCGCGACGCCAATGTGCATATTCTGACCCATGCGATGCATTACGCCTCAAGCGTGTTTGAGGGCGAGCGGGCCTATAACGGCAAAATCTTCGAAAGCCGCCGTCACTCCGAACGGCTTCTTGCCTCGGGCCGGATGATCGATGTTGAGATCCCTTGGACCGTCGATGAGATCGAAGCCGCGAAATACGAGGTGATGAAAGCCAATGGGCTGACCGATGCCTATGTCCGCGCGGTTGCCTGGCGGGCCTCGGGCGAAGATATGGGCGTCGCGTCGCAGAAGAACCCGGTACGCCTGGCCGTCGCGGCCTGGGAATGGGGTGCCTATTACGGCGATGCCAAGATGAAGGGCGCCAAGCTCGACATCTCGAAATGGAAACGCCCGTCGCCGGAGACGATCCCGTCTCACGCCAAGGCCGCTGGTCTCTATATGATCTGCACCATGTCGAAACACGCCGCGGAGGCCAAAGGTTGCTCGGATGCGATGATGTTCGACTATCGCGGCTATGTGGCCGAGGCGACGGGGGCGAATATCTTCTTTGTCAAAGACGGCGAGGTGCACACGCCCGACCCGGATTGCTTCCTAAACGGCATCACCCGGCAGACCGTGATCGGCATGCTGAAAGAGCGTCAGATCAAAGTGCATGAACGCCATATCATGCCCGAAGAGTTGGAAAGCTTCGAGCAATGCTGGCTGACCGGCACCGCCGCCGAGGTGACGCCGGTGGGGCAGATCGGCGATTACAACTTTGAAGTTGGCGCGTTGGCCCGAGATATTGCAGAGGGCTATGAGGTGAAGGTCCGGGAATGACGGAACCGGCGAACAAGATCGAGAAGGGGTCCAACCGGGCCCCTTTTTCTTCTTGTGCCGATGTTCTGGATGCTTGATTTGCCGCACAAGCCGGGCCAAGTTTGAATCATGGTCGTGCAGATCCAGCCCAGAGGCCCCGAGCGTATTCCCGAAAAGGTCGCTTTCGACCGCAAGGAGCTTGCGGTGATCTTGACGATTTATGGCCGGATGGTCGCCGCCGGAGAATGGCGCGATTATGGAATTTCGTTGCTCTCCGACGTGGCGATTTTCTCGATCTTCCGGCGCAGCGCGGAGCATCCCATTTATCGTGTCGAGAAACGCCCGAAATTGGCGCAGCGGCAAGGGCAATACACCGTGATCGGGATGGATGGCCGAATTCTGAAGCGTGGCCATGATCTGAAAACCGTTCTGCGGGTCTTGGAGCGGAAACTGATCCGCGCGGTTGACTAACGCTCAGGCGATGTTCAACCGCCGTCGACCGGTGATCGGCCCGTCTCCAGCGGTTTCGATCCGGGCGGCGGCGTCTTTCAGCGGTTCATAAGCCACCGCCATGTGATGGGCGTTGGCATGCAGCAACATCCGCTCATTCGCCATGATCCCCACATGGCCCTCCCAGAACACCAAATCTCCGCGCTGCAAAGGCTCACCACGCTGCAACTCCCGCCCAAGAGCGGCCTGCTGCTGATCACTGTCACGCGGACAATCAACTCCACAGGCCAAGAGCGCGACCTGCGTTAAGCCGGAACAGTCGATGCCCCATCGGCTGGTGCCACCCCAGAGATAAGGCGTGCCCAAGAACAGATCGGCGACCCCAACCGGGTCGCCAAACCGCGCTTTGATTGGCTGAAGATGCGAGCGTGGGATGAAATGGCCGGTATGAATGCGGAGAAAATCTTCTCGCTCTGCCCGAACCCGCACCCGGGAGCCGAAGAACACGGAGACATCCGGCGGCGATTTGAAATTCGCCTTCGGATACAGATGCGTCGCGGGGGCCACCACCCAATGTGTCGGCTCCTCCGGTTCGGTCAATGCGCCGGCTGCCATATAGCCGACATAGCCATCGCGCTCGGCCTGGCCGAAAACGTTGCCGTCCTTGGCCTCGAGCACCAGAAACCGTTCGCCAAACACCAGCTGGCTGACCCGACCGCCTTGCGGCTTGTCGGTGATATTGGCCATCGGCTGCTGCACCATGGTCCAGTGGCCCTGGACGAACCGCTCCGCTTCGATCTGGCCTTGCAGCGACACATGGGCCACGCGCCCGTTGCTTGGGGTTGTCCGGGAATCGGTCATAGGTTCAAGACCTCTGGTAGGGCTTCAAACACGCTACGCGCGCCCTGACCGACACCACCCTTGGGGCGCCCGGGTGCCGCATTTGGTTGCCAGCCATAGATGTCGAAATGCGCATAACGCGGCGTGTCTTTCACAAAGCGGCGCAGGAACAGCGCGGCGGTGATCGAACCCGCAAATCCGCCCTTCGGTGCATTGTCGAGATCGGCGATTCCGGGTTCGATCATGCTCTCATAAGGCGTGTGGAAGGGCATGCGCCAAACCGGGTCGGCGACGTTACTCGCGGCCATCGCAAGGGCGGCGGCGAGTGGATCGTCATCGGTGTAGAACGGCGCAAGATCTGGTCCAACCGCCACCCGCGCAGCGCCGGTCAGGGTGGCCATCGAGATCATCAAATCTGGTGGCGTCTCGCTTGCCAGCGCCAATGCATCGGCCAAGACCAAGCGGCCCTCGGCGTCGGTGTTGTTGATCTCCACAGTCAGCCCATTCCGGGCCGTGAGAATATCGCCCGGGCGGAACGCGTTGCCCGCAACATTGTTCTCGACCGCCGGGATCAAGACGCGAAGCCGAAGCGGCAATGCGGCGCTCATGATCATCTGAGCGAGGCCGAGAACCGTGGCCGCACCGCCCATATCCTTCTTCATCAGGCCCATGGAGGCGCCGGGTTTCAGGTTCAATCCGCCGGTGTCGAAACAGACGCCTTTGCCCACGAGGGTCAGCGTCGGCCCGCTGTTCCCCCAGGTCATATCCAACAGGCGGGGCGCGCGCGTCGCAGCACGGCCCACGGTGTGGATCAAAGGCAGATTGGCACCAATCAAAGCCTCACCCTCTGTCGCCGTTACGTCCGCGCCAAACCGGCCCGCCAGATCGCGCATCGCGGCCTCAAGGGCATCTGGCCCCATGTCTTCGGCCGGTGTGTTGATCAAGTCGCGGGTCAGACTTTCGGCCTCGACGATTTGCTCCAGATTCGCGGCATTGGTCCCGGGTGGGGCAACCAAACCGGCTTTCACTTGCGGTTGGTTCCGGTATCGGTCGAAGCGATAGCACGACAGGAGATAGCCCAACCCGACCTCGTTGCCTGACACATCCTCTGGCAGCGCGTCGATGCGATAGGTGCCCGCCGGCAGTTGGGCGATGGTGGCACCGACAGCAAACCGTGTGCGTTTCCGCGCTTCGGGTTTGCCGAGGCCAATTAGGGCCAGTGCCGGTCGACCCGATGCATCCGCCAAACTCAAGACTTGGCCGGGTTTGGCGGCAAATCCCATATGATTGATCCAAGATCTCTGCGCTTCGGTCAGATCGGCGAAGGCATCTGGCACGTCGGCAGGGGCGATCAATCGGATCGGAATGGTGTCGGTTTTGGCTTCGCTAAATCGGGCTGGCATTGGGCGCTTTCCTAAGATGTCGCCACCCTAGCGTGCCCGATCCCTGCCGCAAGCCCCCTTCAGCCTGAGAGGTCTTCCAGGTCCCAAATCGCCAGAATCGAGCGCTCGCCCACCCGTTGCAGCCGCGCCAGGGTTGCCGAGAGCGCGATCGCATCGCCGCTTGCCTGGGCCATTTCCACATTGCGTGCAGCCCGCGCGAGGGTCGCCATCCCAATTCTGTCGGATGCCGCAATCAGGTGACGAACCGGCTGGCCCAACCCGTGCGGATGCTGGTCTTGATCAAGGTTTTCGACGTCCTGAAGAAGCTTGCCGATAACGCCAAGCGCGTCGGCGACCTCTGACTCAGCGCGCACTTCGCCCAACTCGGTGCATAGCTTCTCAAGCTGGTCCGGGTTGAACCGCGCGGGTTCGTCCAACCGCAAAATGGCCACGGATGGCTTCATTTCTCACTCCACTTCTTCCCCAACGGCGTAGGGCACCCGCATCCATTCTGCCAAAGAAACGCCTTCGGTGCAGTTGAAAAACATCTCGAAATTACACCGAATCCGCGCTACTCCGTTAAGTCCACGCTGGAAAGGTCCGCAATGCATCGTGTCAAGGCTTTGCCCTCCTATCTGATGAGCCGCTACAAAGGCTGGAAAGCGACGACATTTGTCGAAAATCGCGCTTGGTTTCGGCGTTTGGCGGTGGAGGGGCAGCGTCCTCGGGCCATGGCCATTGCCTGCTGTGACAGCCGCGTGGCGGTTACGTCGGTCTTCGGGCAAGAGATTGGCGAGATATTCGTTCATCGCAACATCGCCAATTTGGTGCCGCCCTACACGCCCGATGGGGAGCATCATGGCACCGCCGCGGCCATCGAATATGCCGTTAAGGTGCTGAAAGTTGCGCATATTCTGGTGCTGGGTCATTCCAATTGTGGGGGTGTGCGGGGCTGCATTGATATGTGCTCGGGCGCCGCGCCCGAGTTGGAGGCGCAGGAAAGCTTCATCGGCCGGTGGCTTGATGTGCTCAAAGTCGGGTATGACCGGGTGAGCGACATAGAAAACCCCGAGATGCGGCAGACGGCGTTGGAAAAAGAGGGCATTCAGGTTTCGCTGGAGAACCTCATGACCTACCCGTTTGTGATGGAGGCTGTCGATCGCGAGGAACTGACCCTTCATGGCGTCTGGGCAGAACTGGCCGAAGGCGATCTGGAGATGTTTGACGGATCTGTACGCCGATTTGTAAAGAGTTAGGCCCCTTTACCTCTGTCGGGGCAGAGACTATCCCCGCGTAAACCTTGGCACAGGCGGGGCTATGGACGGAATACTGGCACTTGCGGCGGACAATCTGATTTCGCCGATCATCCTCTTCTTCGCACTGGGTCTTGCGGCGGCCTTTGCTCGGTCTGATCTGTCGGTGCCCGAAGCGGTGGCCAAGGGGATGTCGCTCTATCTGCTCTTTGCGATCGGCTTCAAAGGCGGGGCGAGTGTGGCCGCCCACGGGCTGGACCTGACATTGGTCATGTCGCTTGTTGCGGGCGGGGTCCTGTCCTTCATCATTCCCTTTGTGGCCTTCGCGCTCTTGCGGGCGATGACGGGTCTGAGTGTTGTCGATGCGGCGGCCGTTGCGGGCCATTACGGGTCGATCTCGATTGTGACCTTTGTGGCGGCAACATCTGTGATCACCAGCGCGGGCATCGTAAGCGAAGGCTATATGGTGGCCGTTGCTGCAATGATGGAGGCGCCCGCGATCCTCTCCGCCCTTTGGTTGATCGCGCGGTTCGGATCGACCGGGCAAGGTGGGATGGAGCCCGGGTTGATCCGGGAAATCTTGCTCAATGGATCGATTGTTCTCTTGGTTGGCTCGTTCCTCATTGGCTGGATCACGGGCCAAGAGGGGCTCGACATGATCTCAAGCTTCATCGTCGCGCCGTTTCAGGGTGTGCTCTGCCTGTTTCTTCTCGATATGGGCCTGGTGGCGGGCCGGGGTTTGCGACAGGCGCGCGGCGTTCTGCGCCCGCCATTGTTCCTGTTCGGCGTGATCATGCCACTTGTTGGCAGCATGTTTGGTCTGGCCGCAGGCATGCTACTTGGCCTCTCGACCGGCGGGGTTGCGCTCTTCATGACGCTTTCGGCATCCGCTTCTTACATCGCTGTTCCCGCGGCGATGCGTGTGGCGCTGCCTGAGGCGAACCCATCGGTCTATCTGACTCTCTCCCTTGGGGTCACCTTTCCCTTTAACCTGACGCTTGGCATTCCGATCTATCTAGCGATCGCTCGTGCCGTCACCGGAGGCTAGCTCCATGCAAACTCATCAGGCGAAACGTGTTGAAATCACAATTGAATCTGTGATGGAGAGCCGGTTATCCGCGGCGCTGATTGAGGCGGGCGTCACGGGGTTTACAGTGCTGCCCGTTTTGGGCGGCTCAGGCCGGTCGGGCCGTTGGAGCCGCGAAGGCCAAGTCAGCCGCGCCGGCGGAATGGTCAGTGTCGTGTGCATCATCCGGCCCGAGACGTTGGACGCCCTTCTCGACGCCGCGTTTAGTGTCGTGGATCGGCATATCGGGGTGGTGAGCGTGGTTGATTGCGAGGTCCTGCGCGCCGAGCGTTTCTAGACCCCGTCCTGTCGTGCTATTCTGAACGCTGAACGCGGCAGGGAGGGAGCATCATGCGCCTTATTCGAAATCTGTTCATTGGCCTTATTGGTTTGGTCCTTTTGCTGGCAGCGGGAGCTTATCTGCTGCCGCGCAATGTCATTGTCGAACGCGAGATCACCATCGACGCCTCGCCAAGTGAGGTGTTTCCCTTGATCAACTCTTTGCAGAGGGGGGAGGAGTGGTCGCCGTGGTTGGAGCGCGATCCTGAGGTCCAAATATCGCATACCGGCCCCGATGCAGGTGTGGGCGCCACGATGGAATGGGCCTCGGATGAGCCGAGCGTTGGCAATGGCCGGCAAGAGATTATCGAAAGCGTTGCGGATACGCGCGTCGCCACCGCGCTCGATTTCGGTGATATGGGCACGGCTGAGGCCTGGTTCGACCTCGTTCCCAACGGCGGCGCGACCTCTGTCACGTGGGGGTTGAATGCAGATATGGGGATGAACCCCATGGGCCGTTGGATGGGTCTGATGATGGATGGTATGGTTGGCGCGGATTACGACCAGGGCTTGGCCAATCTGAAAGCCCTGGTCGAAGCCGGGTAGCTTACGGTCGCCAGGTCAGGACTTGGCCGTCGGGCCAATCCAGGCTGACCTCCATCTCGATCTCTTGGGTTTCACCAGGCTGAAGGGTGATGTCCCAGGCCATGACGCCGCGCAGGTCGTCATAGTCTTCTTCTGTCGGGGCCAAACTAAGCGTGACCTCGACGTCTAAATCCTCTTGCTCGGCAAAGGGTGTGGCGTAAAGCACGTGCACCTCTTCGACCTGGTCCGAGGTGTTTTCGACCGAGAAGCGAATGCGGCGATCTTGGGTGTTGGATTGCACGAAAACGCCCCGGTCCCCTTCGTCCAGCGACAGATCCTGCCACTCAAGCCGGATATGATCGACCTGGCCAAACGCAAACTCTTCCGTTGCGCCAGCGGGGATCATCTCGACATACCCCTCCGCAATCGGGCCGCCGTCGCGAAAGAATATCACCTCGCCGGGCAGGATCGGTTCACCGCTGTCGTTCTCGATCTCCGCCATCAGGAAAGCGGTATCGTCTTGGCGCGGCACCGCCCGCTTTGCCAACTCCGCGTCAAAATCCAACCCATCGAGCGGCAGCAACGTCTCGCCGGACGTGCCGATGGAGACCGGGCGGTTGTAGCTGTAGCTGACGTTCAGGCCCAGCATTGCGAAGTCGACCGTATCCTCCGCAATGATGACCGGTTCCATGAGAGTTTGGGTGAGGCCCGCGAGCGCATCGGATTCCTCCGTCACGCTACGCAGCGTCGGGCTGGGCGCGGGCGGGCGCGGCTCTTCAATCCGCGCCGGGCGCGGATAAAGGCGGCTTGGTTCGTGGGCGCGAAACGGGTCGGCGGCAGAGAACGTCACTGCCACATCGCGCCAAAGCTCAACAGTTCCGACGCCAAATGCAATGAAGCGATCGATCGACAGGGCGCCGCTGTCACTATCCAGATGCATCTCATAGACAGGTGCCCACCCGACGTCGCCCATGCGATGCTCAAGGACAAAATCCACCTCGGTGTCTGCGGTCGCGATCACCTCAACGGCCAAACCATTGACCATGGTTCCGAAAGGCCGGAGGGCTGATAGCGCTTGCTGAGCTGCATTAAGCTCAATCTGGCGGCCTTCGAGAGCATCGGTCAGCTCGCGGCGGGCGATCTGCGCGGCCTGAAGCGCTTCGGCGACCCGCACCGTTTCGGTCCCAATCGCACCGATTTGCGCCGTCAGATCACTCAACTCGTCGGGCAGGTCTGCGCCGTCTTCGCCCCCCCGCGCGAGGGCTTCCAGATAGGCCAGTTGCAGCGTTGCCGCGCGGATCGTGGCATCAGCGAGGGCGATCCGGTCTTGTGCCGTTTGAACCGAGTCTTCAGCGGCCTCAACAGCGGCGCGCGCCGCTGCTTGTTCGGCTGTATCCAGCGCGCCTTCGGAGATTGGAATGCCCCGCACCAGGCTTGGCGGCCCGAAAATGACATCCGCGTTGGATGAGAAGTGAGGAACCTCGGCATTGAGGGCGTCTGGCAGGGCGACAATCAACCGATGTGTCCCGGCAGGCACGGTCACAGATGCCGCACGATTAACCTCCGCAATGCCCATATAAACCGTCGCTTCGGCGATATCGGCACGGGTGATGATATCGTCGGCATGGGCGGCGCTGGCCACGAGCAGGGCCAAGACGGAAACGGAAAAACGCATGGGGGAAACCTCCGGGGCTGAAATTGCCCGAAGCTTCCCCCGTCCGCGCCGGTTATTCAATAACCGGCGTAGATCTCAGCCTTTTTTCAGCGCGCGCTTGCCAAGCGTCTCGGCGATCTGCACCGCGTTCAGCGCCGCGCCCTTGCGCAGATTATCAGACACGCACCAGAGGTTCAGACCGTTATCAATGGTCGAATCCTGACGGATACGGCTGATGAAGGTCGCGTAGTCGCCGACGCATTCCACCGGTGTCGTGTAACCACCATCTTCGCGCTTATCGACCACCATGATCCCCGGGCTTTCCCGCAAGATATCGCGCGCTTCATCTTCGTCGAGGAAGTCTTCGAACTCGATATTCACCGCTTCGGAATGCCCGACGAACACCGGAACACGGACGCAAGTGGCGGTGACCTTGATCTTCGGATCAACGATCTTCTTGGTCTCGGCGACCATCTTCCATTCTTCTTTGGTCTCACCGCTATCCATGAACTTGTCGATATGCGGGATCACGTTGAAGGCGATCTGTTTGGTGAACTGATCGGGGTCTTTTTCCTGGCCCGGGACATACATGCCTTTGGTCTGATCCCAGAGCTCATCCATACCGCCTTTGCCCGCGCCTGAGACCGATTGATAGGTCGAAACCACCACGCGTTTGATCGTTGCTCGGTCATGCAGTGGCTTCAGCGCGACGACCATCTGCGCCGTCGAACAATTCGGGTTCGCGATGATGTTTTTCTTGGCATAGCCATCGACCGCCTCGGGGTTCACCTCCGGCACGACCAGCGGCACGTCCGGGTCATAGCGGTAGAGCGAGGAGTTATCGATCACCACGCAGCCCGCCTTGGCGGCCCTGGGCGCGTAGGTTTTCGTCGCATCGGAGCCGATCGCGAACAGCGCGATATCCCATCCGGTGAAATCGAACGTGTCCAGATCCTTTGTGGTCAGGGTTTCGTCGCCAAAGCTGCATTCGGTGCCGAGAGATTTGCGCGATGCCAAGACCGCGATCTCATCGACCGGAAACTGGCGCTCGGCCAGGATGTTCAGCATTTCGCGGCCCACATTGCCCGTGGCGCCCGCGATAACGACTCTATAGCCCATTTTTCCTTATCCTTTAGGTGTGGATGCGCGGCACATAATGGATGCAGGTCGAAAGGAAAAGCCCTCGCACGGCTTGACTTATGCACAGCGAAGCGACATGTGCCTTTTCAAGCATTCTGCGCTGCCGCGTGAGCAGCCGCGCGCCTTGATCGCGCTACAGGATGAAGATTCCCAACAGTCCCCATCACGCAGGGCCTGACGATTTGGCCGGTTTGCACGGGAATAGCCCGTTTGGATTAGCGTCAGGTCGCACCCTTCGCCGCCGCGCCTCGTCGCGGCCCCGACTCATGTTATCGCGCGGGCGCCGATGTGGCTCCGCGCCAGAAAGGTACACTTTGTTCGATTTCGATATGCTCGGCCTCTCGCCGACCTTGATGACCGCGTTGAAGAAAACCGGCTTCACAGAACCCACACCGATTCAAAACCAGGCGATTCCGCTTGCCCTCGACGGTCATGACATCATGGGCTTGGCCCAAACCGGCACCGGCAAGACCCTGGCCTTTGGCCTGCCTTTGATTGAGCACCTCTTGGCGCTGCCCGGCAAACCCGATCCCAAAACGGCAAAGGCGCTGATCCTTGCGCCCACCCGCGAGCTGACCAATCAGATCGCCGAAAGCCTGCGGGTCTTTACCACTGGCACACCATTGAAAGTGCAGGTCGTCGTTGGCGGCCAGTCGATCAATGCGCAAATGAAGCGTTTGGAGCGGGGCACGGATATCCTCGTCGCGACACCGGGCCGGCTGATTGACTTGATGGATCGCGGTGCGGTGAAGCTGCACACGGTTCAGCATTTGGTGCTGGATGAGGCCGATCAGATGCTCGATATGGGCTTTATCCACGCGCTGCGCCGGATCGCCCCGAAACTGGGTTCGCCGCGCCAAACCATGCTGTTCTCGGCCACGATGCCAAAGCAGATGGAAGAGATCAGCCAGGCCTACCTGACCAACCCGCGCCGGGTGCAAGTCTCGCCCCCGGGCAAAGCCGCCGACAAAATTACCCAATCGGTCCATTTCGTCGAAAAGGCCGATAAGTCAACGAAGCTCCGCGAGGTCCTCTCCCGCGATCTCGACGCGCTGACTCTGGTCTTCTCGCGCACCAAACACGGCGCCGAAAAGCTGATGAAAGGCTTGGTCGCGGATGGGTTCAACGCCGCCTCGATCCATGGCAACAAATCCCAAGGCCAGCGTGACCGAGCGATCAAAGCCTTCCGCGACGGCCAAATCACCATTCTGGTGGCCACCGATGTGGCCGCGCGCGGCATCGACATCCCAGGCGTGGCCTATGTGGTGAATTTCGACCTGCCCAATGTGCCAGACAACTATGTGCACCGGATTGGGCGCACCGCGCGGGCGGGCCGTGAGGGGGAGGCGATCTCGTTCTGCGCCGCCGATGAGATCGACTACTTGAACCAGATCGAAAAGCTGATGAAGATCGAGATTCCGGTCGCTGGCGGCACGCGACCCGCGGCAGTCAAGCCCGAGAAAACCGGCCGCAGGGGTGGTCAACGCCGCCGTGGTCAAGGTGGCGGTGGCAACAAGCCCCAAAGCCAAAGCGCAGGCAAACCACAAGGCAGCAACAGCAACCGCAAGCCGCGCAGACCTCGCCGTCGCCGTGCGGCCTGAGCATAGGGCCCACCCAGCTTCTCTGCTTCATAAGTATCCCCGCCGGAGGCATCTAACAGGTTCCACCGGCGCAAACGCCATTTGGTTAGCGGAACAGCAAAACAGGCACCTTGCAGGAGCGGATCATCTCCGTCGTGGTTGAGCCGATAAAGAGGTTCCTGATCCGGGAATGGCCATAGGCCCCCATGATCAGCAGATCGAAATCATGCGCTTCGGCGCGGTCGGCAATCACCTTATCCGGCTCGCCCGCAACGATCTCGCTGGTCACCTCATAGCCCGCACCCTTCAAGAGCGCCGCCGCCCCTTCGATCCCGCGTTTCGCAGCGGTGCTCTCGCTACCGACGGTCAGCAGGTGAATATCGAGGCCGGCAAAAAGCTCCGACCGTGCGACATGATCGACGGCTTTCAAGGCAGACGTCCCGCCATCAAAGGCCACCAGCAGCTTCTTCACCGGTTGAAACGCCCGGGAGGCGACCAAGACCGGCTTGGTCGAGGAGCGCACGGCGCGCTCCAGATTGCTGCCCAGATGCATCATAGCGAAATCTGCGGCCTCGCCGCGTTTGCCAACGATGACCAAGTCGGCCTCGGCTTCCATCTCGCGAAGCGTTTCGACCAGATCGCCCATACGCAGCTTGGAATGCGCCTCAACTCCATCGGCGCTGACCCGCGCCACCGCATCTTCCAATATCGCGCGCCCGCGCTTCTGCGCCAGTTTGGCGCGCTGCGCATCAAGCTCGGCCAGTTCGTGCAATAGTGCCGTGCGCGCACCCAAGCCGATATTGCCGGAGAGGTTGCGCGGGTCCGTGCTTTCATCGCGCCGCCCGATCACATGGAGGATATCCACTGACCAGCCTTTGCCCTTCGCCACCCAGGCCGCGTGATCGCAGACGCTTTCCGAATAGGTTGAGCCGTCTACCAATGCGATAATCTTGCCCATGCCGCTCTCCCTCAATGGCCCATCAGGCGCTCCATCGCGCCGGGTTTGTCATGCTCGGCCAGCCGATCCACGATGGTTTCGGATGCTTGGTTTAGACCTTTGATTTCAACCTCCGCGCCATCTCTGCGGAATTTGAGCACGGCCATGTCCAGCGCGGCAACAGACGAGATGTCCCAGATATGGGCGCGGGTGACATCGATCACGACCCGCTCCAACACCTCACCAAAGTCGAACGCTGCCGCAAAATCATCGGCGGAGGCGAAGAACAACTGCCCGTGCACGTGATAAGTCCGCGTTGTTTCATCGTCGGACAACTCGGATGTGATCTTGAAGAGTTGGGCGATCTTACCCGCGAAGAAGATGGCAGACAGCAGCACACCGGTCAGCACCCCAATCGCCAGATTGTGGGTGTAGACCGTCACAATCACCGTGGCTAGCATGACGATTGAAGAGCTGCGCGGGTGATCGCGCAGGTTCTTGATCGACGACCAAGAGAAAGTCCCGACCGACACCATGATCATGATTGCAACCAGTGCCGCCATCGGAATGATCGAGACGATATCACCGAGCGCAACGATCAGGATCAGAAGGAACACACCCGCCGCAAAGCAGCTGAGCCGTCCGCGTCCGCCAGATTTCACATTGATCATCGACTGACCGATCATCGCGCAGCCCGCCATGCCGCCGATGAACCCGGTTGCGGTGTTGGCGATGCCTTGGCCAATGCACTCCTGGTTCTTGTCCGATTTCGTGTCTGTCAGATCATCGACGATCTGTGCGGTCATCAGGCTTTCCAGCAGGCCCACTGCGGCCACAGCGGCGGAGTAGGGCAGGATGATCTGCAAGGTTTCCCAGGTGAGTGGGATATCAGGGATCAGGAACATCGGCAGCGTATCGGGCAACTCGCCCATATCGCCCACCGTGCGCAGATCCATCCCGAAGACCAGCGCCAGCGAGGTCAGGACAAGGATGCAGACCAAGGGTGAGGGGATCGCGGTGGTCAGATAGGGGAAGATATAGATGATCGCCAATCCGCCCGCGACCATCATATAGGTCAGCCAAGGCACCCCGATCAGCTCGGGCAATTGCGCCAGGAAGATCAGGATTGCCAGCGCGTTCACGAAGCCCGTCATCACCGAACGAGAGACGAACCGCATCACCCGTCCGAGCTTCAAGGCCCCCGCTGCAATCTGCAGCAAACCCGCCAGAACCGTCGCGGCCAGAAGATACTCCAGCCCGTGATCGCGAACCAACGTCACCATCAGAACTGCCGTTGCCGCCGTTGCCGCCGAGATCATCCCGGGGCGCCCGCCCGCGATGGCCGTGATGACGGCGATCGAGAACGAAGCGTAGAGCCCAATCTTCGGATCGACACCAGCGATGATCGAGAAGGCAATTGCCTCAGGGATCAATGCGAGGGCCACAACCAGGCCCGACAGCAAGTCGCCGCGGATATTGCCAAGCCAATCGACCCGCATGCGGGTGAGAAAGTCAGGGGACATATAGGGTGTCTCCGTCTGGGCCGGGTCACGGCCGGGTGCACGTTTCCGGCGGCCATACGGCGCTTGGCCCGGATTGGCTAGGGGGTCATGTGGGAAACGGCCCTGCGTGGCGCGCAAGCCTCAGTCGGTGCGATCCTGGCTAAACAGATAGATCGCAACGCCGAACAGCACGACAACGCCGAACGCCCCGAAGAGCGCGGCATAGGCCGCTTCAGGATCATTCCGGGTCGAGAGATGCGCAAAATAGGGTCCGCTGGCAAATTGCATCACCCCGGCGCCGCCCATGCCAAACAGGTTTAAGAGGGTGACACCGCGCCCCATCAAATGTGGTGGAAAGAAGCTCCGCCCATGGGCGATCATCATTGGATAAGACGCTCCGAAAAGCCCAATTGCGGCAAAAAGGGCCGCTGCACTCCAGAGGGTCGTTGGAGGGGCAAACCAGAAAGCGATGCAGAGCAGGCCAGCCAGAAGGTTGCCCGGCAGCAGAACCCATTTTCGCGTGCCAAAGAGCCGATCAAGCGGTCCATAAGCAAAGCTGCCGATCACCATCGCGATGCTCATCGCCAGAGTGACTTGGCCGATCTGAACAAGATCGGCATCGTAGATATCGGTTACATAGGGCGCAATCCAAAGCCCCCTCATGCCCGCTGCGGGGGCGTAGCATATGAACATCAGCGGCAGGATCAGCCAGAGCCCGGGATTGCGGAGCAGATCGAACAGCGATCCGCGTGTTGTGCCGTCCAGCTTCTCTGGGTCGCGGACCAAAACCGCCATCCCCGCTGCAACCGCGAGAGTCAGCGCCGCCAAACCCGCGACGGTTTCGCGCCAGCCGATGGCCTCCACCGCCCAGGCCATCGGCAAAGCGCTCGCGATATTGCCGAGAGAACTGACGCCCACGGTCAATCCGGCGAGTGTCGCAAAGACGCCCGGCGAGTAGACGCGGGCAAAGATGAAATAGCTGGCCATCAAGACCGGCGCGCAGCCGAGGCCGATTAGAACCATCGCAATCTGAATCGCCACAGGCCCTTGCGCAGCGGCAAAGAGCGCGGCCCCGCCTGCACCCCCAAGCGCGAAGAGAATAGCGGAGGTGCGCCGCGGACCAAGATGATCAAGCGCCCAACCAACCGGCAATTGCATCAAGGCAAAGGCCGCGAACCAAAGGCCTGATGCGCGAGCGAGGTCATCGGTGCTTGCCCCGATATCAGCCTCTAGAACCGGCGCCAAAACGGCTAAAAACGCGCGATAAAACTGACTGAGCACATAGCCCAGCACCAAAAACCCGATACCAGCCTTCACAAGATACCACCTTCCCTTGCCAGGCACCCTGCAATTCGCGTCGCCGAACGGCAAGACCAACGCTGCCAATAGGATTTCCGATGTTTTCTGTCGGATATTCTTGACACCCCAAGAGCGATCGGGTTCAACACCGGCACCCAACCGACAAAAACGGTCAGGTAATACCAAATTCTAACAACGGAGCTTCTCCAATGACCCGCACACTGGCCGTCCTTTTGGGCACGACCATCGCCGCAAGCGCGCTGACCGCTGCCGAGGCGCAAGAGTTGAACCTGTATTCCTCGCGTCACTACGACACCGATGAACGTCTCTATTCTGACTTCACCGATCTGACCGGCATCACGATCAACCGGATCGAAGGCAATGCCGACGAGCTGATCGCGCGGATGGAAGCCGAGGGCGAGAACAGCCCCGCTGATGTCTTCCTGACCGTCGACACCGTGCGCCTGGCGCGCGCCGCCAACCTTGGCCTGTTGCAGCCGACCGAGAGCGATGTGCTCGAAGCGAGCATCCCGGCATTCTTGCAGGACGATGACAACCGTTGGTTCGGCTTCTCGCAGCGTTCGCGCATCCTGTTCTACGATCCCGCTGACGTGCCGAACCCGCCGCAGACCTATCAAGATCTGGCGAGCCCAGAATATGAAGGGCAGATCTGCATCCGCTCCTCGACCAACGTCTACACCCAGAACATCACTGCGGCCTTGGTGGCCCATCTGGGCGAAGAGGCTGTGGCCGAATGGGCTGAAGCCGTGGTCGGCAACTTCGCGCGTGACCCGCAAGGGGGCGATACCGATCAGCTGCGTGGCATCGTGTCGGGCGAATGTGATATCGCCATGTCGAACACCTACTATTTCGCGCGCGCAATCCGGAGACCGGTTGATGGTCTGTCGGACAGCCTCGACATGATCGAATGGGTCTTCCCGAACCAAAACGACCTTGGCGCTCATATGAACATCTCGGGTGGCGGTGTTGCAGCGCACGCACCGAACCGTGAGAACGCGATTGCCTTCCTTGAGTATCTCGCCTCCGACCAGGCGCAAGAGTACTTCTCGGCCGGTAATGACGAATACCCTGCAGTCCCAGGCGTAGCATTGGCTCCGTCGGTTGCCGAACTGGGTTTCTTCCGCCCCGACGTGATCGATCTGTCCGAGATCGCGGACAATATCGACACTGCAACGGAAATCTTGAACGCCGCTGGCTGGGAATAATCCCTGCCATCAACGGTTGCATGAATTTAGCGGGCGCCCATTGCGGGCGCCCGTTTCTTTTTGGGCTATGTTTTCGCTGGGGTGGCGTGGCGCATATCCTGCGCCCGGCGAGATTCGCGGCCAATGCCCCAACACAAGAGCGCCACGGGCAAGAGGCCGACCGCCCCGATCACCAGGCTTGGCACCGCAGCCTCGTGCAAGCGTTCATCGGCGGCCAAGCGATGCGCCTGGACCGCGAGCGTGTCGTAATTGAACGGCCGCAAGATGAGGGTGGCGGGCAGCTCCTTCATTACATCCACGAAGACGATCAAAAGTGCGGTCAGGACGGAAGGGCTGATGATTGGGATATGTACCCGGCGCAGCATCGAGCTTGGGTCATGGCCAAGCGTCCGCGAGACGGCGTCGAGGTTCGGGTTCACCGTGGACATACCCGATTCATAGGTGTTGATCGCAACCGCCATGAAGCGGACCATATAGGCGATGATCATCAGCCAGATCGACCCGGTGATCAGAAGGCCCGTATCGATCCCGAAATTCGCTTCCATGAAGGCGTCGACGGCGTTGTCGAAGGCGGCAAACGGTACGAGAAGTCCAACCGCGATGACCCCACCCGGGACGGCATAGCCGATCCCAGCAATCTGCACAGCGGTCCGCGCCGGTCTTGTCGGGTGAAGCCGGGCGTTGAAGCCGAGGAATACGGCAGCGGCGACAGTCAGGACGGCGGCAATTGCCGCAAGCGTTACGGAGTTCTGCAAGAAGGCCAAGTAACGCGGGGTGAACAGAATCTGACCCGAGTCCCACCCCATCGTGATCAGCAGAATCGTCGGGCCGATGAAGCCGAGCAACACCGGCAATCCGCAAAACACGATGGCACCCAAGGCCTTCGCGCCCGTCAACTCAATCGGTTGCATCCGTTCAAACCGGCGGCCCGCTCCATGATGGCGCTGATCCCTCCGCTGCATACGTTCGAGGGAGGCAACGACCAGGGCCACAACCAGCAGGCAGAGCGCCAGTTGCGCCGCCGCGGCCCGATCGAAAAAGGCAAACCAGCTTTGATAAATGCCGGTGGCGAAAGTCTGTACGGCGAAATAGGAGACTGTGCCAAAATCGGCCAGCGTCTCCATGATGGCGAGCAGCATGCCACCCGCGATGGCGGGCCGGGCGATGGGCAGCGACACTCTCAGAAATGCCCCCCACGGGGTCTGGCCAAGCGTCCGCGCCGCGATATAGGCCGTGGCCGATTGCTGCAAGAAGGCCGCCCGGGCGAGCAGGTAGACATATGGGTAGAGCACGAAGGTCAGCATGGCCGCCGCACCGCCGAGGGAGCGGATTTCCGGGAACCAGTAGTCGCGCGGCCCCCAGCCCGTCAGATCGCGCAGCGTCGTTTGCACCCAGCCCGGGTGATCCAAGAAATCCGTATAGGCATAGGCGAGCACATAGGCCGGGAAGGCCAGCGGCAGCGCCAGCATGATCTCAAGCACCTGCCGTCCGGCAAAGCGGGTCATCGTCACCAGCCAGGCCGCCCCGGTTCCGATCACCGCTGTGCCCAAGCCAACGATCAGCACCAAGGCGGCGGTCGTTCCCGCATAGCGGGGCAGAACCGTACCAAGCAGGCTTCGCACCGTGTCGAGACCGCCCATAGTCGCCGCCAGGATCACCGCGCAAATCGGCAGCAGGCAGAGGCCCGCAGCCAGCCAAGCGAGCCAACTAAGACGTTTGGTGGAAGAAGAGCGCCGTGACATGCCCCTGCTCTAGGCGATGCGGGATGGGAGGCACAAGATGCGCTGCCCGAGTTTCTGACGTTTTTCGTCGGGATCGACCTCTGTCGTGATGCTTGCTCGGTCCGAAAAACTGCCCGAGGGTATGGTTCGAGCCCCAGATGGCGAGGCCCCCATGCGTCTGATACCAATTCTGCTCTTGCTTGCTTCGTGCGGCCTCGCCGCGCCGAGCTACCGCGATCCCTCTGTCACGATCGCCTCCAACGCGAGTTTTGACCCGAACCGCTATCTTGGCCGCTGGTATGAGGTGGCGCGCTATCCGAATGCCTTTCAGGAGGGGTGCGCAGGGGCCATCGCTGATTATTCTGCGGGGCTTGCCGGCGAAATCTTGGTGCAGAACACTTGTCTCGATGCAAATGGCAACGCAATTCGCACCATCGCTGGCCGGGCGACACTATCCGGGCCGGGCCGCTTTTCGATCAGGTTGTCAGGGGTGCCGACATCGGCCCCCTATTGGGTGTTATGGGTCGATGAAGGCTATCGGACAGCGGTGATCGGCCAACCCAATGGGCGTGCAGGGTGGATCCTCAATCGCGATCCGGTGATCCCGGCAGACCGTCTGATTGCGGCGCGCGAAGTGCTGGCGTTCAACGGCTATGAGTTGTCCGGGTTACAGCCAAGTGGGACGATGATCCCGCGTTGAGGTCGCAGCCCATCGCGTGCAGGTCGCAATCCGGGTTGGCAAGCCTTGGCTTTGGCTTATGGTCCGCCCATCAAAGGGAGCGCGTCGGCCTATGTTTCTGAGTATCTTCGACATCTTCAAGATCGGCATTGGGCCGTCTTCGTCCCACACGATGGGCCCGATGAGTGCGGCGGCGCGGTTTCTCGACGACCTGCGCAATGGGCGCGAGCGGGAGCCGGGCGCGGGCGAGGTCGCGGCGCTGTTCTGTTCACTTCACGGCTCCTTGGCCTTCACCGGCAAAGGCCATGCGACCGACCGCGCGGTGATATTGGGGCTCTGCGGGCTCCGCCCCGATACGTTGGACCCGGATGCTGCGGCCTCGATCGAAGCCGAGGTCATGGAAACTGGGCGGGTGACACCTCAGGGGTTGCCGGAATTGCGCTTCGACCCGGCGCGGGATTTGGTCTTCGATTATGACAAGGCGCTGCCGGGCCATGCCAACGGGATGATTCTGCGCGCCTTTGACGATGCGGGAAACCTCTATCTCGAAGAGACCTATTACTCGATTGGCGGTGGCTTCGTGCTGACCGCCGCTGAGTTGGAGGCGCAAAGCCATGGCGGTGCCGCGCAGTTTCACGCCGAAAAGGAAGAGGTCGGCTATCCCTATCCGTTCGGGTCCGCCGCAGAGATGCTGGAGATGGGCCGCCGGTCGGGCAAAAGCATTGTCGAGATGAAGTGGGCCAATGAGTTGGCAGTTTCGGATCGCGGATCAGTGACGCAGAAAGTCATGGCTCTGCGCGGTGTGATGGATGCCTGTATCGACCGCGGATTGCGGGTCGAGGGCGAATTGCCGGGTGGGCTACAGGTCAGGCGGCGCGCGAAGGCGATCCATGAGCAGCTTCAGGCCGAGTCAGGTCAGAACATCGCGCAGCCGCACACGGTGAATGACTGGTTGAGCGTCTATGCGATGGCGGTGAATGAGGAGAACGCGGCTGGCGGGCAGGTGGTGACCGCGCCGACCAATGGTGCGGCGGGCGTGATCCCGGCGGTACTGCGCTATTACAAAGCGCATTGCATCGGGGCGAGCGAGGCTGGCGCGATGGACTTCCTGATGGCGGCGGCGGCAATTGGTGGGCTGATCAAACACAATGCGTCGATCTCGGGCGCTGAGGTCGGGTGCCAGGGTGAGGTTGGGTCAGCGGCAGCCATGGCGGCGGCAGGGCTCTGTGCGGCGTTGGGCGGGACGAATGAACAGATCGAAAACGCAGCCGAGATCGCGCTCGAGCATCATCTGGGCATGACCTGCGACCCGGCGGCGGGTCTGGTGCAGGTGCCGTGTATCGAGCGCAATGGTTTGGGGGCGATCAAAGCTGTGTCGGCGGCATCATTGGCTTTGCGCGGGGATGGCACACATTTCATGCCGCTCGACAATTGTATCGAGGCGATGCGGCAGACCGGCCTTGATATGAACACCAAGTATAAAGAGACCAGCCTTGGTGGTCTGGCGGTGAACCTGCCCGAGTGCTGACGGTGCGGCGGGCCTCGTCAGGCCCCTGAAGGAGCCATCCTCGGCTCGCGTTGCCACGGATGTTTTTCTCAGCAGTCAGGTGGCTGGCCGAACCGTATCGCCGGGTAGGAATTCCGGCTCCAACTCAATCACCTCATCCGTAAGGGCATTGGCGGCAATCAACTCAGCGGCCCGCGCGCCGATCTCCTTTCGGCGGCTGTCCATTGTGGCGATACGCATTGGCAGCCCGTCCAGCACTTCGAAAGAGTTGAACCCGGCCAGCCCAATATCATCTGGAATTATCATTCCTTTTTCAAGGCAGTAGAGCAGGCCACCAGCGGCGTTCATGTCGGTGTTGTAGTAGAGGAAGTCGAGATCGGGGATGCGCGTGAGAACCTCTGTCGTCATCGCGCGACCTGTTCCGAAGCCGGAGGTGCCCTCATAGAAACAGCGTTCGACGAGTTCAATTCCCGCGTCTTCAAGCCCCTTGCGGAACCCTTGCAGTCGTTTCTGGGCACGGTGATCGCCGCCTGAGCCGGACCCCAAATAACCGATCCGCCGATAACCGCGTGTTACGATCTCGCGCGCTATCTCACGACCGGCTTTAACATGCGAGATGCCAACCGCCGCCGCGACGGGATCACCATCGATGTCCATAACCTCGACCACAGGGATGCCGGCGCTGCGCATCATGGCGCGGGCGGCGGTTGTGTGTTCCAACCCGGCGACAATCAACCCGGACGGGCGCCACGAGAGCATCTCGTAGATCACCTTCTCTTCGGTCTCGGGGTTGTATTGCGAGGTGCCAATGACCGGTTGTAGGGGGGTCTCGTCGAGAACGTCGCCAATCCCGCTCAGCACATCCGGGAAGACCATATTGGACAGCGAGGGGATCACGACCCCCACCAGATTCACCCGGTTCGAGGCTAGGGCCCCGGCGATTTTGTTGGGCACATAACCCAGTGTTCGCGCGGCTTCGAAAACGCGAACGCGGGTGCGTTCGGAGACATCACCACGATTTCTCAGGACCCGGCTGACCGTCATTTCCGAGACGCCCGCCGCTTCGGCCACGTCGCGAAGGGTCAGTTGGGGTTTGCCGTCAAAGGGGTTGCGTCCGCGCAAATCGCCGTTTCCGTTTTACATCGCTGTCATCTTGTTGATACGCGGTCTGAAATTGCTTGTCCAAGAGAATGGACGCGCTTGCGCCTTTCGCGGAAATCCCACAGAAACGCCGAAGACGGCCCCGTGGCTCAACTGGATAGAGCAATCCCCTCCTAAGGGATAGGTTGCAGGTTCGAGTCCTGCCGGGGTCGCCATATCGGACATACAGATCCGATACAGACTTCATACAGATTCCATACATACGCGATTTGCGCACGATCAGAGGGGATTTTTCCGGCTTTTGTGCGCGAGTATGTGTTAGTCGTGCAGCACCATCATCCCCTCGCGGACCAAACGTTTCACCAAAACGATCTTGCCCGCGTCGTCCAGATCGCCGGGCATGTCGGCCAATTTGAATGAGGGTGTTTCCAACGCATAGCGCAGCGCCGTTTCCGCGTGGGCCGGGAGCGTGATCTCGGCACCGTAGCAGATGACGCTGACCGAGGGGTCTTTCCCGTCTTCGCCATCCATGACAGCCATGTCATAGACCAGATGCGGGCGCGCGCCGACAATGCTGTCGCCTGACAAATCACCGAGCCGTCCAACCTGCGCCAATTGCCCCTCGACCCGCGGGACGCGGTTGGCGATGAACTCTTGCTTGAAACCAGAGAGAAGCGGCGCAAACGGCGCGGTATCCGCCAGTTTGTGCATCAAGTCGCGGAAGGTCTGCTCATAGGCCGATGCATCAAACCCCGGATTGGCAAACCCGGGCGGAAGCGCGTGACGGAAAGCGGCATCTTTATGCGCCATCACATTCACCGCCTCAGCCATCAGATCGGCCCAGCTCCGGGTCATCAGGCCGGTGGTGATATGAAGTGAGGTCTCGTCGGTTGCCACCGCGTCATGCGCCAGCCCGCGTGGCACGTAGCACATATCGCCGGGCTCCAGAACAAACCGGTCGGTTTCTGCGCCAATCGGGATGTCATGCGGGTTAAAACCCTGAGAATTCAGCGGCAGCTCGACTGGCGTATCATAGATGCGCCATTCCTTTGTCCCCTCGACCTGAAGCACCAGCACATCATGGCTGTCATAATGCGGGCGGAACCCTTGGGATGCCGTGGGGGTCATGTAGATATTGGTCTGCGCCCGGCAGGACAGCACATTCTCCAATGCACGGCAGAAAAGCCCAAGCTGTGGCAGGCGCTCATGCAGCCCCGACAGGATCACCGTCGCGCCATCGGCGAAGAGCTGCGCCACGCGGACCGGATCGATATAGCCGCTTTCATAGCTGTAATCGCCGGGCTGGATCGTATGAGCGCCGTGGCCACCGCTGCCGTGGGTGTCGCTATCTGTACCGGGCGCGGCGTCACGATCTGTCGCCTGGGGTTTCGCGGCCATGTCACTGTCGGTTGCGGGCTTTGGCGCAGCGTTGGTGTCACTATCTGTTCCGTGGGCGTGGCCATCGGATTTGGTGACCGTGATTTCGGGGCTGTAGAGCCCCATCGTTGTCACCACATGGTCGATCTGGGCGAAGGATAGGAGACTGCTGTAATAGTCCGGCTGGCCGCGCTTCACGACCACATGTTTCTTTTCGAAATAGGTGTTGAAGAACTCGTCACGGGTCAGGGGCGCAATCGCCCAATCAAAACCAAAATCTTGAGACATTATCTGGGTCCTTTTGCGGGCCTGGCTATTATATGATGCAACACTGACCATGTTGGCACGCGTTAGGCAATCTACTGAGTCATAATAGAGGGCAACTATCGTTGACGTTTGGACGGTCGCTGAACTACGGTCGCGCCAGGCAGCATTGAGGCTACCAAATACGGGAGGGACGTATGTCCGAGGAACGCAAAAACGGGCTCAAAAGCCTGACAGACAACGAGATCAGCACCGAGCGTGCAACCGGTCGCCGGGGCTTTCTGGGCCTGATGGCGGTTGGCGGTGCGGCGGCCACGGTTGTCGGCACTGCGCAGCAGGCGCAAGCCGCCGACGTGGACAATGGCACCTGGACCGATAGCGGCAGTTGCCCGCGCGGTGGCGGCGGTATTTTCACCGGCGTAACCGATAGCGACAATGGCGCGATTACCGACCAGGGCGGGTATGGCCGCGGCGCACCTTACTGCTGAACTGATTGATTAGACCATTTTTGAGGGCGCGGCCGATCTGGTCGCGCCCTTTTTCGTGGGGTCAGACCATGCGGATGACGTCTTTGTCGATGGCAAGCATATAGCCGCGCCGGGCGATGTTTTTCACCAGAAGCTCGCTGACCATCTGATTGCCGAGCGTGTCGCGCAAGCGTTTGATCCGCGTCGCTCCGGCCGCTTCGTCGCAATCGGCGGCGTCCTTTCCAGAGACCATGGCTTCGATCTCCGCGCCGGAGAGCACATCGTCATCCATGCGCGCCTCTGCCAGGACTGACAGTGTCTCCATCGCGGCGTCGGTCAGTTTGAACTCCATGTTGTTGAGCAGCACGACCCGTTCCTCGCGACTGAGGATAAGGGAGGAGACTTGAATGCCGGAGCGTTCGATCTCTCCCATTCGGCGGTTGAGCGCGATGATCGTGACGAGGAAGACAAGACAGGCGATGAGCAGGGCCGTGGCAAAGACCAGCAGCACGAAGATGATCGCGCGGTAGCTGGTCAAGACTTCGGAAAACGAGGTGCCGGATTGCGCCAGGACTTCCAGCAGGCGGATCGACTCGCCTGATGTCAGCGCGTCATTCTCGACAAAGATCCGCTCGACCCGTTCGTTGAAGGCGTTCGCATCCGGCAGGCTGAGGAACAGAAAGATCGCCGCACCCAGGAGGATCACGACGATGGCGGCGATGCCGATCTGAACCACGCGTGTGCCGGCCGCGCGGGTGTCAGAAGCGGAGGTAGAATTGTCCTGCATCACCCCTCCTCGCGTCCAACCCGGTTTCGTCGAAGATCGACATCACTTCCAGCAATTCCCATCCGCCTGCCGCGACGCGCGGGGCGATGGTATTGAATGCCGCGCCCGGGTCGCAGGCATTGTCCGGCAGTTCAATCACACCATAGTGGAGCCGGAGTGGGTCATCCATCTTGGCTTTGTAATCGGCAAAGCACGCCGCGTGCAGCGGTCCGGCGGCAAGCGTCAGGACCAGAGCAAGCCCGAGTTTATGCAAACGCTGTTTCATGGGGCCACGATGGGCGAAACTGACCCGTTATTCAATAACGGCAAGGGGTTGAGCGCCCGGTTATCCGATAGCGGGGCGGCGTTATTGAGCGACTTTCGAGCTTCGGGTGAGGGTTGGGTTATCGCGTTTCCCATGATGGAGGCGCCTCGATCAGCACTGACCACTTGGAGGACCCCATGCTGAAACATCTCCCTAAATCCGCCATGGTGGCGGTTCTCACTTTCGCCCTCGCGTTCACCAGCGTGGCCGCAACCCCGAACCAGGCGCGCGCCGCCGACGCCGAGGATGTCATTGGCGTGCTTGCCGGATTGGCCGCGCTTTACGCCATCGGGCGCGCGATCCAGGACAACAATGATGACCATCGGGCTGATCCGATACGCCCGCGACCTGGGGCTGGAAACGGGGGCCATCGTGGCCCGCGCGTCGCACCCGCCCGGTGTTTCCGGGAGTTCGACACCCGCAATGGTGTTCGGCGCGGCTATGGCGCGCGCTGCATGCAGAACAATGTCCGCCGTCCTGGGTTGCTGCCGCCGGAATGTATCCGGCAGGTGCAAACCTATCGTGGCACGCGCAACCTCTATGGCGGGCGGTGTCTGGTGCAGAATGGTTGGCATCGGGAGGCCGGATGGCGCCATTGACGTTTGAATAACGAGCGGTGAGGCAGGGGGCGGCGGTGTGAAAACATCGCCGCCTTTGCTTGTGCCGGAGGGCCTGGCGTGGTTTCTGGCCCCATGCAAGATGGACCTGATTTCTCCCATGAACGGGCTCTCGGCGGCAGTGTTGCCGGTGTCGATGAAGTGGGGCGTGGACCGCTGGCCGGGCCGGTGACGGCGGCGGCTGTGGTGCTTGACCCGGGTGCGATCCCGGAGGGGTTGAACGATTCCAAGAAAGTGCCTCAGGCAAAGCGGGAGGCGTTGTTTGATACCCTGCATCAGGTCGCCCAAGTGTCGATTGGCTGGGCGGATATCGATGAGATTGATGCGCTGAACATTCGCGGCGCTTCGCTCCTGGCGATGCGTCGCGCGGTGGAGGGGCTGCCCCATGTCCCATCTCATGCGCTGATCGATGGTAATGCGGTGCCACCGGATATGCCTTGCCCGGCGACGACGCTCATCAAAGGCGACGCACGATCCCTATCGATCGCGGCGGCCTCTATCGTGGCGAAAGTGGCGCGCGACCGGGTGATGGTGGCGCTGGCGCAACAGCACCCCGGCTATGGCTGGGAACGGAACGCGGGTTATGGCACGGCGGAGCATCTGGCGGCTCTGCGAGATTTGGGTGTGACCCCCGCTCATAGGCGTTCGTTCAAACCTGTCCACAATATCTTGTATCAAGCAAATAACTAAACCTCTGATTCAAAAAAGAATTTGACGCCGAATCGCCTTTGACTCATCCTTGTGGATAACAAATCAGCGCCCAAAAGAGGCGCCAATCACAGAGGCAGTGATGACCACAAAGACCAAGACCACGGGGGCGAAATCGCTTCCGCTCAACACCATTCTGTCCGGCGACTGCATCGAGGCGATGAACAGTCTGCCCGACGCATCCGTCGATCTGATCTTCGCGGATCCGCCTTATAACCTGCAATTGAAAGGTGATCTGCACCGACCGAATAACAGCCTTGTGGATGCGGTCGATGACGCTTGGGACCAGTTTGACAGTTTCGCGGTCTATGACGCCTTCACCCGCGCGTGGCTGAAAGCGGCGCAGCGGCTTTTGAAGCCGCATGGCGCGATTTGGGTCATCGGCAGCTATCACAATATCTTCCGGGTCGGCGCGGCGTTGCAGGATCAAGGCTATTGGATCCTGAATGATGTGGTCTGGCGGAAGTCCAACCCGATGCCGAATTTCCGTGGCAAGCGGCTGACCAATGCCCATGAGACAATGATCTGGGCGTCGAAATCCGAAGGCGCGAAATACACGTTCAACTATGAGGCGCTGAAGGCGCTGAACGAGGGTGTTCAAATGCGCTCGGATTGGGTGCTGCCGATCTGCAATGGGGGCGAGCGGCTGAAGGATGAGAAGGGCGACAAGGCGCATCCCACACAGAAGCCGGAGAGCTTGCTGCACCGGGTCTTGGTGGCTTCGACGAACCCAGGCGATGTGGTGCTGGACCCGTTCTTTGGCACCGGAACCACCGGGGCCGTGGCCAAGAAGCTGGGCCGGGATTTCATCGGGATCGAACGGGAAGAAAAGTATCGCAAGATTGCCGAGAAACGTATCTCCAAGGTGCGGAAGTTTGACCGGGCCTCGCTCGAAGTCTCGCAGAGCAAACGGGCCGAGCCCCGGGTGCCGTTCGGCCAAGTGGTCGAGCGCGGGTTGTTGACCCCGGGCGAAGAACTAACGAGCCTGAATGGGCGGCACCGCGCGCGCATTCGCGCCGATGGCACATTGGTGGCGATGGATACCAAAGGCTCGATCCATCAGGTCGGGGCCAAGCTGGAAGGTGCGCCGAGTTGCAATGGCTGGACCTATTGGCATTTCCGCCGCGAGGGGCAGACCGTGTCGATCGATGTCTTGCGCCAGCAAATCCGCTCGGAGATGCAGGGCTAAATCCTTCACAAAGAATACCGCCCGTGCCTGCGGCCCCTTGGGGTCAGGCACGACCCTTACCCCGCTGGTCCCAAGACTGGCGGGGTCTTTTCACGGGTAACGGGTATGTGTCTGGCAATTCTGGCAACTACCTACTAGTAGGTAGATATGGATATGCAAACCACACTTCTGACCCATGCGGAGGATCTGGCGCGAAGCCGTGGCTATGATGGGTTCAGCTTTGCCGATCTGGCGGCCGGGGCCGGCATTCGGAAGGCCAGCGTGCATTATCACTTCCCGACCAAGGCGGATTTGGCCGAGCGGTTGATGCAGGTCTATTCCGACCGATTTTTTGATGATCTCGCGGACTTGGTTGAAGGGCCGAGGGCAGGCGCGGCTCTTGACGGCTATCTGGCGCTCTATCGTGACGCTTTGAAAGGTGGTGAGGCGGTTTGTCTTTGCGTCGCCTTCAGCGCCCTGCGCGATGCGATTCCGCCGGCGACACAAACCTTAGTTGAGGCCTTCCGCACGCGATCGATCGCTTGGTTGGAGGCCCTGTTTCGACGCGCCCAAGAGGATGGATCGGTCTCGGGCGTCACCGACCCGAAGGCTGAGGCAGCAGCGTGTTTTGCCCTTGTGGAGGGGGCGCAGATTGTGGCGCGGGCGAGTGTATCGCTGGCGCGGTTCGATGAGGCCGTGGCGCTCTTGCGCAGGCGGATTGAGACAGGAGACAGAGCATGAAAGTGAACGCGGATTTTTCCGAACGTGTGGTGATCCGGCCCGAGGATTATGCCTGGGTTTCCTCGCCCGCGAGCGGGGTCGAGCGGATGATGCTGGATCGGATCGGCGATGAGGTGGCGCGCGCCACAACCGTCGTGCACTTCGCCCCGAACAGCCAGTTTGACGCCCATACCCATGGCGGTGGCGAGGAATATCTGGTGCTGGACGGCGTCTTCTCCGATGAAAGCGGCGACTACCCGGTCGGCAGCTATGTCCGCAACCCGATTGGCACCTCACATCGGCCACATATCGGGCCTGAGGGCTGCACGATCTTGGTGAAGCTGCATCAATTCGATGCGGCGGATACCGAGCAGAAGGTGATTGATACGAAGACGGCGGCGTTTCTGCCCGGATCGGTTCCGGGGCTGACGGTTTTGCCGCTGCATTCGGTGACGGGCGAAAACGTCGCGCTGGTGCGCTGGGCGCCGGGGACGAAATTCGCGCAGCACGCCCATTGGGGCGGCGAAGAGATTTTCGTGATCGAGGGGACGTTTCAGGATGAACATGGTGACTATCCGGCGGGCAGCTGGATCAGAAGCCCGCATCTGTCGCAGCACAATCCGTGGTCGGACGAAGGCTGCCTGATCTATGTGAAGACCGGACATTTGCCGATGGTGCAGGCGGCCTAACGCGGGGCGGGATGCAGCGCCTTGTTATAGGGGTGCCAGTCGGTGATCTCAGGGTAATACATCTGCCGCCATTTCTTGACGCGCGGGTTCATCATCCGCTTGTAAACTGGCGGGATCATCGCCGCAGCCGTCATCACCGGGTAGCCGAAGGGCAATTGCGGCGCGTCGGCCTCGGTGTAGTTCTGCAGCAGCGGAAACCGGCGGTCGGGCTTGTAATGGTGATCGGAATGGCGCTGCAGGTTGATCAGGAGCCAGTTTGAGGCCTTATGCGCCGCGTTCCAGGAATGGCGCGGCAGGACATGTTCGTATTTCCCGTCGCCCAGATGTTTCCGGGTCAGGCCGTAATGTTCGACGTAGTTGGTCAGCTCAAGCTGCCAAATCGCGATGAACGCTTGGTAGATGAAGAGCGCCACGCCCGCGACACCGCCGATTGCAAAGGCGAGCAGAAGGAAGCCGCCTTGCAGCGCCCAGTAGCGCCAAAACGGGTTAGAGAGATCGGTCCAGGGTAGGCCCTTGCGCGCAAGCATGGCCTTCTCGGCGCGGAAGGCCGAGCGCCAGCATTCGATCAGGACGCGGGGGAAGAAGCGGTGGAAGCCTTCGTTATAGCGCGCCGTCACCGGGTCGCGATTGGTGCCGACGTAGCGGTGATGGACCAGAAGATGCTCGGACCGGAAATGGGAATAGAGCACCGTGGCGAGGAGCAGATCGCCCAGCCAGCGCTCGGCCTTACTCTTCTGATGCATCAACTCATGGCTGTAATTGATGCCAATTGTGCCGGAGATCACGCCGACGCCGAAGAAGAGCAGAATTTGCTCGAGCACGTTCAGGTGGTCGGTGACAGAGACATACCAGATCATCCCGAAAATCACGCAGAATTGCAGCGGGAACCAGATCAGCGTCACCAGCCGATACCAAAAGAGATCTTCCTCGCGGGTCTCCAGATCGGCGTTTTCCAGGTTCAGCCCGGTCGCGGCATCCAGCATGGTGAACAGCCACCAGGTCGAGAGCGGCATCAGGAGCAGCCACCAGCCGCCCTGATTGGCGACAAAGATGATCAGCGGGATCAGGCACAGCGAGAGCCAGAAGGGCAGCGCATTTTGTAGTTTGGCGACTTGAGCAGCGGGGATCATCGGGGTCTCCATGCCTGGGTTCGGGCGTAGTGTGCCGCAGTCCGCCGATGATCTCAATCTTTGGCGACGCTGCCTTGCGCGAGGTCAAAGGCCTTGCGCATCACAGTCGGTAGGTCGGATGGCCGAAACTGGGCGCGTGGCAGGAACGCGCCACGATCTGGTGTCGCCTCCATCGGCACCAAGGCGACACGCAATGCCAGGCGCAGGTGGAAATGGGTGAAAGTGTGGCGGACCTCGCCGCCCGGATCGTGCCAATCCGCGTCCAGAGGCGGCGCCTCCGCAGCAAGCCCTTCGGCCCAGTCGGTGCCGGGCCAGCCGAGCATACCGCCAAGCAATCCCTTGTCGGGACGGGTTTCCAGAAGCCAGGCGCCATCCTCCCGCAAGGCGAGATAGGCGATACCCTGGCGGGTTGGTTTTGGCTTCTTCGGAGATTTGCGCGGGAGATCGGCGGCGATCCCCTTGGCCCGCGCGGCGCAAGGCTCCCGCAGCGGGCAGATACCACAAGCCGGGTTCCGCGGCGTGCAGATGGTCGCGCCCAGATCCATCACCGCTTGCGCATGATCGCCTGGACGGGCCTGCGGCGTGAGCTGTGCGGCCAGGGCCTTCAACTCCGGTTTGGCCGCAGGCAAGGGCGTTTCGATGGCAAAGAGCCGCGCCATGACCCGTTCCACATTGCCATCCATGACAACCGCCGGGCGATCAAACGCAATCGCGGCGATGGCGGCGGCGGTATAAGGCCCGATGCCTGGCAGCTCCAACAGCGCGGCTTCGGTGTCGGGGAAGTGGCCGTCGAGATCGTTTGCCACCACGCGGGCGCATTTCAATAGGTTTCGCGCGCGAGCGTAATAGCCCAGACCGGCCCATTCCCCCATAACCACACTATCTTCGGCCGCCGCGAGGTCGGAAACCGTGGGCCAGAGCGCGGTGAATCGCTCGAAATAGGATTTGACGGCGGCAACCGTGGTCTGTTGCAGCATGATCTCGGACAGCCACACGCGATAGGAGTCTGGCCCCTTGTTTTCTTGATGTTTCGAGGGTCCGACCCGCCAGGGTAAATCGCGCGCATGGGTATCGTACCAATCCAGCAATGCCGCGCTTTTTTGCTGATCACGCAAGGTTTATCTGCCCGCTCTTTGGCTTGTTATTGGATGACATCTGCACCACAGATACATTGATCTTCAACCAAGGAAAGCCCGAGCACTCATATGGCCGCGTCAACGCCAACCTCTCGCCCGCGAAAGGGCCGTGGTTTTCAGCCCGCAAGCCGGCTGGTGGCGGGGCAATTGCGCGGGCCGTTTGAGAAGCGCGGGTTTTCAGAAGCCAAGCTGTTGACCCATTGGGCCGAAATTGTCGGTGACGAGACCGCGCAAATCGCGCAGCCGGTCAAGATCAGCCATGGCCGTGGCGGCACGTTGGGCGGCACGCTGGTGCTGTTGACGATCGGGGCGCATGCACCGGTGCTGGAGATGCAGAAAGAGCAGATTAAAGATCGGGTGAACGCCTGTTACGGCTATCGCGCCGTCTCGCGCGTCCAGATCACGCAGACGGCGGCGACCGGGTTTTCCGAAGGCCGCGTCGCCTTCACCGCGAAGCCGAAAGCCGCGCCTGCCCCGCGCCCAGAGATTGATGCCGCCGCCAAAGCCGCCGCCGAAGGGGTGGAAAGCCCCGAGCTTAAGGCCGCGCTGGAGCGGTTGGCCCGCAACATAATGACCCATTCGAAACCCTGAAGGAGCGACTGATGAAGCGCAGGATTATTCTGACCGGATTGGGGGCCACGGGCCTCGCCATTGGCGGCGCGGCGCTGTTTGGACCTTTGCAGGGCCAGCAAAGCCCGCTTTTGCCGCCGGTCGGTGCCGCAGGTGCGCAGACAGCCGACGCGGCAACGCCTGAGATCGTCGAAATGGCCGTGGGGGCGGAGGACGCACCGGTAACGGTGATCGAGTATGCCTCCTTCACCTGCCCGCATTGCGCGAGTTTCCATGAGGATGTCTATCCGCAGATCAAAGCGAACTACATCGATACGGGCCAGGTTCGGTTCATCCATCGGGAGGTGTATTTCGACCGCTTCGGTCTTTGGGCGACGATGGTCGCGCGGTGCGCGGGCCCGGATCGGTATTTCGCCGTGGTGGACCGGATTTACGGGACGCAGCGGGAATGGGTTCAGGGCGAACCGGCCACGGTGGCCGAGAACCTGCGCCGCATTGGCCGCTCGGTTGGTTTGGGCGAGGCGGAGCTTGAGGCCTGCCTGACCGATGGCGATATGGCCCAGGCTCTGATCGACCGTTATGAGGGCCATCAAGCGGAGCATAATGTCACCGGCACGCCGTCTTTCATCATCGATGGCGAGATGTATAGCAATATGAGCTATGCCAGCTTCGCCGAGATCCTGGATGAACGGTTGGCTGCCGCCCAATGACGGCGCCGCTTGCGGGCGTCAAAGTACTGGAATTGGCGCGTATTCTGGCCGGCCCTTGGGCCGGTCAAACGCTTGCGGATCTGGGCGCAGAGGTCACCAAGGTTGAGGCCCCCGAAGGGGATGACACGCGCCGCTGGGGGCCGCCCTTCGTTGAGCAGGATGGCGATGTTTCGGCTGCCTATTTCCATGCCTGCAATCGCGGCAAACGCTCGGTCATTGCCGATTTCCGCACCGCCGAGGGGCAGGCCAAGGTGCGCGCGCTGGCCGCCGAGGCGGATATTCTGATCGAGAATTTCAAGCTTGGCGGGTTGGCGAAATATGGGCTCGATTATGACAGTCTGAAAACGCTCAATCCGGGTCTGATCTATTGCTCGATCACTGGTTTTGGGCAGACCGGGCCATACGCGCATCGCGCGGGCTATGACTATATCATCCAAGGTATGAGCGGGATCATGTCGGTCACGGGCGACCCCAAAGGGCAGCCGCAAAAGGTTGGTATTGCGGTCACCGATATTCTGACCGGGCTTTACACCACAAACGCGGTGTTGGCGGCGCTGCATCAGCGGGCGGCGACCGGCACGGGTCAGCATATTGATATGGCTTTGCTGGATGTGGCGACTGCCTTCACCGCCAATCAGGCGATGAACTATCTGGTGACTGGCGAGGCGCCTGGACGGATCGGCAATGCGCATCAGAATCTGACGCCGTACCAGGTGTTTGATTGTGCCGATGGCTGGCTGATCATCGCGACCGGCAATGACGGGCAATATCGCCGTCTTTGTCGTGTTTTGGGGTTGGAGGATATGGCCGAAGACCCGGATTACCTGACCAATGCCGACCGGATTGCGCATCGCGATGAGATGACGCGACGGCTGAGCGAAGCGACGCGGGTGCGCAGCAAAGCCGTGCTTTTGGCGGCATGCGAGGCCGAAGGGGTGCCTGCCGGGCCGATCAATGATCTGGCGGAGGTTTTTGCCGACCCGCAGGTGCAAGCGCGGGGTTTGCAGATCGAGTTGGATGGTGTGCCCGGTGTGCGCCCGCCGTTTCGGTTCTCAGACGCGGAGATCGCGCTCCACCGCCCAGCCCCGAAATTGGGCGAGGATGACCCTAGTTGAACAGGTGTTCCAACGCGGCATCAAGCGGCGTCGGATCGTCGAACACCAGCCGAACGGGCACGGTCATCACCGATTGCCGGAAGGCTTGTGGCAAGCGCACGGCATCTTTTTCGGTGGTGACAAGTTGAGCGCCCCGCAACTTGGCTTCTTTTTGTAGCCGGGCCATCAGCGTGTCGGTCAGCGGTTGATGATCGGCAAGTGCTTCGGCACGGATCAGATCGGCACCCAAGGCGCGGAGTGTGGCGAAGAACTTCTCGGGGTGCCCGATGCCTGCGAAGGCCAGAACCGGCAAGCCAGTCAGCGGCAGGCCGGTTGGAAGCGGCTCAAGTCTCGCGGTCAGATGCGGCAGTGATATGTCATCGGCCCAGCTTTGCCGAAACGCGGCTTGCGCCGAGTCCGGCCCAATCGAGAGTAGCAGATCGGCGCGCGCCAGACCGGTGGCCACTGGCTCGCGCAGTGGCCCGGCGGGGAGGGTTTTGCCATTGCCAAACCCGCGCGTCGCATCGACCACCACCAGCGAAAGGTCATGGGCGAGGGCGGGGTTCTGAAACCCATCGTCGAGCACAATGACATCTGCCCCTGCCGCGACCGCCGCGCGGGCGCCCGCGGCCCGGTCTTTCGCGACCCAAGCGGGCAGAAAGGCGGCGAGAAGCAGCGGCTCATCGCCGGTCTCAGCCGCCGTGTGAGCCGTCTCTGATACTTGCACCGGGCCTTCCAACGTCCCGCCATAGCCCCGGCTAACAACGTGGGGTATGTGGCCAAGGGTGCGGAGCCGTTCGGTCAGGGCGATGACGGTCGGGGTTTTGCCGGTGCCGCCCGCGTTGATATTGCCGACGCAGATGACCGGCACGCCGACGCAGGCCCGGGCTCCGCGTTTCAGTCGCCAAGCCGTCCCTGCGGCATAAAGGGCGCCCAGGGGAGCGAGCAGTGTCGACACAAACCCTGGCGGACGATGCCAAAACCCCGGCGGTTGCATCAGCTTTGGTCCGCGACGCGCGCCTGCGCGGGGGCGTCGAGGGTCTCAAGCAGCAAATCCACTGCGATATCGGTGACATCCGCGCCGGAAGAGGAAACCTCCCACGCGGCATTGGCCATTGCGGCGGTGCGATCTGGGTTCATCAGATCATTGATGGCGGCGGCGAGGCTGTCGGGCGCGGAGATCAGTCGTGCCGCCTTCGCTTCGGTTAAGCGTTGGTAGATATCGACGAAATTGGTGACATAGGGTCCGTGCAAAATGGCCGAGCCTAGGGCCGCTGGCTCAAACGGGTTATGCCCGCCAATCGGTTCCAGCGACCCACCGACAAAGCTGATTGGGGAGACCCGATACCAAAGCCCCAACTCGCCCATCGTGTCGGCAAGATAGACCTGCGTATCGCCATCCGGCAGCTCTTCGGCGGTGCGGCGCACATAGCTCCAGCCATCGGATTGCAGCAGTTCGGCCACCGCGTCGCCGCGATCAGCATGGCGGGGCACCAAGATCAATAACAGCCGTGGATTGGCGCGCAGGGCCAGATTATGAGCCTCAAGCACCTTCTTTTCTTCGCCCTCATGGGTCGACGCCGCAAGCCAGACCGGGCGGCCCGACAGTCGCGAGGCAATCCGCTCCCGCTCGCTTTCCTCATAGGGCAAAGCGGCCGCCCCTTCTTTGAGCGTGCCGGTCACTTCCAGGCGTCTGCCAGGCAATCCGAGGCGGCGCAGATAGGCCGAGGTCACATCGTCTTGCACATGGGCATGGCGAAACCGGCGGAGCAGATTTTCGGCCATGCCACGGAGAAACCGCCATTTGTCATGGCTGGCCTTCGACATCCGCGCATTGATCAACAGCATCGGGATGTCGCGCGCATCGGTTTCAGTGATCAGCGCGGGCCAAAGCTCGCTCTCGGTCCAAACCGCCAGATCAGGTCGCCAGTGATCCAGGAACCGGCGGACAAAGGGCAAGGCATCGAGCGGCGCGTATTGATGCACGGCGCCATCAGGCAGCCGTTGCGCCATAACGTTTGCGGAGGTGACCGTGCCGGTGGTGACCAGAATGTGGATCTCAGGCCGTTCTTCGGTCAAACGGCGGATCAACTCCAGCAGGGCCAGTGACTCGCCGACGCTGGCGGCATGAAACCAGATCAGCGGCCCGTCAGGGCGGTCCAGTGATGCGATCCCGCGACGCTCATCCAGCCGGTCGGCGTCTTCTTTGCCGATGGCAAGGCGTTGGGCCAGCTTACGCTCCGCAAAGCCTTCGGCGCGGGCCGAAAACATCAGGTAGAGACGAAGCGCCAGAGAACGGCTCATGATGTCGGCTTACCCGCCGAGTTCTTCGGTTGGCGAGGCTTCGGTTTCTTCGTCGCGCAGACGGTGAATATGGGCGATGAAATAGCGCATATGGGCGTTGTCGACCGTGCGCTGCGCCTCGGATTTCCAGGCGTTATAGGCGCTGGCATAATTCGGGAACATGCCGACCAAATGGATGTCATCAGGGTTCTTGAATTCGCTTTTGGCGGGGTCGATCAACTCGCCGCCAAAGACAAGGTGCAAGCGTTGGGTCATGAATGCGCGGCCTTATGATGAAGGGATCAAATTTGCGGGCACCCTACGGATATGGGGTGAGCCGTCAAGCTTGAGGCGGGGTCAGACGGGCCAGGAACTGCCGATGGATTTGCGGCGCGGCGGCCAAAACGCCCGGCAGTTGTGGGGTGGGGTTGTTGAAGCGAAGCGCTGCGCCGTGACGGTCCGAGATCGCGCCGCCCGCTTCGGTCACGATCAGCGCGCCGGCGGCGATATCCCATTCCCAACTGTCGCGAAGCGTGATCATCCCGTCGAACCGGCCTTGGCCGACCACAGCCAGCCGATAGGCCAGAGAAGAGCGAAATTGCGGCGTGACCGGTGGCGGGCCTCCGGGCCAGAGCCCAGGTCTGAGATTGGGCTTGGCCGTTAGAACCGTGGCGCCAGCCTCGTCTTCGCGATGTGAGGCCTGAAGGGTCCCACCGTTCAGGGTGGCCCCCTGGTCGAGTGCGGCGGCGAAAAGCTGGTCCTTGACCGGCAGATAGACGACGGCGGCAATGACCCGCCCGCGATCCGCGAGCGCGATGGAATGGGCAAAATTTCGCGAGCCATCGATAAAGGCGCGCGTGCCGTCAATCGGATCGACGATGAAGGTTTTGTCTTGCTGGAGGCGGGCCGCAGTATCGGGGGTTTCCTCGGAGAGCCACCCATAGCCCGGGCGGGCGGCGGTCAGCGTCTCGCGCAGCATCTCGTCAACTTCGAGATCGGCGATGGTGACCGGGCCTTCGCCACCGGATTTCTCCCAAGTCTTCGGATCGGATTTCCAATACCGGGCGGCGATGTCGCCTGCACCCCGCGCGGCGGCGATCAGCAGGTCAAGCTCGGATTCAGGCCCCGGCAATCGTCAATCCTTCGACCAAGAGCGAGGGCACGACGCGGGACAGATGTGTCCGAGCGTCATTGGCCGGCGTGATTGTGCGCAGCATCTCGCGCAGATTGCCCGCGACGGTGCATTCATTGACCGGATAGGTGATCTCACCGTTCTCGACCCAGAAACCCGAGGCTCCACGCGAATAGTCGCCGGTGGTCGGGTTGATGGACGCCCCGATCATCGAGGTGATCATCAGGCCGGTGCCCATTTGCGCCAACAGGTCGGCTTGGCTGGCCGCGCCTTGGGTCAGCGCGATATTGCCCACGGAGGGCGACGGCGGCGCGGAGGTGCCACGCGCCGCATTTCCGGTGGAGGTCATGTTGAGCTTGCGTGCTGTCGCGAGGTCGAGCGTCCAGCCGGTGAGCACGCCATCGGAGACAATCTCGCGTTTCGCGGTCGGCAGACCTTCGCCATCGAACGGGCGGGAGCCGGTGACGCGCGGGCGGTGTGGGTCCTCCAGAATCGTAAGGCCCTTGGGCAGAACCGCCTCGCCCAAAGCATCGCGGAGCCAGGATGCCCCCCGTGCAACGGATGTGCCATTGGAGGCTTGCAGCAAATGGCCGATGAGGGAGGACGATATCCGCTCGTCAAACAGGACCGGGTAGGCTCCGGTCGGCGGTTTGCGCGCCCCGGCGCGGGCGATGGTGCGTTCGGCGGCCAAGCGCCCAACCTCTTCGGGGCTCATCATATCTTCGGCATGGCTTCGGCCTTCGCCGAAATAATCTCGCTCCATGTCGGTGCCCGCGCCGGTAATCGCAACACAGCTTAGCCCGTGATCGGTGCGCCCATAGCCGCCGGAAAACCCGTTGGTCGCGGCGAGGTGAACGCGGCGCTGCCCATACGCGGCCGTTGCCGATTGCACTTGTGAGATGCCCTTAACGGCCAGGGCGGCGGCCTCGGCTTGGCGCGCGGCCTCTTCCAGCGCGGCAGGCGCGGGCTCGGCGCTTGGGTCGATCAAATCAAGCACGTCTGCATCCCAGCTTGTGGCCAGCTGATCGGGGTCGGCCAAGCCGATGGTGGGGTCTTGGGGTGCAAGGCGTGCCATCGCCACGGCGCGGTCGGCCATCTCTGTCAGAGTTGCTGGGTTGATGTCGGATGCAGATACGCAAGCTTGCCGCGCGCCGACCAGCACACGCAGGCCGATCTCGACGCCCTCCGATCGTTCGGCCTGCTCCAGCTTCCCGTTCAGGACGTCGATCGAGATCGAGGTTCCATCAACCGCAATCGCATCGGCGGCCTCCGCGCCGGCCTTGCTGGCTGCGGCGAGGAGATCGGAGGTGAGGTCGGAAAGGGATCGGGTCATATGAAGAATGTCCTGCCAAGGCGGTGCGCGTTGGCTTGTGACCTAGGGCGCGCGCGGCGGAGGCGCAAGATCGGGTCAAAGGAAACCGCCCGGGCCGCAGACGGACACCGGGCGGTTTATTCGTGTCAAATCCGCTTATTGCAGCGGAACACCATTGGCGGTGATGCCGCCGCCGGGCAGGAAGTCGATGGTGGTTTCCAGCGTGTCGGGTGCTGCGCCGGGACGGGCAAACATGCCCGCCATGCCTTGGAACATGGCCGCTTGCTGCGCCGGCAAAAGGCCCGCGCCAACCAAGCGCTCGATAAGCGCATTTGCGCCCGAAAGCTGCAGATCAATCGCGCCCACGGGCTGCGGAATCATCTGCCCCGGCGCAAAATCCAAATCGCCGTCACCGGTCAGCGAGGCACCGGCAACAGACACCTCAAGCTCGTTCAACGTCACATCGCGCAACTCGCCCGGAGGGCCCTGGAACGCGCTTGGATCACCGGCCATCAGATTGACGAGCATCTGCACCTGGCCCGTTACATCCAATACCAGCGTTGCGGGATCGCGTGGAATGGCCGCGCCCGGGTCGATCATGCCCCAAAGCGCGTCATTGACCGTCAGCTCCTGATAGTTGAGCTGTAGGGCCATGTCGGAGGGCTCGGGTTCGGGCATCATTGGGATCGTCAGCAAAAACGCAGCGGATGCGGCGCTGACTTCAATCGGAAGCGGGAACTCCGAGGTCTGCACCGTCGAGGTGACATTCTCGCTCGACAGATCATAGGTCAGCCCGCTCGGGCCAAAGGCCACACCAAGATCGCCACCTTCATTGGCAAAAGCCATGTTGAAGCTGGTCGTCGGGTCTTCGAAGGTCATTTCATAGCTCAACCGGTCATAGCTGGCCTGCCCCTCAAGATCGAACTCTTCCGGAAGCACGCCACCGCTCGACATTTGCGAGAGCGCCGCCATGGAGCCAAGGGTGCCCGACCCGGATGAGGTGGTTGCGCCCATATTGAAACTCAGTTTGAAGTTCCCGGCTTCGCCATCTGGCGCCGCCGCGTCAATGGTGCCGGTCACGCCGCCAAGTTCGCTGGTCGAGGTGAAAGACACATCGTCGACATCTGCACCTTCGAAGAGATATTGTGCGACGAGGTCTGAAATCGTGAAGTCGAGATCGAACATGCCCTCGGATTCACCATCGACCGTGATCTGTTCTGTCGTGAAAATCATGCTGTCGGCTGAGTAGTCATATTGCCGCGCTGCTGGTGTGCCGGATACAGTCACCTCAAGGCCCTGATGACGCATCTCCATTGAGACATCGAATGCCGGCCCGGTTCCGGCATCGGTTTGGGTTCGGAGGCGATAGACCTCAGACATCTCGACACTGACCGTGCCATCGGCATTCTCCGTCAAGGTCACTTGATCGATGCTACCGGTTGACGTGACATCGGCTTGCACATTGGTTGTTGTCAGCCCAGAGATGACCAAGCCATCGGCGGTTTCGGTGACCGACTCCGTCGTCATCGTCTGACCGGTTGCGGCGATTTGAGCTTGCCACTCGGCCCAAAGCTCTTGGGCATCGACATCGGCGAACGCGGGGGCTGCGGCGGCAAGGGCCGCAAAAGAAAGGCTAATAGAAAGGGATTTCATCTTTGACATAACGACCTACCAAGGGTGAATTGCATGGGTGATGTTCGGCCTCTGGTCAGGGGGCGTCAAGGGCTGATCTACCAGACAGAGGCGACAGGGGAATGACATGAGTGAGTTGAGCGGAAAAACGATCATGATTACCGGCGCGAGCCGAGGGATCGGGGCGGCGGCGGCCCGCGCCTTTGCGGCAGAGGGCGCCAATGTGGTGCTTTTGGCCCGGTCACGGGAGAGCTTGGTGGAGTTGGCCGGTGAAATTGGCGATCAGGCCCTGGCCGTACCCTGCGATGTGAGCCGGTATTGGGAGGTTGAGGCGGCAGTCTCTGCCGCAGAAGAGACCTTTGGCGGGCTTGATGTGTTGATCAACAATGCCGGTGTGATCGAGCCGATTTCACATCTGGCGGAGGCCGACCCGGACGCGTGGAGCCATGTGATCGATATCAATCTCAAAGGCGTGTTCTATGGCATGCGCGCGGCCATGCCCGGCATGATGGCGCGGGGTGGCGGCACGATTCTTACGATCAGTTCGGGCGCGGCCCATAACGCGCTGGAAGGCTGGAGCCATTACTGCACCTCCAAGGCGGGGGCCGCGATGCTGACCATGTGTGCCCATAAAGAGGGCGCCGAGAATGGGGTCCGCGCGATGGGTCTGTCGCCCGGTACTGTCGCCACCGAGATGCAGCGCGAGATCAAATCGAGCGGATTGAACCCTGTGAGCGAGCTCGATTGGTCCGATCACATCCCGCCGGAATGGCCCGCCAAGGCGCTGGTTTGGATGTGTTCGGCAGCGGCGGATACGCATTTGGGGACCGAGCTTTCGCTCCGCGACGAAGGCCTGCGCCGCGAGATCGGGTTGATCGCATGATCGACTTGGACCGGGACGGCGGGTTGTGGACCGTCACGCTCAACCGTCCGGACAAAGCCAACTCCCTGACCGAAGAGATGCTGCGGCATCTGGCCGAGATTGCCGAGGAGGCGGGGCAAGACGAAACCGTGCGGGCGTTGGTGATCACCGGGGCGGGAGACCGGGTGTTCAGCGCGGGCGCGGATTTGGAGGCGGCCAAGGCGGGGCTCGCGACCTCGCCGGTTTGGGAGCGGGCCTCCGGCGCGATTGCAACCCTGCCTTGCCTGACGATTGCGGCGCTGAATGGCACGCTGGCGGGTGGCGCATTCGGTATGGCCTTGGCCTGCGATTTGCGGATTGCGGTGCCAAATGCGAAGTTCTTCTATCCCGTGGCCAAGCTTGGTTTCCTGCCGCAACCGTCAGATCCGAGGCGCATGGCGGCCTTGATTGGACCGGCGCGGACGAAACTGGTGTTGCTGGCCGGGCAAAAACTGACCGCCGAAGAGGCGCTGAGCTTCGGCCTGATTGACCGGATTGTTGCGCCGGACACCTTGTTGGAGACGGCGAGGATGCTTTCGGCGGATGCTTTGGCGGGCGATGCGGCCAATCTGCGCGGGATCAAACGGCTCTGCGGCTAAGCGCCCCCGGGCCGGGCTATCGCCGTTTCCAGGCGCGCCGCCCGCCTGGGGTTTTCGACTGAAATTCTGGCGGGCGCTTTTGCACCCAGGCGATGAATTTGGCTAGGCGCGGATGGGTTTTGAGTGCCGCGACCGTGGAGTAGCTGCGGGCCAGCTCGGCCTCTGATAACGTTGCATGGATCTCGTTGTGGCAAATCTGATGCAGCAGCACTGTCGGCCCACCCTTGCCGCCGCGCAGGCGCGGGACCAGGTGATGCAGGCTTTGCCTTACGCCCTCGGGAATCGGCCGATCACATAGGGGGCAAATCGGTTCCTCTTTCCCCATCTATCTTGTCCTTTTGCCGATCCCTCGTCATTAGACTGAGGGAGTTTTGCTTCGTGGCAAGGGTGGCGTGATGGAAAATCAGCCGGAAATCGTGCAACAGGCGCTGGATGTCGCCGAAGACAGCTATGCGTTTGCGATGGGCTGGCTGACCAGCCCTGCCGCCTGGTCGCAATTCGCGCTTCTGGTGGTGGCCTTCCTGGTTGCGCTTCTTGTCTCGCGACGGCTGATCCCGACCCTGACCAAACTGCTGACCCCGTCTGAGGACAGCCAGACGATTCTCGCTACCGCGCGGCGCTTTCTGGCGATGTTCTTGCCGCTGCTCCTGCCAGTCTTGGCCTATGCGTTTACAGCGATTGGGGAGACCATCGTCCGCTCGCTCTTCGACAGTGGCGCGGTGATCGCCTTTGGCAAGCGCGTCTTCCTGTTTCTTGCGGCGCGAAGCCTGGTCAAACACATCATCAGCGACCCGTTCCTGAAGCTTCTGGGCCGTTATGTGCTGGTGCCGGTTGCGGCGCTTTATGCGCTGGGCGTGTTGGATGACGTAACCGTCGCGCTGACCGAGTTGCAGGTCAATCTGGGCAATATCTCTTTCTCGGTCATGTCGCTGGTGCGCGGCGTGATTGCGGGCAGTCTTCTGTTTTGGCTTGGGCGCTGGTCCAACACCCAAAGCGCCGAGTTCATCGGCAAACAGCAAGAGATGCGGCCCGCGACCCGCGAATTGGCGATCAAGACGGTGGAGATCGTCATATTCGGTGCGGCCTTCCTGCTCTTGATGAACATCATGGGCATCGACCTCACCACGCTTGCGGTCCTTGGTGGGGCGATTGGTGTGGGCCTGGGTTTCGGTCTGCAGAAGATCGCGGCGAATTTCATCTCTGGCATCATCCTGCTGCTCGAAGGTCAGGCGACGGTTGGCGATTATGTCGAGTTGGACGGCGGTGAGCAGGGCAAGATCGTCAAAATGACCGCCCGCGCCGCGATTTTGGAGACGTTTGACGGGCGTTGGATCGTGGTGCCGAATGAGGATTTCATCACCACACGGGTGGTGAATTATTCGGATAGTGGCAGCGCGAACCGCTATGAGGCACCGTTTTCGGTCAGCTATGACACCGATATCAACCGGGTCCCCGCGATTGTCGAGGCCGCCGTTGCGACCCATCCGGGCGTTTTGGATGAGCCTTTCCCGCCCGATTGTGAGTTGAGAGGTTTCGGCGACAGCGGCGTAGATTTCAGTGTTGAGTTCTGGGTGAACGGTATCGACGATGGCGAGAACAAATACACTTCCGATGTGCTGTTCCTGATCTGGAACGCGCTGAAAGAGAACGACATCACCATCCCCTATCCGCACCGCGTTTTGGAATGGAAAGCCGGGCAAGGGCCGGGTGACGTTCCATGATCGACGCCTTGGTGATCGGCGCGGGTCCCGCCGGTCTGATGGCCGCCGAGACCTTGACGCGGGCTGGGCGGCAGGTGGTCTTGGCCGAGGGCAAGCCCTCCGCCGCGCGCAAGTTCCTCATGGCCGGCAAATCGGGGCTCAACCTGACCAAGATTGAGCCGCAGGCAACGTTCTATGCCCAGTATCACGAGGCCGAACCATGGCTTGCGCCGATGTTGGACGCGTTCGGCCCGAAACAGGTGCAAGGCTGGGCTGGTAGCCTCGGCCAGGAGCTGTTCACCGGCTCGACGGGGCGCGTCTTTCCGGTTGTGATGAAAGCGTCGCCGTTGTTGCGGGCCTGGATGGGGCGGATGCAGGTCGATCTGCGGACCCGCTGGCACTGGCAAGGTTGGGAGGGCGACGGGTTTGTCTTTGACACATCCGAAGGGCGGCAGGTGTTGCACCCGAAGGTCACCGTTCTGGCGCTTGGCGGGGCGAGTTGGGCCCGGTTGGGCTCGGACGGAGCTTGGGCCCCATGGCTGCAAGAAAAGGGTGTTGAGATCACGCCGTTCGAGCCAGCAAATATGGGGTTCGATGTGGCCTGGTCGGCCCATATGGCGGCGCATTTCGGCGCGCCGGTGAAAAACGCGGCGCTGATCGCCGGGGATGAGAGACATCGCGGCGAGTTCGTGATCTCGGCGCGGGGATTGGAGGGCGGAGGGATCTACACCGTCTCACGGGCGCTGAGAGACGGCGCGCCGCTGACGCTCGATTTGCTGCCAGACTTGACAGCCGAGGAGGTCGCGGCGCGGCTGTCGCGACCGAGGGGGAAAGACAGTCTCGCGAACTTCCTGCGCAAAACCCTGCGTTTGACCGGCGCGCGCCTGGCGCTGTTGCAGGAGTTCGGGCGGCCCTTGCCGGAGGGGCCCGCCTTGGCGTCGGTGATCAAGGGGCTTCCGGTTCCCCATCAAGGCCCGCGGCCGATGGATGAGGCGATTTCCACCGCGGGCGGGGTCGCGCGCGTCGCGCTCGACGATGGCCTTATGTTGCGCGCGGTGCCAGGTGTTTTCTGCGCCGGGGAGATGTTGGATTGGGAGGCGCCAACCGGTGGCTACCTGATCACCGCTTGCCTTGCGACGGGCAAATGGGCCGGGCAGCACGCCGCCAGATGGGCCGATCCCTAGGTCTTAGGCGGCCATCGCGCGATGGAAGGCGGGCCGATCCCGAAGCCGGGTCACAAACTCGCGGAATTGCGGCTCCACAATTGGGAATTTCGCGGTGATCGCCCATCCGCCGCAATGGGCCAGCAAGATGTCGGCGATGGTCATCGTCTCGCCCATCAAGAACGGTCCGTCTTCGGCCATGCGGGGGATCAGCGCTTTCTGAGAGCGCTCAAACTCCCATTTCAGGCTGTCTTTGATTTCCGGCACGCGTTTGTCTTCTGGCAGGATGAAGGAATGCCGCGCGGCGGTCCAAAGCAGGAGGTCGAATTCATCGACGATGAACTGGGTCAGGCTGTCTTGCCGGGCGCGTTCAACCGTGCCGGCGGGAAAGGTCAGTTGCCCGTGCTTGTCGGCCAGATAGGTCATGATCGCGACCGAGTCGGTGATCGGCACACCGCCCGAGACCAGGACCGGGATTTTGCCCGCGGGGTTGAACCCCACCACCTCGTCAGAGCGCGGCAGGGCGGCGACATGTTCATAGTCCAGCCCCATCTCTTCCAGCGCCCAAAGCACCCGAAGGGTTCGGCTTTTGACCCCACCAATCACTTGATACATCTCAGTCTCCCTTACCCGCGCCGCATCATCGCCAACCGAATGAGCGCGCGTTCCATCAACGCCATTTGCGGGGCCTGTTGCGTGGAGCGCAATGACAAATCTGTCTCGACCAACAGGCTCAGCGCCGCTTCCAGATTATGCATGCCCCAGTTTTGCGCCTGCCGGGTCATCCGATCCCGGCGCGGGCCAAAGATCGGCGGACGGGCGGCGGCGATCCCGGCGGAGGCGCCATTGGGATGGCTCGCCGCCATATGCAGCATCCGAAAATGCCGAAGCGCGGCGATGCACAAGCCGACGGGCTGCACGCCTTGCCCCCCCAATCGGGTGATCAGAGGGCCAATGGCGCCTGCCTGAGCTTCGGCGGCGGCGTGCAGGATGTCATCCAGTTCCGCTTCGATGGTCGCGGGGGCGCAGGCGGCGACATCCTCGGGGGCAACCGGCGTCAGATCACCATGTTTGTAGAGCGCCAGCTTCTCCACCGTTTGGCGGAAATCGCCGGGGTCGAGGGATTGCGCCAAAGTCGTCAGATCGGTCATCGCATCGGGGCCGATTTGCGCGATGCCAGTCTTTTGCAGCGTCTCTTCGATCTCGGCACGCGATGGCGGGTCGTCATAGATCCCCACCGCATAGGCGTTTTGATGGGCCTCAAACAGTTTGCGCAGGGCCGAGCGGGCGTTGAGTTGTTTCGCGGTGACGATGATCTGCGCATCGCCTGGCTGCCACTCGTCCAGCGCGGTCTTGATTGTTGGCGCAAACCCGTCGCCCGCGTCTTCGACAAAGGCGGCGCGCGGGCCGGGAAAGAAGCCCTGCGCTTTGATGGCGTCTAGCAGCGCGGCACGGTCCGAGCGGAGATCGGAGGCGGGAATGCGTGTCAGCCGCATCTCGGCCTCTGCCTCAGGTCCCAACAGTGCCTCCAGCACTTGTTGCCGTTTGAGGGCCACGCGCATCGCGTCGGCGCCGTAGATTAACAGGCCGGTTGCATCGGGGTTGGGTCGGGCAAAATAGCCCGCCGCGTCGCGCGGGCCGAGCTTCATGACCAGCGGCTGGCGCTGGCCAGAAGATTCGAGACGATCTGATCCGCGAGCGCGATCATCAGCCGTTCTTCCGCATCGCGTTCCGCCGCCGCCGTCGCAATGGTCGAGCCGGTGGTGGAATAGGCGGTGAAGGTTTGCACCCGTCCCGCATGGACCTGCACATCTGTGCCCGCCTCAACCACGCGAAACCGGGTCGCGCCCGTCAAATTGATCCGGGTGATGTCGTTTGAGCCAGTGACCGCGATGCCTCTTTCGTCAATCACCGTATCGATCGTCATGGCATAGCGTGGGCTGGAGGCGCGGCCGAGCCGGTCTTCCAACCGCGCCACCATGAGAAACTCGGTGCGAGTCTCAGGCGGCTCCACCAGGATCTGACCGCGCAGCACATCCCCCGCCCCACCCGGCGCATAGACGGGCGTGAAGCCGCAGGCCGCAAGCGGGGCTGCGGCGAGCAGGGTCAGAAAGGTGCGACGATCAGATAACGACATTGATGATACGGCCCGGCACAACGATGAGCTTTTTCGGGGCCCCGCCATTCAGAGCCTTGATCACAGCGTCATCCGCCAGCGCCAGCTTTTCAACCTCTTCCTTCGGCAAATCTTTGGCCACGATGATTTCCGAGCGACGTTTGCCGTTGATCTGGATCGGCAATGTCACGGTGTCATCAACCAACATCGCGTCATCGGCTTTTGGCCAAGGCGCATTGGCGATCAGCCCCTCACCACCTTGATGTGCCCAGATATCCTCGGCCAGATGCGGGGTCATCGGCGACATCAACTGCGCCAGAACCATGATCGCTTCGCGTTGCGCAGCATGGCTGGCTTTCGATTTGGTCAGCGTGTTGGTGAAAGCGTAAAGCTTCGCGATCGCTGCGTTGAAGCCGAAGCTCTCGACACCCATAGTCACGTCATGGATCGTCCGATGCATCGCGCGGATCAGGTCTTCATCGCCCTCACCGGTCGCGCCCGGTTCCATCGCACCAATCCGGTCGCAGAGCATCCAGACGCGGTTGAGATGTTTGAATGCGGCTTCGGCCCCTGCGGCGGTCCATTCCACATCGCGCTCTGGCGGTGAGTCGGAGAGCACAAACCAGCGGGCCGTGTCGGCGCCGTATTGGTCGATGATCGCCACCGGGTCGACGACGTTTTTCTTCGATTTCGACATCTTGGCGGAGGGGATGACCTCGACGGATTCGCCGGTCGCGCCCAGCTTCGCACCCGACTCGGTGATCTCTACGTCTTCGGGGAAGTGATAGACCGGGCGGTCTTTCTCGTCGCGGGTGACATAGATCGCGTGGGTCACCATGCCTTGGGTGAAGAGCGCATCGAAGGGTTCGATTGCGCTTTCCGGCAGATGGCCGGTGATCTGCATCGCGCGCGCGAAGAAGCGGGAATAGAGCAGGTGCAGGATCGCGTGCTCAATGCCGCCGATATATTGGTCGACATTCATCCAATAGGCCGCGTCCTCGGCAGAGGTCGGCGTGGCCGCGTGGGGTGCAGTGAAGCGCGCGAAATACCATGACGAATCCACGAACGTGTCCATTGTGTCGGTTTCGCGCTTTGCCGGCGCGCCGCAAGACGGGCAGGGCACATCGCGCCACGTCGGATGCCGATCAAGCGGGTTGCCCGGAATGCTGATATCCACATCCCGGGGCAGCTCGACCGGCAGGTTCTCTTTCTTCTCGGGCACCACGCCGCAGCTCTCGCAATGCACGACCGGGATCGGACACCCCCAATAGCGCTGCCGCGAAAGCCCCCAATCGCGCAAGCGGAATTTGGTGACGCCTTGGCCGACGCCATTGGCCTCGCAAAACGCGATGGCTGTGTCGATTCCCTCTGTCCCGGTCTGCACCTCGTCGCCCGCGAAGCCTTTGACATAGCGGACCTTCTCGGGCTTAGGCGGGACATAGGCCTCGCCGCCGTCCTCGGGTCGGGTGAACCCAGCTTCGCCCTGAGCGGGCACATAGGTGGATATCACATCCAGCCCGTATTTGCGGGCGAAATCCAAGTCACGCTGATCATGGGCGGGGCAGCCGAAAATCGCGCCAGTGCCGTAATCCATCAAGATGAAATTGGCGATATAGACCGGCAATTCCCAGGAAGTGTCAAACGGGTGGCGCACGGTGAGCCCGGTGTCGAAGCCTTTCTTCTCGGCCTTCTCCAGAGCTTCTTCCGAGGTGCCTGTGGCGCGGCATTCGGCGCAGAAGGCCGCCACATCTGCATTATGCGCCTCCAGCTCCTTGGCCAGTGGATGATCAGGCGAGATGCCAATGAAGCTTGCGCCCATCAGCGTGTCGGGGCGGGTAGTATAGACCTCCACCCGGTCATGGCCGCCGGCGCTTTCGGTCAGGCCGAAGGAGAATTGCAGCCCGCGCGATTTGCCGATCCAGTTGGCCTGCATCAGCCTCACCTTGTCCGGCCAGTTATCGAGGCCGTCCAGCGCGTCCAGCAGTTCTTCCGAGAAGTCGCTGATCTTGAAGAACCATTGCGTCAGTTCACGCCGTTCGACCTCGGCGCCCGAGCGCCAGCCTTTGCCGTCGATTACTTGTTCATTGGCCAGAACGGTCATGTCCTCCGGGTCCCAATTGACCACGGCATTCTTCCGGTCGATCAACCCGGCAGTCAGAAAATCGAGGAACAGCGCCTGTTGCTGGCCGTAATACTCCGGGTCGCAGGTCGCAAACTCGCGGGACCAGTCGATGGAGAGGCCCAGGGGTTTCATCTGCTCGCGCATCACCGCGATATTGTCATAGGTCCAGTCGGCAGGGTGCCCGCCTGAGGCCATCGCGGCGTTTTCGGCCGGCATACCAAAAGCGTCCCAGCCCATTGGGTGCAGCACGTTGTGCCCGGTCGAGAGCTTATAGCGCGCGATCACATCGCCCATCGTGTAGTTGCGCACATGGCCGATATGAATCCGGCCAGACGGGTAGGGGAACATCTCAAGCACGTAATATTTCGGCTTGTCCCCCTCGCGGGTCGCGCGGAAGGTGCCGGCCTCGTTCCAGGCCTTTTGCCATTTCGGTTCCAACTCTGACGGTTGATAACGGGACATCGGATTTCCTTAAGGTCGAACGCAAAAACGCCGGGCTTTGGACCCGGCGCTGTGTTTAGGGGGAGTGTGCCGCAGGGTCTAGAGGTCGCCGTCGCGAATCCGTAGCTGACGCGCACGGGTGAGAATAGCGTCTTCAATCTGGCGCGCGGTTTCGCGGCTGACGGCACCGCCGCGGCTTTGCAGGGCGACACGCAGGCTGCGCGCATCCAGCGCGGGGTCATTCACGTAAACCGTGGCGCGATAGGCGCGGCCTGCACCCGGCGGGGTGCCGTAGCCAAAGACGATAACGCCCGAGAACGGATCAGCGGCTTCAATCGGCATGAAATCCAGGATCTCAAGCGACGCGTTCCAGAGGTAACGGTTCACCTCGACGGTGACATTCGGATCGGCGCTATTGTTAAAGAGATCAAAGATGGTGCGGCGATTCGGGTCTGGCAGCGTTCCAGCCTCTACCAAACGCTCTCTGGTTTCAGCGCTCATTTCGTTATCAACGCCGCCGGAGCCGAACAGCCCGCCACCTCGTCCCGAGCAGGCCGCAACACTCAAAACCAGCAAAACCGCGCAGAAGGCTCTTGCCGTTCTCGAAAACATCATGCCCTGCTGCCTCTTTGTCCTAGAACTCCGTCCGCTTGGTATCTTAGCCCCTCTTGCGCGGCAAGAGGCATTGGTTTTCGGGTGCAAAGCCGACTGTGGCAAGTCTGCACCAGGCGGGCGGCAAGATCGCGGCATCTCTTTGGCCTTTCTTGCAATTCGAGGGGCGAAGAGAGAGGTAGGGGCATACTCAATTCGGAATTCCCCGTGTTGAGGTGCACCTTATTCTAAGAATACGAGGGAAAAACCATGAAAAAGGTTCTCTTCGCTACGACGGCCCTGGTGGCCACCGCTGGCGTAGCAGCCGCCGATGTGACTCTGTCCGGCTCCGCCGAAATGGGTATCATTGGTGGTGACCGTCTTGGCAATGCTGGCGACGCCAGCGGTGTTGCGCCAGTCACCGATGAAGTGCAGTTCTTCACCGACATTGACGTCACCTTCACCATGTCCGGCACCACCGATAATGGCCTGACCTTTGGCGCGTCGATTGACTTGGACGAAGTCGACGGCGACGAGGCCGCGACGAACAACAACGCCGACGATGGTGGGATCGCCATCTTCGTTTCCGGCAACTTCGGTACCGTCACGATGGGTGATACCGATGGTGCTCTCGACTGGGCCCTGACCGAAGCTGGCAACATTGGTAACCCGGGGTCGATCGACGACGCCGAAACCGAGCATGCGGGTTATCTGGGGTCCTACGGTGATGGTGCAGGCGATGGCGATGGTCAGATCTTGCGTTACGACAACACCTTTGGTGATTTCGGGATCGCCATCTCGGTTGAGCAAGCCGAAGACACAACCGCCGGTTTCTCTTCTGGTGTTGTTGGCCCCGCTTCCGATGATACTGGCTATGCAATCGGTTTCCGGTACAACGCAGAGCTTGGTGGTGTCGATCTGGCTCTAGGCTTGGGTTATCAGACAGCTGACATCGGTGGTGTTGACCAGAACATCGTTGGTGTGAGCGTTGCCGCGACTTTCGCTGGTGGTCTCGAAGCTGGTATCCAGTATAGTGACTGGGAAAACCGCGACGGCACCCTTGGGAATGACGACGACCATATCGGCATTGGTGTTGGCTACTCCTTCGACGCGTTCTCGATCCACGCCAACTACGGTGAATTCGACAGCGGCGCGCAAGGTTTCGGCCTGGCAGCAGCCTATGACTTGGGTGGCGGTGCCGGCGTGCACCTCGGTTACGGCTCCTCTGACGCGAACGGTTTCGATACCGACTTCTGGTCGCTCGGCGTTGCAATGTCCTTCTAATCCGAACGGATTATTTGGTAAGGGAAGAGCGGGCTGTGGCCCGCTCTTTTCTGTTTGGGGATCGCGCATGTCACTTTCCGAAATCACGGAAGCAATTTCTGTCGCCGAAACCAAGGCGGGCCGTGTGCCTGGATCGGTGCGCCTAATCGCGGTATCGAAAGTGCAACCGGAAGATCGAGTCGCCGATGTGTTGCGCCAAGGTCATCGGCTGTTTGGCGAAAACCGGGTGCAAGAGGCCGCCGGGCGCTGGCCACCGTTTCAAGCGCAGTACCCCGATATCTCGCTACATCTGATCGGCCCGCTGCAGACCAACAAAGCGCGCCAAGCCGTGGAGATGTTCGATGCGATCCACACGCTCGACCGCCCGAAACTGGCGCGCCGCTTCGCCGACCTTGCGCAAGAGCGCGGCGCATCTCCCGAGCTTCTGATTCAGGTGAATACTGGCGAAGAACCTCAGAAAGCTGGTATTCTCCCTGCTGAAACCGACGCCTTTGTCGCCGAGGCGCGAGCTTTGGACCTACCCGTGACCGGGTTGATGTGCATCCCGCCGATTGAGGAAGAGGCTAGCCTGCATTTCGCCCTTTTGGCCAAACTGGCCGAGCGAAATGGTTTGCCAGAACTCAGCATGGGCATGAGCGCAGATTTCGAGAAAGCGATTGCGTTTGGCGCGACCTATATCCGCGTCGGCTCGGCGATTTTTGGAGAGCGGGTCGCGCCGCAGGCTTGATTGCACGCACATCCTCGCCGCATGCTGACCGCATCCATCTTTAGGGAGGCGGCTATGAAAACCATAACGATCTCGGTTCTTGCATTGGCTTTGTCCGCAACAGCGGCCATGGCCGAGTTTCGGCTTTCCTTCGAGTGGGGAGATATCCCGCTTTGCACCACGGGCCGACCGAATACGGTTGGCAACCCGGCGTTCACGTTGCGCGATGTGCCTGCCGGAACCGAGACGATTGAATTTCGTCTCGTTGATTTGGATGTGCCGTCCTACAACCACGGTGGTGGACGGCTCCGGATCAGCGGTAGCGGCACGGTGCCCGAAGGTCTTTTTACCTATCGCAGCCCATGCCCTCCGGGCGAAGTTCACACCTATGAATGGCAGGCGATCGCCCGTGCAGGCCGCCAAGTCTTGAGTGTCGCAACGGCACAGAGGCGTTACCCCGAATAAGCTCAGGCCAGAACGAGCAGCTTCGTGCCCGGCGTGATTCGCCGTGTAATCCAATGTAGATCGGCGCGGTCAAACGCGATGCATCCTTCGGTTGGGAAGCCAGGCTGCCGCCATTGATGCAGAAAGATCGCCGACCCTCGGCCGGATGTCGCATCTGGCCAATTCCAATCGGTCAGCAAGATCAGATCGTAGAGCGGATCAGCACGGCAGAGGCGTTCGTGGCTATGAGCATACGGCGCGCGAACCATCAGGTTATAGGCCGCATCCGCGGGATCATCGGACCATAGATCGCGCGGGCTGATCGGCAGGGCCCATTCGCAAGGCCGCGCGATCCGGTCTGCCCGATAGAGACAGCCGACGATCCGATGAACCCCTGCCGGCGTCGTGCCATCGCCTTCACGTTTCTCGTCCCTGACCCCGCCACGCCCGATGGAACAGGGAAACACCCGGTTCTGAAACCGGATGCCCATCGGGGTCAGCACCAGATCCTCCGGTGTCACAAGAGATGCCCCGACTTCGCGGCCTTGGTCGCCAGGTAATGCGCGTTGTGGCGGTTGGTGCCGGTGATCAGCGGGACACGTTCGGTGACCTCAATGCCCATCTCGGCCATGATCTCAACTTTGCGGGGGTTGTTGGTCATCAAACGGACCGCGCCAAACCCCATGCGTTTCAGCAAATCCGCGCCGAGGCGAAAGTCGCGTTCATCGTCCTCAAAACCCAACCGGTGATTGGCCTCGACCGTGTCAAACCCTTGATCTTGCAGGGAATAGGCGCGCATTTTATTGGCCAACCCGATCCCGCGACCTTCCTGGTTGAGATAGAGCAAGACGCCGGCACCGGCTTTGCCCATCTCGGCCAGAGCCGTGTGAAGCTGTGGCCCACAATCGCATTTCAGCGAGCCCAAGACATCTCCGGTGAAGCAAGCCGAATGAATCCGCGCCAGAATCGGCGCTTCCCGGTCGGGGCGGCCGATTTCGATCGCGTAATGTTCAATGCCGCCGTTGTCTGGCCGGAAAATATGCAACCGGCCCGCCTCAGCGGCCTCCATCGGCAGGCGCGCGGCGGCAACGGGATGCAGCGGGTGATGGGCGGCCAAATCCTTCTGCGCATCACGGGCCATTAGGAGCGTCAGCCCAGACTCCGCAGCCAATTTGTGCGCGTTCTCTACGGTGCTGGTCAGAACAGCAGGTAAGAGCTGCGCCGATTTTGCCAGCAGCAATGCCAAGCGATGAAGCCCGGCCTCTCCGGTGCGGAGGCTTTGCAACGGGCCCTTCATCGGTGCCTGCAGATCATAAGCCGGGTCAGCAATCGCATTCAGCCAGGCCGCATCTGCGTCGCTTGGCAACACAAGCCGCGCCAGATCCCCGTCATAGGCACGGGCTTTCAAAGTCTCCGCTCGCCATGCTGTGATTGCGACACTCATTTCACCGCCCAATCCGCGGATATCTGCGAGCCGCACATCGCTCACCCGCTCAGCGGCGAGGACGATGATGCCAGCACCAGACTCATCGGCCAAAACCACGGGCACACCAACGCGCAGATCGGCACGGGCGCGGGCGACAAGTTCGGTGGGCGAGGGGATCAGGCTCATAATCTCTCACATAAGCGCGGGGCTCAGACCCGTTCCTTACCCGCTACAGAAGGAATTTGAAACATTCCCTCCCGGGCTGACACGGCTGCGTGAGGTTTTTTTCGACCACCTTGCCAACCGCGTGAGTGAGGCGCATGTCGGTGACCAGAAACAGGAACGAGGTAGACCCATGGCCACTTTGCGAAAGATTCTGCTGGTCGACGATGACGAAGATTTGCGCGAGGCGCTGTCGGAACAGCTGGTGATGACCGAAGAGTTCGACGTGTTCGAAGCCGGTAACGGCACCGGCGCGATGGAGCGCGCGAAAGAAGCGATCTATGATCTGGTGATCCTCGATGTGGGTCTGCCCGATACCGATGGGCGCGAACTCTGCCGTTTGCTCCGCAAGCAGGGGGTGAAATGCCCGATCCTGATGCTGACCGGCCATGACAGCGATGCCGATACGATTCTGGGCCTCGACGCTGGCGCCAATGATTATGTCAGCAAGCCGTTCAAGTTCCCGGTGCTCTTGGCGCGTATCCGTGCCCAGCTTCGCCAGCACGAACAGTCCGAAGACGCGGTATTCCAGCTTGGGCCGTATACGTTCAAGCCCGCGATGAAGCTCTTGGAGACCGAGGACAACAAGAAGATCCGCCTGACCGAGAAAGAGACGAATATTCTGAAGTTCCTTTATCGGGCGCAAGATGGCGTCGTCGCCCGCGATATTCTTCTACACGAAGTCTGGGGCTACAATGCCGGTGTCACCACGCACACGCTTGAGACCCATATCTATCGCTTGCGGCAAAAAATCGAGCCAGATCCGTCAAATGCGCGGCTTTTGGTTACCGAAAGCGGCGGCTATCGGCTGGTCTCGTGACGACCGCCTGGCGGGATTGATCGAAATCAAAGTGCAACTTTTGGTTGCGCCGTAGAACAGGTTTATTACCTCCCTGTTGGACTGGCCCGGACCCTCGCGTCCGGGCCTCTTTTTTACGTCCGGGGCAGGCGCAGGCAGCAGAGACCGTAAAGAAACATCAACCCCAGGCCGCCTGAGACGCCGAGGTAAAGCACCCGCAGGGCAAGCTCCCGACCCATTTCCGGTTCGGCCCAGGCCATAAACGCCCCGCTGGCCAAGGCGCCCAAGGGCATCATGCCCCATCCGAAGAACCGATAGATGCTGTTGACCCGCCCAAGCAGAAGGTCGGGCACGACCCTTTGCCGGTAGGAGACCGTGACCACATTCCAGAGCATGCCGAAGAGGATCCCGGCAAAAAGCACGGCACCCACGACCAAAACGGACGATGTGAGATAGAGCAGGGAGAACGGCAGCGCCATGCCGAAAAGGGCGAGGATCACGCTTTGCTGCGGACCGAGGCGCGCAGCGATCCAAGGGCCGCAGAGCCCCCCTGTGACGCCGCCCGCTGCTCCGGCGGTGAGCAGGATGCCATATCCCACGGCTTCAAGTGTGAGAATCTCCTGCGCAAAGAGCACTAGATAGGTCATCGCGGCCAGTGAGAGAGCGTTCATCAGCCCAAGCATGATGGCCAGTTGTAAGAGAACGCCATGCTGCCTGATCCACTTCGCGCCTTCGATTAGTTCCACCCAGAACCCGGCGGGTAGGCCCCGGTTGAGGCGTGGTGGAAAGGCGATGGCCCAGACGGCGAAGGCGGCCAAGGCGAAGCCGATCGCCTCGAACAGGAAGGGAGCCGGCACAGCCAGCGCGATCAGCAGACCGGCAAGCGGCGGGCCGACAAAGCTCCCCATAATCTGCTCGATGCTCCAGATCTGGCCATTCGCGCTTTCCAGGTCGCGCTTTTCCACGAGGGACGGCAGAGCCGTTTGCGCCGCATTGTCACGCACGACTTCCGCCGCGCCCATCAGGAACGCGAGACCGGCCAGTGCCGTGATCATCCAAGTGGCGTTTTCGCCCGCAGGCAGCGGCGGCCCGGCGGCAATCAATGCCACCACGCCGAAGGCCAGCCCCATCCGCACCAAATCCGCGCGCACCATCAACCGTTGCCGATCCGCCCGGTCGGTGATGACCCCCACAGGTAACGAGAGTAGGAACCACGGCAACCGGGTGGCAAAGGCCACAAGGGCAAGATCGAACGGGTTTGTCGAAATCAGCGTGGCCAGCCACGGAAAGGCCAGAGCGCCCACCCCGTCGCTGAGATTGGAGGCGCCCGCGCCGGAGAAAAGCAAGCGGTAATTCCGGTTCTGTTTCAGAAGGAGCCACGCCATCACGCCCACCTTTCGGACATTTGCAAAGCTCGACGCTGGCACGTAAACCGAAGCGGCACAACACGGGGATCGGGACCGCATCATGTCTTTCACGCTTGCCACCTGGAATATTAACTCCGTTCGGCTTCGGGCCGAGCTTGTTACCAAGCTTTTGCGCGACGAAGGGCCGGAGGTGCTCTGCTTGCAGGAGTGTAAGTCGCCGGTTGAGAAGATGCCGGTCGAAGTGTTTGCCGCCGCTGGATATGGCCACATGGTGGCGCGCGGACAGAAGGGATATAACGGCGTCGCGATCCTGTCGAAGCTACCGCTCGAGGATGTGGGGCACCGGGATTTCGTTGGTAAGGGCGACGCGCGCCACGTGGCCGCGAAGCTCGAGATTGGCGTTACGGTGCATAATTTCTATGTCCCGGCCGGGGGCGATGAGCCGAACCGCGAGAAGAACGAGAAATTCGGCCATAAGCTCGATTTCCTGACGGAGATGCGGGATTGGTTCCATGGTGAGACTCCCGAGAAGAGCATTCTTGTCGGCGACCTCAACATTGCACCGCGAGAGGATGATGTCTGGTCCCACAAGCAATTGCTCAAGGTCGTGAGCCATACGCCGATCGAAGTGGAGCATCTGGCGCAAGTGCAAGACAGTGCCGGATGGGTCGATGTCACCCGCAAGGACATCCCCGAGGGCGCGCTTTATTCCTGGTGGTCTTACCGCGCGCGGGATTGGGACGCCGCAGATAAGGGCCGCAGGCTCGATCATGTCTGGGCAACGCCGGATATTGCCAATGCGTCGCACAGCTCGCGCGTCTTGCGACATGTGCGCGGATGGGAGAAACCCTCCGATCACGCGCCGGTTTTTGCGACCTTCGATCTCTAGGAGCGGCGCATCGCCCCTTGGCCTCGGCGCGTTCAGGTTCCATATACACTGCCAAGTGAATCTGAAGGGATATGACCCATGTTGGAGTTGGGGCAAGGCGCGGCGGATGCCGGCGCAGCCGATCTGATCAAAGACAGTTCTGAAGCGACATTCATGGTCGATGTGATCGAGGCCAGCAAAGACGTGCCGGTGATCGTCGATTTCTGGGCGCCCTGGTGCGGGCCGTGCAAAACGCTCGGGCCGCAGCTTGAGGCGGCTGTCAAGGCGGCCAAAGGCAAGGTCAAAATGGTGAAGGTCGATGTGGACCAGAACCAACAGATCGCGGGTCAGTTGCGTATTCAATCGATCCCCACCGTCTATGCATTCCACCAGGGGCAGCCGGTGGATGGGTTCCAAGGCGCGGTGTCCGAGGCCGAGGTGAAACGCTTTGTGGAGAAGCTCTCGGCGCTTGCCGGCGATGATGGGCTGAGCGAGGCGGTTGAGGCGGCTGAGGCGATGCTGGAGGAAGGCGCCGCCGTCGATGCCGCGCAGACCTTTGCCGCCATCCTCGGCGAAGAGCCCGAAAATGCCGCCGCCTATGGTGGTTTGGTTCGTGCCCATTTGGCGACGGGTGATACCGACCGGGCGGACGCGCTTTTGGCGAATGTGCCCGAAGCGATTGCCAACTCGGCCGAGGTTGAAGCCGCGCGGGCGCAATTGGAGCTGGCGCGTCAGGCCGCCGATGCAGGGCCGTTGGGAGATCTGTCTGCCGCGGTCGAGGCCGACCCCGACAATCATCAAGCCCGGTTTGATTACGCGCTGGCCCTGCATGCCGCCGGTCAAGTTGAGGAGGCGGTCGATCAGCTGCTTGATCTCTTCCGTCGGGATCGGGAGTGGAACGATGGCGCGGCCAAGACACAGCTCTTCACGATTTTCGATGCGCTCAAACCTGAAGACCCGATTGTTCTCACCGGTCGCCGGAAACTCAGCTCAATGATCTTTGCCTAACCGCACAGCGTGCTACATGTTGGGTATGATGTCCTCAGCCGACCTTCCCGACACCCTTCCGGTGTTCCCACTTCCGGGCGCGCTGCTTTTGCCGCGCGCGCGTCTGCCGCTGCATATTTTCGAGCCGCGCTATCTCGCGATGCTGGATGACACGCTCAAAACCCGGCATCGGTTGATCGGCATGGTGCAGCCGCGCGACGTGCCGGGTAATGCTGACAAACGCCTTCATGCGATTGGGTGCGCGGGCCGGATCACGCAATTCTCGGAGACCGAGGATGGGCGATACATGATCACGCTTTCGGGCATCTCGCGCTATCGCGTGACGCGTGAGGTCTCGGGGTTCAGTCCATACCTGAAGGCGGATGTGTCTTGGGACGGGTTTGAGGCCGACCGGGGCGGCGTTGAACGGGATGAAAGCTTCAACCGGCCCGAATTTCTCGACCTTCTCTCGCGTTATTTCGAAGCGCTGTCGCTATCGACGGATTGGGACAGTCTGAAAGATGCGGAGGATGAGTTGTTGATCAACTCGCTGTCGATGCTCTGCCCGTTTGAGCCTGAGGAGAAGCAGGCGCTACTGGAGGCGCCATCCTTGACCACCCGCCGCGAAACTCTAGTGACGCTGATCGAATTTGCGCTGCGCGGTGGTGCGACCGAAGAGGTTCTGCAATGACCCCTGCTGCTCAGGCCGATCGCCGGATGTTGGAGGCCCTGGTTTGCCCCTTGACCCATGCGCCGCTCAGCTATGATGCGGAGGCGCAGGAGTTGATCTCCAAAGCCGCGCATCTGGCCTTCCCGATCCGCAACGGGATTCCGATTCTCTTGGAAGAAGAAGCTCGGAAGATCGACTAAAGTGGACGGCCGCGCAGCAAACGTGGCAGATCACCGGTCAGCCCGGCGGCCTCGCGGATAAACCGACGCCGGAGACCCGGCAGCGCATTCACCACGCCAAGACCCAGGTCACGCCCGGCACGCAGCAGCGGATTATCGTTGGAGAACAACTTGTTCACCGCATCCATCCCGGCGGCCAACGCGGCAGTGTCGAAGCGGCGCCAGGTTTGATAGCGCTCCAGCACATCAATGGCCCCAAAGTCTTCGCCACGCCGTTTCGCATCCGCGAGTACTTCGGCCAATGCGCCGACATCGCGGAGGCCTAGGTTCAGACCTTGGCCCGCAATCGGGTGCACACCATGGGCGGCATCTCCAACCAGGGCCAGATTCGGGGCCACGAAGCTGGTGGCGAGCGTCAGGGTCAATGGATAGCTGAACCGCGCGCCTTCAAGGCTGATCTCGCCCAGAAAATCGCCAAATCGGGGGCGGAGCGCGTCGAGATAGTCTGCGTCGGAGAGCGCATTGATCCGCGCGGCAGCCTCATGAGTTTCGCTCCAAACAATTGACGACCGGTTGCCGGGCAGCGGCAGAATCGCCAGCGGCCCGGGCGGCATGAAAAACTGATGCGCGATGCCGTTATGAGGTTTCTCATGGGCAATCGCGCAGACCAGCGCGGTTTGCCCATAATCCCATCCGGTGCGTTTGATCCCGGCGCGCGCGGCCACACCGCTTTGCCGCCCGTCGGCACCGATCAACAGCCGCGCGGACAGGTCGGTGCCATCGTCGAGCGTGACGCGCGCGCCTGTTTCCGTATCCTGTGCGACAACCCGTGCGCCCGGGCGGTGTGTGATCAGAGGATCGGCCTCCATCGCGGCGAGCAGGGCCTGCCGCAGATAGCGATCTTCCAGCATATGGCCCATCGGGCCTTCCTCAATCTCCGCATGATCGAAATGCAGGAAAAACGGCGACGGCCCTTCGCCGGCCCGCCCATCGCTTGCAATGACTTCCAAGATTGGCTGCGCGTGATCGGCCAAATCGTCCCAAAGCCCCAACGCATCCAGCAGTTTGGTCGAGGCCAGCGCCAGCGCGTAAGACCGCCCGTCAAACGTGTCTGCGCCTCGATTTTCCGCGCTTTGCGCATCCAAAACCAGGCTGGAAAACCCCGCTTGCGCCAGGGCCAGCGCCAGGCAGGGGCCGTTCAAGCCGCCGCCGACAATCAGAACATCCGCGTCATGTGCCATAAGAGGGAATATGCAGGTGCGCCGAGGATTGTCCAACGCCGAACGCCCAGATAGCGTGGCCCGCGACACCATGACGGGGGCAGGGATATGCGGGACGATTGGCAAAGCTTGAGCGCGAGCGATTTGGGTCGAGCCATCGGCGCGGGCGAGATCGACCCGGTGGCGTTGACCGAGGCCTATCTGACCGCCTGTGGGGACTTTCCCGATACAAACCGAATCTACACGATGTTGACGCCGGAGCGCGCGCTGGCGGAGGCAGAAGCCTCGGCGGCGCGGGCAAAAAACGGCGTGCGGCGCGGGCTTTTGGATGGTGTGCCGATCTCCTGGAAAGACCTGTTCGATACCGCTGGCCTGCCGACAGAGGCGGGATCGGCTCTGTTGAAAGGCCGTGTGCCGTCTGAAGATGCTGAGGTTTTGGCGCGGGCGACGCGGGCTGGTCTGGTCTGCCTGGGCAAGACCCATATGACGGAGCTGGCCTTTTCCGGTCTGGGCGTGAACCCGATCACCGCGACACCACCCAATGTGAACGATCCGGACCTGGTGCCGGGCGGATCGTCTTCCGGTGCGGCCGCTTCTGTCGCCTTCGGTCTGGCGCCGGCAGGGATCGGGTCGGACACCGGCGGGTCGGTCCGTTTGCCTGCCGCCTATAACGATCTGGTGGGCCTTAAAACCACCCACGGGCGGCTCAGCCTTCAAGGCGTTGTGCCCTTGGCGGAGAGCTTTGACACTGTTGGCCCGCTGACCAAGACTGTCGAAGATGCGGCGCATTTGCTGGCGGTGATGGAGGGCGGTAAGCCTGTCGATCTCACCGGCGCGCGCTTGACCGACAAACGGTTCTTGGTGCTGGAGCCCTATTCCTCGGATGTGCGCGACGCGCCCGGTGCGGCATTCCAATCCGCCATCGACCGGCTTGCCCAAGCTGGGGCGCAGATCGATACCGGGACGGTCCCCGCCATCGACGAGGCGATGCAGACAACGCTGATGCTGTTCACCGGAGAGGCCTATGGCACCTGGGGCGAGACGATCGAAGCCGCGCCCGAGAAAATGTTTGACCGAATCCGCGACCGGTTCCGCCAGGGGCGCGAGGTCAGCGCGCCTGATTTCGTTGCCGGATGGCAGCGGTTGCGCCGTCTGAGGCGAGATTGGGCGCGTGAGACCGCCGCCTATGACGCGGTGCTATTGCCAACGGCGGCGAACCTGCCCGCAAATGCCGCGCGCCTGATGAGTGATGACGATTATTTCGTAACCGAGAACCTTTTGACCCTGCGCAACACCCGTGTTGGCAACCTGATGGGGCTCTGCGCCGTGACCCTGCCGACCGGCATTCCCTCGACGGGCATCATGATCTTGTGTCCGCCGATGGCGGAGCCACAACTTCTGCGCATTGCGGCGGCGGCGGAGCGGGCATTGGCGTAAGCGCCACAGGCGTTGCGCCTTTACGCCCTGAAAAGGCGCGTTTTTCTGGACCCACGCGGCCCATCACCGTACACTGTCTGCAAATCAGGGCGCTATGATCCTGAAACTGAGGCAGACATGGACTTTCCAGAGCGGTTTTCGGACCTGCCAGAATATGCGTTTCCGCGTTTGCGGACCTTGCTCGATTCCCATCAGCCTGGGGACGAACCGATTGTCATGACGATTGGTGAGCCACGCCACGCGTTCCCCGATTGGGTGGGCGATGTGCTGGCCGAAAACGTCGACAGCTTCGCCAAATACCCGGCGAATGATGGCAGCCCGGCGTTGCAGCAGGCGATCGCCGATTGGATCAAACGCCGCTATGATGTCTCGGTCGATGCGGGGACCCAGGTCTTGCCGTTGAACGGCACGCGCGAGGGGCTTTTCAACGCGCTGATCGCGCTGAGCCCCGAGACGAAGGGTGGCAAACAGCCCGTCATTTTGACGCCCAACCCGTTTTATCAAGTCTATGCCGTGGCCGCGTTGGCCATCGGGGCGGAGCCGGTCTATGTCCCCGCGACCGACGCGACAGGCAACTTGCCGGATTATGCAGGCTTGCCGCCCGAGATATTGGAGCGGGTCACGGTCGCCTATATCTGCTCGCCCGCGAACCCGCAGGGCGCGGTGGCGAATCGGGCGTATTGGGCCAATCTGATCAGCCTGGCCGAGCAATATGATTTCCAGATTTTCGCGGATGAGTGCTATTCGGAGATCTATCGCGAGACGCCGCCACCGGGCGCGTTGCAGGTCGCCTCTGAGATCGGCGCGGACCCCGACCGGGTCGTGATTTTCCACTCGCTGTCGAAGCGCTCCAATCTGCCCGGCCTCCGCTCTGGCTTCGCCGCTGGCGGTGAAAAGAGCATCGCGCGCCTGAAACAGCTGCGCGCCTATGCAGGCGCGCCTCTTCCGATGCCGCTTCAGGCCGTCGCCGCGCGCGCTTGGGCGGACGAAGACCATGTGATCGCCAACCGCGCGCTTTACGCGGAGAAATATGCCATCGCCGACGAGGTTTTCGACGGCCTCCAAGGCTACAGGCCGCCCGAGGCGGGATTTTTCCTCTGGCTTCCGGTGGAAGACGGCGAGGCGGCAACCCTGAAATTATGGCGCGAGACGGGTGTTCGGGTTCTGCCCGGTGCCTATCTGGCGCGGACAATCGAGGGCCACACGCCGGGCGCGGATCGCATCCGCGTGGCGATGGTGGCTGAAAAAGACGACATGCGGCGCGGGCTCATCAAGCTCCGCGACTGTTTATATCGGTGAGGTAGAGATCTATGGCGTATCAGACACGACAGCGCGACCCGCTTTTGGACAGCCGGATGCAAGCCGCGCTTGAACGACGCGGTCAAGAGCTTCTGGGGCTGGGCTTGATGGTGCTCGGTATCGCGCTGGTTATGATGCTTGCCTCCTACTCGCCGGAAGATCCGAACTGGACCGTTGCGACGGACGCAGTGCCGCAGAACTATTTGGGCCATGTGGGCGCGGCGATTGCGGCGGTTTTGATGTTGATCGTCGGCTATGGGGCTTACGGCCTCGCCATCGGTGCCCTGGTTTGGGGCGCGCGGCTCCTCTTCCATCGTGGCGCCGATCGGGCGATTGGGCGGGTTGTATTCCTGCCGATTGCGGTCGCTTTGGCGGCGATCTATGCCGCGAGCTATGCGCCGGGGCCGGAATGGAGCCATAGCTTTGGATTGGGCGGGCTCTTTGGCGACACGGTGCTCGGCGCGCTTTTGAACATCCTGCCATTTGGGTCGGAATTCGGCCTGAAACTCCTCGCCGCGCTCAGTTTCCTGGCCTTCCTGGCGCTCGGCCTGTTTGTGCTTGGCGTCAACAAACCTGAACTGAGTGCGGCATTACGGTTCCTGCTGGTCGGGCTGGTATCGACCATTGCGGGGTTGGCCACGCTCTTTGGGCAGGCCGGTCGCGGTGCTGGACAAGCTGCGCAATCCCTACATGCCCGGCGTCAGGCGCGCGCCCTTGCCCGACACGAGGCAGATGAGGTCGAAGACGAGAATATCTTCCATGAGGATATTGCAGAGCTTGATCCGGCCCCCATCGCCGCGCCGCGCCCCGGCCTCTTGGCCCGTGTCCCGCTTTTGCGCAGCAAGGAGCGGGCAGTTGATCTAGAACCCGAGTTGCCCGAACGCGGCACCGCAGCGGTTGATGATATTGATGCCCCTGATGACGACCGCATTCGCGAGAAAATCGCCGATGTGATCAAAAGCCGCGTGCGGCGACCGCTGACCACACCGCAAGCGGCCGTGGCACGGCACAAAGCGATGACCGCGACACGTGCCGCGCCGCCACTCACGCGGGTTGAGCCGCCCTTAACCAGCGTCGCAAGTGAGGCGCAGCCCGTAGCCCCGCAGGAGACCATCCCGCTGCCGCATTCCGAGCGTGTGGCCGAGTATGATGCCGAGCCGTCCCGCGCGGCCGCCTTCGCCGTCCCGCAAGCTGAACCGAAAAAGGTGGTCCAGCATCAGGCCCGCAAAATGACGCCCTCTCGCGCGGCAATGGCCGATGCGCAACCGTCACTGCCCTTGGAGGCGGAGGCGGCCGAGTATGAGTTTCCGCCCCTGTCGCTCCTGACGAGCGCGGTTGCCATCGAGCGGCATCATTTGAGCGATGAGGCACTCGAAGAAAACGCGCGGATGCTGGAAAATGTGTTGGATGACTATGGTGTGAAAGGCGAGATCGTCAGCGTTCGCCCCGGCCCGGTCGTGACCATGTATGAGCTTGAACCGGCGCCCGGCCTGAAGGCCAGCCGGGTGATTGGTTTGGCCGACGATATCGCGCGGTCGATGTCTGCACTCTCGGCACGCGTCTCCACCGTGCCGGGCCGGAGTGTCATCGGGATCGAATTGCCGAACCAGCATCGCGAGAAAGTGGTGCTGCGCGAGATTCTGTCGAGTCGCGATTTCGGCGACAGCAACCAACGCCTGCCCTTGGCGCTCGGCAAGGATATTGGCGGTGATCCGGTGGTCGCGAACCTGGCGAAGATGCCTCACCTCCTGATCGCGGGGACCACCGGCTCGGGTAAATCCGTTGCGATCAACACGATGATCCTGAGTCTACTCTATAAAATGACGCCGGAAGAGTGCCGGATGATCATGATTGACCCGAAAATGCTGGAACTCAGCGTTTATGACGGCATCCCGCATCTGCTCTCGCCCGTTGTGACCGACCCGAAGAAGGCTGTGGTCGCGTTGAAATGGACCGTGGGCGAGATGGAAGAGCGCTATCGCAAGATGTCCAAAATGGGCGTGCGCAACATCGAAGGCTATAACAGCCGTGTCGATGATGCGCTGTCCAAAGGTGAGATGTTCAGCCGCACGGTGCAGACCGGGTTTGACGACGAAACCGGCGAACCCGTCTTCGAGACCGAGGAGTTTGCACCCGAGCGGATGCCGTTCATCGTTGTTGTCGTCGATGAGATGGCGGATTTGATGATGGTGGCGGGCAAAGAGATCGAGGCCTGCATCCAACGCCTGGCGCAGATGGCGCGGGCCTCAGGCATCCATATCATCATGGCGACGCAGCGGCCCTCGGTTGACGTGATCACCGGCACGATCAAAGCTAACTTCCCGACGCGGATTTCGTTCCACGTGACCTCAAAAGTCGACAGCCGGACCATTCTGGGTGAGCAGGGCGCGGAGCAACTGCTGGGCATGGGCGACATGCTTTATATGGCGGGCGGCGCCAAGATCACCCGCGTCCATGGACCATTCGTCAGCGATGAAGAGGTTGAAGAGATCGTGCGTCATCTGAAGAGCTTCGGACCGCCCGATTATGCCGCCAGCGTGCTGGATGGCCCCGATGAGGACAAAGAAAGCGATATCGACATGGTGCTGGGCCTTGGCGGCAACACCGATGGCGAAGACGCCCTTTATGATCAGGCGGTGGCGATTGTGATCAATGACCGCAAATGCTCCACCTCTTACATCCAGCGCAAACTGGCGATCGGTTACAACAAAGCTGCGCGCTTGGTGGAGCAGATGGAGGATAGCGGGTTGGTCTCTGCCGCCAACCATGTGGGCAAGCGCGAGATTTTGGTGCCGGAACAAGCGTGATTTTCCGCCGATGGCGCGGACGTGAGGTGTAACTCTGGCGCGGACTGATTAAATTGAAGCCATGAAACGGTTTCTTCTGTCCGTGGCGCTTGTCGTCACCACCGCCTTGCCGGCTTGGGCGCAAGCGATCCCGCTGTCCCAACTGTCGGCCTATCTGAACACGCTGCGCACCGCCCAAGGGTCGTTCACGCAGATCAACGCCGATGGCACAATCTCAACCGGAACGCTCTATCTTCAGCGGCCTGGACGTGTGCGCTTTGAATATGGCGGCGGCGATGATGACCTGTTGGTCATTGCAGGGGGCGGCCAGGTTGCGATCTTCGACGCGCGTTCGAACCAGCGACCCGAACAATATCCGCTCCGCCGCACGCCGCTGCACCTGATCTTGGCGCGGAATGTGGATCTGGGCCGATCCGGTATGGTGATCGGCCATGAGGGCGATGGCACATCAACACGGGTGGTCGCACAAGACCCCGAACATCCGGAGATCGGTCAAATCACCTTGGTTTTCACCGGTAATCCGGTGGAGCTTCGCCAATGGGTGATCACAGACGAAGCGGGCAGCGATACGACCGTCATTCTCGGAGAACTGGAGACAGACGTGACGGTTCGCGCCCGGCTCTTCAATATCCCGCAAGAGATCGATGCCCGCGGTCTGAACGATTGACGGATCAGCGGCGGCAGCTGGCTAGTTGTAGCTGATAGGTCTGCGCGCGGTCGGCCACTTCGCCAGCCACGCGGAGAAGCCAGGGTTTGGCGTTATAGCTGCCGCGGGCATAGCCTGTGTGGCCCTCATGATAGGCCAGATACTGGTTCCGCGCATCGGTTAGCGGCACACCGTTGCGTTCCACTGTGCGGGTCATATACCAGCCCATGAAATCGGTCGCATCGCCGATATCGGTGCGCCGAGCCCGGCGATTGCCGGTAGAGCGCTGATATTCTTCCCAAGTTCCGTCCAGCGCCTGGCTATAGCCAAAGGCGGAGCTTTGGCGCCCCATGGGGATCACCCCAAGCGCATAGCGAAACGGCGTCCGCGCATCGCCGATAAACCGGCTTTCCTGGTAAATTGTCGCCATCTGCACATGGATGGGCACGCCCCAATTGCGCTCAGTCGCGCGCATCGCGCGGAAATACGCCGGGCGTTCGTCTGCGATTTCGCAGGCATTATCCAGGTCTCGAGGGGCCGAGAAATTGCGCCCACAGCCTGCCAATACCAGCAACATCAGGAAAAACACTGCCTGTTTCATGAATTTTTGCCTGCTCGAATTCTATATTTGTTTTGAAGGAGTATACGGGATTTCTGCCGATCAGGAAATGCCAAGCTGCACATCATCGCCCAGGATGAACAGCATTGTGATGGTGCAGGTCAAACCATTCGTCCGATTGAGAATTTTGCACTGTCAAATTAAGGTTCACAGTCTGTTTCCCGCAAATCTGGCGATGTTCGATGGACAAGGGCCCACCCCAAGGTTTAGGAAATTGTTAAGGGGGCGCTTCGCCATGTTGACCAGCAACGCAAAATACAACCTCGGGCAGGTTGTTCGGCACAAAAAACACCCGTTTCGCGGGGTGGTTTTCGATATCGATCCGGAGTTTGCCAATACAGAGGAATGGTATGACGCCATACCGGAGGGCAGCCGCCCGTCCAAGGCGCAGCCCTTCTATCACCTCTTGGCGGAGAATGATCAGACCTACTATGTCGCCTATGTGTCCGAGCAGAACCTTGTTCCAGACAACACCGGCGAGCCGGTTGATCACCCGGATTTGCCCGATTTGTTCGGCGATTTCCAAGACGGACGGTATCCGCTTGAATATCAGCTGAATTGAGCTGCTGCGGCGCCGAAGCGCCGCGCGATCAATACCCGAGAGCACACCCATCTTTGCGCGGGTCCGAGCCTCCTTCCAAGAGGCCGGTTTCGGCGTCAATGCGGATCGCTTGCGCACCGCCGATCGGTAGATCAGGCACCGCGATCTTGTGCCCTTTTGCGGCCAATGCGTCCTGCACCTCTTGCGTATAGCCACGCTCGATCTTGAGTTCTCCGGCCTCGGCGAAACAGCGGGGTGCGTCGATTGCCGCCTGTGGGCCCATGCCGAAATCGACCACGTTGGTCAAAAAGCGCGCATGTCCTGTGGCCTGGTACTGCCCCCCCATCACCCCGAAGGAGATCAGGTTGCCATTCGGGTCGCGCAGCATTCCTGGAAGGATGGTGTGCATCGGGCGCTTGCCGGGGCCCGCCTCGTTCGGGTGCCCCTCTGCCAAGGCAAAGCCTGCGCCGCGGTTGTGGAACAGGATGCCAAAGCGGTCACTGGCCAGGCCCGAGCCGAAGCTGTGGAAGATTGAGTAAATCAGGGAGACCGCCATCCGACCCTTGTCGACCACGGTGATATAGATGGTTTCTTTATGCACCGCTTCCGAGACGGATTCGGCATCCGTCATCGCGCCGTTGGGATCAATCAGCGCGGCCAAGGATTTGGCGGTTTCTGGCGATGTCAGATGGTCCACCCGGGTGCAGCTTTCTGCATCCGCGATGAAGCGATTGCGCGCATCATAGGCCAGTTTCGTCGCTTCGGCCTCAATATGTGCGCGTTCGGTCCCCCAAGGGTCCATGCTGGCGATGTCAAACTCTGCCAATATATTGGCGAGGAGAATTGCGGCCGCGCCCTGACCATTGGGCGGTAGTTCGATCAGCTCCGCACCGCGATAGGTGGTCTTGATCGGCGTGACGTAATCGCAGGCGACATTTGCGAAATCCGCCTCCGTATGGGTGCCGCCCAAGGCTTGCAGGCTGGCGACCATATCGGCGGCAACTTCCCCCTCATAAAATCCGGCGCGCCCTTCGGCGGCGATTTTGCGCAGTACCTCGGCCTGCCCAGGGGCGCGGAAGACCTGCCCGGGTTTCGGAACTTGGCCTTGTAGTAAGAACAAGTCTCGCGCCTTGCCGGACAGATTTCCGGCTGCTTCTGCCCAATCTGCCGCGACACGCGGTGCGACCGGCACGCCATCCTCCGCATAGCGAATGGCGGGGGCGAGGACATCGGCCAGAGCGAGCTGCCCCATATCGCTGTGCAATCGACAAAACCCATCCACGGCCCCGGGTACGGTCACGGCGGCCGGATGGTAGAGCGGCATCGTCTCGTGGCCGTCGGCCCGCAAGGCGGCTGCGGACAATCCGGTCGGACCTTTGCCCGACGCATTCAGCCCAATGATCTCATCGCTGTCGCCGCGTTTCACCATGGCGAACATATCGCCGCCAAGGCCGGTCATCTGAGGTTCACAAAACCCGAGAAGAATCGCCGCCCCGATTGCGGCATCAACGGCGTTGCCACCTTGCTCCAAGAGGCCGATCGCCGCCTTTGCGGCGAGAGGATGTGAAGTTGCGCACATGCCGTTTTCTGCAAACACCGTTGAGCGGCCGGGTTGGTGAAAATCGCGCATATGTCTCCCTTTCCTTCGATGATCCGAAGGCAAAGTAGGGGAAGGGGCAGCAGGAGCAAGTGGGAAAACTGCAAGGACCTCGGAACCGCGCCACTGGGTGGGGGCTTTGCGACACGGCACCGAGGGAAGCCTATGCAGCTACAGCCTTTGTCTGGCGACTCAAACGGGCCAAGTTTGGGAACGATTGTGGCGCTTCGGTGGCAATTCGGGTGGCCAGGAAACAATCATGATGTGATCCGGTGATTGGCTTCGGTGGCCGGGCAATCGAAACGTCCGGGTGATTCTCTCGCGCGTTCAAGACCTGTCCTAACCCCAAGTTGGATCGTGGATGATGACCTGGCAAACCCCACTTATCTTGGCGTGTGACGATCGTCATCCATATGGATCATGCAGACGTCGCCTCGGTCTCCTTGGTCAGCGTCATCCCTGTTCCTTGCGCCGCCCGTGAGATAGAGCCTGGACGTCAGGGCTTGCTCTTCGGTATCGAAGGGTTGGGCGAAGAAAGCGGAGGGAAACATGGATAAGGTCGTCATTTGCGGCGCATCGCGAACGCCGATGGGTGGATTTCAGGGGGCGTTTTCCGATGTCACTGCGGCGGATCTTGGCGGCGCGGCCATCAAGGCCGCTTTGGCACAATCTGGCGCGACTGCCGCGCAGGTGAACGAGCTTCTTATGGGCTGCGTTCTGCCCGCCGGTCAGGGCCAGGCTCCCGCGCGTCAGGCTGGGTTCAAGGCGGGCCTTGGTCAGGACGTGCCAGCCACCACACTGAACAAAATGTGCGGCTCTGGCATGAAGGCGGCGATGATCGCTTATGATCAACTCGCGCTTGGCCAAACTGATCTTATGGTGGCCGGTGGGATGGAGAGCATGACCAACGCGCCTTACCTGCTGCCCAATATGCGTGGCGGTGCCCGCATTGGTCATGGGCAAACCATCGATCATATGTTCCTCGACGGGTTGGAAGACGCCTATGACAAAGGCCGTCTGATGGGCACCTTTGCCGAGGATTGTGCCGAGAAATACCAGTTCACCCGCGAGGCGCAGGACGAGTATGCGCTGGGCTCACTCTCCAACGCCTTGACTGCGATCGAAAGCGGCGCCTTCGCTGATGAGGTGACCCCTGTAACGGTGACAACCCGCAAGGGCGCCTTTGAAGTCGCCGTCGATGAACAGCCTGGCAATGCCCGGCCCGAGAAAATCCCGACCCTGAAGCCAGCCTTCCGCAAAGATGGCACTGTGACACCCGCAAATGCATCCTCAATCTCCGACGGGGCGGCGGCTTTGGTCCTGGCCCGTGAATCCGTCGCGGAGGAAAACGGCCTCCCGATCCGCGCCCGCATTCTCGGCCACGCCTCCCATGCGCAGGAGCCTGGCTGGTTCACCACCGCGCCGGTCCCTGCAGCGGAGAAACTGCTCGCTCGGCTTGGCTGGACCGCCGAGGATGTCGACCTCTGGGAGGTGAACGAAGCTTTCGCGGTTGTTCCCATGGCGTTCATGCACGCGTTCAACTTGCCGCGCGAGAAGGTCAACGTAAACGGCGGCGCTTGCGCCCTTGGCCATCCGATCGGGGCCTCTGGCGCGCGGATTATGGTCACCCTGCTCAACGCGCTCGAAAAACGCGATCTCAAACGTGGTATCGCGGCGATCTGTATCGGTGGCGGAGAAGGCACGGCCATTGCCATTGAGCGGGTTTGATCTTCTCTGCTTCAAAAATATCCTCGGGGAGCGCGAGGGGTGGAAAACCCCTCGTTCCCACAGAAACCCAAAGCACCACCATGCATGTAAACTACCAGACCCTCGCCCAGACCCTCGCCAGCCTCACCGACGGCGAAACCGATGAGGTTGCGCTCATGGCGACCGTTGCCTGCGAGGTGCATCATGCCGATGATCGCTTCGACTGGACCGGATTTTACCGGGTTACAGAGCCGGAACTTCTGAAAATCGGTCCCTACCAAGGCGGACATGGCTGCCTGCATATCCCGTTTTCGCGCGGGGTCTGCGGCGCGGCGGCTCGGACTGGCGAGGTGCAGCTGGTCGACGATGTGGATGCTTTCCCCGGCCATATCGCGTGTGCGTCTTCGACCCGATCCGAACTGGTCTTGCCGGTTTGGAACAAAGCTGGCGACTTGATTGGTGTCTTCGACATCGACAGTGATCAGCCGAGCGCTTTCACCAAAGAAGATGCGGACCAGTTGACGAAGATCTTGGCGGCCACCTTCCAGCGTTAACGGCGCGGCAGCGGCACCATACTGTCGCCTGGCGCATCTGGGGCCAATTCCTCGAAATCGAAATTGTCGAGCCGTTCGGCGCGTTTGCCGGCCCGGGCGCTCGCGGTCAGGATTCCCGCCACATCCTCGCCCGCCTGCCGCAGATGCGTCTCCAGCTTGCCGGCTCGCTCTTCGACGATCTCTACATCCCGGTGCAGCTGCTTCAGCGCTTTGCGTATCTCACCGGCCTGTTCTCGCATCCGCGCATCTTTCAGCACCGCGCGCATCGTGTTGAGCGTCGCCATGCAGGTGGTGGGCGACACGATCCAAACACGCGCGGCGAACCCTTCGCGCACGAGTTCCGGGAAATTCGCGTGTAACTCGGCATAAACCGCTTCGGAGGGTAGGAACATCAGCGCCCCCTCGGCGGTCTCCCCTTCTAGAATATAGCGTTCAGAGATCGCCTTGATATGCGCTTTGACGGCCACACGCATCTGCTTGGCGGCTTCATTCATCTCATACTCGGTCTTCGCCCGACGAAGCGCCTCATAGGCCTCCAGGGGAAACTTCGAGTCGATCACAATCGGCCCCGGTGGGTTCGGCAGATGGATCAGCGCATCGGCGCGTTTGCCGTTCGAAAGCGTCGCCTGAAACGCGTAGCTGTCCGATGGCAGCGCCTTCGATACGATGTCGTTCAACTGAATCTCGCCAAACGCGCCACGTGTTTGCTTGTTCGACAGAATATCCTGCAGGCTCAACACATCTCCCGAAAGCTTCTCGATATTCGCTTGGGCCTTGTCGATCTGCTCCAGCTTCTGCTGCAACTCGCCCAGGCTCCGCGCGGTGCGGGTTGAGGTGCCATGCAACGTTTCGCCCATGGATTTCTGCACATCTTCCAGACGCCGTTCCATCGCTTCCAGCATCTGCGCCTGGGCTTTGGCCTGCATTTCCGAGACATGGGAAAGTCCGCCGGCCAGTTGATGTTGGCCATCGCTTAACCCCTGCACCCGCTGCCCAAGCCCGCCGATATGCTGCGCCAACGGTTCCACCGCGCGGGCCGAGCGGTTGGCGGCACGCATCGCTAGGACGATCAGGATCAGCATGAGCAAAAGGATGCCGCCGCCGATGACAAGTGCCAGGATCAGCGGGTCGCTGAGGTCAATCTGGGTCTCGCCAAACTGTATCATGTCCGTCCAAACAGCCGTTCAATATCGCTGAGCTTTAGCTCCACATAGGTCGGCCGGCCATGATTGCATTGCCCCGAATGCGGCGTCGCCTCCATCTCACGCAGAAGCGCGTTCATCTCATCGGCCTGCATCCGCCGCCCTGACCGGATTGATCCATGGCAGGCAACGCGGCTCAAAATCGCTTCGATCCGAGCTTGCAAAGTCTGACTGTCGCCCAGCTCATCCAGCTCATCGAGAATATCGCGGAGCATTGCCTCGGCATTGACCGTGCCCAGGATCGCGGGCGTCTCGCGCACGGCTACCGTACCGGGCCCGAACGCCTCGATGCCGAGCCCGAACCGCGCGAGTTCCGGGGCCATGTCCAAGAGCCGTTCTGCGTCCGTGCCAAGCGTCACGATTTCCGGGATCAACAGAGCCTGCGCGGCAACGCCATTTTCCGCCATCTGGCCTTTCAGCTTCTCATAGACCAGCCGCTCATGCGCCGCGTGTTGATCGACAATCACCAGCCCATCCTCGGTCTGGGCCAGGATATAGTTTTCATGCACCTGCGCCCGCGCCGCGCCCAAGGGCAGGGTTTCGACCTCGCCCGGGTCTTCGTCGATGACCTCAACCCTTGCGCTGGCCTCGGCAAAAGGCGACGGAGTCTCAGAAAGACCGGGTACTTGCCATTCTCGCGCGGCGCGCAGGGTGGTCTGGCTTGGCCGATCCATCTGATAGATGCGTTGTTGCACTGGCTCGGGCCGCATCGCGCCAAGCGTGGCCCCGGCCACAGTGGTCGAGGCCCGGTGCCCCGCTTCGGCCAGGGCATGGCGGAGCGCGGTGACGATCAAACCCCGCGCCACACCCGGTTCCCGAAACCGGACCTCCGCCTTGGCGGGATGCACATTCACATCCACCCGCTCTGGCGGGCAGTCGATGAAAAGTGCCACGGCGGGGTGCCGGTCCCGGCTCAGGAAATCGGCATAGGCCCCGCGCAGGGCGCCAACCAAAAGCTTGTCGCGCACCGGGCGGCCATTGACGAAGAGATACTGCGCCACGGCAGACCCGCGCGAATAGGTCGGCAGGCCCGCATAGCCAATCAACCGCAGCCCCTCTCGCTCGGCCTCAATCGGCAGGGCGTTCTCGGTAAACTCGCGCCCCATCACGGTGCCAAGCCGGGCGCGCAGCGCATCGAACAACTCGCCCTGTTCTGCGTCGGCGCGGAAGGTCACCCGGGCGGCGCCATCGCTGACATCGCGCAGGGTGAACCCAACCCCAGGCTCCGCCATCGCGAGGCGTTTCACCACATCGGAGATCGCCTGCATCTCGGCGCGATCCGTGCGCAGGAATTTCAGCCGGGCGGGCGTGGCAAAAAACAAGTCGCGTAATTCTACGACGGTGCCAGCGGACAGAGCGGCGGGTTTCACCGGACCTATCGCGCCGCCGCTCACGCTGACCTGATGCGCTTCGCCACCGGCCATCCGGCTGGTGATCGTCAATCGCCCGACCGCGCCAAGCGAGGGCAAAGCCTCGCCGCGAAACCCGAAGGAGCGAATGTTCAACAAGTCCGAACCATCGATTTTCGACGTAGCGTGCCGCGCCAAGGCCAGCGGCAAATCCTCCGGCCCCATGCCGCACCCATCATCCGTCACTCGGATCAAACTCTTGCCGCCATGGCCGACATCAATCGAGATACGGCTTGCGCCCGCATCAATCGCGTTTTCCACAAGCTCTTTCACCGCAGACGCAGGGCGTTCCACAACTTCTCCAGCCGCAATCCGATTGATTGCGGTGTCGTCCAATTGCCGGATCACCCGGGGGTGGTCGCCTATCTTGGGGTGTGGATTAGCCATGCCACTATGGGTAGCATGGCCAACGCCGATTCGGAAACGGGTGTCTCAGTTGGACGGGCCCAACCCCTCGGGCTGCCCAACCACGACGAAATGCAAACCGTCCGGCTGCAAGAACTCTCCGGCAACCCGGCGGATGTCGTCCATCGTGACCGCTTCGACCTGCGCGTTCCGGGTCGCGATATAGTCGACAGGCATGCCGTCTTGCTGCATGCCAGCCATGATCCCCGCGATGGTGTCATTGCCGTCGAAACGCAGGGGGTAGGCCCCGGTCATGAAGGTGATCGCATCGCGCAGCTCTTCGTCTGTCACGCCATTGGCCGCGATATCGGCCCATTGATCGCGGGTCACCGCGACAGCCTCTGCCACCAGATCATTGGAGGAGGAAAACTGACCTGCGATCATCGGCTGATGGTCCGAAAGCGCGAGGTAGGAGTAAATCCCATAGGTGAGTCCGCGTGCGATCCGAACTTCCCGCATAAGGCGCGAGCGGAAATTGCCGCCGCCCATGATCTGGTTCAGAACGAAGGCCGGGAAGAAATCCGGATCGGTCCGCTCGATCCCGCGATGGCCGAATACCGCCACCGATTGCGGGGTCGGGAAGTCCACAACGGTCGTGCCGCCCTCCAACAGATACTCCGCCGGGCCAGGCAGCGGTGCGCCCTCGGCAGGTAAGTCGCCCAGGAGTGTGTCCAGAAGCAGCCCCAATTCTTCGGCGCTAATGTCGCCCGCAGCCCCGACATAAACCCGATCACGGGCGAAGACCGCGGTATGGGTGGCAACCATATCTTCGCGGGTCAGAGCAGAGACGGTCTCGACCGTGCCAAGCTGTGAGCTGCCATAGGGATGCGTCCCGAAAGCCAGCGCGTTGAACCGCTCTTGCGCAATGGAATCCGGGTCCTGCAAGTTCGACTCGATCAAGGCCATGACCTGGCCGCGCACGCGATCAAATGCGTCTTGATCGAACCGGGGGGTGATCAGCGCTTGGCGCAGCAAATCTGCGGCTTGGTCACGGTTCTGCGTCAGCATTTCCACGCTGACCGAGACGCTGTCGCGATAGGCATTGAAAGAGAAGCCTGCGGCCAAGGCTTCGGTTGCTTGCGCAAAGCCTTGTGCGTCCAGCTCGCCGGCCCCTTCCTCTAGCAGCCCGGTCATCAGATAGACCGCGCCGCGATCTTCCGGCGCGTCCATTGAGGTGCCGCCCTGAAACCGAATGTCCAGCGCCACGAACGGGATCGACGAGTCTTCCACCAACCATGCGGTGATGCCGCCCGGCGACGTGACTTCTTGGATCTCCACTGCCCAAGCAGGCAAGGAGCAGACCATTGCGATAAGTGCGGTGAGCGTGGCGCGGATCATTGGGTCGCCTCCTCGGTTTCAACGGCTGCGGGGCGATCAAGATAGCCGGTGACCGACCGGGTATCGCCGCCGAACAGCGCTCGGGCGGCCTGCATCACATCTTCTGCCGTGGTGGCGGCAATCACATCGGGCCAAGCTTGAACATCTTCGACGGTCAAACCGGTGGTGAGCGCGACACCATACATCCGCGCCAAGCCTTGCACATTGTCTTGATTGTAAATCTCCGAGGCGGCGTATCGAAACTGAATCCGCTCAAACTGCGCCGGGTCGATGCCGGTTTCCAGGAAATCGGCGATCACCCGGTCGAGATCGGCCTCCGCCTCTTCCAGGCTGACGCCCGGCACCGGGACGTTCAGAACAGTGAAGCTGGTATCGTCAAGGCTCGTCGCTTGATAATAGGCCCCAGCAAAGAGCGCCCGGCCTTCCTCGTTTTGAAGGGTTCGGCCCAAAACGGCGGTTGTGCCGTTGCCGCCAAGGATTTCCGCCAAAAGGGTCAGCGCGGCGGCCTCTTCCTGTGCGCCACTGTCCCGTTCGGGCGCCAAATATGTGCGGCTGACATACGGGTTGGCGACGCGGCCATCTTCAAAGCGTACAGTCCGGTCGGCAATGTGATCTGGCTCCGAAGGCCGAACACGTTCGGGCAGGTCGGGCGTCGGTTGCAGCGGGCCATAATGCTCTTCGGCGAGCCGTTGAACCTCCTCCGGCTCCACATCCCCGGCCACAATCAGGATCGCGTTGTTGGGTGCATAGAACCGTTCATAAAAGGCCAGCGCATCATCAAGGCCGAGCTCCAACATCTCGTGCCGCCAGCCGATGATCGGAATGCGATATGGATGGTTGAGATAGAGCGCCGCCCGCATTTGTTCGTTGAAGAGCGCGCCAGGGCTACTGTCGGTGCGCTGCGCCCGCTCTTCGAGAACCACGCTGCGCTCCGTCACGACATCGGTCTCGGTGATCACCAAATCGCGCATCCGGTCGGCTTCCATCTGCATCATCAGACCCAAACGGTCTGCGGCCACCCGTTGGAAGTAGGCGGTGTAGTCCCAAGAGGTGAAAGCGTTGTCGGACCCGCCATTGGCCTCGACAATCCGGCTGAACTCGCCGTTCTCCAGGTCGTCGGTCGATTTGAACATCAGATGTTCGAGGAAATGCGCAATGCCGGAGACGCCGGGTGGCTCGTCGGCGGCTCCGGTGCGGTACCACACCATATGGACGACGGCAGGGCTTCGGTGGTCTTCGATCACCACCGCTTCCATGCCGTTGTCTAAGGTGAATTGAGTGACCTCGCCCGCGGCCCAAAGGGCGCCTGGAAGGGTCGCGGCGACGGCAATCGTCAAAAGACGGCGTAGGATCATCAAGGCCTCCGGCTCGGGCGTCTGCGTTCAGTGCAACATAAGCGCCCGGCGCAAATCCTCAACTGACCTGACAGGCCTGTGATAACGCGTCACTCTTCGGGTTCGGGGGGCGCGGCTGGCGTGCGAATACCGGCGCGGCGCATACGCTCCAACTCGCGGTATTGATCAAGGGAGAGCGGCTCATAGGCGCGATGATAGATGTTCACATCGAAGAGCCGTTCCAGAAGCCGCCCATCATTCTGCCGCCGATAGTCCAAATCCTCGGCCGCCAATGTCTCGCGAATGCCGGCGCCGATGCCAAACCGGCTCGTATACCCAACCAGGCCGCCATTGTTGGTGCTGGCGCGGTCGATATTGCCGCCCAAGGCCGCGATGGCGTCCGCCTCTGGGTCTGGGTCGGTGCGGTTGACGCCGCCGGGTGTCGGCTGCGGCAACTCGGCGAAACTGGGCGGCATCTCCAGCGGCCGCGTCGGAAGGATCGAAAACTCATCCGGGCCGGGGCCATCGGCGGTGACATTCATCAGGCGCGGCTCACCACGGCCACATGCCGCCACGCTCAGCAGCAGCAATCCCGTCGCTATCAGACCGCACCAATGTCTCATCACCGTCTCCTTCGGCCCTGGGTGTAGCTCAAGACACCGCTGCCGTCACGGGGTGATCTTCTTATTGTCGGCAAAGAAGAGCAAGCCAAAGGCACCCGCGAAAATGCCGATATCGGCCACATTGAAGGCAAATGGGTTCACAATCCCACAGCAGGACATATTCAGAAAATCCGCAACTGCGCCGTAAATCACCCGGTCAAGCGCATTGCCAAGCGCCCCGCCAACGATGGAGCCCGCCGCGATCAACGCGATCGGCCGGGTCAGCCCGGTCTTCGCCCACCAAAGCACCCAGGCCGAGATTGCAATCGCGACCGCGATCAAAATCCACCGGGTCGTGTCTTCGTATCCAGCGAAGAGGCCGAAATTAATCCCTGTGTTCCAGCCCATGTGGAAATTCAGAAAGGGCGGCCAGACGGCGATATGGCCGATCTCGTCAAGCCGCATCCAATGCACCACGGCCCATTTGCTGAGCTGATCGGCGGCGAACCAGAACACGGCGGCGAGAAAGAAAAGGCGCATAGGGGAGGGTCCTAAACTAGTGCCGGAAATGGCGCATGCCGGTGAAGACCATCGCCAGCCCGGCCTCATCGGCGGCGGCAATCACTTCATCGTCGCGCATCGAGCCACCCGGCTGGATCACGGCGCGCGCGCCCGCCTCGGCGGCGGCCAAGAGACCATCGGCAAAGGGGAAAAACGCATCGGAGGCCAAAACCGCCCCTTGGGCAGGGCTTTCCGGCAGGCCGAGCACCTCAGCCATATCAGCCGCCTTCCGCGCGGCGATCCGGCTGGAATCCACCCGGCTCATCTGCCCCGCGCCGACGCCGACGGTGGCCTGATCTTTCACATAGACAATCGCGTTTGATTTCACGTGTTTCGCCACTTTCCAAGCAAAGAGCAGATCGGCCATTTCATCGGCATCCGGTGCGCGTTTGGTGACAACCTTCAGATCGTCCAGCCCGATATGGCCATTGTCCTTATCTTGCACAAGAAACCCGCCCGAGACTTGGCGATAGGTCAGCGCTGCCGCACGCGGATCAGGCAGCCCCTCTGTTGTCAGCAGACGCAGGTTTTTCTTTGCGGCAAAAACCTCGCGTGCGCCCGCATCGGCGCCGGGCGCAATCACCACTTCGGTGAAAATGCCGGTGATCGCTTCGGCGGTCGCGGCATCCAGCGGCTGGTTCATTGCGATGATCCCACCAAAGGCGCTGGTCCGGTCGCAGTCAAACGCCCGGCTATAGGCTTCGATCAAGCTGGGCCCACGCGCCACGCCGCAGGGATTGGCATGTTTGATGATCGCGCAGGCCGGGCCATCGGTGGGATCGAATTCGGCCACCAACTCAAACGCCGCATCGGTGTCGTTGATGTTGTTATAGCTCAGCTCTTTGCCTTGATGCTGCTCCGCTGTCGCCACGCCGGGCCGGTTCGAGCCATCGGTGTAAAACGCCGCCCCTTGGTGCGGGTTTTCACCATAGCGGAGCGGTTGCGCCAGCGTACCCGCGACGGCTCGGCGATACGGTGTCTTGTCCTCATGCGCGCCCGCCATCCAGGTCGAGACCGCCGCGTCATAGGCCGCCGTGCGGGCGTAGGCCGTGCGCGCCATCCCTTGCCGGAACGCCAGAGGCGTCGCGCCATCATTCTCCTGCAGCTGGTCCAAAAGCGGCGCATAATCCTTGGTATCGACCACCACCGTCACAAAGGCATGGTTCTTGGCCGCCGCGCGGATCATCGCCGGGCCGCCAATGTCGATATTCTCGACGCAGGTCGCATAGTCCGCGCCTTTGGCGACGGTCTCTTCGAACGGGTAGAGATTGACCACCAAAAGGTCGATTGCGCCGATCCCATGGGTTTCCATCGCGGATTGGTGCTCGGCATTGTCGCGCAATGCCAAGAGGCCGCCATGCACCATCGGGTGCAGCGTCTTGACCCGGCCGTCCATCATCTCTGGAAATCCGGTGACCTCGGCCACATCCACCACAGTCAGCCTCGCATCGCGCAGCGCGGCGGCGGTGCCGCCGGTGGAGAGCAGTTCCACGCCACGTGCGGCAAGCGCCTGGGCAAATTCCACCAATCCGGTTTTGTCAGACACGGAAAGAAGCGCGCGGCGCAGCGGGACGAGGTCGGTCATGTGGTCTCCAATTGTCTCATTGCCAGAGCGTATCGGCCTCATAATCCCGATGCCCGCGCGGGGCGTCGGTCGGCTTGGCCAGGCTCCAGCTTACCGCGCTGCCATAATCGGTTAGGCGGGCAGAGAGAACGATCTGTTTTGTCGCGCGTGGTTTCAGCCGCCCGGTTTCCAGGTAAACCGATTGCTCCAGGCGCATATCGCCAACGCCGCCATGACGAAAGACCCAGGTCTCGCCACCCTTGAGGCTGAGCGAGATCGCATGGCCGCCCATGTCGAGTTTCGCCTCTACCTCGGGGTGCAAATGGAACCGAACCGCATAGCCCAAGCCTTCAGGGCTGAGCCGGGATATCACCCGGTCGAGCACGTCGCGGTCGGCCTCATTCATGGCGGCCAACCCGTCTTCGCCCCTCAGGAGCCGCCCGTCTTCTTCCAAAGACAGGCTGCGGAGGTGCAGAAGGCCATGAGTCTTGCGATATCCGTCATGGCTAAGCGCGACGGCCTTTGCGCCACCGCTTTGAGAGTGCTGCACCTCGACCTTGACGGGGCCATCGATCAGGCTTTGCCGGACGACCCCATGATCTGATGCGCGCGGGCCAAGCCGGGAGGAGGAATACCCTTCGATCGAGAGGGTCGAGTGCGATGGCGTCGCGCGGCCAGCCCGCCGCCACTCGGCACCAAAGCTCGCGCCAGAGCCGCAGTTCACGATCACCGGGCGCCGCCCCGAGGTCAGCTCGAAAGCGAGCGTACCCGCGTGGGCATTGAAGGCGCGGTTGCCCATCATTGGCGGGGCCGCGTCGATCACCATCGACACGCGCCCTGCCTGAAGCCGGGCATAGCCCATTGCCAGCCCGGTTGTGGTGCCAGGCCGGACGCCGGATTGCGCCAGAGCCTGATCGAGCCGCCCCGCTGCGCCGCGCCCGCCGCCATGAAACCGGGCCAATGCCCCGTTTGAATGGCGCAAGCTGCGCAAAGTCGGCGCGATCCGCATGATGGCCGTATCGACCGCAGGGTCCGGGCGTTTGCCGGTCTCATGCAGAATGGCGGACACCCATGTGAGCAGGGTGAAAACTTCCAACAGCTCTTCCGGGTTCCGGGTGACGATCCCGCCGCTGGCGTCGACCTCACGGGCGCATTCCTGGGCCAGGGCGCGAAGGGCAGGGGCTAAATGGGTCTCCATCCCGGTCAGCGAACAGGCCGAATAGATCAGCCCGGTCAGCGCCTCAAACCGCGGCAGCCCGTGCGAGCTGGCCTTCCACCGCCGCGCGAGAAACACCGTTTGCCGTCCAAGAGTGGCATAAAACTGTTGACCAACGCTTTGGTCCTGACCGTTCATCAGAAAAAGCGCGTGATTGATCCAGCGGATTTGTCGCCGCCCGGTTAGATCCGGTGTCCAGCCCGGTCCGGACCCGCGCCCGTATCGCGCCAGCCAATCAGCGAGCCAGTCCTGCGCCAGGGTGCGCCCACTGCCATCGGCCACGGCGGCCAGATGATCCATCCACTCAAACCCGTGCAACTCATCTTCAAAGGCGTCGGTGGGGGCATCAAGCGCCCAAGGGCTGGTGTCGGGTGCCTCAATCAACACGCCTGCGAAGATCAGATTGCCGGCCATCAACTGCCGCCCCCGTGCATCGCTGCCGATTGTTTTGGGTTCGGGTTGCGAGACAAAGCCGCGCGCGACATGGCCTAGACCCGCTTGCCAAGCGGCCAGCCGGTTGAGGATGCGCGATCTGCGTCCGGGGCGTTCCCGCAAGGCGACGGGGGCAGGGGACAAGGGCTCTGTCATTCTGGCGTTTACTGCTCTGCCTGTCTCGCGGTTAAGATACCTGCGCCGGGCGGCAGTGTCACCGCCTTTGCAGCAGCGCCATATAAAACCCGTCCATCCCGCCACGGTCGGCCCAAAAGTCGGGGCGCAGACGCAGGCCACCCTCAGGGCTGGCCCAATTGGCCGCGCCACCAAGCGGGACGGGATCAATCGGCACGATCTCCAGATCCTCGTGGCGCTTCAGCGCGGCTTTGACCTGGTTTTCGCCCTCGTTCAGCAAAAGCGAGCAAGTGCAATAGACCATGCGCCCACTGGGTTTCAGAAATGTGAGCGCCCGGTCGATCATCTGCATTTGCAGTTTGGTCAGGGCTTCGACTTCGTCGGCAGACTTCACAAAGGGCAAATCAGGATGCCGCCGGATCGTACCGGTGGCCGAACAGGGCGCGTCCAGCAAGATCGCGTCGAACGGGCCGCCGTCCCAGGCCAAGGCATCGGCCAAGACCAGATTGGCCTGCAATCCGGTCCGGTTCAGGTTTTCTTCCACCCGCCGCATCCGATCTTCGGAGATATCAAGCGCGGTAACATGCGCTCCGGCGGCCGCCAGTTGCAGCGTCTTGCCACCCGGTGCCGCGCAGAGGTCCAACACGGTTTTCCCGGCGATATCGCCCAAGAGACTGGCGGGCAGCGCCGCAGCCGCATCCTGCACCCACCAACGCCCCTCGTTATAGCCCTCCAGCGCGCTGACCTGCCCCTGGTGCAATCGTAAACTGCCCGTCGGCAGCAAATCGGTGCCCGGCACGGTCACGCCAGTATGTTTCGGCGTCAGATCGGTCGGCGCGCCCTTCTCATGCGCCGCCTCAATCGCCAGAAGGACATCATGGCCGAACGCCTTGCCGATCGGCTTGCGCAGCCAAACCGGCAGGGGATGTGGCGGCGTTTTCTCCCAGGCCTCGGCCCCTTCTTCCGCCACCCGCCGAAGCACGGCGTTCACCATACCCGAGGCGCGCGCGGTGCGCGGATGGCGTTTGGCCAGCGCCACAGCACTGTTCACGATGCCATGGGCGCCACTGCCATCCACCAATAATTCGTAGGCCCCGAGGCGGAGGATGTTTTGCACCGCCATATTGGGCCGCCGCGTCAGATAGGGGCGCAGCACAGCGTCGAGACGGCCCAAGTGCCGCAGCACTTCGGTGGTCAAACGACCCGCGCGGGCGGCCTCGGACGGCGGCAGATCGCCGTACCCCAGGTGAGACAGAAGCCGCTTTTCCCACAAGACTGCATAAAGCGCATCAAGCGCCGCACGGCGCGCCTCTAGCCCTTCGGTTGACATCGACGCTCCTCTTGCTCAGCCGCCGCGGCGGGGTATATCACAAGCATCGCCCAGGCAAGGAGTGCGCAGAATGTCTGACGTAACGACAAACGACGACCAACCTGACCTGCCGCCCGCCGCGAAACGCGCGCTGGCCGAAGCCGAGGCGCGCCGCAAAGCCAAAGCGGATGATGAACTGCCGACCGAGTTGGGTGGTCGCGACGGGCCCGAGCCGGTGCGTTATGGCGATTGGGAAAAGAAGGGCTTGGCGATCGACTTCTAGAGCGCACCGCCTCGGCCATCAGAAGATGAAGTCAGCGGCGCCCAGTGGCCCATCCAAATTGGTGAAGATGATCGTGTCTCCATTGCCAAGATCAAGCAGCGCCTGATCGCCCGAATAGGTGATCAGCCCCTCAATCTCGTCGAAAGAGGTAAAGCCGAAATTGCCGAGGCTGACCTGATCGATGCCAAGTTCGAAATTGTCGATCACATCGTTGCCGTCGCCTTGTTGGAACAGGATCGTGTCCACATCGCCATCATCGGTGAGGAAGATGAAGTCGTCATCCTGCCCACCATAGAGCATATCGATGCCGTCGCCCGCGTGAAGCGAGTCATTGCCGTCTTCGCCCGCGATGAAGTCATCTCCATCGCCGCCAACGGCCACATCATCGCCCGCATTTGCGTAAATCTCGTCATCGCCAAGTCCGCCGAAGATTTTGTCATCCGCGTATCCGGCAATGATCGTATCGTCACCCGCGAAGCCATAAAGGCTCTGGCCGATGCCGACGTGAAAATGGTCGATCTCGTCATCGCCCCCGGTGCCATGCACCTCAGTCGAGGACGGTCTTCCACCGGGATACCCATCATGGCTCCCATCTGGAATGGCCAATTTGTCAGATCGCGATGATGGGCCATTATGGCCGAAAACCGCGGGGCCAGCGATGAAGGCGTCTTTGGCGGGTGCCACATCCAGAAGTATGAGGTCTTTTGACGTGGTGCTTGGCATTGGTTGGCCCTCCATTGATCGGCTATACCTATCGGTCGCGGATCATCGGGGGCTGGTTCAATATGAGGTCGAAAAAGCTCTTCTTTGGGATGTCATGGGCGTAAGACTGCGCCGATCAGCGTAGGCGCAGATCGGCGTAAATTCCCGCGCCCCGGTCTGAGGTGAATCGCAAAGTATCGCCATCAACTTGCACCAACTGGCAATTTGGGCCCAAATCTTCGTCACCGAAAAAGAGATCGCGGCAGAAATAACCACTCTCCCAATCCCATTGGCCAGTTACCCTTGTGCCAAAGGCGCGCCCGGTGATCTCGCCGCCCGGGCCGACGTTCAGGCGGATGCCAAACCGGGTGAGGTCCCGGCCGTCGACAAGGGACACGAACCGCTCTCTGGACTCCACGATGCTGAAACTATCTGCAACTGCCGGTGTTGCGACCACAAAGGCGGCCGTGATCATGATGCTGCGCAGCATAACTGGTCTCTCCCAAAAAACCGCTACGCGCCAGATACGGATCAACGGCGCCTTTGGATCACCCGAGGCCCAAAACACTGAGCATCGAGAACTCGCCGGGCCCTTTGCCTTGCCCCCAAAGCGCGGCTTTTAAGGCTCCGCGCGCAAAGATACCGCGATCTGTCGCCATATGGCGGAGCACGATCCGCTCACCCGGCCCGGCAAAAAGCACATCATGTTCGCCCACGATGTCGCCACCGCGAATGGCGGAAAACCCGATCTGCCCGGTCTCTCGCGCGCCGGTGATGCCATCGCGACCCCGGTCTGCAACCTCCTCCAGGGACACGCCGCGCCCCTCGGCGGCGGCCTCGCCCAGCATCAAAGCGGTGCCAGACGGCGCATCGACCTTCTTGCCATGATGCGCCTCGATCACTTCGATATCGAATTCTTCATCCAGCGCGGCGGCGACTTGTCGGGTCAGTTGCACCAGAAGGTTCACCCCCAGGCTCATATTGCCCGCGCGAATGATCGTCGCATGACGCGCGGCGGCGGCGATTTTCTCCAAATGCGCCGGTTCGAACCCGGTAGTGCCGATTACATGGACGCATCGCGCCTGCGCCGTCAGAAGCGCGTGATCCACCGTCGCGTCTGGTGAGGTGAAATCGATCACGGCCTGCGCTTTGACGATCACCTCAAGCGGGTCATCAAACACCGGCACGCCCGACCGTGCATCGCCCATCGCTTCGCCCAAATCCTGCCCGACCCAGGCATGGCCTGCGCGCTCTGTCACGCCGATCAAATGTGCCTTGTCGCTGGCATTGATCGTTTTGATCAACATCTGGCCCATCCGGCCAGAGCCACCCATCACCGCAATGCCAACACTGTCGCTCATATCGATCCCTCCGGGGTTTGGCCCGATCTAGCCGATGCCCGCCCGTTTCGCAAAGCGCTTGCTTGCGAGCGGCCATCTGATCCCATAGATGCTGGGATCAGAGGATAGAGCCAATGGCAAAAAACAAGTTTCATAATGGCCCCGGCCCGTCGCAGCGCCAATTGCGCGTGGGGGAGCTGATCCGTCGAACGCTTTCTGATGTGTTGAATCAGGGCGATGTGCATGACCCCGAGTTGAACGCGATGTCGATTACCGTGGGCGAAGTGCGTGCCTCTCCCGATCTGAAAATCGCGACCGTTTACGTCATGCCGCTGGGCGGCGACAAACGCGAGGAGGCGATCCAGGCGCTCAAACGCAACAAATCCGAGTTGCGCCGCGCGATCAGCCGCGAGATGACGTTGAAATACGCGCCCGATCTGCGCTTTGTGATCGACGATACGTTCGACCGCATGGATGAAAGCCGCCGCCTCTTTGCGCAAGATAAGGTCCGCCAAGATTTGGACCACGACCCCGAATGATCCGGCTGGCCGCTCTTGGCGTTCTTGCGACGTTTGCGGCCCAAGCTGCCCAAGCGGCTTGCAACGCGGTGACGTTCGACGGCGCGCGGTTCACGATTTGCGAGATGTCGACGGTGGAGGACGATATCCGCCTCTTTCTACGCGACGAAGCCGGCGAGGTCTTCGGCTCCTTCACCCGGCTCAACCAAAGCCTGCCCGAGGGGCAGCGCCTCGGGATGGCGATGAATGCCGGTATGTTCCATGACAACCGTGCACCCGTGGGGCTTTATATCGAAGATGGTGTTGAGGAGATGCGCGTCATCACCTCGGACGGTCCAGGGAATTTCGGCCTCTTGCCCAATGGCGTGTTTTGCCTGAACGGGGATCGGGCACAGGTGATTGAAAGCCGTGCCTATGCCGCCGACCCACCCGCCTGCCAGTATGCAACGCAATCCGGCCCGATGCTGGTGATCGACGGGGAGTTGCATCCGCGCTTTCTCGAGCACAGCGACAGTCTCAATATCCGCAATGGGGTTGGGGTGGACGAAACCGGCAGACGGGTTGTCATGGCGATCTCGGATCAGCAGGTGAACTTCCATCATTTCGCGCGGTTGTTCCGCGATGGTCTCGATCTGCCCAATGCTCTGTTCCTCGATGGGAGTGTGTCGCGGCTCTATGCCCCGGACCTGGGTCGAAGCGATCTGGGCTTTCCCATTGGCCCAATCCTGGGCACGGTTGTTGACGAGACCGTCGCGGGCGGATAGCAGACCGGCCTTCATTGAAAGATAGGCAAGGCAATGGCGCGCAAACGCAAAGGGCGGGATATCTCAGGATGGCTGGTGGTGGACAAACCCGCCGGGCTGACGTCGACCGCGATTGTGAACAAGGTGAAATGGGCGTTCGACGCGAAGAAGGCGGGCCACGCCGGCACGCTCGACCCCGAGGCGACCGGTGTGCTCGCCGTGGCACTGGGTGAAGCGACGAAGACCGTGCCTTATGTCACCGATGCGATGAAAGCTTACACCTTCACCATCCGTCTGGGGCAGACCACCAATACCGACGATGCCGAAGGTGAAGGGATTGCCGAGAGTGACCTGCGCCCAAGTGACGCCGAGATCACAGCGGCGTTGCCGTCTTTCGAAGGGGATATCGCGCAAGTCCCGCCGCAATACTCCGCCGTCAAAATCGATGGTCAGCGCGCCTATAAACTGGCGCGCGATGGCGAGGATCTCGAACTGGCCGCGCGCCCGCTTTATGTGGAGAGCCTGAAGCTGCTCAGCCGACCTGATGCTGATCATGCCGAACTGGAACTGATCTGTGGCAAAGGCGGGTATGTCCGCGCGATTGCCCGCGATCTTGGTGAAAAGCTGGGTTGTTACGCCCATGTGCGGCATCTGCGGCGCATTTGGTCGGGTCCGTTCGATGTGGAGGAGGGCGTGACTTTGGAGCAGATCGAAGCACTCGCCCGGTCCGAAGAAATCGACACGTTGCTCTTACCCTTGGAAATCGGTCTATCTGACTTGCCGCAACTGACCTGCACCGATCTTGGCGCGGCCCGCCTCAAAAACGGCAATCCGGGGGAGGTGATCACGTCGGCCGAGTATGGCGAGGAGTGTTGGGCGGCGCATGACGGCACGCCCGTGGCAGTCGGCATCTATCGGGGCGGCACGCTGCATCCGCATCGTGTGTTCAACCTATGATCGAGCGGAGCTTCAAAAAGGGCGATGCGGACAGTGTCGCCGTCTATTCCGACTGCGAGCGATACCGCTATAGCCTGACCCGGGTTTGGGATCCGCACGGCACCAAGGCGCTGTTCATCATGCTCAACCCCTCGACCGCCACCGAAGTTCAGAATGACCCGACAGTGGAACGTTGTGAGCGCCGGGCGCGCACGCTTGGGTTTGGCGCCTTCCGCGTGCTTAACATCTTCGCGTGGCGAGATACCGATCCAAAGGCCATGCGCGCCGCGCCGGACCCGGTGGGCTCAGAAAACGACGCAACGATTATCGACAGCCTGCCATGGGCGGATCAGACGATTGCCGCTTGGGGCACACATGGCGCACATCTCAATCGCGGGCCAGAAGTGGAGGCCTTGCTGCGCCAGACGGGCACGCCCCTTTACCACCTGGGCCTCTCGAAACAGGGCCACCCGAAACATCCGCTCTATATCGGCTATGCGGTCCAGCCGGTGCTCTGGCCATCTGATTGACGCGGCCCGGCGGGCGCGGCAGGGTCCGCTCTCAAACGGGAGGTGTCAAATGTCGGATATTCCAGGATTCACGCAGAGTATGATTGCCACAAATGGCACCCGCCTCTCGGTGCATCAGGCCGGGCAGGGCGCGCCGCTCATCCTGCTGCACGGCTATCCGCAGAACCACATGACCTGGGTGAAAATCGCGCCGAAACTGGCCGAAGATTTCCACGTGATCATCCCTGATCTTCGGGGCTATGGCGAGAGCGATATCCCCAAAAGCGACCCCGACAACCGGGCCTATTCGAAACGAGAGATGGCCCTGGACATCATCGGCCTGATGGATGCGCTCGATTTGCCCCGTGCCCATATCCTCGGCCATGATCGGGGCGCGCGGGTCACCTATCGGCTGGCGCTGGATCATCCAGAGCGGGTCGACCGATTGGGGATCATCGAGATTGTGCCCACCGGCGATTTCTGGGCCTCTTGGGACGCGGATTTGGCGATGAAGGGCTATCATTGGACCTTCCTGGCCCAGCCTGCGCCGCTGCCTGAGCGGATGATTTCAACCGATGGGCCTAGCTATATGGACTGGACCCTGGCCAGTTGGACATTTGCCGGAGATCTCTCACCCTTCACCGCCGAAGCGCTGGCCAGTTATCGCCGCCAAGCCGCCGACCCGGCGCGGATTGCCGCAATGTGCGACGATTACCGCGCAGGGGCCACGTTTGACCGTGCGCTAGACGAGGCGGACCGCGCCGCTGGCCGTAAAATCGCCGCGCCATTGCATTTCGTTTGGGCCAAGGGCGGCTTTCCGGCGCGTACCGGCGACCCCCTTGGGATCTGGCAGAATTGGGCTGAGGATGTCACCGGCACGGAGGTTTCCGGCTGTGGTCATTTCGCAATGGAGGAGGTGCCCGATGCCGTACTTGCCGCCATCGGGCCGCATTTTATCGACTAGAGTGCCTCAAGTGGTTTCAATGATGTCATCAAGTGTCCTCTCGTAAGGCGAATGCACCGCCCTAAGCCGCAGATGAGAACTCGAAACCTGCGAGACGTCATTCGCACTTTTCTTTCTGTCTAAAACCCCCTATACGCGCGCATCCGCTTCGCAAGAGGCGGGCAAATCTCCACGGGCCCTGCTGGACGACATCCCGGTTTGCGCCATTCCTTTTTCTCAAACCAAGGAGACCCCGATGTCGATTACGGCCGAAGAAAAAGCCCGCGTGATGACCGAATTCGCGACCAAAGAAGGCGATACTGGTTCGCCCGAAGTGCAGGTTGCGATCCTCAGCTCGCGGATTGCCACGCTGACCGAACATTTCAAAAGCCACAAGAAGGATAACCATTCCCGCCGTGGTCTGTTGATGATGGTCGCCCAGCGCCGCAAATTGCTGGACTATCTCAAAGGCAAAGATGAAGCGCGTTATCAGTCGCTGATCGAACGCCTGGGTCTGCGCCGCTAAGCCAGCGTCACAGATGTGATAGAGATGCCCCGCTGCTGATCCGGTCGCGGGGTTTTTCTTTGCGGGGCGATGCGTCTAGGCCCCGACATCCGCCATCCGGATCAGATCGTTTTCCTTGACGGTTTCCATGACAGCGAAGGAATGGGTCTGCATCACGCCTGGCAGTTTGCCGATCTTCTCGCCCAGAACTTCGCGGAAATGCGCGATGTCATGGGTGCGCACTTTCAGCATGTAGTCGAATTGCCCGGCGATCATCAGGCAGCTTTGAACTTCGGGAATGGCCTGAACCGCCGCGTTGAACTCATCGAGTGAGTTGTCGCTCGTCTGGGTCAGGCTGATATGCACGATCGTGACATGTTTCATGTCGACCAAGGCTGGGTCGAGGATTGCCCGATACTGGCTGATCACCCCCGTCTTTTCCAACCGCCGTACCCGCTCGGAACAGGGTGTTTTTGACAGGTTCACGCGCTTGGCGAGATCAACAATCGAGAGCCGTCCGTTCTGCTGCAACTCGTCAAGAATCTTGCGATCGATAACGTCTAATGGCCTTCGCATTGGTCTTTTTTCCTGTTTTTTGCCTGCAAAAAGGGAAAAACCCCAAGATTTCCACAATAAGAGGTCCAAAAACTAGCCAAAAAGACTATTATGACAATAGGAAGACGCTAACAACAAAAAATAATCCCAGGGTCGGTATCGACGGCTGCTCAGCGCAGACAGTCAGGTCTTCCCCGATATGAATAGACCCCGGGCGGAACGATGGGAGCCACCCTAGGATGTCTACAAAACTGCTAGTTGGTCTTGACGGCCATAGTTCCGGTGAACGGGCGCTGGCATATGGCGAAGAAATGGCAAAGCTGATCGGAGCGTGTGAGCTCTTGGTCGTCTATGTCATCGAATGGTCGCCATATTCCTTCCAAACACCGGAAGAAAACGCCGAGCGGCATAAACGCCGCGAGGAGGAAATCTCAACCGCGATGGAACGGGTTGTCACCCCGGCGCTTGCCCGCCTGAACGACGCCGGTCTGACCGCAACGGGATTGGTCCGCCATGGCAATGTCGCCGACACGCTGAACGCGGTCGCCGTCAAAGAGGGTGCGACGCAGATCGTCGTGGCCCGCTCCACCGAAAGTGGGTTGTCCAAGCGGATTTTCGGCAGCTCGACCGCCAATCTGGTGATGGAAGCCAACGTGCCCGTCACGGTCGTGGGATAAGGGACTAAGTCATGAAAACATATCAGAAAATGGGCCTGTCCCTCGGGGCATTGGCCGCGATGGTGACCCCTGCGATGGCGCAAGAGGCGATGAGCCTTGATGAGCGCGTCAATGCGGCCTTCGCCTCTTTCACCGGGCCATTTGTGAGCCTGATCTTCGCCCCGTTCCCGGGAACCGAATTCCCTTGGATCGTCATGTGGCTGGTGATCGCGGCCTCCGTCTTCACGCTCTATTTCGGCTTCGTACAGATCAAATACTTCATGCATTCGATCTCGCTGGTCAAAGGCGACTATGCCGATCCTGACGATGCGGGTGAGGTTAGCCACTTCCAGGCGCTGGCAACGGCGCTCTCCGGTACGGTTGGTCTTGGCAACATCGCCGGTGTCGCGGTGGCCGTCGGCATCGGTGGACCGGGGGCGACCTTCTGGATGATCCTGGCGGGTCTTCTGGGCATGGCGTCAAAATTCACCGAATGCACGCTCGGCGTGAAGTACCGCAACGAATACCCCGATGGCACCGTCTCTGGCGGCCCGATGTATTATATTTCGAAAGGGTTCAAGGAGTTGGGCCTGCCCGGCGGTAAGTTCCTAGCCGTGCTGTTTTCGATCTTCTGTATCTTGGGCGCGTTGGGCGGGGGCAATATGTTCCAGGCCAATCAGGCACATGCGCAGATTTCGGGAATCGTCGGCGACTATCCGGGCTGGATCACCGGCCTCATCTTCGCGGCGGTGGTCTATGCGGTGATCATCGGCGGGGTGAAGTCCATCGCACGGGTGACCGAAAAGGTCGTGCCGTTCATGGGCATCCTCTATGTCGGCGCGGCGCTGATCATCCTTGCCGTGAATTATGACATGATCGGCTGGGCCTTTGGTCAGATTTTCGCCGGTGCCTTCACCGGGCTCGGGGTTGCGGGCGGCATGGTCGGCGCGCTGATCCAGGGCTTCAAACGGGCCGCCTTCTCGAACGAGGCGGGCGTTGGCTCGGCGGCGATCGCTCACTCGGCGGTCCGCACCAAAGAGCCGATCACCGAAGGCTTCGTGTCGCTTCTGGAGCCGCTGATCGACACCGTGGTGATCTGCACCATGACAGCGCTGGTGATCATCATCACCGGTCAGTTGATCAACGATCCCGAAACGGGTCTCTACCTGCTCGACGGCAACCATATTGCCACGGTTGATGGCAATACCGGTGTCGCCCTGACCTCGGCCGCCTTCGGTGCGTCGATCAGTTGGTTCCCGTATATCCTGGCCATTGCGGTGGTGCTCTTCGCCTTCTCCACGATGATCTCGTGGTCCTATTACGGGTTGAAGGCGTGGACCTATCTCTTTGGCGAAGGCAAGACCTCGGAACTGATCTTCAAACTGATCTTCTGCGTCTTCGTGGTGATCGGTGCGGCGGCCAGCCTTGGCCCGGTGATCGACTTCTCGGACGCGGCGATCTTCGCCATGGCCGTGGTCAACATCACAGCGCTCTACTTCCTGATGAAAGTGGTCCGCGCCGAACTGGCGTCGTACACCGCCCGGCTGAAATCCGGTGAAATCCGGAAATTCGGGGCTGCGGACGCGGCTTAAGACAGTGAGGGAGGCGGCCATCGCGCCGCCTCCTCTCTCCCCGCTCTCAGGGCACCTTCCCAAACAGAGCTTTCTCCTGTATGGCCGCAGAATCTGAAATCCGGCGCCCGGACCCCAGCGCCTGACAAAGAAGATACCGGGGTCAGGGGGAATGCGCCCCCTATGCAATGGCCAATTGGGCCAACACAGGAACCGTAGATGTTTAACGTGACAAAAAAATCGATGGAGTGGGGCGAAGAAACGCTCACGCTCGAAACGGGCAAGGTTGCCCGTCAGGCAGATGGCTCGGTCATCGCCACCTTGGGTGAAACCTCGGTCATGGCCAACGTGACCTTCGCCAAATCGCCCAAGCCGGGGCAGGATTTCTTCCCGCTCACCGTGCATTATCAAGAGAAATACTATGCCGCCGGCAAAGTGCCTGGCGGCTTTTTCAAGCGCGAGGCGCGTCCGACTGAAAAAGAGACGCTGACCGCCCGCTTGATCGACCGTCCGATCCGCCCGCTGTTTGTGCCCGGCTTCAAACATGAAGTCCTGGTGATGTGCACCGTGCTCTCCCATGACTTGGTCAATGACCCCGACATGGTCGCGATGATCGCCACCTCTGCTGCGCTGACCATTTCGGGCGCACCCTTCATGGGCCCGATCGCCGCTTGCCGCGTCGGTTTTGAGGATGGCGAATACGTCCTGAACCCGACCGTGGATGATATGCACCAGCTGCGCATGAACCCGGATCAACGGTTGGACCTGGTGGTTGCCGGGACCAAAGACGCCGTGATGATGGTGGAATCGGAAGCCTATGAGCTGACCGAGGCCGAAATGCTGGGCGCGGTGAACTTCGCCCATGAAAGCATTCAGCCGGTGATCGACCTGATCATCTCGCTGGCCGAAGAGGCGGCGAAAGAGCCCTTCGACTTCCAGCCGCCGGATTACAGCGAACTCTATGCTGCCGTGAAAGCCGCCGGTGAGGAAAAAATCCGCGCCGCCTATGCGATCACCGACAAGCAGGAGCGCACCACTGCCGTCTCCGACGCGAAAGCCGCCATCGTCGACGCGCTCAGCGAAGAGCAACAGGAAGACGCCAATCTCGGCTCCGCCCTGAAAAAGCTCGAAGCGTCTGTGCTGCGCGGCGATGTGGTGAAAACCGGTAAGCGGATCGATGGCCGGGCCCTCGATACCGTGCGCCCGATTGTCTCCGAAGTGGGCCTTCTGCCCCGGACCCATGGCTCGTCGCTCTTCACCCGTGGGGAGACGCAGGGCTTGGTCGTGACCACGCTCGGCACCGGCGATGATGAGCAGATGATCGACGCGCTGCATGGCACGTTCCGGTCGAACTTCCTGCTGCATTACAATTTCCCGCCCTATTCGGTTGGTGAAGCCGGTCGCGTTGGCCCTCCGGGCCGTCGTGAGATCGGGCACGGGAAACTGGCTTGGCGGGCGTTGCAGGCGGTTTTGCCAGCACCCACCGATTTCCCCTATACGATCCGCGTGGTCTCCGAGATCACCGAGTCGAACGGCTCCTCCTCGATGGCGTCTGTCTGCGGCGGCTCGCTGTCGATGATGGATGCCGGTGTACCTCTGAAAGCACCGGTTGCTGGTGTGGCCATGGGCTTGATCCTGGAAGAAGACGGCTCCTATGCAGTCCTGACCGACATCCTAGGCGACGAAGATCACCTGGGCGATATGGACTTCAAAGTGGCGGGCACCGAAAACGGCATCACCTCGCTGCAGATGGACATCAAAGTCGCCGGCATCACGCCGGAGATCATGGAGAAAGCCCTCGATCAGGCGAAAGCCGGTCGGATGCATATCCTCGGCGAGATGGGCAAAGCGCTCACCGAAGGCCGCCAGGAATTCTCCGCCCATGCGCCACGCATCGAAACGATGACCGTGCCCACCGACAAGATCCGCGAAGTGATCGGCTCGGGCGGCAAGGTGATCCGCGAGATCGTGGAAGTCTCCGGCGCCAAGGTCGACATCAACGATGACGGCGTGATCAAGATCGCGTCGGCCAATGCCGAGTCGATCCAGAAAGCCTATGAGATGATCCACTCCATCGTGGCCGAGCCCGAGGAAGGCAAGATCTACAAAGGCAAGGTCGTGAAGATCGTCGATTTCGGCGCCTTCGTGAACTTCTTCGGCAAGCGCGACGGGCTGGTCCATGTCAGCCAGATCGAAAACCGCCGCCTGAACCACCCCTCCGACGTCCTGAAAGAGGGTCAGGAGGTGTGGGTCAAGCTGCTGGGCTTCGACGACCGCGGTAAGGTCCGCCTGGCGATGAAAATGGTCAACCAGGAGACCGGCGAAGAGCAAGCCAAGGAAGAGGCCGCCGACTAAGGCCGGTCTTCCATCACAAAACACCATGCGGGGTCAGGTCACACTGACCCCGTTTCTTCTTGGGGCTGGTTTGCTCTTCGAATATTGCAACACTAACTGAAACGTGACTGCCTCTGCCTTGTGGCAAAGGGGAAATCACGTAGACTGACCGCCGCACTGAACTTGGATCGATTTCGGGGATTTCACATGCTGACCCGCAGGCATTTCATTATCACCGGGGCCGCTTTGGCCGCCACGCCCGTATTTGGGCAAGACGCTGTTTCCTTTGACGAATCCGTGGTTCGTCCGGAGTCAGAGGGGCCGAACCCTTGGGGTTTGCACCCCCGGTTTATGCCCACCGTGGTTGAAGCCCGCGCGGGGCTTGCCGCGGGCGACCTGCACGTGGATCCCGTCGCGCGTTATCTCTACCTGATCCGGGAAGATGGCCTGACCGCTCTGCGCTATGGCGTGGCTGTGGGCCGGATTGGCCTGCAAAGCCCCGGCACCTACACGATCCGCCGCAAGGTTGAATGGCCCTCCTGGCGTCCCACCGATGCGATGATCGAACGCGAGCCGCATCTTTATGCGCAATATGCCGATGGTGTCGAAGGCGGCCCGGATAATCCGCTCGGGGCCCGGGCGCTCTATCTCTATGATGGCAACCGGGACACCTATCTGCGGGTGCATGGCACGCCGCAGCCTTGGTCAATTGGCACGTCGGCCAGCTCTGGCTGCGTTCGGATGGTCAATGATCACGTGATGGATCTTTATCCTCGCGTCCCGCTTGGGGCGCGGATCACGCTGCATTCCGCCTAGGTCCTGCCGTTGACCCTATAGGAAAGGCCCGCGGTTTTGCGGGCCTTTTTTGGTTTGTCCTAGGTCTGTTTTGCCTTGGTCTTCGAGGCCTGCCGTTTACTCCGGCAGTTTGGCCATCCGCAGATAGGGCAGCTTGGTGTCGATCGATCCGTATTTGGCAATCGCATCCGCATCGGACACCGCCACCGGCACCACCACATCTTCGCCCGGCACCCAGTTTGCAGGCGTCGCCACATTCTCGCGCGCGGCGGTCTGCAACCCATCGAGCGCACGCAGCACTTCGGCGAAGTTCCGACCCACATTCATCGGATAGGTCATGGACAATTTCAGCTGCTTGTCCGGCCCGATGATGAAGACTGAACGCACCGTGGCGCTATCAGCGGGCGTGCGTCCGTCGGGCAAATAGGCCTCGGCAGGCAGCATGTCGAAGGCTTTGGAAACTTCCAACCCGTCATCGGCGATGATCGGGAAACCGGCTTTCGCGCCGCCAACCGCTTCGATGTCGCCTTTCCATTTCTTATGGTCCTCGACTCCGTCGACGGAGACGCCGATGACCTTGGTGCCGCGCGCGGCCCATTCATCGGCCAGTTGGGCAACCGCGCCAAATTCGGTCGTGCAAACCGGAGTGAAATCCTTCGGGTGGCTGAACAAAATCGCCCAGTCATCCCCAATCCAATCATGCAGAGCAAAGCTGCCTTGATCGGTTTCCACGGTGAGGTTCGGGATCGTGTCATTGATGCGCAGGGACATGGGCAGTGCCTCCTTTTCCTGTCAGTGCCGTCGTCATGTGTCAGATAGGCATATAACACGGATTGTGCACCCGCGCGTGGCGTCGCAGGGGCAGATAAGAGCAACAGGTCGCGCACCCTCCGCTTGCGCGAACGCACGTTCCGTTTCGTCACGACGGCGGCGAACATCGCCTCTTGCGCGCGCCAAATCGCAGTGACAGGCTCCGCGCGAAGCGAAGGGAGATATCGCCATGCCCGCATCTACAGAATTCTACATCAACGGCCAATGGGTGGCGCCGCATCAGCCCCATGATTTCCCGGTCATCGACCCGTCGACGGAGGAGGTCTGCGCGACCATCTCGCTTGGATCCGAGGCTGACACGAACGCGGCCGCCGCCGCCGCGAAGGCCGCGTTTAACGGATGGGCCGTGACACCCATTGCGGATCGGATTGCGGCCCTGCAGCGCCTCCGCGATGTCTACAAGAAACGCGCAGGCGAGATGGCCGAAGCGATCAGCCAAGAGATGGGCGCGCCGATCGATCTGGCCAAGCAGCAGCAGGTTGGCGCAGGCATCTGGCATCTCGACGGGTTCTTGAATGCCGCGAAAGAGTTCGCATGGGATCACCCGCTTGGCCCCCAAGCGCCGACGGAGCGCATCCTCCATGAACCGATTGGCGTCTGCGCGCTGATCACGCCGTGGAACTGGCCGATGAACCAGATCGTGCTGAAATGCGCCCCGGCGCTGGTCACCGGCTGCACGATGATCTTGAAACCTTCGGAAATCGCCCCGCTTTCGGGCCTGCTCTTTGCCGAGATGATGGATGAGGCCGATCTGCCACCCGGCGTCTTCAACATGGTCAATGGCGATGGCCCCGGCGTCGGCAGCACGCTCTCCGCCCACCCGGATGTAGATATGGTCAGCTTCACCGGCTCGACCCGCGCCGGGCGTCTTATCTCTATCGCGGCGGCTGATACGATCAAACGCGTCAGCTTGGAGCTTGGCGGCAAGGGTGCCAATATCATCTTCGCCGATGCCGACGAGAAAGCGGTGAAATCCGGCGTAATCCGCTGCTTCCGGAATACCGGTCAAAGCTGTAACGCGCCGACCCGGATGATGGTGGAGCGGTCCCGCTATGATGAAGCGGTGGAGATTGCGGCGGCGACGGCGCAAGCCACCACCGTGGGACCCGCGAATGAGGAAGGCCGCCATATCGGCCCCGCCGTGTCGGAAATGCAGTTCAACAAGATCCAAGATCTAATCCAAAAAGGCATCGATGAAGGCGCGCGTTTGGTCGCCGGTGGCACGGGACGCCCCGAGAACCTCAACCGCGGCTATTACATCCGCCCGACGGTTTTTGCTGATGTGACGCCGGATATGACGATCTATCGCGAGGAAATCTTTGGCCCCGTCCTTTCGGTCATTCCGTTCGAGGATGAGGCCCATGTGGTCGAGATGGCCAATGACACGCCCTATGGCCTGACCAACTACATCCAGACCGGCGATAATGAGAAACTCCGCCGCGTCGCCCGGCAGCTCCGCTCAGGCATGGTCGAAGGCAATGGCGTGGGCTTTGGTCAGGGCTCACCCTTTGGCGGGTTCAAGCAATCCGGCAACGGTCGGGAGGGCGGAAGCTTTGGCCTCCACGAGTTCCTGGAGATCAAGGCCGTGAGTGGCTGGGGCGAATAGGCGAGGCGCGCGCGTGCTGTGATGCCGCGCCAGGTTCTGGTTTTTAAGTGTCGCCATCGTCTGAGGTCGCTGATGCGATCCATACGATGGCGCCTGCATCAGCACTCACGTCGAGACATCGAACCGTTTACAGACTGAACCCTCGGGCGTCCGATAGGTCCGAAAGCCCATCGCTTCATAATACGATAGCGCTTCGGGGTTCGTGGCCCCGATGGTTGCATCGATATGCGCCAGACCGGCGTCGCGCGCCCGCGCCTGAGTAACGGCGAAGAGCGCGCGACCGACGCCGCGCCGGGCCGCCGAGGGCCGTATGTGGGTACCGATGATGCCCCATCCGGGTTCGACGCCCCATTCATTCCCAGCCCGGGCGCGCTTGAGCGACTGGAACCCCAATACGACGCCATCCTCTTCGGCCACCGCGCAGCAGATCTTGTCCGCATCCTCAATGTAGTTCGCGCGCACGAAAGCCTCGTCATCGGGCCGCGTCCGTTTGCCAGACGCGGTCAATTGCTGAAGAAACGCGCTGATCTGCTCAACATCTTCGATGGTGCCATCTCTTACGATCATTGTCAGTTTCTCCAGATAGCTATAGTCGTGATACGCCGGATTTTGTCGGCGCGCTGAGAGATCAGCGCATAAGTCAGTTGCAGACGTCTTTCAACTTTCGACCTCTCATGACCTCCGCGACACATGTCGGCAATGGCACCTTCGGGCGTTTCTTGCAGGTGGTTTGCGCCGGGCAACATAGCCACAAGGGTTATCTGACGATTCGCTCTGGGCAAGCCTTGATCGCCGCCTAACTCGTTCCGGAGCATGACAGGATTAAGGCCAATGCCGACGCATTCGCAGAGAAAGACCGTTCTGATCATCGGCAGTGGACCGAATGCGGTCGAGGCGGCGGCGTGGGATCGCGACGCCTTCACCCATATCGTCGCGATCAACAACGCTTTCGCCATCCGACCCGATTGGGATTTCGCGATCTACCCGGAGGATTTGCCGGTGGACCGTCGGCCGACGGGTCTGCGCCCGGGGCAGCGGATTGTTGAGGCGGCGGATTACGTTCCGGTTCAAAACACCCTGGGCGGCTTCGTCTATGCCGGTGGTACGATGGCCTTCACGGCAGGATATTGGGCTTTGGCCAGCCTCAAACCTGCCGTGATGGGGTTTGTCGGGTGCAACATGGTCTACCCCGCCACGGGCAACACGCATTTCTACGGTGTCGGCGCGGCGGACCCGCTGCGCGATGACATCACGCTGCAATCTCTTGAGGCGAAATCGGCGCGGCTCGAACTCATGGCGGCGACCCGCGGTTGTGTCTGTGTCAACCTGTCGGACGGCGAAAGTCGGCTCACATTCCCACGCGGAACCCCAGAGACGCTGTCGGATGCGCCGGTGATCACACCGGAGCCCAACAGCTTGGCGGCGGCGCAGGCACGGGAGCATGCACTGGGCTATGCGGTGCCATCGGGTCGCTATTGGGAAGTGGCGGACCAGTTCGATGCCGCCGAGTTGCGCGGCATCGACGCTCTTTGGTTGGCGGCATTCGCGGCCGCGAGAAGCGCGTAGGGCGATCAGAGACACCAATCGTGTTTGCCTTAAAACGGCACCTTCGCTCGGAAGCTCATGCCTTTGCCACCATCGGGATGACGCAGCTTCAAGCTCGCCGCATGTAGCATCAACCGGGGATAATCGCGCGCGGCCCCTTCGGCATAAAACGGATCGCCCAGAATCGGATGGCCGATTTCTTTCATATGAACCCGCAGCTGATGTGACCGGCCAGTCTTGGGGTAGAGGCGCACCCGCGTTGTCCCATCTTCAACCCGCACCACCCGCCAATCGGTTTGCGCCGGTTTGCCGCTTTCATGGTTCACATGCTGCAACGGGCGATTCGGCCAATCCACGATCAAGGGCAGGTCGATATGCCCCTCCTTCTCCGCCATCTCCCCCCAAACGCGGGCGACATAGACCTTCTTCACCTGGCGTTTCTCGAATTGCAGACCCAGATGACGTTGCGCATGCGGGCTGCGCGCGAACACCATCACGCCGGAGGTGTCCATATCCAGCCGATGCACCAAAAGCGCCTCTGGAAAGGCTGCCTGCACCCGGCTGAGCAGGCAGTCCGATAGGTGGTCCCCCTTGCCCGGCACACTCAACAACCCACTGGGTTTGTTGACCAAAATCAACTCGTGATCTTCGTAGATCACGTCCAATGGAGCCGTTGGCGGGCGATAGTCGAGCGAGGTCATGGGAGCGTATAGCCCCAGGACTTGGCCCTGTGCAAACTCATCGGAAGACCGGCCTAATCCTCTGCGGGCATGCGGTGGATTTCGGTCCTGTCTCGTCCCACGATCACCCGACCGTCGAAGACCGGCATGATCTCGGCCAGCCAATCGGCTTCGGTGATATCTGGGTCGTCAGCCGGAACCAGATGGTGCAGCGCCAAGAGTTTCACCTCCGCCGCCGCCGCAATCTGCGCCACATCTCGCGCCTCGGTATGGGCGGCCAGGATATGCGCTTTCAACCGTTCGCCATTGCCGGTTTTGGCGACGATCCGGTCAACGCCACGTTCCAGCATCGCCTCATGAACTAAAACATCCGAAGCTTTGGCAAAATCGGCCAGCGGCGGGAAATACGCAGTATCGGCGCTGAAGGTGACCCGCCAGCCATCATGCTCAAAGCGTAAAGCAAAGCAGTCGATCACCGGCGGATGTGGCACGCGCAGCGCAGCGACCTCTAAATCCGGAACCGCCAAGGGCCCCTCATCAAACTCAACGATCTGAACCAGCTCGTTGAGGTCGGGGCGGCCCTCATCATCAATCCGCAGCGCGATGTCGTAGCTGAGCGATTGCAGGAACCCGTTCCAAACCGCGCCGATGCCGGTCGGCCCATAGACCGTCACTGGCGTCGCCAGCCCCGCCGTCCAGGCGGTGTGGATCAACGGCCCCAGTTCCAACACGTGGTCGGAATGCAGATGGGTGACGAAGATCAGGTCCAGCTCTTTCAGCGACACCCCTGCCTCGACCAAACCCTTTGCAACCCCCAACCCGCAATCGACGACGATCCGCCGCCCGCCCATTTCAAGCAGAGAGGCGGTTGGCATCGGCCCACCCGGCCGGATCGCCGGGCCGCCTTTGGTCCCCAATAGAACCAGCCGGTCCGGTCTCATTTCTTCCCCGGTGTGCCGTCGAATTTCTTCTCAAGCGAGGTCCAGCAATCGATGTAGTCATCCTGCAGGGGCGCCTCGTTGGCGGCGAAGCCGGTCAGATGCTGCGGGAAACGGGTCTCGAACATGAAGGACATGGTGTTGTCCAGCTTCTCGGGCTTCAGATCGGCATTCGATGCGCCTTCAAAGGCCTGCTTATCCGGCCCGTGCGGCAGCATCATATTATGCAGGCTCATCCCGCCCGGCACGAAGCCTTGCGGTTTCGCGTCATACTGGCCGTAAATATTGCCCATCAGTTCCGACATGATGTTCTTGTGATACCAGGGCGGGCGGAACGTATCCTCCATCACCATCCAACGCTCGCGGAACAGGACGAAGTCGATATTCGCGGTGCCCGGCACGCCGGAGGGCGCGGTCAGCACGGTGAAAATCGACGGGTCGGGATGGTCGAACAGGATCGCGCCGACCGGGCAATAGGTCTTCAGGTCGTATTTCACCGGCGCGTAGTTGCCATGCCAGGCGACCACGTCGAGCGGGCTATGCCCAATCTCGCATTGGTGAAACTGGCCACACCATTTCACGGTGACACTCGAGGGCACCTCGCGGTCCTCAAACGCCGCCACGGGGGTTTTGAAATCCCGCCGGTTGGCCATGCAGTTCGCACCGATTGGGCCGCGCCCGGGCAGCTCGAATTTCTGACCGTAGTTTTCGCAGACAAAACCGCGCGCTGGCCCATCGATCAGTTCGACCCGATAGAGCAGCCCGCGCGGGATGATCGCGATCTCCTGCGGCTCCAGATCGATGATCCCAAGCTCGGTGCAGAACCGCAAACGCCCTTCCTGCGGCACGATCAGGATCTCGCTATCGGCGGAGTAGAAATAAGCATCCTCCATCGAGGCGGTGACCAGATAGATATGGCTCGCCATGCCAACCTGCGTGTTGACATCGCCCGCCGTGGTCATCGTGCGCATGCCGGTCAGCCAGGTCAGCGGCGTATCGGAATGCGGCACCGGATCCCACCGGTATTGGCCGAGGCTGATCACATCGGGGTCCACATGCGGGGCTGATTTCCAGCAGGGCAGATCGATCTTGGTATAGCGGCTGGAATGTTTCACCGAGGGACGGATGCGGTAGCACCAGGTGCGTTCATTCTGATGCTGTGGCGCGGTGAAGGCGGTGCCGGTCAATTGCTCGCCATAGAGCCCGTAATTGCACTTCTGCGGGCTGTTCATCCCTTGGGGCAGGGCCCCTGGTAGCGCCTCGGTCTCAAAATCATTGCCGAAACCGGGCATATAGCCCTCGGTCGTGCCGACGGGTGTGACCGCTTGGACCATGCCAGCGGGGGTGTTCTGGGTGTTCATCTGCGCATCCTCCAAGGCTCCTCAGGCCGATGGCAGAAAGTATCGTTGTGTTTGCAACGAAGTCAAGGAAGCCGAGCGCGCGGCACTTCATATTCGCGGGCCCTTGCCGCCCATATCCTGCGTGCCTCGGGCCAGTCAGGTGCGTAGTCGGCATAGAACCCGATGGTTTTACCTGTTGCGATCCCGGGAAAGGCGCGCATGGCTTTGAGATGTCGGGGCATGGTCAGGAAGGCGCGCATTGCGGCCTCGCTTTCCCAAATGCTGAGCGTGTGATGCACCCCGTCGATGCTGCGCGCGCTAGCGCCCAAATTGCCCGGCGCAGATTGTGCTTCCGCCATGGCGGGCATAGCGAGCGACCAGAAGCGCGGCGCATGCCAGATGGCTTTGAGCTTCAGCCCGGTGATGGAGATGTAAACCTGTGCCATGCCAGGGAAGTTAGAGTCGCTAACATCGCTGTCAAATCGGGCCTATGTGAAACGTCAGGTATGTTTGACTTCTACGTCACATCACTGATCCAAAATCAGAAAAACGGCTAAGCTGACCTTCGCGCAAAGCGTGGCGAAGGTCTCAAGAGAGCCCACATTGCAAAATACTGCGGCCAGCACGAACGGCTGCAAAGCACGGCAAGCAAACGTTTGCTGTGGCTGGCCACGCCATGATCAGGTCGCGCGCAGACGCCCCATCCCTAGCCAGAAATCTTGGAGGTGGGGATCGTCGAAAGTGTCGAATAGCCGAGAGGTCAGCAGTAAACCGACCGTCTTGCTGTCATGATCCCAAGCGCATGCGGTTCCGTATCCGCCCATCCAACCCACACCTTGAGGATCGGTTGACTCCCGCGCGGTGAAAATGGCCGTGCAATAGCCCCAGCCTGTCTTGTCCCAGAACCCAGGTCCGAGCGGTGACGCCGCCGTTTGATCGGAGGTTACGTGATTGGCAGTCATCTGTGCATAAGAGGCCTGGGAGATCAGGCGCCCACCTTCATAGGCTCCGCGTCGAAGCATTGCGGTGGCGAAGGTCATGAAATCCGCCGCCGTCGATACGAGGCCACCCGCCGCCGAGGCAAATCCCGGTGAGTTCGCGAACCAGCTTCTGTCGCCGCCCGGGTCTGACGCTTCAACCTCGCCTGTCATGAAGTTGCGCCAGTAACACGGCGGCAATCGGTCAGCCTTTTCAGCGGGCACGTGAAACCCCGTATCATTCATGCCCAGAGGACCGAAGATCCGCGACTGGCAGAAATCCGGCAGGGTCTGGCCCGATGCGCGCTCGATCAGAACGCCGAGAGCCATGACCGATGTGTCATACATCCAGGAGGTTCCCGGCTGGTGCATCAACGGAAGCTCCGACAGGGCCGCAATCCACGCGTCTCCACTCGCGAATTCCGGCGGATGAAGCCTCGGAAAGATGGTCAGGTCGCGCGCGTCGAGGGCTGCGTTGATGGGATACTCTCCGGGTGCGAAGATGAAGCCCATGCCCATACGGCAGGTCAGCAAATCCTCGACGGTAATGGCCCGGTCGGCTGGCACCGTGTCGTCTATTTGACTAGTCAAGTCTCTGAGAACACGCCTGTTGGCCAGTTCCGGCAACAGACGGTCAACGGGCTCATCAATCGCAATGAGACCATCTTCGACAAGGATCATCGCCGCGACGCCTGTGACCGGCTTCGTCAGAGAGGCCATGCGAAAGATCGCGTCTTCCCGCATCGGGACAACACTCTCGATATCCGCGTTGCCGATAGCGGTGATGACCTGATCCTGTCCCCGACGCACGCCATAGACGAGGCCAGGCAAGTTATCCGGGGTCACATGTGCCGCCATGGCGACTTGCAGCTCATCTGTGATCGTCTGGAACTGGCGCTCCGGTACACCTTCGGCGCCACCAGACCCCCCCGAGAACGTTCCTGCCACCATTGCCGACCCTCCGATCAGGACCTTCCTTCGATCAATCATGCGGTTGCCTCCGCGTTGCCACGGCCATCATGGTAATGCGTGGCAGAAGCTTGGCATTGATGTCTGTCAACCCTTGGGCGTGTTCTCCTATTGCGGATTGTAGGGACGGTCCCTGCCACGACCCGCCTAAAACGGCCATTCGTGCAAATGCAGCGAATTGGTACTTTGTCCGCACTGCCAACCTTGCAGCATACCGCTATGAAGGTCCGGTTTGGGTCAAAATTGCTTGACGTTTGGCGCAATATTGCATGACGCGGCCCCTTGATAGGGCTCAAATAATTCACGCCATCGAGTCAAAGATGCGCGACGTTCCACAGCTTAGGTCCAATCGAGCACCACCTTGCCCGACTGTCCCGAGAGCATCGCCGCGAACCCGTCTTGGTAGTCGCCCGCCTTGAACCGATGCGTAACCACACGCCGCACATCGAGGCCATTTTGCAGCATCGCGATCATCTTGTACCACGTCTCGAATATCTCCCGGCCATAGACGCCTTTGATGGTGATCGCCTTGAACACGATCCGGCTCCAATCCACTGGCGATTTGCCCGGCGGGATGCCCAGAAGCGCGATCCGGCCGCCCATGACCAGTGTCTCGACCATCTGATCGAGTGCGATCTGATTGCCCGACATCTCCAGGCCGACATCAAACCCTTGGCTCATGCCTAGTTCCGGGATCACGGCGGCCAGGTCTTCTTTTAGAACATTGACTGGCCGGACATCCGCGACTTGCCCGGCGAGGTCGAGCCGCGCTTGGTTCACATCCGTGATCACCACATGCCGCGCGCCTGCATGCCGGGCCACGGCGGCGGCCATAATCCCGATCGGCCCGGCGCCGGTCACCAGGACATCTTCGCCCAGAAGATCGAAGCTCAGCGCCGTGTGCACCGCGTTGCCAAGCGGGTCCAAAATCGCGCCAATCTCGTCATCCACATCATCGGGGAGCGGCACGACATTAAAAGCCGGCAGCGCCAAGTATTCGGCGAAGGCCCCTTGCTCATTCACGCCGATCCCCCGCGTTTCCGGATCGAGATGAAACTTCCCGGCCCGACTTTGCCGCGAGGTTTTGCCGATCAGATGCCCTTCGCCAGAGCAGCGCTGGCCCAGGCTGAGCCCCTCCACATGCCGCCCCATATCGACAATCTCCCCGGCAAACTCATGCCCCGTGACCAGCGGCGTTGGCACCGTCTTCGCGGCCCAATCATCCCAGTTCCAGATATGGATATCGGTCCCGCAAATCCCGGTTTTGTTGATCCGGATCAGCACATCATCCGGGCCGATCTCCGGAACGGGCACGGTTTGCATCTCTAACCCAACGACCGGACCTGGTTTCACCAGCGCGCGCATCTCATTTGTCATCGGTTTTGCTCCGTTCAAAGGCAAGCCAGGTCCAGGTAACGTCGGCGGCGCGGTTTTGCGGCTGGTGCGATGGAGCTGACGCGTGGCGCAGAAGCACCAGGCCGACCTCCTCGGCGCGTGCGATTTCTTCAGCGGCGTCGAGCGGGTGGATCGGTTGGTCATCGGGCACCGGCCCATGGCGCAGCGAGAGAATGAGCCGGCCACCTGGCGCGAGTAGAGCAACCATACGCGCCAGGGACGCCGCTCGGGTTGCTGCGGGCAAGTGATGCCAAATCGCATTGGCCAGGATCAGGCTGAAGGCCCCGTCGATCCCTTCCAGGTCGGGCAGCCGCGTATCCATCACAAGCGCGTCAGGCAGACGCGCCCGGATCGCGGCGCGGAAGGCCGCCACCGGCTCCGCGGCGGTGACGTCATGACCTCGCGCGGCGAACCATGCCGAATCCCGCCCGCTGCCGGCACCGGCATCCAGCATCGGCGCTGGTGGCGCGGGGAGAAGGTCGATGACGGCAGATAACACATCCTCGCTCGCCACGGCGTCATAGCGGTCGCGCAGAGTCTCGGCATGCGCCTCGTAGGTTGCAATGGCGGCCTCACCGGTCATGTGATCGCCCCGACAGCCCGGCCTGCGGAAGCAAACGCCGCCAACCCCTGATCCAAATCGTCCTTGGTGAGGGCGGCATTCATCTGCGTTCTGATCCGGGCCTGGCCCTTTGGCACAACGGGGAAGAAGAACCCGGCCACATAGACCCCGCGTTCGTAAAGCGCCGCCGCCATCTCCTGCGCCAACCGCGCGTCGCCCAGCATCACCGGAATGATCGGATGTTCCCCCGGCAACAGATCGAACCCCAGATCGGTCAGCCCCGTGCGCCAATAGGCGGCGTTCTCAAAGAGCTGCGCCCGAAGCGCATCGCCGTCTTCGACCAGTTTTAGAACCTCCAACCCGGCGGCGCAGACGGCTGGCGGCAAAGCGTTCGAGAAAAGATAAGGCCGCGCCCGCTGGCGCAGAAGATCAATCACCGGCTGCGGCCCGGCGATATAGCCACCAATCGCGCCGCCCAGTGCTTTGCCCAAGGTCCCGGTCAGCACATGCACCGCGTCGGCCACGCCCGCGTGATGCGGCGTGCCGCGCCCGCCTGGGCCCATGAAGCCGGTCGCGTGGCAATCATCCACCATCACCACGGCGTCATAACGCGCCGCCAGGGCCGTGATCTCGGCCAAGGGCGCCAGATAGCCATCCATGGAAAACACGCCATCGGTCGCAATCATGATATGCCGCGCGCTCTCGGCCCGGGCGGCTTTCAACTGCGCCTCCAACTCATCCATATCCGCATTGGCATAGCGATAGCGCTTGGCCTTGCAGAGACGGATGCCATCAATGATCGAGGCATGGTTCAACGCATCCGAAATGACCGCGTCTTCGGGGCCAAGGAGTGGCTCGAACAATCCGCCATTCGCATCGAAACAGGCGGCGAAGAGGATCGAATCATCCTTACCCAAAAACTGCGCCAGCGCCTGTTCCAACTCCCGGTGCAAATCCTGCGTGCCGCAGATGAACCGCACGCTGGCCATGCCAAAGCCGTGCCCATCCATCGCCTCTTTCGCCGCCGCGATCAGCGTCGGGTGATCGGCCAGACCCAAATAATTGTTGGCACACAGGTTCAACAGCGGCTGCGCGTTGCCCTCAACGGCCACATGCCCGCCTTGCGGCGAGGTGATCGGGCGCTCGACCTTATACAGCCCATCGGCTCGGATCTGATCGAGCGTGTCGGACACATGCGCAAGAAAGCTTTCGGACATTGGGGCACCTCCTGGTGCCACCTTAAACCAGATCGCGCGCTGGAAAGACCAGCGCGCGACATCAATCTTGCGGAGACTGTCGGAATTGTGCGCTTAGATGCCCACGAAGGGTTGTGCGATCCGGGGCAAGAGCCCGTCGAATTTCAACGGCGCATCGGTCGCGACCAGACAGATGCAATCCTGCCCCGCCTCGGCCACCGGTGTGTGATGCACATCTTCATCAGCCACTTCGATATCGCCGCGCGCGAACCGGTCATCCTCATCGGCATAGGCACCTTGCAGAACCAGCGTCATCTCGGTGCCATGATGGCTGTGCATCGGCATCGCCTGCCCCGCCGGGATCGACAGAAGCCGCACGCTGGCATCTTTGCTCGACTGCAGCACACATTGCTTCACGCCCATCCCCACGGAGCGCCATTTCACAGCATCCAGATCGCCGCCCACCGCATCGCGCAGCGGCCCCGGGAAAATCCCGCCACTTGGCGGGGTCGGCCGTGTCTCCGGCATCTCCATGCCGGTGATCCGGGCCAGTGTTGCCTCGAAACTGTCTTCGGCCAGTTCGGCACACTCCACCTCGTTCAGCATCGCGCCGCCGACCGCTTCGAAGCTTTCCAGCCGCGCCCGCACGTCGTCGCTGAGCGAGACATGGGTGGCGACCACAAGATCAAAGGCCTCGGGCAGGGCGCCGGCGGCATAACCCATCAACAGGTCATCGGGGATTTGGTGTTTCACATCGGTCATATCATATCACGTCATACTGTGCCGCAGCCGGTCCAGCGCCAACCTAATGCGCGACTTGATCGTGCCAAGGGGCAGACCCGTCTCCGCGGCAATTTCGCTATGGGTTAGATCTCCGAAATAGGCGCGTTCGATCAGAACGCGCTGCTTTTCCGGCAAGTTCTTCAGCGCCTCGGCGAGCCGTGCGCTATCCTGTTGGAGGGCAATGACCTCGGCCTGATCAGGTGCCGCTTCGGGCCCCCAGGGCAGGTCTTCCGGTTCGGGCCGGGCATATTTTCTCAGAAGATCGATCTTCCGGTTTCGTGCGACGGTGAAAATCCAAGTCGCCACGCTGGCGCGCGCCGGGTCGTACATATGCGCCTTTCGCCAGAGCGTCGCCATGACATCCTGCATACATTCCTCGGCCAGACTGACATCCGCCCCGGATTTGATCAGGAACGCTTTCACCTTGGGCGCAAAATGCCGGAACAGATCGGCAAAGGCCGCCTGATCCTGGCTCGCGGCGATGGCCGTCACCTTGGCCACCCACTGCGCGTCATCCTGTGCTGCGCTTGTCACAACTCTCCTATGTCCTGCGTGCCGTGCCCGAACAGCGTCTTCATAACGCGTCGGCGGCGGTGACAGGTCTTGTGTCTCAGAAAGATCATTTAACAAGAGCATACCAAGCTTACGACCCCAGCCCGAGACTGGATCAAAGTTTTTTTCTTTCATCCATATTGGGACTTTGGCCGTAGACCTGTCTAAACATTGAAGAACTGTCTCTGGGGGTCCTCCGTGCCATTTGAAACTACCGCTGCCCTGCCGCGTCGAATTGCCGTGATCGGCGCTGGCATCTCCGGGATGGGGGCGGCCTATCACCTGTCGCGAACCCATGCCGTGACCCTGCTTGAGGCTGAGCCACGACTGGGCGGGCATGCGCGCACGGTTTTGGCCGGAAAAAACGGCGATCAACCGGTCGATACCGGTTTTATCGTCTTCAACTATTCCAATTACCCGCATCTGACAGCGCTCTTTGATGCGCTCGACGTGCCGGTTGCGAAAAGCGATATGAGCTTCGCGGCATCCATCGGCGGCGGTGCGATCGAATATGGCCTGCGCAACCTGCCGGCGCTCTTCGCACAGAAGTCCAACCTGCTCCGCCCCGGCTTTGCGCGGATGATCCGCGACATCCTGCGGTTCAATGCGCGCGCCGAAGAACTGGCCGATGATGATGGTGTCACGCTTGGCGAGTTGATGGATCAGATGCAGATGGGCCGCTGGTTCCGCGATTATTATCTGACGCCGATTTCGGGCGCGATCTGGTCGACACCGAAAGAGGAGATCATGGATTTCCCGGCGCAGGCTTTGGTGCGGTTCTTCCGCAACCACGCGCTTTTGAGCGCCACGGGGCAGCATCAATGGTGGACCGTCCAGGGCGGCTCTATCGAATATGTCAAACGGCTTTATGCCGCGATGCGCGGGCAGGGGGTCGATATCCGCCTCGGCAAACCGATTGAGGCTGTGCGCCGTGTGCCCGGCGGGGTCGAAGTCCGCCGCGGCGGCGATTGGGAGATGTTTGACGAGGTGGTCTTCGCCACCCATTCCGATGATACGCTGGCGATGCTCGCTGACCCAAGCCCAGAGGAGGCCGCGGCCCTTGGGGCCGTGCGGTATCAACCCAACGAGGCCATTCTGCACGCCGATGCCAGTGCCATGCCCAAGCGCCGCGCGACCTGGTCCTCCTGGAACTACACCGAGCGGAAGGGGCATGCCGGCGGCCCAATCGACCTCACCTATTGGATGAACTGCTTGCAGCCGATCCCCGAAAGCGACCCGCTTTTCGTGACACTGAACAGCCGAGGGCCGATTGATGAGGCGCTGATCTATGATCAAACCACCTTCCGCCATCCGGTCTATGACTTGGCGGCGCTGGCGGCGCAGGGCACAATCCGGGCCATGAACGGCACCAACAACACCTGGTTCTGCGGCGCGTGGATGAAAAATGGCTTCCACGAAGACGGCTATGCCAGCGCCATTGACGTGGTCGAGGCCATGGCCGCCCGCGATCGGGTCGCGCTTGCCGCATGACCGCGCGGATCGACCATATCGCAGGCGAGACCTTCCACGGGCGTCGCGGCGCGGTCGAAAACGCGTTCAAATACAGCATTGATTACGTGATGCTGGACGCCGAGGCAGAGTTGCCCACACCGCGCCTGTTTGGCCGGAACCGAGGCAGTCTCGCGTCGCTTTGGGACAGCGACCATGGCGGCCCGCCGAAACAGGGCGAAGGTGCGTCCTGGGCGCGTGAAGTGCTCGCCGCGCATGGCTTGTCGGAGGTTGCGGATGGCCCGCTCTACCTGCTCGCCCAACCCCGGATGCTGGGTCATGTGTTCAACCCGGTCAGCTTCTGGCTGGCCTATGACGCAGACCATGCTCTCCGCGCGGTGATTGCCGAAGTATCGAACACCTTCGGCGACCGTCACTCCTATCTTTGCGTCCATCCCGATCACGCGGAAATCACCCGCTCCGACACGCTCACCGCCGCAAAGATCTTCCACGTCTCGCCATTCCAACCCATCTCGGGCCGCTATACCTTCCGTTTCGACATCCGGGAGGATCGGATCGGCATCTGGATCGACTATGCCGCCGGCAATGAGGGTCTGATCGCGACGCTCACCGGCACGCGCAAACCTTTGACCACCATCGGATTGCTCCGCGCCGCCCTCCGCCGCCCGCTCGGGTCGCGCCGGGTGCTGGGCCTGATCCACTGGCAGGCGCTGAAGCTCTGGTGGAAGGGCGCAAAGTATCGAATCCGCCCAACGCCGCCCGCCGATGAGGTCTCGCGGTGAGCCACCCCCGCTTGTCGGGCTATGCGGTTTTTGCGGCGATGCTTGCTTCTGCCGGGCTGCCAATCTACATCCACGCGCCGAAATTCTTTGTCGATGAATACGGTGTGGGCCTGACTGCGCTCGCTGCCGTCCTCTTCGGTCTCCGCCTCTTCGACGTGATCCAAGACCCGGCGCTTGGCTGGCTCGCCCAAACTACCCGCAAACGTCGCGCCTTGGCGATCACCATCGCCACTGTGATCCTCGCCCTGTCGATGATCGGTCTCTTCGCCATTACCCCGCCGATCGCCCCGCTTTGGTGGTTCGCCCTCACCTTGATCGGCCTCTTCTCGTCTTTCTCCTTCCTCACGATCTGCTTCTATGCCCAAGGTGTCCACACGGCGGGCAGCCTTGGCGACAAAGGTCACCTCCGCCTCGCCGCCTGGCGTGAGACGGGCGCGCTGCTTGGCGTCTGCCTCGCCTCTGTTGCCCCGACGATTCTCCTCTTCACTGGCGCGCCTTTCGCCGCGTTTGCCACGGGCTTCGCAGGTCTCTGCCTTGTTGCGCTCCTTCTGATGCAGGGCGAATGGCACCCCACCCCGCCTCAGGCGCAAGGCGGTTTCCGCAGCGTTTTGGCGGACCCAATCGCCCGCCGTCTCCTCCTGATCGCACTGGTCAATGCCGCGCCTGTCGCTGTGTCTTCAACACTGTTCCTGTTCTTCGTCGAAAGCGCACTTGATGCGCCGGGTTGGGAGGGCCCGCTGCTCCTGCTCTTCTTCCTTGCCGCCGCCGCCAGCGCGCCGCTTTGGTCCCGTCTGGCGCAACGATTTGGGGCACGCCGCACCTTGCTGGCGGCCATGGTCGCCGCGATCCTGTCTTTTTCCACCGTGCTGACGCTTGGCCCCGGTGACACGGCCCTCTTTGCGCTCATCTGCCTGATCTCCGGTGCAACCCTCGGGGCAGACCTCACGCTGCTGCCCGCGATCTTCGCCCGCCGGATGGCCCGCGTCGCGCCAGAGGCGGGCGCGGCCTTCGGCCTTTGGTCCTTCGTGTCGAAATTCACCCTCGCCTTCGCCGCCGTCACCCTCCTGCCCGCGCTCGACCGGGTCGGATTTGTCGCAGGCGGTTCCAACGATCCGGCGGCTTTGTCGCTCCTGACCCTCCTTTACGCCCTGGTTCCTTGTGTGTTGAAACTGGCGGCGATTGCCCTCTTGGCCGCCACACCTTTGCCCGAAGATAACCCAAGGAGTCTTTGACCCATGCGCGACTGGACCGGAAAACGCTATTGGCTTGTGGGCGCCTCCGAAGGTCTCGGCCGGGCGCTGGCGCATCATATGAGCCGCGCCGGTGTTGATCTGGTCCTCAGCGCGCGGAATGAAGACCGGCTGCAAGATTTGGTTGCCGAACTGCCGGGCCGCGCGTCTTATGTCCCGATCGACATCTCCGACACTGCCTCCGTGAAAGCCGCTGCGGAAGAGGTGGGCGAAATTGACGGGTTTGTCTTCCTTGCGGGGGTCTATTGGCCGCAATCCGCGCGGGAGTGGGATGCCGATCAGGTCGAGGCGATGTTCGACATCAACTTAACCGGTGCCGCGCGCTGTCTTGGCCAGGTTGTGCCGCAATTTGTCAGCCGCGACCGCGGCCATATCGTCCTCACCGGGTCACTGTCGGCGTTTCGGGGCTTGCCCGGTGCCATCGGTTATTCCGCGTCGAAGGCTGGGATTATGTCGCTGGCGCAATCGATGTATGTCGACCTGCGGGATACGGGCGTTGAGGTGCAATCGGTCAATCCCGGCTTCATCAAAACCCGTCTGACCGACAAAAACACCATCTCCATGCCATTCATCATGGAATCAGATGACGCAGCCGCCGTGATGTTCGAACATATGAACACCGATCAGTTTCAGCGCAGCTTCCCTTGGGCGTTTAGCCTCTTGTTCCGGGGGAGTGTGTTCCTGCCAAATTGGCTTTATGTCCGTCTTTTCGGTTGACCCGCAGTTTGCGCAAGATCAAAGACGCTCCACCCTGGGTTGACCGATAACAGGGGCAGACCACCGCGCGAGAAGGGACAAATCATGCTTGCAATATCAACACGGAAAGTGGCGCAGATCATTCTGATGGGCCACGAGCTTGACCGGGCCGAACCCGAAATGCGTGGACTGGTCGACAATCTGAACGAAGATGAAAAGGCCGAACTGGTCGCGATCATGTGGATCGGACGTGGCAGTTTCGAGCCAGAGGATTTCGCCGAAGCGCTGAGAACGGCGCGGACCGAGGCGACGACGCCGACGGCAGACTACCTGATCGGCACGCCGCATATGTCGGACCATCTGGAAGCCGGGCTTGAGATGCTGGGCGTCGACGCGAAGGACGAAGAAGACGACATCATGTAGGGTGGCGGTGCCGGTTTAACCCTCTAAATCAAGGTGATATGGCGGTCGAACTCCGCCTTTGCCCGTCCCCAAACGCCCGCATTCAGATCGCCAAGCGTCATCAGAGATGGCAGCAATTGCGCCGCATAATCCTCTGAGCTTTCAACCGGCAGCATCGAGGGCAAGTTGTCGATCGCCGTGACATCCAGCACTGGTTCGTCGTGGACGCGCAGTGCGGGCGCGGCCCAATCGGTGGTCCGGTCATAGACCTTGATCGGCGAGAAATCAGACGTTGGATCGCAGGCGATATCGCCAATCACCGACAGGCTCCGCGCCGCTGTCTTGGCGCTTGCGGGCACGAAAACCGGTGTGCCAGGCTGCGCCAGGATGCAGTTGAGCAGAATCTCATGCGCCAGGGTTTCAGGGAACGGTCCGCCAGAGGCAGTTTCGGCCATATCCCATTTTGTCACCGTCATCCCCATCGACTCGCAGAGATCTGCGGCCCCCGTGCCAACCCGCCCGAGGGCTCCAATGACCAAGGCTTTTGGCGGTGTCATGCCCGACATCTCGGACCGAAGGTCAGCGACCAGGGCATCTTTGCCTGGATACACGCCCACCGGTCCGCAGATCTCGCCGCGGTCTTGCGTCGCCCAGCATTTCAGCGCCACCGCCGCGCCCGCGAACCCGGCCCAATAGCCGAAAGCCGCCACGCGCCGCCCGGCCTCATTGACCAAATATTCCAGATCGTAGAGCGTTCCGCCGCCTGCCTTGAAACGTTGCAGCAGCACTTGCCCCGCCGGTTGCCCCTTATAGGCATGGCCAAACATGATATGCCGATGGCGGAGCGGCGTGCCATCTTCGGGCAGCTCCTTCAGCCCGAAAATGATCGCGTCTTCGGGCGCCTCGGGCCAGCTATTCTCGGCAGCGATTTCCGCGCCCGCGGCGCGATAGCCATCGATTGGGATGGCGCGGACCGAACTTTCCTCGACCGTTACCCGCAATCCCGCCGCGACCAGAGCTTTCGCACCCGCCGGCGTGAGCCCGACGCGCTCTTCATTCGGGCGCTGTTCGGCGCGGACCCAGAGATGTGTCATCGGCGATGTCCTTCGGTGTTGCCCGGGCGTTTTACGGCTGGGCAATCGCATCGGCAAGCGCGGCATCTGGGTTCGCCTGGCGCGGTTAGGTTACAAAAATTGCGACATCTGCCGATTTTCGTAACCTATTTAGATCCAGTCATGCCGGATTTGGACCTATCCCGGTCGCGAACTGGGACTGGCGGGGGCGGGAATCTGCGATAGGGTGTCTCTGCTTAGGGAGATACGCGTATGAGTGACATGATCCGCTTCACGCTGGATGGCCAAGAAGTCGAGGCGCAGCCCGGAGAAACCATCTGGGAAGTGGCCAATGGCCGGGGCCTGGTGATCCCGCATTTGTGTCACAAACCCGCGCCCGGGTACCGCCCCGATGGCAATTGCCGCGCCTGTATGGTGGAGATCGAGGGCGAGCGGACTTTGGCCGCCTCCTGCATCCGCGAACCGGTCGAGGGGATGGTGGTCGTCACCGAGTCGAGCCGCGCCAAAAATGCCCGGAAACTTGTTGTCGAAATGCTGCTCGCTGATCAGCCGGAGCGCGATGTGGCGCATGACAAATCCGCCCATCTCTGGGACATGGCCGAGTTGAACGGCATTGACCAAAGCCGCTTCCCCAAGCTCGAAGAGGGGCGTATCCCGCTTCTGGATGACAGCCATGTGGCGATGTCGGTCAATCTGGACGCGTGCATCCAGTGCGGCCTCTGCGTTCGGGCCTGCCGCGAGGTGCAGGTCAATGACGTGATCGGCATGGCGGGCCGGGGGCAGGACAGCTATCCGGTCTTTGATTTCAACGATCCGATGGGAGAGAGCACCTGCGTGGCCTGCGGCGAATGCGTGCAGGCCTGCCCCACCGGTGCGCTGATGCCGTCCAGCGTTGTCGATGAAAACCAGGTCGGCGACCGGGCGGATTTTGACGAAGAGGTCGAGAGCATTTGCCCCTTCTGCGGTGTTGGCTGTCAAGTTTCGCTGAAGGTCAAAGACGGCAAAGTGAAATATGTCGAGGGCATCAATGGCCCCGCAAATGAAGGCCGTCTCTGCGTCAAAGGCCGGTTCGGTTTCGACTACATCCACCATCCGCATCGCCTGACCAAACCTCTGATCCGGCGCGAAGATGCGCCACCGAAGGGCCTCAATGTCGACCCGGGCAATTGGCAGACCCATTTCCGCGAGGCGAGCTGGGACGAGGCACTTGATGCGGCCGCCAACGGCTTGGCGCAGCTCCGCGATGAACGCGGCGATACCGTTGCCGGTTTCGGCTCGGCCAAATGCACCAATGAAGAGGCCTATCTGTTCCAGAAGCTGATCCGCGAGGGCTTCGGCCACAACAATGTGGATCACTGCACCCGGCTCTGCCATGCGTCATCGGTGGCGGCCCTGATGGAGAATGTCGGATCTGGCGCGGTGACCGCGACCTTCAACGAGATTGAAAACGCCGATGTGGCGATTGTCATCGGCTGTAACCCGGCGGGGAACCACCCCGTCGCGGCGACTTATTTCAAGCAGTTCACCAAGCGCGGCGGCAAGCTGATCGTGATGGACCCGCGCGGTCAGGCGCTCTCGCGTTATGCCACGCACAACCTGCAATTCCGCCCCGGTGCGGATGTGAGCCTGTTGAACGCGATCTGTCATGTGATCGTGGAGGAAGGGCTCTATGATCAGCAGTATATCGACGCCTATACCGAGAATTGGGAGGCGGAGAAGGCGCATCTGAAGGGCTTCTCACCGGAGAAAATGGCGCCGATCTGCGGCATTGAGCCGGATGTGATCCGCGCCGTGGCGCGCGACTTCGCGACCGCACAGGCGGGGATGATTTTCTGGGGCATGGGCATCTCGCAACATGTTCATGGCACGGACAATTCCCGCTGCCTGATCTCGCTGGCGCTGATGTGCGGTCATGTGGGCCGCCCTGGCGCGGGTCTGCATCCGCTTCGGGGGCAGAACAACGTGCAAGGCGCCTCCGATGCGGGGCTGATCCCCATGGTTCTGCCGGATTATCAAGCGGTTGGCAGCGATGACGTGCAGTCGAAATTCGCCGATCTCTGGGGGTTCGAGATCAATCCGAACCCGGGTCTGACGGTGGTGGAGATTGTCGGGGCGATCCATGACGGCACGATCAGGGGCATGTATATCCTGGGCGAAAACCCGGCCATGTCGGACCCCGATGTCGATCATGCGCGCGCGGCATTGGCGATGCTGGATCATCTGGTGGTGCAGGATATTTTCCTCACCGAAACCGCCAATTATGCCGATGTGATCCTTCCCGCCTCGGCCTTTGCCGAGAAGTCGGGGACGGTGACCAACACCAACCGGCAGGTGCAGATGGGGCGGCCCGCCGTGCCGCCGCCGGGCGACGCGCAAGAGGATTGGTGGATCACCGTGGAACTGGCGAAACGCTTGGGCCTTGGCTGGACCTATACCCACCCTTCCGATGTCTTTGCCGAGATGAAGCTTGGCATGGCCTCGCTCGACAACATCACCTGGGATCGCTTGGCGGGTGAAAATGCTGTGACATACCCGTCGCTCGGCCCGGAAGACCCAGGCCAGGCGATTGTGTTCGGCGACGGCTTCCCGCGCGCCGAGGGGCGGGCGAAATTCACCCCCGCCGCGGTGATCCCGCCCGATGAGGTGCCGGATGCGGAGTATCCGATGATCCTGACCACCGGGCGGCAGTTGGAGCATTGGCATACCGGCTCGATGACGCGGCGTTCGGCGGTTCTGGACGCGGTGGAGCCGGAAGCGAACTGTTCGCTGCATCCGAAATCCCTGCGCAAGCTGGGCGTCAGCCCGGGCGAGATGTTGCGGCTCAGCACGCGGCGCGGATCAATCGAGATCATGGCGCGGGCGGATCGGAATGTCGCCGAGGATATGGTGTTCCTGCCCTTCGCCTATGTCGAGGCAGCGGCGAATCTGTTGACCAACGCAGCACTGGACCCATTCGGGAAAATCCCCGAGTTTAAATTCTGCGCGGTAAAGGTTGAGGTGGTCGAAGAGCAGGTGGCGGCCGAGTAGCGGCTCAAAGCCCGATCTGCGCCCGGATCGCCGGGAGCAGAGCCGCCGCCGCGATGCCGACCAGTGCGCCGATCGCCATCCGGGTCAGCGGCGCGCCGAGGCGCGGGCCCGCCAAGCTCAGAAGCCCGCAGACCGCCGCATAGAATGCGAGTGCCGTCACGTCCATGGCTGGACCATAGCATAATCTGCTGCCATGTCTTGGGGGTTCCCAAATCAAGAGAGCCCGCATGACCCCTGATCCCGCACGTTTTCTGTCTGACCTTCACCATCTGCGCAGTTTTGGGGCCGCCGGGCATGGTGTGATGCGGCGCGCGTTTTCCGAACCGGATGTCGCCGCGCGGGAATGGCTGGTGGCGCAGATCGAGGCGATAGGGTTGACCGCGCATGTCGACCCGGCGGGCAATGTGTTCGGCCTGGCCAAGGGGCGCTCGCTCCTAATTGGCTCGCATTCCGATACGCAGCCCGAAGGCGGTTGGCTCGACGGGGCATATGGCGTGATTGCCGCGTTGGAGATTGCCCGCGCCGCCGTCGAGGCGGGCGGGCCCGCGATTTCGATGGTCAGCTTTCAGGATGAAGAGGGGCGGTTCGGCGCACTGACCGGGAGCGATCTTTGGGCCGGGCGGACGACTCTGGCCGAAGCTGATGGTTTCGCGGCCACGGATGGGCTGACCTTCGGTGAGGCGCGGCAAGGCTTGGCACATCTTATGCAAGAAGATTTCGTCGACCCGGCGCGGTTCATCGGGTTTCTGGAGATGCATATCGAGCAGGGACCGGTTCTGGACCAGGTGGGGGAGAGCGTTGGCGTTGTGACCTCGATTGTCGGTTTGCGTCAGATCCAGGTGACCGTGACGGGTCAGCAAAACCACGCAGGCACGACGCCGATGGCGATGCGGCAGGATGCGTTTCAAGGCGTGGCGCGGATTGCCGGGCTGTTGAATGAGCGCTTCGCAAATGTGGTCACACCGCAAACGGTGTGGACGATTGGGCATATGCAGCTGCACCCCAATGCGTCGTCAATCGTGCCGGGCCGAGCGGTGTTCACCATCCAGTGGCGCGATGGCGATGCGGATCGGTTGGACCGGATGGAGCGGGTGATTGACGAGGTTTTGACCGATGTCGCCGCGGAGACCGGCATGCAGGTGGAGGCCGACCGGTTGCGCCATGATTTGACGCCCATGCCGATGGATGAGGGTATGCAAGCCGCTTTGCGCGCGGCGGCGGAGGTGCATGCACCGGGGCGCTGGCGGTCGATGCCATCGGGTGCGTTGCATGACGCGTCGAATGTCTCGCATCTGATGCCGGTCGGCATGCTGTTTGTGCCGTCGGTTGGTGGGATCAGCCATGATTTTGCGGAAGACACGGATGAGGCCGATTTGGTGACGGGCCTGAAGGTCTTGGCAGGGGCAGCCGATGCCCTGGCACCGCGTTGATGGCGGTCGGGGTTAGCTCCAGCTCACATCGCCGAGGAAGATGTATCCGGCGCCGTAGATCGTCTTGATCAGTTGCGGGTTTTTGGGGTCTTCGCGGAGTTTCGTGCGGAGCCGCGAGATGCGCACATCCATCGCCCGATCAAAACTCTCGCCCGCCGCGCCGCCAAGTGTTTCTTGCATTTGCTGCCGAGAAATCAGCCGCTTCGGGCTATCAAGGAAGAGCCGAAGAACCTCGCCCTCGGCATGGGAAAACCCGATTTCCTCGCCAGCGTCATCGACCAGAACATAGCGGTCGAAATACGCGGTCCAACCGTTGAATTGCGCCGTGTTGCCGGCCTGCTCGCGGGGTTTCGACTGCCGAAGTCGCGCGCGGACCCGGGCCACGACCTCCGCCGGGTCGAAGGGTTTGATGATGTAGTCATCGGCCCCGAGTTCGAGCCCGGTGACCCGATCTTGGACCTGGGCGCGGCCCGAGATGATGATAATCGCAGCACCGGATTCGAGCGCGAGGCGATGGACCACAGCCAGGCCGTCGCGGTCGGGTAGGCCCAGGTCGACGAGGCAGACATCCGGCGTGGCGCTGCGCAAAGCGGCCTCGAACTCTGTGGCGCGGGCATAGGCGGCAGTGCGAAACCCGGCCTCGGAGAGTGCGTCTGAGAGCATCGTCCGAATCTGTGGCTCGTCATCAAGGATGGTGACCAAAGCACTCATGCGACAGCCTCCGCATGGAACAGATGGGTCAGTGCCGCGGGCTCAATCGGCTTTGAGAGAACCGGCCAGCGCGCCGCGCCCTTTTGGCGGAGCGGGTCGCTATGCGGCAGGGCCGTGGTCAGCGCCAAGCGCATATCGGGGTGACGCGTGGCCACTTGCTCTAACAGGGCGACGCCATCGGTCTCGCCTTCGAGATTGATGTCAGAAAGAACCCAAGTCAGCCCAGGCAGATCGGCAAGGCCAAGCGCCTCTTCGGCGCTGGCCGCCTCGATCACCTGATGGCCGAGATCGGTCAGCATATCGCGGATCGTGATCCGCAGCTCAGCCTGGTCTTCTACAAGAAGAACGAGATGCGGGGCGTCACCCTGACCGGCGGGCCGGAGGGGCAGGCGCAAGCTCACCTGTGCCCCACGTGGTCCATTGGAGAGCTTCACCGTGCCGCCGGAGAGCTGCGTCAGATCATAGACCATCGACAGGCCAAGTCCCGAGCCGTGTTCGCCTTTGGTCGTGAAAAACGGATCAAGCGCGGCGTCAAGCGCGGTTTCGGTAAAGCCCGGCCCGGTATCGCTGACGGTGATTTCCAGCCAGGTTTCTGAGACGGCATGGGCGTGGAGTGTGATTTCGCCTGGGCCCGCGCCAATTGCGTCCCGGGCGTTCAAAACCAAGTTCAAAAGACTGTCCTGCAAGGACCCGACATCGAGCAGGAGCGGTTGCGATGGCAGATCCACATCGATGGTGAGCGTGATCCCGTCCGGCAGCGGCGCGCGGGCCAGCGGCGCGAAGGCGGTGAGCATCTCGGCCAGATCTGTGGGCGTGGGGTGAATCTCCCGCGGGCCCGACATGCGGGCGATCTTGTCGAGCAGCATACCGCCGCGCCGCGCCGCAGATTTCGTTGCGCCGGTCAATTCGGTCGCCTCGACCGGTAGGGGCAGTTTTTCCAAGCGGCCCTGAAGGCCAAGGATGATGGTCAGAAGATTGGCGAAATCATGGGCCAGGCCGCTGGTCAATTGCGCGGCCAATTCACGTTTATGGGTTTGGGTCAGCGCCGCGCGCGCCTGCGCCTCTTCCGTGACATCGGTGGAGAGCAGATAGCAGCCGACGATCTCTCCCTCCGGTGCCTGATCCGGCGTGAAGGCGGTGCGGATGCGGCGACCGCTGTCAGGCTCGGTAAACTCAAGAACGCTCGCTTCGCCGGCCAGGGCGCGCTCGAGATTCGGAGACAGCCGCGCGGCGGTACTGATCCCAAGCGCTTGGCCCATATCGAGGCCGACCACATCTTTCGGGCGCCCGGGCAGGATCTCGGAGAGGCGGTGATTGGTATAGGTATAGACCCGGTCGCGATCCACATGGGCGATATGGGCCGGCGTCATCTCGGTGGTGAGGCGGATGCGCGCTTCCATCTCGGACAGCCCGCGTTTCGCCTCCTCAAGTTGCGCATTGGTGGCGGCCAGTTCGCGGTTGGTCTGCGCCAGTTGCTCGGCATGGGTCAAAAGCTGATCGGACAGTTCTTTGGAATGCGAGCGGAGCAGTTTCTCTTGCCGTTTGATCTCGGTGATATCGGTATAGACCGTGACCCATCCGCCGTCGGGCAGGGGGGAACCCTCAACGCTGATCGTGCGGCCGTTGGAGCGTTGGCGCTCCATGTAATGCGGCACGAAGGCGCGCGCCTGCTCGACCCGGTCGCGGACGAACCCTTCGGTATCCTCTACCTCGCCATATTCGCCATGGGTGACGAGATAGCGGATCGTGTCTTCGAAACTGGCGCCCGGTGTCACCAGATGCTGCGGCAGGCCAAACATCGTGCGGAAGGGGCGATTGCCGACCGCCAAGCGGAGATCGGCATCATAGATCGTCAACGCCTGCTGAATCAGGTTCAGCCCCGCGCGCGTCATCTGATTGGTTAAATCGCCTCTGGGCATCCTGTCTCGGGCCTCCCTCTTTCATCGCTGGCACCGGCGGACACCGCGCGTCAAGCCCTGCGCGGTGCCTGTTACAATTCGTTAGGTTTGGGAAAAAGTCAGGAAAAGTTTGACCGTGAAAGATTTCATGCCACGGTAAGGCGGCGAGAGTCGCAGAGCTATGCGACCCGTGGTGTCGGCAATGGCCGACAAAGGGAGGAAGAAGATTTGGCACAAGCATCCGTGGCGGCGGGAATTCCCGAGTCCGTTCCCGCACTTTTGGCGCGGAACGTCGCACAGTTCGGTTCGAAACCTGCGTATCGCGAAAAGGAATTCGGGATTTGGCAAAGCTGGACCTGGCGTGAGGCCGAAGAGGAGATCAACGCGATCGCTTTCGGTCTTTTGGCGTTGGGCGTGGATCGGGGTGACCATATCGCGGTGATCGGGCGGAACCGGCCGGCGCTCTATTGGTCGATGGTTGCAGCGCAGAAGGTCGGCGCGGTGCCGGTGCCACTTTATCAAGACGCGGTCGCCGAAGAGATGGCCTATGTGCTGGAGCATTGCGGCGCGCGCTTTGTGATCTGCGGCGATCAGGAGCAGGTCGATAAGGTGATCGAGGTGCAAGAGACCGTGCATCAGATCGAGCACATCATCTATCAAGACGCCCGAGGTTTGCGGAAATACGACCATACGAAACTGCACGCATTGGCCGATGTGCAGGCGGAGGGCCGAGCGGCCCATGAGCGGTTTGAAAAAGAACTCGCTGCCCGCGAGGCCGAGCTGAAATGGGACAGCACCTGCGTGATGCTCTACACGTCGGGGACCACGGGGAAGCCCAAGGGCGTGGTGCTCAGCAATCAGAACATCATCGAGACGTCGAAAAACTCCGCCGAGTTCGACCATCTGCGCGAAGGCGATGAGGTGTTGGCCTATCTGCCCATGGCTTGGGTTGGCGATTTCATTTTCTCCATCGGGCAGGCGATGTGGACGGGGTTCTGCGTGAATTGCCCCGAAAGCCCCGAGACGATGATGACCAACCTGCGCGAGATCGGGCCGACCTATTACTTCGCCCCGCCGCGCGTGTTTGAGACCCAGCTCACCAATGTGATGATCCGAATGGAAGATGCCGGCAATTTCAAAAAGCGCATGTTCCATTACTTTATGGATCACGCGAAGAAGGTCGGCCCCGCGCTGCTTGACGGCAAGCCGGTCGGCGCGATGGATAAGCTGAAGTATCAGCTTGGTGAGTTGCTGATCTTCGGGCCGCTGAAAAACACTCTTGGGTTTACCCGCGTGCGCGTTGGCTACACGGCGGGCGAAGCGATTGGGCCGGAGATTTTCGATTTCTACCGCTCGATGGGGATCAACCTGAAACAGCTCTATGGCCAGACCGAAGCGAGCGTGTTCATCACCCAACAGCCCGACAATGAGGTGCGCCCCGATACGGTCGGTGTGCCAAGCCCCGGTGTGGAGATTCGCATCGCGGATAATGGCGAGGTCTTCTACCGTTCGCCCGGCGTGTTTGTGGAATACTACAAGAATGCCGAGAGCACGGCCTCGACCAAAGACGCCGAAAACTGGGTCGCGACCGGCGATGCCGGGTTCATTGAGCCCGATACGGGGCATTTGCGGATCATCGACCGGGCCAAGGATGTCGGCAAAATGGCCGATGGCCGTCTGTTTGCGCCGAAATACGTCGAGAACAAGCTGAAATTCTTCCCGAATATCCTTGAGGCCGTGGTTTTCGGCAGTGACCGCGACACCTGCACCGCTTTCATCAATATCGACCTGACCGCGGTGGGGAACTGGGCCGAGCGGAACAACATCGCCTATGCGTCGTATCAGGAACTGGCGGGCCACCCGCAGGTTTTGGATACGATCCAAGCCCATGTGGAAGAGGTGAACCGGAGCGTGGCACAGGATGAGATGCTCTCGGGCTGTCAAATCCATCGCTTCCTGGTGCTGCACAAGGAGTTGGACGCGGATGATGGCGAACTGACCCGGACCCGGAAGGTGCGCCGCCGGATCATTGAAGACAAGTTCGCGGACCTGATCACCGCGCTCTATGACGGATCGGACAGCGTCTATACCGAAACCGAAGTGACCTATGAGGATGGGCGCAAGGGCAAGATCACCGCGACATTGGAGATTCGCGACGCCGCAATCGCCGCGACGGATGCGGTGCAGAAGGTGGCTGCGGAATGAGCCTGATCGCGGTTGGTTTCTTTGCCATTGGCTTGGTTGCCAGTTGGATCGCGGGGCGCTTTTTGCAGCGCGGCGCGACCGTCGTGCAAGGCGGCGCCATCGGGCTTTGCGGGGTGGCCGCTTTGATCTTGGGAATGCCTGAGCTTTGGGCCAACGAGTTGATGATCGCGGTCGGCGTTATGCTGGCCTACGGGTTCGTCGGGGCCCTGGTTTTTCGCGCGGCCCGCGCGCGGCGGGAGGAGACGTGATGAATGAGATGAGCCCAGCGGGCTACACCACCGCAGACGGTCGTGAGATCGGCGGCGTTGTCATGGAGATGCGCAATATCACGCTGCGCTTTGGCGGTGTGGTGGCGATCAAGGATATCTCCTTCGATATCCGCGAAGGCGAGATTCGGGCGATCATCGGGCCGAATGGCGCGGGCAAATCCTCGATGCTGAACGTGATTTCGGGCTTCTACAACCCGCAGGAAGGCGAGGTCTGGTATCGCGGCAAGCGTCGCCCGGCGATGCGGCCCTATCAGGTTGCCCGCCAAGGGATCGCGCGGACGTTTCAGAATATCGCGCTGTTTGACGGAATGAGCGTGCTCGACAACATCATGACCGGGCGCCTGAACCATATGACGTCGAGCTTCCTTGATCAGACGCTCTGGTGGGGCAAGGCGCAGCGCGAAGAGGTTGAGAATCGCGAGAAGGCCGAGGAGGTCATCGACTTCCTTGAAATTCAGAACATCCGCAAAACGCCCGTTGGCCGCCTGCCCTATGGTTTGAAAAAGCGGGTCGAGCTGGCGCGCGCCCTGGTGGCCGAGCCGAGCATCTTGCTGTTGGATGAGCCGATGGCGGGCATGAATGTGGAGGAGAAGGAAGACATGTCGCGCTTCATCCTCGACGTGAATGACGAGTTTGGCACCACAATCGCGCTGATCGAGCATGATATGGGCGTGGTGATGGACCTCTCCGACCGCGTGGTCGTGATGGATTACGGCAAGAAGATCGGCGATGGCACGCCCGATGAGGTGCGCAACAACCCCGATGTGATCGATGCCTATCTGGGGGTGTCGCATGACTGACCCCCGTTTCCCCTCTCTCTCCCAGAGCAGACACAAAGCAAGCGGAGGCACCAATGCCTGAACAACTCATCTTCGCGATGGAGGTCACGCTGAACGGCCTCATGACAGGGGTTATGTATGCCCTCGTTGCGCTTGGCTTTGTGCTGATTTTCAAGGCCTCGGGCATCTTCAACTATGCCCAAGGCGTGATGGCGCTTTTTGCGGCGATGACGTTGGTGGGTATCCAGGATGGGCGGGTGCCGTTTGGCCATCTGATCAACGAGATTTTAGGCACGGATATCCACTATTTCGGGTGGGAGGTCCCGGCGCTGATCGCCATTTTGCTGACCGTGGGTGTAATGATCCTGTTCGCGCTCTTTGTGCAGAAGGTGATCTTCAAACATCTCGTGGGGCAGGAGCCTATCATTCTGTTCATGGCGACGATTGGGTTGGCCTATTTCCTCGAAGGCGTCAGCGATCTGATGTGGGGCTCGGAGATCCGCAATCTCGATGTCGGTCTGCCGCAGGGGATCAATGACGCGATTGATCAGGCGACCTTCAATATCTTCGGCTATGGGTTCTTCATCGACAATCTGGATATCTGGGCGGCGGTGATTGCGGCTGTTCTGGTGGCCGGGCTGATCGCTTATTCGCAATACACCAAGAACGGCCGGGCGATGCGCGCGGTGGCGGATGATCACCAAGCCGCGTTGTCTGTCGGTATCTCGCTGAACTACGTCTGGATTTTGGTTTGGTCCCTGGCCGGTATCGTGGCGTTGGTCGCGGGCATCATGTGGGGCTCGAAATCGGGCGTGCAGTTCTCGCTGTCGCTGATCGCGCTGAAGGCGCTGCCGGTTCTGATGCTGGGCGGGTTCACGTCGATCCCGGGCGCGATTGTCGGCGGGTTGATCATCGGCGTGGGTGAAGCGCTGTTTGAATTCGCCATCGGCCCGATGATCGGCGGCGCGACGGAGAATTGGTTTGCCTATGTGCTGGCGCTGGTCTTCCTGGTCTTCCGGCCGCAGGGCCTCTTCGGCGAAAAAATCATCGAGAGGGTATAGCGATGGCCAAGCTCATAGCGATCCTCAATGTGGTGGCCTGGTCCGGCTTTTGGGCCTTTGGTTACCTGGCGCTCTCGGCGGATGTTTCGCAGACCGGGCAGATGATCACCGCCGTGATCCTGGCGGCGGTCGGCGGCGGCTTGGGCCTCTTCGCCTATCTCTGGCTGGTCCGCCATTCCGAAAACACCGGCTATGCCAAACGGCCGAACCGTGGGACGCCCACTTTTGACGATGAGGAGGCGGTCTGATGTTCTACCGTGAAGCCGGTGATTTCAAAACCACCTATGCCAAAGACAACCAGACCTTCCCGATCGCGTTCGATCGCTATCGTTATTACTTCGTCCTGTTTGTGGCGCTGGCAGTCATTCCCTTCATCATCAACGACTACTGGTCCAACGCGATTCTGTTGCCGTTCCTGATCTATGCGATCGCGGCGATGGGGTTGAACATCCTGACCGGGTATTGCGGGCAGGTGAGCCTGGGTACGGGCGGGTTCATGGCGGTCGGAGCCTATACCTCCTACAAGCTGATGACGGCCTTTCCATGGATGGACATGGTGACGATCACCCTGCTGTCGGGCTTCATGACCGCGATTGTGGGCGTGATGTTTGGCCTGCCGAGTTTGCGGATCAAGGGTTTTTATCTCGCCGTGGCGACACTGGCGGCGCAGTTCTTCCTGGTCTGGCTCTTTAACAAGGTGCCGTGGTTCTACAACTACTCTGCGTCGGGTCAGATCAATGCGCCGGAGCGGACGATGTTTGGCCTCGCCATCACCGGGCCGAACGCGGAATCTTGGGTCAAATACCTGTTCTGCCTGGGGTTTGTCTTCGTCTTGGCCTGGGCCGCGCGGAACCTGACCCGGGGCTCCATTGGGCGGCAATGGATGGCCATTCGCGATATGGATATCGCAGCGGAGATCATCGGGGTGAACCCACTGAAAGCCAAACTGACGGCCTTTGCGGTCAGCTCGTTCTATGTCGGCATCTCTGGCGCCTTGCTCTTCACCGTTTATCTGGGCGCAGTCGAGGTGGGCGAGGCTTACGGCATCACCAAGTCATTCCTGGTGCTCTTCATGATCATTATTGGTGGGCTCGGGTCGATCTTTGGGGCCTTTGCAGGCGCGGCCTTCATGGTGCTACTGCCAGTTCTCTTGCGGAACACGCTGACGGATGTGTTGGGCTGGGATACGGCGCTGGCCACCCATTTCGAGTTTGTCATCGTTGGAGCGCTGATCATGTTCTTCTTGATCGTTGAGCCGCATGGCCTGGCCCGTCTTTGGGCGCTTTTGAAGGAAAAATTACGGCTGTGGCCCTTCCCGCACTGACGGGACGGGCCGCATCAGACGACCGGGGGCATACCCCGGCATTCGCAACATCGGATCAACCAAAGGGAGGATTACCCCGATGAAGAAACTTGCAACCCTCGCCATCGCAGGCGCGATGGCCGCAGGCCCGGCACTTGCCGATCTTGTGTTCCCCGATCTCAGCTATCGGACAGGGCCTTATGCGGCGGGCGGCATTCCGTTCTCGGATGGCTACCAGGACTATATGACGCTTCTGAACCAGCGCGATGGAGGCATCGGCGGGGGAATGACCCGCGTGATCGAATGCGAAACCGCCTATAACACCGAGCGTGGTGTGGAATGCTACGAGTCGACCAAAGGCGAAGGTGCGTTGGTCTATCAGCCACTTTCAACTGGTATCACCTATCAGTTGATCCCGCGCGCAACGGCGGATGGTATCCCACTTCACACGATGGGCTATGGCCGGACCTCGGCTTCCAACGGTGCCGTCTTCTCCCATGTGTTCAACTATCCGGCGAACTATTGGGACGCGGCCTCGGTGATCATCAACAACTTGCTGACCGAGAATGACGGCTCTCTCGAAGGTAAGTCGATCACACTGCTCTATCACAACTCGGCTTATGGCCGGGAGCCGATCCGGACCTTGGAAACCCTGGCAGAGATGCATGGCTTCGAGCTGAGCCAACTGGCCGTGGACCATCCTGGTCAAGAGCAGGGCAACCAGTGGCTCACCATCCGTCGTGAGCGTCCGGACTATGTGATCATGTGGGGCTGGGGCGTGATGAACCAGGTCGCGATCCAAGAAGCCGCGAACATCCGCTTCCCGATGGAAAACTTCATCGGCAACTGGTGGGCCGGGGCCGAGCATGACGTGGAACCTGCGGGCATGGACGCCAATGGCTACCGCGCGCTGAACATGAATGTGTTGGGCGATCTGCCGGTCTTTGACGAGATCCAGGAGCATGTGATCGATGCGGGCATGGCCGCCGGTGACGGCACCAATCTGGGTTCTGTGCTCTACACCCGTGGCGTGTATGCCGCGATGCTGGCCGCCGAAGCTGCCCGCACCGCGCAGGAAATCCACGGCGTAGCCGATATCGATGCGTCGATGATGCGTGACGGTATGGAGGCGCTTGAGTTGACCAATGCACGGATGGACGAGCTTGGCATGCCAGGCATTGGGCCAGAATTCGCGGTCTCCTGCGAGGATCACGGCGGCACCGGCATGGCCCGGATGCAGCAGTGGAATGCCGAAGCGGGAGAATGGGTGACGCTCACCGAGTTCATCGCACCCGATGACAGCGTGACGACGCCGCTGGTCCTCGAAGACAGCGCCGCGTTTGCAGCCGAGAACAATATCGAGCTGCGGTGCAACGAAAGCTGATCTGAACACCTCCGGCGGCGGCCAACGCTGCCGCCGGGGATTTTACGAATTTTGGGAAAGATGACGGTGGGGTGATCGAGTGATCCCCAGGCCGGAGTTGGAGAGCCACGACATGCTGGATGCCGAGATCCACGGGGACGGAAAAGCCCCAGAGCTGGAAGGGGCGGAGACGCTTCTTGAGGTCAACAATATCGAGGTGATCTACAACCATGTGATTCTGGTACTCAAAGGCGTCAGCCTGACCGTGCCGAAGGGCGGGATCACGGCGCTTTTGGGCGGCAATGGGGCCGGTAAGACCACGACACTAAAAGCCATCTCCAACCTGCTGCATTCCGAACGTGGTGAGGTCACCAAAGGGTCCATCCAGTATCGCGGCGAGCGGGTGCAAGATTTGAGCCCTTCCGATCTGGTGGAACGGGGCGTGATCCAGGTGATGGAAGGCCGCCACTGCTTTGAGCATTTGACCGTCGAAGAGAACCTTCTGACCGGGTCTTATACGCGCAAAGACGGGCGCGGAGCGATCGATTCTGATCTCGAACTGGTTTACAACTATTTCCCGCGGCTGAGAGAGCGGCGGAAAAGCCTTGCGGGTTACACCTCTGGCGGTGAACAACAGATGACGGCGATTGGCCGGGCGCTGATGTCGCGGCCAGAGACGATTCTACTGGACGAGCCGAGCATGGGTCTCGCGCCGCAGCTGGTCGAAGAGATTTTCGGGATCGTCAAAGACCTGAACGAGAAAGAGGGCGTGAGCTTCCTCTTGGCTGAGCAGAACACCAATGTGGCGCTCCGCTTTGCCCATTACGGCTATATCCTGGAGAGCGGGCGCGTGGTGATGGATGGCCCCGCCGCCGATCTGCGCGAAAACCCGGATGTCAAAGAATTCTATCTCGGCGTTGGCGATGACGGGCGCAAATCGTTCCGTGACGTGCGCTCTTATCGTCGCCGCAAACGGTGGCTGAGCTAATGAGGGACGATGTGACCCAGTATTTCGACACCTTAGAGACCCGCAGCGCCGACGCCCGCGCCGCCGATCAACTGGCTGGCCTGCAGGCGCAGATCGACCGGGTTTTGGCCGCGCCAGGGAGCTGTTTGCCGGGAATCGGGAAGGTGGAAAGCCTGGAAGATCTCGCCAAACTACCGGTTCTGCGCAAATCGCAGTTGAGCGAGTGGCAGGCCGCCGCGCCGCCCTTTGGGGGCATTCCGGTGTCAAATGTGGCCCATGTGTTCCAAAGCCCGGGTCCGATTTATGAGCCCGGTGGGATCACCCATGATTGGTGGCGTATGGGGCGATTCTTGCACGCTGCCGGAATCGGCGCCGGTGACGTGGTGCAGAACTGCTTCGGCTATCACCTGACGCCTGCGGGGATGATTTTTGAAAGCGGCGCGCGAGCGGTTGGTGCAACGGTGTTGCCCGCTGGTGTGGGGCAGACCGAATTGCAAGTCCGGGCGGCAAAAGATGTCGGCTCCACCGCCTATGCGGGGACGCCGGATTATCTGAAAGTGATCCTCGACAAGGCCGACGAGATGGGTGTGCCGCTTGGGATCACCAAGGCGGCTGTGGGGGGCGGGGCGCTCTTCCCCAGCTTGCGCCAGGAATACGCGGATCGTGGGATTTCCTGTCTGCAAAGCTATGCCACGGCGGATCTGGGCAATATCGCTTACGAGTCCCCTGCGATGGAGGGGATGATTGTCGACGAGGGCGTGATCGTGGAGATCGTGCGACCCGGCACCGGCGATCGGGTTGCCGAAGGCGAAGTGGGCGAGGTCGTGGTCACGACGCTCAACCCCGATTACCCGCTTATTCGTTTTGCGACGGGCGACCTGAGCGCCGTGATGACCGGAGAAAGCCCCTGCGGACGCACAAATATGCGGATCAAGGGCTGGATGGGCCGCGCCGATCAGACCACCAAGATCAAGGGCATGTTCGTGCGCCCCGAACAGGTGGCCGATTTTGTCGCCAAACATGCCGAAGTGGGCAAGGCACGCGTCATCGCCACGCGCGAGGGCGAGATGGATGCGATGACGGTGCAGATCGAGGCCGAGGGTGGCGAAGCTGACACCTATGCGGCAAGTGTCGTGGACAGTCTGAAGCTGAAAGCCAAGATCGAATTGGTGGCGCCGGGAAGCCTGCCCAATGATGGCAAAGTCATCGATGATCAGCGGGTTTATGACTAACCGCGCGGCTGTTATCGGCTAACAAAGCGCATCATGCTAAGTCTCTTGGGGTAAAATCGACCCCCGGGAGAGACCGTATGAGCTATCGTTATCTATGGGCCGCGTTTGGCCTGTTTTTGCCGCAAGTCGCGTTTGCCGATACGGCACTTGTGATTGGCAACAGCCGCTTTGACGAGGCCGCGACGATCCGAGTCGCGGATGATCTTCTGGATGCCGCAGATGATTTGGAAGAGGCCGGGTTTCGGGTCTTCTCCGGTGAGGATCAAACCGCCGCAGAGATGCGCGCGCTGCTTTCGGAGGTTTTGGCCGAAGGTGAGGAGAGCCGTGTGGTCATTGCGCTCAGTGGGCATTTTGCTCAGGCAACCCTCTTGGACGGCGCTGGCGGAAAGAGCTGGTTTCTGGGCCGTGAGGTGGATGCGCCCGATCTGGCGACCGTTGGCGGGCAGGGTATTGCGCTGAGCACCATTCTCGACATCGCGAGCCAAGCCCAGGGGCGGGCTATTGTGCTCCTGGGCACCGAGGATCGGTCGATTGAACTTGGGGCGGGGTTGCAGCCCGGCTTGGGGCAAATCGACGTGCCGCAAGGGGTGACGGTGATCTCAGGTGAGGCGCGGGACATCGCCCGATTTGCCCGGCGGGACCTGTTGGAGCCGGGCGTGTCTATCGGTGAAATGGTGGCCCAGTCGGAGACATTGACCGGGTTTGGGTTTTTGCCTCCATCACTGCCGTTTCTTGACTTGCCAGAGGCCGAAGGCAGCGCCGAGGTTATCGCGCCGCCGCCGGTTGAAACGGGTTCGGACCCTGAGGAACAGGCGCTTTGGGAGGCGGTTGCCGAACTGAACACCGAAGCGGCTTACACGGCCTATCTCAACGAATACCCTGCAGGGCCAAATGCGGCGGAGGCGCTGGCGCGGCTGGACGCCATTCGCGCGGAACCGGGCCGGGCGGCGCGTTTGGCCGAAGAGGCGTTGGAGCTAACACGGGCGGAACGGCAGGAGATTCAGCGCGATCTGACCCTTCTGGACTACAACCCGCGCGGCATTGACGGGATTTTCGGCCCCGGTTCGCGCGGCGCGATCGGCGCTTGGCAGGCAGCGGAGGGGATCGAGGCGTCTGGCTATCTCGACACCGGTCAGATCACCCGGCTGTCAGATATGGCCGATGCGCGGGCAGCGGAGTTGGAGGAAGAGGCGCGGTTGCGAGCTGAGGCACAGGAACGGGCTGACCGGGCCTATTGGCAGGCCTCGGGTCAGGGAGCGGATGAAGCCGGGCTTCGATCTTACTTGGAGCGGTATCCCGATGGGGTGTTTTCCGATCTCGCCCGCGACCGGCTGGACGAGATCGAAGCTGTGGCCCGCGTGGAAACCGAGGCGGAGGAGCGCGTGGCCTGGGATTGGGCGCAGGATCAAGGCACCGAAGCCGCCTATCGCGGGTATCTGGAGAGCTATCCTGACGGCGCCTTTGCAGGGGCCGCCAATGCGCGGTTGGATGAGTTGGACGATGATGGGCGCGACCGCGATCTCATTGCGCAACTCGAGGCGCGGGAAGCGGGTTTGAATTTGACCCCGGTGACGCGGCGCCTGATCGAACAGCGCTTGGCCGGCGCAGGTCTCGACCCGGGACCCGTCGATGGTGTGTTTGACAACGACACCCGCCGCGCGATGCGCCGCTATCAACAGGCGCGCAACTTGCAGGTGACGGGGTATCTGGATCAGTCTACGGTGGTCCGGCTGCTGGCCGATGCGGTGGGTGTGATCATCCGGCAGTAAGACGGAAAAATGGGGGGCTCATGCGCAGCTTTGGAGTCTTGGCTATTGCAGTCGTCATGAGTTTACCCGTTCCGGCGTCGGCGCAGCCGACGGGCGAGCTGGCCGCCGCGCGGCAGGCTTTGGGCCAGTTGCAGGGTCGGTCCTTCGCCGAAAACCGGGAATACTGCGGCTATATCGGGATCATCGAAAACGGCCAATATGCCGCTACCGAGGTGACGCGCGGGCGCAGCGACAGCTGCCTTTCACGCGGAGACGAGAGTCGGTTTGTCGAGGTGACAGCCTCGTTCCACACCCATGCCGGGTTTGACACGGAAGCCGATAGCGAGGTGCCGTCGAGCAACGATGTCGAAGGCGACATGTCCGAAGGTGTGAACGGCTATGTGGCGACGCCCGGCGGGCGGCTCTGGTTCATCGATGGGCAGACCGGCGTTGCGACGCAAATCTGCGGCCTGGGCTGCATGGGCCAGGACCCGCGTTTTATCGCCGGAGATGCCGGACCGATTGCACCACGATACACCTTGCAGCAATTGCGCCAGCGCGAGAGCCAGTGGTGAGCGCGGCACGATAGGGCGGTCTCATGCGGGCAGTGATGATCCAGGGCACGGGCTCGGATGTGGGCAAGTCGATGCTGGTCGCGGGGCTTTGCCGTGCGGCGCGACGGCGCGGGCTCTCGGTTGCGCCGTTCAAGCCGCAAAACATGTCGAACAATGCTGCGGTGACCGCCGATGGCGGCGAGATCGGGCGGGCGCAAGCCTTGCAGGCGATGGCCTGTGGCCTGGCGCCCATGACCGATATGAACCCGGTCTTGTTGAAGCCGGAAACGGATATCGGCGCGCAGGTGGTGGTGCAGGGTCAACGGCTCATCTCGGCCTCGGCGCGGGATTATGGCGCGCTGAAACCAACGCTGATGGCGGCGGTTTTGGAGAGCTTCCAGCGGTTGAAGGCGTCGCATGATCTGGTGATCGTCGAAGGCGCGGGCAGCCCGGCAGAGGTTAATCTCCGCCCGCGCGACATTGCCAATATGGGATTTGCTGTGGCGGCGGATGTGCCGGTTGTGTTGGCGGGTGATATCGACCGGGGCGGGGTGATCGCGCAGATTGTTGGCACGCAAGCGGTGATCGACCCGGGCGATGCGGCGATGATTGCCGGGTTCTTGGTCAACAAGTTCCGGGGCGATGTGAGCCTCTTCGATGATGGATATGCGCGGATTGAGAGCGAGACGGGCTGGCCCGGATTTGGCGTCCTGCCCTGGTTCCGTGACGCTTGGAAGTTGCCTGCGGAGGATGCGCTGTTGATGGGTGCGCCAAAGCGGGAGGGGGGCTTTCATATCGTCTGCCTGGCGCTTTCGCGGATCGCGAATTTCGATGATCTGGACCCGTTGATGCAAGAGCCGGGCGTTCGGCTGACCATGCTGGGACCGGGCCGGGCGATTCCCGGGGATGCGGATCTGGTGATCTTGCCGGGGACGAAGTCGACTCGTGGGGATCTGGCCTTTTTGCGGGCGCAGGGCTGGGATGTTGATCTGGCGGCGCATCACCGGCGCGGCGGGCATATCTTGGGGATTTGCGGCGGCTATCAGATGTTGGGCCGGGTCGTGGCTGACCCAGAGGGGATCGAAGGGCCGGCGGGCGAAACGCCTGGCCTCGGGTTCTTGGATATTGAGACGGTGATGACACCGGCGAAGCGGCTGACGGAAGTGGACGCGGTTCACGCGGCGAGCGGGGCGGGATTTCATGGATATGAGATTCATATCGGGGTGAGCGACGGTCCGGATCGGGCCCGCCCCTTTGCCTATATCGCGGATGCGCCCGAGGGGGCCATGTGCGCGGATGGGCAGGTGCAGGGCAGCTATCTGCATGGGATGTTTCGAGATGACGGGTTCCGAGCCGCGTGGCTTGGTCAATTTGATGTCGCCGCATCGGATGCCGCTTACGGGGAGAGTGTCGAGCAGACCCTCGATGCGCTGGCCGATCATATGGAGACCCATTTGGATGTGAGCGGTTTGCTTAGGTTGGCGCGGTGAGCGGCGCTAAGGGCCGTTATCTCCAGCGTCACAGTGCTGTTAACGCAGACCCCTAAATGCAGCACAGAAGCCAGAGGGAAGAGATGACGCGCAATATCGAAATCACCGACTACGCCGCCCGCAGCCATAGCGGCCCACCTTCGCGTTTGGGCACACGCTATGACGCGACGCGCTTTCTGCCCGAAGCGGGCAATACGGTGGTCTGCCATCTGGATTTCAATGCGCCGGCCCATCAAGCTGTGCTTGAGGCCCGCGCCCGTATGCAGGCCCTGCCGGGTGCGGAGCAGTTCCTCTACACGCCTGTCGACAGCCTGCATATGACGGTGTTTGAAGGGGTGATCGAAACCCGCCGAACGCCCGACGCCTGGCCCGAGGGTCTGGATCGAGAGGCCCCGATCGCGCGTCTGACGGAGGTCCTCTCCGATCGGTTGGCGCATTTCCATTCGCCGCCGCGCTTTGCCGTGCGCGTGGTTGGGATCAGGCCCTCAGGTCTTATCCTCCAAGGCGCGACAGTTGAGGACGAGGCGCATATGCGGGCGTGGCGCGAGGCTTTGGCCGAGCCATTCGGATACCGCCATGAGGAGCATGAAGCCTATCGTCATCACATGACATTTGCCTATCCGATCGGATGGATTGCAGATGTTGATCTGCCCGCCTGGGAGGCCGAGTTGCCTGCGATTCTCGAAGAATTCGTGGATACCGCACCGGTCATTCCGCTGACCGCGCCCGCATTCTGTCGGTTCAATGATATGACCCGGTTTGAGGAACTCCTCATCCTCGGCGTGTGACTGTTTCGGTTTTGGGCCGCGCCATTCGCCATCAGTCTTTCGAATGCCGACAATAAAAAAGCCGCCCCAAGGGCGGCCTTTTCAGCTCTGGCACTTTGGCTCAGCCCTGGCGGGCTTTGAACCGGCGCTGCGTTTTGTTGATCACATAAACGCGGCCCTTACGGCGCACGACGCGGCAATCGCGATGGCGCTGCTTGAGCGAGCGGAGCGAGTTCTTGACCTTCATGGCCTATCTCCTTCGTCGCGGCGCGGCGATGCGCCTTAGGGTTAAGCCCTTTACATAAGGGCGGAAATGGTGGGCGATACTGGGATTGAACCAGTGACCCCTTCGATGTCAACGAAGTGCTCTACCGCTGAGCTAATCGCCCGTGTGACACCGAGAATCGGAACAAACCGAGAGACGGCCCGTTCCGGCACCCGCCGCACAGTGAAGCCGCTCTATAAAAGGAGTCGGTGGGTGGTTCAAGAGCTTTCAGGGGCTTTTGGCAATGAGAAGAATCCGGCTATATTCAGGGCAAGGAAAGGGTTTAGATGTCGCGCCAAGCCTACCGCCTTGATCTGCCTGAGACGGTGACCACACCCGTGGTTGCAGCGTCGCCGCATTCGGGGCGGCATTATCCCTGGAGTTTCACCCGCCGGACAGTGCTGGATGAACGTGCAATCCGCTCGTCGGAAGATGCGTTTATGGACATGCTGGTGGCTGATGCGCCCGCGCTTGGCGCGCCGCTTTTGGCAGCCGAATTCCCTCGAGCCTATGTGGATTTGAACCGCAGCGCTGATGAATTGGATCCCGGTGTTGTGGCTGGCGTACGTCGCCCGGCGCAAAACCCCCGGATCAGTTCAGGGCTGGGAGTGATTCCGCGCGTGGTGGCCAATGGGCGGGTGATCTATCGCGGCAAGCTTAGCCTTGAGGAGGCCGAGGCGCGGATCAATCAAGTGTGGCAACCTTATCATAACACTTTGGACGCGTTGATGCGTCAGGCACATGACCAGTTTGGGCGGGCGGTACTGCTCGATTTTCATTCTATGCCGCATGAGGCGCTCGATAGCATGTCGCGGCCCGGTCAGCGAAGGCCAGAGGTGGTCTTGGGAGATCGGTTTGGCGCGTCTTGTGATCCGCTTGTTGTGGAGGAGATTGAGGCGGCATTTGAGGGCGCCGGACTGGCGGTGAGCCGTAATGCGCCGTTCGCCGGGGCCTTTGTCACGCAGCATTACGGTCGGCCTTCACACGGTCGGCACGCGGTGCAAATTGAGATCGATCGTTCGCTTTATATGAATGAGCAATTGATCCGACCAAATGGCAATTTTCAGAATGTGAAGGCGTTGATTGCCGAGGTTCTGCGCCGGGTGATCGGGCCGCAGGCCGGGCAGGTGCCTCTGGCGGCGGAGTAAACCTCCGCCTTGGCTCACCGCAACGCGCGGCCTTTCACGATAGCATCTTTGCCAAACCGATCCCGGATCGCGTCGGTGGCGCGTTCGGCCTCGTAACGTTTACCCTGATCGGGGTCGAGCAGGTTGCCTGAGCGGTCGGCTTGGTCGGCAGGGACCAAATCAGAAAGGCCGACGCCCAAAAGCCGGTAGGGTTTGGTGTGCTCCACTGCGTCGAAGAGTTCGCGCGCGGTGCGATAGATGCGATCGGCCATATGGGTGGCGTCGCCAAGCGAGATGCGGCGGGTGATCTGGCTGAAATCCGCCCGTTTGAGTTTGAGCGTCACAACACGCCCGGCGATGTCTTTCGCCTTGGCCCGGGCGGCGACTTTCTCAGTCATCCGCCAGATATGGCCGTCGAGGATATCTGGATCGGCAATATCGTCAAAAAAGGTGGTTTCGTTGGAGATGCTTTTGACCGCGCGGTCGCGTTTGACACGGCGATAATCCTCCCCGCGCGACAGGAAATAGAGCCGGTCCCCCATAGTCCCAAAGCGCTCCGACAGGGCTTTGCGGTCCCAACGCCTGAGATCCGAGAAGGTGCGGATGCCGGCCTTGTCGAGTGATGCCTGGCCCGCCTCGCCGATGCCCCAGATCATCCGGACGGGTTTCTCCGCCAGGAACTCCTGCGTTTCCGCCGCGCCGATCACCGAAAACCCCCGCGGCTTGTCGAGGTCAGAGGCGATCTTGGCGAGAAATTTGTTGTGGCTGAGGCCGATCGAGCCGGTGATCCCAAGCTCTTTGCGCATTCGGCGCACCAAGCCGGCGAGCATCGCGGCGGGTGGTTTGCCATGCAGGCGGGCGGTGCCGGTGAGGTCCATGAACGCCTCATCAAGCGAGAGCGGCTCGATCGCGGGTGTGAGATCTTCCATCATCGCGCGGATTTGGCGGGAGACCTGGGCATAGACCTCCATCCGCCCGGGCACCACCACCGCCTCGGGGCACAGTTTCAGCGCCTTGAACATCGGCATGGCGGATTTCACGCCTTTGATCCGCGCAATATAACAGGCCGTCGAAACCACGCCGCGTTTGCCGCCGCCGATGATCACCGGCTTGTCGCGCAACTCCGGATTGTCGCGTTTTTCGACCGAGGCGTAGAACGCATCGCAATCCATATGGGCGATGGAGAGATCAAACAGTTCGGGATGCGACACGATTCGCGGTCGGGCACAGGCGGGGCAGCGGGCGCCGGTCTCAAACGTGGTCAGGCAATCGCGGCACAGCGCGGGCATGATATACGATCCCAAATTGGCAGCAGTTCGTTCTAGGCAAATCGATCTGAGCGCGCCTATATAGCGCTATGAAACCTGAGGATAACACAATGGATTTTAATCAGCTGCTCGCCGATCTTTTGGGCGGGAATATCGTGATCCTGCTGCTGGCCGGCTTCATTATTCTCTGTATTTTCCTGGGTATTCGGATTGTGCCGCAATCCGAACAGCATGTGGTGGAGCGGTTTGGCCGTCTCAAATCGGTGCTCGGGCCGGGGATTAACTTCATCGTCCCGTTTTTGGACCGTGTGGCCCATAAGGTCAGCATTTTGGAGCGGCAGTTGCCCAATGCGAGCCAAGACGCGATCACGTCGGACAACGTGCTGTTGCAGGTTGAGACCAGCGTTTTCTACCGCGTGTTGGAGCCGGAAAAGACCGTCTATCGGATTCGCGATGTGGATGCGGCAATTTCCACAACCGTCGCGGGCATCGTGCGGGCGGAAATCGGGAAGATGGAGCTTGATGAGGTCCAATCAAACCGCAACCAGTTGATCGGCCAGATCAAGGCGATGGTGGAAACGGCGGTGAACGATTGGGGGATCGAGGTGACGCGCGCCGAGATCCTCGACGTGGCGCTGGACCAGGCAACGCGCGATGCGATGTTGCAGCAGCTCAACGCAGAGCGGGAACGCCGGGCGCAAGTGACCCGTGCGGAAGGCCAAAAGCGCGATGTCGAGTTGCAGGCGGATGCGGAGCTTTATGCCGCGAGACAGGCCGCTGAGGCCCGCCGGGTTGAAGCCGATGCGGAGGCATACGCAACCAATGTGGTGGCTGAAGCGATTGCCAAAGGTGGGCTTGAGGCGGTGCAGTACAATATCGCGCTGAAACAGGTCGAAGGCATCTCACAGATTGCCGCGGGTCAAGGGACGCAGACGATTGTTGTCCCTGCGGATGCGGCGGATGCCTTTGGCAAGGCGTTCCAGATGTTGAAAGGGCGGGGCTGATGCTGCTCGGCGAATGGTGGGCTTGGATGGCGGCGGGGCTTGTGCTCGCCGTCGGAGAGGTTTTGCTGCCGAGCTATGTCCTCCTTGGCTTCGGCATCGGCGCGGTGCTGGTCGGGGTGATCCTGCTGGTGGGCGGGCCGGTGGCGGTCTGGGTAGGCGCGTCCGTCTATCTGACGCTCCTGGCCTTTGCGATCTTTTCGCTTTTGGCCTGGTTGGGGCTCCGCCGTTGGCTAGGGGTCCGAACCGGGCAGGTGCGGACCTTCGATCACGATATCAACGACAACTGAGGCCTAAGGCAGTTCGGCCAAGATAGTGCGCGCGGCATCGGCCGGGTCTTCGGCCTGCCAGACTGGACGCCCCACCACGATATGATCCGCGCCCTCGGCGATCGCCTTGGCCGGGGTCGCGACGCGCTTTTGATCACCCAAATCTGCCCCTGACGGGCGAACACCTGGTGTAACGATCAAGCGATCCTGCGCCTCCGGCAGCGCCCGGATCATCGCAGCCTCTTGCGGTGAGGCGATGATGCCATCGGCGCCCGCTTCAAATGCCCGGATAGCGCGTTCGACCACCAAATCGGGGATCGCGCCATCACGGATCAGGCAGGCGTCGAGATCGGCGCGGTTGAGCGAGGTCAGCACGGTGACACCGAGGATTTTCATATCTGAGCCCGCCGCCCCTTCTTTCGCAGCGCGGACCACGTGCGGGTCTCCGTGGACGGTCAGGAAATCCAGATCAAACTGCGCCAATCCACGCACGGCGGCTTCGACCGTCGCGGAGATGTCGAACAGTTTCATATCGAGGAAAATGTGCTTGCCGTGATCCTGTTTCAGCTCATTGGCCAGCGCCAGCCCGCCGCCGGTCAACATGCCCAGGCCGATCTTGTAGAAACTCACGGCATCGCCGATCCGCTCGGCCAATTGCAGGCCGGAGAGCGCATCTGGCACGTCCAAGGCCACGATTAGACGGTCATCACTCATATCAAGTCCCCCAAGTTGTCCGGAGCCGTGATTAGAGGCGGCCGACGAAGCTGTCCATCGCCCCAGACAAAAAAGACCCGGATGCGGGGGATGATCCGCGATCCGGGCCTGAGGCAGCAGTCGGGCGAGACAGAAGCCCGAATCTGCGGGATGGGGTGCAGCCGAGACAGGCCGCAACCCAGAGGGAACTCAATGTGTGGTGCGGGCCGCCGCGTGGGCGAGGCCTTGGCTGATCTGTGCAAACTCGGCTGTCTGCGGGCCGGGCCAGAAACAAGCCAGATGGCGCGGAAGCGGGGCGTCATCGATGCGGGTGAGCGCCGAAAAACCTCTGCGGCGAGCATCGTATATTACGGTGTTCAATCTGATACGGGGCATGATGACCTCCTCCATCTCTGCCTGTAGGACGGTTCGGCGGAGAGGAAGGTTCAAATCTTTCTTGAACTGGCGGGCGAAGATATCGAAATCGGCCTGCGGGATGGTCTCTACCGGCGCGCCGCTGTTGGTGACGGTCCAACCGGTCGCATCAAAAGGAGGTGGTTAGAGTAGATTGCTAACCGATACCTGGAGCCGGCGGGGGTCCAACGCAGACAGTTAAGCGGATTTTGCTCAGCCCTTCAGTGCCGAGGCGATATAGGACTTCAACCCTGTTTGCCCTTTGATCGCATCGCCGACCATCTCGATCTTGCCGTCGATCAAGCGCCGCGTCATGCAGGCATATGATGCGGCGGCGTGTTCCGAGAACCCAAACTGAGTGAACGTGTTTTCCAGTTGATCTTGCGGGATCTCTTGCACCTCAACCTCGCGGCGCAGCACCTCTGCGAACGCCGCTGCCACATCATTTGGCGTATAGTGTTCCGGCCCCTCGATATGTTTGATCCCAATATCAGAGACATCCGACATCATCCGCCGCGCGGCTTCCAAACCAAGATCATGTGGCGCGACCATTGCGATGGATAAATCGGCGGGAAAGAAACTGGGGAGCAGACCGCTCTCCTGCACCATGCCAGCCATCCCGGCCCAGTTGCTAAAGTAGTAACCGCCACGGTTGATGGCCGAGGGTATGGGCTGTGCCAGAAGCTGTGTCTCCAAGGCGTGGAGCACCGTAAGATCACCACATCGATCACCCTCGAAAGCCCCGTAGGTGGACGCAGCAACGATTTTCTCCAACCCTGATCCCTCCAGAGCGGCGAGGATCGCAGCCAAGTTTTGGCGTTCTTCTTCATCGGTGTCGGTTGATGGATCGGCAGGTGGATTGAGCACGAAAGCACGCTGGCCCGATCGGAAGATATCGCGGAGTGCATCACGGTCCCGCAGATCGGCGACGGCGACGTGAGCCCCTTCCTTGGCAAGCGCCTCGGCCCGCTGTGCATCGCGTGTCACAACCGTCACGGCTTGACCGGCCTGGAGCAGCGCGCGCTGTCGCCGAGCCGACCTGTCCTGTTCCGCCAAGAATGATGTGCATGGCAGTTCCTTTTTAGCATCGCCGCCGCGTGGAACCCTATCATGGGCCTCCTGACAAATGACGTCAGCTATCTGCGCGAGAGGACGTCGAACCTCTGGGTCAACGACCTTTCGCGTCGGCATCGGATGCGGCACTATCGGGCGCATGGGACAGACTGCAAAAGCCGTCGCCGAGGCGCTTCGGACCTTTGATGGCATACACACCGCGCCGCTTAAGGCGCTTGTTCAGACAAGGATGGAGCCGGAGGCTGTCGATGCGCTTGTAGCCGCTTTGCCAGGGCCGGATGAGATTGCCGGATCTTGGTGTCTGAAAGCGCTGGCCGAGACCGGGCGGCTTCCCGCAGGTGCGCTCACGCTGTCTTTTGCGGCCTTACCGAAGCTTTCGGAGCCCGACGCCATTCTACATATTCTCCAGATGGTTCAACACGCGCCGGACTTGGCGCGTCCGATCCGGGCGGCCATTGTGTCTCTGGCGGGGCATCCCAAGCTGTTGGTGACTGTTTGGGCGTTCGATGCCTATTGCCGGACCACGCCGGAGGGCGAAGAGGGGGATCGCGAGGCACGTATTCGGCGGGGTCTGACCCACCGCTCCAAGGCAATGCAGGCGCGGGCGCGGGCTTTGGCGCGGGAATTTGGGGTGAATTTGCCGCAATAATCTTGAGATTGGCGCGGTGTTTTCCCATCTATCCCTCAAGGCTTGCAACTGTCGTCGTGCCGCTTGAGGGCGAGGCAAAGGTCAAGCGCTTTGAGAAGGAGAGACGTGATGAACTTTGAAAAGTTCACCGATCGCGCGCGCGGGTTTGTGCAGGCTGCCCAGACGATTGCGCAGCGTGAAGACCACCAGAAATTGGCCCCCGAACACGTGCTGAAGGCGCTGATGGATGACGAGCAAGGGCTCGCCTCCAATCTGATTGCGCGCGCAGGCGGCGAGCCCGCGCGGGTTGTCGAGGCGCTGGATGTCGCGATGGGCAAGCTGCCCAAGGTGACCGGGGATGCCGGGCAACTTTATCTTGATGGTCAGACCACGAAAGTGCTGAGCGAAGCGGAGAAGCTGGCCGAAAAGGGCGGCGACAGTTTTGTGCCTGTCGAGCGCCTGCTGACGGCGCTCGCGATGGTGAAATCTGCCGCGAAAAATGCGTTGGAAGCCGGGGGCGTGAATGCGCAGAGCTTGAACGCCGCGATCAACGATATTCGTAAGGGGCGGACCGCCGACAGTGCCAGCGCCGAGGACAATTACGAGGCGTTGAGCAAATATGCCCGCGACCTGACCGAGGCTGCGCGTGAAGGCAAGATCGACCCCATCATCGGGCGCGACGAGGAAATCCGCCGCGCGATGCAGGTGCTCAGCCGTCGGACCAAGAACAACCCGGTGCTGATCGGCGAGGCGGGTGTGGGTAAGACTGCGATCGCCGAAGGCTTGGCGATGCGGATCGTTGATGGCGATGTGCCGGAGAGTTTGCGCAACAAGACGCTGATGTCTCTTGATATGGGGGCGTTGATCGCAGGCGCGAAGTATCGCGGCGAGTTTGAAGAGCGCCTGAAGGCGGTTTTGAACGAGATCAGTGCCGCCGCCGGTGAGATCATTCTCTTCATTGATGAGATGCACACGCTGGTGGGCGCGGGCAAGACCGATGGCGCGATGGATGCGGCGAACCTGATCAAACCGGCGTTGGCCCGGGGGGAGTTGCACTGTGTTGGGGCCACGACGCTTGATGAATATCGGAAATATGTCGAGAAAGACGCGGCTTTGGCCCGCCGGTTCCAGCCACTGCTGGTGGAAGAGCCAACGGTCGAAGACACGATCTCGATCCTGCGGGGTATCAAAGAGAAGTATGAGCTGCACCACGGGGTGCGCATCTCCGACGGCGCTTTGGTCGCCGCGGCGCAATTGAGCCAGCGCTACATCACGGATCGGTTCTTGCCCGACAAGGCCATCGATTTGGTCGATGAGGCGGCCTCCCGCCTGCGGATGGAGGTGGATTCGAAACCCGAGGAATTGGATGCGCTGGATCGCGACATTCTGCAAAAGCAGATCGAGGCGGAGGCGTTGAAGAAAGAAGATGACGCGGCCTCGAAAGATCGGCTTGAGAAGCTTGAGAAAGAGCTTGGCGATTTGCAGCAGAGATCCGCAGAGATGACCGCCCAATGGCAGTCGGAACGCGATAAGCTGGAAAGTGCGCGGAGCATCAAAGAGAAGCTTGATCATGCGCGGGCCGAGTTGGATCAAGCCAAGCGCGCCGGTGATTTGGCCAAGGCGGGTGAGTTGAGCTATGGCGTCATCCCGCAATTGGAGAAAGATCTGGCCGAGGCTGAAGCGCAAGAAGATGAGATGCTGGTGGAAGAGGCCGTGCGGCCCGAGCAGATCGCGTCGGTTGTCGAGCGCTGGACCGGTATTCCGATGTCTCGGATGCTGGAAGGTGAGCGTGAGAAGCTCCTGCGGATGGAAGAGGAGATCGGCAAGCGCGTCATTGGCCAGCATACGGCGGTGCGGGCCGTTTCGAACGCCGTGCGCCGAGCGCGTGCCGGGTTGAACGACGAGAATCGGCCGCTTGGCTCCTTCCTGATGCTTGGGCCGACCGGTGTCGGCAAGACCGAGTTGACCAAGGCGCTTGCTGAGTTTCTGTTCGATGATGATCAGGCGATGGTCCGGATCGACATGAGCGAGTTCATGGAGAAGCATTCCGTCGCCCGACTGATCGGCGCGCCTCCGGGCTATGTGGGTTATGACGAAGGCGGCAAGCTGACCGAAGCGGTGCGGCGACGGCCCTATCAGGTCGTTCTCTTCGACGAGGTGGAGAAAGCGCACCCGGATGTCTTTAACGTGCTGTTGCAGGTGCTTGACGACGGGCAACTGACGGATGGTCAGGGGCGCACAGTCGATTTCAAGCAGACGCTGATTGTGCTGACCTCGAATCTCGGCGCGCAGGCGTTGAGCCAGTTGCCGGACGGAGCCGATGCCTCAGACGCGAAACGCGACGTGATGGATGCGGTTCGGGCACATTTCCGGCCCGAGTTCTTGAACCGTCTGGATGAGACGATCATCTTCGACCGGCTGAGCCGGGCGGATATGGACGGCATCGTGGCGATCCAGCTTCAGCGGCTTGGCGCGCGACTGGCCGAGCGCAAAATCACGCTTGATCTGGATGAGGGCGCAATGACCTGGCTGGCCGATGAGGGTTATGACCCGGTCTTTGGAGCCCGCCCGCTAAAACGGGTGATCCAGCGGAGTCTCCAAGACCAACTGGCCGAGATGATCTTGGCGGGTGAGGTGAAAGACGGCGAGACGCTTCATATCAGCGCCGGATCCGAAGGGTTGATTGTGGGCGACCGGGTCAGTGCCTCAAACAGGCAACCGCCCGAGGATGCCGTCGTTCACTAAGGACACCCGATGTCATTCTGAAAAGGCCCCGGTTTGCGCCGGGGCCTTTGTCTATCTCTGATGAGTATCACCCGTCGGTCGGGTCTGAAATCAGGGCCCGACTGGCGGCTCCTCCTTACATCTCCGGCAAGATCACCGCGTCGATCACATGGATCACGCCGTTGGACGCTTCGATATCGGCGGCCACCACATTGGCCTCATTAACCGTCACGCCGCCCTCGGTTCCGATCATGACTTCGCCACCTTGGACCGTGGCTGCCATCATCCCGTCGCTGAGATCGCCGGACATCACGGCGCCTGGCACCACATGATAGGTCAAGATCGCCACAAGCTGATCACGGTTCTCTTCCATCAGAAGCGACTCGACCGTGCCTTCGGGCAGGGCGGCGAAGGCGTCATCGGTGGGGGCGAAAACGGTGAACGGCCCTTCACTCTTCAGCGTGTCGACCAGGCCAGCGGCTTCAACGGCCGCCACGAGTGTGTTGAAGGTGCCGGCATCAACGGCTGTCTCGACGATATCCATCGCGTGGCCATCGGCGAAGACCGGAGCGGCCAGAAAGCTTGAAGCCGTAAGGGCAAGAAGCGTACGTCGTAGCATTGGATGTCTCCCATAAGTCATCTGCGGGGTTGCTCCCCGTGTGGCGGGAGATGGCCGCGGTCGACAGGCAGACAAGATAAGCGACGACCCGCTGAGGGGGTTGACGGGATGTCCTTCGCGCCTAAGCCGGGACGGTTAACGAAATCCAGTAAAACGGATGTTACCTGGTGTTATCGGACGTGAACCGATCACGCGGGTTTGGCTTGCCTTGTGATATGTGATCGCAAAGATGGCGCGGCGCGGTTTGGAGATGAATATGACCTGGTATTTGGAAGCTCTCGCCCTGGTGTTTTGGCTGGTGATTGGTCTTGGCGCTCTTCTGATCGTCGTGATCTTCGTGCTCGACCGGGCGCAGAAGAGCGATGCGATCCGGCGGAACTACCCGGTGATCGGGCGGTTCCGCAGCTTGTTCAGCACATTGGGGGAGTTTTTCCGGCAGTATTTCTTTGCGATGGATCGTGAGGAACTGCCGTTCAACCGGGCGCAGCGCGATTGGGTGCAGCATGCGGCGGATGGGGGCAGCAACACGCTGGCCTTTGGTTCCACGCGGAACATTGGTGTCGTCGGCACGCCGCTCTTCACGCCGGACCCATTTCCGCCGCTGGATGATCAATTCGCCAAATCCGAACCGATGGAGATCGGGCCATATGCGCGGATTCCATTCATGGCGCGGTCGTTTTTCAACATCTCCGGCATGAGCTATGGCGCGATCTCGAAACCGGCGGTTCGTGCGCTCAGCCGTGGCGCGCGTGCGGCGGGGATGTGGATGAACACCGGTGAAGGGGGGCTGTCGCCGTATCACCTCGAGGGTGGGGCCGACATTGTCTATCAGATCGGCACAGCGAAATACGGCGTGCGCGACGCGGATGGGAATCTCGATGACGAGAAGCTGAAACGCGTCGCCGAGAAAACCGAAGTGAAAATGTTCGAGTTGAAGCTGGCGCAAGGGGCCAAGCCCGGTAAAGGCGGCATTCTCCCTGCGGAGAAGATCACTGATGAGATTGCCGAGATTCGCGGGATCGAGCCGGGGAAAGACTCGCTGTCTCCGAACCGGCATAAGGAGATCAACAATTTCGACGATCTCTTGGACATGATTTGTCATATCCGCGACGTGACGGGCAAACCGGTTGGCATCAAAACCGTGATGGGCGGCGTCGAGGCGTTCAACGATCTGTTTGACCGGATCAACGCGCGCGGCGGTGAATGCGCGCCCGATTTCATCACACTCGATGGTGGCGAGGGCGGGACGGGTGCTTCGCCAATGCCGCTGATGGATCTTGTTGGCATGTCGATCCGCGAGGCGCTGCCACTTTTGACCGATCTGAGAAACAAGGCGGGTTTGAAGGATCGTATCCGGATTGTGGCCTCCGGCAAGCTGGTCAACCCGGGCGATGTCGCCTGGGCGCTGGCGGCGGGCGCGGATTTTGTAACATCGGCGCGGGGGTTCATGTTCTCGCTTGGCTGTATCCAGGCGCTGAAATGTAACAAAAACACCTGTCCGACCGGCATCACCACCCATGATCCGCGCTTTCAGGCCGGGCTGGTCGTCGAAGACAAGGACAAGCGCGTTGCGATGTATGGCACGTCGATTGTCAAAGAAGTTGAGACGATTGCCCATTCTGTCGGGGTGTCCGAGCCACGTTTGCTACGTCGCCGCCATGTGCGGCTCGTGCAGCCAGATGGGACGTCAATCCCGATGAACGAATTGTTCCCGTCTGATCGCGCGGGCCAAACAGTTTCGTGATCAGACGTGCTTTGGCTTGGGCCGGACGCATCTTTTAAGGCAAGTTGCGGCCAACCGACACGGAGATTGACATGGCAGGACGTTATCGCTCCCCCCTGACTTGGGCGGATGTGACCCCGAAAGAGATGTATCTGAACCGCCGCCAGATCATGGCCGGCAGTGGCGCGCTTCTTGGCGCCGGGCTGATTGGGGGGCAGGCACAGGCTCAGGACCTGGAGCCCAATACCTGGGAAGAGATCACCAACTACAACAATTTCTATGAGTTCGGGACCGGCAAGGACGACCCTGCTGCACATGCGCATATGATGACGACTGAGCCATGGGAGATCGTGGTAGATGGGCTGGTCGACAATCCCGGCACCTATTCCTTTGCCGAGATCATGGAGGGGATGACGGTTGAGGAACGCATCTATCGCCTGCGCTGTGTGGAGGCCTGGTCGATGGTTGTGCCGTGGAATGGATTTGAACTGGCCGATCTGCTGGAGCGGGTCGGCGTGCAGGATGGCGCGCGATATGTGGCGTTTGAGACGCTGAACCGACCCGAGGAAATGCTCGGCCTCCGCTTCCCTGTTCTGGAATGGCCGTATCGGGAGGGATTGCGCCTGGACGAGGCGATGCACCCGCTGACGATTATGGCGACCGGTCTCTATGGGGAACCGATGCCAAACCAGAACGGCGCGCCGATCCGCTTGGTCGTTCCTTGGAAATACGGCTTCAAGAGTATCAAGAGCATCGTGCGGATCACCCTTACGGCCGACCAGCCACTCGCCAGTTGGAACATGGCCCAACCCCGCGAATACGGCTTCTATAGCAATGTGAACCCAAATGTGGATCACCCGCGCTGGAGCCAAGCCACGGAACGGCGGATCGGCGGCGGGCTCTTTGCCAGTCGCCAGGACACGCTGATGTTCAACGGCTATGAGGACGAGGTGGCCAGCCTGTACGAGGGCATGGATCTGTCAGAGTATTTCTGATGTCAACTGCGCCGGCTGATATTGTGCTGAGTTCCGTGCTGACCTGTCCGTCTTGCGGCCATGTGGAAGCGCTGACGATGCCAACGGAGGCCTGCCAGTGGTTTCACGCCTGCATCGGGTGCGGAGATGTGTTGAAACCTCGCCCTGGTGATTGCTGCGTCTTCTGTTCTTATGGAACGGTGCCCTGCCCACCAATTCAGGCTGGCCAGAACTGCTGTGGATCTTGAGATGAGTCCGATTGATCGCTTTTTGCCAGACATCCATGCGTTCGGGCCAACCGTTGAAGGCCGCAACGGGACACGAGGTGCGTCATGCTGACCGATCGGATCAATCGCGGTTTGCGACTGGTACCGCCGTGGCTTCTCTACATCGTCGGAGCGGCTTGGGCGGCCTGGTTGTTCTATCTCGGGGCGACCGGTGGGCTTGGTGTCGAGCCGATTGAAGCGCTGGAGCATGAATATGGCGAGATCGCGCTTCAACTGGTCATCCTTGGTCTTGTCGTCACCCCGCTCCGCCAGATTGCAGGCATCAATGCGTTTAAGTTCCGCCGCGCGATCGGGGTCGTCGCCTTCTTCTATGTCTTGGCGCATTTCTTGGTCTGGGCCCTGCTTGATGTCCAAAGCCTGAGCCGAGTCTGGGCGGATATCGTGGACCGGCCCTATATCACGATTGGGATGGCGGGTTTTGCTTTGCTGATCCCCTTGGCGGTCACATCAAACAACCTGTCGGTCCGGCGGATGGGCGCGGCCGCTTGGCGCAAGCTGCATAAGCTTGTGTACCCGGCGGCGCTTCTCGGTGCGGTGCATTACGTTTGGCTGGCAAAAGGCTTCCAACTGGAGCCGATGATCTATTTGGCGGTGGTTCTGGGGCTTTTGGCACTTCGACTGCCGGTTATTCGCACCCGACTCGCCAGTTGAGTCGGCCCGAGTCGCAGGGACTCGATGGGCCAAAAATCCATATCTGGGGACATCTCTGGGGATAAGCCGATATCTTGGGGTATTACCGTACCCTGAGTCGCTGGGTCGATCTGGCGGGGCGTCCAGCCAAGACCCCACCCTAAAGGTTCTTGGATATCTAAACACATGAAAATAAACGAAAAACACGTTATCCCGCAAAAAATGTCATCTTTCTGCAAAAAACCCCTTGCGGCCCCCCCACCCAATCCGTAAATACCCCCTCACCGGCGGCGCTGAGGCGACTGACCGGGGCGCCAAACGGGCCGCAGGGCAACGAGACGCAGACTAAAATCGAGATAATACAGGCGGGGCGCGCCAAACAAGTTACGGCGCATCTCAGTTTGTTTTGTCTCACGCTCTTTGAAATCGATGGTATCTGAAGAGATATGTGGGCGGTTTGGTTCATTCGATGGATCAACGTCTGTATATCGCGCTGGTAGGGTTTCGATCCGATGATCCAGTGTCAGCTTCACTGTTTGGACGGTTTCCGGTTTCTTATGAAACCAGAAGCACAACAAACAGAAGACTGTCCCTTCCTTGCCGGGAGGGACGATGTGCAGAGGTTCGAACGTCAAGGTTAAGCAGGTAACTGCTTTTCAACTTGAGAGTTTGATCCTGGCTCAGAACGAACGCTGGCGGCAGGCCTAACACATGCAAGTCGAGCGCACCCTTCGGGGCGAGCGGCGGACGGGTTAGTAACGCGTGGGAACGTGCCCTTCTCTACGGAATAGCCTCGGGAAACTGAGAGTAATACCGTATACGCCCTTCGGGGGAAAGATTTATCGGAGAAGGATCGGCCCGCGTTGGATTAGGTAGTTGGTGAGGTAACGGCTCACCAAGCCGACGATCCATAGCTGGTTTGAGAGGATGATCAGCAACACTGGGACTGAGACACGGCCCAGACTCCTACGGGAGGCAGCAGTGGGGAATCTTAGACAATGGGGGAAACCCTGATCTAGCCATGCCGCGTGAGTGACGAAGGCCCTAGGGTCGTAAAGCTCTTTCGCCAGGGATGATAATGACAGTACCTGGTAAAGAAACCCCGGCTAACTCCGTGCCAGCAGCCGCGGTAATACGGAGGGGGTTAGCGTTGTTCGGAATTACTGGG